>Ga0164290_1000182_pt1 | contig 236862 bp, 226 predicted proteins | sample Micstemetagenome_FD_108782 | JGI IMG/M metagenome (GOLD analysis project Ga0164290, IMG submission 108782) | Contaminated culture microbial community from soil near Moab, Utah, USA - Microcoleus steenstrupii SON62 (Illumina Assembly) | ecosystem: Environmental > Terrestrial > Soil > Soil crust...
ACTTTCCATCTGGTCAACGAGGACGTGGCGGCGGCGGGCGCCAGTGCCGTCATGCCGCCTACGACCATGATGGTGCCGACGCGCGAGGGCATGCAGCAGCTGCGCGCCACGACGCCGAAGGCCTGGGAGGAGATCCAGGCGGCCAACCCCAGGATGTCGCCCGACCAGATCTGCCGCCGCTTCCAGCCCCAATGCCTGCCGATCTTCAAGCGCGTGATCGTGGGCGGCGAGGATCTCGACGACGCCAAGGCGACCTTCGAGCAACAGCAGGGCGGCCGGCCGATCATCAGCTTCACCTTCAACGCCGCCGGCGGCCGCGCCTTCTGCGCGGCGACTCGCGCCAATGTCGGCAAGCGGCTGGCCATCCAGCTCGACAACGAGATCATCAGCGCTCCCGTGGTGCAGAGCGCGATCTGCGGCGGCAGCGGCATCATCACCGGCACCTTCACCACGCAGCAGACCCAGGAGCAGGCCCTGCTGCTGCGCTCCGGTGCGCTGCCCGCCACGCTCACCATCATCGAGGAGCGTACCGTCGGCGCCGATCTCGGCGCCGACGCCATCCATGACGGCACGGTTGCCGCCCTGGTCGGCACGGTATTGGTCATTCTGCTGATGCTGATCGTCTACGGTCCGGTGTTCGGCGGCTTCGCCAGCCTCGCCATGATGGTCAACATGCTGCTGGTGTTCGCCGGCATGTCGATCCTCGGCGCCTCGCTCACCTTGCCCGGCATCGCCGGTCTGGTGCTGACCGTCGGCATGTCGGTCGATTCCAACGTGCTGATCTACGAGCGCGTGCGCGAGGAGAGCGCCAACGGTCGCTCGCCGTTCAGCGCGCTCGCCACCGGCTACGAGCGCGCGCTCACCGCCGTCATCGATTCCAACCTGACGGCGCTGATCGCGGGCGTCCTGCTGTTCGGCTTCGGCTCGGGCCCGATACGCGGGTTCGCCACGTCGCTGACCCTCGGCCTGCTCACCCATCTGTTCACCGCCACCATCTTCACCCGCATGCTGCTGTCGCTCTGGGTGCGCTGGCGGCGGCCGACCGCATTGCCGATCTGAGGCGCCACCATGCTGTGGAGACCGCACCACCTCATCCGCGCCCGCCCCAACTTCGATTTCCTGGGCAAGCGCAAGATCGCGCTGGTCCTGTCGACGGTGATCAACGTCGCCTCGCTAGTCGGCGTCTTCGTGTTCGGGCTGAACTTCGGCATCGACTTCGAGGGCGGCATCGCCATCCAGGTGCGCGCCAAGCAGGGCACGGTCCATCTCGACGACCTGCGCTCCACCCTCGGCCACCTCGGCGTCGGCGAGGTCTCGCTGCAGGAGTTCGGCGACCCCAGCACCGCGCTGATCCGGGTCCAGCGCCAGGAAGGCAACAACCAGTGCGTGGCCAACGCCGACCGCGTGATGAAGAAGCGCGCCGGCGACGGCTGGAGCGTCAAGCCGGGACCGGCCAACACCGGCGACGTGGAGTTCGCCTCGCCGCAGGCGATGGATGGCGCCAACTGGCGCGACGCGGTGAGCCGGGTCGGCCTCACCATCCAGGAACGCCAGCTGCCGCGCGGCACGGTCAACACCGCCAAGATCGAGATGACCCACGAGCAGCGCGCCGAATGGTGCCAGCAGGTGGCCATCAAGCTGGTCGAGGACACGATCGGAACAACTACGAGCTGCGCGGCACCGAATCGGTCGGCCCCAAGATCGGCGAGGAGCTGATGCGCAACGGCATCCTCGCGGTGCTGGCGACGCTGGCCGCGATCGCGATCTATGTCTGGTTCCGCTTCGAATGGCAGTTCGGCGTCGGCGCCCTGGTGGCGCTGCTGCACGACGTGCTGTGCACGGTGGGCCTGTTCGTGCTGCTGCGGCTCGATTTCAGCCTGACGGCGCTGGCGGCGCTGCTCACCATCGCCGGCTACTCGATCAACGATACGGTCGTGATCTTCGACCGTGTGCGCGAGAACATGCGGCGCTACAAGAAGATGGGCCTGATCGAGCTCCTGAACTTCAGCATCAACGAAACGCTGGCGCGCACGCTCATGACCTCGGGCACGGTGTTCGTGGCGGTGCTGGCGCTGGTGCTGTTCGGTGGGCCCGTCCTCTACAGCTTCTCGATCGCCATGCTGTGGGGCGTCATCGTCGGCACCTACTCCTCGATCTGGGTTGCCGGAGCTTGCCTGGTCTATCTCAACCTCAGGCCCGAGCAGCTGCGCGCCGACGAGGAGAAGGCCGCGAAGGCCAAGGCGTGATCCCGCCCAAATCGGGGGGAACGGGGGCGGGCGGTCCGACCGACAAGACCCTGCCGACGCCGGATCCGGCGCAGGTCCAGCTCATCCGCAGCTACGGTCCCGGCCATTTCCTGATCGGCGAGCGCCGATGGGAGTCGCCGGTGCTGGTGATGCCGACCGAGACCGTCGCCTGGACTGTTACGCGCGCCGAGGAGCTCGCGCTCGACAATCTGGCGGCGCTGATGAGTGCACCGACGCCGACCGAGCTGCTGGTGGTGGGCTGCGGCCCGCGCGCGGTGTTTCTGGCGCCGCCGTTGCGCGCATCGCTGAAGTCGGCCGGCCTGGCCCTGGAGGTCGTCGACACCGGCTCCGCGTGCCGCATCTTTAACGTGCTGCTGGCCGAGAGCCGGCGCGTCGCCGCGGCGCTGATCACGCTGTAGCCCCTAAAGAAGAAAGCCCCGCCGCGAACGGCGAGGCTTCCTCCAGGCAGGGCCGCGTCTTGTTACTTGCGGTTCAGGATGTAGAGCACCACCGCGACGGCGACGAGGCCGACCAGGCCTTGCCCGCCAAGACCCTTGATGAAGGTCATGATGTTGCCGGCGATGTCGTTGCCGAGGAACGGCATGGCATTGCCGAACAACAGCTGCAGGATGATGCCCAGCGCCAGCAGGGCAATGCCGAGATCCGTCAGACGCAGGATCACCATCTTGCCGCGATCGAACCATTCCATATCCATCTCCTTTGTCGTTTCTTCTTTTCGAGGGGGGGTACGCGTTGGGTGGGATTACTTGCGATTGAACAGGTAGAGAATGATGGCGATCGCCACCAATCCCACGACGCCGTTGCTGCCCAGCGCCGACAGGAGCTTGAGCAGGTTGCCGACGACATCGCCGCCCAGGAAGGGCACGGCGGTGCCGAACAGCATTTGCAGCACGATGGCCAGGGCCACCAGCAGAAGGCCCAATTCCGTGATCTTGAGGATCCAGGCTTTGGCCTTGTCGAACATCTCCATCACTGGCTGTTCCTCCGGTTGGAGCGGGATTGGAGGGGAGTCCCGCTTCACTCAATCGTCGACGATTGAAACGCGGAAGCGTGCGCGACTACGCGAGGGGGACGCGCGGGCCTGCTCGTGGCCGGGCAAATGCCCACAAGGCCATTGTAATATTATTGCCGGAAATTGGCAATATCTTGGGTAAGAGCCGGGCCTACCCACCAGATATGCCTGCAGGACATGAAAACGGGGCCCCAAGGCCCCGTTCGCAACATCCGTTTGAAGCCGATCAGACCGGCGCGTTCTGCTGCGCCACCATGCAGTAGAGCATGCCGATCGAGAACATGGTGTTGAAGCGGCTGGCGTAGAGCGCGGGCTTGGCGGCTGCCGCCTTCTGCTCCGCTGTCGCCTCGACGAGGCCCAGGATCTTCTGCTGGTTCGGCCAGATGATGAACCAGACGTTGAACGCCATGATCAGCGCCATCCACATGCCGATGCCGATCATGACGAACCCGGGACGCAGGGTCAGCGCCTGCAGGATGTAGCCCTGCATCCAGGCCAGCAGCAGGCCCGTGATCACCGTCGCCAGCGCGGCATAGCGGAAATAGAAGAGCACGTTCGGCGCGATGAACTTGGTGATGGCGGTGCGGCTCTCGACCGGCTGGATGGTCGGCATGGTCGGCACCTGCACGAAGTTGAGGTACCACAGCAATCCGATCCACAGCACGCCGCTGATCACGTGCAGCCAGCGCATGATGAAGGTCGAGTAAGAGTGATCTACCTTGACCATGTGTCCGGTGGCCAAGCCCACGATGATGACGATGGCAATGATCAGCACGACGCCGGCAGTGACGGTACGACCGGGCGATGTGAAGATGGCACCCATGTCAGGTGTCTCCTTTATCTTGTTGGCGGGACTGGAGAATCCCGATTGGACGCATTCTAATCTGCTCGGGCCGTGCATTCAACGGCCGCCCGCGCACCTTTTCCTCAGATGACTTCGTCCTACCTCGCGCCTGCAGCATCGCATGCCTACGTGCTCGACCTGGTGCGCAACGCCGACCGCGACCGCTTCCTCGGTGCGCTGTTCGCCTCCGAGCCCGCGCGTTCCGATCTGCTTGCCGTTCTCGCCTTCAACCATGAGCTTGCGCGCACCCGCGCCGTGACACGGGAGCCGATGCTGGCTCGCATTCGCCTCGAATGGTGGCGCGAGGCGGTGGGCGAAGCGGCCGGCAACGGCAAGCCGCGCGCACAGCCGATCGTCGAATCGCTCAGCGAAACGATCCGGCGGCATGATTTGGCGCCCGAGCGGTTGGTCGCCCTGATCGATGCGCGCGAGGAGGAGATCGACGGGCCTCTCGATGTGCTGCGTGCCGGGAATGCGCTGGCCGATCTCGAGCTTGCCGTGCTGGGCGTCGACAGCGATGCCAGCCGGCGCGCGGCGCGCGCGGTCGCATCGGCTTGGCTGATGGGCGAGGGACCGGAGCGCGAGGCGCTGCTCGCCGAGGCGCGGGGCTTGCGCCGCGAGGTCGATCCCGCGGCGCTGCCCATCCTGCTGCCCGCCCTCTCGCTCGGCGGTATCGGGGCGTGGCGCAAGCCGCTCGCCTATTGGTGGGCGGCGAGGCGCGGCCGATACTGAGGCATGCCGCGCCCGTGGAGGATGCCGGCGCCTGGACGCCGGTTGCATACTTTTCGGCCGCCGCCTATGGCTCGAAGGAGGCGGCGCTGCTGGCGGCGGTAACGTCGGTCGCCTGGTTTGCAGAGTAGCTCAAGACATCGAGGAGGTCGGCGTAACGTGGCACGAGTGAAGGCAAACGGAATCGAGATCGAGTACGAGACCGCCGGCAACAGGACCGATCCCGCGCTGCTGCTGGTCATGGGTCTCGGCGCACAGCTCACCATCTGGCCCGATGCGTTCTTCCGGGGACTCTCCGCCAAGGGTTTCTTCGTCATCCGCTTCGACAATCGCGATACCGGCCTCTCGACCGACTTCGGATCGTGGGGCCAGGCCAACATTCCCGACGCCATCGCCAAGGTGATGAGCGGCAAGAAGGTCGACACGCCCTATTACGTGAAGGACATGGCAGGCGATGCCGTCGGCCTGCTAGATGCGCTCGGCATCGACAAGGCGCACATCGTCGGCGCTTCCATGGGCGGCATGATCGCCCAGACCGTCGCCGGGCTCTGGCCGCAGCGCACGCGGTCCCTGCTGTCGATCTATTCCAGCAGCGGCCGGCCCGGGCTCCCCGTCGGCAAGCCCGAGGCATTGGCGATGTTGACGGCCCAGCCCGAGGGACCGTCACGCGAGCAGCGCGTGGCCTACGGCATCAAGCTGCGCACCGTCATCGGCAGCCCGAAATATCCCACGCCCGCCGATGAGATGCGGGCCTTCGTGGAGAAGAATGTCGACCGCCGCTGGTACCCCGAGGGCGGTGCGCGCCAGTATCTCTCGATCATCGCTTCGGGCGACAGGGTCGAGCTCCTGAAGACGATCAAGGCGCCGACGCTGGTGCTGCACGGGGAGGACGATCCGCTGCTGCCGGTCGAATGTGGCCGCGATGTCGCGCGGCTGGTGCCGGGTGCGGAGATCCAGACCTATCCCGGCTGGGGCCACGACTTCCCGCCCGGCATGATCCCGACGCTGATCGATCGCATCACGGCTTTCTGCAAGGGCAAGTGACCATGAAATTCGGCATCTTCTACGAGCACCAGCTGCCGCGGCCTTGGGGCCCCAAGAGCGAGTACCAGCTGCTGCAGGATTCGCTCACCCAGATCGAGCTCGCGGACAAATTGGGCTACGACTACGCTTGGGAGGTCGAGCACCACTTCCTCGAGGAGTACTCGCACTCCTCGGCGCCGGAAGTCTTCCTCGGCGCCGCCAGCCAGCGCACCAGGCACATCCGCCTTGGCCATGGCGTGGTGCAGCTCACGACCAACCAGCCGCATCGCGTCGCCGAGCGCATCGCCACCCTTGACCTGCTGTCGGGCGGCCGGGTCGATCTCGGCATGGGCGAGGCGGCGGGGCCGGCCGAGCTCCATCCCTTCAACATCCGCGTGCGCGACAAGCGCGAGCGCTGGGAGGAGGCGGTCAAGGCCATCATCCCGATGTTCACCAAGGAGAGCTGGGAGTTCCACGGCCAGTACTACGATTTCCCGGCGCGCAACGTGATCCCCAAGCCCTACCAGAAGCCGCATCCGCCGCTGTGGGTCGCCTGCTCCAACATCCAGACCATCGGCAAGGCGGGCGAGTGGGGCATGGGCGCGCTCGGCTTCACCTTCGTCACGCCCGAAGCGGCCCGCGCCTGGGTGCACAAGTACTACAACAACCTTCTCAACAACTCTGCGAAGCTCGCCGACTATCCCAGCAATCCCAACGTCGCGATGGTGTCGGGCTTCATGTGCGCACCGACCGATGCGGAGGCTGAGGCCAAGGCCGCGGGATGGACGTTCTTCATCTTCGCGCTCTCATACTACGGCCGCAAAGGCGTCGATGCGCCGGGCACGTCCGATCTCTGGCAGGAATATCAGAGCTGGAAGGGCGGGCCGGAGGAGCGCAAGGCGCTGGACTCGGGCCTGATCGGCTCGCCGGAGACCATCCGCAAGAAGCTGCGGCAGTTTCAGCAGAGCCGCGTCGATCAGGTGATCCTGCTGAACCAGGCCGGCAAGACCAGCCACCAGGATATCTGCGATTCGCTGGAGCTGTTCGCCAAGGAGGTCATGCCCGAGTTCCACGCCGCCGAGGCCGAGCATGTCGAATGGAAGCGCAAAGTGCTGGCGCGCGAGATCGTGCTCGAGGACCTCGATGTCCAGAACTACGATATCTACAGCCACCAGAACGAGCACATCGTCCGCCTCACGCCCGAGCAGCTCAAGGCCAAGATGGCCGAGAAGGAAGCGGCCCAGAAGCGCGCATGACTCTTGCCGGACCGCGGGCCTCCAGGCCCGCTCATGTTCTTCCGGACCGCGCGCGTCCTCGCGCGCCTCATGAGCACGCGGGTAGGTCGAGGTTTACCGCGGCCCGCGACGCGCTGTTCGGAAGAGGAAGGCGATGAGCGGGCCTGGAGGCCCGCGGTCCGGCAAGATTCCCGTCCTGATCGCCGGCGGCGGGCCGGTCGGCATGACGTTGGCCCGCACGCTGGCCTCGTTCGGCATCCGCTGCCTGATGGTCGAGCGCAACGCCTCGACCACGCGGCATCCCAAGATGGACATCACCAACGGCCGCTCGATGGAACTGTTCCGGCGGCTCGGTCTCGCCGGCAAGCTGCGCGTCGTCGCCGTACCGGAGGAGAACAACTTCGACGTCTCCTGGATCACCTCGCTCACGAGGGAGAAGGGCGGGCGCGAGCTGCACCGCTTCCGCTATCCCAGTGTCGTGGAGAAACGCGCCGAGATTTTAGCCAGGAACGACGGCACCCAGCCGCGCGAGCCGGCGATGCGGGTCAGCCAGGTCATGATCGAGCCGGTGCTCAAGGCCGCGATCGACCACGATCCGCTGGTCGACGCACGCTGGGGCGTGGCCTTCGAGGATTTCGAGCAGGATGCCGAGGGCGTGACGGCGACGCTGCGCACCGTCGAGACCGGCAGCACCGAACAAGTGCGCTGCGACTTCCTCGCGGGCTGCGACGGCGGCTCCAGCATCGTGCGCGAGAAGCTCGGTATCGGGCTCGACGGCAAGGCCGCCGTGGCGCATCGCTACATGATCCATTTCCGCTCCGAGGCGCGTGATGTCCTGCAGGCTTTCGGCATCGCCTGGCACTACCAGACCGCGCGCGGCACCCTGATCGCCCAGGACGACAAGGACACCTGGACCTTGCAGACACGGCCGCCGCCCGCGGTCGACGTGCCGAACCTCGACGCCGAGGCCGTGCTCGAGGCCTGGGTCGGGCGACCGTTCGAGCGCCAGATACTGGTCGCCAACCCCTGGTTCACGCACCTGTTGCTGGCCGAGCGCTACCAGAGCGGCCGTGTCTTCCTGGCGGGCGACGCCGCCCATCAGTACATCCCGACCGGCGGCTACGGCATGAACACAGGCATCGGCGATGCCGTCGATCTCGGCTGGAAGCTTGCCGCGACCCTCAAGAGCGGTGCCGGCGCGGGCCTGCTCGCCTCCTACGAAGCGGAGCGCCGGCCGGTCGGCTATCGCAATCGCCTCGCCTCGGAACGCCACACCGGCGTGCGCATCAAGATCGGCGAGCTCTACGAGCGCATCGCCGATCCCGAGCGGCTCGCGCGCGAGATCGCCGTACTGGGCAATGCCGAGAATGAGAGCTGGGGCATCGAGTTCGGCTATCGCTACGATGGCGTCGAGCCCGATCCCCTGCGGTATGAGCCGACCACGGCGCCCGGCGCCCGATTGCCCAGCACCTTCCTGCGCGACGGCAGCGCCCTCTACGATCGGCTCGGTCCGTGGTTTACACTCCTCGTCTTCGGCAACGCCGATCCGTCGCCCCTGATCGATGCCGCGCGGGCGCCGCTCGATATCGTGATGATCGACGATCCGGTAGCGCCGATCTACGAGGCCAAGCTGGTGCTGGTGCGGCCCGATACGCACGTCGCCTGGCGCGGCAATGCCTGTGCCGACGGCCGCGCGGTCTGGCGGCAGATCCTGGTTTGATGCAGCCGCGCGGCTCGTGAGGCGTTGCTTCCCCCATGCCTTCATCAGCGTCCGCCCTGATCGCCGACATCGGCGCCACCAACGCCCGCTTCGCACTCCTCGAAGGCGGCGACGTCACGGTGTCGGAAACCTATGCCGTCGCCGACTACGCCTCGCCGATCGAGGCGGCGCGCGACTTTCTTTCGGGACCTGGCGCCGGCCATGCCCCGAAGCAGGCGCTTATTGCGGCGGCAGGTCCGGTCGAGCACGGCAGGGTCGCCCTTACCAATGCGGCCTGGATCGTCGACTCTCAGCGCATCGCCCGAGGCCTGGCGATGACCGATGTGCAGGTGCTGAACGATTTCGAAGCCCTCGCCTGGTGCCTGCCGGCCTTGCCGTCCGAGGGCATCGCGATGCTGGGCGCTCCGCAGGCGGGCGAGCACGGCGCTGAGCGCGATACGATGGCCGTGCTGGGACCGGGCACCGGCTTTGGCCTCGCGGCCATGATCTTCGCCGGTGACGCCGAGGCCGTCCTCGTCACCGAAGGCGGCCACGCCACGCTCTCGAGCGAGAATCGGCGCGAGGACGCGATCATCCTCGCCCTGCGCCAGCAGTTCCATCATGTCTCCGTCGAGCGCGTGCTGTCAGGCTCGGGACTGATCCAGCTCTACCACGCCATCGCCCGGGTCGACGGCAAGGCCGTGCCGGAGCGCGACAGCGGCGAGATCGTGGCCCACGCGCTCGCCGGCGATTGCAATGTCAGCCGCGAGACCCTGGAGCTGTTCTGCGCCTTCCTCGGCAGTGTCGCCGGCAATGTCGCCCTGACGCTGGGGGCGCGCGGTGGCGTGTTCATCGGTGGCGGCATCGCGCCCCGCTTCATCGACTTCTTGCGCAGCTCGGCCTTTCGCGAGCGGTTCGAGGCCAAGGGCCGCCTGTCGAGCTATCTCACGCGCATCCCGACCGCCGTGATCGTGCATCCGATGCCGGCCTTCCTCGGCCTCGCCCATCTGGCCGAGGTCCGAGCACGTTCACTCGATGCGATAGGGTAATCCATGTCATCTGCTTTGCGCGTCGTCGTCGTCGGGGGCGGCATTGGTGGCTTGTCGGCCGCGCTGCATCTCCTGAGGGCGGGCTTCGACGTCCAGGTCTACGAGCAGGCGCCGCGCATCGGCGAGATCGGCGCCGGCATCCAGATCAGTCCCAATGCCTCACGCCTCTTGATCAGGCTGGGCCTGAAACCGGCGATGGACCGTGTCGGCGTGCGTCCGCTGGCCGTGCATCAGCGGCGTTGGCAGGACGGGCGCACCCTGCAACGCGCACCCGTCGGAGCGGAAGTCGAGCAGGCCTTCGGCGCGCCGTACTATCATTTCCACCGCGGCGATCTTGCTGACCTGTTAGGGGCCGCCGTGCCGGCCGAGCGCCTGCATGTCGGCCATAGGCTCGTCGATCTCGAGCAAAAGGGCGGGCGCGTGCTCGCGCGCTTCGAGAATGGTGCGACCAGCGAAGCCGATCTCGTGGTCGGCGCCGACGGCATCCACAGCCGGGTGCGTCACCTGCTGTTCGGCGCCGAGAAGCCGCGCTTCACCGGCTGCACCGCCTGGCGCGGCCTGGTGCCGGCGGACCGCGTTCGCCATCTCGACATCGAGGTCGCCTCGCACAACTGGCTGGGGCCGGATGGCCATGTCGTGCACTACTGGGTCGCCTCGGGCCGCTTCATGAACGTGGTCTGCGTCACCGAGCACGGGAGCTGGACGCAGGAATCCTGGACGACGCGGGGCGAGGTCGCCGACGCCTTGAAGCGCTACGAAGGCTGGCATCCGACGGTGCGCGGCCTGATCGCAGCCTTTCCCGAGACCTTCGTCTGGGCGCTGCACGATCGCCTGCCACTGCCACGCTGGAGCGACGGGCCTGTCGCGCTGCTGGGTGACGCCTGCCATCCGATGCTGCCGTTCATGGCCCAGGGTGCTGCGCAGTCGATCGAGGATGGCGCCACGCTCGCCGCGCTTCTCAAGGCGACGCCCGGCGACGTGCCGGGCGTCCTCAAACGCTATGAGGAGATCCGCAAGCCGCGGGCGACGCGCCTGCAGGAAGCCAGCGCCGCCAACCGAACGCGCTTCCATCTGCACGATGGGGCTCAGCAGCAGGAGCGCGACAAGGCGATGGCATCCTCAGGCGATCGCTCGATCGCCAACATCGGCTGGCTTTACATGCACGATGCGGCGGCGATCGCCTGAGGCCAACGACTTAGGGCCGGTGACTTGGTGTTAGTACTGACGCGGAGCGGTAGCGGCGCCGATGGCGGCACCACCCAGGCCGCCGACAACGGCGCCGGCCACCGGATTGCCGGCGGCCGCGCCGACCAGGGCGCCGCCGCCGGCGCCGATGGCGCCGCCGGTCAGCGCGCGATCGACCGGCCTCTCACCGCAGGCCGCCGTGGCGATCGCCAGTGCGGCAAGAACGACAAGAGAAACAACGCGCGACATGAATGCCTCCTCGTGACTCGTTGCGCCGTACAACGGTCAACGGAGGTTGTGGTTCCGCGCGCCTTACATCGCGTCCGGCGCCGACGCATCGAGGTGTGGCCGAGCTGCCACACTGTCCTGAACCATCCGCCGGCACTCGACTACTTGTTCGGATTGATCAAGAACTTCTCGCCGGTCGCACGCTTGCCATAAATCGCGATGTTCTTGAGGTCGAGGGCCTCGGGCAGGGACACCACCTTTGTGTAGTGGCTGGCGAAGGTCGTCTTGAGGTTGTTGACCACGCGCTCGCGCAGGCGGGTCTGGCCCGGGCGCCCGATCTTCTGCAGGAACGGCGTCAGTAGCCAGCCGCCGACGCCCCACGCCATGCCGTAGTTGCGCACCAGCTCGACCGGGCCGGTGTTGAGGCTGCCGTAGATGTAGACCTGCTTGTGCGTCGTCGAGCCGTAGCGGCTGTATTCCTTCGCGGTCTTGTTCAGCGCGATCTCCATGCAGGTCAGGATCTGGCTGGCAAGCCTGCCGCCGCCGATCGCGTCGAAGGCGATGGTGGCGCCGGTCTCGACCAGCGCCTGGGTGAGCTCGTCCATGAACTTGGGCGAGGTCGAATCGACAACGTGCTTGGCGCCGATGTCCTTCAGGATCTTCGCCTGCTCGGCGCTGCGCACGACGTTTACCAGGCCGATGCCGTCCTCGAGGCAGATCTTGTTCAGCATCTGGCCGAGGTTGGAGGCGGCCGCCGTGTGGACCAGCGCCTTGTGGCCTTCGGCCTTCATCGTCTCGGTCATCCCGAGCGCGGTCAGCGGATTGACGAACCACGAGGCGCCTTCGGCCGCCGTGGTGCCGACGGGCAGGGGCTGGCAGTCGGTCGCCTTGAGCAGCCGGTACTGCGCGTACATCGCGCCGCCGACCGCCGACACCGTCTTGCCGAGCAGGGCTTGCGCCGCCTCGGAGGAGCCCGCCTTGATCACGGTGCCGGCCGCCTCGTTGCCGACCGGCATCGCCTGGTCGAGGCGCGCGGTGATGAAGGGCAGGGCCTGCTCGGGCACCTTCGCCGTGATCTTGACGCCCGCGCCGCTGCCCGAGGCCTTGGCGGTGCTCATGTCGGCCGGTCCCAGCAGCAGGCCGAGATCGGACGGATTGATCGGCGTCGCCTCGACCTTGATCACGACCTGGTCGGGCCCCGGCTCCGGTGTGGTGACCTCGGCGAGCGACAGTTCGAGCTCACCGCCCTTGCTGATGCGCGAGCGCAGTTGCAGTCCCGTGGTTGTGCTCATCGTCGTCCTCCCGCTAATCGGTGCATGAATCCTTTGTTAGCACATCCGGCGAGCCGGGACGCTATTCTCGACCAGCAGCCGAGGTTGGGCGGCGGAGGTTCGGATGGCGAACGCGACAGAGGACGACACGATCGAAATCAACGGCATGGCGCACGTCATCCTGACGGTCAGCCAGTGGGACAAGGCGCACGCCTTCTACAGCGAGCTGCTGCCGTTTCTCGGCCTCACCAAGGTCTATGACGGCAACAACTTCCTCTATCACGTCGGCGGCCGCACCGCGGTCGGCATCCAGCGCTGTGCCCCCGAGCACGAGGGCGAGCGCTTCGTCGCCAACCGCATCGGGCTGCATCATTTCTGTATCCGCGCGCGTACGCGCGAGGATGTCGATCGCGTCGCCGCCAAGCTGCGCGAGATGGGGGCCCATATCGACCGCGGCCCGATGCTCGGTGATTGGGCGCCCGGCTACTACTACATCGTGTTCGAGGACCCCGACGGCATCCGCCTGGAAGTGAACTTCATCCCCGGCAAGGGCCTGCTGGTCGGTGACAAGCCGCTCAGCCCGTCGAGCGATCCCGACTGGAACCAGGATCCGACGCCGAGATTCTGAACGCGTTACCGGCCTGTGACATCCGCAGGCCATCTCTCGACTTGCCGACCGCTTCGCCTAATGTCGCTCGGGACCGCAGGAGGCAAGCATGGCGGACGCCTTGTCGGACAAGGAACGAGCGTTGATCGACGCCTACTGGCGCGCGGCCAACTATCTGTCGGTCGGTCAGATCTACCTCTACGACAACCCGTTGCTGAAGCGGCCGCTGTCCAAGGACCACATCAAGCCCCGGCTGCTCGGCCATTGGGGCACGACGCCCGGCCTGAACTTCGTCTACGTCCACCTCAACCGCATCATCACGAAGTACGATCTCGACATGATCTACGTCGCGGGTCCGGGCCACGGCGGTCCGGCCATGGTGGCGAACGCCTATCTCGAAGGAACTTACAGCGAGGTCTATCCCAACGTCTCCGCCGACGAGGCGGGAATGAAGCGCCTGTTCACCCAGTTCTCGTTTCCCGGCGGCATACCCAGCCACGTTGCGCCGGAGACGCCGGGCTCGATCCACGAGGGCGGCGAACTGGGCTATGCGTTGTCGCACGCCTATGGAGCCGCCTTCGACAATCCCGATCTGATCGTCGCCTGCGTCGTCGGTGACGGCGAGGCCGAGACCGGGCCGATGGCGACGAGCTGGCATTCGAACAAGTTCCTGAATGCGGCGACGGACGGCGCCGTCCTGCCGATCCTTCATCTCAACGGCTACAAGATCGCCAGCCCGACGATCCTGGCGCGCATCAGCCACGAGGAGCTGGAGCAGCTCTTCCGTGGCTACGGCTACAGGCCGCATTTCGTGGAGGGAGACGACCCGGAAAAGATGCATCAGCTCATGGCCGCCACTCTCGACACGGTCATCAGCGAAATCCGCGACATCAAGGCAAAGGGGCAGCATGGCTCCGGCGTGCGTCCGCGCTGGCCGATGATCGTGCTGCGGACACCGAAGGGTTGGACCTGTCCGAAGGAGATCGACGGCAAGCGGACCGAAGGCTACTGGCGCGCGCATCAGGTGCCGATGGGGGAGATGCACACCAATCCCGAACACGTGCGCATTCTCGAGCAGTGGATGCAAAGCTATCGGCCGGCGGAGCTCTTCGACGATGGCGGCCGCCTGCGCCGCGAGATCGCCGATCTTTCTCCCAAGGGCGCTCGTCGCATGAGCGCCAATCCCCGCACCAACGGCGGCACCTTGCTACGCGACCTTCGGTTGCCCGATTTCAGCGACTATGCGGTCAAGGTGCCACAGCCGGGCTCGGTCAACGCCGAGGCAACGCGGGTCATGGGCGGCTTTCTGCGCGATGTGATGAAACTCAACGGCGACCAGCGCAATTTCAGGCTCTTCAGTCCCGATGAGAACAACTCCAATCGCTGGCAGGACGTCCTCGACGTCACCAACCGCGCCTGGGCCGCCGAGATCAAGCCGTGGGACGACCACCTCGCGCCCGACGGCCGGGTCATGGAAGTGCTGAGCGAGCATCAATGCCAGGGCTGGCTGGAGGGCTACCTGCTGACGGGCCGGCACGGCTTCTTCTCGTGCTACGAGGCGTTCGTTCACATCGTCGATTCGATGTTCAACCAGCACGCCAAATGGCTGAAGGTATGCAATCACATCGAGTGGCGACGGCCGATCGCATCGCTGAACTATCTGCTGTCGAGCCATGTCTGGCGCCAGGATCACAACGGCTTCAGCCACCAGGATCCGGGCTTCATCGACCACGTCGTGAACAAGAAGGCCGAGGTCGTGCGAGTCTATCTGCCGCCGGACGCCAACTGCCTGCTGTCGGTCACCGACCATTGCCTGCGCAGCCGCAATTACGTCAACGTCGTCGTCGCCGGCAAGCAGCCGGCGCCGCAATGGTTGACCATGGATCAGGCAATCAGCCACTGCCAGGCCGGTCTCGGCATCTGGGAGTGGGCCAGCAACGACCGCGGCGGTGAGCCCGACGTCGTGATGGCCTGCTGCGGAGACGTGCCGACGCTGGAGACGCTGGCGGCGGTCGAGCTCATTCGCGAGCATGCGCCCGAGGTGAAAGTGCGCGTCGTCAACGTCGTGAACCTGATGACGCTGCAGACGCCGAGCGAGCACCCCCACGGGCTGAACGACGCCGACTTCGACGCCCTGTTCACCACGGACAAGCCGATCATCTTCGCCTTCCACGGCTATCCGTGGCTGATCCACCGGCTGACCTATCGGCGCCACGGCCACGACAATCTCCATGTGCGCGGCTACAAGGAAGAGGGTACCACGACGACGCCGTTCGACATGTGCGTGCTGAACGATCTCGACCGTTTCCATTTGGTGGGCGCCGTGATCGACCGGCTGCCCAGCCTCGGTGCTCGGGCGGCTTATGCCAAGCAGGCGATCCGCGACAAGCTCATCGAGCATCGCCAGTACGTTACGCGGTACGGCGACGATATGCCGGAGATCAGCGGCTGGCGGTGGGGAGGGCGCGCGACGTCCGGAGGCGGCGGCTCGACCGTGGCCGACAATGTCTGAGGCATTGCGAAAGAAGACCATGACGTCCGCCGCCGAAGCGCGGAACACGCCGGCGTTTGCTGAGGTCGACGGGTTGTTCGAGCGCCATCTGATGTTCGACAACGTCGCCGACAGGACCGAGGTCGGCCTGCGTCAGCAATACGACGCCCTCGCCCGGTCGGTGCGCGATATCCTCTCGCAGCGCTGGCGGCGCACGCAGCAAACCTACGATCGCGAGAATCCCAAGCGGGTCTATTACCTTTCGTTGGAATTCCTGATCGGCCGGTCGCTGTCCAACAACATCCTCAACCTGCGTCTCGATCCCGTGATCCAGCGTGTCATCAAGGCCAACCAGCTCGACTGGACGGCTATCCTTGAAGAGGAGCCCGACGCCGGTCTCGGCAATGGCGGCCTCGGCCGTCTCGCGGCCTGCTTCCTGGATTCGATGGCGACGATGCAGTTGCCGGCGATGGGCTACGGGCTGCGCTACGAATACGGGATCTTCCGCCAGAGCATCGAGAATGGCTGGCAGCGCGAGCAGCCGGACAACTGGCTGAGATACCCCGACCCTTGGGAGGTTGCCCGGCTCCAGGAGACGGTCGAATTCAAGCTCGACTGTTCGTTCGAGGTGTACGAGGGGACGCTCCGCGCGAAGTTCGGTAGTCCGTCCACCGTATTCGGTGTTCCCTACGACCGGCCGATCGTCGGCTACGGCGGCCGGACCATCAACACGCTTCGGCTATGGGCGGCCGGCACACCCGATGTCTTCGACCTTCAGGCATTCAGCACCGGCGCGTTCGTAACGGCCCTCGCCAAGCGACTCGCGGCCGATTCGATCACCCGGGTCCTCTATCCCGACGATTCGACGACCTTGGGGCGCGGGCTGCGCTTCGTGCAGGAGTATTTCCTGGTCGCCTGTTCGCTGGCGGATCTCGTACGGCGCTTCCGTCGATACAACGCCGACTGGAATGCGCTGCCGGAGAAGGCCGCAATCCAGCTCAACGACACCCATCCCAGCCTGGCCATCCCGGAATTGATGCGGATCCTGCTCGACCAGGCCGGCCTTGGATGGGACCAGGCCTGGGACATTTCCAGGCGAACGCTGGCCTATACCAACCACACCCTGCTGCCCGAGGCCTTGGAGAAATGGCCGCTGCGATGGTTCGAGCTGATGCTGCCGCGCCATCTCGAGATCATCCTCGACATCAACCAGCGCCTCCTGGAAGAGGTGCGCGCACGCTTCCCGGGCGAGCAGGATCGGGTCTCGCGGATAAGCCTGGTCGAGGAAGATGGTGAGCGCAGAATTCGCATGGCCAACCTTGCTGTCGTGGGCTCGCACAGCACGAACGGGGTTGCGGCGATCCATACGGGGTTGCTGCGGTCGTCCACGCTGAAGGATCTCGCCGACCTCTTCCCCGACCGCTTCAACAACAAGACGAACGGCATCTCGCCCCGGCGCTGGCTTCTGGCCGCCAACCCGGCCCTTGCCGGCCACATCACCGAGGCGATCGGCGATGGCTGGATCACCGACCTGGATGAGCTCGCGAAGTTGAAGCCGTTCGCCGACGATACGGGTTTTCGCGATACCGTCCGCCTGGCCAGGCGCCAGTCCAAGGCGCGTTTCGCCGACTGGCTGAACACGACCGCCGGCGTCGCCATCGACCCGGACTCCATTTTCGACAGCCAGGTCAAACGTATCCACGAGTACAAACGCCAATTGCTGAACGGGCTGCGCGTCGTCGTCCTGTACAATCGGTTGCGCGAGGCGCCGCATATCGCCATGGCGCCGCGCACGTTCTTCTTCTCCGGCAAGGCGGCGCCCGCCTATCGCCTGGCCAAGCTGATCATCAAGTTCCTCAACAACCTGGCCGAGACGGTCAACGCCGATCCGGCAATGAAGGGCCGCTTGAAGGTCGTTTTCCTGCCCGAGTATTGCGTGTCGCTGGCCGAGCGCCTGATCCCGGCGACCGACATCTCCAATCAGATTTCGACCGCCGGCTATGAGGCGAGCGGCACCAGCAACATGAAGTTCATGATGAACGGCGCTTTGACCCTCGGTACCCGCGATGGCGCCACGATCGAGATGGCCGAGGCCGCGGGAGAGGAGAACTTCTTCCTGTTCGGGCTGAGCGCGGACCAGGTGGCGGCCAACCGCAGCTGGTACAGCCCGCAGTGGCACTACGACAACGAGCCCGACACGCGCATGGCGCTCGATCTGATCTTCTCCGATCACTTCAATGCCAGCGAACCCGGCATCTTCGAGCCATTGCGCGAACCGTTGCTCACGCGCGACCACTACATGCACCTGGCCGATCTTGCCTCCTACCTCGAGGCCGACCGGCGCCTGCTAGAACTGCACGGCGATCCGCAGGAGTGGGGCCGAAAGGCGATCCTGAACATCGCAAGCTCCGGGCGCTTCTCCAGCGATCGCACGATCGCCGAATACGCCGCCGAGATCTGGAACGCGAAGCAGTGCCCGGTGCCGTGAGTTTACCTCATCCTGAGGAGCCGCGCGAAGCGCGGCGTCTCGAAGGATGGGAGCCAGTCCTGGTGTCGCCCACCCTTCGAGACGCGCCCTTCGGGCGCTCCTCAGGGTGAGGTTGGGCTTGATCTATCCATCATATTGGAAGATGATCCAATATCATGGATATCAACGATCGTATCGCCGCGCGCGTGCGTCAGATCCGTGCCGAGCGCGGGCTGTCGCTGGAAGCACTGGCCGAGGGTTCGGGTGTCAGCCGCTCGATGATCTCGCTGATCGAGCGCGGCGAGAGCAGCCCGACGGCGGTGGTGCTGGAGAAGCTGGCGACCGGGCTCGGCGTGCCGCTGGCCTCGCTGTTCGACACGCCGGCGGCGGCGGCCGATCCGGTGTCGCGCCGCAAGGACCAGGTCGAATGGCGCGACCCCGCCTCGGGCTATGTCCGGCGCAATGTCTCGCCTCCCGGCTTTCCGTCGCCCATACAGATCGTCGAGGTCGTCTTTCCGGCGGGCGCACGAGTGGCCTACGAGACCGGGCCGCGGCCCGGCGTGCAGTACCAGCAGATCTGGGTACTGCAGGGAACGCTCGAGGTGACGGTGGACGAGACGCGGCACGAGCTTCGCGCCGGCGACTGCCTTGCCATGGTGGTCGACCGGCGGATCACCTTCCGCAATCGCACATCCAAGCCGGCTCGCTACGCGGTGGTCATCGATCATCGGCCAGCTTGATGGACGCCCTCGACGTCGCTGCTGCGCTCGCGAGCGCCCTGCTGCATGCGAGCTGGAATGCCGCGGTGAAGGCGAGCCGCGATCCACCGCGGGTCATGACCGCGCAGATGCTCCTGAGTGCGGTGCTGGTCCTGCCGGGTCTGCTGTGGTCCGGCTTGCCGCCGCTCGGCGCGTGGCCGTGGATCGCGGGCTCGACCTTGCTGAACGTCGTCACCGTGACCGCGCTGCTGCGCGGCTATGAGCTGGGCGGCTTCGGGCTCGTCTATCCCGTCGCCCGCGCCATCGCGGTCCTTCTGGTCGTGCCGCTGGTTGCGGTGGTCGCTGGCGGCTTGCCGGGTGCCGCGGCGCTGGGCGGCATCGCCATCGTCGCCCTGTCGCTCGCCGTGCTCGCCTGGGACACCGTGCGCGATCGCGGCGTTCCCCTGCAGGCACTGGCGTGGATCCTCGTCGCAGGCCTCGGTGCCGCCGGCTACATCCTGTGTGATGCGCAAGGCGTGCGCACCTCGGGCACGCCATGGGCCTATGGCTTCGTCGTCTCGATCACCAATGCCGCGGCAATGTGCTGGCGTCAGCGCCGCAACGGTCCGCCTTGGCGGCAGCTGCACGGTCAGTGGTCGGTCGCTCTTCCGGCAGCCCTCGCTTCCGTTGCATCGTATCTGCTGATCCTCTGGGTCTGGGGCCATGCCCCGATCGCGCCGGCTGCGGCGCTGCGCGACACCAGTGCCGTGTTCGCCATCCTGATCGCCGTCATCTGGCTGAAGGAGCCGTTCACGCGCACGCGCATCCTCGCCGTGCTTCTGGCGGCGATGGCAATACCTCTGCTGCGGTTGGGGTGATCGATCACAGGCCGGACAGGTCTGTTGCCGCAAGGCCGATCGAAGGATAATGCCGGGGCGGCTGCCCCAGCACATTCCGGGCAGTCGCAAGCGCGTGCCACGTGTCGAGTCCGTTCCCAATCGATCGAGGGAGGGTAACGATGGCGACCTATTGCGTGCTGGGAAGCTTCACCGAACAGGGAGTCCGCAACGCCAAGGACTCGCCCAAGCGGGCCGAAGCGTTCAAGGAGATGGCGAGGAAATGCGGGGTGACGGTCAAGGACGTCTACTGGGCCCAAGGCCAGTATGACGTCATCTCCATCCTGGAGGCGTCGGACGACCTTGCCGTCACGTCGCTGGCGTTGAGTCTCGGCGCGCTGGGCAACATACGCACCCAGACATTGCGCCTGTTCTCGGCCGCCGACATGAAGGAAATCATCGAGAAGATGGCGTAGCGCCACGGCGCAGCAGGTAGGTGTCCATGATCCAGCCGTGGGCGCGGCGTGCTTCACTGCGCCGGCGATGGATCTCGTCGGCGACGTCCTTCACCTTGCCCGCGATCAGGATCTCGTCGGGCGTGCCGAGATAGGCGCCCCAGTAGATGTCGACGTCCCCATGGAGCTTGGAGTCGACGAAGCGGCGATAGGTGTCCTCGCCGTCGAGCAGCACCACCACGCTGTCGACGCCGGGCGGAAAGCCGTTGGCGAGCCTGCGGCCCGTGGTGATGGTCACCGCCTCGGCGACCCGGTTGAGCGGGATCTTGTGGGCGGCCGCCAGCGCCTGGATGGCTGTGATGCCGGGGATCACCTCGTAGTCGATGGCGAGGCCGGAGGCCTTCAGGCCGTCGAGATTGCGGATGGTGCTGTCGTAGAGCATGGGATCGCCCCACACCAGGAAGGCCCCGGTCTCGCCGTCCTTCAGCCCGCCGATCAGCATCTGGAACACATCCTGCTTGGCCTGGTTCAGGTCCTCGACGCAGGCGCGATAGTCGGCGGGCGACGGATCGCGCGGCGGGCTTGCCGCCTCGGCGATGCGGTAGCGCCGGTCCTTGGCGTGGCGGCGCAGGATCTCCTCGCGCACGGCGCGCAGCTTGCCCTTGGTGGCGCCCTTGTCGAGGACGAAGAAGACATCGACGCGGTTCAGCGCCCGCACCGCCTGCATGGTGAGCTGGTCGGGATCGCCGACGCCGATGCCGATGACGAGGACCTTCTTCATGCGGCTTTGTCGCACGTCCACCCGGTCGCGCGCGACCCCGTCTCAGACGTGCCAGGCGCGGCGCGTTGTCGAGAAGGCGAGCAGGAGCGTATAGGCCACCACGCCCGCGGCGACGCAAGCATAGAGGCCGGGCGCCGCCCATCCCCAGACATCGAGGGCAAGCAACCCGCCGCCGATCACGACAACGATGCGCGTGGCGGTGGCCAGCGTGGGCCAGATCATGTCGCCTGCACCCATGGCAGCGAAGTTCAGCGCCATCGCCAGGCCGAACAGACCATAGGTCGGCCCGACGATCCGGAAATAGAGGCGTCCGGCTTCGAGCGCCGCCGGGTCTTCGGTGAACAGCCGCAGCCACAGGTCGGGGAATAACGCCACGATGAGGCCGATGGTCATCGTGACAGCACCGGCGATCAGCGCGCCGGTCCAAGCGGCTCGGCGCGCTCGCGCGAACTGGCGGGCGCCCTTGTTCGTGCCGACCATGGCGGTCAGCGCCGCGCCGATACCGAAGGTCAGCGGGCTCAGGAGATATTCCAGGCGGCTGCCGACGCCGTAACCGGCGATCGCCGCATCGCCGGCGCGACCGATCAGCCCGGTGACGACCAGCACGGCGGCATTGATCAGAATGACAACGACGCAGGAGGTGGCGCCGACCTTCAGGATGTCGGCGAAGATTGGCCACCGGAAACCGCGCGCCGGCCAGCGCAGGCGCACGGCGGCGCGGCCCTGGAGGATCGGCAGCAGGATCCAGACGGCAGCGACGGCGTAGGAGATCACGGCGGCGACGGCGGGGCCGGCGACGCCGAGCCGCGGCATGCCCAACCAGCCGAGCGTGAGGGTGCCGCTGAGGGGGATCTGCACGATGGCGAGGGTGATCAGCGCATAGCCCGGCGTCTTCATGTCGCCGCTGCCGCGCAGAATGGAAGCGAGCGTGTTGGCCAGCCAGTGCGCGCCGCAGCCCAGGAACATCACCGTCGAGAAGGCGATGGCGCCCTCGAGTGCCGCACCGCTGCCGCCCAGCGCGCCGAACAACGGCCTGCCGAAGCCCACAAACACGACCGCAAACAACACGGCCATGACCGCGGCGATGACGAGAGAATGCGCGGCGGTAGCCTCGGCGCGGTCGCGATCGCCGGAACCCAACGCACGGGCCACCGACGAGGAGACGCCGCCGCCCATGGCGCCGGCCGACATCATCTGCAGCGTGGTCTGGGCGGGGAAGACCAGTGCCAGCGCGGCGAGCTCCGCCGTGCCGAGTCGGCCCACGAACCAGCCGTCGGCGATCAGCACCAGGCTCTGCACCGAGACATTGACGACGTTGGGTGCAGCCAGCGCGAGGATGGTGGGGAGCAGCGGTCCCACCAGCATCGATAGGCGGCGCTGCTCGGGACTCATCCCGTCCAGGCCCGCCGCGTGGTCGAGAAGGCAAGCAGCAGGGAGAACGCGATGATGCCGGTCGCGACACAAGCATAAAGTCCCGACACGCCCCAGCCGAACCGGTCGAGGGCGAGAAGGCTGCCGCCGGCGGCGATGGTGATGCGCGTGAGGTTGGCCGCCACCGGCCAGTACATCTCGCCGGTGCCTTGCGAGGCGAAGTAGAGCGCCATGGCGAGGCCGAAGAAGCCGTAGGCCGGGCCGACGATACTGAGATAGTGGTGGCCCGAGGCCAGTGCCTTGGGGTCGGCGGTGAACAGGCCAAGCCAGAGGTCGGGCCACAGCGCCACGATCAGGCCGATCAGGGCCGCGATGGCGCCGGCCATGACCGCGCCCGTCCAGGCCACCCGCTGGGCGCGGGCATACTGGCGCGCCCCGATGTTGGTGCCGACCAGTGTCGTCAGCGTGGCGCCGATGCCGAAGCTGATGGGGATCAGCATGTACTCGAGCCGGCTGCCGATGCCGTAGCCCGCCAGGGCGGCGTCGCCCTCGCGGCCGATCAGTCCCGTGACGACCAGGACGGTGCTGTTGGTCAGGATGACGACCAGGCAGGCGATCAGGCCGACTTTAAGGATGTCGCGGAACGCGGCCCACTTGAGACCGCCGGCCGGCCAATGCAGCCGCAGCGCCGCGTTAGGGCCTACCAGCCGGCTCAGCATCCAGACCGCAGCGAAAGCGAAGGAGATCACCGCCGCCAGTGCCGGCCCACGGATGCCAAGCGCCGGCAGGCCGAACCAACCCAATGTCAGTGCACCGGTCAGCGGGATCTGCAGGGCCGCGGTGGCGACCAGCGCATAGCCCGGCGTCTTCATGTCGCCGGTGCCGCGCAGCACCGAGGCCATGGAATTGGCGATCCAGTGGGCGGCGCAACCCAGGAACAGCACGGTGGCGAAGGCCTCGGCGCGATCGAGAGCGGCGCCGCTGCCGCCCAGCGCGCCGTAGATCTGCCGGCCGAAGCCCACGAACACCACGGCGAACAGCACCGACATGCCGAGCGCGATGACAAGCGCGTGGACCGCCGCCGCCTCGGCCGCCCGTCGGTTGCCGGCGCCCAACGCGCGCGCCACCGAGGAGGAGATGCCGCCACCCATGGCACCTGCCGACATCATGCCGAGCGTCATCTGGGTCGGGAAAACCAGGGCCAGGGCCGCGAGATCGACGGTCCCCAGGCTGCCCACGAACCAGCCGTCGGAAATGCTGACCAGGCTCTGCATGGCCACGTTCAGCACGTTGGGGGCGGCGAGGGAGAGAATGGTGGGCACGATCGGCCCAGCCAGCATCATCTGCCGGCGGTCGGCGGGACTCATGCAAGGCTACGTAGCAACGCGCGCCACCGACGACGCGCGAGCTTATCTCATGGTGCCATCAGGCGCGGCCGCACAATGTCAGGATCGTGTCGGCCAGCTGATCCACGGTGCGAATTTCGGCGATTCTATTGATAGGGAGGGAGACGTCGAACCGGTCCTCGAGCGCCATGATCACGTCCATGAGCGTCAGCGAATCGATGGTCGAGCCGTCGGCGATGACGGTGGCACCCGTGATCGCTCTGTCGCCGACCTGATAGGGCAAAAGCTGGTGACGGATCTCGCGCAGGACATCGAGCTGCAGGGAAACGCGTTCCGCCTTGTCGACAACCAGATCAACTGTGCTCTGCAAATCACTCTCCGCCGAATGACGCTGGTGTCATCAGACAGCAATCGGGACTCGGAGGGAAATAACGTTTGGTTACCAAACGTTGCGAAGCTACTCCGCAGCGAGCGGTGTCGGCGCCAGCCAGCGATCGACATCGCGCAGGGCACGTGCACTAAGAGCCTGCTTGCGCTCCTTGCCGCGCAGCGTTCCCTCGATCGGCGGGAACAGGCCGAAGTTGACGTTCATCGGCTGGAAGGTCGTGGCGTCGGCGCCGCCGGTGATGTGCCCGAGCAGGGCGCCCATCGCGGTCGTCGACGGCGGTGCCACCGGCGCAAGACCGAGCCGCTCGGCGGCAGCGAACCGCCCGGTCATCAGGCCGACGGCGGCGCTTTCGACATAACCCTCGCAGCCGGTGATCTGGCCGGCAAAGCGCAGCCGCGGCATGGCCCTGAGCCTGAGCGTGGCGTCGAGCAGGCGGGGGCTGTTCAGGAAGGTGTTGCGGTGCAGCCCGCCCAGCCGCGCGAACTCCGCGCCCTGCAGGCCGGGAATGGTGCGGAACAGCCGCGTCTGCTCGCCGTGCTTCAGCTTGGTCTGGAAGCCCACGATGTTCCACAACGTGCCCAGCGCATTGTCCTGGCGCAGCTGGACGACGGCCCAGGGACGTCGCCCGGTCCGCGGGTCGCGCAGGCCGACCGGCTTCATCGGGCCCCAGCGCAGCGTGTCGGGTCCGCGTGCGGCCATGACCTCGATCGGCAGGCAGCCGTCGAAGTAGGGCGTGCTGGTCTCCCACTCCTTGAACTCGGTCTTCTCGCCCGCGAGCAGGGCCGCGACGAAGGCCTCGTACTCCTCCTTGTTGAGCGGACAGTTGAGGTAGTCCGCGCCGTCGCCGGCCGGGCCGCCCTTGTCGTAGCGCGACTGCTTCCAGGCGATGGAGCGGTCGATGCTCTCGACGTGGACGATCGGCGCGATGGCATCGAAGAAGGCGAGCGACTCCTCGCCGCTCTCGCGGCGAATGGCGTCGGCCAGCGCCGGTGAGGTGAGGGGACCGGTGGCCACGATCACGCTGTCCCACTCGGCGGGCGGCAGGCCCGCCACTTCCTCGCGCTTGAGCTCGACCAGCGGATGGCCAAGCAGCGTCTGCTGCACGGCGGCGGAGAAGCCGTGCCTGTCGACGGCAAGCGCGCCGCCGGCCGGTAGCTTGTGGGCGTCGGCCGCGCGCATGATCAGCGAGCCCGCGCGGCGCATCTCCTCGTGCAGCAGGCCGACCGCGTTGTTGGCGGCATCGTCTGAGCGGAAAGAGTTGGAGCAGACCAGCTCGGCCAGCCCGTCGGTGAGATGCGCTTCGGTGCCGCGCACCGGCCGCATCTCGTGCAGCACCACGGGCATGCCGGCGGACGCGATCTGCCACGCCGCCTCGCAGCCTGCTAGGCCGCCCCCTACGATATGTATCGGCTTGGCGCTTGACGTCATCCTGTTCGACCTGAAAGTTCTGTCGTCCTGAGCGCAGCGAAGGACCTCATCGCCGCTTGCCGAAGGCATGAGATCCTTCGCTTCGCTCAGGATGACAAGCTAATAGATGGGGAAGACCACAATGGCCATCAAGTTTCACAATCCCAAGTCCGTGTCGCTCACGGGCAAGTACAGCCTCGGCGCCGAGGTGCCGCAGGGCGCGCGCTTGTTCTACGCCTCGGGCCAAGTCGGCGTCGATTCCAAAGGAAAGCTGCAGGCCGGCATCGAGAAGCAGGTCGAGCAGGTCTGGAAGAACATCCGCGAGGTGCTGAAGAGCGCCGGCATGACCTTCGCCGATGTCGTCAAGGTCACCGTCTTCCTGACCGACAGTCGTTTCGTCGGGCCGTACCGCGAGGTCCGCGACCGCTTCTTCCCGAATGCGCCGTTCCCGGCCTCAACGCTGCTGATCGTGGCTGGCCTCGCCGACCCCGGCATGCTGGTCGAGGTCGAGGTGGTGGCCGCGAAGTAAGGAGCAAAGTGGCATGCGAAAGACTGCCAGTTGTCTGATCGCTATGTTCGCCTCGTTGGGGGCCGCGCAGGCTGCCGACGAGTTGGTGCCGGCGCCCAAGGGAGCACCGCTGCTGCTTGAGGTCCAGGCGGATGGCGTGCAGATCTACGACTGCGAGGCCAAGGATCAGGGCTTCGCCTGGGTGTTCAAGGCGCCGGAGGCCAACCTGTTCGATAAGCAGAATCGACAGATCGGCACTCACTTCGCCGGACCTTCGTGGAAGATCGGCAACAGTACCGTTGTCGGCGAAGCTGTCAGCCGTGCCGACTCGCCGGCGAGCGGCGCCATTCCCTGGCTGTTGCTCAAGGCGAAGAGCCACGAGGGAACCGGCATATTGTCGACCGTGGCGTTCATTCGCCGGATCAACACCAAGGGCGGCAACGCGCCGGCCGGCGGCTGCGATGCTGCTCACAAAGGCGAGCAAGCGCGCATGCGGTACGACGCGCTCTATCAGTTCTTCGGTGCTGCCAAGTGATCTTTGCGGCTTGACATCAGTTATGCTCAAAAATAGCATAATTGAATGACGCAGTCTCTTAAGGTCGCGCTTGCTCAGCTCAACCCCAAGGTGGGCGACATCGCCGGCAATCTCGCCAAGGTGCGGTCCGCACGCGCCGAAGCGGCGAAGCAGGGCGCCGATCTGGTGCTGACGGCCGAACTCGTCCTCGCAGGCTACTTCCCCGAGGACCTGGTGCTGAAGCCCTCCTTCGTGAAGCGCTGTCACGAAGCCGTCGAGGAACTGCGCGCCGACACCAACGACGGCGGCCCGGCGCTGTTCGTTGCGACGCCGTGGCAGGAGGACGGCAAGCTCTACAACGCCATCATCGCCCTGCACAAAGGCGAGATCGTCGGCAAGCGCTATAAGGTCGACCTGCCAAACTACGGCGTGTTCGACGACAAGCGCGTGTTCGCGCCGGGGCCCATGCCGGGCCCGATGGTGTTCAACGGCGTGCGCATCGGCGTGCCGATCTGCGAGGACGTGTGGACGGCTGACGTCGTCGAATGCATTTCCGAGACCGGTGGCGAGATCCTGCTGGTGCCCAACGCCTCGCCCTACGAGGTCGGCAAGACCGACATGCGCGTCCAGCTCGGCGTCAATCGCGTCATCGAAAGCGGCCTGCCCTTCGCCTACCTGAACCAGGTCGGCGGCCAGGACGAGGTTGTCTACGACGGCGGTTCGTTCGTGCTAGGCGCCGACCGCCAGCTCAAGGCCAAGCTCGCCTCGTTCCGAGAGCAGGTGGCGACCGTCGAGTTCCGTCGCGACGGAACCGGAACGGGAGATGGGGGCTGGGAGTGCCTGCCCGGACCGATCGCGCCCGAACTCAGCGAGCTGGAATCGATCTACCAGGCGATGATGCTGGGCCTGCGCGACTACGTGAACAAGACCGGCTTTCCGTCGGTGGTGATCGGCTTGTCGGGCGGCGTTGACTCGGCGCTGACCGCCGCGGTCGCGGCCGATGCGCTCGGCCCCGAACGCGTGCACACGATCATGATGCCGTCGCCCTACACCAGTCGGGAATCGCTGGAGGATGCCAAGGCCTGCGCCGAGGCGATCGACGTGCGCTACGACATCGTCGGCATCGAGCCGGCGATGGAGGCCTTTCGCGGCATGACGCGGCCGCTGTTCGGCAACCGCAAAGAGGACGTCACCGAGGAGAACATCCAGAGCCGCGCCCGCGGCGTCGTCCTGATGGCGGTCTCCAACAAGCTCGGCGGCATGGTCGTCACGACCGGCAACAAGTCGGAGATGGCGGTGGGTTATGCCACGCTCTATGGTGACATGTGCGGCAGCTACAACGTCCTGAAGGACGTCTACAAGACGACGGTGTTCGAGCTCTGCCGCTGGCGCAACGCGCATCTGCCGGACGGCGCGCTCGGCCGCGCGGGCCGGGTGATTCCCGAGCGCATCATCGACAAGCCGCCGTCGGCCGAGTTGCGAGCCGACCAGAAGGATTCAGATTCCCTGCCGCCTTATCCGGTCCTCGACGCCATCCTCCGGGGATTGATCGAGCGCGACCTGTCGGCCGAGGAGCTGGCGGCGGAGGGCCACGACATCGCCACCGTCAATCGGGTGTGGCGCCTGCTCGAAGGCGCGGAGTACAAGCGCCGTCAGGCGCCGCCCGGTGTGAAGATCACCTCGCGCATCATCAGCCGGGAACGGCGCTATCCGATCGTGAACGGATTTCGAGGCTAGCTGCCGGGCTTCATGGAGACGACCCTCTCTGTCATCCTGAGCGCAGCGAAGGATCTCATGCCGACTACCACTAGCGTGATCGTTTCAAGGCCATTAGGTCCTTCGCTTCGCTCAGGACGACAGGAGAGCTCATGCTGATCGCCCAGATCTCCGACATGCACGTCAAGCCGCCGGGCGAGCTTCTGTACAAGCGCATCGACACGGCTGGCTTCCTGGAGCGCGCCGTGGCGCACGTGATGGCACTCGATCCCCGGCCCGACGTCGTGCTCGCCACCGGCGACCTGGTCGACGGCGGCAAGCCTGAGGAGTACGCTTTGTTGCGCCGGCTGTTGTCGCCCTTGCCCATGCCGGTCTACCTGATCCCGGGCAACCACGATGCGCGCGACGCGTTGCGTGCGGTCTTCCCCGACCATGCCTACCTGCCGAAGACGGGTTTCCTGCAATACACCGTCGAGGGCTTGCCGGTGCGCCTGGTCGCGCTCGACACGCTGATGCCGGGCAAGGGCTACGGGGTGCTGTGTGCCGAGCGGCTGGACTGGCTGGAGGCGCGCCTGGGGGAAAGCGACCGGACGACGATCCTGTTCATGCACCATCCGCCGTTCGAATGCGGCGTCGACGCGTTTGACGGCATTCGCCTGAACGAAGGCAGCGAACGGCTGGCCGAGATCGTGCGACGCCATCCGCAGGTCGAGCGGGTGATGTGCGGCCACGTCCATCGGCCGGTCCAGGTGCGGTGGGCCGGCACCATGGCCTCGATCGCCCCATCGACGGCGCACCAGGCGACGCTGGACCTTCACGAAAAGGCGCCCTTGTCGCTAATGATGGAACCACCCGGCGTCGCCCTTCATGTGTGGAAGCCGAGCGCCGGATTGGTGACGCATCTCAGCTACATCGGAACCTACAAGGGCCCCGAGCCGTTCCGAACCCTGCAATGACGGTCGCCCACTCCCACCCCAGCTCGCGATGGAGTCTCGAGACTTTGTTCAAGCGACTGGGCCCGGGCGTGATCACGGGCGCGGCAGACGACGATCCGAGCGGCATCGCCACCTATTCCCAGGCCGGCGCCCAGGCGGGCTTCGGCCTGCTATGGACGGTGGTGCTCACCTGGCCGCTGATGGTGGCGGTGCAGTCGGTCAGCGCGCGCATCGGCCGCGTCACCGGCCGCGGCCTTGCCGGCAACATGGTGAGGGTCTTTCCGCGCAGCGTCGTCACCCTGCTGGTGTTGCTCCTGTTCGTCGCCAACACCGTCAATCTCGCGGCCGACCTTGCCGCCATGGGCGCGGCTGCCAGGCTGGTGCTGGGCGGCAGCGCACATGTCTATTCGGTCGCCTTTGCCGTCGGTTCGCTGCTCGCCGTGGTGTTCGTGCCCTACCATCGCTATGTCGGCCTGCTGAAGTGGTTCACCTTCTCGCTGCTGGCGTATGTCGGCGTGGTGTTCTCGGTGAAGATCGACTGGGCGGCGGTGGCGGCCGGCGCATTCGTGCCCAAGGTCGCCTTGACCGGCGACGCCTTGATGCTGATCGTCGCCGTGTTCGGAACAACCATCAGCCCCTATCTCTTCTTCTGGCAGAGCTCGCAGGAGGTCGAGGACGAGGAAGCCGACCCGGAAGCGGGCCCGCTCAAGCATCATCCCGAACAGGCCCCTCGCGAGCTGAACCGCATCGGCTGGGAGACCTGGGTCGGCATGGCGGTCTCCAATCTCATCGCCTTTTTCATCATCCTGACCACCGCAGTGACGCTCCACGCCGCGGGCAAGGTCGACATCCAGACCGCCGAGCAGGCGGCCGAAGCGCTACGCCCGATCGCCGGCGATGCCGCCTTCCTGCTGTTCAGCCTCGGTCTCATCGGTACCGGCCTGCTCGCGATACCCGTGCTGGCGGGCTCCGTCGCCTATGCCGTGGGCGAGGCGCGGGGCTGGCATATCGGCCTGGAACGGCGGCTCAACGAGGCGCGGCCGTTCTATCTGGTGATTGCGCTCGCCATCCTGCTGGGCGTCGGGATCGGCTTCACGCCGCTCGATCCCATCAGGGCGCTGCTGTGGAGCGCCGTCGTCAACGGCGTCATCGTCGTGCCGATCATGGTGGCGATGATGATCATGGCGAGCCGGCGCAAGCTGATGGGCCGCTTCGTCGCGGCGCGCTGGCAGGTCGTGCTGGGCTGGGCCGCGACCGCCGTGATGGCAGCGGCCGCCATCGCCATGTTCGTGCTGATGTAAATCAATCCTTCACGGCGGGCAGCACAATCCGGTTCAGGATGCCCGAGGGGATGACGGTCTGCAGCGGGCTGCGATAGTGGCCGGCATTGATCATGACCACGAGGTCGAGCGAGGGCACGACGAAGAGCCGCTGTCCACCCAGACCGACACCTGCGGTCCAGGTGATCTCGCTGCCGTTGCGCAGCGATCGCCCGAGCCACCATTGGTAGCCGTAGAAGTACAAGCCATCACCGTTGAGGCGCGGCTTGATCGACTCCGCCGCCCAGCCCGGCGGCACCACCTGCTTGCCGTTCCACTGGCCGTCGGTCTGAAGCAGGAGGCCGAGCTTGGCGGCATCGCGCGGCCTGAGGCGCAGGCTGCCGAAGGCGCCGAGCCGGCCGCTGACGCCGGCATCGAGCCATTCGAAATCCGGCGCATCGATGGGAAGAAAGAGCTTCTCCCGGGCATAGTCGCGCAGCGGACGGTCGGTCGAGCGGATCAGCGTCTCGCCGAGCAACGACGTGCCGCCGCCCGAGTAGGCGTAGACCGTGCCCGGCGGATGGGCGACCGGCTGGGAGAGGATGTAGCGGAACGGATCGGCCGCCATGATCATCCCGCGCTCGTTGTTGCGCGGGTCGTCCCACGGCACGTTCTCCTCCCACGCCACGCCCGACGACATGGTGAGGAGGTCGCGGAAGGTGATGCGCGCTTTCTCCGGCGTCCTGAGATCGGCGTAGTCGGGGAAGGCGTCGAATACCGGCGAGTCGAGCTTGGGGAACTTGCCTTCGGCAAGCGCGATGCCGACCAGCAGCGAGGTGACGCTCTTGGTGATCGAGCGCAGGTCGTGCTTCATCTCGGGGCCGTAGGTCACGCGACCGAGCTTGTCGCCCCAGCGCTCATCCTCGCCCGCGAAGTAGCGCTCCATCGCGAGCTTGCCGTTCCTCACGACCACGACGGCGTGGATGTTGCCCTGCGGCCACTGCGCCAGGAAGGCGTCGAGCTCGCAGAGCTTGGCCGGATCGAGGCCGAGCTCGGCCTGGGAGGCGATGCTCCAGCCGTCGTTCAACGCGATGGGCGCGCCGCAGACCTTGGGCTCCTCGGCCGCCGCTGGCAGACAGAACGCCAGCAGCGCGGCGAACAGCATGAGAGACTTTGGCATGCAGGCCTAGCTTAGGTCGTGCGCGAGCCGCGGCAAGCCTGTGTTAGCGTTTTCCCATGAGGCTTTATTCCGGACCGCTTAGCATGTTCGGCGCCAAGGCCGAGATTGCAGCCCGCGAGAAGGGGCTCGACGTCGAGGTCGTCATGGTGCCGTTCGAGATGAAGACACTGTACCAGCCCACGCATCCCGAGGTGCTGCGCATCAATCCCAAGCGGCAGGTGCCGGTGCTGATCGACGGCGATCTGGAGATCTTCGATTCGACTCAGATCTTCGAGTATTTCGAATCGGTGAAGCCTTCGCCCGCGCTGTGGCCGGCCGAGCCCAAGGCGCGGGCACGGGCCCGCCTTCTCGAGCACAAGTCGGACGAGGTCTATTTCCCGCCGGTCATCCGCCTGATGGGCCTGCAGGCCACGCCGGACGATGCGGCCGCGATCGAGGCGCGCGCGGCGGCGCTCGCCTTCTATGACGACATGGAAAAGGGCATCGGCGACAAGGAGTGGCTCGGCGGCAGCTACTCCTATGCCGACATCGCCTTCTACATGGCGCAGATCTTCGGCGATCGCATGGGAGCTCCGATGACCGACACGCATCCCAAGCTGCAGGCCTGGCGCGACCGCATGAGCGCGAGACCGGCGGTGCGCGAGGTCGCGGGTGCGATGGGCCGCTATCTGCGGTCGCAGGGCCGCAAGCTGCCGGCGTTCCTGGAGAAGCTTTCGGCATGACCAGGATCCTGTTCCTTCCCGGCGCCGGGGCATCGCCGGATTTCTGGAAGCCGGTCGGCACTTTGCTTCCGGCCGACTGGTCGAAGGAATATTTTGGCTGGCCCGGTCTCGGCGATCAGCCGCACGAACCTGCCGTCACGGGCATCGACGATCTGGTGCGCATGGTCGCCGCGAAGATGGACGGTCCGGTCGACCTCGTGGCCCAGTCGATGGGCGGCGGCATTGCCGCACGACTGGCGATCGAGCAGCCGCAGAAGGTGCGCCGGCTGGTGCTGACCGTGACCTCGGCGGGCATCGACATGGCGGGCCTGGGCGCAGCGGACTGGCGCGAGAGCTATCGCAAATCCTTTCCCCGCGCCCTGCCCTGGATAACCGGGTCGCGGGCGGCGGCCCTGCTGCCGGTCGAGAAGATCGAAGCGCCGACGCTTCTTCTTTGGGGCGACAGCGATCCGATCAGCCCGCTCGCCGTCGGTCGCCACCTCCAGTCGCGCCTGCGGGACGCGCAACTGCACGTCGTCGCCGGCGGCGATCACGATCTGGCGCGCACCCATGCGGCGGAAGTGGCGCCGCTCATCGAGCGACATCTACGGTGACGGCATTGCCAGCACATCGCCGAGCGACTCTAGATGTGGTGTGATCGCGGCGCCAGGGCCCAGATATGGCCCCTTCTGGAGCGCCAAAAGTCGCAACAAAAGAACTCGGCCGTAGCGGCGAGCGGCTGCGCCTTCCGCGTTCCTTACGGTGCGAAAAAACTCGCTGCAAATTGTCAGACTTAACCACAGTGCTTGACACTTAAATCACTTTCGTTATAATCGCCCGTGCCGACGCTTCAGCGCGTCGTCCGTTCTATGCATCGTTCATCCGACACGGTACTCGTAGTACGGATCGCATTGGCGGAGGCCTCGGCGATCCGGTCGAGGAGCGTGGCGCGCGACGTAACCACGGGGCCCCCTCTGTCACCGCTTGACCGTCCGCCCCAGCGCCGTCTCGTAGACGCGCAGGATCGACGAGCTGTCACTCGATCCCAGCTTCATGCCGCGCGCCAGGCGCTGCAGGTTGTGGGTCGAGGAGCCCTGCGGCAGCGGCACGCCGAGCTCGTCACCGAGCTCCAGGGCGAGATGCAGGTCCTTGTAGGCAAGGTCGAGCGCGAAGCTCGCCTTGAACTCGCCGCTCAGCGCCCGCTCGGACAGACTCCTGAAGGAATTGGAGTTGCCGCTGGAGTTGGCCACGACCTGGATCAGCTTCGCGGGGTCGAGCCCCGCCGTGACGCCCAGCATCAGTCCCTCGGCCGCGGCGGCGGCGTTGCAGAAGGCCAGCATGTTGTTCACCAGCTTGGCCACCGTGCCGGTGCCGAGCTCGCCCATGTGGATCACGTTGGCGCTGAACGACTGCAACACCGGCAGGGCATCGTCGAACACCTTCTTGTCGCCGCCCACCATGATGGCGATCGTGGCGGCTTCGGCGCCGACCGTGCCGCCGCTCACCGGCGCGTCGAGCATGGCGATGCCCTTGGCCGCCATGGCGGCGCCGATCTTCTTCACCATCGCCGGCGCGTTGGTGCTGAGGTCGATATAGGTCTGGCCCGTGCCGATGTTGGCCAGGATGCCGCCGTCGCCCAGGGTCACGGCCTCGACGTCCTTGGGCATGGGCAGCGAGGTCATCACCACGTCGGCGCCCTTGGTCACCTCGGCGATCGATTTGGCGGCGGTGGCGCCGAGATCGGTGCAGGTCTTCACCGCGGCGGCATTGAGGTCGAACACCGTCACCTGGTGGTTGCTGCGCTTGACGATGTTGCGGCACATGGGGCCGCCCATGTTGCCGACGCCGATGAAACCGACCTTCACTGAACCCTCCTCACGGATGTGACGGTCGACTATACGACGGAATCTCCATCGCGGTGTTTCGCCTCGCAACGCGACCGGGCAATATGCCCGCAAGACAAGGGAGGACCGCCCGTCAAATGGCGCGCAACAAGCTGCATCCGATCCCCCATCCGCCGCGCACGCCGGTGCTGGGCAACATGCTCACGGTCGACGGTGACGCGCCGATCCAGGACCTGATGCGGATCGCGCGCGAGCAGGGGCCGATCTTCTGGCTCGACATGATGGGCACGCCGCTGGTCGTGGTCTCGGGCGCCGACCTGGTGGCGGAACTCTGCGATGAGAAGCGCTTCGACAAGGCGGTGCGGGGCTCGCTGCGGCGCGTGCGCATGCTGGGCGGCGACGCGCTGTTCACCGCCGAGACCCAGGAGCCGAACTGGCAGAAGGCGCACAATATCCTGCTGCCCACCTTCGCCCATCGCATGATGCAGACCTACCACGCGGGCATGCTCGACATCGCCGAGCAGCTGGTCACCAAGTGGGAGCGGCTGAACGCCGACGAGGAGATCGACGTGGTGCGCGACATGACCGCGCTCACCCTCGACACGATCGGCCTCTGCGGCTTCAACTACCGCTTCAACTCGTTCTACCGCAGCGACAACCATCCCTACGTCGAATCGCTGGTGCGCGCGCTCGAGGCGGTGATGAAGATGCGCGGCCTGCCGCTGGAGGACATCACCCAGCGCAAGAGTCGCCGGAAGCTTGAGCAGGACGTCGGCTACATGAACGGCATCGCCGACCGCATCATCCGCGAGCGCCGCGAGGTGCCCGCCGATGACCAGAGCAAGCCGGATCTTCTCGGCTTCATGCTGAGCGGCGTCGACAAGCAGAGCGGTGAGCGGCTGGACGACGTCAACATCCGCTATCAGATGAACACTTTCCTGATCGCCGGCCACGAGACCACCAGCGGCATGCTGTCGTTTGCGATCTACTTCCTCTTGAACAATCCGCACGTGATCCAGAAGGCCTACGACGAGGTCGACCGCGTGCTGGGCCGCGACATCAATGCGAGGCCCAGCGCGCAACAGGTCAACCAGCTGGTCTATATCGGCCAGATCCTGAAGGAGGCGCTGCGGCTGTGGCCGACCGCGCCGGCCTTCGGGCTCTACCCGTACGAGAACGAGACGATCGGTGGGAAATACAAGCTGCGCAAGCGCACCTTCGTCACCGTGCTGACGGCGATGCTGCACCGCGATCAATCCGTCTGGGGGCCGCGCGCGGAAGTGTTCGATCCCGACAACTTCGCGCCGGAGCGCGAGGCCAGGATGCCGGCGCACGCCTTCAAGCCGTTCGGCAACGGCCAGCGCGCCTGCATCGGGCGGCAGTTCGCCATGACCGAGGCGACCCTGGTGCTGGGCCTGATCCTGCAGCGCTTCCGCCTGATCGACCACACGCGCTATCAGCTCAAGATCAAGGAATCGCTAACCATCAAGCCCGAAGGCCTGACGATGCGCGTGCGCCTGCGCCCCGATGTCGTGCGCGGATCGGGCGTCAGCGTCGCGGCGAAGCCGGTGGCAAAGAAGCCGGCGGCGAAGAAGGCGGCGAAGAGACACGGCACGCCGCTAACCGTGCTGTTCGGCTCCAACATGGGTACGGCCGAGGAGCTGGCGCGCTCGATCGCCGAGGCAGGCGAGGCGCAGGGCTTTGCCGCTGCGCTCGGAAGCCTCGACGATCACGCCGGCAAGCTGCCGACCGACGGCGCCGTGGCGATCGTCTGCGCCTCCTACAATGGCGGCCCGCCGGACAATGCCGGCAGCTTCCTGAAGACCCTGCGCGAAGCGGCGCCCGGATCGCTGGCCGGCGTACGCTACACCGTGTTCGGCTGCGGCAACCGCGACTGGGCCTCGACCTACCAGGCGATCCCGCGCCAGATCGACGAGCTTCTGGCCGCCAAGGGCGCCGAGCGCCTCTATGCGCGCGGTGAAGGCGATGCCAAGGAGGACCTCGACGGCCATTTCCAGGCCTGGAACGAGCCGCTGCTGCCGGCGCTTGCCGACAAGCTTGGCGTCGAGCTCGAAGCGGACACGGGAGCAGCCCACGAGCCGCTCTATCAGGTGCAGACGGTCGACAAGCCGCCGGCCAATCCCATCATCGGCGGCGCGGGCGCGCTGCCCATGCGCGTGCTGGCCAACCGCGAGCTGCAGAACGCCCAGTCCTCGGGGCGCAGCACGCGGCACATCGAGGTGCTGCTGCCCGACGGCGTCAGTTATCGCGCCGGCGATCACTTGAGCATCGTGCCGCAGAATGCCGCCGCGCTGGTCGAGCGCGCGGTGCGCCGCTTCGGCTTCGCGCCGGGCGCGCATGTCATGCTGACCGCGGCCGAAGGGCGGCGCGCCAACCTGCCGGTCGGCGAGGCCGTCGCCGTGCATCGGCTGCTGTCCGACTTCGTCGAGCTGCAGCATCCGGCGACGCGCAAGCAGATCCAGACCATGGCGCAGCACACGCGCTGCCCGTTCACGCGACCCAAGCTCGAGGCGCTGCTCGACGAGGAGCGCTTCCGCGGCGAGGTTTTAGGCAAGCGCAGGTCCGTGCTCGATCTCCTGGAAGAGCATCCGGCCTGCGAGCTGCCGTTCGCGGCGTTCCTGGAGATGCTGCCGCTGATGACGCCGCGCTACTACTCGATCTCGTCTTCGCCGATGGCCGACGGCAACCGGTGCTCGATCACCGTTGCGGTCGTCGAGGGCCCGGCGCGCTCGGGCAGCGGCGTCTACTATGGAGTCTGCTCCAACCATCTGCTGCGTCAGGCGGCGGGCGGCACGGTACAAGCCTTCGTGAAGGAGACGAAGGTGGGTTTCCGCCTGCCGGTCGATCCGGCAGTGCCGATCGTGATGATCGGTCCGGGCACAGGCTTGGCGCCGTTTCGCGGCTTCCTGCGCGAACGCGCCGCGCTCAAGGCACAGGGGCGGTCGCTCGGGCCGGCGATGCTGTTCTTCGGCTGCCGCCATCCCGAGCAGGATTTCATCTATGAAAAGGAGCTCAGGGAACAGGCCGATGCCGGCATAGTTGATCTCCACGTCGCCTTCTCGCGCCACGACGGAAAGAAAACCTACGTGCAGGATCTCCTGAAGGCCGAAGCCGACCGCGTGCGCAGCCTGATCGATCGCGGCGGCATGGTCTATGTCTGCGGCGACGGCGGGCGCATGGAGCCCGACGTCAAGCGCGCCCTGGCGGCGATGTACGATGAGGCCTTCGTGGGCCGGCTCGCCGCCGACCATCGCTACGTGCTGGACGTTTGGGCGAGCAGCTGACCCGCGCCCCCGGACGGGATCGCGAGCGTGCCCGCGCGCTCAGCCGCATCAAGCTCGCGGCGACGGCGCTGCTGGTCTGCACGGCAGGGCTGTTCATCGTGGCGCGGCACTTCGAGCCGACGCACTGGGCCTGGGGCTACGTCGCGGCCTTCGCGGCGGCGGCGACGGTCGGCGGCTTGGCCGACTGGTACGCCGTGGTCGCGCTGTTCCGCCGGCCAATCGGCCTGCCGATTCCGCACACCGCCATCATCCCGCGCAATCACCTGCGCATCGCCGACACGCTGGGCGAGTTCATCGAGACCAACTTCCTGGCGCCCGAGCCGGTCGAGGCGCGCCTCGGCGAGGTCGACTTCGCGTCGCTGGTGGCGGAGTGGCTCAGCGACCGCGAGCGCAGCGCCGCACTGGCCGATTTCATCCTGAAGCTGTTGCCGCAGTCGCTGGGCGCCATCGAGCAGTCGGGCCTGAAGGACTTTTTGGGCAAGCGGATCATGACCGAGCTCGAGCGCGTCGAATTGGCGCCCTTGGCGGCGGGCCTGTTGAGCGCGGTCACCGAGAAGGGCCGTCACCAGCGCCTGCTCGACGAGCTTTTGGGCGCTCTGGAGAAGGTGCTGACCAACGAGGAGACGCTGGCGGCCTTGCGCGAGAAGATCCGCCAGGAACTGCCGGCGCTGTTCAACCTCTACCGGGCGGACGCCTATCTGCTGCGCAAGATCGTGGCCTCCACCAGCGCCTTCATCCAGGACGCCCGCGTCGACGCCGGCCATCCGCTGCGCCGGGAGTTCGACAGTTTCGTGACCGGCTTCATCGAGCAGCTGCGCAGCTCGCAGGCCTTCGCCCGCCGCGCCGAGGGCCTCAAGCGCGACCTGCTGGCGCGGCCGGAGATAACGTCCCTGGCGGAAGGCGCCTGGGAGAGCCTTAAAAGCTTCCTCGAGCAGGATTCACGGGCCACCGACAGCCAGGTGCGCCGCCAGCTCGAGGCCATGCTGGTCGAGATCGGCCGGCAGCTGGGGCGCGATCCGGCGATCCGAGCCGAGATCAACCGCGGCATGGTGCGCGTGCTTGGCGATTTCGTGCAGAACCAGAAGAGCGGCGTCGGCCGCTTCATCGCCGATCAGGTGAAGTCGTGGGACATCGACATGCTGATCGGCCGCATCGAGCTCACGGTGGGGCGCGATCTGCAATATATCCGCTTCAATGGTGCGATGATCGGCGGGCTGGCGGGTTTGGCCTTGCATGCGCTGGAGCAGGGGTTGAAGCTCACTCTTTAGCCCGCAGGAGGTTCGCATGGCCCAGACACCGCAGAACTTCACCGACATGTTCAAGAACCTGGGCGAGCAGCTCAAGCTGCCGCAGGTCGACGTCGCCAAGATCATGGAGCATCACCAGAAGAACCTCGAGGCCATGACCAGGTCATGGCAGGCAATGGCCAGCGGCGCCTCCGAGATCGCCCAGAAGCAGCGCGCCATCTTCGAGGAGACGGTCAAGGACGTCACCGAGATCGTGAAGGAGTACAAGCCCGGCGGCAGCGCCCAGGAGATCATGGCCAAGCAGTCGGAGTTCGCGAAGAAGGCTATGGAAGCGGCCATCGCCAACACGCGCGACATCGCCGAGCTGGTTCAGAAATCGAGCGCCGAAGCCTTCAAGATCGTGCAGGACCGCATGAAGGAGTCCTACGAGGAGATCAAGGCGGGCGTGGAGAAGAAGTAGTCCTCTGCCGGCCGGCGCTCCCTTAAGACCGGCGCCAGTCGGGATAGACCAAACTCTTCCAGCCCGACCGGTCGAACTTCTTCCACTCGCCCTCGGGCTGGGCCACGCGGTCGGCGACGGCGTAGACGGCGGCCGGATGATGGCCGAGCCCGCAGTGGCTGCCATAGACCTCGATGTTCTCGGCCTCGGCGCTTTCCTCGTTGAGACAGGTCTGCCAGGCGCAGATGCCGTCGGAGCGGCTGAAGATCGACGTCGTCGGCACCGGCGGCGGCGCAGCGAGTGGTCCCGCGATGTGCTGGTCGCGGCCCTCGACCTTCTGGCCGGAAGCGAATTCGTAGACCTTCCAGGCATTGGTCGCCTTGGGGCTGCCGGTGAACGGGCTGCCGAGGCTGATCACCGAGCGCACCTTGTCGGGCACGTGCTTGGCGAGCTGGCGGGCATAGATGCCGCCCAGGCTCCAGCCGACCAGGCTGATCTTGCGCCGGCCATAACGCTCATGGAGCTCCTCGACGCGGTCGATCATGTCGCCCTCGACGCCGGGACGCAGGCCGAGGTTGCGACCCTGCTTCCAGCCGTGGACCGCGTAGCCCTGTGCCTTCAGGAAGCCGCGCAGCGGCTGGGTGGAAAGATCGCTGGCCAGCAATCCCGGGAACACCAGGACCGGATGCCCATCGCCGCGTGGCGCCGCGGCAAGCCAGGGCCGCAGCAGCATGAACGCGCCCAGCTCCTGGACGGCACGACCTTCGAGCAGCAACAGCGTGCGAGAGGGTGGACGCAACGCTTCGGCGGCAACAGTCATCGAGTGTCCTTTGTCGTTGAGATCAGAGTCTCACATATCGGAAGGCGGCAAAAGCGTTTCAACCGGGGACAACCGCCTTCTTCAGCTCTTCGGCCGCGGCCACAAGATAGTCCCCGAGCTTGCCGACATCGGGAACCGCCCGCCGGTCGGCGGTCAAGCCGAAGTTCAACGCATCCATGTAGCTCTGCACCGTGATGTTGAGCGCAGCTCCATGGGCAGGGATCGACACCGGATGCAGCGCCGTCACCTTGGCGCCGGCGCAGTAGAGCGGCATCGGCGGGCCCGGGACGTTGGAGATGGTGACGTTCATCGGCATGGGCAGCGTGTCGGCAAGCCCGCTGCGGCCGTAGACCAGCATGATGAGCTGCAGCAGGATCGGCGCGCCGACAAAGGCGAAGTCCTGCGGGACGGCGTCGCGGAACGTGCCGGCGATCTGCTTGGATTCCGACGACGACTTCAGGATCGCTTTCAGACGCTCGACGGGATCGGCGATGTCGGTCGCGATCGAGCACAGCATGCCCGAGACCTGGTTGTTCTGCCGCGCGTCGCCGGGCTCGCGCAGGCTGATCGGCACGCCCGCGATCAACGGCTTGTCGGGCAGCTGGCCCTTCTCCTGCAGATAGCGCCGCAGCGCGCCGGCGCAGATCGCCATCACCACGTCGTTGAGCTTGGTGCCGCTTGCCTTGGCGATCGCCTTGGCGTCGGAGAGCGACACCGTGCGCGCGGCGTAGCTGCGCTCGCGCGTGATGGTGGCGTTGAACGGCGTCTTGGGGGCGTTGAGGTTCGGCAGCTGCTTCACCAGGCTCTGCAGCGTCGCCAGTGCCTTGGGCCCGGCCTCGCCGGGCTTGTTGAGGAAAGCGTTGGTCATGGCCGTGCCGATCTCCGACGCGGTCTGCCACATGCGCAACTGCTGGCGCATCATGTTGCCCACGATGTCGGCCACGCCCTTCACCGGATCGACGGCGGTGGGCGAGCTTGGAGCGCCGGGCGCTCCGCTCGAAGATCCGGCTTTCGCCGCCGGCGGCGGCACCTCGCGCGGCGTCGCGCTCACGTCGTACAGCGCCTTGTTGATCGCCATTCCGGCGCCGCCGTCGATCGCGGCATGATGGACCTTGGAGTAGAGGACGCCCTGGCCGTTCTCCAGGCCGGTGATGACATAGAACTGCCAAAGCGGCCGGCTGCGATCGAGCGTGTTGGCGTGCAGGCGGCCGATCACCTCCTCGAGCTGCGCCTCGGTGCCTGGCGCCGGCAGCGCCGTCTCGCGCAGATGGTAGTCGAGGTCGAGGTCATCGGCGTCGACCCAGCCGGGATGGTCGAGGTCGTAGAGCGAGGGCGCCAGCCGCTTGGAGAAGATCGGGATGGTGTGCAGGCGGCTTTCGAAGAAGCGCCGGAAGTGCTGGTAGAAGCTGCCCTCGAACCCCGGCGGAAGCTCGAAGTAGGTCAGCCCCGCCACGTGCATGGGGGTCTCGGGCGTCTCGAGATAAAGGAACGACGCATCGATGCCCGACAGCTGCTGCTGGTCCATGGCGTCCTCCCATTTGGTCTTTCGTTGTCCGATTTGTCGCCTGGATCTATATCCTAATCAATTGAAATACATGGATTTTTGACTTTTCTTCTCGCATCGCAACAATTTATGTTGCAACGCACAATACAACTCCCATATACGCCCCGTCACCGAGCATCAGCGTCCAGAGCACAACCCAACCAAGGAACCGACGATGACCAACACTGCCGCCCTCGACAACGTGATCGAGCAGGCCACCGAGACCTCCAAGGCCGCGCAGGAGCGCGTCCGCGAGTTCGCCCAGATCGGCGTGCGCAAGGCCGCCGAGGGCTTCGAGCAGATCAGCAAGGCCGCGCAGACCGCTTCGGCCGAACTCAACACCCAGTTCGCTCAGGCGCGCGACGGCGCCACCAAGGCCGGCCTGAAGCTGCTCGAGGTTGCCAAGGAAGACGCCGATGCCGGCTTCGCCGCTTGGCGCGACTTCCTGTCGGCCAAGTCGCCGATCGAGGCCTTCGACGTGACCGCCAAGTACTGGCGCGGCCGCCTGGAGACTCGCATTGCGCAGGCCCAGGACCTCGGCGCCTACGCCCGCAAGGCCGCCGACGACGTCGTCCGCCCCGTGGCCGAGCGCATCGAGAAGTTCACCAAGGCTGCCGCCTAAGGCGTCGCCTTCTTCGTCGATCAAGGCCCGTCGGCGACGACGGGCCTTTTTCATGCGCTATAGTCCTCTCAATCAAGTCGGGAGGGCCCATGGATCGGTTCTGGCTCAAGAGTTATCCGCCGGGCGTACCGTCGGACATCGATCCGTCGGTCTATCCGAGCCTCGTGGCGTTGCTCGAGGAGAGCTTCGCGAAGTATCGCGACCAGAAGGCCTACGTCTGCATGGACAAGGCCATCACCTTCGGTGACGTCGACGATCTCTCGAAGGCGCTGGCGGCGTGGCTGCAGGGCAGGGGCCTCACCAAAGGCGCGCGCGTGGCGATCATGATGCCCAACGTGCTGCAGTATCCCGTCGCCCTGGCGGCAGTGCTGCGCGCCGGCCTGATCGCCGTCAACGTCAACCCGCTCTACACCGCGCGCGAGCTCGAGCATCAGCTGAAGGATTCCGGCGCCGAGGCCGTGATCGTGCTGGAGAACTTCGCCAGCACGCTGCAGCAGGCGATCGGCGGCACCGCGGTCAAGCACGTGGTCGTGGCCTCGATGGGCGACCTTTTGGGCTTCCCCAGGGGGCTGATCGTGAACTTCGTCGTGCGCACCATCCGCAAGATGGTGCCGCCGTGGTCGCTGCCCGGCCACACCACGTTCAACCATGCCGTCTCGGCTGGCCGCTCGGTTGCCTTCACGCGACCCGACATCGGTCCCAGCGACGTGGCCGTGCTGCAATACACCGGCGGCACGACCGGCGTGGCCAAGGGGGCGACGCTATTGCATCACACCATCGTCGCCAACCTGCTCGCTTCCGAAGCCTGGATGCAGCCCGGCCTGAAGCGCAAGCCGATCACCGGCCAGATCACCATCGCCTGCGCCCTGCCGCTCTATCACGTCTTCGCCTTCATCACCTGCGGACTGCTCGGCATGCGCACGGGCGCGCTCAACATTCTGATCCCCAATCCGCGCGATATGGCCGGCACCATCAAGGAGTTCGCCAAGTATCGCCTCAACATCTTTCCCGGCGTGAATACGCTGTTCAACGGCCTGGCCAACCGGCCCGAATTCGCCAAGCTCGATTTCTCCGAACTGGTCATCAGCAACGGCGGCGGCATGGCGGTGCAGGAGGCGGTGGCGAAGAAGTGGCTCGCCATCACCGGCTGCCCGATCGTCGAAGGCTACGGGCTCAGCGAGACCTCGGCCGGCGTCACCTGCAATCCCACTGATTCGGAGGCCTACACCGGCTCGATCGGCCTGCCACTGCCCAATGTCGACATCAAGATCCTCGACGACAAGGGCAACGAAGTGCCGTTGGGCGAAGCGGGCGAGATCGCGATCAAGGGTCCTCAGGTCATGCAGGGCTACTGGCAGCGTCCCGACGAGACGGCGCTGGTCATGGCGCCCGACGGCTTCTTCAAGTCGGGCGATGTCGGCGAGATGGATGCCAAGGGCTACATCAAGATCGTCGATCGCAAGAAGGACATGATCGTCGTCTCGGGCTTCAAGGTCTTCCCCAACGAGATCGAGGGCGTCGTGGCAAGCCACCCCGGCGTGCTCGAATGCGCCGCCATCGGCGTGCCCGTTGCCGGCTCGGGCGAGGCGGTGATGCTGTTCGTGGTGAAGCGCGATCCTGCGCTCACCAAGGAGGCGCTCGCCGCCTGGTGCGCCCAGCAGTTCACCGGCTACAAGCGGCCGAAATACATCGAGTTCCGCGACGAGCTGCCCAAGACCAATGTCGGCAAGATCCTGCGCCGCGAGCTGCGCGACAGCATGCTGAAGAAGGCGGCCTGATTCGGGGAAGCCCCTGCAACCTCCCGCGTCGTCTCACGTTCCACGGGGGCGAACTCCCGAGGAGGGGCGTGATGACACCATTGAAGCTCGTCGCTGTCGCGGCGGTTGGCCTGTCCGCTGCTGCCTGCAGTTATTCGAACACCACCACGGCCACAGCGCCGCCGCCGGCCGTCGTTGCCGCCGGCACGGCCGTCGTGACGACCACATCGCAGCAGGCCTGCATCGACTACGGCTTCACGCCCGGCACGGCGTCCTACGATCGCTGCGTGCGCCGTGATGCCGATGCCCGGGCCCTCGGTCGTGTGCCCTACGGCTACAGCCAGGCCGCGCTGACTGCCGATGCCCAGATGGCCTGCTCGTCCTACGGCCTCAGCGCCGGCACGATGAGCTATGACCGATGCGTCACCCGTGAGATTAACGCCCGGCGGTATAGCGAGCAGGCGGTGGTGACGACCTATACGCCGGCCGCGCCGGCCTATTATCCGTCGTCCGGCACGACGGTCTATGCGAGCACGCCGTCCTCGACGGTCACTTACGCGCCGGCTGCGACAACCCCGCCGGCGGGCGTTCAGGCCTTCCGCGACGAATACGGTTTCCGCTATGATGGCCAGGGGAACCGGATCGACGCTCGCGGCAACATCATCAGCCCGCAGTCGACCCAGCCCTGAACTGGGGGCGCGATGGCTGCGAGATGGTTGTTGGGTGCGACGCTGGGACTGGCGCTTGCAGCATGTAATCCACTGCCGCGGCCCGACTATGTCGACGTGCAATACCCGTCTTCGTATCGCACGGAGCCGGATGGGGTGCGCGTCGACAACGCCGACGTCAAGATTGACAACTCGGGCTATCGCGTCGACGCCCAGGGCGAGCGCATCGGCATGATCGACGTGCCGGTCAAGACCGAGGGCGACAACTCCAACGCCGTCGCCGGCTACTACATCAGCACCACGGGCCAGGTGTCGGCCGGCCGCGTCGCCTCGACCAGCGACGTGACGGCGATGCCCAACCCGTCGAACCTGCCGACACCCTCGCAGATGCCGCAACAGGCGCCGATCACGCCATCCCCCGGCAACCTCCCGCCACCGCCGGGTTACAAGTAAGGGAGCGCGGGCCTCTGGCCCGCTCATGAATCATGAGGCGGGCCGGAGGCCCGCGCTCCCAGGCTACTCGATCCTCACGTCCGCCGCCTTGATCACCGGCGCCCACTTGGCGATCTCGTCCTTGATGAACTTCGCCGTGCGCTCGGGCGAGGTGTCGGTGGTCGGCACCGCGGCGATGTCTTCCAGGAACTTGATCATCTCCGCGTCCTGCATCAGCTTGCGTGACGCCTGATCGAGTGTATCGACGATCGGCTGCGGCATGCCCGCCGGCCCCAGGACCAGGTTGAACGTATAGGCCTCGTAACCCGGCACGCCGGCTTCGATCATCGTCGGGATCTCGGGCGCAATGGGCGCGCGCTTGGCGTGGGCGTAGGCCAGGATGCGCAGCTTGCCCGCGCGATGCTGCTGCAAGGTCGTGCTGAAGGTCTCGAACATCCACGCCACCTGGCCCGACATCAGGTCCTGCAGCGCCGGTCCCGAGCCTCGATAGGGCACGTGCACGACATCCATGCCGCCGACCTCGCGCTTGAAGTATTCCGCTGCGAGATGAAGGATGCTGCCGTTGCCCGACGAGGCGTAGGAATATTTGCCGGGGCTCTTCTTCGTCTCGGCGACAAGTCCCTTGACCGAATCGGGCATCGATGGATGCGTGACCAGCACCAGCGGGTTGACGCAGATCGAGGAGATCGGCGTGAAGTCCTTGACGGCGTCGTAGGCCGGATGGACGAAGGCGGTCGGATTGACCGCATGGGTCGACGACGGCGCGAACAGAAGCGTGTAGCCGTCGGGCTTGGCGTTCTTGACCTCGACGGCGCCGATCGAGCCGGCGGCGCCCGACTTGTTGTCGACGATCATGGTCTGGCCGAGCAGGCCGGTCATTTTCTCGGAGACCTTGCGGCCGATGATGTCGGTGGGGCCCGCCGCCGCGAACGGCACGACAAGGCGGATCGTTCGCTCCGGATACTTGGCTTGCGCACGAACGACAGCGGGCGCCGCAAGGGCGCCGAGGCTCGCGGCCAGCAGATGGCGTCTTTTCACTTTGCTCCTCCCTGAAGCAGCTATTTCAGCGTTTCATTGAACAGTTCGATCATGGCGTTCCACGAGCGCCGGTCGGTGGTCTCGTCGTAGAAGAAGCCTTTCCTGCCCCAGGTATCGGCCTCAGGATTGGTGAAACTATGGCCGGCGCCGCCATAAAGCTGCAGGCGCCAGTCGACTCCCGCCGCCTTCATCTCCCTCTCGAAAGCCGCGCGCTGCTCGGCCGTGATCAGCGGATCGTCGGCGCCGATGCAGACCAGCACCTTGCCCTTGATGTTGGTGGCGGCCTGCGGACGCGACGTGCCGAGGCTGGAATGGAAGCTTACGATCGCCTTGAGATCGCAGCCCTGCCGCCCGAGCTCGAGCGAGGTCGTTCCGCCGAAGCAGTAGCCGATCGATGCCAGGCGGCTGGCATCGACCTCCTTCTGCGACTTGAGTACGTCGAGCGCTGCCGTGGCGCGCGCCATGATGCCGGTCGGATCGCCCATCCAGGCAACCAGCCGCGGCCGGATGGCCTCGACGTCGGGTACCGGCTTGCCATCGCCGTGGTAATCCATGGCGAAGGCGGCATAGCCCAGACCGGCGAGCCGTGCGGCGATCTTCTTGGTGTGATCGGTAAGACCGTTCCCCTCATGGCAGACCAGGACGCCGCCGCGGCGGGCGCTCGAGCGATCGTCCACCACGTACTGGCCGACCAGGCGGATGCCATCGGCGCGATATTCGATATCCTCAGTGCGCATATTGTTGCGTCGTTCCTCCCGCGGCGGCGGACATTAGCGGAGCCCGCTTGACCCGCCAACGCCCCATCGCCACAAGGCGGCTCGCATGGTGAAGCTCGCTGCCGCCTTACGGGGACATCGGCATAGCGACCGCCGCGATTCCCAGCACCAGGAACAGGAGTGCCGCGACCGTCCGCACGATCTTGAGCGGCAGGCGCTTTGCGATGGCATCGCCGAACAGCACCACCGGCACATTGGCCAGCAGCATGCCGGTGGTCGTGCCCGCGGTGACGGCGATCAGCGACTGGAAGCGGGCGGCGAGCGCCACCGTGGCGATCTGGGTCTTGTCGCCGATCTCGACGATGAAGAAGGCCACGAGTGTGGCGATGAAGGCGCCGGCCTGGCGAGCCGTCTGCGGGCCTTCGTCGGCTTTGTCGGGGATCAGGCACCAGCCGGCCATGACGATGAAGCTGACGCCCAGGATCCAGCGCATCGTCTCGGCGCCCACCCACGCCGCGACCTCGGCGCCGATCAGCGCCGCGACGGCGTGATTGGCGAGCGTCGCGCAAAGGATGCCGAGGATGATCGGCCAGGGCTTGCGGTAGCGCGCCGCCAGCATCAGGGCGAGGAGCTGCGTCTTGTCGCCGATCTCGGCGACGGCGACGACGGCGGTCGAGACAAAAAACGCTTCCATGGCCGCGCATTTGCACAGAAAGAACCGGTCGGATAAACTACCGGAATGTCGCTGTTTCTATTCCCCGGCGTCCCAACGACGCGATGTAACTGAAATCTGCGCCCTCATCTGCGGGCGACCGGATTTCGCACACTATTGATCGGGGAGTAGGGGACCATGTCCCTCGTCATCTACAACACGCTGTCGCGCGACAAAGAACCGTTCGCACCAATCGATGCAGGTCATGTGCGGATGTATGTCTGCGGCCCGACCGTCTACGACTACGTTCATATCGGCAATGCCCGGCCGGTGGTGGCGTTCGACGTGCTCTATCGGCTGCTGAAGCGGCGCTACGCGCGCGTCACCTATGTGCGCAACATGACGGACATCGACGACCGCATCATCGTGCGGGCCGCCGACAACAAGGAGAGCATCGAGGCGCTGACGCGGCGCACCGGCGATGCCTATCAAGGCGACATGCGCCGGCTGGGTGCGCTCGCCCCCGACTTCGAGCCGCGGGCGACCGAGTATGTCGGCCAGATGGTCGCGATGATCCAGCGCCTGATCGCCAAGGGCCACGCCTATGCCGCCGAAGGCCATGTGCTGTTCAGCGTGCCCAGCATGCCGGACTACGGACGGCTGTCGCGTCGCACGCGCGATGAGCTGGTGGCCGGCGCGCGGGTCGAGGTGGCGCCCTACAAGAAGGATCCGGCAGACTTCGTGCTGTGGAAGCCGTCGACCGACCAGCAGCCGGGCTGGCAGAGCCCATGGGGCCGTGGCCGGCCGGGCTGGCACATCGAATGCTCGGCCATGAGTGGCGAGCTTCTGGGCGAGACCTTCGACATCCATGCCGGCGGTCTCGACCTCATCTTCCCGCATCACGAGAACGAGATCGCGCAAAGCCGTTGCACCTTCGGCCATCCGCTGATGGCGAAGTACTGGATGCACAACGGCTTCCTCAACATCTCGGGCGAGAAGATGAGCAAGTCGCTCGGCAACTTCTTCACCGTGCACGAGCTCCTGGACCAGTATCCGGGCGAAGCGATTCGCCTGCTGCTGCTGTCGGCGCACTATCGCCAGCCGCTCGACTTCACGCATGAGGGGTTGGTGCAGGCCAAGGCGACGCTTGACCGCTGGTACGGGGTGCTGCGCGGCAAGGATGTGGCCGCGGCGAGGGCCGTTCCGCAATCGGTCGAGGAGGCGCTGTCGGACGACCTCAACACGCCGCTCGCCATCAGCGCCATCCATCAGCTCGGCGATCCTGCCGAACTGAAGGCCGGCGCCAACGCGCTCGGCCTGCTGCAGCAGGACGCCGAAGCCTGGTTCCGCTGGACGCCGGCGGGCTCGACCGGCCCGACGGATACGGAGATTGAGGCCGCGATCGCCGCCCGTCAGGCCGCGCGCAAGGCGAAGGACTTCAAGGAGTCCGACCGCATCCGCGATGATCTGAAGGCGAAGGGCGTGATCCTCGAGGACGGCCCGAAGGGCACGACCTGGAAGCGGGGCTGACGACCGCCGTTCCTACCCACGCTCCGCGTGGAGAGGAACGCTACTGACGCTTCTCGAACAGCACGCTCTGCACCGCCCGGCCGAAGTAGCCGTCGCGGTCGGCGAGCCGTGCCGCCGCGATGCCGATCGAATCCGGCCCGGCCCAGGTCTCGGCGTCCAGCAGGATCCATTCACCCACCGGCTCGCGCGCCAGGCTGAGCGTCAGGTCGCCGTTGATGAAGGTCCACTTGGTGAAGTCGAGCACGGCCGAGGTGCCGTTGCAGAAGTCGGCGGCGATGGCGGCACGTATCAGCGGCGAAAGCGGCGCGCCGTCGACGATCGGCCGCTTGGCGCGATACCACACCGAGGCCGGGCCGGGCTCGCGGAACGAGCCCTTGGCCACCTTCATCTCCAGCCCCGACAGGAACGGTGTCCGCGACAGGCCGCTCTCGGTCGGATCGTGGCTGTCCTCGGGACTCTTGATGTCGATCGGCGGCCACGGCTCTTCAACCGGCAGCACCTGCTCCAGTCGCCGTACGCGCAGCACGGTGGCGCGCACCACCTCCGTGCCCGCGGCCAGCAGGTGCACCGCGATCAGCTGGATCTTGCGGCCCTCGCGCAGCACCTCGGTCTCGATGGTGATCGGTGCCACCGGCACCGGCCGCATCAGGTCTACCGTGAGACGCGCCACGCGCATCGGCGCGGGGGCGGGCAGCTGCTCGACCGCCCAGCAGACCAGCGACGAAGGCGCCGCGCCGTGCTGCAACTTGGGGTCCCACGGACCGCCCGCGAAAGCGCTGGTCGCGGCGGTCGCGCCGTCGACGCGGTAGATCGGCTCCATTCAACTCAACTCCATCCAGGCGGGCGGCCTTCATAAAGGCTTCGCACCTGATCCGCCAAGCGTCGATGACATCGGAGGTAATGGCTTGACAGCCGGCCAGTCTGTATTTAACAACTACGTTAAATATGGATACACTCTCCCAGACCTTCTCGGCGCTCGCCGATCCCACCCGTCGCGCCATCCTGGCCCGGCTGGCCACCGGCGCGGCGACGGTGGGCGAGATTGCCGAGCCGTTTGACATGTCGCTGCCCGCAGTGTCGCGCCATCTCCGAGTGCTGACCGACGCCGGCCTGATCGAGCGCCACACCGAGGCGCAGTGGCGGCGCTGCGAATTGCGCGCTGAGGGCTTGCGTGCCGCGGCGGACTGGATCGAGGAATACCGGCGGTTCTGGGAGCAGCAGTTCGACAGGCTGGAGGCCTACCTCAAGCGCACGGCACCCGATGAGCCAAAAGGGACCAAGAAAGGAAAGAGCGATGGTCGCAAGCGCCGCTCCTGACGAGCGCACCCTTGTCATGGTCCGCACCTTCGAGGCGACGCCCGAGCGGCTGTTCGCTGCCTGGACCGATCCGGCTGCGTTCATGGAGTGGTTCGGCCCGCACGGCATGACGAACACGCATTGCCGCTTCGAGCTGCGCGTCGGCGGCGTGTGGGAAGTGACGGCCGAAGGGCTCGGCACCACGCGCGCGATCTCGGGCAAGTATCTCGCCATCGATCCGCCGCGGCTGCTCTCCTTTACCTGGGCCTGGCACGAGACCGGCTCGCTCGACACACCGCGCGAGCACGAGACGACGGTGACGATTCAATTCAGGCCGGTCGGCAAGCGCACGGAGCTCATGCTGACCCAGGCCCGCTTCCGCGATGCCGGCGGCACCACCCGTCATAACTGGGGCTGGAGCCAGTCGTTCGAGAAGCTTGACGCCTTCATCTCGGGCCGTCCTTGAGGAGGGTTTGCCATGACCGAACCGCGCATCGTCTCGCATGAGGAATGGTTGAACGCGCAGCGGGCACATCTCGCTCGCGAAAAGCAGCTGACGCGGCTGCGCGACGAGATCGCGCGCGAACGGCGCGCCTTGCCCTGGGAGCGCGTCGACAAGGCCTACAGCTTCGAAGGACCGGAGGGACGCGTCAGCCTGGCCGATCTGTTCAGCGGCCTGGACCAGCTTGTGGTCTATCACTTCATGCTGGGGCCCGACTGGAAGGAAGGCTGCCCGAGCTGCTCCTTCTGGGCCGACAACTACAACGGCGTCGACGTGCACCTCGCGCATCGCGGCACCGCACTGGTCGCCGTCTCGCGCGCACCGATCGCCAGCATCGAGGCCTACAAGAAGCGCATGGGTTGGACGTTCCGCTGGGTGTCCTCGCTCGGCAGCGATTTCAACTTCGAGTACGCCGTGTCGTTCGATCCGGCGAAGAAGGTCGAAGGCCAGCCGAACTACAATTTCGGAACGTCGGCCTTCGGCGGTGAGGAAGCGCCCGGCATCAGTGTGTTCCGCCGCGGCGCGGACGGTGCCGTCTATCACACCTTCTCGACCTACGGCCGCGGCCTCGAGCTGGTGAACGGCACCTATCACATGCTCGATCTCACCTCGAAGGGGCGGGACGAGAAGGAGCTGCCCTGGCCGATGGCCTGGGTCCGCCGCCACGACCAGTACTGATTTTTCCAAGGAGGGGCCAATGGCAACGATCAAGATCTACGGCATACCGCCCTCGAGCTTCACCCGCACCGTGCGGCTGGCCTGCCACGAGAAAGGCATCGACTACGAGCTGGTGCCGATGTTCCCGGGCCAGATGGGCGACCTCAATCCGTTCCAGAAGATTCCCGCGATCGCTCATGGCGACCTGACGCTCTACGAATCGACGGCGATCCTGCGCTACTTCGATCGCACCTTTCCCGGAGCCAAGCTGTGGCCCGCGGACTCGCGGCAGGCCGCGCTGTGCGACCAGTGGGCCAGTGCGGTCTGCGATTCCCTGGTCAACTCGGCGTTGCGCTATCTCGCCAATCACTACGGCTTCCTGCCGGTGCCGCAGGAGATGGCCGACAAGTACCTCGCCAAGGCGCGCGACGTCGTGCCGGTGTTCGAGCGCCAGCTCGGCCAGAGCCGCTATCTGGCGGGTGACGGTGTTACCGCGGCCGACCTGTTCCTGGCGCCCGTGATGTTCTTCTTCCCGGTCGTTCCCGGCCTGAAGGAGATCGGCGAGGCGGCGCCCAATATCGGCCGCTGGATGAAGGATATGTCAGGCCGCCCCAGCATGATGGCGACCGTGCCGGAGCCGATTGCAGCCAGGGCGGCTTAGAGCATCTCGTTCCTCCCTAGCGAAGCTGGGGAGGTGTCCGCGAAGCGGACAGAGGGGGCATGAGCATCGGTACTGTTGCTCATGACCCCTCCGGCCCTACGGGCCACCTCCCCATCGCGTGGGCGATGGGGAGGAATGATTTAGGCGCTTGAAACAACTGATCGCGTCATCACCTAATGGGAGGCCTTCTCACCATCAGGGGACGCGACCGATGACCCACAAGGCAACCTGGAAGGGCAAGACCATCGCCCAAAGCGACCGCACGCTCGAGGTCGGCGGCTACATCTACTTCCCGCGCGACACCGTGCGCATGGAGCTGCTGAAGAGCACGCCCAAGACCGAGAACGACCTGAAATGCCCGCACGGCGTTCAGTTCTATGACGTGGTCGAAGGCGACGCCCGCAGCCCGCGCGCCGCGTGGTCCTACGAGGCGCCGCAGGAAAGGATGAAGCCGGTCGACCATTGGATCGGCTTCTGGGAAGACGTGGATGTCCGCTAGATACCCTTCCAATAGGTGAGCGTCACAAAGCCAAGGCGCGAAAACCGGTGGCAAAACTGGGGCGCATATCTCGTCTGCGCCGCGTTTGGGCTGGAAATGCGCTACTATGTAGTGCCAAGCGGCCAACATGGGAGGGATCCGTGTCGTCGTCTGTCCACCGTCGAAGCGTGCTGCGTTTGGTGACGGGCACAGCCGTCATCTGCCTTGCCGGTCCCGGCCTGCCCGGCATGTCCTTCGCGCAGGCGCTGGCCGAACAGGATCCGGCGGCCCAGCTCGTTCAGAGAGCCGCGGACCAGGGCATCGAGGTCGCCAGGACCAACACCGGCGCGGCGCGCGAGGCCGGCATGCGGCGTGTGCTCGAGGCCTATTTCGATCTCGATTACATCGCCCGGCAGACGCTCGGCAACTATTGGAACCAGGCCACGCCGGAGCAACGCCAGCGCTACCTCAAGGTCTCCGCGAGCAGCGAGGCCCACGCCTATGCCGAGCGTTTCGGTCAATACACCGGCCAAACGATCACGGTGAGCCGCGTTACACCGCGCGGGAATGGCGTGTTCATCGTCGACAGCAAGCTCACCCAGAGCGGCGGCGGCGCTCCGGTCGCGATTCAGTGGGAGGTGCGCAATGAAGGTCAGGGCCCGCGCATCGTCGACCTCAAGACCGAGGGCGTCAGCATGATCCTGACCCGCCGCGCGGATTACGTTTCCTTCATCCGCAACAATGGCGGCCAGGTCGAGGCCCTGATCAAGGAGCTGGAAGCCCGCGCCAAGCGGGCCTAGGTAGCTAGGCTGTCGCCGGGACCATCCGGATGGCCGACGGCTGAGCGAGCAGCGCCGGACGGAAGAGCAGCGTGACGAGCAGCTCCCAGCCGAGCGAGATCATCAGCAGCCGGCCCATGCTGGCCGTGCCGGGATGGCTCGACAGCCAGAGCGCGCCGAACGCCGTGGCCGTCGTCATGGCGCTGAACACCACCGCCCGCATCAGGCTCGACTGAAGCATCGCCGTTTCGCCGGCACGCCAGGCAAGCACGAAGTAGATGTTGAAGGCCACGCCGACGCCGAACAGCAGCGGCAAGGCGATGATGTTGGTGAAGTTCAAGGGCAGGTCGAGCGCGGCGCACGTGCCGAAAGTCAGCAGGCCGCTCAACATGACCGGCACGATGGTGAGCACGACGTCGCGCGCCCGGCGCAGCACGGCGGCCAGCAGCAGCGTGATGGCGACGAACGAGTAGGCGCCCGCCTGCAGGAAAGCATGGATGATGCTCTCGCCCGATGCGGCGGTCGAGATCGGCCATCCGGTCGCGTCCGGGGCAACGGACTGGACCGCCCGGGCGAACCGCCGAAGCGATGCCTCGTCGTGATCATCCTTCGGCAGGACCAGCAGCCGCGCCCGCCCGGCCATGGCTGTCCAGTCGGCGACCAGTGAGCCTGGCAGGTTCTGAACGGCGATCGGGCGCGCCTTCAGCTCGTCGCGTACCTGGCCGAGCATGACCTTGAGCGGCGTCACCACGGCCGCCGCAGCCGCCGCACGAACCTCGGGTGTGGCGGCCTTGAGACGGTCGAGCGCATCGGCCAGGCGTCGCGCCGCCGCGGCGGCCGCCGCATCCGGGCTGTCCGCCGCCGCCTGCCGCAACGAGATCGCCGTATCCCCCAGTCTCTGCTGGAGCTCCGCGTCGGTCGGCGGCTTGGCGGGGTCCGCTTCGAGAACGGGCTCGAGCACATCCACGGCATCGCCGATCAGGACCAGCTTTTCCTTCTGGTCCTCGGGCAGGAAGCTGTCGAGGCTGACGACGCGTGACACTTCCGGCAGGTCGGCCAGCTTGCGCGCCAGCGGCGCTGCGTCGGCGAGCGATGGCACGACGACATTGATGGCGTCGAGGCTCCAATTTCGATCGTGCTGCATGTCGTGCAGCGTCGCCATCGACTCGACCTTGGGGCTCTTCAGGTTGAGCGGATTGTAGTCGAAGCGCAGCAGCGGCAGCAGGCCCGCGGCCACAAGCGCCGCCAGGAACGCTACGACGAGCACGGCGTGGCGATGGCGATGCACCAAATCGTCAACCGGCCCCAACATGGTGAAGCCCACCTCCTTCATCCCGGCTTCCGGTGCGCGCAGCAGGATCAGGAGGGCCGGCAGCAGGACGATGGTGAGCGCGAAGGCGATGATCATGCCGAGCCCGGCGACGGTCCCGAGCTCGGCCACGCCCAGGAAGCTGGTCGGCAGGAAGGCAAAGAAGCCCACGCCGATGGCCGCGGCCGACAAGGCCAACGCCTTGCCGATGGCCGTGCCGGCCGCCACCAGCGCCGCCTCGAGATTCGGCTGGACGAGTCGCTCGGCGAGCGCGCGCACGCTGAACTGGATGCTGAAATCGACACCCAGCCCGACGAACAACGGGATGAACGCGACGGAGATCAGGTTGAAGCGGCCGACGGCCAGCAGGCCGACGGCCGCCGTGAGGACCAGGCCGATCAGCGTGGTGCAGAGGATCGCCACCATGATGCGCTTGGACCGGACCGCCAGCCACAGGATGCCGAGAACCGCGGCCATCATGGCGCCCGTGATCAGGCCCGCATCGTCGGCCAGCGAGGCGAACTCCTCGTCCGCCAGCGGCACCTGGCCGGTGAGACGCACGCGGACGCCATGAGCGGGATTGAGGTCGAGCGATTGCGCCATCCGGCGAATGGCGTCACTCGCTCCCTGGCCGGGCTGCAACTGCCCGTAATCCATCTCGGGCTGGACGAGGATGAGGCGTCGCGTTCCGGGCATCTCGGGCGAGTCGCCGGTGACCAGCGTCCGCCAGGAAAAAAAGGCAGGCTGTCCCGCCAGCGCCTTCTCGAAGGTCGCCGCCAGCGCCGTCAGCTGGGGCTCGATGTCCTTGAGCTTGGTGTCCCCGTGCTTGGCGCCCAGCAGGGTGACGTTGAGCATCTTCAGCACCCCGGCCACGCTGGGATCGGCGGCGAGGGCCGCCAGCAGCGGCTGCACCTTGATCAGTGAGTCGGTTACCGACTTGACCTCTTCCGTGGGCAACAGCAGCAGGCCGTTGCGCTCGAAGAACCGGCCGCCATCAGGCTGGCGCACATTGTGAAAAAGCTCGGGCCGCGATTGCAGCGCCTGGGCGAGCCGCTTGGCTGCGTCATCGGCGAGCTCCGGCGTCGCGCCGTCGACCACGATCATGGTCAGGTTCTGCAGCTGCGGAAAGGCCTTCTCGAACTCGATCCCGCGCTTGCGCCATTCCAGCTTGGGCGAGATCAATTGGCTGGTCTCGGCCGTCATGGCGAAATTCCGGGCCATGTAGTCAACGGCCGCCGCCGTCAGCGCGACGGCGGCAAGCAGCACGATCAACGAATGCCGGACGGCAACCGCAACGATTCGACCGACCAGCGAAGTGCCAATGGACAAGAAGCGCCTCGAGGATTGATGAGAAGAGTAGGGGACCCGCCGAACCGACTGTGCTGTGGGCATTCACGCCGATTTTGCAACCCTATGCCTTTGGTGGACCTGATGTGAATGGACAAAACAGAATTCGTAGCCATCAATAGTCATAGCGGGGGCTAGCCGGCATGAGAATCGGATCCTTAGAGCATCGTGATGCTTTCTGCTCGCAGTTTGCGCAGACCTATCTCGACTATGACCCAGAGGCGCTGCCCTGGCCTGTCCTGGACGAGGCTGCCCTGCGCCGCCTTCGGCAGGTGCCTTTCTGGGACGAGGTTCTCTACTTCGAGCGGCGTGCCGGCGCGATCGTCGCGGCCTTCACCGAAGGCGTCACCGATCCGGTTCTGAAGGAGGCGCTGGCCCTGCAGGGCCGGGAGGAGACCCGGCACGCGAAGCTGATCCGCGTGATGGTGGAAAGATACGGCCTCGACGCTTCGGAGCGGCCGATCGGGGATCTCGGCGCTGACATCGAAACCAGCTTCAAGGATTTTGGTTTCGGCGAGTGTGTCGACTCGTTCGTGGGTTTTGGCCTTTTCAAGATAGCGTGGCAGGCGGAATTCCTTCCCGCGGAGATCATGCAGATCTTCTCGATGTTGATGTACGAGGAGACGCGCCACATCGTCTTCTTCATCAACTGGATGGCCTACACGGAAGCTCGCAAGGGCTGGCTTGCACGGACGGTCTCGCCGCTGGTGACCCTGCGCTACTATTTGCGGGCGGTGCACAACAAGCTTCGCTTTGCGCGCCGCGGCCAGCAGATCGACGACGGCAAGGGCCTGGCGGCCCTCCAGGTCAGCATGTTCCTCGACGGCTTCAATTTCCGGCGCTTTCTCGAAGACTGCTACGCCGAGAACAGCCGGCGCATGAGCGTCTTCGGCCCGGAACTGCTGCGCCCCAGCTTCCTGCCGGAACTGGCAAATGTCGCTCTCAAGGCACTACGGCTTTGGGGCATACGAGCAGAGCTGGAACCCAGGCCAGGCCCTTTGCCGCCCCTCCATGGAGCATATTCGGGCTCGGTGGCTTCACGTCAGCAGGGAAACTAAAGCACAATCCGCCCAGCTGGAATCAGCTGATCGGATTCGGGTTTAGTTCGCTGGCGAGATCGCGGTGATCATCAGCGGCGTCGACAGCCCGATCACCACGTCGCCGACCCTGATCTTCTTCAGCATGTCCTGCTTGGCGATGGTGGTGGCCTTGTAGGTGCGCACCGCGCCGCCGCGGCCCTCGATCACCGACACGGTGTTGTTGGCGAGATCGACGCCCACCACCGTGAGCGTGAAGCGGCCGGCATCGACGTCGGTCGGGTTGGGCGTGGCCGACATCTGATCGCGCCGCGCGGCCTGTGCGCCCGGGCCCTTCTGGCGCAGGTTCAGCATGGTCACGACCTGGGTGTAGGACACGTTGGCCGACGAGCCGTCGTTGATGGCGGCAAGGTTGGTGACGTTGTTGGAGACCGGCAGCAGCAGGAGCTGGCCGTCCGGCAGGGTGAAGGTCACCGTGCGGTCCTCGGTGTCGACCGATTCGATCTTCACGCGCTGGGTGACGGTGTCGTTGAAGGCCACGCCCTCGCGCGGCACGGCCTGCAGCTGGGCCGATGCCGGCAGGCTCGCACCCACGGCCAGCGCCGCCGCGAACAGGGAAATGCCCGCAGCCCAGGCGATCGAACGGATAGTCATCGGCCCCTACCTCGCAATACCTCTAACGCGCCGGACAATAGCGATCCGAACCGGCGGCGCAACCATGAAGCCTTGCGGAAAAGAGATCGTGATCAGGCGAAATGCGCCAGGACGGCGCGCGCCACCGAATCGGGCTGGTCGAGGTAGGCAAGATGACCGGCGCCGGGCACAGTCTCGGCACGCGTCGAGCCGTTGATGCCGGCGGCGAACTTTTTTGCATAGGACGGCGGCAGCACCGCATCGCGCTCGCCCCACAGGACCAGGGTTGGCGCCGTGATGAGGCCCAGCCGCTTTTCCAGGCGGGTGTTGCCGAGCGGCCAGAAGGCGCGGGCGGCCGCCTCGGCGGCCCGCGTCATCTCGATCGGCCATTCGATCGAGTTGGCGCCCTCCGGCGGGCTCACCATCTCCGTCCATTTCGCGCCGTCGGCGCACATCAGCGCCGGGACGTTGTCGCGGCGCTGCGCCCACGGATCGGCTGCCGGATCCTTCTCGTCGAACAGGCCGAACGGCGCGATCAACGCCAGCCGCCGCACATGACCCGGGAAGATCGCCGCCATCTCAGCGGCGAACGCGCCGCCCACCGATGCGCCCGCAAGGTCGGCGCCGGCCAGCCCGCTCTTCTCGAGCAGCTGGCGCACCGCCAGCACCCAGTCGAGATGGCTGTCGAGCTCGGTATGGCCGGTCGCACCGGGATAGCCCGGCAGCGATGGCGCAATCACGGTGCGCGTCTCGGCCAGCCGGTCGAGGAACGGCAGCCAGCGCGGCAAGCCGCCCAGCCCGGCGAGAAAGCCGAGCTTGGGGCCGCTGCCTTTGGTCCAGACGCGGCAGGGGAAACCGTTGACCTCGACGGTGGTCGTCTTCGGTGCTGACACGGTGACTACTCCGCGGCGGCGAGCGCGTTGAAGGCGGGAACGGCGGCGCGTTGGCTTCGGGCCATGGGCTTGGGCCACCACTTGTCTTCCCATTCGCCGAACAGGTCCTTGACCTTGGGCATCACCTTCTCGGCGAACAGGCGCGTGTTGTACTTGGTAACGTCCTTGCTCATGTTGCCGTACTGCAGGAGCAGCATGAGATGGCCGACATTGAGGCTGGTGCCGACGTGGCGGATCTGCTCGACCACTTCGTCGGGCGAGCCGATCAGCACGTAACCGCCGTCGACGATGTCCTTCATGTTGGTCGCTTTCAGTGCCGCCTTGGTCGACGGGTTGGCGAGGTTGGCCGCCTTGGTCATCATGCCTTCGATGCCGGCACGCTGGGTGGCTTCCGTCGTGTAGCCCGGCGGCAGGGCGAAGCGCGGATCGACATGCAGGCAGCGGCCGTAGAAGTATTCGGCCGGCTCGGTATAGAGGTCGAGCGCCTGCTGGCGGCTTTCGGCGACGCCGACGAACTGCAGGAAGCCCGCGCGGTGGGGATTGCGGTCCTTGCCGAGCTTGGCCATCTCGTTCCAGAAGCCCTGCATGGTCGTGAGCCCGGCCTTGTAGCCGTAGTACGAGAGATAGCAGTAGACGTAGTCCATCTCCGCGCACCACCGCCAGGTCTCGATCGAGCCGCCGCCCGGAATCCAGATCGGCGGATGCGGGTCATTCTGGATCGGCCGCGGCCAGATGTTGACGTAGCGCTGCTGGTTGTAGCGGCCGGAGAAGGCGAAGGTCTCCTTCTCGGTCCACGCCTTCTTCACGAGGTCATGCGCCTCGTAGTAGCGCTCGCGCAAAAGGCTCGGGTTCTGGCCGTAGGCGTAGCAGGTGTCCATCGGCGAGCCGACCGGGAAGCCTGCGATCAATCGGCCGCCCGAGATGCAGTCGATCATCGCGAACTCTTCGGCGACGCGCGTCGGCGGATTGTAGAGGGCGAGCGAATTGCCCATGACGCAGAGCGCGGTGTCGGTAGTGCGGCGTGCCAGCGACGAGGCGATCAGGTTGGGCGAGGGCATCAGCCCATAGCCGTTGGAATGGTGCTCGTTCACGCACACCGCGTCGAAGCCCACCTCGGCGGCGTACTCGAGCTCGTCCATGAAGTCGTTGTACATGTGATGCGCCCGGCGTGGGTCGAACAGCGACGAATGGATGTCGACCCACACCGAGGGATGCTTCTTGTTGAAGTCATCCGGAAGCTCTGTGTACGGCATCAGGTGAAACCACATGAGCTTCATCGGCGTCCTCCCTGGACTCGGACCGCAGTAGATAAACGTTCGTTTACCTCGATAAAGGGTAGCTTCGTCAATGGCCTGCGCAACCATGACTTCCGCAGGGTGAGGGTAATTTTATTGTTATTCCCCACCGTCAATTGGAACCTTCTGTAATTTGTGCGTTGCACTCTCGCGGCCGCAGCAATACCTTCGCCGCACTGCGAGAGGAGTCACGCCATGTCCGTTGTTGCCTTCCCGGTGCGCGAGCATCCGACGGCCAACCAGCCCAAGAAGGACCTCTACGAGATCGGCGAGATCCCGCCGCTCGGCCATGTGCCGAAGAGCATGTACGCCTGGGTCATCCGGCGCGATCGCCACGGACCGCCCGAGCAGTCCATGCAGCTCGAGGTCGTGCCGACCCATACGATCGGCGAGGACGAGGTGCTGGTTCTCGTGATGGCGGCCGGCGTCAACTACAACGGTGTCTGGGCGGGCCTCGGCCTGCCGATCTCTCCCTTCGATGTCCACAAGCAGCCGTTCCATATCGCGGGCTCCGACGCCTCGGGCATCGTCTGGGCGATCGGCGCCAAGGTGAAGCGCTGGAAGGTCGGCGACGAGGTCGTCATCCACTGTAACCAGGACGACGGCGACGACGAGGAGTGCAACGGCGGCGACCCGATGTTCTCCACCAGCCAGCGCATCTGGGGCTACGAGACGCCGGACGGATCGTTCGCGCAGTTCTGCAAGGTGCAGGCGCGCCAGCTGATGAAGCGCGCCCAGCATCTCACCTGGGAGGAGAGCGCCTCCTACACGCTGACGCTCGCCACCGCCTACCGCATGCTGTTCGGCCATCGCCCGCACATCCTGCGGCCCGGCCACAACGTGCTGGTGTGGGGGGCGGCGGGCGGCATCGGCTCGATGGCAGTGCAGCTGATCGCCACCGCCGGCGCCAACGCGATCGGCGTGATCTCCGATCCCTCGAAGAAGGACTTCGTGATGTCGCTCGGCGCAAAGGGCGTCGTCAACCGCAACGACTTCGACTGCTGGGGCCAGCTGCCCGATGTCGACGACCAGAAGGGCTACGCCGAGTACATGAAGAAGTGCCGCAAGTTCGGCGCGGCGATCTGGGAGCACACCGGCAAGGGCAACGACGTCGACTTCGTGTTCGAGCATCCCGGCGAGCAGACCTTCCCGGTCTCCTGCTTCATCGTGAAGCGCGGCGGCATGGTGGTCTTCTGCGCCGGCACCACCGGCTACAACCTCACCATGGACGCCCGCTTCGTATGGATGCGCCAGAAGCGCATCCAGGGCAGCCACTTCGCCAACCTGCTGCAGGCCAGCCAGGCCAACCAATTGGTGATCGAGCGCCGCATCGATCCCTGCATGAGCGAGGTCTTCGAGTGGGCCGACATTCCCAAGGCCCACACCAAGATGTGGAAGAACCAGCACAAGCCCGGGAACATGGCCGTGCTGGTTTCGGCCAAGCGGCCGGGCCTGCGCACCCTCGAAGACGCGCTGGACGACTGATGCTGCTGGAAAATCTGCTCGGCCTCGCCTCCGAAGCGGAGAGCGACGCCGAGGCGTACGAGGTCGCCGCGCGCGAGGCGGTGCGCGGCCTGGTGGCCCCCAGGGGCAAGGTGGATCCGAAGATCCTGGAGCGCGAGCAGTTCGCCGCCCATGGCTTTGCGTGGATCGCGACCTATGTCGCGGCGCTGCGCCAGATGCGCCGCTGGGCGGAGCAGGGGGCGAAAGGCGAGCTCGAGCTGCTGATGCTGCAGTCGGCGCTCGGCGAATACCTCGCCCAGCTGTCGGGCGGCATCGCCATCAGCCAGGTCGAGATCGTGCGGCCCGGTGATCTCGGACTCGACGCTGCGACGCTCGACACACCGGCCGTGCGCAAGCTGATCGCCGCCAACACCTCGGCCGTGCGCATGCGTATCGCCGAGCTGATCGCCGACGGCCTGGAGACCGGCAACTTCGGCGCGCTCGGCCTCGACGACGAGGCGCTGGAAGAGGTGCGCCGCCAGTTCCGCCGCTTCGTCGATGGCGAGGTGGCGCCCCATGCCCACGACTGGCACCTGAAGGACGAACTGATCCCCCTGCCGGTGGTCGAGAAGATGGCCGAGCTCGGCGTCTTCGGCCTCACGGTGCCTGAGGAGTGGGGCGGTCTCGGGATGGGCAAGCTCGCCATGTGCGTCGTCACCGAGGAGCTGTCGCGTGGCTATATCGGCGTTGGCTCGCTGGGCACGCGCTCGGAGATCGCGGCCGAGCTCATACGCTCGGGCGGCACCGAGGCGCAGAAGAAGAAGTATCTCGGCCGTATCGCCTCGGGCGAGCTTTTGCCGACGGCGGTGTTCACCGAGCCCAACACCGGCTCGGACCTCGCCAGCCTCAGGACGCGCGCGGTGCTGGAAGGCGATGTCTACAAGATCCAGGGCAACAAGACCTGGATCACCCATGCCGCCCGCGCCGACATCATGACCTTGCTGGCGCGCAGCGATGCGTCCAAGCCCGGCTATCAGGGCCTGTCGATGTTCCTGGCCGAGAAGCCGCGTGGCACTGACGGCGATCCGTTCCCGGCCAAGGGCATGTCGGGCGGCGAGATCCGCGTGCTGGGCTATCGCGGCATGAAGGAATACGAGATCGGCTTCGACGGCTTCGAGGTGCCCGCTGCCAACCTTCTGGGCGAGAAGGAAGGCCAGGGCTTCAAGCAGTTGATGGCGACCTTCGAGAGCGCGCGCATCCAGACCGCGGCGCGCGCCGTCGGCGTGGCGCAGAACGCGCTCGAGCTTGGCCTGCGCTACGCCAAGGAACGCATCCAGTTCGCCAAGCCGCTCTACGCTTTCCCGCGCGTTGCCGGCAAGGTCGCCTGGATGGCGGTCGAGACCATGATCGCCCGCCAGCTCACCTACTTTGCCGCGCGCGAGAAGGACAGCGACCGGCGCTGTGACATCGAGGCCGGCATGGCGAAGCTGCTGGCCGCCCGCGTCGCCTGGAGCAACGCCGACAACGCGCTGCAAATCCACGGCGGCAACGGCTACGCCATGGAGTATCCGGTGAGCCGCGTCCTCTGCGACGCCCGCATCCTCAACATCTTCGAGGGCGCCGCCGAGATCCAGGCCCAGGTCGTCTGCCGTGGGCTCATCGAGGGACGGAACTAGTCATCGTCTTCCGGACCGCGAGCCTCCAGGCTCGCTCATGATCGATGAGCGAGCCTGGAGGCTCGCGGTCCGGAAGACCATGAGTTTCCGCCACGGTTCGTGTCCCGCTATAGTTGGGGCAATGAATCAGCGAGCAAACATGAAGCGCCGGCGCTTCCTGCTTGCCAGTTCGATGCTGGCTGCTGCATCGGCGTCTGCCCAATCCTGGCCGCCCAGCCGCATCAACATCATCGTGCCGTTTCCCGCAGGCGCTGCGACCGACATCACCGGCCGCGTCGTTGCTGACAAGCTCGGCCAGATGTGGGGTCAGGCCGTCACCATCGACAACAAGGGCGGCGGCAACGGGCTGCCAGCGGCGGAGCAGGCCGCCAAGTCGAAGCCCGACGGGCTCACTATCTTCCTGACCTCGGCCATGACCCAGGCGGTCAACCCGGCGCTCTACGACAAGCTGCCCTACGATCCTGTCGCCGACTTCGAGCCGGTGACGCGCTTCGGCACGTCACCGTTTGTCGTGCTGGTGCGCGCCGATTCGCCCCTGAAATCGCTGGCCGATCTCACCGCTTTGCTGAAGCGCGAACCCGGCAAGCACAACTTCGGCGCGGGAGCTCTGCCGGCGCGCTGCGCCGCCGAGCTCTATCGCCAGCTCGCCGGAGTCGATGCGGTTTACATCGGCTACAAGAGCAACCCGCAGGCCTTTCCCGATCTGCTGAACGGCCAGCTCACTTTCATGGTGATCGATACAATCAATGGAAAGCTGCAGATCGATCGCGGCGCCATGCGCGGCCTCGCCGTCACGCTGCCCAAGCGCGAGGAGCGGCTGGCCCAGGTTCCCAGCGCGCCCGAGGCGGGACTTGCGGATTTCCTGATCTGGACGTGGACCGGCTTCTACGTGCCGAAAGGCACGCCGAAGGAGTTGGTCGCCCGGATCAATCGCGATATCGTTGCCGCCTGCCGGGACCCCGACGTCCTGGCCCGCCTGGATTCGATGGGATCGACACCGTCCACGACGACGCCGGCAGAATTCGCGGCCTTCACCCGCGCGGAGATCGATCGCTGGGGCGGCATCATCCGGCGCGCCAACATCAGGCTGGATTAGGAGAGAGCCATGCAAGGATCGCTGCGCGGCAATAGCGGCCCCCGCTACCGTCACACGGCCGATGAGAGTGCGCCCTACGAGACGATCACCATCGACAAGCTGACGCCGATCATCGGTGCGGAAGTCGGAGGCATCGACCTTAGCCAGCCGCTCTCCAATCGTCAGCACGACGAGCTGCACCGGGCGCTGGCCGAGAACCTGGTGATCTTCTTTCGCGACCAGCACATCAGCCCCGACCAGCACCTGGCCTTCGGCCGCATGTTCGGCGATCTGCACGTGCATCCCGCCGCGCCGCACGAGCCGGGCAAGCCCGAGCTGATGATCATCCACGCCGACAAGGAGTCGCCGCGCGCCAACGGCGAGGGCTGGCACAGCGACGTGAGCTGCGACCTCGAGCCGCCGATGGGCAGCATCCTCTACATCAAGACCTGCCCGCCCAAGGGCGGCGACACGCTGTTCGCCTCGATGTACGCCGCCTACGAGGCGCTGTCGGACCGCATGAAGAAGTATCTCGAGGGCATGACCGCCATCCATGACGGCGAGCAAGTCTATCGCGGCCTCTATGCCAACTACGGAATCGCCGACAAGCCGAAATATCCGCGCGCCGAGCATCCGGTGATCCGCACCCATCCGGTCACAGGCAAGAAGGCGCTCTACGTCAACCGCGGCTTCACCCGCGGCCTCGTCGGCGTGCCGCGCGACGAGGGCGACGGCATCCTGCGCTATCTCTACGAGCACATGGAGAATCCACTGTTCCAGTGCCGCTTCCGCTGGCGCGAGAACTCCATCGCCTTCTGGGACAATCGATGCGTCCAGCACCGCGCCATGTGGGACTACTGGCCGCATACGCGCAGCGGAAACCGGGTTACAGTGGCGGGCGATAAGCCTTACTGAAGCCTTCCCCCTCCCTGCCTCCCCCGTCTGACGGGGGAGGTGCCCGAAGGGGCGGAGGGGGAAAGCACCAGAGCAGGTCCCTCTTGTTAGTGATCTTCGATTGCGATGGCGTGCTGGTCGATACCGAGCCGCTCGCCAACGCCAGCTTTTCACGAGCGCTGCGCGCACAAGGTCTCGATTGGTCGCCGGAGGAGACGATCCGCCGGTTGATGGGTCTGTCGCTGAAGTCCTGTATCGAGATCTGCGAGGCCGAGCTCGGCCGCAAGCTGCCCGACGACTTCCTCGAGAAGATGCAGGCCTCTACCTACCAGAGCTTCCGCGACGCGCCGTTGCAGCCGATCGCCGGCGTGAAGGAGGCCATCGTTGCCGTACAGGAGGCGGGCTGTGAGACCTGCGTCGCGAGTTCAGGCTCGCCCGAGAAGATGCGTTTCACGCTCGGCCTGACCGGACTGTGGGACCTGTTCGACGGGCGCATCTTCAGCGCGAGCCAGGTGCCGCGGGGAAAACCGTTCCCGGATCTCTTCCTGCATGCCGCCATCGCCATGGACGTGCAGCCTTTCGATTGCGTCGTCGTCGAGGATTCCGTTCCCGGCGTGCGCGCCGCGCGCTCGGCCGGCATGCGGGCGCTGGCCTATGCCGGCGAGCCCTACGCCAACCGCGATGCCTTGCGCCAGGCCGGCGGCGAGCCGTTCGATCACATGAAGCAGCTGCCCGAGCTGGTGCAGGCATGACCGGCTCGTGGACCATGGGCACGGCAGCCATGGCCGCTGGAAGGGCCGAGCGCGTGATCGTGGTCGGCGCCGGCATGGCGGGCCTGGTGGCGGCGCGCCTGCTGCACGATTCCGGCTTTGCCGTCACCGTGCTCGAGGCGCGCAAGCGCGTTGGCGGACGCACCTGGACGGATGATTCGCTGGGCGCGCCGCTCGATCTCGGCGGCTCATGGGTGCACGGCGTCGAGGGCAATCCGCTGGCGCTGTGGTGCGACAAGCTCGGCATCCCGCTGGTCGAATCGCATGGCGATCGTCTTCTGATCGACGACCGCGCCACCGCGGCGACGCGCGAGGGCCAGCGCCGCCGCGCCGTGATGGGGCGTGCCGCCTTCAAGGCCGCCATCGAATGGGCGAGCTGGCGCAGCAAGGCGATGGCGCGCATCCGCGGGCCGCGCTCGATCTCGGTCAAGGACGCGGTCGATCCCCTGCTGCGCGCGGCCTGGTTGCCCGAGGTCGACAAGCTGGTGGTCGCCACCTTCATCGAAATGAGCGAAGGCGTGCAGGGCGCTCCGTATGACGCCATCGCCGCCGAGGAGTGGTTTCCGACCGAGGGGCTGGAACGCAACGGACAGCCGCGCGGCGGCTTTCGCACGCTGCTCGAGGACGCCGCCCAGAACATGGCGGTGCGTCTCGACGCCGCCGTCCAGCGCATCGTCTGGAGCGACGCCGGCGTCAGCGCGATCCTGGCGAGCGGCGAGAAGATCGAAGCCGATCGCGCGCTGATCACCGCGCCCCTGGGACTGCTGCGCGCCGGCCTGCCGGCGCTCGATCCGCTGCCGCCCGAGGAGCAGCAGAAGGCGATCGGCCGCCTAGGCTACGGCGCCGGCATCCTGGGCAAGATTTATCTGCGCTTCCCCAAGCGCTTCTGGCCCGCCGAGCCCAAGTGGTTTGGCCGGCTGCCCGATTCGCCGGACCGCCGCGGCACCTTCAATACCTGGGTCAGCCACGTCGAGGAGACCGGCCGGCCGATCCTGCTGAGCTTCAGCAACGGCGCGACGGCGGCCCGTCTTGATCGCAGCGCCAGCGATGCCGAAGTGAAGGACGTGGCGATGGCCTCGCTGCGCAAGATGTTCGGTGACGGCGTGGTCGAGCCCGACGCCATGCTTTATCCGCGCTGGCTGAGCGACCCCTGGTCACGCGGCGGCTACTCCTATCCCGGGGTCGGCAGCGCGCCGGAGGATCGCGAGGCGCACGCGCGACCGCTCGGCCGGCGCGTGTTCTTTGCCGGCGAGGCGACGGAGCCCGTCGAATATGGCACGGTGCACGCCGCGCTGTGGTCGGGAGAGCAGGCGGCCGAGGCGATCTACCGGGCCGCCACCGGCGTTGAGGCGGCCAAGGGGGCCCGGCCGTGGGCCGGCGCACGCGAAGGCGCCGGGCGGCACAACGAAGGAATGTGAACCATGCTCGCCAACATCCTGTTCGTCCTGGTGATCGTGTCCGGCCTCGCCACGCTCGGCATGCTGTTCGCCGGCCTGGTCAACATGGCGCGCAACACCTCGAACGACATCGAAGGGGGCAGGCGCTCCAATCGCTTCATGTGGTGGCGCGTGCGCTTCCAGTTCCTGACGATCATCCTGATCGTCCTGTGGTATCTCGCCAGCCGAGGCTGACCGATGGTCACACTGACCCGCATCTACACCAAGGGCGGCGACGCCGGGCAGACGTCGCTCGGCCGCGGCGAGCGCGTGGCCAAGCACGACCCCCGCGTCGAGGCCTACGGCACCGTCGACGAAGCCAACTCGGTGATCGGCTTGGCGCGCAACGCCATCGTCCGCACGCCGCTCGGCGGCGACGTGTACGCCCAGGCCGATGCCATGCTGGCCCGCATCCAGAACGATCTGTTCGACCTCGGCGCCGACCTCTGCACGCCCGAGGGCGAGGCCAAGCGCGGCGAGCAGGCGCTGCGCATCGTCGCCTCGCAGGTCGAGCGGCTGGAGCACGAGATCGACGCCATGAACGGCGAGCTCGAGCCGCTGAAGTCGTTCATCTTGCCGGGCGGCAACGAGGCGGCGGCCTGCCTGCACCTTGCCCGCACCGTCGCACGCCGCGCCGAGCGGCGCATGACGCTCCTCGCCGCCGAGCAACCGATCAACCCCGAGGCGATCAAGTACATCAACCGCCTCTCCGATCACCTGTTCGTCCTGGCGCGGCGGCTGAACGACAACGGCGCCAGCGACGTGCTCTGGGTACCGGGTGCGGCGCGCTGATGGTCGCCCCCGCGGCGCATCATCCCGCAGGCCTGGCCTCAGGCCTGGGTTGTGGTTTCGTGCGGACGGGAAGCCCCAAACTGTTGAAAAATCGCACAAAAATGTCCCGCCCTGCGATTTTGTGCAGTGCGCCATAGCCTTGACATGATCGGCTGAACACCCCTACACGAAAACCCCTTCGCCGGACGGAAGGTACGGCGGCAACTCACCTATAGGCGCAACGCGATGAAAGTGCTGGTCGCGGTCAAGCGGGTCATCGACTACAACGTCAAGATCCGCGTCAAGGCCGACAACACGGGCGTCGAGACGGCGAACGTCAAAATGTCCATGAACCCCTTCGACGAGATCGCCGTGGAAGAGGCGATCCGCATGAAAGAGAAGGGCCTCGCGACCGAGATCATCGCCTTTTCCGCAGGACCCGCGCAGTGCCAGGAGACGATCCGCACCGCGCTCGCCATGGGCGCCGACCGCGGCGTGCTGGTGCAGACCGACGCCGAGCTGCAGCCGCTCGCCGTCGCCAAGCTGATGAAAGCCGTGGTCGACAAGGAGCAGCCCGGCCTGGTGATCGTCGGCAAGCAGGCGATCGACGACGATTCCAACCAGACCGGCCAGATGCTGGCCGCATTGCTCGGCTGGTCGCAGGGCACCTTCGCCAACAAGCTGCACGTCGCCGACGGCACCGCCGAGGTGAAGCGCGAGGTCGACGGTGGCCTCGAGAACATCAAGATCAAGCTGCCGGCGGTGATCACCACCGACCTGCGCCTGAACGAGCCGCGCTACGCCTCGCTGCCCAACATCATGAAGGCCAAGAAGAAGCCGATCGAGGTGCTGGCGCCGGATGCGCTCGGCGTCGACATCGCGCCGCGGCTGAAGGTGCTGAAGGTCGAGGAGCCGCCCAAGCGCAAAGCCGGCATCAAGGTGAAGACGGTTGCCGAGCTCGTCGACAAGCTGCGCAACGAAGCGGGAGTGATCTGACATGGCCGTCCTGGTTGTCGCCGCGCATGACGGCAAGACCGTTCGCAGCAACGTCGCGAACGCCGTGACGGCGGCCTCGCAGATGGGCCCCGAGGTGCATGTGCTGGTGGCCGGCAACAACGCCGGCGAGGCCGCCAAGTCGGCTGCCGCCATCCAGGGCGTCGCCAAGGTGCTCGACGCCGAGGATGCGGCCTATGCCAACTGGGTCGCCGAGGACGTTGCCCCGCTGGTGGTCAAGCTTGCGCCCGACTACAGCCACGTCGTGATGGCGGCCGACTCGGTGGGCAAGAACATCGCCCCGCGCGTCGCCGCGCTGCTGGATGTGGCGCAGGTCTCCGAGGCCATCCAGGTCGTGTCGCCCGACACCTTCGTGCGGCCGATCTATGCCGGCAACGCGATGGCGACGGTGCAGACCGCCGACAAGATCAAGGTCGTCACCGTGCGTCCGACCAACTTTAAGGCGGCCGCCACCGGCGGCTCCGCGCCGGTCGAGCAGATCGGCGGCACCGGCGCCGGCGGGCTTGCGTCTTACGTGGGCGCCGAGCTCTCCAAGAGCGAGCGGCCCGAGCTCACCAGCGCCAAGATCGTCGTCTCCGGCGGCCGCGGTCTCGCGAGCGGCGAGAACTTCAAGATGCTCGAGGCGCTGGCCGACAAGCTCGGCGCCGGCCTCGGCGCCAGCCGTGCGGCGGTCGATGCGGGCTACGTGCCCAACGACTACCAGGTCGGCCAGACCGGCAAGGTGGTGGCGCCCGACCTCTATATCGCCATCGGCATCTCCGGCGCGATCCAGCATCTCGCCGGCATGAAGGACAGCAAGACCATCGTGGCGATCAACAAGGACGAGGAAGCCCCGATCTTCCAGGTGGCCGATTACGGCATCGTGGGCGATCTCTTCCAGATCGTGCCCGAGCTGACAGCTGCGGTGGAAAAGAAGTAACGCGGAGTATCGCGTCATGATCAAGCGCATCGGCGTCATCGGTGCCGGCCAGATGGGTAGCGGCATCGCCCATGTCTGCGCCCTCAAGGGCTTCGATATCCGTCTCGCGGATGTCGACCAGGCGCATCTCGACAAGGGCATCGACGCAATCGGCCGCAACATGGATCGCCAGATCGGCCGCGGCATGATCCGGCCCGAGGACAAGGATGCCGCGATCAAGCGCATCACGACCGGCATCGACTACAAGCAGTTCGCCGACTGCGACCTGATCGTCGAGGCGGCGACCGAGAACGAGGCGGTCAAGCGCGAGATCTTCAAGAAGGTCTGCGAAGGCCTGCCGCCCAACGTGTTGCTGGCCACCAACACCTCGTCGATCTCGGTGACCCGTCTGGCCTCCGTGACCGACCGGCCCGGCAAGTTCATGGGCATGCACTTCATGAACCCGGTGCCGATGATGGGCCTGGTCGAGCTGATCCGCGGCATCGCCACCGAGGAAGAGACGTTCCGCACCGTGCGCGACGTCGTGGTGAAGCTCGAGAAGAAGCCGGTGAACGCCGAGGACTTCCCCGCCTTCATCGTCAATCGCATCCTGCTGCCGATGATCAACGAGGCCGTCTACGCTCTCTACGAAGGCGTCGGCAATGTCGAGGCGATCGACACCGGCATGAAGCTCGGCGCCAACCATCCGATGGGCCCGCTCGAGCTCGCCGACTTCATCGGGCTCGATACCTGCCTGTCGGTGATGCAGGTGCTGCACGAGGGCCTGGCCGATTCCAAGTACCGGCCGTGTCCGTTGCTGGTGAAGTACGTCGAGGCCGGCTGGGTCGGCCGCAAGGTCAAGCGCGGCTTCTACGACTACTCGGGTGAGCGGCCGGTACCGACCCGCTGACGAGTCGCAATTTATGAGCAGGGAGTCGCTCCCGCATCCGCGTCGGCGCTAATCCGGCCCATTTCGCCGCTCACCGAGCGCCGACATTGAATGCGAGCAAGCGGCGGCTACATGCGGACAAGGCCGTCAGCTACAATGCCGTCGATCTCGTCGAGGGCAGGAAAACATATGTCGAAGTCGGTGCGTCTTTCTCTCCTTCTGTCCGTCCTGGTTGGACTGGGTGCGACGGCGGTACCGATCGTGCCGGCGCAGGCGCAATGGGTATTCATCGCCCGCAAGGCGCTCGGGCGCATCGAGCATATGAGGGAAAGCCAGCAGGGCGGCCAGGGAAGCTATGACTTCGCCACCGTCCTGCTCGACGCGCCGGCCGACAAGGTGTTTGCCACGGCTCTGGAAATGGCGCGCAAGAACAGGGCCGTGCGCGTCATCATGCAGGACCCCGGCCAGCGCCGGTTCCAGATCGCCGAGGGCGATCGCACGGCCACCTTCAACGTCGTGGCCTTCAACGAGGACGTCTCGCAGATGATGATCGCCGGCCACGCCGGACCGGGCGAGGATTCGACCACCTCGCGCGTCGTCCAGGCCGTGCTGCGCGTCTGCAAGGAGATGGGCAAGCACTGCCAGGTCGGCGGCTGACCTCACGATGCCGCCGGCATACCCTTGCTGGCGGCCTTCTGCCTGGTGAGTTTCTTCATCTTGAGCCGTGACGCTTTGGCCATTTGTTTCGCTGCAGCGCCCTGCGAGACTTCGGCCAATCGAACTGGCCCAAGAGGAGCCCGATGGCGCACCGGCCGATCCGCATCGCCGTGCTTTATTTCGCTCATGAGACCGTGACGTTCCTCAGGAACGACACAACGCTCGAGGACTTCATTTACGACGGCTCGCCTGCCAGGGGCGAGGCACTGCTGGCGCACGACCCGAAATCGTACATGGGCGGCTTCGTGAAGGTGGCGCGCGAGTTCGACGGCGTGGAACTGGTGGGCATCGAATCGCCGTTGTTCCCCAAGACCGGCACGGGCTCGGGCTGGATCACGCAGGAAGCGTACGAGACGTTCGCGGGCCGCATGATCGCCGAGCTCGAGGCGACGGGTCCCTACGACGGCGTCTATCTCAGCCTGCACGGCGCCATGGGGGTGCGCGGCGTGGCGCGGCCCGAGGCCGAGCTGGCGCGACGGGTGCGCGAGGTGGTCAGTCGCAAGGCCTTCATCGTCGGCACCTTCGATCCGCACGGCAACGAGGATGAGGAATTCCTGGCGCACGCCGACATGGCGTTCACGGTGAAGTACTTCCCGCACTACGACAGCCACCTGCAGGGCGAGCGCGCGGCCCGCATGCTGGTGCGCGCCATCCGCGGCGACTACAAGCCCGCCACCGTGACGCAGCGCGTGCCGATCCTCTCGCCGACCGTGCTGCAATGGACCGGCGCCTCGCCCTGGATGGACCTGGTGCAGCGTGCGCTCACCTGGGAGGCGCGCGAGCCCGACCTCTATGTGAACTTCTTCTTCGGCTTTCCCTTTGCCGACGTGCCGGACGTCGGCATGACCTTCCAGGTCATGGCCAATGGCGATCCGGCGTTGGCACGCCACGTCGCCGACGACATGGCTGCGGCGGCCTGGCGCCAACGCAAGGCGCTGATCGGCTCGACCAAGGTGTACACGATCCCCGAAGGCGTAACGCTCGCCAAGGAGGCGGTGGCGCGCGGCGCGACGCCGGTCGTGCTCGCCGACCACAGTGACCGCTCGGGCTCGGCGACCTGGATCCTGAAGGAGGTCATCGAGCAGGATCTGTCGGACGTCCTGATCGCAACGGTGGCAGATGCCAAGGCCATCGATGCGCTCACGGCCAAGGGTGTGAAAGCAGGCGATGCCTTCGACATGGCGGTGGGCGGGCTGGTCGACGAATCGGCGGGTGCGCCGGTGCGCGTGCAGGGCACGGTGATGGCCGCTGGCGAAGGCCGCGGCCAGCTCTGGGTCGCCGTCAAATTCGGCCAGGGCAACGTGCTGGTGCTGAGCCGCTATCTCGTGCAGATCATGGAGCCCGCATCGCTGAGCGCGCTTGGCCTCGACGTGTCGGCCTTCAAGGTGTTCGCCATCAAGTCGCGCGTGCACTTCCGCCGCGGCTTCGACGACAGCGGCTTTGCCAAGACGATCCTGCTGGTCGAGCCGGTCGAGCCGTTCCTCGGCACGGTGCGGCTTGAAGGCCTGCCCTACCAGAATGTCGACCTGAAGAAGTTCTACCCCTACGACGACCCGAAGTTTCCATAGTCGTCAGAGAAGGCCGCTGAGCTCTCGGCGGCCGTCAATGACAGCGACGAGGTCGACTTCGTCCTTTCTGGAATCGTACTCGTACAAGAGCAGGTAGTTGCCTTCGACCAGCATGCGCGTGCCATGGCGGATGTCGTTCCGCAGGGCGCCGATTTGGGGGAAACGACGCAGGATCTGCAGCTTTGCATGGATCCGCAGAAGAACGCGGTCCGCGGCAGCTGGATTGTTCGCGGCGATGTACCGCCAGATCTCGCGGAGGTCGGCTTCCGCCCGCCGTGTGACGAAAAGCTCAGCCACGCCGGCGAGCGCGACCCTTGAATGCGGCCTGCTCCTCGGCAAGCACCCGTTTCAAGTCCAGACGACCCGTCCTGCCGCTGGCCTTGCCTTCGTCCCAGCGATGGCGGAGGACCGCAACATCGCGTTCGCGTAGTTGCCGCCGCGATTCCCAGAGCCGAAGGGCATCGCGAATGACTTCGCTCGTCGAGGCGTACTCGCCATTCTCGACAGCCTCGCGAACGGACTTGGCCATCGGTGCGGGCAACGCCACACTCAGCCGCTCAATTTCTGCCATCTCCGCGACCTCCTGCGAGAGGATAGCGCCCGTCGTCCTGCTGAAGAAGTATTAAATGTTATGAATAATGGAGATCAGAATCCCGAGCGTGTCGGCGCCACCACAATGTCGCGGATGCAGATCGTGGGTGGCAGCTTCCAGCAGTAGAGCACGACCTCGGCCAACTGTTCGGCAGACAGGAAATCGGGATTGCCGAGCAGGCGGCAATATTCCTCGAAGCTGATGCCCATGCCCTGGTGGATGTTTGTCTTGATATAGGCCGGCGCCACGTTGATTACGCGCACGCCCTGCATGCCGACTGCTTCGCGCAGCGACTCCGAAGCGGCACGCACGGCGTACTTCGAGGCGGTGTAGCCCACTGCCACAGGGCTGGTCTTGCGGTCGCTGACCGAGCTGATGTTGATAATGGTGCCGGACTTGGCGGCGGTCATGTCGCCGAGCACGACCTTGGTGGCGTTGAGCGTACCCTTCAGGTTGACGTCGATCTCGTGGCTGAAGGCGGCGGGCTCGACGTCGGTGAAGGCGCGCGCATCGGCCATGCCGGCATTGTTGATCAGGCAGCCTGTCTTGCCCAACTTCGCCTCGGCGTTGCGGATGGCGCGCTCCAGCGCGGCGTAATCGGCCACATCAGCCTGCGCGTAGACAGTGCGATCCTCCGGCAGCCCGTCGATCGGCTTCATGTGACGGGCGATCAACAACAGGGCATTGCCTTCATTGGCGAAGGCGCGGGCGATCGCGAGGCCGATGCCCGAGCTCGCCCCTGTAACGACGACAAGCGGACCGGTCACGATGGCCTGGACCTCAGCTCATCGCCGCCCGCATCAGGGCGAGCCCTTCCGGCGTGTCCCAGTCGGCATCGCCTTCGATGCGGCCGAGCTCGCGGCCGGCCGGATCGACCAGGATCGAGGTCGGCAGCAGGGTCACGCCCAGCGTCGACATCGCCTTGCGGCCCTTGTCGTAAAAGACACGGAGATCGATCAGCTTCTGCTCTTTATAGAAGGGCACGACCTTGGGCTTGGACGGGCCGTCGAGCGAGATCGGGATCACCAGGAACCTGTCGCGCGGCATCTCGGCCTGCAGGCGGTCGAGGCTCGGCATTTCCTTCACGCACGGCGCACACCAGGTCGCCCACAGATTGATCAGGCGCGCCTGGCCGTTGAGCTCGGACAACCGTACCGGCTGGTCGTTGACGTCGAGGAATTCGAGATCCGGCAGCGGCTTGGGCGGCGTGGTGAGCTTGAAGCGCTTCATCGACCCCTTGATCAGGGCTGAGGAAATCTCGGCCCGGGCCGTTGCTGCGCTAATGAATGTGGCGGCCGCCCCCGCGATGACAAGGCGGCGGCTAGAGCGGTTTCCGGTTGAAGGGAACCGCTCGCGGTTCCCTTCAACCGGAAACGCGCGCGCGGACGATGCTGATCCACTGGGCACATTTCGTCCGGCTGGAAACAGCCGGACGAAATGTGCTCTAGGGAGGAAATCTCGTACGGGATATGCCATAAGCCGCGTTCCTAAAGGACTACTGGCTCATATTCATGGCACGGAAGAACACGACTGCGCGAGTACCGAAGCGGCAATCCAATACGATGTGGGGCGGCCGCTACAAGCTCGGCCCGGCGGAAATCATGGAGAAGATCAACGCCTCCATCGGATTCGACCGCCGCCTCTACGCGCAGGACATCGCAGGATCGCTCGCCCACTGCGACATGTTGGTGGCCCAGGGCATCCTCTCGGCCAAGGACGGCCGCGCCATCAAGCGCGGGCTGGCCAAGGTGCGTGAGGAGATCGAATCCGGCCGCTTCAAGTTCTCCACCAAGCTCGAGGACATCCATTTCAACGTCGAGGGCCGGCTGACCGATCTCATCGGACCGGCCGGCGGACGCCTGCACACGGCGCGCTCGCGCAACGACCAGATCGCCCTCGATGTCCGGCTGTGGGTGCGCGACACCATCGACCGCTTCGAGCCGATGCTGGCCGACCTGCAGGCCGCCCTGATCGATCGCGCCGAGGAATATGCCGCGACCATCATGCCGGGCTTCACCCATCTGCAGACGGCGCAGCCCATCACCTTCGGTCATCATCTGCTGGCCTATGTCGAGATGTTCGGCCGCGACCGCAGCCGCCTCGCCGACTGCCGCGCGCGGTTGAACGAATCGCCGCTGGGTGCCGCGGCGCTCGCGGGCTCGCCGCACCCCATCGATCCGCGCAAGACCGCCAAGGCGTTGGGTTTCGACCGGCCGATGGCCAACTCGCTGGATGCGGTGTCGGACCGCGACTATGTCGTGGAGTTCATCGCTGCCGCCTCGCTCACGGCGGTCCACCTGTCGCGGCTGTCCGAGGAGATCGTGATCTGGTGCTCGGCGCCCTTTCGCTTCATCGCGCTATCGGACGCCTTCACCACCGGCAGCTCGATCATGCCGCAGAAGCGCAATCCCGACGCCGCCGAGCTGACGCGCGCCAAGGTCGGCCGCATCGTCGGCGCCTTCACGGCGCTCTGCATCATCCTGAAGGGCCTGCCGCTCACCTACGGCAAGGACATGCAGGAGGACAAGGAGCCGTTGTTCGACGCCGCCGATTCGCTCGAGCTCGGCATCGCGGCCATGGCCGGCATGGTGCGCGACCTCAAGGCCAATCCCCAACGCATGCGCGCGGTCGCCTCGGCCGACTATTCCGTTGCCACCGACCTCGCCGACTGGCTGGTGCGCAAGGTCGGCCTGCCGTTCCGCCAGGCCCATCACGTCACCGGCCGGCTGGTCGGCATCGCCGCCGACAAGGGCGTCGACCTCGACAAGCTCTCGCTCACCGAGATGCAGGCCGTCGAGCCCAAGATCGATCGCGGCGTCTATCGCGCGCTGACCGTCGAGGCGTCGGTCAATGCCCGCAGGAGCCTGGGCGGCACCGCTCCCGCCAATGTCGCGCGCGCCGTCAAGGAAGCGCGTCGTCGTTTCCTGGGGCGTGGCCGATGAGCTTCTTCGCCTACAAGAACGGCGAGATGCACGCCGAGGGCGTGTCGCTCGCCACCATCGCTGCCCAGGTCGGCACGCCTTTCTATTGTTACTCGGCGGGCGCGCTGCGTGCGGCGTGGAAGGAGTTCGCCGACGGCATCAAGGGCATGAACGCCGAGGTCTGTTACGCCATGAAGGCCAACAGCAACCTCGCGGTGGTCCGCCTGTTCGGCGAGCTGGGAGCCGGAGCCGACATCGTCTCGGTCGGTGAGATGCGCCGTGCGCTGGCGGCTGGCATCCCGGCCAAGCGCATCATCTATTCCGGCGTCGGCAAGAAGCCTTCGGAGCTGATGGCGGCGCTCGAGGCGGGGGTCGGCCAGATCAACGTCGAGAGCTCATGGGAGCTTGAGACCTTGAACGCGGTGGCCGGCCAGCTTGGCGTCAAGGCGGGCATCACCATCCGGGTGAACCCCGACGTCGACGCCAAGACCCACGCCAAGATCACGACTGGGCGCAAGGGAAACAAGTTCGGCATCGACTTTGACTTGGCCCGCGAGGCCTACGCCTTGGCCGGCCGCCTGCCCAACCTCAACGTCGTGGGGGTGGCGATGCATATCGGCTCGCAGCTCACCTCGCTCGACCCTTACCGCGATGCCATCGTGCGGGTCCGGGAGCTCATCGGGCAGCTGCGCGCCGACGGCCACCGCATCGACCGCTTCGATATCGGCGGCGGCCTGGGGATCGTTTATGCCCAGGAGAAGCCGCCCGCGATCGCCGACTTCCTGGCGATGGTCGCCCGGGAAACTGCAGGGCTGGGTTGCGCGTTGACCTTCGAGCCTGGCCGTCGGCTGGTCGGCGAAGCGGGCGTGCTCGTGAGCGAGGTGATCCTCGTGAAGCCCGGTGCGGCAAAGACTTTCGTGATCGTCGACGCAGCCATGAACGACCTGATCAGGCCCACCCTTTATGAGGCTTGGCACGAAATCGTACCGGTCCGTGAACGCCCCGCTGCCGCCACGATCCGCTGTGACATTGTTGGGCCGATCTGCGAATCCGGAGACTACCTGGCACAGGACCGTGATATGGCGCCGCTGGCTGCCGGAGACTTGATCATGATACGCTCGGCGGGCGCCTATGGGGCCGTGATGGCCTCGACCTACAACAGCCGGCCCCTGGCGCCGGAAGTCATGGTCGATGGCACGCGATTTGCGGTCACCCGGCCAAGGCCTTCGATCGACGAGATGCTCTCGGCCGAGCGGTTCGCGCCCTGGCAGGGGGTGAAGTCTTAAGCGTAAGTGGAAGTCTTAAGCGTAAGCGAAAGGACGGCGATGGACGCCAGCCAGACCACCACCTTCCAGGCCCCCGGGCTTAGCCGTAAGATCGGTCTGGCGTGGGCGGCCCTGGCCTGGGAAAGCCTGTGGCCCCGGCTGGTGCCGGTGCTGTCCTTCGTGGCGCTGTTCATCGCCGCCGCCCACCTCGACCTGTTCTCCGGTCTCGACCCCTGGGTCCATACCGGCATCCTTGCCGCCCTGGCGCTGGCTTTGGCTGGGCTGATGTGGTGGCGCCTGCGCGATTTCGCGTGGCCCACGCAGGAAGCAGCCATCCGCCGCCTCGAGCGTGACAGTGGCGTCCCGCACCGCCCGCTGGTGGCCGTGCAGGACACGCTTGCTGCCGGCTCCTCCGATCCGATGGCCACGGCCCTGTGGGAGGCCCACCGCCGCCGCGAGGCCGAGCGGCTCGCCGGCCTCAGCAACAAGCCGGCGCATCCCGGCCTTGCCGTCCTCGACAGCTGGGCGCTGCGCTATGTGCCGTTGCTGGCCCTGGTCGTGGCTCTGGCCGTTGCCGGCGGCTGGCGCGCCGATCGCATGGCCGCGGCCTTCACCCCGGCATTTCCGCCGCCGCCGCCGGTCGTCGCCAATCTCTGGATCGCCCCGCCGGCCTACACCGGCAAGCCGCCGATCTATCTGGACATGGCGGACAAGGACAAGCTCCTGCGCGTGCCCGTCGGCAGCAAGCTTGCTGGCTTCGTCGACGACGTGCGCGGCCGTAAGCCGCCGCAGCTGGTGATCGACGGCAAGGGCACCGAGTTCGCCACCGTGGGCAAGGGCAAGTACCAGGTCGAGCAGGTCATCACCGAGGGCAAGGACATCGTGCTGAAGGCGCGCGGCGATGAGCAGGCGCACTGGAAGCTCCATGTCATCCCCGACCTCGCGCCGACCATCGAATTCGCCAAGCCGATCGGCGTCGACAAGTGGTCGACCAAGATCGATTACATCGCCGGCGACGATTTCGGCGTGACCGGCGTGCAGCTGCAGATCCGCCTGCACGGCAGCGTGCTGGGCGACGACATGCTGAGCAGCGACGAGGAGCCCGAGGTCATCCGCCTCGACCTGCCGGTCGCGGGCAACACCAAGAAGGTGTCGGACACCTTCGTGCGCGACCTCACCAGCCATCCGTGGGCCGGCCTCAAGGTCACGGTGATGCTGTTCGCCACCGATGCGCTCGGCCAGAAGGGCCGCAGCTCGGTCGAGACCTTCCTGCTGCCTGAGCGGGTGTTCAACGACCCGACGGCGCGCGCCCTGATCGTGCTGCGCAAGGCGTTGACGCGCGATCCCAAGGCCCTGCGCCTCGAGGTCGCCGACGGCATGCGCATGGTCCAGTCCAAGCCCGAGGCGTACCGCAACGATTCGGTGGTGCAGCTCGGCTTGCGCATCGGCGCGACGCGGCTCGCCCAGGACGACAGCAAGGCCACCATCACCGAGACCCAGAAGCTCCTGTGGGATCTCGCCATGCGCCTCGAAGGCGGCGCCCAGACCGATGCCGAGCGCGCGCTCGAGCAGGCGCGCCAGGAGCTGCGCGATGCCGTGCAGCGCAATGCCGGCGACGAGGAGATCGAGCGCCTGATCCAGCAGCTCTATGACGCCATGGCGCGCTGGCAGAAGGAACTCGCCGAACGCATGAAGGATCCGGAAGAACGCCAGCGCATGATGGAGCAGGCGGAGAAGATGGATCCCAACAACACCATCACCGGCGACGATCTGCAGAAGATGCTGGATAAGATCCGCGAGATGGCCAAGAACGGCCAGCGCGAGGAAGCCAAGCGCCTACTCGAAGAGCTGCGCAAGATGATGGAGAACGCCACGCCGATGATGGCCCAGCCCGGCCAGCAGCGTCAGCAGGGCCAGCGCGGCCAGCAGGGCCAGGGCAATCAGCAGGGCCGCGAGATGATGAACCAGCTCGACCGCCTGTCGCGACGGCAGAACCAGCTGCTGGGCGAGAGCGAGCGCGAGGGGCGTCAGCAACAGGGCCGCCAGGGTCAGCAGGGCCAGCGCCAACAGGGCCAGCAAGGGCAGCAGGGTCAACAGGGACAGCAAGGCCAACAGGGCCAGCGCGGCCAGCAGGGCGACGGCCAGTGGGGCGAGCAGCAGCGCGGCCAGCAGGAAGGCCTGCGTCGTCAGCTCGGCGAATTCATGAACAAGCTCGACGAGAACGGCATGGGCATGCCGGAGTCGCTGGGCCGCGCCGAACGCAACATGCGCGAGGCCGAGGATGCGCTGCGCCGCGGCGATCCGCGCGAGGCCTCGCGTTCGCAGCGCCGCGCGCTCGACAACCTGCAGCAGGGCATGACCGACATGGCCGAGGCGATGCGCCAGCGCGGGCCCGGCAACAACCAGGACATCGCCGAGATCGAGGAGCGCGAGCGCCGCAGCGAGGACCGCGATCCGTTGGGCCGCTCCGACGGCAATTACGGCGACGCGGTCGATACCGGTGTCGACAAGGTGCCGCTGGAGCTCGAGCGCCAGCGCAGCCGCGAGATCCTCGACGAGCTGCGCCGTCGCGCCGGCGAGCAGCGCCCCAAGGACGAGCTCGACTACATCGACCGCCTGCTGAAGACCTACTGATCGGCGGCAGCGGGAGCCGCACCATGCGCTTGCTCGCGGTGCTCATTGCTGCCGGGCTCCTCGCTGCGGGCTCTGCCGCTGCGCAGAGCCAGATGGAGCTGAACCAGCAGGCTGGTGCCGAGCTGCGCAAGTCGGATGAGCGCCTGAACACCGTCTACAAGGCGCTCCTTGCGAAGGTCTCCGAAGCCGGCAAAACCAAGCTGCAGACCGCCCAGCTGTCGTGGCTGCGCTTCCGCGACCAGGAATGCGAGTTCGAGACCATGGGCACGGTGGGCGGCTCGATCCATTCCATGATGGTCGCCGGCTGCCTGACGCGCCTGACCGATCAGCGGGTCAAGGACCTCGAGGCCCAGCTGAACTGCAAGGAAGGCGACCTTTCCTGCGGCGGGCAGTAAGGGAGCGCGGGCCTCCGGCCCGCTCATGATCATGATGCGGGCCAGAGGCCCGCGCTCCCTTAAGACGACTTTTCCACCACCCCGATATACGGCAGGCCGCGGAAGCGGTGCGCCCAGTCCAGGCCGTAGCCGACCAAAAATTCGTCGCCGCACTGGAAGCCCACGAAGTCGGCTTCGAGCTTGGTCTTCCGCTTGCCCGGCTTGTCGAGCAGGGTGCAGATCGAGACGTGCTTGGCGCCGCGCTCCAGCAGGAGATTGCGTGCGAAGCTCAGCGTCAGCCCTGACTCCAGGATATCGTCGACCAGCAGCACCTCGCGCTCGCGCACGTCGTCGATGATGTCGCGCAGCACGCGCACGCGGCCGCTGGTCTCGGTGCCGGTGCCGTAGCTCGACAGCGTGACGAAATCCATCGCCCAGTCGGCGCCGGCCCGGCTCAGCGCGCGGATGAGGTCGGCGGCGAACACGAAGCTGCCTTTCAGGACCGAGACCACCAGGGTATCGGCCGGCAGCTTGGCGGCAAGCTCGCCCGCCATGACATCGACGCGCGCGGCGATCTGGGCGGCGGAGAAACGGACGGTGACGGTGGGACGGCCGGGCATGGAGGGCTCGCTGGTCGACGGTCGGGACTATGGATGTCGATACTATCGCCCGAAAACCGTGCGCAAGCCGTCCGTGGAGAGGACCACGCGCCATTCGGCGGGCATCGCTTCCCGGATGTCGTCGCGCAAGGCGTACACGGCGATGCCAAGCACGACCACCAACACGGCCACGGCGCCGGCCGCCCAGCGCCACCAATGGGTCTTGGTGGCGGGTGTTGCGAGCGCCGGCAGCCCCGAATTGTAGCTGGGCGGGCGGATCACGAAATCCGGCACCGGGCGCGGCGGCGGTACTACCGCCGCGGGCGCGATCGGCCGTTCACGCCAGCGATGGCTGCAGCGCACGCACTGGACGGTGCGTCCGGACGGGCCGATCGCCATCGGATCGACGGCGTAACGCGCGCCGCAATTGGGACAGGTGACCTGCATGGTTGGCGAGGAATTCCCCTTTAAGGGGTGCTTGCGGCCGGACATTAGGCCACTAAAACTGGCCTTACAATGCTCGGCCTCCGACTGCGTTCGCTGCTCTTCAATGTCGGCTGGTACGTCGGGACCGCGATCATTGCCATCGTCGGCATGCCCATCCTCCTGCTGCCGCGACGCGCCGTAGTCGCGTGGGCAGATTTCTGGATCGACTTCTGTCTGTGGTGGGTCAAGGTTACCTGTCGCATCACGCATCGCGTACGCGGCTTCGAGAAGCTGCCGCGCGGCCCCGTGATCATCGCCGCCAAGCACCAGTCGTCGTGGGAGACGCTTGCCTTCCATCGCCTGTTTCCCGATGCCGCGACGGTGTTGAAACGCGAGCTGATCTTCATCCCCGTGGTCGGCTGGGCGATGGCGCGCGCCGGCAACATCGCCGTCGAGCGCGGCGACGGGTCGAAGGCGCTACGCAGCCTGCTGCGCCAGTCCAAGGGAGCGCTAGCCGAGGGCCGCTCGATCCTGATCTATCCCGAGGGTACCCGCACGCCGGTCGGGTCGAGCCGGCCGTACCACGCCGGCACCGCGGCGCTCTATCGCCAGCTTGGCGTGCCGGTGGTGCCGGTGGCCCTGAACTCGGGCCTATTCTGGGGACGGCGCAAGTTCGTCAAACGGCCGGGGGTCATCGACGTGGAGGTCCTCGATCCCATTCCGGCCGGGCTCGATCGCAAGACCTTCATGAACACCCTGCGGGAGCGCATCGAAGAGGCCACCAAGCGGTTGGTCGACGATGCCCAGCGCGGCATCTAGGGACTTGGCGTTCCCTGTATGTTCCAGTACTATGTTCGGCCGTCTCGACCCAGTTAATGAGGCGAGCCGGGCGGAAACGCCGGAAGGTCCGGAGACTCGCGAACTGGGTTTGAACGATGGAATGGGCTCCAGTTTCCCAGCGCATCTGGGACATGAAATATCGCTTCCGCGACGCCGCGGGGGATGCCGATGCCGACGTCGACGCCACCTGGTGGCGGGTGGCGCGCGCTCTGGCGGCGCCCGAGCGCGATCCGGAGCTGTGGGCGGGCCGTTTTCATGACGCCCTGCAGGGCTTCAAATTCCTGCCAGCCGGCCGGGTGATCGCGGGTGCCGGCACAGGCCGCACGGTCACCCTGTTCAACTGCTTCGTCATGGGTTCGATCCCCGACGACATGTCGGGCATCTTCGAGAACCTGCGCGAGGCCGCGCTCACCATGCAGCAGGGCGGCGGCATCGGGCACGATTTTTCGACCTTGCGCCCGCAGGGCGCACCGGTGATGGGCGTCGGCGCCGACGCCTCCGGGCCGCTGTCCTTCATGGATGTCTGGGACGCGATGTGCCGCACCATCATGAGCGCGGGTTCGCGCCGCGGCGCCATGATGGCGACCCTGCGCTGCGACCATCCCGACATCGAAGCCTTCGTCGACGCCAAGCGCGATCCCAAGCGGCTGCGCATGTTCAACGTCTCGGTGCTGGTCACCGACGCCTTCATGAAGGCGGTGAAGGAAGACGGCGACTGGGACCTGGTGTTCGGCGGCAAGGTCTTCCGCACGGTCAAGGCCCGCGCGTTGTGGGAGCGCATCATGCGCGCCACCTACGAAGTCGCCGAGCCCGGCGTGATCTTCATCGATCGCGTCAACCGGCGGAACAATCTCCATTACTGCGAGAGCATCCAGGCCACGAACCCGTGTGGTGAGCAGCCGCTGCCCCCGTACGGCGCCTGCCTGCTCGGCTCGATCAATCTCGGCGCCCTGGTGAAGGAGCCGTTCACGCCGCGCGCGCGGCTCGACCTCGAGGCGCTGGAGCGGCTGGTGCCGCTCGCCGTGCGCATGCTCGACAACGTGATCGACGTGTCGCGCTTTCCGCTGCCGCAACAGGAGCGCGAGGCCAAGGCCAAGCGCCGCATCGGGCTCGGCGTCACGGGCCTGGCCGACGCGCTGATCTTTTGCGGTGTGCGCTATGGCTCGCCCGAGGCCGTGAAGCTCACGCGCGAATGGCTGGGCGCGGTGCAGCGGTTCTCCTATCTCGCCTCGGCCGACATCGCCGCCGAGAAGGGCAGCTTCCCGCTCTACGACCGCGCACGCTATCTCGCCGGCGAGACCATCAGCTCGCTGCCCGACGACGTGCGCTCGGCGATCGGCCGCTACGGCATCCGCAACTCGTTGCTGAACTCGATCGCACCCACCGGCACGATCTCGCTGCTGGCCGACAATGTCTCTTCCGGCATCGAGCCGGTCTTCGCCTTCAGCTTCGTGCGCCATGTCCTGCAGCCCGACGGCAGCAAGCGCGAGGAGGCGGTGGAGGATCACGCCATGCGCGTCTGGCGCGCGCTGAAGGGCAACGAGCCGCCGCCGTCGGATGTGTTCGTCGATGCCCAGACGCTCTCGCCCGCCGATCACCTCGCGATGCAGGCGGCCGCGCAGGACTATGTCGACAGCTCGATCTCCAAGACCATCAACCTGCCGCGCGACATCTCGTTCGAGGCCTTCAAGGGCGTCTACGAGGAGGCCTATGCGACGGGCTGCAAGGGCTGCACGACCTACCGGCCCAACGACGTCACAGGCGCCGTGCTCGAGGTCAAGCCGGCGGAGCCCAAGAGCGTGTCGCTGGTGCCGGCGGCGCGTGAAGCCGGCGTCGTCTACATCGCCCAGCCGCTCGACCGGCCGGAAGACCTGCCGGGGCGCACCTACAAGATCAAATGGCCGGGCAGCGACCATGCGATCTACATCACCATCAACGACGTGATGCAGGATGGCCGGCGGCGGCCGTTCGAGATCTTCATCAATTCCAAGAACATGGAGCACTACGCCTGGACCGTGGCGCTGACCCGCATGATCTCGGCGGTGTTCCGCCGTGGCGGCGACGTGTCGTTCGTGGTCGAGGAGCTGAAGGCGGTGTTCGACCCGCGCGGCGGGCAATGGATGGAGGGCCGCTACGTGCCGTCGCTGCTCGCCGCCATCGGCGGCGTGATCGAGCGCCACCTTGTCGAGATCGGCTTCCTGGCGCCTGCCGACCAGCCGCGCATCACCGACGCCGTCGAGCAGCGGCTGCGCCTCGCCGCGGGCGCACGCGAGCCGGGCGAGGGCGGTGCGCCCGCAGCCGCGCTCGGCCAGTGCCCGAACTGCGGCGCCGCGGCGCTCACCCACCAGGAAGGCTGCGACGTCTGCCTGAACTGCGGCTATTCGCGTTGTGGCTAGCCAAGCTCGAGCTGGATGCCGGCCGCCTTGCTGACGCCGGCCCACAGCGTGGCGAAGTCGCCGACGAACTTGGTGTATTCCGCGGGCGTCATCGGCTTGTCCTCGGGGAGCAGCACGACCTCCTTGAAGCGCTCGACGACCTCGGGCGACTTGTAGGCTTTCTGCAGCTCCTCGTAGAGCCGGGCCACGACCTCGGGCGCCATGCCCTTGGGGCCGGAGATGCCGACCCAGGTCGAGGTGGTGAGCTTGGCGAAGCCCTGCTCGGCGAAGGTCGGCGCGTTGGGATACATGTCGATGCGCTTCTCCGAGCTCACCGCCAGCAGGCGTACCTTGCCGGAATTGATGTGCGGCACGTTGGTGGTGATGGGATCGAACATAGAGGGGATGACGCCCGCCAGCATGTCCTGCAGCGAGGGCGCCGAGCCCTTGTAGGGAACGTGCTTCAGCCTGATGCCGGCCTCGCTCGACAGCAGCTCGCCCATCAGATGAGTGTTGGAGCCGATGCCCGAACTGCCGAAGGCGATCTGGTCGGGCTTGGCCTTGGCGTCGGCAATGTAGTCGGCGAGCGTCTTGTAGGGCGACTCGGCCGGCACGATCAGGACGTTGGGCGTATGGCCGATCAGGGCGACATGGGTGAAGTCGGTGACGACGTTGTAGGGCAACTTGGGATAGATGCCAGGCGCGATGCCGAGCGGCGAGGCGTGGGAGATGACGAGCGTATAGCCGTCCGGCGCAGACTTGGCCGCAAGGTCCGAGCCGATCGTGCCGCCGGCACCGGGCTTGTTCTCCACGACCACCTGCGTGCCGAGCGCCGCCGTGAGCTTGGGTGCCAGGATGCGCGAGATCGTGTCTGCCGTGCCACCCGGCGGGAAGGTGGCGATGAGCTTGATCGGCTGCTTGGTCGGCCAACCAGGGCTTGCCTTGGCGATGGGTCCGGCCAGCGACGAACCGAGCGTGGCGGCCGAGGCGGCAAGCATGGTACGGCGGGTAAACTTCATTGGGGCGCTCCTTGTTTGTGCAGGGAGTGCAGCAATGGATGTGCCAGCCGGCGTGCTTTGGCCCTTGAATTGACATAAGAGTGACCGCAAATCCGGCGCGACAGTGGAGGACGGATGATTCGGCGGGCGATCCTTGTGGCTATGACGATCGGCGGTGCCCTGGCGGCCGTTTCCGGCGCCGTGGCGCAACCGTTGCCGACCGACCGCAGCGATCTTTCCTATTCCTATGCGCCGCTGGTGAAGCGCGTCTCGCCCGCGGTGGTGAATATCTACACCACCACCACGGCGCGCGTGCAGCGCCGCCTGCCGTTTCCCTTCCCCGGCATGCCGCTGCCGCCGCAGGCCGGCGAGCGGGTGCAGAACTCGCTGGGCTCCGGTGTGCTGGTGCGACCGGATGGGCTGATCATCACCAACGCCCATGTCGTGAAGGGGGCCGACGAGATCCGTGTCGTGCTGGCCGACCGACGCGAGTACGAGGCGAAGCTGCTCACCCAGGACGAGCGCTACGACCTCGCCCTGCTGCGCATCGACACCAACGGCGAGAAATTTCCCTACCTCGAGCTGCGCGATTCGGATTCGGTCGAGGTCGGCGACATCGTGCTGGCGATCGGCAATCCCTTCGGCCTGAACCAGACCGTCACCAGCGGCATCATCTCGGCGGTGGCGCGCTCGGCGGGCGGCGTCAACGATTCCAACTTCTTCATCCAGACCGACGCCGCCATCAATCCCGGCAACTCCGGTGGCGCGCTGGTCAGCCTCGACGGCCGGCTGATCGGCATCAACACGGCGATCTATTCGCAGACCGGCGGCTCGGTCGGCATCGGCTTCGCCACGCCGTCAAACATCGTGGCCCGCATGGTGTCGCTGGGCGAATCGGGCGGGAAGATCGTCCGGCCCTGGCTCGGCATCAACATGCAGCGCGTCACGCCCGATCTCGCCGCGGGCTTCGGCCTGGCACGGCCGGCCGGCCTTGTGGTGAAGGAGGTCCATCCCGGCGGTCCCGGATACAAGGCGGGCCTCAAGCGTAACGACGTCATCGTCGCCATTCGCGACCTGCCGATCGACGACGAGGCGAGCCTGCGTTTCCGCCTCGCCACGCTCAGCGTCGACAGCACCGTCCCGGTGAAGGTGATCCGCGCCGGCAAGGAGCTCGTGGTCGACCTCAAGCTCGCCGCACCGCCCGAGGATCCGCCACGCGACCAGTCGCTGCTGGAAGGCCGCCAGCCTCTGACGGGCGCGGCCGTGGTCAACATGTCGCCGGCGGTGGCCGACGAGCTCGGCCTCGTCGAATACCGCAACGGCGTCATCGTCATCGAGGTCAAGCCCGGCGCCTATGCCGGACGCTTCGTGCGGCCGGGCGACATGATCGTCGCGGTCAACGGCCAGGACGTGAAGAGCGTCGCTGACCTCAAGAAGAAGATCGCCAGCGGCGTATCGAGCGTCACCATCAGCCGTGAGGGCATGGTGAGCACCGTCCAGTTCCGCTGAGACAAGTGCCGGCCGAACTCTTCGCCGCTCTCGCCCCGACACCGCTCGCCGAACGGCTGCGGCCCAAGACGCTGGGCGACATCCTGGGCCAGGATCATCTGCTGGGCCCGGAAGGCCCGCTCGGCCGCATGCTGGCGGCGCGCAAGCTCTCCTCGTTGATCCTGTGGGGCCCGCCCGGCTGCGGCAAGACAACGATCGCCCGGCTGCTTGCCGAGCAGACCGACCTCTATTTCGAGCCGCTGTCGGCGGTGTTCTCTGGCGTCGCCGATCTTCGCCGCATCTTCGAGGCCGCGCGCCAGCGCCGTCGCGACGGCAAGGGCACGCTGCTGTTCGTCGATGAGATCCATCGTTTCAACCGCGCGCAGCAGGACGGCTTCCTGCCCTACGTCGAGGACGGCACGGTGACCCTGGTCGGGGCCACGACCGAGAACCCGTCCTTCGAGCTCAACGCCGCGCTGTTGTCGCGCTGCCAGGTGCTGGTGCTGAAGCGCCTCGATGATGCCGCGCTCGGCGCGTTGCTGGCTCGCGTCGAAACGGCGTTGGGCCGCAAGCTGCCGATCGACGAGGAGGGACGGCAGGCGCTGTTCGCCATGGCCGATGGCGACGGCCGCTATCTCATCACGCTGGCCGAGCAGCTGTCGCAGCTGAAGGACAAGGGACCGGTGCCGCCGGCCAAGCTGGCGACGTTGCTGCAGAAGCGGGCACCGCTCTACGACAAGGCCCAGGAAGCGCACTACAACCTGATCAGCGCCTTGCACAAATCCCTGCGTGGTTCCGACGTCGATGCCGCTCTCTACTGGTTCGCGCGCATGCTCGACGGCGGCGAGGATCCCAAGTACATCGCCCGTCGCCTGGTGCGTTTCGCCGTCGAGGATATCGGCATGGCCGATCCCAACGCGCTCACCCAGACCTTGGCGGCATGGGACACCTACGATCGGCTGGGCTCGCCCGAAGGCGAGCTCGCGATTGCCCAGGCGGTGATCTATCTCGGCACAGCGCCGAAATCGAATGCGGGCTACGTGGCGTTCAGCGGAGCCAAGCGGGCGGCCAAGGAGCACGGCTCGCTGACGCCGCCCATGCACATCCTGAACGCGCCGACCAAGCTCATGAAGGAGCTGGGCTACGCCAAGGGCTACGAATACGACCACAACGCCGAGGACGGCTTCTCGGGGCAGAACTACTTCCCCGACGGCATGGCGCGCGAGGAGTTCTACCAGCCGGTCGAGCGCGGCTTCGAACGCGAGATCCTGAAGCGCCTGGACTATTGGAAGAAACTCAGGGCGAAGAAGAGCTGATCTTGCCGGACCACGGGCCTCCAAGCCCGCTCTTCTCATGAATCATGAGCGGGCCTCGAGCCCGCGGACCGGCAAGACTAAGGCTTGGGCATAGCGCGCACGACGCGGCGGTCGCGGCCGTAGACGTCGTCGCGGAAGGTCGGCACGCCAGCCGCATCGGCCGTCACCGTGCGATAGGTGACGTAGAGCGTGATCGGCTCGGGGAAGGTGTAGTGCGCCTGCTGACCGGCGGCGATCACCTGGCGCACGCGCTCCTTGTCGAAGCCGTTCCGCCCGCCGAACGCCTTCTCGGCGAAGTCGAGCGGGTTCTGCAGGCGGATGCAGCCGTGGCTGAAGTTGCGGCTGCCCTCGGTGAAGAGCCAGCGGCTGGCCGTATCGTGCATGTAGATCCCGTACCTGTTGGGGAACGGGAAGAAGATGTAGCCCAGCGCGTTGCTCGCCCCCGGCTCCTGGCGGATGCGGTAGGGGAACGCCTTGGGATGGATCGAGCTCCAGTCGATTGCGCTGGGATCGACCTCGGTGTCGTCGTTCCAGTTCTCGAAGATCTTGAAGCCGGCGGCCTGCAGTGCGTTGGGATCGCGGCGCAGCATCGGGAGATATTCCTCGCCCGAGATCGATTGCGGCACCGTCCAATAGGGATTGGTCTGGAAGCCGCGCATGGTGGACTGGATCTCCGGCGTCGGATCCTTGGGCGTGCCGACGATCACCAGGCTCTGGAACACTGTCTTTCCGCCGTCGACGAACATCATCGAGTAGTCGCCAGCATTGACGAAGACGTAGCGGCTGCCGAGGTCCTCGGGCAGCCAGCGCCGCCGCTCGAGGTTGGCGATGATCTGGTCGATGCGGTCGTCGATCGTGGTGTTGAGCGAGCGAGTCGTATTGGCGCCGATGACGCCGTCGACCGTGAGGCCCTTGGTCTCCTGGTAGGATTTGACCACGGCCGCCAACGGCTCGTCGTAGAGATCGGGCGAAGCACCCGCCGCCGGCTCGGGCACGGCGAGGTCGAGCTCGGCCAGGCGCTTGCGCAGGATCGGAACGCGCGGGTCGGTCATGCCAGGCTTCAGCCAGTTGCCATCGGGCAGTTGGGTGAATACCGCCTTGCCGCGTTTCTCGCGCCACGTCGCCAGCGCCTTCTGCAGCGCCGGGTAGTCGCCCTTGGGCGGCAAGCTCTCGAGGTAGGCGGCGAAGTCGGCCGCCGTGGCGGCGGCCTTCAGGAGATCGCTCCGCTCGACCTTGCGCTGGACGATGTCGATGTCCTTGTCGACGCGGTTGGCGCGCACGCGGCCGGTCGACACATCGCTCGCGTACGCAACGAACGCCGCGGTCAGCAGCGTTTCGGCCGCCGCCGGATCGGCGCCGGGCGCGACGGCCTTCTCGACCTCGACCAGGCCGTACCACTTGGGATCGAGCCCATGGTCGCCCGCATTGCGGATCGCCTTCACGAGCGTCTCGGCACGTTCGCGCCCGGCGCTCGAGCCGGTCCACAGGGTCTCGTTGGCTTGGGAGGGAAGGGATCCCGCGATGGGGATCAGGAACGCCAGCAACGCGGCAATAAGGCGTAGTCGATTCACGCAGCGTGTATAGCAGGAAGCGTGCGATTCGTCCATTGAGGCGCGAAACCCTGTGCCTTCAAAAAAGCCAGCAAATCCGCCGTCGCACGTTGTTTCAGCTCGGCTGTACCGCCGCCGGCTCGGGCCCCGCGCGTGACGCAGTGTTGGCGGGCCCAGGCCTGGTATTCGGGCTCGCTCATGGCTCGGCCGGCGGCGACGACGAAGTGCCGGCCGTCGTCCTCGATGTAGTTGCGGCAGCACGACCAGTTCTCGGCATCCTTGATGTCGAACACCGGCCCCAGCGATTCCCAGCCGTGATGGGCGCTGCCGTACACCTTGACCTTGATGCGCTGATTGCCGGCCGCGCGCATGCGCTCGGCATACTCCACGGCAAGCGGAGCGGGCGTGTAGTCGTCGCGCGCTGCCAGCATGAAGAACATCGGCTTGCCGTGGGTCGTTGGATCGCGGTGCTGGGCCGTGGCGCCGGGGCAGATCGCGACATGCAGGTCGAACACGTGGGGAAAGCCGTTGCGCCAGCGCTGGCGCACGACGATAGCCGCATTGAGCGAGGCGCCGCCGCCCTTGGAGACGCCCATGATGCCGATCCTGTCCGGATCGATGCGGCCGTCGGCCCGCACCAGGGCGAGGGCAGCGAAGGCGTCGCCTTCCATTTGGGCCGCGGAGACCAGTGTCTGGTCGGCGACGGTCCGGCGCACCCCGCGGCCGGTGAAGCTGTCGACGATCAGGGCACCGATGCCGGCTTCGTTCAGGGCCTGGGCATAGAAGTGCTCGCGATGGCGCTGCACGCCCGCGCTGCTGGTCAGCAGCACCATGCACGGCACCCGGTCCGAGGCGTTCGGCAGATGCAAGGTCGCGCTGATGCGTGCCGGCCGGCAGGCGGACGGGTGCTCAAGAGTCAGCGTGTCGAACGACAGCGTTTCCATGGACCCTGTTTACCCTCTCGCGTAGTAGTTTGCCCGCCATGAGCGCCAGCCCCAAGGTCCAGATGCGAGCCGTCGCCGCCGACGAGGCCGGGCTGCGACTGGACCGCTGGTTCCAGCGGCATTTCCCCGAGCTCGGCCATGGCGCCCTGCAGAAGCTGCTGCGCACCGGCCAGGTCCGCATCGACGGCAAGCGCGCCGAGGGCAAGGACCGGGTCGAGCCCGGCCAGACCATCCGCCTGCCGCCCGGCGTCACGACCGCGCCGCCGCCCAAGCCGCGCGAGATCCCGACCGTGTCGGACCGCGATGCCGAGGAGATCCGCCGCCTGGTCATTCACAAGGACGACCAGGTGATCGTCCTCAACAAGCCGCCGGGACTCGCGGTCCAGGGCGGCACGGGCACCGAGCGGCATATCGACGGCATGCTCGACGCACTCCGCTTCGGCTTCGAGGAGCGGCCGCGCCTGGTCCATCGCCTGGACAAGGACACGTCAGGCCTGTTGCTGATCGCCCGGACCGGCCTGGCGGCGCGGCGGCTGGGCGAGGCCTTCCGCGATCGCGAGACCGAGAAGCTCTACTGGGCCATCGTGGTCGGCACGCCACCGCGACCGGAAGGCACCATCGACCTGCCGCTGGCCAAACGGCCGGGCGCGCGCGACCGCGAGCTGATACAGGTCGACCACGAGAACGGCCAGAAGGCGCTCACCCACTTCAAGGTGCTCGACCATGCCGGCAAGCGTGCCGCCCTGCTGGCGCTCTGGCCGCGCACCGGCCGGACGCACCAGCTGCGCGTTCATTGTGCCGCCATGGGCTGCCCCATCCTGGGCGACGGCAAGTACGGCGGCGAGGAGGCCCTGTTGTCGGCCGTCGCCGATGCCCGCCGCCTGCATCTTCATGCCCGCCGGCTGGTGCTGCCTCATCCGTCGGGCAAGGGCGAGCTGGCAATCGATGCACAGCCGCCGCCTCACTTCCGCCGTACCGTTGAAGCATTCGGCTTCTCGTTAGGCGGCATTTGAGCGAGAATCGTCGGGTAATGCGCGTTCCTTGGAGGCGACTGACCTGGATTCTCGTCGCAGCGGTTCCCGTCGCCGCCGTGGCCGGGGTGATTTGGGCCGGCACGCGCGACCTCTCCCGATTCCAGGGCCGATTGACCGATCAGGTGCGCAAGGTCACCGGTCGCGAGCTCGCGGCCAAGGTGCCGCTCAGCATCAAGCTCGGCACCGAGCCCGCCATGGTGGCCGAAGGGGTCACGCTCTCCAATGCACCATGGGCCTCCCGGCCCGACCTCGGGCGCGTGCGCAAGCTCACGCTGTTCCTCGATCCGGCATCGCTGTTCCTGGGCGAGATCAAGATCGGCCGCGTCGTGCTGGAGGGCGCCGACATCCTGGTCGAGCGCAACGACGTGGGCGACACCAACCTCGACATGCTACCGCCGCCGGACGGCTCGGGTCCGCATCCCGGCGAGAACCGCTCGTTCCGGCTGCGCACGTCGCCCGCCTTCCCGTGGATCAGCACGATCGAAGTGAAAGACTCGGTCCTCACTGTCGCCCAGGGGGAAGGCCGTCCGGCCGTTGTGCTGGAAATCCCGTCCGCCACCTTCAAGTCGCCCGCGCCGGACAAGCCCCTGCAACTCGAAGGCAGGTTGGCGGCACCGCAGGCTGCACCGCTCGACCTCACGGGTACGGCCGGCACTTTCGACGGCTGGATGCGCGGCTTGCCCGGCAACATCGACCTTCAGGGCGGCTTCGGCGGCGGCAAGATCGCCATCAAGGGCAGCATCGGCGTCAAAGGCAGCAACCTCCAGATCACCTCCGAAGGGCCCGATGTGTCGGTCTTCGGACCCTACATCCGCCTGCCAGTGCCGAGCGGCGGCCCCTATGCGCTCAACGCCAAGGCCGGCACCCAGCGCAGCGCCTTCAAGGTCGAGGTCACGACCTTGAAGGTGGGCTCGAGCGAGCTCACCGGCGAGGCGCTGTTCCGCGTCGATCGCAAAGGTACACCCACCGTCACCGTCAACGCCGACGTGAACCGGCTCGACCTCGGCGACCTGAAGGCGGCACCTGCTTCGGTCGTTCCGGCCGCCGCGACGCCGGCGAACGCCCCGCCACCGCGCCTGGTGCCGACCCAGCCGTTCTCGGCGACTTGGCTTGGCCGCTCGACCCTGTCGGTGGCAGTGCGGCTCAGCGAGATCGTGGGATTGGGCAGCAAGGTGCAGAATGCCTCGGTCACCCTGACCTCGGGCGACACGCGCTTCACTTTGCGCGCCGCCGCCAGCGTCGGCGGCGGCTCGGCCGGCTTCGACCTGGTCTACGACCCGACCGGTCGCATCGGCCAGGCGACCCTGACGGGCACGGCGAGCAAGGTGTCGCTGGCCGACCTCACCACCTTGCTGGGCTTCGACCTCGGCCTGAAGGATGCCGTGGGCGACATCGACCTGCGCCTGCGCGGCGGTGGGCGCAATACGCGCGATGCGTTGAACTCGGCCAGCGGCTCGATCGAGATCGCCGTCACAAAGGGGCTGTGGCCGCGCGAGCCGCTGTCGCGCTGGCCGGCCGAGACGCAGCGCCTGCTGGGCGGCGGCGACGGTGGCGTGCCGTTCAACTGCATCGCCGGCCGCTTCGACGTCAGCGGCGGCATTGCCTCGCTGCGCCGGCTAGTCGTCGACACGCCGCGCGCCACCATGGTGGGCGGCGGCTTCCTCAGCCTGCGCACCGACAATTTCGAGTTCATCCTCGCGCCTGAGGCGCGCGACAACCAGAACGCCGTACTCGCCTCACCCTTGCGCCTCAAGGGCGGCAGCGGCCGCGAGACCGCAAGCGCGCTCGAACCAAATCTCGCCCGCCTGATCGTCGCGGCCGGAGCGGTGCAAAGCATGAGTGGCCAGATCAACCTGGCGGCGAAGCAGGCCGGAGCCAATCCCTGTGCCGTCGTGGCGCCGCGCGTCGAAGCCCTGCGGCCGGGGCTCAGGGCCCAGATGCCAGTGCCGGCGCCGGCAGACATGCGCCGGCCGCGTCCTCAATCGCAGGCCGCCGGGCCGCAGCGCAGCCAGCGATGAAACGCTTCTACAAAGGGACCGCCGTCGACACGGGCGACGGCGGCCACCGCGTCCTGCTCGACGGCCGTCCCATGCGCACGCCGGCCAAGGCAGTGCTGGTGGTGCCGACGCGCGCGCTCGCCGAGGCGATCGCGGCCGAATGGGATGAGATACCCGAGAAGGCCGAGATCAATGTTTCGTATCTGCCGCTGACACGGCTGGCCGCGACCGGCATCGATCGCGTCACCACTCAGCGCCAGCGCGTGATCGACGACACGGCCAAGTACGCCAGCACCGACATGCTGTGCTATCGCGCCGGCGAGCCCGAGAGCCTGGTGAAGCGCCAGCAGGAGACTTGGCAGCCGCTGCTCGACTGGGCCGCCGAGCGCTACGATGCCCGGCTCATCGTCGTCGAGGGCATGGCGTTCGTGAGCCAGCCGGAAGAGGCGGTGAAGAGGCTGCACGATGCGGTGGCCGCGTACAGCGACCTCGGGCTGTCGGCACTCTACAATCTCACGCATATTTCCGGATCGTTGATCGTGGCGCTGGCCGTTGCCGAAGGGCATCTCGCGGCGGACAATGCCTTCACTGCAGCCCAGCTCGACGAGATCTACCAGATCGAACGCTGGGGCGACGATCCGATCGCCGCCAAGCGGCACGCAGGCATCAGGCACGATATCGAGGCCGGCGCGCGCTTCCTCGCGCTGCTGGAAGCGCAACGACTGAGGGGATGATCATGCAGGCGGCGGCGAAGTTCCGGCACGTGCTGGCGAAGAACGGCCTCGTCGAGGCGATGGCGGCGCACAGCCCGTTGTCGGCCATGCTGGTGGCCGAGGCAGGCTTCGATGCGATCTGGGCATCGGGATTCGAGCTGTCGGCGATGTACGGCGTGCCCGACGTCAGCGTGGTGTCGATGACCCAGCATCTCGATATGACGCGCGCCATGGTCGATCGCTCGGGCCTGCCGGTGGTGGCCGACATCGACACCGGCTTCGGCAACGCCATCAACGTGCTCTACGTCATCGAGCAGTACGAGCGCGCCGGCGTCGCCGCCATCGTCATGGAGGACAAGAGCTTCCCCAAGGTTACCAGCCTGATCGCCGGCGGCCGCCAGGAAATGGTCCGCATCGAGGAGTTCCAGGGCAAGATCGAAGCCGCGCGGGCGGCGCGCAAGAACAAGGACCTGGTCCTGGTGGCGCGTACCGAGGCGCTGATCGCCGGGCTCGGCCAGGACGAGGCGTTGAAGCGGGCGCGCGCCTACGAGGCCGCAGGCGCCGACATGATCCTGGTTCATTCCAAGCAGAAGACGCCCGACGAGATCGAAGCCTTCGTGAAGGCCTGGGACGGCAAGGCGCCGATCGCCCTGGTGCCCACGGCCTATCCGCAGATGACTGTGGCGCGGGTTCGCGAGCTCAAGAAGATCGGGCTGCTGATCTGGGGCAACCACGCCATCCGCGCTGCCGTCGGCGCCATGCGCAAGACCTTTGCCCAGATTCGCAAGGACGGCGGCATCCATGGCGTCGAAAGCACCATCCCGAGCGTCGACGCGATCTTCGACCTGCAGGGCATGCCGAAGGTGAAGGCCGACGAGAAGCGCTTTCTACGGTAACGCGCACACCTCACTCTGAGGAGCGCCCGTAGGGCGCGTCTCGAAGGGTGGGCCACGGCAAGGCAGCTTGCCCACCCTTCGAGACGCATCGCTGCGCGACGCTCCTCAGGGTGAGGTAGGATTGTCGAGGCAGGCCAGTTCAGGGGCAGCAGTGAAACATCAGATCAGCATTCTCCTGGCATCGCTGGTCGCGCTCTCGACGGCCGCACCATCCGTTGCCCAGGATCTCAGCGGCGAATGGCAGTTCAAGCGACGCGCACGTGAGGGCTGGCACACGGGCAAGCTCGTCATCGACAGCGACGGCGAGGTGAGGCAACGGGGCCGCAGTCCGATGCAGGACTACGCCCAATGCGGTCACATCCTGGTGCACGGCGGCGGCAAGATCGAGATCGAGTTCACGTCGGTCAAGACCGGGCGAGGCTACAGCCTCGATCACTTCTACTGCACCCTGCAGGGTGAACGCAGCCTGCGCTGCTTCAACATCGACGGCATTGGCAAGGAAGACGACCTGTTCGTGATCGAGCGAATCGGCCGCACGCCCGCTTCGCCAGACGGACAAATGGACGGCGTTTGCCCGGCCCGGGAGCGGCCTCAGGTCTAGACCTTGCTTCCGTTTTGGCCGAAAACAGACGTAATGAGCCGGAGTTCCTGAATGCAGCACATGTTGGAAGAGCTCGAGCGCAGGCGGGTCGCCGCGCGCCAGGGCGGCGGGCCCAAACGCGTCGAGGCGCAGCATGCCAAGGGCAAGCTGACGGCGCGCGAGCGCATCGATGCCCTGCTCGATCCCGGCTCGTTCGAGGAATACGACATGTTCGTCGAGCATCGCTCGATCGACTTCGGCATGGAGAATCAGAAGGTCCCGGGCGACGGCGTGGTGACAGGGCACGGCACCATCAACGGCCGGCTGGTCTATGTCTTCAGCCAGGACTTCACCGTGTTCGGCGGCGCGCTGTCGGGCATGCACGCCGCCAAGATCTGCAAGATCATGGACATGGCGATGAAGGTCGGTGCTCCGGTGCTGGGCCTGAACGATTCCGGCGGCGCGCGCATCCAGGAGGGCGTCGATTCGCTCGCGGGCTATGCCGACGTCTTCCAGCGGAACGTGTTGGCCTCCGGCGTGATCCCGCAGATCTCCATGGTCATGGGCCCATGCGCCGGCGGCGCGGTCTATTCGCCGGCCATGACCGACTTCATCTTCATGGTGAAGGACAGCTCCTACATGTTCGTCACCGGTCCCGACGTGGTGAAGACGGTGACCCACGAAACCGTCACCCAGGAGGAGCTGGGCGGCGCGCTCACCCACACGCAAAAGTCCGGCGTCTCCGACCTTGCCTTCGAGAACGACGTCGAGGCGCTGCTGCAACTGCGCCGCTTCGTCGATTTCCTGCCCGCGAACAATCGCGAGAAGGCGCCGCTGCGCCCGACCCACGACCCGGTCGACCGCGACGACTACTCGCTCGACACGCTGGTGCCGGACAATCCCAACAAGCCCTACGACATCAAAGAGCTGATCCTGAAGGTCGCCGACGAGGGCGACTTCTTCGAGCTGATGCCGGAATGGGCGGGCAACATCGTGATCGGCTTCGGCCGCATGGCCGGCCGCACCGTGGGTTTCGTCGCCAACAATCCCATGGTGCTGGCAGGCTGCCTCGATATCGACAGCTCGCGCAAGGCTGCCCGCTTCGTGCGCTTCTGCGACGCCTTCAACATCCCGATCGTCACCTTCGTCGACGTGCCGGGCTTCCTGCCGGGCACCCAGCAGGAGTTCGGCGGCATCATCAAGCACGGCGCCAAGCTGCTCTACGCCTATGCCGAGGCGACGGTCCCCAAGGTCACGGTGATCACCCGCAAGGCCTATGGCGGTGCCTACGACGTCATGGCGTCCAAGCATCTGCGCGGCGACGTGAACTATGCCTGGCCGGGGGCCGAGATCGCCGTCATGGGCGCCAAGGGCGCGGTCGAGATCATCTTCCGCTCCGACATCGGCGACGCCAACAAGATCGCCGCGCGTACCGAGGAGTACCGCCAGAAGTTCGCCAATCCGTTCGTGGCGGCCAATCGCGGCTTCATCGACGACGTGATTATGCCGCACGGCACACGCCGGCGCGTCTGCAGGGCTCTGGCGACGCTCGAGAACAAGAAGCTCGACAATCCGTGGCGCAAGCACGGCAATGTGCCTCTGTGACACTCGGCATGGCAGTCCATCTCTCACCAGAGGAACGCATGCGACGGGGCCGTATCGTGCGCCTGCACGTCATCGTGGCGCTGTTCACGCTTTTGGTGCTGATCGCCGTCAACGGCCTGTTCAGCAGCCGCTATCCGTGGTGGCTGTGGGTGCTGACGGCCTGGATGCCGCTGATTGCCGGCCATACCGCCTGGGCCATGGGCCTGTTCGATCGCGATAGAAAGGAATCCTGAGCATGGCCGCCAAGAAGAAGGCTGCGAAGAAGAAGGCCGTGGTCAAGAAAGCTGCTCCGAGGACGGCGCCCAAGGCCAAGAGCCATCCGCTGTTCGACAAGATCCTGATCGCCAACCGCGGCGAGATCGCCTGTCGCGTCATCCGTACCTGCAAGCGGCTCGGCATCAAGACTGTCGCGGTGTACTCCGAGGCCGATGCCGACGCGCTGCATGTGCGCGAGGCCGACGAGGCCGTGCTGATCGGCCCGCCACCGTCGACCCAGTCCTACCTGCTGATCGACAAGATCGTCGAGGCCTGCAAGAAGACCGGCGCTCAGGCGGTGCATCCCGGCTACGGGTTTCTGTCGGAGAAGCAGGAGTTCCAGAAGGCGCTGGCCAAGGCCGGCATCGTCTTCATCGGTCCGGAGGCGCACGCCATCCACGCCATGGGCGACAAGATCGAGAGCAAGAAGCTCGCCCAGAAGGCGGGCGTCAGCACCGTTCCCGGCTGGCTGCATGCCCTGAAGGACGCCGACGAGGCGGTGAAGATCGCTAGCCAAGTCGGCTACCCGGTGATGATCAAGGCGTCGGCCGGCGGCGGCGGCAAGGGCATGCGCATTGCCTACAATGACGCCGAGGCGCGTGAAGGCTTCACCTCGGCCACCAACGAGGCCAAGGCGTCGTTCGCCGATGACCGCGTGTTCATCGAGAAGTACGTCGAGGAGCCGCGGCACATCGAGATCCAGCTGATCGCCGACGGCAAGGGCAACTGCCTGTACCTGTGGGAGCGCGAGTGCTCGATCCAGCGCCGCCACCAGAAGGTGATCGAGGAGGCGCCGAGCCCGTTCCTCGACGCCAAGACGCGCAAGGCGATGGGTGAACAGGCCGTCGCGCTCGCCAAGGCGGTCAAATACAAGAGCGCCGGCACCGTGGAGTTCATCGTCGACAAGAACCGCAAGTTCTACTTCCTCGAGATGAACACCCGCCTGCAGGTCGAGCATCCGGTGACTGAGCTGATCACTGGCCTCGACCTGGTCGAGCTGATGATTCGCGTTGCCGCCGGCGAGAAGCTGCCGCTCGAGCAGAAGGACGTGAAGCTGAACGGCTGGGCCGTCGAGGCGCGCCTTTATGCCGAGGACCCGTTCCGCAACTTCCTGCCGTCGACCGGCCGGCTTGTGAAGTACCGCGAGCCCGCGAAGGGCCCCGACGTGCGCGTCGACACCGGCGTCTACGAGGGCGGCGAGATCTCGATGTTCTACGATCCGATGATCGCCAAGCTCTGCAGCTACGGCAAGACGCGCATCGATGCCATCGAGCGCATGCGACGCGCGCTCGACGAATTCTATGTCCGCGGCGTGTCGCACAACGTGCCGTTCCTGGCGGCGCTGATGGCCCATCCGCGCTTCCGCGCCGGCAAACTCACCACCAACTTCATCGCCGAGGAATTCAAGGGCGGCTTCACCACGGCGCATCTGCCGCCCAAGGATCCGGCGATGCTAGCCGCCGTTGCCGCCGTTGCCGACCGCATCAAGAGCATGCGGCTGGGCAATGCTGAAGGCGGCAGCCGCGTCGTGATGCTCAATCGCCAGCCCGTGGCGGTCGAGGTGACCGGCACCAATCCGCATTTCACCGTCGAAGCCGAGGGCCGCGAGATCGTCGTCCAGACCGGCTGGTCGCCGGGTGAGCCGCTGATGCATGCCACGATCGACAAGCAGCATATCGTCGTTCAGATCGACGCACTGGGGTCGGGCTGGCGCATGATCAACGAGGGCGGCCAGGCCGAGGCGCTGGTGCTGACGCCGCGCCAGGCCGAGCTCTACGCCAAGATGCCGGTCAAGGCGGCGCCCGACACCTCGAAGTTCCTGCTGTCGCCGATGCCGGGCCTGCTCGCCTCGGTGGCCGTGGGCGAGGGCCAGGAGGTCAAGGCCGGCGAGGCGCTGGCCGTGGTCGAGGCGATGAAGATGGAGAACGTGCTGCGTGCGGTGCGCGACGGCACCGTCAAGACGCTGCACGCCAAGGCCGGCGACAGCCTGCGCGTTGACCAGAAGATCATCGAGTTCGCCTGAACCGATGGCGCTGCAGGCCCGCCTCGCCATCAGCGGCCGCGTGCAGGGCGTGGGCTATCGCGACTGGGCGATCACCACGGCGCTGCGGCTTGGTCTCACGGGCTGGGTGCGCAACCGCATGGACGGATCGGTCGAGGCCTTGGTCGTTGGCGAGGACCAGGCGGTTGGCCAGATGATCGACGCCTGCCGCCGCGGCCCGACCATGGCGCGGGTCGACAATGTCGACATCGAGCCGGTCGATCTCGATGTGTTGCCGGAGGGGTTCAGGCAGCTGCCGACGGCGTGATCATGATCTTCCGGACCGCGAGCCTCCGGCTCGCTCATGATCATGAGGCGATCCGGAGGCTCGCGCTCCGGAAGAGCATGAGTTCCTAAGCGGCGGCGGTGACCTCGGCGGCCTCGCCGAACACCTCGTCAAACGTCTCCGCCAGCGCCGTGTCGAGATCGGCCAAGGTCACCGGCAGGCCGAGATCGACCAGGGACGTCACCCCATGCTCGGCGATGCCGCAGGGCACGATTCCCGCGTAGTGCGACAAATCGGGCTCGACGTTGATCGAGAGGCCGTGGAACGACACCCAGTGGCGGATGCGGACGCCAATGGCCGCGATCTTGTCCTCGCGCGAGCTGCCGTCGGGCAGGGGAGGCTTGTCGGGTCGCACCACCCAGACGCCGACCCGGCCGGCGCGCCGCTCGGCGGTCACGCTGAACCGCGCCAGGGTGCGAATGGTCCATTCCTCGAGGTCCGACACGAAGCGCCGCACGTCCTGGCGGCGGGCGCGCAGGTCGAGCATGGCATAGACCACCCGTTGACCGGGGCCATGATAGGTGTACTGCCCGCCGCGGCCCGCGACATGGACGGGAAAGCGCATGGGCTGCAGCAGGTCCTGCGGCTTTGAGCTGGTGCCGGCGGTGTAGAGTGGCGGATGCTCCAGCAGCCACACCAGCTCGCGGGCGCGGCCGGCCCTGATGTCCGCGACGCGCTCCTCCATCGCGGCCAGGGCCTCCGGGTAGGGAACCGGGCCGTCGGAAATGCGCCATTCGGGCTTGTCCATTGTGGCAAAATCGGCACTTCGGCGGCCAAGCGCAATAGGGCGTCTTTGCCCACCCGTTGGCCCTCCGAGTTGCCTTGCCCTTTGGGAGGCTATTTGGTATCCCCCGCCGCATCGACCGGCGCGGCCATGGCGGAATTGGTAGACGCGCTAGCTTGAGGTGCTAGTGCCGCGAGGCGTGGAAGTTCGAGTCTTCTTGGCCGCACCAAACTCGCCGGTTCGATCGAAAAGGTGATATGCCGCCCATTGGGGGACCCCCAATTGGCGGCCCTTTTTGTTAGGGACCTAGGAGGAGGCGAGCTTGGCGGACGAACTCACCGAAAGCGCGCTTCGCTATCACCGCATACCCCGACCCGGGAAAATCGAGGTGGTGCCGACCAAGCCGCTGGCCACCCAGCGCGACCTGTCGCTCGCCTACTCGCCGGGCGTCGCCGCCGCCTGCAACGAGATCGTGCGCGACCCCGCGACGGCCGCCGAGCTCACCGGCCGTGCCAATCTCGTCGCCGTGGTGACAAACGGCACCGCCGTGCTGGGCCTGGGCGACATCGGCCCGCTCGCCGCCAAGCCGGTGATGGAAGGCAAGGGCGTGCTGTTCAAGAAGTTTGCCGGCATCGACGTCTTCGACATCGAATTGGCCGAGCTCGACCAGGACAAGCTGGTCGACGTCGTCGCCGCCCTCGAGCCGACCTTCGGTGGCATCAACCTCGAAGACATAAAGGCGCCGGAATGCTTCTACGTCGAGCAGAAGCTCCGGGAGCGCCTGTCGATCCCGGTGTTCCACGACGACCAGCACGGCACGGCCATCATCGTCGGCGCCGCCGTGCTGAACGGCCTGTCGCTCGTCGGCAAGGACATCGCCAAGGTGAAGCTGGTGGTGTCCGGCGCAGGTGCGGCCGCGCTCTCCTGCCTCGGCCTGCTGGAGAAGCTCGGGCTGCCGCGCGAGAACATGTGGGTCACCGACATCAAGGGCGTGGTCTGGAAAGGCCGCAATGAGCTGATGGATCCCTGGAAGGATCGCTACGCCCGTGACACCTCCGCCCGCACCCTTGGCGAGGTCATCGAGAAGGCCGACGTCTTCCTCGGCCTGTCGGCGGGCGGTGTGCTGAAGCAGGACATGGTTGCCCGCATGGCGGCGAAACCCTTGATCCTGGCACTGGCCAACCCCAACCCCGAGATCACGCCCGAGGACGTGGCCGCGGTGCGCGATGACGCCATCGTCGCCACGGGCCGCAGCGACTACCCCAACCAGGTCAACAACGTCCTCTGCTTCCCCTACATCTTCCGCGGTGCGCTCGATGTCGGCGCCACGACCGTCAACGACGACATGAAGATCGCCTGCGTGCGCGCGCTGGCGTCGCTCGCCCACAAGGAGCCGTCGGAGGTCGTGGCCCGCGCCTTCGGTGACCATGCGGGCAGCGGCTTCGGGCCCGAGCAGATCATCCCCAAGCCGTTCGATCCGCGACTGATCGTCGAGCTGGCGCCGGCGGTGGCGCGCGCCGCCATGGACTCCGGCGTCGCCACTCGGCCGATCGCCAACTTCGAGGCCTACCGCCAGCAGCTCAGCCAGTTCGCCTTCAAGTCCGGCCTGATGATGCGGCCGGTGCTGGAGCAGGCGCGGGCCAAGACCAAGCGGGTGATCTTCAGCGCCGGCGAGGACGACCGCGTGCTGCGCGCCGTGCAGATCATCCTCGACGAGGGCGTCGCCGTGCCGATCCTGGTCGGCCGGCCCGAGATCGTGCGCCGCCGCGCCGAGCGGCTCGGCCTGCGCTTCCGTCCCGGTGTCGACGCCGAGCTGGTCGATCCGTCCAACGACCCGCGCTACGACAAGTACTGGGGCGCCTACCACCAGCTGATGGAACGGCGCGGCGTCACCGAACCCACGGCGCGCAACCTGGTGCGCACCAGCCCGACCCTGATCGCGGCTCTCGCGGTGAAGCTTGGCGATGCCGACGCCATGATCGCCGGCACTTACGGCCGCTTCCGCACGCATTTCGGCCATGTCCGCGAGGTCATCGGCACGCGCGAGGGCGTGAAGCAGATGGCGGCGCTCAGCCTGCTGGTCATGCCGACGCGCTCGCTGTTCATCGCCGACACCTACGTGAACGACGATCCCGATCCCGAGACCCTGGCCGACATCACGCTGCTGGCGGCCGACGCGGTGCTGCGCTTCGGCCTGCAGCCCAAGATCGCGCTGATCTCGCATTCGAGCTTTGGCAGCTCGGACCACCCGTCGGCGCGCAAGATGGCGGCGGCGGTGAAGATCCTGCATCAGCGCGCGCCCGCCCTCGAAGTCGATGGCGAGATGCACGGCGATGCCGCGCTCGACCCCGACATCCGCAATACCGCCTTCCCCCGCGCCCGCCTCAAGGACCAGGCCAACCTGGTCATCTGCCCCTCGCTCGATGCCGCCAACATCGCTTTCAACCTCTTGAAGGGCGCGGCTGATGGCCTGCATGTCGGGCCGATGCTGCTCGGCACCGCCCAGCCCGCGCATGTGCTGACCTCATCGGTGACCGCGCGCGGCATTCTCAACATGACCGCACTGGCCGTCGTCGAGGCCCAGCGCCTGGCCGAGGCCCGGGGATAGCGAGCGCATGAACGGCGAGCCCGACGTTCTCGACGAAGTCCCGCCGGAGCTGGTCCGGCGCGTCGAGGCGGCCCTCGCCGAAGAAAAAGTCGACGACGTCCGCGCCCTGCTGGCCGACCTCAGCGCCACCGGCCAGGCGTCGATCCTCGAGCAGGTCGCCGACGCCGAGCGCGACAAGCTGGTCGAGATCCTCAAGCGCGACCTCGATCCGGAGACCCTGGTCGAGCTCGACGAGGAAGTCCTCGAGGACGTCCTCGACCAGCTCGACAGCAAGGACATCGCCGCCGCCGCCCGTGCGCTTGAGACCGACGATGCGGCGGCCATCATCGAGGAGCTCCCGGAGGATGAGCGACGCGAGGTGCTGGCCGAGCTGCCAGCCCAGGAGCGCGCCGACATCGAAAGCGCGCTCGCCTGTCCGGAGGACACCGCCGGGCGCCTCATGCAGCGCTCGCTGGTCAAGGTGCCCGATCGCTGGACGGTGGGCGAGGTAATCGACCATTGCCGCGAGGCCACCGACTTGCCCGAGGACGTCTACGACATCTTCGTGGTCGATCTGGCGGGCCGGCTCCGCGGCTCGGTGCCGCTCGGCCGCATGCTGCGCACCAAGCGCCCGGTGCCGATCCTGGACATCGTCGATCCCGACATCCCGTCGGTGCCGGCGACCGCCGACCAGGCCGAGGTGGCCCATGTGTTCCGCGACAAGAACCTGGTGTCGTGCCCGGTGGTGGATGGGCAGGGCCGCCTGCAGGGCGTGATCATGGTCGACGACGTGGTCGATGTGATCGACGAGGAGGCTGAGGAGGATCTCCTGAAGCTGGGCGGCGTCGGCATCGACGACATGCACGCCCCGCCGGTGCGCACCGCGCAGCTCCGCGCGCTGTGGCTCACGGTGAACCTCGCGACGGCCGTGCTGGCCTCGCTGGTGATCGGCCAGTTCGAGCATTCGATTGAGAAGATCGTGGCGCTGGCCGTGCTGATGCCCATAGTGGCATCGATGGGCGGCAACGCCGGGACCCAGACCGTGACGGTGGCGGTGCGCGCGCTGGCCACGGGCCAGCTCACGGCTGCCAACGCGCTGCGCTTCATCGCCAAGGAGGCGGCGGTGGGCGGGCTGAACGGCGTGGTCTTCGCCATAGTCATGGGGATCGCCGTGGTCGCCTGGTATCACGACTGGCGGCTCGGCGCCGTGATCGGCGCCGCCATGATCTGCAACCTGATCGCCGCGGCACTCGCCGGCACCTTGATCCCGCTCGGCCTGCAGAAGTTCGGCGTCGATCCGGCCGTGTCCTCGACGGTGTTCCTGACGACGGTCACCGACGTGATCGGCTTCCTGGCGTTCCTGGGTTTGGCGACGGCATTCCTGCTTTAGGTCCTCTTGGGGCTTCGCTATCGTGCCGTCGGAAAGGACGGATGATGGCCCGTCAAGATCGACTCGCCGCCGTGACGAGATCGCATCAACACCACCACCTCACCCTGAGGAGGACGCGAAGCGTCCGTCTCGAAGGGTGTGCAACCGACCTTGATTTAGCCCACCCACGCGCGGTTTACCGCGCGCATTCGAGACGCGCACTGCGTGCGCTCCTCACGGTGAGGCGGAGTTTGTAAAGGAATACTCATGATCCCCAACGCAATGCCCCCGTTCGATTTCGGTCTGGGCGAGACCGCCGATGCACTGCGCGAGCAGGTCCAGCGCTTCGCCGCCGACCAGGTGGCGCCGATCGCCGCCGAGCTCGACAAGACCGACCGCTTCCCGCGCGAGCTGTGGCCGAAGATGGGCGAGCTCGGCCTGCACGGCATCACCGTCGAGGAGGAGTATGGCGGCTCGGGCCTGGGCTATCTCGAGCACGTCATCGCCGTCGAGGAGGTGAGCCGCGCCTCGGCGGCCGTGGGTCTTTCCTACGGCGCGCACTCCAACCTCTGCGTCAACCAGATCCGCCGCAACGGCAACGACGACCAGAAGAAGCGCTTCCTGCCCAAGCTGATCTCGGGCGAGCATGTCGGCAGCCTCGCCATGAGCGAATCGGGCGCCGGCTCCGACGTCGTCTCCATGAAGCTGCGCGCCGACAAGAAGGGCGACCGCTATGTGCTGAACGGCACCAAGATGTGGATCACCAACAGCCCCGATGCGCAGGTGATCGTGGTCTACGCCAAGACCGATCCCGCTGCCGGGCCGCGCGGCATCACGGCCTTCATCGTCGAGACCAGCGCCAAGGGCTTCAAGGTCGCGCAGAAGCTCGACAAGATGGGCATGCGTGGCTCGTCGACCGGAGAACTCGTGTTCGAGGATTGCGAGATCCCGGCCGAGAACGTGCTGGGCCAGGTCGGCAAGGGCGTCAACGTGCTGATGAGCGGCCTCGACTACGAGCGCGCCGTGCTGGCGGCGGGGCCGCTCGGCATCATGCAGTCGGCGATGGACATCGTCGTGCCCTACGTCCACGAGCGCAAGCAGTTCGGCCAGGCGATCGGCGAGTTCCAGCTGGTGCAGGGCAAGCTCGCCGACATGTACACCACCATGAACGCCTGCAAGGCCTATGTTTACGCCGTCGCCAAAGCCTGCGACCGCGGCCAGACCACGCGCAAGGATTCGGCCGGCGCCATCCTCTATGCCGCCGAGAAGGCGACGCTGGTGGCACTCGATGCCATCCAGCTGCTGGGCGGCAACGGCTACATCAACGACTATCCGACCGGCCGCCTGCTACGCGACGCCAAGCTCTACGAGATCGGCGCCGGCACCAGCGAGATCCGCCGCATGCTGATCGGCCGCGAGCTGTTCGCGGAGACGGCGTAGTCTTGCCGGACCGCGGGCCTCCAAGGTCGCGGTTTACCGCGACCTTGGAGGCCCGCGGTCCGGCAAGAAGATTGACCGAACAGTAGTTTACGTACACACTGTGTACGAAAACATGCCGCGTTATCTCACCGAGCAGGACATCGCCGACTTCCGCGCCGAGCTGTGCAAGGTCGCCACCGAACGTTTCGCCCGCTTCGGCTACGAGGGCGTCACCATGCGCCAGCTCGCCGAGGCGCTGGGCTGCAGCCCCAAGACGCCCTACCGCTATTTCAAGGACAAGGCTGACATCCTGGCCACCGTCCGCGCCCAGGCCTTCGAGAAGTTCACCGACACGCTCGAGAAGGCGAGGGCGGGCATCACCGATGCGGCCGAACGCGGCCGGCTCACGGGCGAGGCCTACCTCGCCTTTGCCCTCAGGAATCCGCACGCCTATCGCATCATGTTCGAGATCGATGCGCCGGTGGATGGCAAGCACCCTGACCTCGGGCCGGCGTCCGACCGGGCGGCGCGCTACATCACGCGCGGTGCCGAGGAGATGGCGGCGGCGGGCGTCATCGACGTCGATCCCAAGCTGTTCGGCTGGTCGTTGTGGGCGGCGATCCACGGCATCGTCATGCTCCACCAGTCGGGTATGCTGGCCCATGGACCGGACTACAAGGCGCTCTATTCTTTCCTCGGCCTGATAATGATGAAGGGAGCCGGCGCCAAGTTCGGCCCCCCAGCGAAGGGGAGGAAGAAGTGAGTTTGAGGGTTCTGTTGGCCGCGGTTCTCGCATCGGCCGTGGCCATGCCCGCGCTGGCGCAGAAGAAGTATGATCCGGGCGCGAGCGACGGCGAGATCAAGCTCGGCCAGACGCTGCCCTACAGTGGGCCGGTGTCCGTCCTGTCCGGCGTCGGCAAGAGCCAGGCCGCATACTTCCGCTATCTGAACCAGACCCAGGGCGGCATCAACGGTCGCAAGCTCACGTTGGTTTCGCTCGACGACAGCTACAGCCCGCCGAAGACCATGGAACTCACGCGCCAGCTCGTGGAGAACGAGAAGGTGCTGGCGATCGTCAACACGGTCGGTACCGCCACCAACCGCGCCACCCATCGCTACCTCAATCAGAAGAAGGTGCCGCAGCTCCTGATCCTGACCGGGGCGGCGCAGTGGAACGACCCCAAGCACTTCCCCTGGACCATGATGGGCATGATTGCCTACCAGACGGAAGGCACCGTCTACGCGCGCCACATTCTCACGAACAAGCCAGACGCCCGCATCGCGGTGCTGAGGCAGAACGACGACTTCGGCAAGGACTACATCGAAGGCTTCCGCCATGGCTTGGCGGACAAGGCGAAAGCCATCGTCGCCGAAGTCTCCTACGAGAGCACGGATCCGACGGTCGACGCCCAGATTATCCAGCTCCGCGCCACCAACGCCGACGCCATCTTCATTATCGCCACGGGCAAGCACGCGACGCAGGCGATCCGCAAGATCCGCGAGCTCGGCTGGAAACCGCAGATCTATCTGCCGGTGGGCTCGGCCTCGGTCCCGGCGGTGCTGAAGCCGGCCGGGGCCGAGGCCTCGACGGGTGTGATCACCGTTGCCAACGCCAAGAGCCCCGGCGACCCGGCCTGGGAGAAGGACGCCGGCATGACCGGCTACTACGCGTGGGCCAAGGAATGGGCGCCCGAGCTCAACCCGGACGATTCGTTCGTCGCCTCCGGCTATCTCTACGGCACCATCATGGCCGATCTGCTGCGCCGCTGCGGCGACCTGCTGACGCGCGAGAACCTGATGAAGCAGGCGACCAGCCTCAAAGGCTACGCCACGCCCCTTACCCTGCCGGGCGTCACGCTGGACACGGGGCCGGACGACTACCTGCCATACAAGAAGCTGCGCTTGCAGCAGTTCAACGGCACGTCCTACATGTTGATCGGTGGCGTCATCGAAGGGTGAACAGGATGCAGCCGGGAGTCACTGCCGGGGATCGATTCCGGAGCTGGGCCGAGGTCGCGGCCAACGCGGCCAAGGGGGCCGGCGGTTTCACGGCGCTCGGCCTCAGCGAGGATGACAGCGTGGCCCTGATGCTGCGCAACGACTTCCCGACCTTCGAGGTCAACATGGCGGCGGGCCAGCTCGGCGCCTATGCCGTGCCCATCAACTGGCATTTCACGCCGGAGGAGGCGGGCTACATCCTGGCCGACTGCGGCGCCAAGGTGCTGGTCGCCCACACCGACCTGCTGGCCCAGATCGCAAGCGGTATTCCTGCGGGCGTGACGGTGCTGGCGGTGCCGACGCCAGACGAGATCGCCGCGGCCTACAACGTGCCGCCCGAGAAGCGCCGCGCGCCGCAGGGCGTCGAGACTTGGGACGCCTTCGTTGCCCGCAGCGCGCCCAACACCCAGCCGCCCAAGCTGGCGCGCGGCAGCATGATCTACACCTCCGGCACCACGGGCCGGCCGAAGGGCGTGCGCCGCGCCCCCGCTACCCCCGAGCTGCAGCAACTCGCCGCCGGCGAGGCCGGCAAGTACTGGGGCATCAAGGCCGATCCCTCGATCGTGGTGATGATGAACGGGCCGATGTACCACTCGGCTCCCGCCGCCTACGGCATGGGCAGCGCGCGGCTCGGGCTCAACATGGTGCTGCAGCCGCGCTTCGACGCCGAGGACATGCTGAGGTTGATCGATCGGCACAAGGTCAGCCACATGCACATCGTGCCCACGATGTTCGTGCGCCTGCTGCGCCTGCCCGAAGAGGTGAAGCGCCGCTACGATCTCGCCTCGCTGCGCTGGGTCACCCATGGCGCCGCGCCCTGCGCGCCGGCGGTGAAGCGCCAGATGATCGAGTGGTGGGGCCCCGTCATCAACGAATACTACGGCGCCACCGAGACCGGCATCGTGATGTGGCACGATTCGCGCGAAGCGCTCGCCAAGCCCGGCACCGTGGGCCACGTCGTCGATGGCGCCATTTTGCGCATCGTCGATGCCGAGGGCCGCGACGTGAAGCAGGGCGAGGTCGGCGAGATCTATGTCCGCGGACCCCACTCGGCGGAATTCACCTACAACAACGACGATGCCAAGCGCCGCGAGATCGCGCTGGGCGATCTCGTGACGGTGGGCGACGTCGGCTACCAGGATCCCGACGGCTACGTTTTCCTGTGCGATCGCAAGCGCGACATGATCATCTCGGGCGGCGTCAACATCTACCCGGCCGAGATCGAATCAGTGCTGATCCAGATGCCCGGCGTGCGCGACTGCGCCGTGTTCGGCATTCCAGACGATGAGTTCGGCGAGCAGATCTGCGCCCATGTCGAGCCGCAGAACGGCGCGGCGATCGATGCCACGGCCGTCCGCGGCTATCTCGGCGAGCACCTGGCCCGCTACAAGGTGCCCAGGATCGTCGAATTCAGCGCTGCCCTGCCGCGTGAGGATTCGGGCAAGATCTTCAAACGCAAGCTCCGCGCCCCATATTGGGAGAAGGCGGGCCGGTCGATCTAGCTGAGGCAAGCGTATGTCCGACGACGACGTCACCCTGTTCGGCAAGCTCAAGAACAAGCTCATCGACAGCAAGCAGAAATGGGCCGAGAGCGGCCGTCTGCTGACGGGCAAGACGGCGGCCCATTCGCAACGCCTGCCGCCGGGCCAGCGCCAGGTCGAGAACTGGCCGGTGCTCGATCTCGGCATCCAGCCCGAGATCCCGACCCATGCTTGGCGCTTGTTCGTCGACGGCGAGGTCGAGAACCCCGTGACCTGGAAATGGGGCGAGTTCACCGACCTTCCCAAGACCACGCTCACCACCGACATCCATTGCGTCACGGCGTGGTCGCGCTACGACAACAAGTGGGAAGGCGTGAGTGCCCGCGATCTGCTGAAGATCGTGCAGCCCAAGGCGGTGGCGCAGCACGTCATCTTCCACTCCTACGACACCTACACCACCAACGTGCCGCTCGCCGACTTCTCGGCCGAGGACGTGCTGCTGGCCTGGAGCTGGAACGGAGAGCCGATCAGCCGCGAGCATGGCGGGCCGCTGCGCGTGGTGATTCCCAGGCTCTACTTCTGGAAGAGCGCCAAATGGATCAAGCGCATCGAATTCTCGGTGCACGACAAGCCCGGCTTCTGGGAAGTCCGTGGCTATCACAACTACGGCGACCCGTGGCTCGAGCAGAGGTATGACGAAGAATAGGCAGCCTCACCCTGAGGAGCCGCGCGTGAGCGCGGCGTCTCGAAGGGTTGGCACGAGCACATTGTTTGTTGCCCATGCTTCGAGACGGCCGCTTCGCGGCCTCCTCAGCATGAGGTTCTACACGGAGGCTTGAAAATGGCATCGGCGCATGACTTCACCTTCACCACCATCGACAACAAGCCGCTCGACATGAAGGGCTTTGCCGGAAAGCCGGTGCTGCTGGTGAATGTCGCCTCCTATTGCGGGTTCACGCCGCAATACACCGACCTCGAGAAGCTGCACGAGACTTATGGGCCGAGGGGCCTGGTGGTGCTGGGCGTGCCGTCGAACGATTTCGGCGCCCAGGAGCCGCGCACCGAGCCCGAGATCGCCAAGTTCTGCGAGACCATGTACGGCGTGAAGTTTCCGCTCACCTCGAAGCAGAAGGTGATCGGGCCCGACGCGCACGCACTCTATCAATGGATCGCCAAGGAGGCGGGCGAGGGAGCGGCGCCCAAGTGGAACTTCCACAAGTACCTGATCGGCAAGGACGGCAGCCTGCAGGGCGCCTGGCCAAGCCGCGTGCGCCCGGGGTCGAGCGAGATCACCGAGGCGATCGAAAAGGCGCTCCCTTAAGTTACTTGAGCGCCTTTCGGACGCTCTCGAACACCTGGTGGAACATCTCCGTCGTCAGGCGGCCGGTATTCGTGTTGTAGCGGGAGCAGTGGTAGCTATCGGCGAGCGTCAGGCCCGTCGGCAGGCTGTGCAATCGCCCGTGGATGAAGGGATAGCTGCCCGCCGGGCGCACCGTCAGTGCGCGCAGCACTTGGTCGTGCGCGCCCTTGCCCAGGGCAACGATGACCTTGAGCTCGGGCATCACCGCGATTTCGGCCTGCAGGAACGGCCGGCAGTTGGTGAACTCGACGGGCAGCGGCTTGTTCTCGGGCGGCAGGCAGCGCACGGCGTTGGCGATGCGCGCGTCGACCAGACGCAGGCCGTCGTTGGGATCGGCCTTGTAGATGCCCTGGGCAAAGCCGAACGTCAGCAGCGTCGAGTACAAGAGGTCGCCGGCATAGTCGCCGGTGAAGGGCCGGCCGGTGCGGTTGGCGCCGCGCATGCCGGGCGCCAGCCCCACGATCAGCAGGCGCGCGTCGAGATGGCCGAACGAGCGGACCGGCGCATTCTTCCAGTCGGGATATTCGCCCTGAAGCTCGTGCCGGAAGGCGACGAGCCGGGGGCAACGCGGACAGTCGAGGGGCGGCTCGTTGAAACGCTCGGCAGCCACAGACGATTAGGCCGTCCGCATCAGGTGCTCGGGGGCTTCCTCGCCGAGATCGCCGTTGGCGACAGCCGGCCGCTGCGGGCGCTCCGACGGATTGCGCGCGATCAGCGGCGCGAGCTCGGAGAGCTCGATGAAGTCGTCGGCCTGGCGGCGCAGCTCGTCGGCCACCATCGGCGGCGAGGACTTGATGGTGCTGACCACCGAGACGCGCAGGCCCTTGCGCTGAACTGCCTCGACTAGGCGGCGGAAGTCGCCGTCGCCGGAGAACAGGATCACATGGTCGAGGTGATCGGCCATCTCGAGCACGTCGATGGCGAGCTCGATGTCCATGTTGCCCTTGATCTTGCGGCGGCCCATGGCGTCGGTGAATTCCTTGGTCGGCTTGGTGACCATGGTGTAGCCGTTGTAGTCCAGCCAATCGATCAGCGGCCGGATCGGCGAGTACTCCTGATCCTCAACCAGGGCGGTGTAGTAATAGGCGCGGACCAGCCGACCCTTCTCGCGGAACACCTTGAGCAGGCGGCGATAGTCGATGTCGAAGCCCAGCGCGCGGGCAGCGGAGTAGAGGTTGGCGCCGTCGATGAAGAGCGCCACGCGCTCGTTCTCGTAGAAATTGCCTTTCATGGCCTTAATCCTTTTTAGGAATATGCGCAGAGGGAGCGAAAAAAATTATGTAGCCGCAGGAGTTAAGTAACCCACACCCCTCCCGCAACGTCTTAAGTTTAGGCCATTATCCCATAAATCACAAGGGCTTGCAGGAGTTTGCTGGTGGAAAACACCGGACAGTCACCGATCTACATTGCCTTGGGGGCCAATCTCGACCATCCGGAATATGGCCCTCCCAAACGTGTTTTGGAGGCGGCCCTTGAGGAATTGGAACGCCGCGGCGTCGCGGTGCGGCGGGTGTCGCCCTGGTACCGCACGGCGCCAGTGCCGGCCTCGGACCAGCCCTGGTACGTCAATGCCGTAGCCGAGGTCGCGACGGACTTGGGCGCCGACCGGCTGCTGGGCCTCCTGCACGAGGTCGAGGCGGCCTTCGGTCGGGTCCGGTCCGTGCCCAACGCCGCCCGCCTGATCGACCTCGATCTCCTTGATTATCATCGAGAATTGGCCGCCGGCGGCCCGGGGAAAGCGACCCTGCCGCATCCTCGCCTGGAGGGCCGCGCTTTCGTCATCCGCCCCCTGGCCGACCTCGCCCCCACTTGGCGTCATCCTCGCACCGGCGCCTCGATCCGGGCCCTGCTGGCAGGTCTGCCGGCGGACCAAGTGATTGAGCGGATGTGAGGGGCACCCATATGATGAGGGGTTGTTTTTCAGGCCCGTCCGCGTATAACCGCCCGCTCCCGGGAAATCTGAGGTCCGTATGGCCCGCGTCACCGTAGAAGACTGCATCGTGCAGGTGCCTAACCGTTTCGAGCTCGTCATGTTTGCCGCCCAGCGCGCGCGCGACATCTCGGCCGGCGCCCAGATCACGCTCGATCGCGACCGCGACAAGAACCCCGTCGTGGCGCTGCGCGAGATCGCCGAGACCAAGCTCGACCAGGCTGTGCTGAAGGACTCGCTGATCTCGGGCATGCAGAAGCATGCCGACATCGACAAGCCCGAAGAGGTCAACGAGATGGCCGAGCTTGAGCAGGAGCTCGCGGCGGCACTGGCCCAGGGCGGCGCCGAAGCGGCGCAGCCCAAGGCTCTGCCGATGGCCGAGGAAGACGACATCGTCGAGTAGGGCCTCGCGCCATTAGCTGGCCGGCATTAGCTGGATTGAGTCCAGCTATTCGCGCAATCAGCATGGAGTGAGCGCAATCGTCCCCATATAATGGACGATTGCCATGATTCGTCAGTTCGAACTCGTTGAGCGCGTGCAGTCTTACGATCCGGATGCGGACGAGGACATGCTGAACCGCGCCTATGTCTACGGCCTGAAGAAGCACGGCACCCAGCTGCGCGCCTCGGGCGACCCCTATTTCTCCCATCCCGTCGAGGTGGCCGGCATCTTGGCGGAGATGAAGCTCGACACCTCGTCGATCGTGACCGGGCTGCTGCACGACACCATCGAGGACACCGACGCCACCCGCGAGGAGATCGCGGGCCTGTTCGGCGAGAATGTCGCCCGTCTGGTCGACGGCGTTACCAAGCTCAGCCGGCTGGAAGTCCAGTCCGAGAGCACCAAGGAAGCCGAGAACCTGCGCAAGCTCGTTCTGGCGATGTCGTCCGACATCCGCGTCCTGCTGGTGAAGCTCGCCGACCGGCTGCACAACATGCGCACGCTGCGTCATATCAAGGATCCGGCGCGGCGGCGGCGCATCGCGCTCGAGACCATGGACCTCTACGCGCCGCTCGCCTCGCGCATCGGCATGGAGAAGGTCAAGCGCGAGCTCGAGGAGCTGGCCTTCGCCGAGCTCAACCCCGATGGCCGCGCCTCGGTGCTGGCGCGCCAGGGCTACCTGCGCGAGCGCGGCGAGCGGCTGGTGCCCGAGATCGAGGGCGAGCTGATCAAGACCCTGAAGGAGGGCGGGCTCAAGGCGCAGGTCTCGGGCCGCGAGAAGACGCCCTATTCGATCTGGCGCAAGATGCAGAACAAGAACGTCTCGTTCGAGCAGCTTGCCGACATCATGGCCTTCCGCATCATCGTCGCGGATGTGGCGCAGTGCTACCAGGCGTTGGGCGTGCTGCACGGCCGCTACCAGGTGATCCCGGGCCGCTTCAAGGACTACATCTCGGTCCCCAAGCCCAACGGCTATCGCTCGCTGCATACTGGCGTGATCGGTCCGCTCGGTCAGCGCATCGAGATCCAGATCCGCACCGAGGAGATGCAGGACCAGGCCGAGCGCGGCGTCGCCGCCCATTGGATCTACAAGCAGGGCGGGCCGTCGACGGATGCGCCGCAATACGCCTGGCTGCGCAGCCTCATCGAGATCCTCGACAAGGCGCCCAACGCGGAGGAGTTCCTCGAGCACACCAAGCTCGAGATGTTCCACGACCAGGTGTTCTGCTTCACGCCCAAGGGCAAGCTGATCGCTCTGCCCAAGGGCGCGACTCCGATCGACTTCGCCTATGCCGTGCACAGCCAGGTCGGCGACACCTGCGTGGGCTCCAAGATCAACGGCCGCATGCTGCCGCTGCGCACCCAGCTCTCCAACGGCGACCAGGTCGACATCATCACCTCCAAGGCGCAGACGCCGTCGCCGACCTGGGAACGCTTCGTCGTCACCGGCAAGGCCAAGGCGGCGATCCGCCGCTTCATCCGCACACGCCAGCGCGAGCAGTACATCCAGCTCGGCAAGTCGCTGCTCGACAAGACCTTCCACGAGGAGGGCTATGAGGTCACCGACAAGGGCCTCGACGGCGTGCGCGCCAACTTCAAGCAGGCCACCACCGACGACCTGATCGCCGCGGTCGGCGCGGGCCTCATCACCTCGCGCGAGGTGCTGACGGCGGTCTATCCCGGCCTGAAGCAGCCGCCGCGCAAGGACGGCGGCGCCGACGTCGTGCCGATCTCGCGCGCCCGCAACAAGGCCGCCGCCGAGGCCGCCAAGTCCAAGAAGGACGGCGCCGACGGCCAGATCGCCATTCGCGGGCTGATCCCTGGCATGGCGGTGCACTTCGCGCGCTGCTGCCATCCGCTGCCCGGCGATCGCATCGTCGGCATCATCACCACGGGCAAGGGCGTGACCATCCACACCATCGACTGCGCCACGCTGGAGAGCTTCTCCGAATCACCGGAACGCTGGATCGACGTCGGCTGGGATGCGGTGGGCGAGAGCGCGCCTGGGATCTATACCGGCCGCCTCAAGGTCACGGTGGCCAACCAGCCGGGGAGTCTCTCCAAGCTCTCGACGGTGATCGCCCGCCACGAGGGCAATATCTCCAACCTGCGCATCGTCAACCGCTCGATGGACTTCTTCGACATGGTGATCGATGTCGAGGTGAACGACGTGAAGCACCTCGCCAACATCACCGCGGCGCTGCGTGCCACGCCCGCCATCAATGCGGTCGAGCGCGCCCGGAATTGATGCTTCTGACGCAGATGCTGCTCCCCAGGACTCATATTCCTCTCCCCCTTGGGGGAGAGGTTAGGTGAGGGGGTGCAACCCGAAGATCATCTCCTGCATCACCCCCTCACCCAGCCTCTCCCCCACGGGGGAGAGGAGTATGAGATTCGATGGAAGTAACAAGTAAATGTCCCCGCTGCCCTACCAACGCCTCGGCGTGAACGTCGATCACGTCGCCACCGTGCGCAACGCGCGCGGCACGCCGACGCCCGATCCGTTGCGCGCCGCCCAACTCGCGGCCAAGGCCGGCGCCGACGGCATCACCGCCCATCTGCGCGAGGACCGCCGGCACATCGTCGACGACGACATCGCGCGCCTGAAGGACGGGCTCACCCTGCCGCTCAACTTCGAGATGGCGGCCACCGAGGAGATGGTGGCGATCGCGCTGCGCCATCGCCCGCATGCCGCCTGCATTGTCCCCGAGAAGCGCGAAGAGCGGACCACCGAGGGCGGCCTTGACGCGGTCGGCCAGCACAATCACCTGAAGCCCCTGGTGGCGCGGCTCAGCGACGCCGGCATCCGCGTGTCGCTGTTCATCGAGGCCGATCCGCGCCAGCTCGAGATGGCGGTGCAGCTGGGCGCGCCTGTCGTCGAGCTGCACACCGGCCGCTACTGCGAGATCGAGGGCGCCGAGCGCGAGGCCGAGCTTCTGCGCCTCCAGAAAGCCGCCGCGCATTGCCAGCAGCTCGGCCTAGAGTGCCATGCCGGGCATGGCCTGAACTACGAGAATGTCGGTCCGATCGCCGCCATCCCCAACGTCCGCGAGCTCAACATCGGCCACTTCCTGATCGGCGAGGCGATTTTCGTAGGCCTCGAGCCGGCGATCCGCGAGATGCGGCGCTTGATGGATGCCGCCCGCGGCGGAGCCGCCTGACGTGATCCTCGGCCTAGGCAACGACCTCTGCGACATCAGGCGGATCGAGAAGTCCCTGGAGCGTTTCGGCGACCGCTTCGTGCAGCGCGTCTTCACCGAGATCGAGCAGAAGCGCTCGGAGGGCCGGGCGACCCGCGCGGCGAGCTATGCCAAGCGCTTCGCCGCCAAGGAGGCCTGCGCCAAGGCCCTGGGGACCGGCCTGCGTCGCGGCGTGTTCTGGCGCGACATGGGGGTGGTCAATCAGCGCGGCGGCCGGCCGACACTCGCCCTGACCGGTGGCGCTTTGGCGCGGCTGCAGGAGATCACGCCGGCCGGAATGTCGCCGCAAATCGACTTGACGTTGACCGACGAGTATCCTTTGGCGCAGGCGATCGTGATCATTACGGCGGTTCCCGCCCGTGACCCGATCTAAAGTCTTGATTTTGCAGTGCTCCCATGTCGCGCCTGGGGTGGGAGAGACAGCCGCCCTGTGCCCTGCTATAGGCGCGGCTCCTTTGGACTGGTATGGCGATGACGGACGTGGCTGAGCGTCGCAAGCGAGGACAGGAGAAGACCGGCGGGTGGGCCGAGACCGTCCGCACGGTGGTCTATGCCGTGCTGATCGCACTGGTCGTGCGGACGTTCGCCATCGAGCCGTTCAACATCCCTTCGGGCTCGATGATCCCGACCCTGCTGGTCGGTGACTACCTGTTCGTCTCCAAATATTCCTACGGCTACAGCAAGCACTCCTTCCCCTTCTCGATGGGCATGTTCCCGGGCCGCATCTTCTCGACGCCGCCCGAGCGCGGCGACGTCGCGGTCTTCAAGTATCCCGGCGACCAGGGGCAGGGGCTGAACCGCACCGACTACATCAAGCGCATCGTCGGCATGCCGGGCGACCGCATCCAGGTGACCAACGGCGTGCTCCACATCAACGGCACGCCGGTCGAGCGCCTGCGCATCGGCGATTATGTGAAGGGCAGCAACGGCCACTACCAGAAGGGCACGCTCTACAAGGAGACGCTGCCCAACGGCCGCAGCTACACAGTGCTCGAGTACACCGACAACGGCATGGCCGACAACACGCCGGAGTTTCTCGTGCCGGCGAACAACTACTTCGTGATGGGCGACAATCGCGACGATTCGCTCGACAGCCGCACGCGACTGATGCTGCGCGACTTCTCGGGCGGCACGCGCGATCGCGACCAGCTCGGCTGGTACGTGCCGGCCGAGAACCTGGTCGGGCGCGCCGAGTTCATCTTCTTCTCGCACGATCCGTCGGCCGCGGGCTGGCTGGAGCCGTGGAAATGGCCACAGGCGATCCGCTTCAGCCGCTTCTTCCAGGCCATCCACTGAAGGCCGGAGACGTTGATCTCGCCGCGCTGGGCGAGCGGCTGGGCCACGCCTTCACGCGCGCCGAGCTTGCCGTCGAGGCGCTGACCCATCGCGGCACCCTCGACAAGCGCCCCGACCTCAAGGCCGCCTTCCCGCACGGCAACGAGCGCCTGGAGTTCCTGGGCGACCGGGTGCTGTCGCTGGCCATGGCCGATCTGCTGCTGCGCCGCTTCCCCAACGAACGCGAGGGCCAGCTGGCCCGGCGCCACGCCGCGCTGGTGAGCGCGCGCACCCTGGGCGAGATCGCCGAGGCGATCGCGCTGAAGGATCATCGCATCGCCTATCGCGGCGCGCCCAAGGCCACGCCCGCCATCCTGGCCGACATGCTGGAGGCGCTTCTGGGCGCGGTGTTCGTCGATGCGGGCTTCGAGACCGCGGCCGGCGTCATCGAGCGCCTGTGGGGCGAGCGGCTGGGCAGCCAGCATCCCGCGCCGCGGCCGCCCAAGACCCAGTTGCAGGAATGGGCGCAGGGCAGGGGCCTCGCGCTGCCGGCTTACAAGCAGATCGGCCGCGAGGGCAGCGAGCACGAGCCGGTGTTCCTGGTCGAGGTCAAGGTCGGCACGCTGACGCCGGCGCAAGGGCGCGGCCTCACCAAGCGCGAAGCGGAGAGCGCGGCGGCGTCGCTGATGCTTGAGCAGCTGGGCAAGTCGTGAGCGACAGCCGCACCCGCGCCGGCTTCGCCGCCATCGTCGGCGCACCCAACGCCGGCAAGTCGACACTGGTGAACGCGCTCGTCGGCTCCAAGGTCTCGATCGTGTCTCCCAAGGTGCAGACCACGCGCATGCGCGTCATCGGCATCGCCATGACGGATCTGGCCGACGGCACGCGCGCGCAGGTCGTGCTGGTCGACACGCCGGGCATCTTCCGCATCGCCAAGCGCCGGCTGGAGCGCGCCATGGTCGCCGCCGCCTGGCAGGGCGCCGACGATGCCGATCTTGTGGCGCTGGTGGTCGACGCCGAGCGCGGGGTGGGCCCCGAGACCGAAGCCATCATCGAGCGTCTGAAGGAGCACAAGGCGCCGCGCTTCCTGATCCTGAACAAGATCGACCTGGTGCCGCGCGAAAAGCTTCTGGCGCTCACGGCCGAGATCAACGCCAAGTTGCCCTTCGAGCGCACCTTCATGGTGAGCGCCCTGAAGCAGGACGGCATCGCCGACATTCTCACCACGCTTGCCGCCGCGCTGCCCGAAGGCCCGTTCCTCTATCCCGAGGACCAAGCAGCCGACCTGCCGTTGCGCCTGCTGGCGGCAGAAGTGACGCGCGAGCAGGTCTTCCTGCAATTGCATCAGGAACTGCCCTACGAGGCCGCGGTCGAGACCGAGAAGTGGGAGGACCGGCCCGACGGCAGCACGCGCATCGAGCAGACCATCCACGTCCAGCGCGAGGGCCAGCGCGCCATCGTGCTGGGCAAGGGCGGCTCGAAGATCAAGCAGATTGGCGCCCGCGCCCGCCATGAGCTTGGGCAGATGCTGGAGCGGCCGGTGCATCTCTTCCTGCATGTGAAGGTGAGCGAGCGCTGGGCCGACGATCCGGCGCATTACCGGGCGATCGGGCTGGATTACGAGCCTTAGCGCCTCCTATTCGGTCCGGCTATTCGGTCCGGCGCACGAATCGCGACTTGTTTTGTTGGTGAAGCGCCAGGAAGCGGCGGCGGACGGTGTCGAACAGTCTGGCCGGCAGGAAACCCAGCGCGACGCTCTCGGGACCGCGGCCAGGGACGGCGCGAAGGTCGGGACCTGGCCACAGGAAGACATTTCCCTCCGTCAACACGATCCAGGACCGCTCGTCGTCGAGACCGAGGCGGCGTTTGGTTGCCAGCGGGAGCTCGACGGCATCCCCGGCGTTGCGCGGCGGCGCGTGCGTGATCGGCAAGACGATGACGCGGAGATCGCCTTCGTCAGTCCGGGTCGCGAGCAGGACAGCGCACGGTCGATCCTTGGCGCCTTCGTCGCGGCCGACATCCTGTTCGTCAGCCCAGAGGTAGGAGTAACGGATGACCAGGCCGGGCTGCGGCGCTGGAAGGTTCAACTCTTCCTGCCCTTGAGCTCGTCATCGAAGGCTGCCGCTTCGGCAGGCGCCCTTGCTGCGGCGATTGCGGCCATATCCTCATCGGAAAGCTCGCCTGTGCGAAAGACCAGCCGGTCCCGCCGCTTCAGTCGCTGATACTCCCGGGCCGACAGAAGCACGGTGTGCTCGCGGTCGTGCTTGGTGATCACCACTGGCTCCCGCTGTGCTTCGTCTTGATAGGCGCCGGGCGTCTTGATGAACTGGGTGGAGGTGATCTTCATATGTGGCCCGAATTCGTGTAATTCGAATTATCCGTAATATACTCTGCGCAGGTATCTTTATCAAGACGTGGTGCCGCTTGAATGACGATCTTGACCATTACTGACCAGCAAGGAGACGGCCCATGACTGCTGCCACTTGGACCGTCGCCGAAGCTAAAGCGAGGTTGAGCGAGGTCATCAAGCGCGCTCAGTCCGGCGGGCCGCAAACGATCACCAAGAGCGGTCGCACAGTCGTGGTTATCGTCGATGCCTATGAGTGGGAGCGCAAGACCCAGCGCACTGGCAACCGCGCGGAGTTCTTTGCCGCGTCGCCATTGCGCAAGTCGGGATTGAAGGTCAGGCGCAGCAAGGACCGGGCGCGCAAAGTCGTCTTGTAAGCTGCTCGATACTACGTCGTCCCCTAATGGGTGCCCCTCGACCCGACTCCGGTGTCGTCGCCTGGTTAGCGGAGGCCAACGAGGGCCGCGTCTTCATGCTCTCTTGCCTCCCGCCCGCCGCGAGAATGCGATAGACCGACTCCATGGAATGGACTGACCAAGGCATCGTTCTGTCGGCGCGCCCGCACGGCGAGGGCGGGATGGTCGTGGCGCTGCTGACGTACCAGCATGGCCGCCACGCCGGCTTCGTGCCGGGCGGCGGGTCGCGCAAGGCGCGGGCGACCTGGCAGATGGGTAATCTCGTCGAGGTGAGCTGGCGGGCGCGGCTCGCCGAGCAGCTGGGCAACTATTCGGGCGAGCTGCGCGAGCCGCATGCCGCGCGCGCGCTCGACGATGCGGCGCAGCTTGCTGGGCTGAGCGCGGCCTGCGCCGTGCTCGATTCGGCGCTGCCCGAACGCGAGCCGCATCCGGCGATGTTCGACGGCTTCTCCGCCTTGCTGAGTGCGCTCGGCCATCCCGGCTGGCCTGTGATCTATGTGCGACTGGAGCTGGGGCTTTTGCAGGAGCTGGGCTTCGGGCTCGACCTCACCAAGTGTGCGGCAACCGGCGCCACCGAAGACCTGGCCTATGTCTCGCCCAAGACCGGGCGGGCGGTGAGCCGGGAGGCGGCCGGCCCCTACAAGGAGAAGCTGATCGAGCTGCCGGCCTTTTTGTCCACCGGCGGCCTGCCGGCGGACGATGCCGAGCTGCGCAAAGGCCTCGATTTGACGGGCTATTTCCTGGAGCGGCACGTGTTTTGGCCACACAACAAGCCCTTGCCTGCCGCGCGGGCGAGATTTATGGAAACCCTGCAACGCTAACTACAAATGGCTGTGGCATGAACCGCAGCGGATCCCCTCAGTCTCGGTAAATGGCAAAACGCAGCACTAACGTCGTTCCGCTCGCGGAGGTGAGGCCGGTACAGTTCGGGCAGGCGCTCAGCGAGCGCTACCTGTCCTATGCGCTCTCCACGATCATGGCGCGCTCGCTGCCCGACGTGCGCGACGGCCTGAAGCCGGTGCATCGCCGGCTGCTCTATGCCATGCGCCAGCTGCGGCTCGATCCCAACAGCGCCTTCAAGAAAAGCGCGCGCGTGGTCGGCGACGTCATCGGCCAGTACCATCCGCACGGCGACCAATCGATCTACGACGCGCTGGTGCGTCTCGCCCAGGATTTCGCCGCCCGCTATCCGCTGATCGAAGGGCAGGGCAACTTCGGCAACATCGACGGCGATAACCCGGCCGCCATGCGCTACACCGAGGCGCGGCTCACTGAGGTCGCCGAGGCGCTGCTGGCCGGCATCGACGAGAATGCCGTCGACTTCCGCCCGAACTACGACGGCTCGACCGAGGAGCCGATCGTGCTCCCTGGCGGCTTCCCCAACCTTCTGGCCAACGGCGCCGCCGGCATTGCCGTCGGCATGGCGACGTCGATCCCGCCGCACAATGCCGGCGAGCTCTGCGACGCGCTGCTGCATCTGATCAAGACGCCCAACGCCCGCATCGAGACCCTGGTCGATCTGGTCAAGGGGCCGGACTTTCCGACCGGCGGCATCCTGGTCGAGCCGCGCGAGTCGATCGTCGAGGCCTACAAGACCGGCCGCGGCGCCTTCCGGCTGCGCGCCAAGTGGGAGAAGGAAGAGCTGCCGCGCGGCCAGTACCGCATCATCGTCAGCGAGATCCCCTACCAGGTGCAGAAGGGCAAGCTGATCGAGCGCATCGCCGAGATCATCAACGCCAAGAAGCTGCCCATCCTCGAGGACGTTCGCGATGAATCGGCCGAGGACGTGCGCATCGTGCTCGAGCCGCGCACCGGCCAGGTGCCGGCCGAGCTCCTGATGGAGCAGCTCTTCAAGCAGACCGACCTCGAGATCCGCTTCCCGCTGAACCTCAATGTGCTGGACAAGGACAACACGCCGCGGGTGATGAACCTGCGCGAGGCGCTGCAGGCCTGGCTCGACCATCGCCGCGAGGTGCTGGTGCGGCGCTCGACGTTCCGCCTGGCCGAGATCGAGCGGCGGCTGGAGATCCTCGACGGCTACCTGGTCGCCTATCTCAACATCGACAAGCTGATCAAGATCATCCGCGAGGAGGACGAGCCTAAGCCCAAGATGATCAAGGCCTTCAAGCTGACCGACCTGCAGGCCGAGGCCATCCTCAACATGCGGCTGCGCGCGTTGCGCCGGCTGGAAGAGTTCGAGATCAAGGGCGAGCACAAGAAGCTCACGGCCGAACGCAAGGACCTCAAGGCGCTGTTGAAGGACGAGGCGCTGCAGTGGGGCAAGATCGGCGACGAGGTCCAGGAGACCAGGAAGAAGTTCGGCGGCAAGACCGAACTCGGCCGCCGCCGCACCGAGCTCGCCGACGCGCCCGCCGAGGTCGAGCATGCGATCGAGGATTTCGTCGAGCGCGAGCCCGTCACCGTGCTGCTCTCGGAGAAGGGCTGGATCCGCGCCGCCAAGGGCCATCTCGACGACAAGGCGGCGGGCGAGCTCAAGTACAAGGAAGGCGACGGGCCGCGGTTTGCCGTGCACGCCCAGTCGATCGACAAGATCCTGGTGTTCGGCACCAACGGCCGCTTCTACACCCTGGGCTGCGACAAGCTGCCGAGCGCGCGCGGCCATGGCGAGCCCATCCGCCTGATGATCGAGCTCGGCAACGACCAGGACATCGTCGACCTCGCGGTGATGAAGGGCGGCCGCAAGTTCCTGGTGGCGTCGGACGCCGGCCGCGGCTTCATGGTCCCCGAGGACGAGGTCGTCGCCCAGACCAAGAACGGCAAGCAGGTGCTGAACCTCGCCGACAAGGAGAAGGCGCAGGCTTTCTCGGTCGTGCCCGACGGCGCCGATTCGATCGCGGCCCTGAGCGAGGGCCGCAAGCTCCTGATCTTCCCGCTCGAGCAGGTCCCCGAGATGGGGCGCGGTCGCGGCGTCACCTTGCAGAAGTCGAAGGCCGACCGCCTGTCCGACGCCCAGGCCTTCAAGCTCGAGGACGGCCTGCCGTGGGGCAACCGCGTGATCGCGGCGGGCGAGCTGAAGTTCTGGCGCGGCGAGCGCGCCCAGGCGGGCCGCATGCCCGAAAAGGGATGGCCCCGCGCCAAGCGCTTCAAGGATTGACCCAATGGACCTGACGCTGATCTGGAAGACGGTGCTGATCGGCGTCGTCGAGGGCCTGACCGAGTTCCTGCCGGTGTCCTCGACCGGGCACATCATCCTGGCCGAGGAGGTGCTGCACTTCCAGGGACCGCCGGGCAAGGTGTTCGAGATCGTGATCCAGCTCGGCGCCATCCTCGCGGTGGTCCTGCTCTATCGCCAGAAGCTGTGGTCGACGGCGATGGGCGTGGTGCGGCGCGAGCCGGTGTCCCTGCGCTTCGCCACGGCGGTGATCATCGGCTTCCTGCCGGCCGCGGTGGTGGGCGTCGTCGCGTACAAGTACATCAAGACGGTGCTGTTCAGCCCCTGGGTGGTGGCGATCGCGCTGATCGTCGGCGGCTTCATCATTCTCGCCGTCGAGCGCTTCGCCCAGCGGCCGCGCATGAAGTCGCTCGACGAGGTCGATCTCAAGACCGCGTTCTTCATCGGCGTCTGTCAGTGCCTGGCCATGATCCCGGGCGTGAGCCGCGCTGGCGCCACCATCATGGGCGCCCGGGCTTTGCGCGTGGATCGTGCGACGGCGGCGGAGTTCTCCTTCTTCCTCGCCATGCCGACCATGATCGGCGCTGCCGTCTATGACCTCTACAAGAACTGGAAGGACCTCGACTGGCACGGCAGCGGCTTGATCGCGCTGGGATTCTTCACCGCCTTCGTTAGTGCTCTGTTCGTGGTCAAACCCTTCGTGCGCTTCATCAGCCGGCACGGCTTCGGCGTGTTCGCCTGGTATCGCATTGCACTCGGTGCATTGGCGCTTGCGCTATTGCTCATGCGTTGAACCTTCTGCCGGCCGGGGTTGCGTGCCATAAGCCCGCGCAAATCCACCCCGTTTCGGAGTCTTTCGGTTCATGCAACGTCGTAAGTTTCTGCGTACCACCGGCGTCGGCGCTGCCGCCGCCGCCACGTCCGGCGCGATCGCGGCACCCGCCATCGCCCAGTCGGCGCCCGAGCTCAAGTGGCGCCTGACGTCGAGCTTCCCCAAGTCCGCTCGACACGATCTTCGGCGCCTCGGAGATCTTCGCCAAGTATGTGGCTGAGGCGTCCGACAACAAGTTCCAGATCCGCGTGTTTGCCGCCGGCGAGATCGTGCCCGGCCTGCAGGTCGCCGACGCGGTGCAGAACGGCACCGTCGAGATGGGCCATACGGCGTCGTACTACTACGTCGGCAAGGACCCATGCTTCGCACTCGACTGCGCGATCCCGTTTGGCCTGAACGCGCGCCAACAGGATGCCTGGATGAACTGGGGCGGCGGCCGCGAGGCGATGGCCGACTTCTTCAAGGACTACAACATCCACGCCATCCCGTGCGGCAATACCGGCGGCCAGATGGGCGGCTGGTTCCGCAAGGAGATCAAGACCGTGGACGACCTCAAGGGCCTGAAGATGCGTACGTCGGGCTTTGCCGGCGAGGTCTTGAGCAAGCTCGGCGTCGTGCCGCAGCAGATCGCCGGCGGCGACATCTATCCGGCGCTGGAGAAGGGCACGATCGATGCCGCCGAATGGGTCGGGCCCTACGACGACCAGAAGCTTGGCTTCAACAAGGTGGCGCCGTACTACTACTATCCCGGCTGGTGGGAAGCGGGCCCGCAGCTCTCGGCCTACATCAACATCCAGAAGTGGAACGAGTTGCCCAGGGGCTACCAGGCGCTGATCGAGGCGGCGGCCGCCAAGGCGCATACCGCGATGCTGTCGAAGTACGACAGCCAGAACCCAAGGGCGCTGCGCGAGCTGGTGGCGGGCGGCACCAAGCTGTTCGCCTTCACGCCGCAGGTGCTCGAGGCCTGCTACGCAGCGACCAATCAGGTCTACGACGAGACCATGGCCAAGAACCCGCGCTTCAAGAAGATCTACGAGACGTGGAAGCCGTTCCGCGCCGAGGAGGTGCTGTGGTTCCGCGTCGTCGAGAACACGCTCGACACCTTCATGGCGCGCCTGTCGGCCTCCAACAAGCTCTGACACGCACCGCGCAAATATGGAGGAACCCCGCTTCGGCGGGGTTTTTCTTTGCCTGTGCACCAGCTTTCCAAGCGCGGGTCCGCGTGCCATAAACCCGCGCCGCTCCGGGGGCGGTTCGCGTCGCAGAACGCATCACAAGCAAGAAATCACGAGGAGTCCCAGTCAGATGCAACGTCGTAAGTTCCTGCGCACGGCCGGTGTGGGCGGTGGCGCAGTGGCTGTTTCCGGCGCGCTCGCCGCGCCGGCAATCGCGCAGTCCAATCCCGAGGTGAAGTGGCGTCTCGCGTCGAGCTTCCCCAAGTCGCTCGACACGATCTACGGCGCCGGCGAGTTCTTCGCCAAGCGCGTCGCCGCGCTCACCGACAACAAGTTCCAGATCCGTGTGTTTGCCGCCGGCGAGATCGTGCCCGGCCTGCAGGTAGTCGACGCCGTGCAGAACGAGACCGTCGAGTGCGGCCACACCGCGGCCTACTACTATGTCGGCAAGGATCCGACCTTCGCCTTCGACACCGCGGTGCCGTTCGGCCTCAACACGCGCCAGCACAATGCCTGGGTCTATTTCGGCGGCGGGCTCGAGCTGATGCGCGAGTTCTACAAGGACTACAAGATCATCTCTTTCCTGATGAGCCACACCGGCGCGCAGATGGGCGGCTGGTGGCGCAAGGAGATCAAGACGCCCGAGGACTTGAAGGGCGTGAAGATGCGCATCGGCGGGTTCGCCGGCCAGGTGATGGCCAAGCTCGGCGTGGTGCCCCAGCAGCTTGCCGGCGGCGACATCTATCCGGCGCTGGAGAAGGGCACGATCGACGCCGCGGAGTGGGTCGGTCCGTACGACGACCAGAAGCTCGGCTTCAACAAAGTCGCGCCGTACTACTACTATCCCGGCTGGTGGGAAGGCGGCGCGGCGCTGTCGCTCTACTGCGGCGAGAAGGCCTACGAGGCGCTGCCGCCGGCCTACAAGGAGGCGGTTGCCGCAGCCTGTGGCGACACCGTGAGCTGGTCGGTCGCCAAGTACGATGCGCAGAACCCCAAGGCGCTGCGTGAACTGGTGGCGTCGGGCGCGAAGTTCCTGCCGTTCCCGCAGTCGGTCATGGAGGCCTCCTTCGCGGCGTCGAACGAGCTCTACGCCGAGACCATGGCCAAGAACCCCAAGTTCAAGAAGGTCTACGAATCCTGGCGGCCCTTCCGCAACGAGGAGGTGCTGTGGTTCCGCGTCGCCGAGAACACCTTCGACAACTTCATGGCGCGCCAGTCGGCGGCCAATAAGCTCTGACGTCTAGCCCCGAATCCGGCGTTCCTGGGCCGGTGGAAAGCCCCGCTTCGGCGGGGCTTTTTCTTTGCGCAGGGGGGCTGCGCATGGCAGGCTCGATTCCGCGGAGAGGAATCTCGGCAAACAAAAAAACGTTCCTGGGAGTGAAAGCACATGCAACGTCGTAAGTTCTTGCGCACCGCCGGTATCGGCGGCGGCGCGGCCGCCGTCGCGAGCACGCTCGCCGCACCGGCCATTGCCCAATCGATGCCTGAGCTGAAGTGGCGACTGGCCTCAAGCTTTCCCAAGTCGCTCGACACGCTCTACGGCGCCGGTGAGAATCTCGTGAAGTACATTGCCGAGGCGACGGACAACAAGTTCCAGGTCCGCATCTTCGCGGCAGGCGAGATCGTGCCCGGCCTGCAGGTGCTCGACGCCGTGCAGAACGGCACCGTCGAAATGGGTCACTCGGCCGGCACCTACTACATCGGCAAGGACATGACGCTGGCCTTCGACACCACGCTGCCGTTCGGCATGAACGCCCGCCAGCAGGAGGCGTGGATGCACTACGGCGGCGGTCGCGAGCTGCTGGGCGAGGTCTACAAGGACTACAACACCATCGCGATCCCCTGCGGCAACACGGGCGCGCAGATGGGCGGCTGGTTCCGCAAGGAGATCAAGACGCCCGAGGACATGAAGGGCCTGAAGTTCCGCATCGCCGGCATCGGCGGCATGGTCTGCGCCAAGCTGGGCTCGGTACCGCAGCAGATCGCAGGCGGCGACATCTATCCGGCGCTGGAGAAGGGCACGATCGACGCCGCGGAGTGGGTCGGTCCGTACGACGACCAGAAGCTCGGCTTCAACAAGATCGCGCCGTACTACTACTATCCAGGGTGGTGGGAAGGCGGCCCGCAGTCTTCGGCCTACATCAACATTCAGAAGTGGAACGAGCTGCCCAAGGCCTACAAGACCGTCATCGAGACGGGCTGCGCCAAGGCGCAGGCCATGATGATCGCCAAGTACGATGCGGAGAATCCCAAGGCGCTGCGCGAGTTGATGTCGACCGGCACCAAGCTGCTGCCGTTCCCGCAGTCGGTGATGGAAGCGGCCTTCCTCGCGGCCAACGAGCTCTACAACGAGCAATCAGCGAAGAACCCGAAGTTCAAGAAGGTCTACGAGAGCTGGAAGCCGTTCCGCAACGAGGAGATCCTGTGGTTCCGCGTTGCCGAGTTCACCTTCGACAGCTTCATGGCGCGCCAGTCGGCCGCCAACAAGCTGGGATAGAAGGAGGACTCCATGAGACGGCGGAAGTTTCTGACGACCGCCGGCATCGGCGGCGCCGCGAGCACCCTCGCGGCGCCAGCCATTGCGCAGTCGATGCCGGAGCTCAAGTGGCGGCTGACCTCGAGCTTTCCCAAGTCGCTCGACACGCTGTACGGCGCCGCCGAATCGATCGCCAAGAAGGTTGCCGGGCTCACCGACAACAAGTTCCAGATCCGCGTGTTTGCGCCGGGCGAGATCGTTCCGGCGCTGCAGGCGCTTGACGCGGTGCAGAACAACACTGTCGAGATGTGCCACACCGCGTCCTACTACTTCGTCGGCAAGGACCTCACGATGGGGTTCGATTCCGGCGTGCCGTTCGGGCTGACCGCGCGCCAGCAGAACGCCTGGATGTCGATGGGCGGCGGACTCCAGCTGATGCGCGAGTTCATGGCCGACTACAACGCCGTGCCGTTCCCGGCCGGCAACACCGGCTGCCAGATGGGCGGCTGGTTCCGCAAGGAGATCAAGTCGCTCGATGACCTGAAGGGCCTGAAGATGCGCATCCCGGGCATCGGCGGCCAGATCTGGGCCAAGCTCGGGGCGGTGCCGCAGCAGATCGCGGGCGGCGACATCTATCCCGCGCTCGAACGCGGCGCCATCGACGGTGCGGAGTGGGTGGGTCCATACGACGACGAGAAGCTCGGCTTCTACAAGGTGGCGCCATTCTACAACTACCCGGGCTTCTGGGAGGCCGGCACGCAGATCACCCTGCTGGTCGGCAAGCAGCACTGGGAGGCCTTGCCGGCGGCGTACAAGCTCGCCATCGAGACGGTGTGCGGCGACGTCAACGGCGAGATGATGGCGCGTTACGACAACCTCAATCCGCAGGCGCTGCGCCGCCTGGTGGCGGCTGGCACGCAGCTCAAGCCCTATCCGCGCGACGTGCTGGCGGCGGCATGGAAGGCGACGCACGAGCTCTACGACGAGTTCTCGTCGAAGAACGCCAAGTTCAAGAAGATCTATGACCACTGGAAGGCGTTCCGCGACGAGCAGTTCCTGTGGTTCCGGGTCGCCGAGCTAACCTACGAGAACTTCGCCTTCACCGCCGGCCAGGCTGTGAAATGACGGGCGGCTTCATCACAGGAATGTATGGAGCGTGCAAGGTTTGGGCGAAAAGGCCCGTAGAATCGAGGGGAAACCCCGCTCCGGCGGGGTTTTTCTTGGCTTCTTTGCAACTGAAGTCGGCTTTTCAAACTGCATGACGCGTGTCAGTGTTGCGCCGCCAAGGGGGCCATAAGGGCATCCTGTAGGGAGGATAAACATCAATGCAGCGTAGAAAGTTCATCCGAAACGCGGGCGTGGGCGCCGCGGGTGTTGCGGTTGCGTCGACTGTCGCGGCGCCGGCAATTGCGCAGAGCATGCCCGAGGTGAAGTGGCGCCTGACGTCGAGCTTCCCCAAGTCGCTCGACACGCTCTACGGCGGCTCGGAGCTGTTCGCCAAGCTGATCAATGAGATGTCGGACGGCAAGTTTCAGGTCCGCGTGTTCGCCGCCGGCGAGATCGTGCCCGGCCTGCAGGTCGCTGACGCCGTCCAGAACGGCACCGTCGAGGCCGGCCAGACCGCCGCTTACTACTACTTCGGCAAGCATCCGAACTTCGTGTTCGAGACCGGCCTGCCGTTCACCATGAACCAGCGCCAGTACTATGCCTGGCTCGAGTTCGGGGGCGGCCACGACCTGATCAATGACTTCTACAAGGAGTACAACTTCCGTTCGTTCACCTTTGGCGGCACGGGCTGCCAGATGGGCGGCTGGTTCCGCAAGGAAATCAAGTCGATGGACGACATGAAGGGCCTCAAGTTCCGCGTTGGCGGCTTCGCCGGCCTGATCCTCGAGCGCCTCGGCGTGGTGCCGCAGCAGATCGCCGGCGGCGACATCTACCCGGCGCTGGAGAAGGGCACGATCGACGCCTGCGAATGGGTCGGCCCCTATGACGACGAGAAGCTCGGCTTCAACAAGGTCGCCAAGTACTACTACTACCCGGGCTGGTGGGAAGGGGCCTCGGTGGGCTCGCTCTACGTCAACAACAAGGTGTGGGACGAGCTGCCCAAGGTCTACAAGGCGATGGTCGAGGCGGCCGCGGGTCGCGTCACCTCCTGGATGGTGCCGAAGTACGACGCCGGCAACCCGGCGGCGCTGCGCCGCCTGGTGGCGAGCGGCACCGAGCTCCGGCCGTTCCCGCGCACGGTGCTCGAGCCCTGCTTTCTCGAAGCCTACAAGTATTACGACGAGCTTGCGGCCAAGGATCCGAAGTTCAAGAAGATCTACGACAGCCTGAAGGCCTTCCGCGCCGACGAGAACCTGTGGTTCCGTGTCGCCGAGAACACCTTCGACAACTTCAACTTCTCGATGTCGGCGCAAGGACGCTAAGGGGCCGCTAGCTCAACGACATCGCTCAAACGAAAGCCCCGCCGGCAACGGCGGGGCTTTTTGTCGGTCTAATTCTTCGGCGGTGCGCCGAAGACTGGCGGCGGGGCATCATCGGATGGCGGTGCCTGAATCTCGATCTTGACCTTGGACGGATCGATGTCGCTCGGCTTGTCGAGGAAGTAGGTGACCGACTGCGGCAGGGCGATCACGATCGCCACCATGATGAGCTGCAGCAGCACCCAGGGGATCGAGCCCCAGTAGATGTCCGAGCTCTTCACTTCCTTGGGAGCTACGCTGCGCAGGTAGAACAGAGCGAAGCCGAACGGCGGATGCATGAACGAGGTCTGCACGTTGACGCAGATCATGACGCCGAACCAGATCAACGCGGCGTCGGCGCCGACCACTGGTGTCAGGATCTTCTGCGCTACCGGCGCCAGCATCGGAATGATGATGAAGGCGATCTCGAAGAAGTCGAGGAAGAACGCCAGGAAGAACACGAACAGGTTGACGACGATTAGGAAGCCCCAGACGCCGCCCGGCAGGCTCGACATCAGGTGCTCGACCCACTTGTTGCCGTCGACACCCTGGAAGGTGATCGAGAAGCAGGTCGCACCGACCAGGATGAAGGCCACCATGGCGGTGATGCGCATCGTTGCCTGGAAGGCCTGCACGATCAGCTCGCGCTGGTCCTTCACCTGCCAGGCGCGCCAACATAGCCAGATGATGGCGACGAACATCACCGTGAAGGCGGCTTGGAACGGCATCGACTTGAAGTAGCCGGTAGCCGCGATCACGGAACCGGCGATGGCGGCGACGCAGCCGCCGTAGAAGGCCCACTTGTCGAGCCGGGTAAGCGGGGCATTGCGCACCACGGCGAGAACGATCGCGCCGATCGCGCCCATGGCACCGGCCTCGGTCGGCGTCGCGAGGCCCATCATGATGGTGCCCAGCACGAGGAAGATAAGCACCGCCGCCGGGATGATGCCCCAGGCGCACTTGATAAGCAGCGCCTTGCCGAACAGGGTGCGCGGCACCGGCGGTACGGCCTCCGGCTTCACGATGCTGAGATAGAAGGTATAAAGGGCGAACAGGGCGATCTGCAGGATCGACGGTCCCCAGGCGCCGAGATACATGTCGCCCACCGAACGGCCGAGCTGGTCGGCCAGCACGACCAGCACCAGCGATGGCGGCACCAGCTGGGTGATGGTGCCCGACGCCGCCAGCACACCGGTGGCGTACCGCATGTCGTACTTGTAGCGCATCATGATCGGCAGCGTGATCAGCGCCATGGCGATCACCTGCGCCGCCACCGTGCCGGTGATGGCGCCCAGGATGAAACCGACGATGATGGTCGAATAGCCGAGCCCGCCGCGGACGGGGCCGAACAGCTGACCCATCGAATCGAGCATGTCCTCCGCCAGCCCGCATTTCTCCAGGATGGCGCCCATGAAGGTGAAGAACGGGATGGCGAGCAGGAGCTCGTTCGACAGGATGCTGCCGAACACGCGACCCGGGATGGCCTGCATGAAGGCCATCGTGAAGTAGCCCATCTCGATCGACAGGAAGCCGAAGAAGAAGCCGACCGCCGCCAGCGAGAACGCGACCGGGTAACCGATGATCATGAAGACCACCAGCCCCGCGAACATCAGCGGCGGCATCCATTCCAGGGGGATCATCATTGCGTCGGCCTCTCGTAGTGCGCTTCGAGGCTTTCGACGGGTATGCCGTTGAGGAAGGCCACACGCTTGATGACTTCGGAGATGCCCTGCAGCGCCACCAGCAGGAAGCCGACCGGCAGCACCAGCTTGATCGGCCAGCGCAGCAGGCCGCCGGCGTTGGAGGAGTGCTCGCTGACGGCGAAGGACTGCATGAAGAAGGGCCAGCTCAGCCAGGCCAGGATGATGCAGGTCGGCAGCAGGAAAACGAGGGTGCCCAGGATGTCGATCCAGAGCTGCCCGCGACGGCCCAGCGTCATGTAGAAGAGGTCGACGCGGACGTGTTCGTTGCGCTTCAGGGTGTAGGAGGCGCCGAACATCACGATGACGGCGAACATGTACCACTGCACTTCGAGCCAGGCGTTGGAACTCTGGTCGTAAGCGTAGCGGACCATGGCATTGCCGCCGCTCACCAGGCAGGACAGCAACACCAACCAGTTACAGATAACGCCGATCTTTTCGTTGATTGCGTCAATGACCGTGCTGAGGCCCAGCAATGCGCGCATCCCACCTCCCCTGCGCGAGTTCTTTGTTAATGACCCCCGTCCTCGCAGCCGGGGGCCTTCTCATATCGTGGTACGAACGACCACGCTAGCGTCCGGGACTTTTCTGCGTATGCCGGGGCTGCGTCAAGTCGCTCCACCGGCTCCAAGTAACCAGCCCCAAGTAATCAGCAGGTGTGTTGCCTAGACCGTAGGCAGCTCCATCCACCCCTCGGGACCGAAGAACTCGAGCGGCCGGAAGGCGCGCTTGTAGGCCATCTTGCTGGAGTCGGCGATCCAGTAGCCCAGATAGACGTAGGGCAGGCCGCGCCGGGCGGCGGCATCGGCCAGCCACAGGATCATGTGGGTGCCGAGCCCACGCCGCGGATCCTGCGGGTCGAAGAAGCTGTAGACCGCCGACACCCCGCTCGATAGCCAGTCGACCAGGCAGGCGCCGACCAACCGGCCTTCGGCCGAGTCGTCGCGGAACTCGATGATGGCGGTCTCGACCGGGCTCTCCTCGACCATGGCGCGATAGTCGTCGAAGTCCATGTCGGCCATGTCGCCATCGCGATGGCGGGTCAGCACATAGCGTGAAAATAGCGAGTACTGCTCGCCCGTCGCCAGCGCCTGGGTCTCGACGGCGTGGACATGCTCGTTGCGGCGCTGGATGCGGCGCTGGGCGCGGCTCGGCTGGAAATCGCGCACCCGGATGCGCACCGGCACGCAGGCCCGGCAGCCCTCGCACAGGGGCTTGTAGACGAAATGGTGCGAACGACGGAACCCGGCGTCGGTCAGCGTGTCGTGCTGGGAGATCGCATCAGGTCCGCTGAGCTCTGTGACGAGCTTGGTCTCCAGCCGGTGCGGCAGATACGGACAGCGCATCGCCGGTGTGGTGCGGAAGAACCGCAGGGTCTGGATGTTCTGACGGATGAACATTGCTTGATGGCAGTGTACCGCGCCTGTCGATGAAGAAAAGCACTAGTCGGCACGACAAAGGTCGATAGGACGCCCGTGAGTCAAGGCTTTTGTCGTCTCATGGTCAACCGGCGAAACGGCGTCAAGGCAAGCCGCACCAGCTTGGGCAGCAGCCAGATCAAGAGCACGACGAACAGGGCGAGCAGGCACAGGAATGTGATCGGATGGGCGATGGCAAGCGCCAGCCCACCGACCACGCTCGCATCCTCGGCGAACGAGGCGGCGATGTTGCTGAACGGCTCGGGCGACGTGTTGATCAGGGCGCGCGTGCCGGTTTTGGCGACGTGCGTGCCGGCCGCCAGGGTGCCGCCCAGCAACCCCGCGATCACGGCGACCTCGGGACTGATACCGCCCGCCGCGCCGTAGGCCAGCAGTGCGCCCGCGGGCACGCGCACGACGGTCTGCAGCATGTCGTTGATGCTGTCGACGTAGGGGATCTTGTCGGCCAGGAAGTTGAGCGCGAACAGGATCGCCGCCACGCCCATGACCCAGGGCGAGGCCAGTACCTGCAGGTCGTGCGGCAAGGTCACCAGGCCAAGCTGCTGGGCGGCACCTAGGACCAGCACGGCCGCGTACGCGTTGAGGCCGCTGGCCCAGCCCGCGCCCAGGGCGACGGCGATGGCGGCCAGGACGTCGCTGCTCATCGTTTCGTGCTACAGGGCGCGCCGCGCCTTGAGCGCGGTGGCGAGCGTGCCGTCGTCCAGCCAGTCGAGCTCGCCGCCTACCGGCACGCCGTGCGCCAGCCGCGTCAGCGGCACGCCGAGCTCGCCGAGGCGCTCGGCGAGATAGTGGGCGGTGGTCTGGCCGTCGACCGTGGCGTTGGTGGCGACGATCACCTCGCGCACGCCGTCTTCCGCCACGCGCTTCACCAGAGCGGCGATATTGAGCTCGTCGGGGCCGATACCGTCGAGCGCCGACAGCGAGCCGCCCAGCACGTGATAGAGGCCGCGGAAGATCTTGCCGCGCTCCATCGCCCACAGGTCGCCGACATCCTCGACGACGCAGATCAGACCGCGGTCGCGGCCGGCATCGGCGCAGATCGAGCAGGGGTCGATGGTGTCGAGGTTGCCGCAGGTCGAGCAGGCGCGGATCGCCCGCGCCGCGTCGGCCAGCGCCGCACCCAGCGGCTGCATCAGGGTCTCGCGCTTCTTCAGGAGATGCAGCGCCACCCGCCGCGCCGAGCGCGGACCGAGCCCGGGCAGCCGGCCGAGCAGCTGGATCAGCCGCTCGATTTCAGGGCCGTTCATTGTCCTAGAGCTTGAAGCCCGGCGGCAGCGGCAGGCCGCCGGTGATCGTCCGCATCTGCTCCTGGACGGTCTGCTCGACCTTGGCGCGGGCATCGTTGGCGGCGGCGACGATCAGGTCCTCGACCACGCCCTTGTCGGCCGGCACGAACAGCGAGGCGTCGATCTCGACCTTGCGGGTCTCGTTCTTGCCGTTGACCGTGACCTTGACCAGGCCGGCGCCCGAGGAGCCCACGATCTCCATGCGCTCCAGCGTCGCCTGCAGCTCCTGCATCTTCTGCTGCATGGCCTGGGCCTGCTGCATCAGGCCGCCGAGATCCTTGAGCTTGTCGAACATGAGTACCCTTGCTTATTTCCCTTATTTTACAAGGGATTAGGTAGGGGGCGGATAGGGCCGGTTTTTGGAGGCTTTTTCCGTCCGGGGTTAACGGCCTGCTCAATGTAGGGCTGCCATCCCCGCCGCGAAAGGGCCGACAGGGACTTGAGGCCCTGGGCTCTAACTGGAGTTGGATCGATGACTCTTGAAGAAGCAAAAGCCATCCGCGCAAAGGCGGAGGCCAAGCGCCTCAGGCACGTGGCGCACCAGCAGGAACGATACCAGCGCAAGAAGGCCCTGCTGGCTGAGGCCGAAGCAGTGATCGCTGCCGCCGAGAAGGCAGCGAATAGCAACGGCCACGAGTGATGCGACGGGCCGGGCGGCGGTCACGGCTGCCGCCTGGTCTTCCACGAACAAATTGGAGGGACAAGTGTTGGAGCAAGCGAAAGGCCCAAATGGGCAGTGGCTGGAAGTAGAGATTGGTCGGCGCGAACCGGCGTTCGAGGATTTGGTCCGTGACGAAGTTACTGAGACAAACCGTTTCGTAGCGGGAACGACCTACCTAGACACCACCATCGACAGGCTCGTTGAGTACATAGCCGAAGATAGGTCGGGCATTCCTTGGCAGGTGGTGTTGGGTAAGGAAGTGATCCGACCTCTATTGCTTCGCTTCACCCATGAGAAGGAGGAGATGAAACTCATCACAGACGCGGCGCTAGGCCTCTGAAAGCTGCGAGCCGGGCCGTGGTTCGCAGCTGCCCGGCTTTCTCCCCCCATCAATTTGGAGACGGTGATGGCAATTCAAAGTGATGACACATACGACCCGCTGGAAGGCATGCAAGAGAAGGTCAAGGCAATCATTAGGCGCGAGCCGGTTTATCAGCCAGTCGCTCCCAACGTTCTCACGGACCTAGAGGTTCTGGCTGACAGCGTTTCCTATGTTTTCGTTGAAGACTGGTGGCGCCTCGGGATTCCCGTTGATGACAATCTCGTTGAGCGCTTCAAGTCAGGAGAGCTTTCACGACCGTTTATTGTAGGCGACAGACTGGCGATCTGCGGATTTTCTCTCCTGGTTGAGTATCACAAGATCAAGGACCTGAACTCATTGGAGGAAGCGTTTCTCGATGGTGAGGTTCAGTTGGTTTCGGACCGCCGATAACAGCCATAGGCCGGGGCGTTCTGGGGACGCTCCGGTTTCTCCGCCCAGCCAATTTTTGTTTCGTTTTTAGCCGCAACGCTAATTAGCAGTATCGGCCGCCGTGGGCTGACCCTACCGTTAGCTTACACGTTCAGGTTGTGGAGGTCTCATGGCCGAGACGGAGTTTGAAGCGATCGATAGGCGTCGCAAGGCTGCACTTATCTTCATCAGAAACCGCCGGAAGATCATGCGAACAGTTCCGCCCGAAGAGCGGAAGGCATACCTGAAGGCATGTCAGGAAGCGTGGGATCGAGGGGAGACCTGTCCGCCGTTCCCTTGGGGCAAGGTGTCGTCAGTCGTGGAGCTGTGAGGTCGGCCATGAATCCCCAGGCGGCACGAAAGCTCGATCAAAAAGCCCGAGCTATTCAGGCTGTGATTGCCGACTGCGGGCCCATGGTCACTGCCATCGTTGTGATGCGAGCGGTTTGGCTCGACGTGCTCAGTCGGCCGCTACATCTGCAGGACGCTTATTGGCGCATCTTCTTTAGGGCGCTGAGTTCGATGCAGCACTGGAAGAAGAGCATTGGGAGGTAGCGGCTGCAGAAAATGCCGGGGCAGCAACCATGACAGATACGGACGACAAGGAGATGAGGGCCAGTGCGAGCTGGCGTCAAAGAAATGGGAGGCCAGCTTCGCGGGCTGAACCTCCCATAGGGAGCTATAAGTGTACCAACGGTATACGCCCGCTACTGTGGGTTGTAAAGCGGATTTTCGGTTAGCGTCTACATTCCTAGCGGCAGCATTCCGGCGAGATCGGCCGGAAGAGTATTTTGAGAGCGGCGACTACGTCATCGTTGGATGGAAGCTGAAAGAGGATGATCCCGAAGGCGGATACTTTCTCCAACGCGCCTACGCTCCACATCCGCGCTTCGACGCAATCGTTAGGCAAAGCTCGGCATATTATTGCCCCACCACCACGTCGGCTGTGCCGCAGCCCGATGGGCGCGTCAGTCGTAAGAACGTGGAGCTGTGCCGAACCTATGTGATCGTCGCTGACGACGTCGGCACCAAGGTCGATGTGGGATTGGTGTGGCGCCTGTTGCCACCACCAACCTATGTGCTCGAGACCTCACGAGGCAACTTCCAATACGGCTGGGTCCTGTCGGAGCCTGTATCGGCTGTCATTGCGGGCAACTTTTATCGCGGGATGAAGGAGTGCGGACTGACGGATGGCGGGTCCGCCAAGGTCGGACAGCCATTCCGGCTACCGGGGAGTCTGCATAGAAGCGGATGGAATGCATCTCTCCGGCTGTGGCGTGATCGCGTGGATTGGTCAGAGATGACTAGGTGTGTGCCGCTGATTGAGCGGCGGGTGGGGAGGTTTGATTACGACGAAGGGTGGAACGACTACCAGCCAGGGGACGAGCGTCGTGATCTGATTTACCAGCAGCTAAAGCAGCGAGGATTGTTAAGGGGGCCTGTGGGGCATGACGGCTGGGTCAAGGTGATCTGCCCCGGCTGGCGAGACCATAGTGATGGGAAGCGCATTGCTGGCTATCGGGTGGCCAGCGGATTCGACGAAGGGGCGTTTCACTGCTTCCATGAACACTGCGCCGGGAGGGGCCTGGGCGACTTGATGTGCTGGCTGGGGAGGACTCAGCCATGACCAAGACGCTGCGACACGAACATGGGGGCGGTGGCTGGGATGCCGTTGAACGGCAAGAGGCGATGATGAACGCCCGCCGTGAAGAAAAGACTCCGCTGATCGAAGACGCCCTTCGCTATGTTCCGGGGACCAGGCCGCTGGCTCATATGGAGTTTGTGATACAGAACTTCGTACGAACTGGCTTGTATGCTCTGTATGGCCCCTACAATGCCGGGAAAACCACCAGTATCCTCACCATGAGTCTGTTTGTGGCTGGTGTGCTGCAGGTGAAGGGATTGCCAAAATCCTTACCACGCAAGGTCTTCTACATCACTGAGGATCCCGAACAGGTCCAGGGGATAGTCGAGGGGTTTCAAGCCAAGCGTCTGCTGGAAGCGCGCGACTTTGCGAAGTGGTTTTTCATAGTCCCTTCTAAACGCCGAGATGCCGACTACTGGTCTAGCAAGCTCCGCAGCTTGCATGATCTGAACGGAATGACTTGGGGTGCTCCACTCGTGGTGTTCGACACCGCTTCTAGCAGCATGCAAATCGATGACATCAAAGACAATTCCAGCGTCGGCGAGTTCATCGCTGCCTTGAAGGAAGCCAGCCGCGCTGGGTCGTTGATGATTAGCGTGTGGATTGTGATGCACGTTGCCAAGGCCCTCAGGGAAGAAGTTGCTGAGAGTCTGACCGCGCTGGGTGCTCAAGCCTGGGGTGCCGATACGTTCGGTGAGATGAGATTTACCGTGGAGGAAGGTCGGTACTTTATTTCGTTGGGAAAGAGACGATTCGAGATTTCTGAAAATGGGGCAGGGGTGGCCGTCGATCGATATGAGATTCTCTCGGAAGTCTTGCCCGTACCCGTGGATGTCGCGCCCTGGGCGACAGACCATCCTGATCTGGCGGAAAGGTCTCGTGAGATCAGGATCGTTACGGAATTCAGTCCTACGAGCTTGAGTGAAGCTAGGGAGGAACGAGCCGAAGCGAAGCTTAATGCAGCCTCTGAGAAGCTGTTGAAGGAGATTGGAATGAAGATGATGGGGCTGTTGGGAAAGGCACGTGATGCGGGGGCGGAGGGTGTGTGTGTCTGGGCCGCAGGAAAGCAGAGGCACTCGCCGCATGGCGACATGCTGAAGGGACATGTGTGGAAGGGCTTCTCTGAATTCTCAGGTAAGAAAAAGCCTAGACCTGATGATCTTGATCGAATTCGAGAGCTTTTAGTAAACCACAGATACGGAGTCAGGGAGGGTGAGCTGGTCTTCTTCTCTACGAAACTCTTGGATGGAAACATTAATCATTGGGAGGTTGGATTAGATTGATGGGGGCTGGAGTGTGGGTTGTGCGGTGGGCCCGAGGGGGGGCCCGGTTGGGGCCGGTTAGAAGCGAAACAAAGTTTTAATGTGGTTAACACGTCCGTCCCGCCGTCCCCCCGCCCCCTAGGGTAACGAGGGACGAGGGACGGCATTAGACAACCGGGCGCGCGTTACCACTCGTACCCCTATCACTGACCTTCGGTCAGGTCAGTGAATAGGGGGCACGGGGTAAGGTTGGTCGCTCTAGGGCCGTCCCTCGCGTCCCTCGGGGGACGGAAAAGTCCGTAGGGTGGCGACTGGTTGATGTCGTCCCTCGCGTCCCTTAGGCGGGTTAGCGGGACGAGGGTTTGAGCTATCGGTTGGGATGTTAGAATCCGCTGTCTGGGCTCTATTCAGCCCCAGGTCTCCATAGCTGCTGGAGATTTCTCCTCCCGCGTTCGCGCGTCTTCAAAAGAAAAGGGAGCCTGTAGGCTCCCTCTCCCGACGGGTACCGCAGCGAACCCGTCCTGAATTACCCAGCCAGCACCTCCTGCATCAGCTCCTTGGACAGACCGGGAGCAGCAAGATCAGCCTTGCCAGCCCAACGCTTCAGGCGACGCAGCCACTTCGCCCGCTCGATGGCGGCAGGATCGAGCTGGACCTTGGGAGCCTCCGGAGCCGGGGCGACGGGAGCAACTTCAGCCTGAGCCTTCACAACCTTCTTAGCCATTTGAACTCTCCTAGATGTAGCGCCGTGATTGGCGTAGGCTCAATCTAGGGTTGAGTGGCGAGCGTCGAAATGACTATTCCCGAAACAAACTTTCGTTTCCTAATAACTGAATAAATAACCCAATTTATGGCTGGACCACTAGGAGATGAGCCTACGCCCACCGCGTAATACGTATTATGGAAAATAAGGATCTAGGAGGGATTGAGGCCCTGCTAGTAGTGGTGATTAGTTATAGGCAACTAGGGCCAACTAATAACCTCGGTAGGGCCGAGAGCGCTCTATGTGCGCCTATTATAGCCGCTACCGACGGTGGTGTACAGGCTCGCGGTCCGTGAACCTTTCCGACCCGAAGAAGCCAACAAACGGCAATTCAAAGCCCAACTCGGCGCTTCGCCTATTTGAAACATCGGCTGGCGGACCGTGGGCTACAGCCAGGCCGAGCCGGGTAGGCAGCCCAAGCCTGTGGGGCAGGGGCACTGTGGAGTGATGAGAGGCGAGGGCCGGACTGAGATCGGGCACGAGTCCGCGGCGAGATTCCGTCACGGCAGCAATCGACAGAAATGGTGACGATTGGAACGAAATCGGCGGGATCAGGCCGCTAGGATACCGCAAAATTTTATGCCCGATCGCCCTAACCATCACCGCCTACACCTGAGGTTGCGCTATCATCGCCCGATCCAAGCGGGGAACCACATGGCCGAGGCACAGCAAAAGCGCTGCTTCATCATCAGCCCGATAGGCTCAGACGACAGTGACATCCGCATTGCAGCGGACTTTTTCCGTGAGGAGGTCGTCAAGGCAACCTTGCGCGACCAATTCGAGGTCAAGCGCGCCGATGACTACCCAAACGCAGGCAACATCACGACCCAGGTGATCGAGGCAATCAGTAAAGCGGATCTGATTATCGCTGACCTGACCGGCAGGAATGCCAACGTCTACTACGAACTCGGCGTGGCCCATTCCTACAAGAGACACGTCGTGCCGATGATCAACCGTGACATAGATCCGAATCCACCGCCCTTCGACGTACATGCGGAACGAACGATTCCGTATTCGCTCAAGACGGTGGCGACGAAACGTGCAGCCCGCGAGGCACTCGCTAGCGCCGTAGAGGCGACTTTGAAGGGCGACGTGAGCAATCCGGTGACGACCGCCCTGGGCCTCGCCAAGGCGACGGCTGAAGGCGATAAGAGCGGGCAGCTACTCGATCAACTGATGAGGGCCGTGGTCTCGCTGGAGCTACGTTCAAACACGCAGGAGATGTACATTCGAGAGCTAAACGATTACGTGCGTCAGCCAAAGTCGGATGGCGAGAAGATCGCCAACGCCTTGACAGCTCTCGGTAGGACCTCCGCCCCGCCCCCCGTGGACTTTCTGACCGGCCGGGGACCAATCGATCGGAAATTCCCGGAGGGCACAGTGGACCCAGGTAAATTCGGCTTTGGATTCCAATTGCCAAAAGACGACAAGAAGTAAACCCGACAATCGCCAGCACTGCAGCGCGACACTCAGGCGGCGTGACGGGATGTTGGCTCTATTCCGGCCGCTGCGTCTGCTTATCGGGCGGGAAGCGAAAGACGAAGCGGTTTCCTACCCAAACCTCAAAGCCATCGTACTTCTGAGTTCCACCATGCTCCCGGAACTTGGCTTCCGCCTCCATGATGAGCCTCTCGTCACTGCTTTCGCTCAAGAATTCGACATTCTCAATTCGGCCGTGCCGCATCAAATAGCAGCGCATACTCCCCCTCCCTCTACGAAAAGAGTGGCACAGCGTACGCCATCAAAACACTGGTAGATTCGAGTCAGCCAAAAGCAGACAGCCTACTTGGACGGCTGATCATCCCCGACACCGCGACCATCGGCAGCTCGACCATCACCAACACGCACCACACCCGAGGCAAAGGGCCTCCGCTGGGCGTGGGACATCACATGGCTCAGGACCGGCTTCGGCTCGTTAGGAAGCACCTGCCCACACACCTCGCAGGTCCAATAGCGATCAGCTCTCGGCATGCCCTGATATGGGAATTATCCACAGCCACCTCAAGCCCAAAACTCTCTGCTAGCACAGGCCCTAAAAGCGCCCTTCACAGGCGGCGGACACCTACCCCGGACACCCCTAACCCAAGGGCCACAGGCGACCGCGCTAGGCCCTGCAAAGGCACCTTCAACGGGACCTACCGAGCGCGCTACCGCTTCCCGAACAACCTCAATGCCCGCTGTTCGGCGCGGAGTTCAGCCCGATCAAGAATCTCCTGCAGCTTCTGTTCAGCGGTCTTTCTTGGTTTTGGTTGGAGTTCACCGCGGGCCCTCCGTGCCTCTCGGTCTGCCAATCTACGAGCCCTCCGTGCCTTCCTTTCCTCTAGGCCCGGCCGAACCTCGGGCGCTGGCGGAGGCGGAGGCACATTCCCAGAAGCCAGCAGCCCAGGCACGTACTCACCCAACAGCCAGTCCAACAACTTCTTCCCAAAAAGGTCGTCATCCACACTCGTTGAGTGCAGCATCACACCATCCGGCCCCCACAGCTCCCAACAAGCTGCCGTATGCTCAAGCCGAAGATTCAGGCGCTTCAATATCCGCCGCAGCGCCGGCGAACTCATGTGCACCTTCCCGTAGATGTCGCGCAAATCAGCAGGACCCCACACCCCATTGGCCATCCTGCCTCTATCGAAATCGCGTTGCCCTTGCTCACGCCCATAGCCCCAGTTGGGGTCCTCTCTATCCGGATTAAAATTTCCCCAGGAGTTGCCGTTGGCGTCCTTTAGTTCTTGCCTATTGGGATTCGGCGGTGCCTTGGGTCGGGACATGTGTTGTAGGCTACGCCCGCAAGAATCCTTGCCGAAAGCGCATTACCAGCCATCACACCGAGGCGCAGCACTCCACATCCAAGACGCACTCCGCCCCTTGCTTTCACAACCCGCATTCCTCAGGCTGGAGCCGCATCAAGCAAAGGAAAAGCAGTGAGCACAGAGACATGGGCAATAGTCGCCGCCACTTTTCTCGGCCCAATATTTGCTGTGCTAGTTTCGCTCTGGCGGGAACGGCGCAAGGAAATTTGGAACAGGCGCTTCTATGTTTTCCGGACCCTGATGGCGACCCGCCGCACCAACGTCTCAAACGAGCACGTAAATGCGCTGAATCTCATCGAAGTAGATTTCCACGGTGTGAAGAAGATTCAAGCCGCCTATCGCGCCTACATTGGTCACCTGAGCACCTCAGCCAGCACCCCAGGCTGGGGTGACACTCGCCTCGATCTCTACTCGAAACTCCTTCACGAGCTTTCGATAGCAATGAAGAGCCCGATCGGCGAGATCGACCTTCGAAGCGGAGGCTACATGCCTGCCGCATGGGAAAAGCGCGACATCGTCGAGCAGTACGTTGTGAACATGGCTCAAAACAAGGCTTCCGTCCCAGTCACCATCGTCGGCGTTCCAAGCCCTCCAACCACCTCCAGCACTCCCCAAGAATAGGCAACGTCAGCCACCACCATGAGCGACATTCCAAAATTCACCCCGTACGGACAAGGCGACGAGGCAACGATAGAAGCCATCCAGCCGACACTGCCCCTTCGTGGTTGGAGCGCCCTCACCAAGGCCGAAAAGGAAACCGCCCTTCAACAACTCCAGAACCTAAGATGGCTAAGGTCATCGGATGAAATCCTGGGAACGATCTTGCGCCTCAATCAGGAATTCCTGCGCGTGTGCCCTGGAAAGAATGTTCACAACTTCGAACCGACATCGAGCCTTTACGATCGGGGCGAAGGGAATCGGATACGACAACGCGATGCCGCCGTAAAAGACTTCAGCCAGATATTCGTTCATGAACAAAATGAAAATCTAGTTCTGCGGATGCTGAGTCTATTTGCCCAGCGCCAGATTAATCAGACAATACTGGTGGAAGCTCCAAAAAGGGAAGGCGACGAGCGAAAGCATATCGTAGATAGAGCATACGAAAGATTCGACGCTCTCGCCAATTGCCTCAACCACATCTTCGAACAGTTCGCCGTCAATCAGCTCGTCACCCGCAGAAGCTTCGTCCCTCGACAAGATGAAAAGATCACGGAGCATCTTTACAAACCTACCCTCACCATACTTTCAGATCCCAAGTGGGAAGCAGTAAGCACCGACCTCGCACAAATGTTCGATGACTACAGGGAGCAGCGATACCCGGAAGTCATCACCAAGGCCCACGCTGCCGTCCAACGCTTTCTTCAGATCAGCGTCGGCGAGGAAGGCAAAAGCGGGAAGGGCGAGCTAGCCAAGCTGGTAGTGGAGGCGAAATCCAAGAACATCATCCCACCGAACCGCTTCATCGAACCCTCTATCAACGCGATCTTGGGCTACCTTCCATCCGAGCGGGCGACCAACAGCACTGCCAAACCGGCACTCAAGGAAACGACCCCGTCTGAGGCGATGTTGATGATGAACGTCGTGATGACGCTGCTACAGTTCTGTCTTCAAAACATGAAGTAGTTGCCGGCATCGCGCCAATCAAATTTGATCTGAGATCACTTTGAGAGGGCTTGGCCGACGGCGACGAGCGTGCCGATGGCGCCGAACAGCATGGTGAAGAATGGCTTGCCTGAATTCATCGCGCCATACCACAGCCTGCTCACTGGCTCCTGAATGAGCGGTCGGAACACGAACGAGCTTAGGAAGACAAGGGCGAAGAGAATGCGAAGGCCGTTGGCACAAAAGTCCATTCCGATACTTTGAGCTTCAAGAATATCCGATATCCCCGCTCCGGAATATTTAATGAAAGGTGCTGGCCAGTAATAGGTTGCTATGAACAGTCCGCCGCCAAGAACTTCATCAAGAATTGCTTTCAAGGACCGCCCATCATCAGCCAACCAGTCCAGAAGAGCGAGTGGTATTGGCTCCAAGTAAGTATGAAGGACAGGGCCCCAAAACCAAAAGAGCGCCAGATGAAGGGCAAGCAATACGGAAAAGGACATCGCGCATAATATTGCGCTGTTGCTCACTCGAGCAGCATACTTGGCTATAAAACGGGTCACCGTTAGTGACAGCGCAAAAGCTACTGTCGTTGCAGCTAAGTAATAGATATCAACAAAGATCAATCTGATGGTCGATGAATTTCCTTCGACAAAGTCAATGCTGTCTCCGTGCCATGTCACTTGCAACCATACCCACAGGAACATCACCACGAAAACCGATAGCGAGACGATCACGGAAAACCGCCACCGCTTCCACGACCACAACCGCGGACCTGCCCATCGGTCCAGAATCTGAACGGCAAGATCAGCCTCTTTGCGACCGAAGTTGCTCCACCTCACGTCCGTGAACCGCAGCCACCACGTCTCGAGCCAGTCTTGAAGTTTCTTCTTCTCGGCCTTGTACATGGCAAGATCGATCAGGACCCCGATGGCGGTCAATCCGCCTACAGCCTTGAGCGCAGCCTCCCAGTCTGCCATGGCTCTCCCTGAGGCAACGTAGGCAGACTATCGCTTTCTGCGATTGAGTGCAGCAAGAAGCAACAACTTCTGTGACGACGTCCAGGCTCATCCAACCCAGGTCATGTTGAATCCGCCTTGGCTCACATGACTGCCATACTGGCGAATGTTTGCCATTTCGGCGGCGCGTGCCTCTAGCCTGTTTCTGTATTTGGCGAGCCTCACGAATTTGAATGCCGTCACTCCATGTTTGTGGAGGGCATGCCGAATAGCTCGGTTCTCTCGGGTCTTCTCAGTCAATGACATGAGAATGTGTCGGTCCCATCGTTCTGTCACTGGGATGAGGCAGGCACCATTGTAGCAGACGTTGGGAGGCGCATCCTTCATCTGAATCTGATAGGTGACCCAGAACTCCTCGGCCCACCATTCATCTTCTAGTACTCTTATTCTCGCTCGACGTATCGGAAGTTCCGCCCGCGCTTTCTGAATCGTCTCTATGACGGCTAGCCCGGCTTGCACACTGTCCTTCAGGCTCCATAGCAGGCGGACCTCACCAAGTATTCTCAGGAGCTTTTTCTGAAGTCGTTTCTTGGCAACGATTCTCTTTCTGCGACCTACGTCTCCGGGAGTGTTGCCCGGAATATATCCGGACCACTTCTTATTACCCATTACCGCCCTTACATCTTAAGGCGGTAATTGTAAGTCGCCCACTACCGTCACGAAACAATCAAGCTGGTTGAAGCTTAAATTTTAAACCCTCAACCGAATTTCATCTTGTAACACCTATGGGCCGGCCCCAACCTGTAGCCCGCGGAGTTCGCAGATACATGCGCGGCTCAGGCCATCCGCCTCTTCCTACCAACAACCACATGATGTGGGCCGATGATGATTAACTCCCACACACTCATGTTGCGGGCGAGGCGGCGTATGCAGATCAAGAACAATCCAGATGAACTTCTACATCAGGCACAAGGTCCGCTCGCCACGGCCCATGCCATGGTCAAGTACAGCAGCGACAGTGAGGGTGGCCGGATTGCCCGCTACTTTGCTCATCACGACCTGATGGTGATGCTTTCCAAGGCGGCCGGTTACAGGAAGGCAGAACGTCCCCTCAAGCTGTACCTGAAGATGCTTGAGATGCGAGGCATTCAGAAGCCATCGCCTGCCCAGCTTCGCCACATGCAGGAAGCCACGTACAGCCCGGCTGATGAGCTTGATCGGCTCGCTATACAGATGATCCAGGGGTTGCCGCTTTACCCAACCAATGAAGACGAGCGGTCTAAGGGGCTGCAAGCCATCGCCACGATCCGGCGGTATACCGACGAGCATTGGGTGATGCCTTCGGGCGATGAACGGGACTTGCTAGACAGGTTGGCCGCCCTCCAGCTCGCCTACATGCCGGAAGCTGGCCGGGCATGAAGCTCAGCGCCTCCGAAGCTAGGGACATTCTTCACCAGCGACGGGCGGCACGACAAGCAGGTGACCTCACAGCACTCAATCGCCTCGACAAGAGAATCTCCGCGGCAGTGTCCGCCGGGGATTGGCCCACCGTTCTGACTAGGAACGACAGCGCACCCGCATACCCACGACATCAGCAAGAGCCCAAGCACATTCCTGCCGACAGCCTCTACCGCAAACCCCGCAGAGTTTCTTGGGACTAACCAAACGAGGATCAGATGACCGATATCATCCCCGAAGTCTCCGTCGAGCCTACGACTCCCTATTCACTTCTCGACAAGCGTGCTGAATATGCGGACTGGCTCAAATCCGGCCGGGAACATGGTCGCCCGATGCACGCCAAGGCATTCCGCTCTGACGAGGGGCCTGCCGATCCCTGCCTCGCCGCGCGCCGGGAACAGGCCCACGCGGATTCTGCTTCCAAGCTTCTCCACGAACTGCCGCCCGGTTACATCTGCCGCACGGACGAAGGTGAGGGCGAGGGCGGTACTGCCGGCGTCAGCGAGGAGGTCCGCCTCAAGCTCGCCGGTGCTCTGGTCGACAAGATGGCCGGTGTGGATGCTGAAACGGCCACTCGCATGGCCAATGCCGGTGCCGCGTTGTTGGGGCCGCTCACGGCCCGTGCCGACGATGCCAAGGCCGATGCTGCCACAATCAAGAACACTGTGGTCGCCGACGAGAAGAAGGACGACAACGCGCCCAGTCTTCAGGGCATCATGGATGCTATCGGCGCGATCGGTGCCCGCCTCGACAAGCTCGAAGGTAAGGGCAAGGACAGTGAGCACACCCGGATCGATCCCAAGGACAAGGACAAAAAGGCGGCTGACTCCGATCGGGACCATATGCTCGCAGCTCGGACCCGCATCATGCGCGGCAACGATGCAGTCCGAGTGGACAGCCTGTTCCGTGAAGATGCCACCAGCGCCTATCACGAGGGCATGAACGAGGTGAACCAGCTGCCTCATGTCCCGGAGACCCAGGACTTTTTCGCCGCCGTCCAGGCCCGCGCTGATTCCGTCTACTCGAAGCTCGGCAAGTCCGCGCCGCGCCCGATGGATGGGGAAAAGCTCGGGAACTATCGTCGTCGCTTGCTGGTCCCGCTTCAGGGCTTCTGCGCGCCGTTCAAGCACACCGACCTCAAGGTGGTGGCCGTGGACAATGCCAGCCTGGAGCCGGTGGAGCGTGCCATCTACACGGCGGCTGCCGACGAGGCCATCAATCCCAAGAGTGTGCCGCTGGGAACGCTCCGCGAGATTGTGGAGACCCGCGGCGGCCACACCTACGCCAAGTTCTACGGAAATCCGAAGGCGTGGATGTCCGGCTTTATGCCTCAGGGTAGGCGAGTGAAGACAATCGAACGAAACCCCGGCACGGCAATCTATCAACGGACTTAAGAACTCACTCACCCTGCTGGGAGCCTGGAGTGAGTGGCGCGGCTGGTCGTTAATGGGCCTCCAACCCGCCGGACGACCGGCCGCGCTTTCTAATCAATTGGTGGAGAGACCAATGGTTACTCCTGAACAGTGGCAGTACCTGATCCAGAACCCACAGGTGCCGTGGTTTGTTCAACCACAGCATTCGACATCCGGCCAACCGCCGCTGTCCTCGGTGAACGTCGGTGTTATCGGGGCACCTGGCCTTCCGCCCCTTGCGCCTCCGGGCTGGCCAGAAGTGGAGCCGCCTCCATAGGGTGATAGATGGCCACCTCAATCATCCAGATTGACGTCAAAGACGAGCAGCTCACCGCACTGGAGGAGCGTATCAGGAAGCTGCGAGAGAGTGTGACGAGGATGTCGTTCAACATAGGAGGACCAGGAGGCGCTAAGGAAGGCTCGCCTGAATCACACAAGCAGATCGCGTCTTCGATGACTCAGCAGAACCAACTGCTGCAAAGCATCGTCCACAACATGACGAGCTTCACCTCTCAATCGAAGGAAGCCGCGAACTACTGGAAGAGTATCGCCGCTAGCACCAGTCAAATGACGGGTGGTGGGGGCGGCAGCGGAGGTGGTGGAGGTGGTGGCGGTGGCGGTGCCTCCCTAGGACGCGGCATTGGTATGATTGCGGGAGGCTATGGGGCACTCTCGTTGGGCGGCCTGATGAGGTTCAGCCTCCCGGTGGCGATTGGAATCATGGGTGGCGCACTGGCCGTGAGTGCTGGCAGTGCAATTGCCTCGGCCATCAAGTCCACCCTTGGCTTCGGCTTCGCCCTAGGAGGCATGGGCGGCAATCTATTCGGGTTGGATAGGCTCGCCGCCGCTGGATACTCGGGCTTGCGTTCGTCGGTAGGTCTGGGCCTCAGCTTCGGCCAGATGCAGGCGTCGAGGAGCGTCTTCGGCACGGTGTTCGATCCCAACTCGATGTTGGGTTCCATCAGCCGGGGGAGGGGTGACATCACCTCGGATCAGGCAACCGCCCTGATGTCGTTGGGAATCAGTCCCAGCCAAGGCAACACCGGCGACACCATGCTCGCAGTACGACAGAAGGCGAGGGACCTTGCCTTGTCTGTCCAGAGCGAAAGCATGCTGGGTCCGCTGCTCCAAAGCCGAATGCTGGACAAGTTCGGACTCACTGTCGAAGACCTACGGCGGTTCCGAGGGCAGAGTAAGGAGGATTTCGACAAGGACACGGCGCTTGCTCGGGAACAGCAAAGGCTCACAGAAGTGTCGCCAGACATGCTTCGACGCTGGCAGCAATTCCATGTGATGTTGGGTATGGCCGGCCAACGGATCGAGAGCAGCTTCATCAAAGGGCTGGACAAGCTATCGCCTCTGCTGACGACCGTGTCGGATGGATTGAGCAAGGCAATCGAGACCTTGATCGGCAGCAAAGGCTTCGAAGATGTCGTGAAGATGCTGTCAGCCGGTCTTCAAAGCTTCGCGGATTACATCGCCCGAGGTGATCTAGCTAAGGACATGCAGAGGCTCAGCATTGCTGTCAGCGATGCCGTCACTTGGATCGGTGGTGCCGTAGATTGGGTGAAACGCAACCTGCCTTGGATCACCAGCCCCCTCAGCACGGCGACGAATGCAGCTGCCGGGGCGATGGGAGCTAGCCCGAGCACGGCCGCCAAGCTAGGCAATGCGGCTAGCTCTGCCCTCATGGCGAATCCTCTGCTCAATCCCTTTGGCTTCTTGGGTGCAGTCGGGAATCTGTTTACCGGGAAGGCCAATGCGGCCGATATGTCGAGCCGGGGCGGCTTTGGCGATACCGCGAGCTATGCCGATCCGAAGTGGAATCAGTACATCAAGTCCATGATGGGGATGGGCTGGTCGTACGAACAAGCGGTCGGCATTGTCGCTAACCTGAAGGAAGAATCCGGTGGGAATCCCTACGCCATCGGTGATCAGGGTAAAGCATTCGGTCTAGCGCAGTGGCATCCCGACAGGCAGGCGCAGTTCAAGTCGCTCTTTGGCTACGACATGCGGCAAGGCAGCGCCTTCGATCAGCTGCGGTTCATCGATTGGGAGTTGCGCAACACCGAGCGCGGAGCTGGAAATGCTGTCGCAAGTTCTTCAACTTCCCAGCAAGCCAAGGATGCCTTCCTGCGCCTTTATGAGCGTCCATCGGCGGAAAACGTTGCGGCACGTTCTGGCAATGACACGGCCTATCGCTTGTCCAGAGCCCATCCGCGAGACAGCATCACTCGCGTCGATATCAACATCAGCAATCAAACCCCGGCATCGGTGAATGTCACGACAGCAGCATCGAAGGCTGCCCAATGAGATTCTACGACATCATCATTAAGAAGAATGGGAAGCTCGTTACCTCACCAGCATTGTCCGGCGGCCCAAGCTTTTCGCTTGGTGCAGGCGCGCGTCAGGGTTCGACGCAGCAAAGCACCTACACCTCCTACTTCAACGGACAGACTTTGCCGGGGGCACTCAACATCGAACTCGATCTGGCCATCGGCGCCATGGCAACGCCCCAGAAGGGCGGCTCGATCACGGTCTGGGGTGTAAGCAAGGCTGAGATTTCCCAATCCCAAGACCTGATCAACGCCGAGGTCGAGGTGTGGGGAGGCATGAGGAAGGGGCTGCCACTGGCTGAACCGGCACAGAGCGCGGTGCCTCTGATGATTGGGAGGGTGAACCAAGCCTTTGGTAATTGGGTCGGTGCGGAACAAAACCTCACCCTCATCTTTAGCCCGGACGTTGGCCGTGCGAACGATCCCAAGAACTTCGTGTTTAACTGGAGGCGAAATACATCGCTGGTCGATGCGATTAAAGCGACGATGAGCGCTGCGTTGCCCGGCAGTCGCGCCGAGTGTTTCATCTCGCCGAGCCTGAAGTATGACTATGACCAGGTTGGCGTCTACGGCAGCTTGCCTCAGTTCGCCCAAGCTCTCTATTCGCTGACTAATGTGCAGGCGTTCGCAGGCATCAAGACCGTGAACGGTCTGCCTTATGGGGGCGTGGAGTGCTTCACCAAGTCCATCGATAACCGAACCTACGTCTTCTACGACAACACCGTGCGCCTTCGTAACGGGAAGGCGGCAACTGGAACGGCGATTACCGAGATTGCCTTTGCTGATTTGATCGGACAGCCGACGTGGATTGGTCCGAATACGATCAGCTTTAAGACCGTGATGCGTGCCGACATCAGCATTGGCGACGAGGTGAGGCTTCCGAAGGCAGTAGCTGCGTTTGGCATTCAGACAATAGCATCGTCTCCCACCCAGGAATCCGGCAGCGCGGGGTTTGCTTCGCGGGATAAGCTGACATTCGCTGGCACGTTTAACATTCAGACCATTCGACACTACGGCAACTTCCGGCAAGCTGATGCCGCCAGTTGGGTGACGGTATTCACCGCCGTGTTCAATGCATCGTATGGGAAGGCCCCAGCGGATTCGCTGAATACAGGCGTCACGACTAAGAATCCGATGCCTGTGAAGATTAACGAGCAGCAGTCGGTGGTGGTGAACCCAACGCCGCCGAACATCCCTAGCTCGCAGCAGGTGGTCGTCGTACGAGCCACCCCGCCTGCGGCAGGGCCTGTTCCGGGAGTACAGAGCCCACAGACACAGGCAGGCCCGGTGTCATCGGCGGTGATGCCTTCGATGGGATTCGTCGTTCGGAGTAGCTGATGTTCGACGGCGAAAACTACAATCCCGACGAGCCTCAGGATGATCCGGAGATATTGGGCTGGATCAGTGGGGTCCTAAAGAGCATCGCTAACGAGCAGGACGAGACGGTGAAAGCCTCGCTGTTTGCAGAGTGTGTCGTCGGCGTTTGGATGTTCAAAGTTGAGACCGGCCGCTCGCTGAATCTCGGTCCGCTACGTCCTCACTATGATGAGCTACGGCGACGGCTAGAGGCCCAGTTCGGCCCACTATAAAAGAGCCCGTAAACGGCCTGGGGTCGGCGGTAGGGCGGCGCGGGTGTTTACCCGACCCCGCCGCCAAAGGGCCAGCAGCGGGCTACTGCGGCCCGCTAACCGGATGCCGGGGGGATAGCCTAGGGCCGACGCGCGCGGGCTACCCCCTCCTGAATTGAATCACATTGCTAGCCTGATGCACGGCAGGCGGCGGGTTGATGATTGTTTGTAGATGTGCAGCCCATTTCTCGAGCGCTTCCTTCTTCTCAGCAAAGTAGTCGTGTCGATCGTAGGTGCGGATGAGGCGCTTCATGGAGTGACCGACGGCGAGTTCTTTGATTTCGTATGGAACGCCGAGTCTACCTAGTCCTGTGCGAACGGTTCGGCGGATGTCTCGGACCTGCCAGCCGGTAACTTCTGATAGCTTATCTAGTTTGGCCTTGCCGACTGTGTATCCTGAGAAAGGACGGAAAGGACGGCGGCGAGAAACAGAAAACACATAGGGGCAGTCTTCATGCCGAGGCAGGTCATTGAGGAGCTGAAGGGCAAGAGGAACTAACGGCGCTATGTGATCGCGTTTTCCCTTGTATCGTGCCTTGGGAATAATCAGTTTGTCGACGTCGATTTCTATCAGCTTTGCCTGGCTGACTTCTTCTAACCTGCATCCCGTTAGGAATAGGATCTTGATGAGGATGCCGTAGACGCCGAGCTGGCCCGCTGCCTCCCAGATAGCGCGAATTTTGGTATCGGTGAGATCGTCCTCACGTCTTGTGTCATCTTCAGTTAAGTTGACCGACTCATCGTTGAGACCTTTGGCTTCGCTATATTTCAGACCATAGCGTTGGTCCTTCACGGCCCAGGCAAACGCGGCGCGTATGGCAACCATCGCTCCACGTGCAGCCCACGAACCTCGTTCTTCTCGGATGGTGTCGAGGCGGTCCAGCAGTTCAGTTTTCTTGATGTGAATTACAGGCCGTCGGCGGAGCATCTGGTCGGAGCCTGGTGCGTAGGTGACTTCCCACCGCCAACCGCCTGTAGGAATCCGCACTGCCTTCTGAGTTTTCACGTAGCCTAACCAATCCTGCTTAAGCGCAGCTTCTATTTGCTTTGGGTTGCGAAGCTTCGGCAGCTTGATACGGATGTAGTCGAGACAGAGTCGTTCCAGATTGTTGGCGATGGTGGCCCGGCGTTTCGCGTTGGGGACCTCGCCGGCCAGCATTTGCAGCTTGGCTTGTCTGGCGAGTTCCCACGCGTCCAAGAGCTTGATTTGCCCGACGCGAGCTAACGTGACTGTCGTTTGGTCGCCGTTCGCCAATCGGTCTTGGAAGATATAGGTCCGCGTTCCCGATTCGCTGTGCTTGACGCCCAAGCCGGGGAAGTTGGCGCTGAAGCGACGCGTGCCTCTCGGTATGTCTGGGCCTCGAACAGTCTCCTCTGTGAAAATGAGTGACGGCTTCTTCATTGACCTCTCCTACGACTGTGTATGGGGAGGCTTGGCGATGAGCGCCGGTTTTTGGACGGTTTTTGCTAGCTCCCCCTGTGGGTAAGTTAGGGGGAGCGGTACTTCAACGAAAGGACACTATTAAAACACTCGCTTAATCGGCGTTTTACGGGCATTGTCCCGACGTCGGCAGCTAAGTCGTCAGAGACGAGTTCTCACGTACTTAAGCTTGTCGAACATCAGTACTCGCTTTCGGGGATGTCGTCGTCGGCAGGGTACTCCTCGGTCGCCGGTGCGTCCTCGTCCGGTCCGACCAGGCCCGCCACCAGGGAGGTCTGCTCGCCCTTGCGCCGCACGGCGTCGATCCTGGCACCCGGGAAGGTCTTCAGGATCGCCTGTACCAACGGATTGCTCTCCGCTTGGCTGCGCAGCTCGTCGCCTTTTGCCGCCTTCTGCTCGTTGAGCGTTGGCTTGCCGGCATCCGAAGACACCGAGGCGATCCAGCGCCGGCCGGTCCATTGGCCCAAAAGCTCGCTGAGCCGGGCGGCGAGGTCGGGTGGCGCCTTGGGCTGCGGCCGGAACTCGATCAGGCCGGGTTCGCAGCGCACCTCGTGCACATGGTGCATCAGGTGATGGACCAGCCGCGCTTCGCGGCGCGCCTCGAACAGGGCGACGATCTCGGTGAACGACTTGGGGTTGGGCGGGGCGGCAGCCGGCTGCGCGACGGCCGTGGCGACCGGCTGGGTCGCGAGCCTTGCTGCCGCACCGCCGCCACCGCCACCGCCACCACCACGTGGCGGAAGCGGGGCTGCGGCCGTCGCCGGGCCGGCGGCCGGGGAAGGGGCTGCGCCGTTCTGCAGCGCCTTGATCGCATCGGACGGCGAGGGAAGGTCGGCCGCATAGCAGAGGCGGATCAGCGCCATCTCGGCCGCGCGCAGCGGCGAGGGAGCTGCCAGCGTCTCCTGCAGGCCCTTCATCAGCAGTGTCCAGGCCCGCGTCAGCGACGCCATCGAGAGCTTGCCCGCCAGGGCGAGGCCCTGCGCCCGCTCGCTGTCGGCCGAGGCGGCCGCCGCATCGGGCGCGACCTTGAGCCGCGTCACCCAGTGCGTGAGCTCGAGCAGGTCCTGCAGGATGACCACGGGATCGGCGCCCGAATCGTGCATCTCGGCCAGGGCGGCCACGACCGACGGCGCGTCGCCGCGCATGGTCTTCTCGAAGAGCTCGAGCACGCGGCTGCGGTCGGCCAGACCCAGCATGTCGCGCACCTGGTTGGCGTCGACCACGCCGCTGCCATGGGCGATCGCCTGGTCGAGCATCGAGAGCCCATCGCGGACCGAGCCGTCGGCGGCGCGGGCCAGCAGGGTCAGCGCCTCGGGCGAGATCTCGACCTTCTCGGTGACGGCGATCTTGCTGAAATGATCGACCAGCACCTGCTGCGGCACGCGCTTCAGGTCGAAGCGCTGGCAGCGGCTCAGCACCGTCACCGGCACCTTGCGGATCTCGGTGGTGGCGAACAGGAACTTCACATGCGGCGGTGGCTCTTCCAGCGTCTTCAGAAGGGCGTTGAAGGCCTTCTCCGACAGCATGTGCACTTCGTCGATGATGTAGACCTTGTAGCGCGCCGACACCGGCCGGTAGCGCACGCCCTCGATCAACTCGCGCACGTCGTCGATGCCGGTGCGCGAGGCCGCATCCATCTCGATCACATCGACATGGCGGTCCTCCGTGATGGCGAGGCAATTGTCGCAGACGCCGCAAGGATCGACCGTGGCGCCACCCTTGCCGTCCTTGCCGACGCAGTTCAGCGCTCGGGCGATGATGCGGGCGGTCGTGGTCTTGCCGACGCCGCGCACGCCGGTGAGCATGAAGGCGTGCGCAATGCGGCCCGTGGCGATGGCGTTGCGCAAGGTGCGCACCATCGCCTCCTGGCCGACCAGGGTGGTGAAATCGACCGGACGGTATTTGCGGGCGAGGACCCGATAGGGAAGCTGTTCCTTGGCTTCCGGCATGGCGAGCGTCCTACCCGAAAGGCGCCGTGGCCCCATGAGGCCCGGCGGTCGTCGCGCCCGGCCGCCTGTGCCGGCGGCGGCGCGCGCCAGGCGACAGGTGAGAGACCGGCATGACCCGAAGCGAATTCGTTACGGCTGCTTCCTTCCGGATCTGACCGGGTTGGCGACTGCTCCGCCCACACCGGCCCCTCGAGGCGGTTATATCAGGAGTCGGGGCGCGCCGTGCAAGGCCGGAAGTGGATGATTTCCGGCCGCTTGTCAGGGGCGCCAAGCCCTTGCTTTTACAGCGTTTGGGAGGAATTGGCAGGGGCCGGGCAGGTCTCAGGGCTTGGCCTCGCCGACCTTGTCCAACGTCAGGACGATGAACTTGTGGAAGTCACTGGTGTCCAGGGGCCGCTGGTCGCGGAGCTGAAACAGCGGCTGGCGCGCCTGCACAAAGCGGGCGGTGATGACCATCTTGCGGCCCTCGAGGGACATCCCGCGGGGCAGCCGCAAGGCAAAGGGAATGGGCACCTGCCATCCGCTGCGCACGACCTGCTCGGCCAGGACCTCGCCAGCAGCGGACTTCGAGATATCAAGCAGTTCCACCTGGAGCTCGACGCCGTGCGGCAACGGCATCTTCTCGAGGTACGACGCCGCGCCGTCGATCACGATCGACGGCGGCAACTCGTCTCCCAGGTTGCGCAGAAGCAGACCGAGATGGGTCATCACGGCCTGCCCCTCAGGATCGAGCATGCAGGTGAAGCGAAGCGGGACGGAGGTGCCGTCCTTGCGGCGCAACCATCCCATGCCGCTCACGGTGGTGGCGATCTTCTGGGTGCCCACGGTCTCTTCGGTGCGCTCGATGGCGAGCCAGGGCCGGCCGTCGAAGGCCACCGTCACGAAGGCCGGGTCGCCCTTGCGGATGTCGGTCCCGGCCTTGCCGGCACAGCGCGACAGTACGGACGTGGGGATACTTCCCGCCTCCTGCGCCCGGGCGCTCCCCAAGGCGGCCAGCAGACCGGCCAACAGCCAGAAACCGAGCATGCGCATGCGCCGACCTCGCGAAATGGAACGGTTCACCTCCCTGTGGCAGGCACCGATCGCCTGCGCCTTGCGCTAGCGCAAAGCGGGCGATCGTTTCAGTCCCAGATGATCGCGCAGGCTCGTTCCTGCGTAGTCGGCTCGGAACAGGCCGCGTTCCTGCAGGATCGGGACCACGAGGCCGACGAAGGCGTCAAACTGGCCGGGGAAGAAGGGTGGCATGACGTTGAACCCGTCGGCGGCACCGGCCCGGAACCAGCGTTCCAGCACGTCGGCGATCTGCACCGCCGTGCCCACCAGCAGCAGGTGCCCGCGCGCCGCTGCCACCCGGTAGTAGAGCTCGCGCAGGGTCAGCTTGTCGCGCCGCGCCATTTCCATGAGCAGGGCCGAGCGGCTCTTGAGATGCTCGGTCGGCGGCGGCGCCGGTACCGGGCCGTCCATCGGATAGGTCGACATGTCCAATCCGAGCCGCTCCGACAGCACCGTGAAGGCCTGGGCAGTGTCGATGTTGCTATTGAGCTCGGCGAACAGCGCCGGGGCCTCGGCCTCGCTGCGGCCGATCACCGGCATGATGCCTGGCATCACCAGCACGTCCTCGGGTCGGCGGCCGAAGCCTGCGACCTGCTTCTTCAGCGCCGTGTAGAAGCCGAGCGCCTCGTCCTGGTTGTTCTGCGCGGTGAAGACCACGTCGGCGATGCGTGCCGCCAACGCCTGACCGGGCCCCGACGAACCCGCCTGGATCAGCACCGGATGGCCTTGCGGCGGGCGCGGCACGTTGAGCGCACCCTCGATCGCGAAGTACCGGCCCTTGAAGTGCGGCACATGGAGGCTGCCCGGCTTCACGAAGCGGCCCGCCTTCTTGTCGCCGATGAAGGCACCGTCGTCCCAGCTGTCCCACAGGAGGCGGCAAGCCTCGACGAACTCCTCGGCCATGGCGTAGCGCTCGGCGTGCGGCGGATGCTGGCGGCCGAACACGGCGCTCGACTTGGCATAGGCCGTCGTCACCACGTTCCAGCCGGCGCGACCGCCGGAGATGTGGTCGAGCGACGCGAAGCCGCGCGCCACGTGGTAGGGCTCGGCGTAGGTCGTCGAGGCGGTCGCGGCCAAGCCCAGTCGCGACGTCGTCATGGCGAGCGCTGCGAGCAACGTCAGCGGCTCGAACTTGCCGATGGTCGAGGGATGCTCGCCGTAGCCGGTGGCAAAGCCGTCGCCCAGGAAGAACATGTCGAACTTGCCGCGCTCGGCCGTGGCGGCGATGTGCTGCATCAGTCCGAGGTTCGGCCAGTCGGTGGTGACGGCGTCGGGATGCCGCCAACCACCGACATGATGGCCGGGCGCCTGCACGAAGACGCCGAGGCGCATCTGGCGCTTGTCGTCGGGGGCCATGGCTCAGTGCGCGAAGTGGCGCATGCCGCCGTCGACCGGGATCACGGTGCCGGTGACGTAGCGGGCGGCGGGCGAGGCGAGGAAGGCGACGAGGTGGGCGACGTCTTCCGGTTCGCCGAAATGGCCGATCGGGATGTTGCGCTCGATGAAGGCGCGGCGGCTCTCCTTGGTCGGATGCAGCTTCTCGAGGATCTGCTCGCTGTTGATCCGGCCGGGCTGGATGGTGTTCACCGTCACGCCCTCGGCCGCGACCTCGCAGGCGAGGCCCTTGGCCCACAGGTGAAGGGCTGCCTTCGCGGCCACCGCCGCGTTGAGGCCACGCGGCTCCATGGTGCCGCTGATGTTGACAATGCGGCCCCAGCGTCGCTGGCGCATCCCGGGCAGCAGGGCCGTGCTGAGCCGCCGCGCCGAGGTGAAGTTGAGCGCCAACGCCTCTTCCCAGAATGCCTCATCGGCGTCGACGGTGGTGGGCCGCGAGCCGCCGGCGCAATTGACCAGGATGTCGACCTGGCCCAGCGCCCGGCTGGCGTCAGCGACGATCCGCTCCATATCGGCCGCGACTGTGATATCCCCGGCGATCGGGGTGACGTTGGGGTGTCGCTCGATCCGGTCGATTCGCCGCGCCGTGGCGGCGACCTTGGCGCCCTGTTCGGCCAGCAGCCGGACGATACCGGCGCCGATCCCGGCGCTGGCGCCGGTTACCAGGCAGGTCCGGCCCTTTATGTCGTAGTCCATCGTTCCCTGATGGACGAGCGGGGAGGCTTTGTCAGCAGCGCGAGGGGCGTTAGAGTTGTGCGATCGCCAGGGGAGACATGCTGATGGCTGCCAAGAAGAAATCCGCCGCGAAGAAGGCCGCTGCCAAGAAGAAAGCGGCAAAGAAGACCGCCAAGGCCAAGAAGCCTCGTCCGGCAGCGAAGAAGACGGTGAAGAAGGCGGCGAAAGCCGCAAAGAGCCGCCCGGCGCCCAAGAAGACCGCGCCCGTCCGCAAGCCGCCTCCCGCCGCCAAGAAGGCAGCGCCGCCGCCGATGATGGATCCCGCCGCCGTCATGGCGATCGACGAGCGCATCGCCCTCGTGCGGGCAAATCTGCGCGAGCTGGTCGAGCAGGCCGCGTCTTCGGCCGGCGCCGCCAACGAGGAGCTGCTGTCGCAGCGCATCAGCGAGCAGGAAGAGCGCTTGCGCGACCTCCGCAAGCAGCGCGAGGAGCTGACCGGGAGCCCCGCCTAAGCTTTGCGGAGCGCCAGGGCGAGCACGAACCCCGCGGCCAGGGCCACGAAGGACAATACCGTCATCACCGCGATCGAGGGCCGCGGCGGGTGAGCCTTGGGCATGTCCATGGACATATGGGACATCGCGGCATGCTCATCGCCCGTCATGTTCATCGGCGCGTTCGCCGGACGAACCGTCATCATGCCGTGCTTGAGATGGTTTGCAACCAGCCACCAGTTCATCGGGTAGGCGACGATGAAGCCGACCAGCAGGCCCATCGACATCACGAACCAGAAGTTCGGCGTCACCGGATTGTCCGCCAGCGCAACGTGGCGGCGCAGGAACATCATCGTCGGCATCATGCCGGCCATCAGCAGGTTCATCGACAGCAGCTCGGCCATGAAGGTGCTCTTCAAGGCCCGCCCGTAGCTGCCGCCGGCCATGTCGCGCATGAACAGCGCCTGGAAGATCGTCCAGCCGAAGGCGAAGCCCAGAACGTATTCCAGGATCATCTCGGCCGCGCCGACGATGCCGAAGTGGCTCGCCAGCACGGCGCCGGCAAGGATGCCGACGCCATCCCCGGCGACGCAATGCATGGTCGATCCCAGGGTCTGCCGCCACCGCGTCGCGACATATTGCTCGTGCAGTCCCGGCAGCGGCTCGCGGCACCCCAGCACGTAGAGGAAGGCGCCGATCACGCCGGTGTAGGCGGTCAACAGCACGAAGCCCCATTTCATGACCGGCGATTCGGGTGTTGTCCTGATGTCGATCGCGACGAACAGCAGCGATGCCGCCGCCAACAGGAACCACAGCAGCATCACGCCGTCGAGCATCTAGTCCGCCTTGAGGTTTGCCGCCTTCAGCATCGGCGCCCAACGCTCGACTTCGGCCTTCTGGAACTCCGCCAGCCGCTGGACCGTCTGCATCTCGGCCTTGGGGATGTCCTGGCCGAGATCGGCAAAGCGCCTTTGCACGCTGGTGGAGGCCAGCGCTTCCCTGATGGCCGCGTTCAGCCGGTCGATGACGGCGTCCGGCGTGGCGCGCGGCACCCAGATCGCATGCCACACCGAGACGTGGAAGCCCGGCAGGCCCGCTTCATCGGCGGCCGGGATCTCGGGCGCCGCGGCAAGGCGTTCGCCGGCGGTCACGGCATAGGCCTTGATCTTGCCGCCGCGCAGTTGCGGCAGGGAATTGGCCGCCTGGTCGATCAGCAGGTCGATCTGGCCCGACAGCAGGTCCTGCATGGCCGGCGCGCCGCCGCGATAGGGCACGAATTGGAAGGTGACGCCCGTGCGTTGCCGGAGATCGAGTGACGCCATGTGGCCGATCGTGCCCAGCGCCCCGCCCATGGTCGCCTTGCCGGGATTGGCCTTCAGCCAGGCCAGCAGCTCCTGCAGGTTCGCGGGCTCCAAATTCCGGCGCGCCGAGATGAACATGGGATTGACGGCGAACATGCCGACCGGAGCCATGTCGCGCAGCAGCTCGAAGCCACCGCCCGGCTGGATCGCCCAGATGGTGATGTGCGAGCCGGCATGGCCGACGCTCAGCGTGTAGCCGTCGGGCTGCGCCCGCGCCACCTTGGTGACGCCGACAGCACCGCTCGCGCCGGTCACGTTCTCCACCAGGATCGACTGGCCGAGCGTGCGCTGCATCGCTTCGGCCATGATGCGCGTCAGCGTGTCGGTCGGCCCACCGGCGGGATAGGGGACGACGATCGACAGCGACTTCGTTGGATAGGACTGCGCCAGGGCTCCGGTTGATCGGGCGAGCGCCGCGCCGCCGGCAAGCTGGATGAGCGTACGTCGTCGCATCTTTGCCTCCGCAAGAAGAGGACAAGGCAACTCAACGTGTACTCAGCCGACTATGACACGCGCGACCGCCGCCGGGAATGGCCGGCGGCTATTCGGCCTTGGCGCCCGACTTCTCGATGATCGGCAGCCAGAAGGCCTGGTCGTCCTCGATCGTCTTGCGGGCGGCCGCGGGCGAGGCGGGCGGCAGCATCTCGAAGCCCTGGGGCAGGAGCTTCTCGCGCACCTGGGGGTTCTCGCTGATGCGGTTCAGCTCGGCATTGAGCCGCGCGACGATGGTGGACGGCGTGTTGATGGGCACCGCGAAGCCCAGCCATACGGCCACGTCGAAATCGGGCACCCCCGCCTGCATCATCGTCGGCAGATCGGGCATCAGCGGCGAGCGTTCCCTGCTGGTGACGGCGAGCGCCCTGAGCTTGCCGGCCTTGATCTGGGGCAGCACGGTCGGGGTGTTGCAAAAGCCCATCGTCACCTCGCCGTTCACGACGGCCAGCACCGCCGCCGGCGCGCCGCGGTAGGGGACGTGCTGCAGCTTGATGCCGGTGCGCTCCTCGAAAATGACGCCCGACAGATGCAGGCTCGAACCGACGCCGCTCGAGCCGTAGGTGAGCTCGCCCGGCTTGGCCTTGGCCTGGGCGATGAGGTCGGCGACGCTGGTCGCGGGATTGGCGGCGGAAACTACCAGCGTGTTGGGAAGTGCGCCGGTGATGCAGAGGGGCATCAGGTCCTTCAATGGATCGTAGCCGGGCGCCTTGTACATGCCCATGTTCCACACCGTCGTGCCCTGCGAGGTGAGCAGCAGCGTGTAACCGTCGGCCGGCGCGCGGCAGCCTTCGGCCGTCCCCACAAGGCCGCCGGCGCCGCCCTTGTTGTCGACCACCACCGGCTGGCCGATCGCCTTGGCCAGCTCCTCGCCGAAGGTGCGGCCGACGATATCGGCGCCGGCGCCCGGCGCGAATGGGATGATCATGCGTATCGGCCGCTCGGGCCACTCTGCGGCACGCGCCGACGCCGGCAGGAGCAGCATTGCTCCCGCCAGGACATGCCGTCGTTTCATGGCTGCTTTCCTCCCTGCACGGCGCTCAGTAGGCTACGCTTCGTCAAACGACAGCGAGAGGAACGGACCATGCGGATCGGCGTCACGATGTTTTCCACGGATTACGCCATTCCCCCGCATGAGCTCGCCGTCGAAGCGGAGAAGCGCGGCTTCGAATCGTTGTGGTTCCCCGAGCACAGCCATATCCCGACCAGCCGCAAATCGCCATGGCCTGGCGGCCCCGAGCTGCCGAAATGGTACTACGACACCTACGACCCCTTCCTGGCGATCGCGGCGGCCGCGGTCGTCACCAAGACCATCAAGCTCGGCACCGGCGTCTGCCTGGTGGTCCAGCGCGATCCCATCCATACCGCCAAGGAGGTCGCCACCGCCGATCGGCTCAGCAACGGCCGGGTGCTGTTCGGCATCGGCGGCGGCTGGAACGCCGAGGAGATGGAAGACCACGGCACGGCGTTCGGCACGCGCTTCAAGCTGATGCGCGAGCGCGTCGAGGCGATGAAGGAGATCTGGGCGCGCTCCAAGCCGAAATATGCCGGCGACTTCGTGAAGTTCGACGAGATGATGCAGTGGCCCAAGCCGGTGCAGAAGCCGCATCCGCCGATCATCGTCGGCGGCGGGTTGCCGCACGGCGCACGCCGCGCCGTGGCCTACGGCGATGGCTGGATGCCGATCGGCGGGCGCGGCGGCGACACGCTCGCCATGCTGCCGGAGTTCCGCGAGATGCTGAAGGTGTCGGGCCGCAAGGAAAGCGATGTGCCGGTCACGCTGTTCGGCGTCAGTGCCAACGCCGACGCCCTGAAGCGCGCCGAGGATGCCGGTGTCGACCGTGTCGTGCTGGGGGTTCCGCCCGAAGCCCGCGACAAGGTCCTGCCCGTGCTCGACAAGGGCGCGGCCCTCATCCGGTGAGCTGATCAAGTGACCCGCGGTCTTGCTGGCCTGACTGAAGTCCCGTCCGAACCGATCGCGCTCTCGGTCCTGACGGGCTTCCTCGGCAGCGGCAAGACAACGCTTCTCTCGCGCGTCCTCAACGTCCCGGATCTCAGCGACACTGCCGTCCTGATCAGCGAGTTCGGCGCCGTGGCGCTCGACCATCAGCTGCTGGAGGCGGCCGTCGACGACATCGTCGAGCTGCCCAACGGCTGCACCTGCTGCGCCGTCCGGCAGGGCCTGGCCGATGCCTTCTATCGCCTGCTGCGATCGCGCCAGGCTGCCGCGCGGCCGCCATTCCGGCGCATCGCGCTCGAGACCAGCGGCCTCGCCGATCCGGCGCCAACGCTCTACACGCTCTCCGCCGATTCCTTTCTTGAGGCCTCGCTGCGGCTCGACCGGGTCGTGACCACGATCGATGCCGTGCTGGGCGAGGGAACGCTCGATCGCTATCCCGAGGCCACCGCCCAGGCTGCCGTGGCCGATCTCTTGCTTCTCACCAAGACGGACATGGCCCCTGCCTCTCAAAACCTCGTCCAGCGCCTCGCAGCGTTGAACCCCATGGCGCCGATCGTCGACGCCCGCGACGCCGAGGCGAGCGACCTGCTGTTCGGCGGCGCGCCCAAGGCGCTGCCGCGGCCGCAGCTCCATGCGACGGCAGCGCATGCCCACGGCATCCATGCCCTGTCGGTGCGGCTGCAGCGGCCGATGAGCCGTCTCGCCTTCGCCATGGCGCTGGGTGGGCTGGCGCGCGATCACGGCGACAGGCTGTTGCGGGTCAAAGGCCTGGTCGAGTTCTCCGATCGGCCCGATGGGCCGGCGGCGATCCACGCCGTGCAACACACCCTTTATCCGCCGCGCTGGCTCGACGGTTGGCCCGATGCCGACCGGACCAGCAGGCTTGTCTTCATCGTGCGCGATCTCGAGCCGGACGAGATCCTGCGCCGCTTTGCCGACGGCGAGCCGGCCCCCCTCAATTCTCAAACAGGAGTCACCTGATGCTCGATCTCGCCATCACCGGCGGCACCTGCGTGCTGCCGACGGGAACCCTGGCCGCCGATATCGGCGTGAAGGATGGTCGTATCGCCCTGGTCGGCGGCCCAGGCTCGTTGCCGGAAGCGACACGCACCGTGTCGGCCAAGGACCGCCTGGTCATTCCAGGCGGCATCGATCCGCACATCCACTGCCTGATGCCGGTGCGCGCGCCGGGCCGGCCCGACGTGCTGACCGATCCGCCCTCGCAGGTCAGCAAGGCGGCGCTGCATGGCGGCACCACGACCCTGATCGATTTCGTGCAATGCGTGCACGATCGCACCATCCAGCAGTCGATCGAGGCGACGCAGGCTCAATGGCGCAATGCCTGCTACTGCGACTATGGCTTCCATCTGACGCTGATGGGCGAGGTGCCGGTGCCGCATTTCGGCCAGCTCGCCGACGCCATGCAGGATGGCCATGCCAGCATCAAGATCTTCACCACCAACATCCGGCCGGGAAACCTCGGGCGCATGGTGCCGCACGGCCACATCTGGGAGGCGCTGAAGGTCGTGGCCGGGGCGGGTGGCATCGCCTGCATCCATGCCGAGGACAACGACATCGTCATGTTCATGTACGAGAAGCTGATGCGCGAGAACCGCGTCAGCTTCGAGCACATGGCCGAGGTGCACAACGCGCTGAGCGAGGAGCTTTCCTTCAACCGCGTGATCCGGCTGGCCGAGAACGTCGAGGGTGCGGCGCTCTACATGGTGCATGTCTCGGCGGCGACCGGCGTCGCCGCGCTGGAGTCGTCACGGGCGCGCGGCTTCCCGATGTACGGCGAGACCCTGCACCAGTACCTGCTCTACAACTCAGAGGATTATAAGCGGCCGGGCGGGCAGATGTTCCACACCTACCCGTCGCTGAAATACCCCGAGGACCAGAAGCGGCTGTGGGAGGCGACCAACCGCGGCGCCATCCAGGTCATCGCCACCGACGAGCTGTGCTGCCCGCTTCGGGTCAAGCTGCAGGGCAGCCGGATCGACGACACGACGGGCGGCAACTCCGGCGTCGAGCCGCGCGTCGGCCTGATGTACACCAACATGGTGACCAAGCGCGGCTATTCGGCCGAGCATTTCGTCGACATGATCTCGAGCAATGCCGCCCGCATCATGGGCCTCTACCCGCGCAAGGGCGCGCTGGCCGTGGGCTCGGACGCCGACATCGTGCTGCTGCAGACCGGCATCTCGAAGACGATCACCGCCGCGGACCTGCACGAGACCGACTATACGCCGTGGGAAGGCCACGTCGTGACTGCGTGGCCGACCACCACGATCATGCGCGGCAATGTCGTCGTGGAAGACGGCGCCTTCCACGGCGACCTCAAGCACGGCCAGTTCCTGAAGCGCAAGGTGGCAGACGAGATCCGAAGCCGGCCAGCTATCTAGACCACTAGCTCTTCACAAAGGCGAGGCGTATCGGCGGTGCCTGCACTGCCGTCAGCATTGCCGGAGGTTCCCGGGCGTTTCCGGCGTTTCCGACAGACCGATTTGTGTTCGACCGGAGGCCGACCCCCTACTGATTGGAGTTAAGACAGTTACGCTAATTGCGCTACCCGTTTTAGAGTGCGCCAAGGCGGTCGGCCTCCGCTGATCTGGAAGTGCGCGCGAATATCGGATGAACGATGCATAGAACGGACGCCGCAAAGCGCGGCGGCATCGGGTAACATAACTTGTGTGTTTATAACTGTCAATAACCAAAGTATTCTAGGCGGCAAAAGGGAACTGCACGGGGCCGAGCCGACGATAGCGTATTCTTTTCTTGCGACTTTTGGCGCTCAAGGAGGGGCCATATCTGGGCAGCGCCTTCGCGCTCATACTAGACCCTGCATAACTCGCCCGACGCGCAGGTGAACCCGCAAGCAATGCTGTCACCGCGTCCAGACGCCGAAGGTCAGGTCGCGTAGTCGGGGCTTTCGCGGTCGAGCCGGCGCTTGAGCGCTGCCCACGGACGCTGGCCCTTGCTCTCGAAGCTCTCGAACTGTTGTGCGGCATGCTCGGCCACCGAGTCCGCGGGCAGCACGACCTTCTGGCCGCCCTGGGTCGCGGCGACCTGCAGCCGGCAGGCCTGCTCCAGGTAGTACATCTGGTAGAAGGCGTCGCCGACGGTGCGGCCGGTGGTCAGCAGCCCGTGATGGCGCAGAATCATGGCGTCGTTGTCGCCGAGATCGCGCACCAGCCGCTCGCGCTCGTCGAGATCGAGCGCGATGCCCTCATAGTCGTGATAGCTGGTGCGGCCGAAGAACTGCATCGACATCTGGTTCAGCGGCAGCAGGCCCTGCTCCTGCGCTGCCACCGCCATGCCCGCGGTGGTGTGGCTGTGCATGACGCACTGCGCATCCTCCCGCGCCATGTGTACCGCCGAATGGATGGTGAAGCCCGCATTGTTGATCTTGGCATCCTCGAGCGGCTCGATGGCGTGGCCTTCGGGATCGACGGCGATCAGGCTCGACGCGGTGATCTCGTCGAACAGGTAGCCGAACGGATTGAGCAGGAAGCGGTGGTCCTTGCCAGGCAGGCGCACCGACAGGTGGGTGAAGATCAAGTCGTCCATCCCGAAGCGGGCGAACAGTCGATAGGCCGCCGCCAGGTCGCAGCGCAGTTCCCACTCCTGAGGGTCGATATTGCGTCGGTCGGTCATTGCGTCCTCACCACGGGTCGATTGAACCTACACCTTACGCTCGCTACGCGCCTTATCCGTTGCCACCGCGTCGACGATGCCCTTGGCCGAGACGATGACTCCGTAGTCCCTCAGCGCCGTCTCGACCGAGATGACGCCATCCAGCACATCGTCGGCCACCTTCCCCGGATCGCGCTCCAGCGGGTTGCCGTAGCCGCCGCCGGCCGGGCCGTAGCAGACGAAGCGGCCGTCCTTGCCGATGCCCATATACGGCACCTTGGAAGGCAACGGCTTGGCGTCGTTGGCCCCGGGCACGAACAGGTCGAGCTTGGCCGGCATCCCTTCGCCGCCGCCCAAGAAGCCCCAGGGCTTGTAGCGATGGCCTTCGCCTTCGACCGAGGCGCCGCCGTCGCTGAGGAAGGTGAACTCACGCACCGAGCCCAGACCGCCGCGCCACTTGCCGGCGCCGGCCACGTCCTCACGCAGCTCGTAGCGCAGCACGCGCAAGGGCAGGTGGGTCTCGATGTCCTCGATCGGGTTGTTGCGGGTGTTGGCGTAGAGCGTGTCGACGGCGTCCATGCCGTCCTTGCCAAGACGTCCGCCGTAGGAGCCCTCGAAGATCTCCATATGCACCCAGTGGGTCTCGTCCTTGAGGCCGGAGAAGGCGATGACCTTGAGGTTGCCGATGCCGGCCGAGACGTTGCCCGGCATCGCCGACGACAGCGCCTTCATCACCGTGTCGGCGAGCTGATTGCCGGGGCAGAAGCGGGCGATCGTCGGCGCCGGAAAAGTCGGGTTGGCGAGGCAGCCCTTGGGCGCCACGATGGTGATCGGCCGGATCAGTCCGGCATTCACCGGGATATGACCGTGCACCGCCGTGTCGAGCAGCACCGAACGGATGGTGAGCCAGATCGCGATGTCGGCGGTGCCTTCCAACGGCATGTTGATCGGGCGGTCGGGCACCTGCGGCGCGGTGCCGGTGAGGTCGACGATGAGGCTGTCGTCCTTCTTGGTGATGGTGACGACGATCGGCAGTTCCTTCTTCGAAGGATCGTCGCTGTCGAGATAACCGTCGATCGCCGTCTCGGCGCGATAGACGCCGTCCGGCAGCTTGGCGATGGCCTGGCGCATCAACCGCTCGGCGTGGTCCATCAGGGCGGTGCAGGCGAGATCGAAGGTCTCCAGCCCGTAGCGCTCGACCAGCTCGGCCATGCGTTCGGCGCCGATACGGGCGGCGGCGACCTGGGCATCCATGTCGCCGACCACGAGGTCCGACGCGCGGATGTTGTCGCGCACGATCTGCCAGACCATGTCGTTCTTCACGCCGCGGTCATAGACCTTGATGGCCTTGAACTGCAGGCCCTCGGCATAGGCGTCGATCGCCTCGACGATGCCGCACGAGCCCGGCGACAGCGCGCCGATGTCGAGATGGTGCGCGGTGGTGGCGGCGAAGCCGATCAGCTTGCCCTGGACGAACACCGGCACGATGAAGGCGACGTCCGGGCCGTGGCTGGCGCCGGAATAGGCGTCGTTGTGCATCACGACGTCGCCCGGCCGGAACTGATCGCCACGCTCGGCCAGAATCTTCAGGACGCCGCGGACGTAACCGGGGATCGGACCCGATTGCAGCGGCGTCGACTGCGCGGACTCGGCGAGCCCGCGACCTTCGGCATCGACCAGAGCTGCTCCGAAATCCTCCGACTCGCGGATGATCGAGGAGTAGCTCATGCGCATGAGCTTGTAGCCCATCTCGACGGCGATGTTCTCGAGCGCGCCCTGGATCACCGAGGTGGTGATCGGGTCGATGCGGTCGGGCTTGGGAATCGGCTGGCGGCGCGGGGCGGTGCTCATGAACTACGTCTCCTCACACTCACCTCACCCTGAGGAGGCGCGTAGCGCCGTCTCGAAGGGTGGGCAACAGGTACCACGTCTGGGGCCCATCCTTCGAGACGCGGCCCTGCGGGCCGCTCCTCAGGATGAGGTTATTCTCTAGCCTATGCATTCGAACGCCTGATGATGAGGTTACCCGCCGCATCAGCCTCGAAATTGTGCTGCGGCGGCACGACCGTGGTCGAATCCATCTGCAGCACGATGGCGGGTCCGGCGATGCGCTCGCCGACCGGCAGCAGGTCGCGGCGGTAGAAGGTCGTGGGATAGTCGGCGAGTTTGCCCTCGACGCGGAAGGTGCCGGTGCCCTCGCGGACCTTGGCGGCCTCGAGCGACTTCGCCGTGCCGGGAGCGGGCTTGGCGATCTTGGCCGCGCTGGCGGCGCCCACCAGGCGCAGGTTCACGATCTCGATGCCGGACTCGGCGAAATGATGGCCGTACTCGCGGCGATGGATCTCGTGGAACGCCTCGAACACCTTGGCCAACGCCTTGTCGTCGACCGTTCCGTCGGGGATCGGCACCTTGAGCTCGTAGCCCTGGCCGACATAGCGCAGGTCGCCACGCCGCTCGAAGGTGACGTTCTTGAGATCGACGCCGTCGGCGGTGAAGCGTTCGGCAAGCTCCTTCTGCATGGCGGCGAAGTCGGCGTTGATACGGGCAAGGTCGGCAGCGCCGGAAACCTGGAAGGAGGTGCGGATGGCGTCGTATCGCAGGTCGCTGATCAGCAGGCCCACCGCAGAGGTAATGCCGGGATGCGGCGGCACGATGACCTCGGGGATGCCCAGCATGTCCGCGACCTCGGCGCCGTGCAGCGGTCCCGCGCCGCCGAAGGCCACCAGGGCGTAATCGCGGGGATCGATGCCCTTCTGGACGGTGCGCGAGCGGATGGCGTTGGCCATGTTGGCGTTGATGACGGTGATCACGCCCTCGGCCGCCTCGCGGTCGCTCAATCCGAGCTCGCGCGCCAGCTCGCCGATGACGCGCCGCGCCGCCACCTCGTCGAGCGACATGCTGCCGCCCAAAAAGTTGCCGCGATCGAGGCGACCCAGCACGACATTGGCGTCGGTCACGGTGGCTCTGGTGCCGCCGCGGCCGTAGGCAGCCGGGCCGGGCACGGCGCCGGCCGAACGCGGCCCGACCTTGAAGGCGCCGGCCTGGTCGACGAAGGCGATCGAGCCGCCGCCGGCGCCGATCGTGTGCACGTCGATCATCGGCACCAGCACCGGGAAGCCCGCGATCCAGGTGTCGCGCGCCGTCGCCTCGCCGAAGCCGCCTTGGGTCACGATGCCGATGTCGGCCGAGGTCCCGCCGATGTCGAAGGTGATGAGATTGCGCCTGCCCGACAGGCCGCCCGCCCAGTCGCCGCCGATCACGCCGGCCGCGGGGCCGGAGAGAAGGGTCAGGACGGGCCGCTCGGCCACCATGCTGGGCGTGGCCACGCCGCCGTTGGAGGCCATGATGCGGAGATCGGCCTTGAAGCCCGAGGCCTCGATCTCCGATTCGAGCTTGGTCACGTAGTTGCGCACCTTGGGCCCGACGAAGGCGTTCATGGCCGTCGTCGTGAAGCGCTCGAACTCGCGGAACTGTGGCGACACCGACGAGGAGGTCGTGGCGAAACACTCGGGATATTCCTCGCGCACGATCTCCATGGCGCGCGCTTCGTGCGCGGCGTCGAGATAGGAGAACAGGAAGCAGATGGCGATCGCCTGCACGCCGGCCTGCTTGAGCTCGCGCACCGCTTGGCGGACGCCTTCTTCGTCGAGCGGCTGCAGCACCTCGCCCTTGGGCGGCACCAGCCGCTCCTTTACCGTCTTGCGATGGCGGCGCTTGACCAGCGGCCGGTCCTGCCAGGGGATGTCCTGCATGATCGAGTAGTGCTGCGGCCGCTGATGGCGGCCGATATGCAGGATGTCGCGATAGCCGCCGGTCGTGATCATGCCGGTGACCGCACCGTCGTGCTCGAGGATGGCGTTGGTGGCGATGGTGGTGCCGTGGAACACCACGTCGATCGTCTCGCGTGGGATGCCGTACTTGTCGCAAAGCACCATCAGGCCGGCGACGACGCCGCGCGAGGGATCGTCGGGGGTTGTGGATACCTTGTGGACAGCGGTCTGGCCGGCCTCGGTGTCGGCATAGACCAAGTCCGTGAAGGTGCCGCCCACATCGACGCCGATCAATCGCATACGTTTCACTCCCCTCGGATCCGTTGGCTGCGGCGGCAGCAAGAGCCACGCCAAGGATGCGAGACTAGCTCATTGCCGGGAGCGCGCCACTCCAGTGGCGCATCTCTGCTTGCCCCACAGTCCATGAGCGCCACTGGAGTGGCGCGCTCCCGGCAAAGACATCTATTTTACAGTGCTGGCATGGGGCTTGCTTCCCGGAGGCACGATGGCAACGAAGCCCGACGTCGAACTGGTGGCCGTGACCAAGCGCTACGGCGAGACCCTAGCGGTGGACAATGTCAGCCTGAAGATCCCCGCCGGGTCCTATTGCTGCCTGCTCGGACCCTCCGGCTGCGGCAAGACCACGACCTTGCGCATGATCGCCGGCCACGAGGAGACGACCGACGGCGACATCATCCTGGGCTCCGACAACATCACCCACCTGCCGCCGGCAGCGCGCGGCACGGCCATGATGTTCCAGAGCTACGCGCTGTTCCCGCATCTGGACTGCACCGACAACGTCGCCTTCAGCCTGCGCATGCGCGGCGTCGACAAGGACAAGCGCCGCGCCCAGGCGCTGGAGATGCTGAAGCGCGTGCAGATGGAGCCCTTCGCCGGCCGCCTGCCGGCCCAGCTTTCGGGCGGCCAGCAGCAGCGCGTGGCGCTGGCGCGCGCGCTGATCACCGACCCGCAGGTGCTGCTGCTCGACGAGCCGCTGTCCGCCCTCGACCCTTTCTTGCGCGTGAAGATGCGCGAGGAGCTGAAGGCGCTGCAGACCCGGCTCGGCATCAGCTTCATCCATGTGACCCACAGCCAGGACGAGGCGATGGCGCTAGCCGATCTCGTGGTGGTGATGAACCACGGCAAGATCGAGCAGGCGGCGACCGCGCGCGAGGTCTTCAACAAGCCGGCTTCGGCCTTCGTGGCGCGGTTCATCGGCGGCCACAACGTGTTGCCCGCCGCCGTCGCCCGCGCCAAGGGCGAGGCGAGCTTCGTGGCGATCCGCGCCGATCGCATCACGGTGCAGCCCGGCAACGCGCCGGTCGATGCCACGTCGCTGTCGGGTGTCACCCGTTCGGTCGAGTATCTCGGCTCGACCGTGCAGGTCGGCGTCGATGTCGCCGGTCTCGAGACATTGTCGGCCGTGGTGCCGGAGGCGCGCTTCGACGCCAATCCGGTGGCGCCCGGCCAGCCCGTGGTTTTGTCGTGGACGCCCAAGGACGTGCATGTCCTGGGACGTTGAGTGGCTCTGAGTAGAGAGTAGGGGGACGGCCCCGCGCCGTCAGTAAAGCAGGAGGTACGTCAGATGGCTCGTAATCGGAAATTCGGACGCCGCAGCGTCCTGAAGGGCGCCGCCGGTGTCGCCGGCGCGGCGCTGGGCAGCGGCGCCGTCACCGGCTTCCCGACGATCTGGGCGCAGAACAACAAGAACATCGTGCTGCGCCAGTGCGGCACCGGCGTGTCGGCGATCAACGAGATCGCCGAGAAGTGCAAGGCCGACCTCGGCATCACCCTGCAGATGACGGCGCTCGACTCCGACGCCGTGGTGCAGCGTGTCGTCACCCAGCCGAACTCCTTCGACATCGGCGATATCGAATACTGGATGATCAAGAAGGTGTTCCCGGGCGGCAACCTTCAGGCGATGGACGTCAAGAAGATCAAGCTGTTCGACAAGATCGTGCCGATCTTCACCACCGGCAAGCTGAAGCCCGACAGCGTCATCGCCCAGGGAACGGCGCCCAGCACCGTGAGCTTCGTCGAGGGTGCGGGCTCGACCAAGTTCGCCAAGCAGCCAACCCAGTGGTTCACCATCGTGCCGACGATCTACAACGCCGATACGCTGGGCATCCGCCCCGACCTGGTCGGCCGCAAGATCGAGTACTGGAAGGACATCCTCGATCCGAAGTTCAAGGGCAAGACGTCGATCCTCAACATCCCGTCGATCGGCATCATGGATGCCGCGATGATCTGCGAATCGGCCGGCATCATCAAATACGGCGACAAGGGCAACATGACCAAGGCGGAGATCGACAAGACCATCGATTTCCTGATCAAGACCAAGAAGGACGGCCAGTTCCGCGCCTTCTGGAAGACCTTCGACGAATCGGTGAACCTGATGGCCTCGGGCGAGGTCGTGATCCAGTCGATGTGGTCGCCGGCGGTCTCGGCGGTGCGCGGCAAGGGCATCCCCTGCACCTACCAGCCGCTCAAGGAAGGCTATCGCGCCTGGGGCGGCGGTCTCTCGCTCGCCAAGCACCTGCAGGGCGCGCAGCTCGATGCGGCCTACGACTATATCAACTGGTACCTGTCGGGCTGGGTCGGCGCCTTCCTCAACCGCCAGGGCTACTATTCGGCGGTGCTCGAGACGGCCAAGGCCAACATGACGCCCGACGAGTGGGGTTTCTGGATGGAGGGCAAGCCCGCCCAGGGCGACATCAAGAACCCGCAGGGCCAGATCGTCGAGAAGGCCGGCGCCGTGCGCGACGGCGGCTCGTTCTACGATCGCATGGGCGCCGTCGCCTGCTGGAACGCGGTGATGGATGAGGACCGCTACATGGTCCAGAAGTGGAACTCGTTCATCGCGGCGTAACCTCGTTGCATAAGAGGAGAGGGCGCCGCTTGCGCGGCGCCCTCGCCATGTCATGAAGCGCGCAAACACTTGGGCCGCCTACCTGCAGGTCTCGCCACTCGCCCTGGTGTTCCTGCTGTTCCTGGTCGTGCCCATCGCCACGATCATCGTGGTGAGCTTCTTCGACTACAACACGACGCAGATCATCCCGGCGTTCCTTCTGCAGAACTACGAGGAGCTGGTTCTGTCGCCGGTGACCTGGCAGACCTACGGCCAGACCATCCGGTTCGCCATCATCACCTGGGCGCTGACGCTCGGGATCGGCTTCACGCTGGCCTATTTCCTCGCCTTCCATGTCCGCTCGGCGACCTGGCAGACCGTGCTGTTCCTGGTCTGCACCATCCCGTTCTGGACCTCCAACGTCATCCGCATGATCTCGTGGATCCCGTTCCTCGGTCGCAACGGGCTTGCCAACATGACGCTGATCCAGCTCGGGTTGATCAGGGAGCCGCTGGAATTCCTGCTGTTCTCCGACTTCGCCGTGGTGCTGACCTACGTGCATCTCTACACGCTGTTCATGGTGGTGCCGATCTTCAACTCGATGATCCGCATCGACCGCAGCCTGCTCGAAGCCGCGCGCGACGCCGGCGCCACCGGCTGGCAGACGCTGTGGACCGTGATCGTGCCGCTTTGCAAGCCCGGCATCGCCATCGGCTCGATCTTCATCGTCACCATCGTCATGGGCGACTTCGTCACGGTGCGCATGATGAGCGGCGGCCAGAGCGCCTCGGTGTCGCTGATGATGATGAACGCCATGTCCCTGCTGCAGTATCCCGCCGCCGCCGCCAACGCCGTGGTCCTGCTGCTGCTGGTGCTGCTCACGGTCGCCGCCATGATGCGGCTGGTCGACATCCGAAAGGAGCTGTGACGTGAACGGCCGCCGCGGTCCCGCCTTCTGGTTGCTCGCCGCGTTTTTCGCGCTGTTCGTGCTGTTCCTCTATGGCCCAACGCTCACCATCCTGGTGCTCTCCTTCCAGGGGCCGCAGGGCGGCCTCACTTTCCCGATGAACGGCGTGTCGCTGCACTGGTTCGGGAACCTGTTCGAGAAGCAGATGGTGGGCGACTTCGCGGGCTCGTTGCAACGCTCGATGGTGCTGGGCCTGGCCGCCATGCTGGTGACGGTCTTTGCCTCGTTCTCGGCAGGCCTTGCCTTTCGGTCGCGCTTCCATGGCTCGGCCTTCATCTTCTATCTCGCCATCGCCAGCCTGATCGTGCCGTCGATCCTGATCAGCCTCGGCATCGGCCTGCTCTTCCGCGTGCTCGGCTGGGACACCGCCTGGTACAGCTCGGCCTTCGGCGCGCACCTCACCTGGACGCTGCCGTTCGGGCTCCTGATCATGTTCGCCGTCTTCAACCGCTTCGACCGCCGCTACGAGGAGGCGGCGCGTGATCTCGGCGCCACCTCGTGGCAGACCATCCGCTTTGTCGTGATCCCGATCCTGCTGCCGAGCCTGATCGGCGTCGGCCTGTTCGGCTTCACCCTCTCCTACGACGAGTTCGCGCGCAGCCTCTACACGGCAGGCACCTTCAACACCCTGCCGCTCGAGATCTATGGCATGACCACCAACGTCACCACGCCGGTGCTCTACGCGCTGGGCACGGTGACCACCGGCGTGTCGTTCGCCGTGATCGCGCTGGCGCTGGTCTCCTTCGCCTGGGTGCGTCGCCGCCGCCTACGCCACGGCAGCGACGCCGGCAAGGCGGCATGACCCGCCGCGCCAAAGTAATGCGCCTGCCGACGGCGGGTCCGCAGGACACCGCGCCGCTTGCCGCCGCCATCGACCGCGGCGAGGTCGATCCTGCGAGCATCGTCGCCATCGTCGGCAAGACCGAGGGCAATGGCTGCGTCAACGATTTCACCCGCGGCTATGCGACCCTGGCGCTGAAGCTGCTGCTGGCCGAGCGCCTGAAATGCCAGCTGACTGACGTCGAGGCGCGCGTCGCCATCGTCATGTCGGGCGGCACCGAGGGCGGGCTGTCGCCGCATCTGCTGGTGTTCTGCCGCGAGAGTACGGATGAAGCCGTCTCGGGGCCGCGGCTCGCTATCGGCGTCGGCCTGACGCGCGCCTTCAAGCCCGAGGAGATCGGCCGCAAAGCGCAGATCGATGCCACGGCAGAGGCTGTCGCCGCTGCCATGAGGGACGCGGGCATCGCTTCGCCCGGCGACGTGCACTTCGTCCAGATCAAGTGCCCGCTACTCACCAAGGAGCGCATCGAGGAGGCCGAACGCCGCGGCGCCATGGTGGCGACCGACGACACCTATTACTCCATGGCCCTGTCGCGCGGCGCCTCGGCGCTGGGCGTCGCGCTGGCGCTGGGCGAGATCAAGGACGCGCCCGAGAGCGCCGTGTGCCGCGACTGGTCCCTGCATTCGGGCGTCGCCAGCACCTCGGCCGGTGTCGAGCTCTTGCGCAACGAGATCGTCGTGCTGGGCAATGCCCAAGGGTGGGGTGGCGATCTCGTCATCGACCACGAGGTCATGAAAGACGCCATCGACACTGACGCCGCTCGACGGGTCCTGAAGCGCCTCGGCGGCGAAACCGTCGCCCTGCTGGCCAAGGCCGAGGCCTCGCCCAGCGGCGAGATCCGCGGCCGGCGCCATACCATGCTGGACGACAGCGACATCCACTCGACGCGCCACGCCCGAGCTCTGGTCGGCGGCGTGCTGGCGGGCGTGATCGGCGACACGTTGCTTTATGTATCCGGCGGCGCCGAGCACCAGGGCCCGCCAGGCGGCGGTCCAGTGGCGATCGTCGCGAAGATCTAGGCGAGTCCGGCAGCCAGACGTCCCAGTAGACGGACATCTTCCAGCGCGTCCAGTCGGTCGACGGCCTCCATCAACCGTGCGCCGGTATTCGCCGGCAGAGGTGTGGCGGCGAAGTCGAGGCAGCGCGCGAACTTGGCCAGGTGCTGCTCCGTCGTAAGCGGACGAGTCGGATGGGCGAGCATCGCATCGCAGCTCCACGAGAGCTCCGCACCGCCGCGCAGGCGCACGACCACGCGCTGCGGCACCAGGGCGTTGGGGTCGGGGTTGTCGTCGGTCGTCACGCTGACGCGACGCGCTAGCTCCAAGGTGGCGCGATCCGTGAGCGCATCGCCGCGATAGTCGGCGAGATCGATCTTCCGGTTGATCAGCACGCGGGCCACCGTCCACGCCATGCAGAGGCGCGTATAGCTTGCCCCGGCCTCGGGCCGCGGCGGCCGGCCGACGAGGCGCACGATCAACGGCGGTGCGCTGATCTCGACGCGCTCGACGTCGGCGGCGGTGAAGCCGTGTTTGGTCTGCAGCGCCATGACGCCCTCGATGCCGCCGTGCGTGGCGCGGCCCGCCGGAAACGGCTTGTGGCTGAATTCGGCGATGCGCCAGGCGCGGCCCAGGCTCTGCAGCACCGGGTCCAGCGCCGCGTCTCCTTCGAACAGGCTTAGATAGCCGAACGGGCCTTCGAAGACGGCTTCAGGTGCGGAAAAGCCGAGCTTTGCCAATTCGCAGGACTGGACGGCGGCGCGCGCATTGAAGGCAAGCTGCGCCGGCAGGATCGGACTGCCTTCGACGTGCGCCTGCATGGTGCCGCTCGCCTGCGCGAGCTGCCAGGCGAAGGCCGCCTTCAACGCCTCCCTGTCGAGGCCGAGCAAACGTCCTGCGGCCGCCGTGGCGCCGAACCCTCCCGCTGTGCCGGGACGGAAGAAACGGAATCCCGCGCGCGAGGCGAGGCCCAGGCTCGCGGCGATGTCGACGCCGACGGCGACCGCGGTGATCAGCTCGGCGCCGCTTACGCCGCCGCGCACCTCGGCCGCCGCCAGGGCCGCGGGCAGGAGCGTTGCCATCGCATGCACCACGGCGCCCTCGTGCAGGCCGTCATATTCCTGATTGTGCATCTGCCAGGCGTTCATGAAGGCGGCGGCAGGAGCGGAGAGGCGCGCCGCGCGACCCCACACCGGCACGGCGGGCTGGCCCCAGCCGGCCGCGACCCGCATCAGCCCATCGCCGCCCTCGACCGAGGAGCCGGCGATGCCGACACCGAGACTGTCGAGGACGAAGACCTTGGCTTTCTCGACGGCAACGGCCGGAAGGTCCCTAAAGCGCGTGTCGATGGCGTGGCTGGCAAAGCGTGCGGCGGCAGTCATGGCGTCGGCACTCTACAGCGCTTGGGCCAGACACGGCGCGGGAATAAGCTCGCGACATGGTCTCCGATCCCTATGCCGCTCTTGGTGTCCGCCGCCGCATCAATGCCGCTGGCGCGCTGACACGGCTGGGCGGCGCGGTCATGGCGCCGGAGGTCGTCGAGGCAATGGCGGCGGCGTCACGCGCATCGGTCGACATCGGCGAGTTGCAGGATGCCGCCAGCGCGCGCATCGCCGACGCGACCGGCGCGGAGGCGGGGCTGATCACGACCGGCGCCGCGGCGGCGCTCACGCTCGCGGCGGCCGCGTCGATCGCGCGCTGGGACGTGGCCAGGATGGCGGCGCTGCCGCACGGCGACTTTCCCCGTGACATCCTGATCCCGCGCACTCATCGCACCGGCTATGCCCACGCCATCGCAGCGTCGGGCGCGCGACTGGTCGATATCGGCCACAACGATCGCGGAACCGGCGCTGGCGTGCGCGGCCTGGAAGCGTGGGAGATCGAGGCGGCGCTGTCGCCCTCGGTCGTTGCCATGGCCTTCTCGGTCAACGCCACGAGCCTGCCCGACCTGCCGGTGGCGGTTGCCGCGTGCCGCGCGGCCGGCATTCCGCTGATCGTCGATGCCGCGGCGCAACTGCCGCCCAAGGAGAACCTCAAGCGCTTCATCGCCCTGGGCGCCGATCTCGTCGCTTTCTCCGGCGGCAAGGCGCTGGGCGGTCCGCAGGCTTCGGGCATCCTGGCCGGCCGGCGCGATCTCGTGGCCTCGGCAATCCTGCAGCAACTCGACATGGACGTGGCGCCCGAGACCTGGACGCCGCCGCGGCTGGTCGACCGCGCCAACCTGCGCGGCGTGCCGCATCACGGCATCGGGCGCGGCTTCAAGGCGGGCAAGGAGGAGATCGTCGGCCTGCTGACAGCACTCGATCGTTTCGTGAAGGCCGACGATGCCGCTGACAATGCGCGGCTGGAGACGCGGTTGAAGGCGATCGCCGCTCAGCTGAACAGCCACAAGGTGACGCTGGTGCCGGCATCCGTCACCGGCCGCGTGCCGGTGCTGGAGATCGCCGTGCCAGATGCGCTGGCGCTGAGCGCGCATCTGCAGCGCGGCGATCCGCCGGTGCATCTGTCGGAGCGGCACGCCGCACGCGGCGTGCTCACCCTCGATCCGCAGGTCCTGCTGCCCGAGCACGATGCGCCGCTCGCTGCGGCGCTTCGTGCCGCCCTCTAAGCGGCTTTCGTCAACAGCCCGAGCTGCTGCAGGGCCGTCACGCCGTCGTCGAGGCCGATCTCCTCGGCGACCTTGCCGTCGTGGACGCGCAGCACGGTGATGCCCGAGAAGCGCATCTTGCGGCCCGACCGCGCCGGCAACCCGCCGGCCAGGAAGTCGTCGAACGCCGGTCCGGTGTGGGTGCCGCCGCCTTCCCAGCGGCCCACGACGTAGTCGCCCTCGGCGATCAGGTCGGCGGTGCCGCCGAAGGCGAGGTCGGGGAAGGCCGCGCGGAAGTCAGTCATGAAGCGCTTGATGTCGTCATGACCGCGACGCGGTGCGTGCAGGGAATACTGCAACAGCATGTCAGGCGCGGCGAGCTCGTCGACGACGCCGAGGTTGCAGGTCTTGCCCCAGAACTCCGTGAACCAGCGGCCGACGATTTCCTTGTTTTCCTGTTCCTTCGACATGATGGGCTCCTCAGGGTTGGTGTTTCAGGCAACACGACCGTAGGCGCCGGAGTCTTGTAGGCGTTATCCGCGACCTGATTTGAATTTTGCTGTCGTCCTGAGCGCAGCGAAGGACCTCATCGCCGCTTACAACCGGCATGAGATCCTTCGCTGCGCTCAGGATGACAGACGAGGTTAGGCAAGCGATCCTCAATCCGCGATCGAACCGTCGTCGCGATAGGCCCAGCAGGTGTCGGGCGGCAAGGTGAGAGAAATCTCGCCGTCCTGGTGTCGCGCCGCGGTGCCGAGCTCGAGCGCTTCCAGCCGTTGGCCGCCCAGCTCGACGTCGTACAGCGTCTGCATGCCCTGGTAGCGCCGCTCGATCACCCGCGCGGTGAAGACGTTGGCGGGACCGCGCTCGCCGAGCCGGATATTCTCGGCGCGCAGCGCCACGCGTGCCTTGTCGCCGGCAGCGAGCGGCTGCGGTGTCCAGGCTTCGATGCGGCCGGCGGCGCCGAGATCGATGGTGGCCCTCTCGCCGCTGCGCGCCAGCACCTTGCCCAGAAGCAGGTTGGAGGCGCCGGTGAAATTGGCGACGAAATGATCGGCCGGGCGATTGTATATTTCGGCCGGCGCCGCCATCTGCAGCAGCTTGCCGTCCTTCATGACGCCGATGCGGTCGCCCAGCACCACGGCCTCGGCCTGATCGTGCGTGACATAGAGCCCGGTCATGCCGGTCTGCTTCAGAATGCGGCGCAGCTCGTCGCGAAGGCGGATGCGCAGCTTGGCGTCGAGGTTGCTGAGCGGCTCGTCGAGCAGCAGAAGCTGCGGGCGATAGACCAGGCTTCTAGCCAGCGCCACGCGTTGCATCTGGCCGCCCGATAGCGACGTCACCGGCCGCTCGGCGTAGTCGCCGAGGCCCACCAGTGCCAGCGTCTCATTGACCTTGCTGTTGATGTCGCCACCGGAACCATTTCGCCGGTGCTTCAACGGATAGGCCACGTTCTGGCGCACCGTCATATGTGGCCACACGGCATACGACTGGAAGACCATGCCGATGTCGCGTTCGCGCGGGCTGACGAGAAGGCCGCGTTGCGGCTCGGAGACGATGCGGTCGCCGATCGAGATGCGGCCGCCCGTCGGATGCTCCAGACCGGCCACGCAGCGCAAGGTCGTGGTCTTGCCGCAGCCCGAGGGACCTAGCAGCACCACGATCTCGCCCGCCGGGACGTCGAAGCTGACACCGTCCACGGCGGGCCTGCCCGTCGCGAACTGCTTGACCAGGTCTTCGATGTGGAGCGCGCTCGTCACTGCCGGTAGCCATAGGTCTTGTTCCATTCGGCCAGCCAGGGCTCGCGCAGTTTCTCGAACTGCTCGAAGTTCGGCACCCACACCTTGACGGTCTTGGGATCCCAGCCCTTGGGGAAAGCCGGCGGCTCCTTGAGCGAGGTGATGTTGCCGAGCTTGGCGATCTGGAAGGCCTGGCCTTCCTTGCTGAGCCGCCAGTTCATGAAGATCTTGGCGGCGTTCGGGCTCTTGGCCGTCTTGGTGATGCCGTCGGCATAGGGGATGATCGGCACGCCTTCGGGCGCGAAGATCGCCTCGGCCGGCGCGCCTTCGACGATCTTGGTGTAGATGATGTTGTAGAGCAGCGGCGCGATCGAGATCTCGCCGCGCACCAGTGCGTCCGAGGTCGGCGCGCCCGACGGATAGAGCGCGATGCCGAGCGCCGCCTGCTTCTGCCAGTAATCCTCGCCCAGCACCTGGCGTTCGAACATGACGCGGGTCCAGGTCGTGCCGCCCGACGGACCGACCACCTGGCCGATCTGCTTGTCCTTGTATTCGGGCTTGGTGAGATCCATCCAGGTCTTGGGCGCGTTCTTGACCAGCTGGCTGTTGTAGGCGATCGCCCAGCCCAGGGTGGCGCCCGGCCACAGCTTGGGGGAGACCATCGCGTCCGGCCGGTAGTCGGCGGCGTTGGGCGGCTTGTAGTCGGCGAACAGGTCCTGCAATTCCAGCATCAGGCCGCGGTCGGAATGGTTCACAACGTCGGCGCCGAGCTTGCCGGCGGCGGCCTCGGTCTTGATGCGGGTGATCAGCTGGCCGCCCGGCGCGCGGACCATCGCCACCTTGATCTTGGGGAAGGTCTTGTTGAACTCCTTGATGACCTCCTGCTCGGTCTCGGCAAAGTTGGCCGTGTAGTAGGTCAATCCGCCTTCCTTCTCGGCGGCGGCGATCTCCTCCTTGGTGGCGAACTTCTCCTGCTGCGCCAGCGCCGGCAGACCTCCGGCCAGGATGCCGGCGGAGCCCAGCACGGCGGCCTTTGTGAAGGTGCGTCTCTTCATGGGTCGGTTTCCTTCCGGTCTTTTGTTCAGTTGAAGCGGGTGTTCTGCGTCGTGTCGCGCGAGATCCAGGTCGTGAGCCCCAGCAGCACGCCCAGGATCGCCGTCTGCACCAGACTGAACGCGGCGGTCTTACCGGTGTTGCCGCCCTCGTAGTAGTCGAGCAGCAGCACGGCCATCACCGTGGTGTCGCTGGTGTAGAGGAAGAGCGACGAGCCGAGCTCGCGGATCGCCAGCACGAACAGGAGCGTCATCGACGCCACCACGCCGGGTTTGGCGAGCGGCAGCACGACGGTGCGGATGGTGCCGATAAGGCCGCGGCCGCAGATCCAGGCGGCTTCCTCGAGTTCCTTGTGGATCTGAAGGAACGAGGTCGACAGCGCCTTCACCGTGTCGGGCATGAAGCGCGCGACGAAGGCCAGCGCCAGGATCCAGATCGTGCCATAGAGGCCGCCGGGCAGGCCGATCCAGGCCCACAGATAGGCGACGCCGACGACCAGGCCGGGAATGGCGACGGGCAAGGTGGCCAGAAGATCGATCGCGCGGCGGCCGGTGACGGTGGTGCGGTTCACCGTGTAGCCGATGGCGAAGGCCAGCGCGCCCCCGACCACGGCGGCGATCACGCCGACCTTCAGCGTGTTCCAGATCGACAGCATGGTCAGCGGATTGTCGAACACGGCGTTGAAATGGACCCAGCTGTACTGGTTCCAGTCGAACAGCGCGTTGAAGTCCTTGAAGAACAGGAACTTGCGGAACGCCGCGATCACCAGCGCCAGGGTCGGCAGCACCACCACGACGAACAGGTAGACCAGCGCCAGGCCGAAGGTGAACCAGCGCCATGAGCCGAGATTGAGGGCGCGCGGCCGGAACGCCTTGCCGGCGACGGTGGCGTAGCTCTTGCCCGACAGCACGCGCTGTTGCGCCCACACCAGGATCGCGGTCACGATCATCAGCAGGATGGCGACGGCGGCGGCGGTGTTGTAGAGCGGCGGGCTCCACGCCGTGAGCTTGAAGATATAGGTGGTGAGCACGTTGATGTTGGCTGGTGCGCCCAGCGCCGCTGGCACGCCGTAGATGCCCAGCATCACAACGAAGGACAGAAGCGAGCCCGCCAGGATCGCCGGCGCGATCAGCGGGAAAGTCACGGTGAACAGCGTGGTGAAGGCCGAGGCGCCCGACACCTCGGAGGCCTCCTCGAGGCTCGGATCCATGTTCCTGAGCGCCGAGGCGGTGAACATGTAGACGTAGGGCGCATAGTAGATGCCGAACACGATGATCAGCCCGCTCATGGAGTAGAAGTCGAAGCGGAAATCGACCCCCATCCACTTGAGCGCGGTGTTGAGCAGGCCGGTCTTGGGCGAGCCCAGGATGCCCCAGGCGACGCCGGCGACCAGCGGCGGCACGAACAGCGGGATCATGCTGGCGCCGGCGATGAAGCCCTTGAACGGCGTGTTGGTGCGCACGACGATCCAGGAGAAGGAAAGCCCGATCACCACGGCCAGCACGGTGCCGCCGCCGCAGGCGACGATGGCGTTGAAGAAGGCGAGGTGGACGTTCTCGTTGGCGAGCACGTCGAGGAAATGCTTGGTCGACGGGCGGAAGGCGCCGAAGCCGTCGACCACCGGGTTGGAATCGCTCAGCGCCCCGAACACCAGCATCAGGAGCGGGTAGATGACCAGGAAGGCGAGCAGGATCAGCAGCGCGCCGACCCACAGCGGGGCGCCCCACCGTCGCGGCACGGTCGCGGTTTCGCGGCCAGCCGGCAGGGCTTCAGCACTCGTCGCCGTCAACGCGAACTACTCCTCCCACAAGCGGCTTCAGGCGCCGGCTTTGTCTTCAGTCCCTGTGTAACCGTAGCCCATCGCGTTTTCCGAGGCTAGGTTTTGTCGATGCGACTGAAAACCCACGACCGCTACGACTATGTGCCGCTGCGCGGCCGCGCCGCCTACCGCTGGCCCAATGACCGGAAGCTTGCGGTCTATTTCGCACTTAATCTTGAGCATTTCTCCTACGCCGAAGGGTTGGGTGCGGAACTGGCGCCGGGCGGCCCACAGCCCGACATTCTCAACTTCGCTTGGCGCGATTACGGCAACCGAGTCGGCGCATGGTACATGCTCGACGCCTTCGATGCGTTGCAGTTGCCGATGGCGGCGCTGGTCAACAGCGCGATGTACGACTACGCGCCGGCCCTCGTTGCGGCCTGCCGCGCGCGGGGCGATGAGATCGTCGGGCACGGCCGCACCAACGCCGAACGCCAGGGCACGCTGGACGAGGCGGCCGAGCGGGCGTTGATCGTCGAGGCGACGACTCGCCTGACGCAAGCCGAAGGGCGCGCGCCCGAAGGCTGGCTGGGGCCGTGGATTTCGCACAGCCATGTGACGCCCGACCTGCTGGCCGAGGCGGGCTATCGCTACCTGCTCGACTGGTGCATGGACGATCAGCCGATCTGGTTCCGCTGCCGCGGCGACAAGCGGATCCTGGCCGTGCCCTATCCGCAGGAAGTGAACGACATTCCGCAGATCGTCGGCCGCAAGGTCGGCGGCGAGGCATTTGCCGACATCATCGTCGACCAGTTCGACGAGATGCTCGAGCTGTCACGCGAGCGGCCGCTGGTCATGGGCGTGGCGCTGCATGCCTACCTCGTGGGCCAGCCGCACCGCCTGCGGCATCTCAAACGCGCACTGCGTCACATCGCGAAACATCGCGACCAGATCTGGCTCACAACTCCCGGTGCCGTCGCGCGGCATTGCATGGCGTTGCCTGCTGGCGTGGTTCCGTAGCACTCATGTTTCTCTCGACTCATGTTCCTCTCCCCCGCTAGGGGGAGAGGAACATGAGTCGGTTGAAGGAAACTCAAATGCGCCTGTTCACCGCCACGCTCGCCACCGAGACCAATACCTTCTCGCCACTGCCGACCAGCATCGAGAACTATCGCGAATCAGTGTTCCTGCGGCCGGGCGAACATCCGGCGGATGCGCCGCGCATGTGCACGGCGCCGTTGTTCGTCGGCCGCGCGCGGGCGAAGAGCGAGGGCTTCGAACTGGTCGAGGGCAGCTGCTTCGCCGCCAGCCCGGCCGGCACAACCAACCGGGCCGACTACGAGGCCATGCGCGACGAGATACTGGGCCAGCTCAAGGCCGCGATGCCGGTCGACGGCATACTGTTCGGTCTGCACGGCGCCATGGTGGCGCACGGCTATGACGACGTCGAAGGTGACATCGTCGAACGGGCGCGGGCGATCGTCGGGCCGAAGTGTGTGATCGGCGTCGAGCTTGATCCGCACTGCCATCTCACCCTGAAGCGGCTCGAGGGCGCCGACATCATCGTGCTCTACAAGGAGTTCCCGCACACCGACGTGGTCGAGCGCGCCGAGGACGTGCTCGATCTCGTGCTGGCGACGCTGCGCGGCAAGATCAAGCCGGTGATGTCGGTCTACGACTGCCGCCAGGTCCAGAGCTATCCGACGACCCTGCAGCCGATGCGCGGCTTGGTCGATCGCATCAAGGCGATGGAGGGCAGGGACGGCATCCTTTCGGTGTCGATCGCCCACTGCTTCCCCTACGGCGACGTGGCCGAGATCGGCACCCGCGTGCTGGTGATCGCCGACGGCGACAAGAAGAGAGCCGATGCCCTGGCGACCAGGCTCGGTGAGGAGCTGGTGGGTCTGCGCGGCAAGACCCAGCCGCCTTTCTTCGACGTCGCGGGAGGCGTGGCCGAAGGAGTCGCCTTCAACGACCTGCCGGTGGTGATCGCCGATCCGGCCGACAATGCCGGCGGCGGCGCGCCGTCGGACAACACCGACATCCTGCGCCATCTGATCGCGAGCAAGGTCGACAATGCCTGCCTCGGTCCGATCTGGGATCCGATCGCCGTGCGCATCTGCTTCGATGCCGGTTTGGGCGCCAGGATCGGCCTGCGCTTCGGCGGCAAGATCGCGCCCAGCTCGGGCCAGCCGGTCGATGCCGAGGTCGAGATCGTCGGCCTGAAGCGCGATGCGAGCCAAAGCTTCGGTCCGACGCTGGTTCCGGTGGGCGATTGCGCCGCGGTTCGCGTCGGCGGCGTCGATGTTGTGCTGATCACCAAACGCACACAAGCCACGGGGCTCGAGCTCTTCACCAATGTCGGCATCGATCCGTGCCAGAAGAAGATCGTGGTGGTGAAGTCGACCAATCACTTCATGGCGGCCTACGGGCCGATCGCCAAGAAGGTGATCTACATCGAATCGAGTGGCCCCTTGCGCCGCGATCCCACGAAGGTCCCCTACACAAAAGTCGAGCGCCCGATCTGGCCGCTCGACCGGGACGCCAAGCCTCGGGGATTGATATTTTGATTTCGGCGTCGGCTTTGCATAGTTTGTGCATGGGGAGCTGATAGAGGGACCTCAATGAATTTCCGAGTAGTGGCCAGCCTTTCAGCGTCACTGGCTGCGCTTGCATTGCCATGCTCGGCGATGGCGCAGGAGAAAGTGTTGAAGGCGGTGATGCACGCCGATGTGCGCGTCATCGATCCGATCTGGACGACCCAGACCATCGCCAACATCCACGGCGCGCTCGTCTACGACACGCTGTTCGGCAACGATCAGAACCTCAAGCCCCAGCCGCAGATGGTCGGCAAGTACGAGATCAGCCCAGACCGACTCACCTACACCTTCACCCTGCGCGACGGGCTCAAGTTCCATGACGGCTCGCCGGTCACCACCAAGGACGTCATCGCCTCGCTGAAGCGCTGGGGCGCCAAGGACGGCGTCGGCCAGCGCCTGATGGGCTTCGTCACCAAGCTCGATCCGGTCGACGACAAGACGTTCACAATGGTGTTGCGCGAGCCCTACGGCATGGTCCTGGAATCGCTGGGCAAGAGCCAGAGCTCGCTCGCCGCCATCATGCGGGAGAAGGACGCGCTGACCGATCCGCAGCAGCAGGTGAAGGAATCGGTGGGCTCGGGACCGTTCATCTTCGCCAAGGACCAGTGGGTGCCGGGCAGCAAGGCGGTCTATCTCAAGAACAAGGATTACGTGCCGCGCAGCGAGCCGCCGTCGTCCTTTGCCGGCGGCAAGATCCCCGGCGTCGACCGCATCGAGCTCGTGTGGATCTCCGATCCGCAGACGGCGATGTCGGCGCTGGTCAACGGCGAGATCGACTTCTACGAGAATCCCAACACCGACTTCCTGCCCCTGCTCGCCAAGGCCAAGGGCGTGAAGCTGATGAAGACGGGCAGCATCGACAGCACGCAGGGCATGATCCGGCTCAATCACCTGCATCCGCCCTTCAACAACGTGAAGGCGCGCCAGGCGATGTACTACCTGATCAACCAGGAGGACTTCCTGCGCGCCATCGTCGGCGATCCCAAGTACTATCGCGTCTGTCCCGGCCTCTTGACCTGCGGTGGGCCCTACGAGAACGACGGCGGCACCGCCTTCATGAAGGAGTACAACCCGAAGAAGGCGCTGCAGCTCCTGAAGGAGGCGGGCTACAACGGCGAGCCGATCACCGTCCTCGCCGCCACCGACCACAACACCATCACGCCGGCGACCCAGGTGCTGATCCAGGCGATGCGCGAGGCCGGCATCAACCTCGACGTCCAGTCGATGGACTGGGGCTCGGTCGTGTCGCGCCGCGCCAAGAAGGAGCCGCCGAGCCAGGGCGGCTGGAACATCTTCGTCACGACGTCGGGGGGCGTGGGCTCGGCCAATCCCGTGCTGCACACCTGGATTGGCGCCGCCTGCGACAAGGGCCTGTTCGGCTGGCCGTGCGATCCCGAGATCGAGAAGCTGCGCAATGCCTTCGGCATGGCCTCGACCGAGGAGGAGCGCAAGAAGATCGCCAAGGAGCTGCAGACCCGCGCCATGGAGCAGGTCGTGTTCCTGCCGTTCGGCCAGTGGGACCAGCCGCTCGCCTACCGCGCCGACCGCATCGACAACATCGTGCCCAACACCGGGCTCGCGGTGTTGTGGGGCATCACCAAGAAATAGAAGGATCCATGACGTCTTTGCCGGGAGCGCGGCACTCCAGTGCCGCTCATACGTCGTTGGCGCCAACGAAAGATGCGCCACTGGAGTGGCGCGCTCCCGGCAAATGACCGCCTATATCATCCGCCGACTGTTCGCCACCCTGCCGGTGATGGCCGTGGTGGCGCTGTTCGTGTTCTTCCTGCTGCGCTTCGCGCCGGGCGATCCGGCCGCGATCATCGCCGGCGAGGACGCCACCACCGAGGCCATCAACGCCGTGCGCGCCAAGCTCGGGCTCGATCGCCCGATCGTCGAGCAGTTCGTCGTCTGGCTGTGGGCGCTGCTGCAGGGCGACATGGGCGTGTCGATCTTCTCCAACCTGCCGGTCACGCGCCTGATGGCCCAGCGCCTCGAGCCGACGATCGCGCTCACGCTGTCGACGCTGTTCGTCGCCGTGTCGCTGGCCGTCCCGATCGGCGTGGTGGCGGCGTGGAAGGCGCGCAAGCTGGTCGATCGCGTGGTCATGGGCTTCGCCGTGCTGGGCTTCGCCATGCCGGTGTTCGTGCTGGCCTATGTCCTGATCTACTTCTTCGCCGTGCAATGGCAGCTCCTGCCGGTGCAGGGCTACAACCCGATCAGCGCCGGCCTGTGGCCGTTCATCGAGACGCTGATCCTGCCCTCGGTGGCGCTTGGCGTCACCTACATGGCGCTGATCGCCCGCATCACCCGCGCCTCCATGCTGGAGGTGCTGCAGCAGGATTATATCCGCACCGCCAACGCCAAGGGCCTGGCGACCGATCGCGTGCTGCTGCTGCATGCGCTCAAGAACGCCTCGGTCCCTATCGTCACCGTGATCGGCATCGGCATTGCGCTCCTGATTTCGGGCGTGGTCATCACCGAGACGGTGTTCAACATCCCGGGCCTCGGCCGCCTCACCGTCGATGCCGTGCTGAAGCGCGACTATCCGATCGTGCAGGGGCTGATCCTGGTGTTTGCCGGCGTGAAGGTGGTGGTGAACCTGATCATCGACATCTCCTACGCCTTCCTCGATCCCAGAATCCGTTACTGAATTCGGTACTGACATGGCCGTCATCGCCGACGATCTCGCCCCATCACCGGCTCGCCGCTTCTCGCTGTGGAGAGCGATCCGGCGCAACCCGACCATCGCCTTCGGCGGCGTCCTGCTCGCGCTGCTGATCCTGATGGCGCTCTTTGCGCCGCTGATCGCGACGCAAGATCCGCTGAAGCTCTCGCCGGTCAACCGCCTGCGTCCGCCCTCGGAGCGCTGGTGGTTCGGCACCGACCAGTTCGGCCGCGACGTCTTCTCGCGCACCGTCTACGGCGCGCGCGTGTCGCTGATCGTCGGCCTCTCGGTCGCCCTGGTGTCGAGCGCGCTTGGCCTGGCGCTGGGCATTGCCTGCGGCTACTTCAAGCGCATCGACGGCATCGTCATGCGCGTCATGGACGGCCTGATGGCCATCCCCTCAATCCTGCTCGCTATCGCCCTGATCACCCTGGCGCGGCCGGGGCTCGAGATCGTCATCGTCGCCATCGTCATTCCCGAGGTGCCGCGCGTCGTGCGCGTGGTGCGCGCCGTGGTGCTCTCGGTCCGCGCCCAGCCCTACATCGAGAGCGCCATCGCCGGTGGCACAAGGAACATGAAGCTGCTGACGCGGCACGTCGTGCCTAACACCTTGGCGCCGCTGATCGTGCAATCGACGTACGTTTGCGCCTCGGCCATGCTGATCGAGGCGAGCCTCAGCTTCCTGGGCGCCGGCGTGCCGCTGGAAGTGCCGAGCTGGGGCAACATCATCTCCCAGGGCAAGACCTTCTTCCAGATCGCGCCCTGGACGATCCTGATCCCCGGCGCCTTCCTCGCCGTCACCGTCTTGGCGGTCAATCTCCTGGGCGACGGTCTACGCGACCGACTCGACCCAAGACTGGCGCGGCGGTTGTGAGCGCAATTCTAGAAGTCCGCGACCTCCATACCCAGTTCAACACGCTGGACGGCGTCGTGCGCGCCGTCGACGGCGTGTCGTTCGACGTGGCGCGCGGCGAGACGCTGGGCATCGTGGGCGAATCGGGTTGCGGCAAGTCGGTGACGGCGCTTTCCATCCTGCGCCTGATCCCAACCGAGACCCGCCGTATCGCCCGGGGCTCGATCCGCTTCGAGGGCACCGAGCTCACGGAGCTGGGCGAGGAGGAGATGAAGAGCCTGCGCGGGCACCGCATCTCCATGATCTTCCAGGAGCCGATGACCAGCCTCAATCCGGTGCTGACGGTCGGCACGCAGATCGCCGAGAACGTGGTTCGCCATCTCGGCGTGCCGTGGAAGGCGGGCCGCGAGCGGGCTCGCGAGATGCTGGACCTCGTGCGCATCGCCGACGCCAGGCGCCGGCTCGACGAATATCCGCACCAGCTCTCGGGCGGCATGCGCCAGCGCGTCATGATCGCCATGGCGCTCTCCTGCGACCCGCAGCTTCTGATCGCCGACGAGCCGACGACGGCGCTCGACGTCACCATCCAGGCGCAGATCCTCGACCTGATGCTGGAGCTCAAGGAGAAGACCGGCACCGCGATCGTGCTGATCACCCACGATCTCGGCGTCGTCGCCGAGACCACCGAGCGCGTCGTGGTGATGTATGCCGGCCGCAAGGTCGAGGAGGCGCCGGTCGAGGCGCTGTTCGAGAACCCATTGCATCCCTATACGCGCGGCCTGATGCGCGCGATCCCGCGGCTCGACATCGAGGCCGATGCCGCCGGCACGCGGCCGCGCCTGCAGGAGATTCCCGGCCTGGTGCCGATCCTCACCCAGCCGATCGTCGGCTGCGCCTTCGCTGCGCGCTGCGAGCTTGCCACCGAGCGCTGCCGCGCCACGCTGCCGCCCTTCGTCGATGCCGGCGGCGGCCATACCGTCGCCTGCTGGGAAGTGAAGCTATGAGCGCGCCGGTTCTTCAAGTCGAAGGGTTGGTAAAGCACTTCCCCATCCTGGGCGGGCTCCTGCAGCGGCGCGTCGGCGAGGTGAGGGCGGTCGATGGCGTCAGCTTCAGCATCGCCAAGGGCGAGACGCTGGGCCTGGTGGGCGAATCGGGCTGCGGAAAGTCGACCATCGGCAAGACCGTGCTGAAGCTGATCGAGCCCACCGCCGGCCGCATCCTGCTGGGCGGCGAGGACGTCACGAAGCTGAAGCCGGGCGCCATGTGGCAGCATCGCCGGCGCATCCAGACCATCTTCCAGGACCCGTACTCGTCGATGAACCCGCGGCTGCCGTCGGGCACCATCGTCGGCGAGCCGCTGGAAAATTTTGGCATCACACGCGGCAGCGAGACCCGCGAGCGCGTGGCCGCCCTGTTCAAGCGCGTCGGCCTTCGCCCCGACGCCATGCGCAAATACGCCCACGAATTCTCGGGCGGCCAGCGCCAGCGTCTGGGCATCGCCAAGGCGCTGTCGGTCAATCCCGAGCTGATCGTGGCCGACGAACCGGTGTCGGCGCTCGACGTGTCCGTGCAGGCCCAGGTCCTGAACCTGCTGATCGACCTGCAGGAGGAATACGGGCTCGCCTATCTCTTCATCAGCCACGACCTCGCCGTGATGCGCCACATCAGCCACCGCATCGCGGTGATGTATCTCGGCCGCATCGTCGAACTCACCACCAAGCGCCAGCTCTTCGCCCAGCCACTGCATCCCTACACCGAGGCGCTGCTGTCGGCCGCGACGGCGCCCGACCCGAAGCGCCGGCGGCAGAGGAAGCGCATCGTGCAGGGCGACGTGCCGAGCCCGGCCAAGCCGCCACCCGGCTGCCACTTCCACACCCGTTGCCCCTATGCTTTGCCCGAGTGCAAGGTGACGGCGCCGCCGCTCGTCGAGGTGGCGCCCGGCCATCACGTCGCCTGCCTGCGCCGCCCGGTCGGCGGCCCGCCGGCGCCGCTCAGCCCGAATCCCGTGTAACGCCGGCCGCCGTCGTCTCGTCCTTCCCGGCAGAGGAGGACGAAATCATGGGACGACGGGCACTTTTGGCGCTTTCAGGCCTGCTCCTGCTGGGCGGCTGCTCGGGCGCGGTTCACCAGTTGCCGCCGGTCAGCACCGACCAGGTCGCCGCCGCCCTGGCCGAGGTGCGGTCGGGTGGCGGCGGCGCGATGCTGCGCGCGGTCTCCGACGATGAAGTACGCACGGCGCTGCGGGAGGCGGTGCGCAGGATCGACGCGGCGGCGTCCCAGGTCTGCCGCGAAATGAATGTCGGAACGTGCCAATGGAAGTTCGCGATCTCGCGCGAGCACAGCTTGAATGCCGGCGCCCTCGACGGCGGCCTGGTCGTGCTGAACCGCGGGCTGGTGGAGAACGGGCTTGGCGAGGAGGAGCTCTGCATCGTGATCGCCCACGAAATCGCGCATCACGCGGCCAACCATGTCGTTCAGGGCCGGCGCAACGCGGCGATCGGCGCGACCGTCGGCGCGGTCCTGCTCGGGGTGGCGACCGCTGCGATAGCCTCCGGGCAGCGCGACGGCGCCTACGCGGTGCACAACGCCGTGCAGATCGGCATGCGCACCGGCGCCATGATCGGCCATCTGTCCTTCTCCAAGGAGCAGGAGCGCGAAGCCGATTACCTCGGCGCCCTCATCCTCTATCGCGCCGGCGTCGATCTCGACAAGGCGCGCGGCCTCTACCTGACCATGGCGCGCAGCACGGAGCGCAACGAGACCAATATCCTGGACAGCCATCCGATCGGCCCCGATCGCCTGGCCGCCTGGGATCGCGCGGTTGCAGAGATCCGCGCCTCGAATGGCCGCCTGCCGCCGCGCGCCCGGTAGGCTTGGCGCTAGCCCCGCGCGCCCGGCGCCGTGTCGCGCAGATAGGTGAGGGCGGCCTGCGCGCCGCCCGTCTTGTGCGGCACCTTGGCGAGGCCGAGCGCCATCTCCACGCCCGAGAGCGTGCCGAGAAGCATCAGGTCGTTGAAGTCGCCGAGATGGCCGATGCGGAACACCTTGCCCGCGACCTTGCTGAGGCCCTGGCCCAGCGACAGGTTGAAGTTCTCCAGCGCCACCTTGCGGAAGGCGTCGGCGTCGTGGCCCTCGGGCATGACGATGGCGGTGAGCGAGCCCGAGTACGCCTTGGCATCGCTGCACAGGATTTCCAGGCCCCACGCATTCACCGCCGCGCGCGTCGCCTCGGCATGCCGGGCGTGGCGCGCGAACACCGCGCTCAGCCCTTCCTCCAGCAGCATGTCGCAGGCCTCGTTCAGGCCGTAGAGCAGGTTGGTGGCGGGCGTGTAGGGGAACCAGCCGTTGGCGTTGGCCGCGAGCATCTCCTCCCAGTTCCAGAACGACTTCGGCATCTTCGAATTCTTGGATGCCGCCACCGCCTTCTCGCTCACGGCGTTGAAGGAAAGACCGGGCGGCAGCATCAGGCCCTTCTGCGAGCCCGCCACCGTGACGTCGACACCCCACGCGTCATGGCGATAATCGATCGAGCCCAGCGAGGAGATGGTGTCGACCAGTAGCAGGGCAGGGTGTCTCGCCGCATCGATGGCGCGGCGGATGGCGCCGATGTCGCTCACCACGCCGGTCGAGGTCTCGTTGTGGACGATGCACACCGCCTTGATGCTGTGCTCCTTGTCTTCCGTCAGGCGCTTCTCGATGGCCGCAGGATCGGCAGGCTTGCGCCAGTCGCCGCCCATGAACTCCGACTTGATGCCGAGCCGGTCGGCCATCTTCTTCCACAGCGAGGCAAAGTGGCCGGTCTCCCACATCAGCACGAGGTCGCCCGACGACAGCGTGTTGACCAGCGCCGCCTCCCACGCGCCGGTGCCCGACGCCGGATAGACGATGACCGGCTGCTTGGTCTGGAAGACCTGGCGCACGCTGCGCAGAACCTTCTTGGCCAGTGCATTGAACTCGGGCCCGCGGTGGTCGATGGTCGGATGGTCCATCGCCCGCAGAATCCTGTCGGGAACGTTGGTCGGCCCCGGGATCTGCAGGAAGTGCCGTCCGCTGGGATGCGAATTCAGGCGCATCTAAAACCCTCCGTTGATGGCTGGTGTATATCGCGCTACGAGCAGGCCACCAAGACAATGCCAAGACAGTAGCTGGGGAGGAGAGTTTCGTAACCATGGCGTTCAGGACCAGAACGACGCGCCGCATTGCCCTCAAAGTGGGCTTCGCCGCCGCGCTGGCGCCCTCCCTGGCGCCCGCCATCTCGCGCGCGCAGCAGGGCTGGCCGAGCGGCCCCATCACCTGGATCAACCCGTTCCCGGCCGGCGGCGGCACCGACGTCTTCGCGCGGCCGCTGGCGGCGCAGGTCGGCGAGCAGCTCGGCGTGCAGATCATCATCGACAACAAGGGCGGGGCGGGCGGCACCGTCGGCGCCTCGCAGGCCGCCAAGATGAAGCCTGACGGCCAGACCTTCCTGGTCGGCGCCGTCCACCACACCATCGCACCCTCGATCTACAAGAGCCTCGACTACGACCTCGAGAAGAACTTCGAGCCCATCACCATGGTCGCCCTGGTGCCGCAGGTGATCTCGATCAATCCCAACCGCGTGCCGGTGAAGACGGCGGCGGAGTTCATCGAGTACGTGAAGAAGAATCCCGGCAAGCTGAACTACGCCTCGGCCGGCGCCGGCACCGCCCACCATCTCGCGGGCGAGCTCTTCAAGCTCGAGACCGGGACCGATATCGTGCACGTGCCCTACCGCGGCGCCGGTCCCGCGATGCAGGACCTGCTGGCCGGCAACGCCGACATGATGTTCGACGGCATGGGCACCTCGTCGCAGCAGATCAAGACCGGCAAGCTCCTGGGCCTGGCGGTCGCCACGCCGCAGCGCAGCCCCGAGTTCCCCGACATGCCGAGCGCGCCCGAGATCGGCGTGCCCAACTGGATCGTGTCGACGTGGTATGGTCTGTGGGCCATCAAGGGCACGCCGCAGCCGATCGTCGACCGCATGTACCAGGAGATCGTGAAGGCCCTGCAGACGCCCAGGCTGCAGGCAATCTGGAAGGAGCAGACCGCTCTGGTCGGCGGCGAGACGCCCCAGGAATTCGCCAAGCGCATTCGCGCCGAGATCGAGAAATGGCACAAGGTCGTCGAGGCGGCTGGAGTGAAACTGGATTGACGCTCGAAACCACGCTGCGTCGCACCATCAAGGGCGACGTCCTGTTCGACGCCGCCTCGCGCGGGCGCTATTCGACCGACGCCTCGATCTACCAGGTCGAGCCGGTGGGCGTGGTGTTGCCGCGCGATGAGACCGATCTTGCATTGGTCATGGACGTGGCGCGCGACGCCAAGGCCGCCATCCTGCCGCGCGGCGCCGGCACCTCGCAGTGCGGCCAGACGGTGGGCCAGGCCCTGGTCGTCGACGTCTCGAAGTACCTGCGCGAGGTCGTCGGCTTCGACAAGAACCGCGCCGAGGTCACGGTCCAGCCGGGCGTCGTGCTCGACCAGCTGAATGCCTGGTTGAAACCGCACGGCCTCTGGTATCCGGTCGACGTTTCCACGTCGGCGCAGTGCACGCTGGGCGGCATGGCCGGCAACAACTCGTGCGGCAGCCGGTCCATCCGCTACGGCAACATGGTGCACAACGTCGCCTCGATCGACGCCATCCTGGCGAATGGCGAGCGCGCCCGCTTCGGCTCGGCGCGACCCGAGGACATGCCGGCGACGGTGCGCGCCATCGCCGACAAGGTGGCGGCGCTGGCCTTCGCCGAGCGCGACGAGATCGAGCGCCTGTACCCCAAGGTGCTGCGCCGCGTCGGTGGCTACAACCTTGACATCTTCTTCCCGCAATCGGAGCGGCCCTACACCCTCGACAACTCGGTGAACCTCGCCCATCTGCTGGTGGGCAGCGAAGGCACACTCGCCGTCACCGAGCGCCTGACGCTCAAGCTTTCGCCGCTGCCCAGGCACAAGACCCTGGGCGTGGTGAACTTCCCGAGCTTCTACAAGGCGATGGAAAGCGCCCAGCACATAGTCAAGCTGAAGCCGACCGCCGTCGAGCTGGTCGACCGCACCATGATCGAGCTGGCGCGCGCCAACCCCGCCTTCCGGCCGGTGATCGAGCGCGCCCTGATCGGCGAGCCCGAGGCCATCCTGCTGGTCGAGTTCGCGGGCGAGGAGCGCGAGCCGCAGCTGCGTGACCTGCAACGTCTCGTCGAGCTGATGAGCGATCTCGGTTTGCCTAAAAGCGTCGTCGAGATGCCCGAGCCCGGGCCGCAATCCGCGCTGTGGGAAGTCCGCAAGGCCGGGCTCAACATCATGATGTCCATGAAGGGCGACGGAAAACCGGTGTCCTTCATCGAGGACTGCGCCGTGCCGCTGGAGCATCTCGCGGACTACACGCAGCGCCTGACCGACGTCTTCACCAGGCACGGCACGCGCGGCACCTGGTACGCCCACGCCTCGGTCGGCACCTTGCATGTGCGGCCGATCCTCGACATGCGCCGCGACGGCGCCGACAAGATGCGCGCGATCGCCGAGGAAGCCTCGGCCATGGTGCGCGAATACAAGGGCGCCTTCTCGGGCGAGCACGGCGACGGCCTGGTGCGCTCGGAGTGGGTCGCCTGGCAGTTCGGGCCGCGACTCACCAAGGCGATGGGCGAGGTCAAGGACCTGTTCGATCCCACCGGCATGCTCAATCCCGGCAAGATCGTGCGGCCGACGAAGATGGACGACCGCTCGCTGTTCCGCTTCAAGCCGGGCTACAGGAACATCGACTACAAGCCCGTGCTCGACTGGTCGGCGTGGAACGTCCAGGCCGATCCCATGACCGAGGCGCTGACGGCGCCCGGCAGCGGCGGCGATCCGACCGGCGGCTTCGCCAAGGCCGCCGAGATGTGCAACAACAACGGGCATTGCCGCAAGTTCGACGCCGGCACCATGTGCCCGTCGTTCCGGGTCACCCGCGACGAGAAGCATCTGACGCGCGGCCGCGCCAACACGCTGCGTCTCGCCCTCTCGGGCCAGCTCGACGGCGCGCTCACCTCCGACAGCGTCGCGGCGGCGATGGATCTCTGCGTCAGCTGCAAGGGCTGCAAGCGCGACTGCCCGACCGGCGTCGACATGGCACGCATGAAGATCGAGGTGCGCTCGGCGCGGCGCATGGCCAAGGGCCTGAGCTGGCGCGACCGCCTGATCGGCAACCTGCCCGAGATCGCGCCCTGGGCACGCCGGCTGCCCTGGCTGTTCAACATGGCGTGGTTCGTCCAGTCCTATCTTGGCTTCGCCAAGCAGCGCCGCCTGCCGCAATGGCGCGGCGATACGTTCCTCGCCACCACCGATGTCGATCAGGCCGACGCCACGGTGGTGATCTTCGCCGATACCTTCTCGAACAACTTCGAGCCGCATATCCTGCATGCCGCGCGGCGCGTGCTGCAGGCCGCCGGCCATCGCGTCGCCGTGGCCTGGCCCGACCTCGGGGCGCAAGCGCTGTGCTGCGGCCGCACCTATCTGGCGACGGGACAGGTCGAGAAGGCGAAGGTGGAAGCGCGGCGGCTCCTGGCTGCGCTGCTGCCCTTCGTCGCCAAGGGCGTGCCGGTCGTCGGCCTCGAGCCGTCGTGCCTGTTCACCTTGCGCGATGAGTTCCTGGCGCTCGGCCTCGGCAAGGATGCGCAGGCGGTTTGCGACAACGCCTTCCTGTTCGAGGAATTTTTAGCGCGCGAGAAGAGGGCAGGGCGGCTCACGCTGCCGCTGAAGCCGCTGGCTGAGAAGACGGCGTACCTGCACGGCCATTGCCATCAGAAGGCGTTCGGCGCCATGAGCGCGGTGCAAGAGACGCTTTCGTTGGTGCCCGAACTCTCGGTCAACCTGATCGACTCGAGCTGCTGCGGCATGGCCGGCAGCTTCGGCTACGAGGCCGAGCACTACGAGACCTCGCTCGCCATGGCCGAGCTCTCCCTGATGCCCGCCGTGCGCAAGGCTCCCGCCGACGCCCTGATCGTCGCCGACGGCACCTCCTGCCGCCACCAGATCTCCGACGGCAGCGACCGGCAGGCGGTACACGTCGCCGAGGTGCTGGCGGCCGCGATTGGGTAGGATAGTATCGGGCGGGGGTAGAGGATTGGGGGAGTGACATGGCCATCAGAGGATTCTTGACCGGTACAGCCGTTGCCGGCGCGTTGCTGCTGCCGGCGATCGCGCTCGCGGCCGATCCGGTGCCGGACATGAAAGGCCGCTGGGTCGGCAAGACCCATACGATCGTAGGCGGCCACGGCGCCCACTGGCCCTCTGCCAAGGGCACGATGACGAGCCCGGCGCTGTTGGAGAAAGACCTGGTCTGGGAGGTCAAAGGCCAGGACGGCGACCGCTTCTGGGGAGTGACCACGATCTCCGGCGGCACCGAGCGCACCGAGGAGCCTTTCATCGGCATGCTGCACGGCAAGGACAACAAGCAGGTCATGATCGCCGATACCGACGGTTATCAATGGGGCGAGCTCGACGGCAACACGTTCCGATTCTGTTATGCCCAGGCCGGTGCGCCCGTCACGGTGGTAAGCTGCAGCCACGTCGAGCGCGCCCGGTAGGCGAGGCGGGAGACGAGACCGGCAATCGCGGGGAGGGTTCGCTTTGGGGGGCGGACGGAATGCCAGGACGGCAGGCTTTCTGCTGTCGCTGTGGATGGCTGCCGCCGCGCCGGCCCTGGCGCGCGAGCCCGGCGTCGGCCTTACCTACGTGCCCGGCATCACCCTCGGCCAGGCCAATGCCGTGCCGCTCACGCCCGGCCTGCGGCTGTCGAACCGGATGACCTACTCCGACGCCCTTCTGGTCGGGCCCGATTCCGGTCCCACCGGGCTGCGCCTCTACACGCCGACCGACATCGTCGTCGGAACCTGGGTGCCCGAGGAGAAGCTGCTCGAGGCCAGCTACAAGATGTTCGTCGTCGTGCCGTTCGTGAGCTCGACACTGGTGCGCGACGCGCCGGTTCCGCGCGCCGCCCGCGGCACCTTCAACCAGACCGGCGTCGGCAATCCCAAGCTCCAGTTCGCCGACCTGTCCTGGACGCTGGGCGAGGGGTTCTACGTCAATGGCGGCTTCGGCGTCTATTTCCCCATCGGCACCTGGTCGGCAAGCTCGCCGGTCAATGTTGGCACGCCGTTCTGGACCTTCGAGCCGAGTGCAGCGGTGAGCTACTTCAAGGACGGCTGGACCGCTTCCCTGCAGGCCGTCTACGACACCAACACGACCAACTCGGTGAACGGCTACTATTCGGGCAACCAGATCTTCCTCAATGGGACGTTCATGAGGAACTTCGACGGCGTGAATATCGGGCCGGTCGGCTACTGGCAGAAGCAGGTGAGCAACGATGCCAACTACGGCACCAGCGTGCTGGCGGGACAGGTCTCCCCGCCCGGCGAGCAGCTGGCGGTCGGCGGCACCGTGAGCACCCAGTTCGGCAATCTCACGGTCCAGCTGATGTTCACCCAGGACGTCTATGCCCAGAATGCCACGCTGGGCAGCAAGGGCTGGCTCACCTTCAGTTACCACTTCAAGTGAGATGTCGCGTGGCGGTCCGGCGAGCGATCGACGCCGCCGGGAATTGCAGCCCCGCCAGCGCTATGGCACGGTCCGCGGCGATGCAAAGACCCGGAAACCCTTATTCCTCCGCTGAAATCGATCGCGCCTCCCATGAGCGCGAGAACGATGAGCGCATGATCGAGCTCGCCTCGTCGGGCGCCGCGCGCTTCGTGCCGATCGACACCGAGAAGAACCTGGTGAAGACCGGCGGCAATCCCGAGGCGGTGTTCCTGCAGGGCATGATGGCCCGCGCCGTCGCCAACCAGGCCGACCATCACATCTTCCTGGGCTATGTCGAGGGCACGCCCTACTTCGCCATCGACGTCACCGGCAAGGACGTGCCGCTGAAGGACATGGGCGAGTTCGTCGACCTGCGCCAGGTCGGTGCGCTCCTGTTCGCGCGCGAAGGCTCGATCCTGGCCTATGCCCGCGGCATGACCTACTGGCATCGCCGCCACCGCTATTGCGGCGTGTGCGGCGCCAGCACCACGGTGATCAAGGGCGGCCACGTCCGCCGCTGCACCAACGAGAGCTGCAAGACCGAGCATTTCCCGCGCACCGATCCCGCGGTGATCATGCTGGTCCATCACGGCGACAAGTGCCTGCTGGGCCGCAGCCCGCACTTCCCGCGCGGCATGCATTCGACCCTGGCGGGCTTCGTCGAGCCGGGCGAGAGTTTCGAGGATGCCGTCGCCCGCGAGGTCTACGAGGAGGTGAGGGTGCGCGTGAAGAACGTCACCTACCGGTCCTCGCAGCCCTGGCCGTTCCCCGCCTCGGTCATGATCGGCTTCCACGCCGAGGCCGAATCGCTCGACTTCGACGTCAACAAGGCCGAGCTCGAAGCGGCGCGCTGGATGAGCCGCGAGGACCTCAAGCCCGAGAACCTGCCCAAGGACGGCTCCTTCTTCATGCCGCGCCGCGATTCCATCGCCCGCCGCCTGATCGAGGAATGGCTCGGTCACGAAGCCGGCCCGTCGATCAGTGGTTAGTCGCCGTCATCCAACGAGGTTTCAATGACCGCCCAGCTCTTCACCCCCGTCGAGCTCGGCGGCGTGACACTCCCCAACCGCATCGTCGTGTCGCCGATGTGCCAGTACGCGGCGGTCGACGGCAGCGCCCAGCCCTGGCACCAGGTGCATTACGGTATGCTCGCCATGTCCGGCGCCGGCCTCTTGTGCCTCGAGGCCACGCACGTCGAGCGCGACGGCCGCATCACCCAGGGCTGCCTCGGCGTCTACAGCGACGACAACGAAGCGGCGCTGAAGTCGATCGTCGACTGGGCGCGCGGCTGGATGCCCAACGTCAAGCTCGGCATCCAGCTCGCCCATGCCGGCCGCAAGGCCTCGGCGCAGCGGCCGTGGAAGGGCGGGGGACCGCTCGGCCAGGCCGACGCGCCCGACCTGCCGTGGACCACGGTCTCGGCCTCGGCCATCCCCTATGACGCGAAGTGGCATACGCCGGTGGCGCTCGACGCCGTCGGCCTGAGGCGCGTGAAGCAGGCCTTCGTCGACGCCACCCTGCGCAGTGCCCGGCTTGGCTTCGACGTCGTCGAGCTGCACGGCGCCCACGGCTATCTGCTCAGCCAGTTCCTCTCGCCCCTCAGCAACCGGCGCAGCGACGAATATGGCGGCACCGCGGAGAAGCGCCGCCGCTTCCCGCTCGAAGTCTTCGAGGCCTGCCGCAAGATGTGGCCGGCCGAAAAGGCGTTGGGCATGCGGCTCTCCTGCGTCGAATGGGTCGAAGGTGGTGTGAGCATCGAGGACACGATCGAGACCGCCCGCCAGCTGAAGTCGCTGGGCTGCGACTTCATCGACGCGAGCTCCGGCGGCAATGCCGCCGCCCAGAAGATCCCCGTGGCCCCGGGCTACCACGTCCAGTTCGCCGCCCGCATCCGCAAGGAAGCGGATATCAAGACCTGGGCCGTCGGCATCATCACCGAGCCCGAGCAGGCGGAAAGCATCATTGCCTCCGGCCAGGCCGATTGCACGGCCCATGCGCGCGCTTTCCTGCTCGATCCGCGCTGGGGCTGGAACGCCGCCCGCGCGCTCGGTGTGCCCACGCCCCCCTTGCCGCTGCCCGCCGTTCGGGCGACAACCCTCCTGCCGTTCAAGCCTCAGCCCGTCCTTTCCCGAGCGGCCGATTGAGGAACTCGCATGTCGAGCGTGCTGCTGGCTGAGGACGAATTTCTCATCCGCGCGGTGATGGTCGATGCCCTGGGTGCGATAGGCATTCCCTGCATCGAGGCCCCCACCGGCCAGGCGGCGCTCGACGTGCTGGCCGGCACTGCACCGCTTGCCGCCGCGATCGTCGATATCGGCCTGCCCGACATGTCCGGCGAGAAGGTGATCGAGGCCGCACTGCAGCGCCGCCCGGAGCTGCCCATCATCCGCTGCTCCGGCGGCATCGCCTCGGACACGGCGCTCAACCCGAGGATCCACGTCTTCCCCAAACCCTACAGCGCCGTCGACCTCTCGCAGTTTGTGGCATCGCTCCTGGGCAAGAGCTGAGGCCTCGTGCCACGACGGGTGTTCAACCGGCGGGTCTGGCGGCTGCGCGGCAGCACGGCGGCCGAAACCTCCATGCTGCTGGCGGTCGCCACTTTGTTCGTGCCACTGCTGCTGTTCGTCGGCGCGAGCTGGCTTGCCTATGACGACGCGTTCCGGCAGGCCGAGGAGCGGGTCAGCCGCACCCTCGACCTGCTCTATATCAACGTGCGCAATGCCTTCGAGATCAACGCCCTGGTCGCGGCCAATGCCGTCGAGCTGCTCGACGAACGATCCAACGAGCAGATCCGCGCCAACGAGCGGCAGATCCACGACGGGCTGAAGCACCTCAGCGATTCGCTACCGCAGATCCAGAATATCTGGGTGGTGGACGAGGAGGGCAGGCCGCTGGCGTCGGCCAACGTCTATCCGGTGCCGGCCAACGTCTCCTCGGCCGACCGCGCCTACTTCACGGCGCATCGCGAAGGCGCGGCGCAACGCTTCGTCAGCGAAGCGCTGCGCGGCCGGATCAGCGACGTCGCCTTCTTCCAGTACAGCGAGCGGCGACAGGCGGCCGACGGCCGCTTCACCGGTGTGATCGCGGTGTCGGTCGATCCCAACTATTTCCTGGCGCAGTTCGCCCAAGCGTCGGAGAGCCGCAACTTCACCGCCTCGATCGTGCGCGCCGACGGCGAGATCCTGGTGCGCTATCCGGCCGGCGGCGGCCCGGTCCGCCTGCCTTCGGGCGCGGGCTTCATGCACGCCATTGCCGCATCGCCGGAGGCCGGCATGTACCGGACCGCCCAATCGTCGTTCGACGGCGTTGGCCGCCTGTTCGTCTATCGTAAGCTGCCCAATCTGCCGATCTACGTGGTCCACGGCTATGCCACCGCGACCATTCGAGGCGAATGGATCGATCGCATGGCGTCGCATCTCATCTTCGGGGTGCCGGCGACGCTGTTGCTGTTTGCGCTGGCGGTCGTGGCCTCGCGGCGCGCCTACCGCCAGGCCGACGTGCTGGCCCGGCTCGGCGAGGAGCAGGCGCGGCGCGAGGTCGCCGAGGAGAGCCTGCGCCAGTCGCAGAAGATGAATGCGGTCGGCCAGCTCACCGCCGGCATTGCCCATGACTTCAACAACCTCCTGACCGGCATCGGCGGAGCGGTGGAGATGATGGGCCGGCGCGCCGGGCAGGCCTCGCCGGAATTCACCCGGTTCCTGCAACTCGCCCAGACCGGCGTCGGCCGCGCCGCGACGCTCACCCAGCGCTTGCTCGCCTTCTCGCGACAGCAGCCGCTGCAGATCGAGGTCGTGGACGTGAACGACCTCGTGGCCGGCATGACCGAACTGCTGCGCCGGACCCTGGGCGAGAAGGTCAGGATCGAGACGGTCCTGGCCCCTGACGCGTGGCCGGCCAGGGCCGACTCTGCCCAGCTCGAAAGCACAATCCTCAACCTTGCGATCAACGCCCGCGATGCCATGCCCAAGGGCGGCGTGCTCACCATCGAGACCGCCAATACCCATCTCGACGCGGCCTATGCCGCAGCCAATGTCGAGGCCGAGGCCGGACCCTACATCATGGTCGCGGTGTCCGACACCGGCACCGGCATGGCCCCCGAGACCCTGGCTCGCGCCTTCGAGCCTTTCTTCACCACCAAGGAGCGGGGGCAGGGCACCGGGCTCGGCCTCAGCATGGCCTTCGGCTACATCAGGCAGCTCGGCGGCCATCTCAAGATCTACAGCGAGGTCGGCCGCGGCACGTCGGTGAAGATCTACCTGCCGCGCGCCAGCGGCGAGGCGGCGGTCGAGGTTGCGCCCGCCGCGCGGGCGGTGCTGTCGGCAGCCGGCCCGGTGATGCTGGTCGTCGAGGACGACCCCGTGGTGCGCGATTTCGCCGTCTCCGCCTGCTCCGAGATCGGCTGCACTGTCTACCAGGCCGCCGATGCCCGCGAAGCGCTGGCCGTCCTGCAGGCCCGCGACGACATCGAGTTGCTGTTTACCGATGTCGGCCTGCCGGGCGACATGAACGGCCGCCAGCTCGCGGGCGCCGCCATGGCCCTGAAGCCCGCCCTCAAGGTTCTGTTCACCACGGGCTATACCGCCAATGCCATCGTGCATCAGGGCGTGCTCGATCCCGGAGTCAACTTCATCGGCAAGCCGTTCTCGATCGACGCCCTTGCGGAGAAGATCAAGTCCATGGGCTTCTGAGCCGGCATGCTCAGCGGCCGCGAATTCGGGTATCCTGTCGCGCGATGAGCGACACTGCCTCTCCGCCGGCCCCGGCGCGCCCCGAGCCCCGCCAGCCTGGCGAGGCCGAGGCTGAGCCCGCGAAGGCCGAGGCCAGGCCCGACATTGCGCCGCCCGCCGCGCCGAAGCCTGCCGAACCGCCGCCCGTGCCGCCGCCTGAACCCGCTGTCGAGATGCCGCCGGACCCGGGTACGCCGGCTGCCGCGCCCGCGCCACCCGCTGCCACGACCTCCGCCCCGAGCCGCACTGCCAGTCGCCTGCACCGCCTGGTGGCCGTGGTCGGCACCATCCTGGTGCTGTTCGTGGCCTGGGAGGTCCTGACCTATTACGTCGCCTACACCGACGACGCCTATGTCCGCTCCGACCTGATCGGCGTGGCGCCCGAGGTGACCGGCCCGATCATCGGCCTCTACGTCGTCGACAACCAGGCGATCAAGAAGGGCGACAAGATCTACAAGATCGACCCGACGCCGTTCCAGCTCGAGGTCAACACCCGCCAGGCCCAGATCGAGGAGCAGACCTCGCTGGTCAAGGTGGCGCAGGAGGAGCTGCAGACCGCGCAGGCGGCCCTGGAATCGGCGACCTCGGCCCACACCTATGCCGTCGAGCAGCAGGCGCGCTATGCCGTGCTCGCGGCCTCCAACAACGCCCCGCGCGCCGAGCTCGATCGCGCCAACAACGAGCTGCGCCGCACCGCGGCCGAGAAGACCATCGCCGAGATCGCCATCGCCAAGGCGCGCACCAGCATCGGCGTGCACAAGGCCGCCCTCGATACCGCGATCGCCGAGAAGGCGACGGCGGAGTGGAAGGTGAGCAAGACCGACGTCAATGCGCCGGCCGACGGCTGGATCAACAACCTCACGGTGCGCATCGGCGACACCGCGACGCTGAGCATCCCCAATGTCGGCATCGTCGACGCCCATGCCTGGCGCATCATCGCCAACTACAAGGAATACTACGTCCGGCCCTTTACCATCGGCGGCACCGCCTGGGTGTGGCTCGACAGCGATCCGTGGCGGTTCCGCAAGGCGCGCATCACCGGCATCGCCCGCGGCTTCAGCCGCGACCCGCAGGCGCCCATGCTGTTGCCCTACGTCGCCCCGACCACCGACTGGATCCGCCTGCAGCGCCGCATCCCGGTGACCATCGTGCTCGAGGAGATGCCGGCCGACGGCCGCCTGTTCATGGGCGCCGACGCCCGCACCGTGGTGTTCCCGCGATGATGATGCACAGCGTCTTTGCTGGGAGCGCGCCACTCCGTGGCGCCTCCTCCCCAAGCGAAAGCTTGGGGATGGCGAGCGCTTTTGGCCGCGCAGCGGCCAAAACGCATGGGCGTCATACGCCGACGGAGGGGTCATGGGCACCAGGACTGAGGCTCATGACCCCTCCGTCCGCTGCGCGGACACCTCCCCACGCGAAGCGTGGGGAGGAAGAAGTTATGAGCGCCACGGAGTGGCGCGCTCCCGGCAATGAGTCGGCATCACCATGATCCGCCATCTCCGCCATTTCATCCGCGAGTGCCGCGACGTGCCCGTCGAGACCTTCGACATCGTGAACGACACGATGGTGAAGTTCTTCCGCGAGCTCGGCGAGCTCGGCGAGGCGCCGGACCGCACGCGGCAAGGCCTGGTCGCCGCCTGCTCGGTCGTGCTCGCGACCTTCCTGGCGCTGTGGCTCGAGATCCAATCGCCGTGGTGGGCGGCGATCAGCGCCTTCATGTCGCTGTCGACCACCGGCGGCGCCTCGCTGCGCCGCGGCATCCTGCGCGTCACCGGCACCGCCGCCGGCGCCCTGCTGGGCTTCGTCATGGCGCGCTGGCTGCCCTACGACCATTTCGCGATGTACCTGTTCCTGGCCGCCGTCACCATGGCGGGCGTCATCGCCATGCAGGTGAGCCCGCACGGCCTCGCCTGGCTGTTTCTCTGCATCACCTCGATCCTGGTGCTGCTGGAATCGCTCAACAACCCGCTGCAGGCGGCATCGATCGCCTATTACCGGATGTTCGAGGTCGGCATCGGCGTGCTGTCGAGCGTCATCGTCGCCAACCTGCTGCAGGACTGGCATCGCGAGCCGCCGCCGACGGCGCCGGGCTGGCGCCATCTGCTCGGCCCGCAATGGCCGGTGCTGCTGCATGGCGTGCGCTCGGCCATCGCCGTCTGCACCGTCGTGGCGATCTGGATGGCGCTCGAGGTCGAGCAGGTGGTCGAGATGGCCATCACCGTTGCGGTGGTGATGGCGGCCCCGGTCATCGTCGATGGCGGGTTCGCGACGCGCCACGCCGTCGCCGTGCGCTCGCTGCACAGGCTTTTGGGCTGTATGGTGGGCGGCGCGGTAGCGCTGGTCTGCCTCGCCCTCGACGTCGAATCCTTCGCCTGGTGGCTTTTCATGATCGGCGCCGCCGTGTGGGTCGGCATGCACATCCAGGTCGGGCCGCACGGCGTCGGCTATGTCGGCACCCAGGCCGCCTTCGCCTTCATCGTGACCCTGATCCAGGGCGCCCGGCCGCCCGACAGCATCATGCCCGGCGTCGACCGCTTCGCCGGCATCGTCGGCGGCCTCGCGATTCTGATGATCATCTCCCTGGTCCTGTGGCCGACCGACCAGGAGGTTGCCCAACAGAACGCGGTGTCGCGGGAAAAATCGTAGTCGGATGAGGCATCAAAGCCCGTCATCCCGACCGGAGCCGAGCCTAGCGAGGCGGAGCGGAGGGACCTCTTTTTGTTGACCCATCGACAAAACAGGTCCCTCGACTACGCCGCCCTTCGGGCGGCTCCGCTCGGGATGACGGGAAGACCATGACCCCCATCCTGCGGGCCATCGTTGCCATCATCCTGTCGGTGATGTGCTTCTCGGTGCTCAACGCCATGTCCAAGACGTTGGGCCAGTTCCTGCCGGTCATCGAGGTCATCTGGGCGCGCTACGCCTTCGCCTTCCTGCTGATGCTGCTGATGTTCCTGCCGCGCGCCGGCCTGAAGCTGTTCACCTTCCGCAATGTCGGCAGCCAGGTCGTGCGCGGCATGCTGCTGTTCTTCTCCTCCTATCTCTATTTCCACGGCATCGTCGTCCTGCCGCTCGCCACGGCGGCGTCGATCTCGCTCACCAGCCCGCTGATCGTGACGGCGATGTCGGCGCGTTTCCTCAACGAGCCGGTCGGTCCGCGCCGCTGGGCCGCCGTCGCCGTGGGCTTTGTCGGCGCCCTGATCGTGGTGCGGCCGGGCCAGGCGCACTTCGACTGGCACATGCTGCTGATCGTCGGCAGCACGCTGTGCAGCGCCTTCTACCAGCTGTTCTCGCGGCGCTACGGCCAGACCGAGCGGCCCGACGCCTCGGCCACCATGGCCACCATCGTCGGCACCGTGATGGCGACACCCTTCCTGCCCTTCGAATGGGTGACGCCGCTCGCATGGTGGCAGTGGGCCCTGATGGCCGGCATGGGGGTGATGGCCGGGGTAGGGCACTACTTCGTCACCATCGCCTACAGCCAGGCGCCCGCCGCCATCGTGGCGCCCTTCAACTACTTCCAGCTCGTCGGCGCGGCGCTGCTGGGCTTCTTCATCTTCGGCGACATCCCCGACTTCTGGAGCTGGGTCGGCGCCGGCGTCATCGTGAGCTCGGGCCTCTATATCGGCCACCGCGAGCGCATCCGCCACCGCCTGTCCAGGCAAGCGGCACCCCCGCCGGGCAAGAATTGATCATCTGATCAAGATTTGAGCGTCTTGTCGTCCTGAGCGCAGCGAAGGACCTCATCGCCGCTGGCAACCGGCATGAGGTCCTTCGCTGCGCTCAGGACGACAGACCGTGGCACAGGCCTTGCACGCCCCCCTTGTCAGCGCAGGCCGCGACCAGCGGTTCTCTTTCGGTTGGCGTGCCGACGTTTTCACCGTCAGGAGCCCGACACCGACAAGCCTGATCAGGCTCCCCCACTATCCGACGAGGAGGACACGTCATGTGTGATCGCATTGGCTGTACGCATCTTTTCCCCGCGCTTTCCGCGATGGATTTCTCCGGCGCCGCCGTTGCCGCGCCGTCCCGCCGCCGCTTCCTGAAGGGGGCAGCGGGCACCGCCGCCGCGGCCACCATCAGCATGGGCTTCATGGGCGCCGCCCACGCCGGCGCGCCGGTCAAGTCGACCCACGGCTCGGGCTTCTGCAACCTCAACATCTTCCTCGCCCATTCCCGGCAATATTCGAAGGCCGCCGGCACCGAGCTGGTGTTCGTCAACACGCCGACCTCGGCCGAGATGGTGACCTTTCTCGGCATGGGCCAGGTCGATGTCGGCCTGATGCCCTACACCTCCTTCATGGCGCTCTACGACAAGGGCGCGCCGGTCAAGATCGTGGCCGGCGGCGGCATCGAGGGCTGCGCCATCGTCGCCCGGCCCGGCCTCGACAAGCCGGAGAAGCTCAAGGGCAAGACGCTCGGCACCTTCCAGATGGATACGCTCGAGGTCATGCCGTACGACTACCTCAAGAAGAACGGTATCGCCTTCAAGGACGTGAAGGTGCGCTACATGGGCAACACGCCCGAGGCCGTCGAGGCCTTCAAGGCCGGCGCCATCGACTGGATCTGCACCATCGAGCCCTACGCCTCGGCGCTGGTGAACGACGTCAAGGGCACGGTCATGCTGACCGACGGTACCGATCTCTACGGCAAGGGCTACACCGATTGTGTGCTCGCCGCCCGCGCCAGCCTGATGAAGGACAATCCCGAGGGGCTGAAGGCCATCATCAAGGGCATGATGCAGGCCCAGCTCGACGCCGAGACCAAGACCGACGAGGTGCTGAAGGAGCTGGTCGGCAAGTACTACAAGACCTCGATGGAGAACGCCAAGATCGCCCAGGGCAAGCAGCCGGCGGTGGTCGATGCGCGCAGCCAGACCGACTTCATCCTGCAGCGCACCGACAGCGTGGTCGAGATGGGCTACATCAAGAAGAAGCCCGGCCGCGATGCCATCGACTGGACCATCCTCGAGGCCGTGATCAAGGAGAACCCCGACCTCTACGGCAAGCTCAAGTACAAGTCCGCCAGTGCGTGATCTGCTGGGAGCGCGCCACTCCGTGGCGCTCTTGTCATGCCGGAGCGCGGACCTCCAGGTCCGCTCATGCTCATGATGCGGACCTGGAGGTCCGCGCGCCACATGAGCGCCACGGAGTGGCGCGCTCCCGGCAATGAGCTGCGGTGAACATGGCGATCATCGAACGCGACGCGAGCACCCGTAACACCGCCGGCGCCTCCCGGCCGGCGGCGACGAGCCGCCCAATGGCGAGGATCGTCGCCTCGATCGGCGGCTGGGACTGGCTCGGCAAGGCGGGGTGGACCATCCTGTCGGTCAGCCTGTTCGCCGGCCTGTGGGAGCTCTTGTGGGCCATCGGCTGGGCCGATCCCCAGCTGCTGCCGCCGCCGCACATCTTCCTGTCGAACTTCGGGGAGCAGGGAAAGTTCTTCAACACCGCCACCCGCTGGCAGGTCGGCAATTCGGCGGAGGAGGGCCCCTCGGCCCTCGAATCGGTGCTGATCACCGTCGCCGCCACCACCATGCGCGTGTTCGTCGGCCTGGTGATCGCCTGCGTGCTGGCGATCGGCGTCGGCGTCGCCGTGCGCTACTGGCACGTCATCGACAAGCTGGTGCTACCCACCGTCACGCTCTTGTCTCCGGTGTCGCCCATCGCCTGGCTGCCGGTGGCGATCTTCCTGTTCGGCATCGGCAATGCGCCGGCAATCTTCATGGTCGTGGTCGCGCTCTTCTTCCACATGGTGCTGGCGACCATCGCCCAGATCGACGGCGTCTCGCCCAACCTGATCAACGTCGCCCGCACCATGGGCGCCTCCAAGCGGCAGATCTACGGTCGCGTCATCGTGCCCGCCATCCTGCCCGGCATGCTGCAGGTGCTGCGGATGAACCTGTTCGGCGCCTGGATGGTGGTGCTGGTCGCGGAGTCCACGGGCGTCGGCTACGGCATGGGCCAGGTCATCATGCTGGCGCGCAACACCTTCAATCCGTCGCTGGTGTTCTTCACCATCGCCGTGGTCGGCGTGCTGGGCTTCGGCTTCGATTGGCTGCTGCGCCAGGCCCAGCGTCGCATCCTCTACTGGCTGCCCGACACCAAGGAGAAGCTGCGTGGCCTTTGAGGCTCCCAATTTCTCGTCGCGCGACGCCGTGGTCTGCCGCGGCGTCGGCAAGACCTGGGCGGCCGGCACCAAGCGCGCGCACGAGGCGCTGCGCGACGTCGACCTCGACATCGCACCGGGCGAGTTCGTGGTCTTCCTCGGCCCCTCGGGCTGCGGCAAGAGCACATTGCTCTATCTCATCGCCGGGCTGGAGGAGGCGACGGAGGGCCTGACCTGGTCGTTCGGCGACGTGGTCGAGACGCCGTCGCCCGAACGCAGCCTGATCTTCCAGGAGACCTCGCTCTTCCCCTGGCTGACGGTGTGGCAGAACGTGAGCTTCGGGCTCGCCATCCGCGGCGCCAGCCAGCAGGAGCGCCGCGCCGTCGCCGCCGAGGCCCTGCAGCGCGTCGGCCTCAAGGCCGCCATGGACAAGCGCCCCGACGAGCTCTCCGGCGGCATGCGCCAGCGCGTCGCCGTGGCCAGGGCGCTCGCCATGCGCCCCAAGGTTCTGCTGATGGACGAGCCCTTCGCCGCCCTCGACGTGCAGACCCGCGCCCGCATGCAGGACTTCCTGCTCGACGTCTGGCGCGATTCCGGCGCCTCGGTCCTGTTCGTCACCCACCATATCGACGAGGCCGTGGCGCTCGCCGATCGCGTCGCCGTCTTCACCTCGCGCCCCGGCCGCATCAAGACCATCGTCCCCATCGATCTGCCCCGCCCGCGCAACCTCTTCTCACGCGAAGCCGAGGCCCTGCGTATCCAGCTCACCGATCTCCTGAAAGACGAAGTCGACCGCGCCTTCGCCGAGCAGGAGGCGATGGGAGTGACATAGATTGGAGAGAGTCTTTGCTGGGAGCGCGCCACTCCGTGGCGCATCTTCGTGGATTACACAGCGCATGAGCGCCACAGAGTGGCGCGCTCCCAGCAATGAACTCATGCTCCTCTTCCTTCATGTTCCTCTCCCCCGCTAGGGGGAGAGGTTAGGTGAGGGGGTTACGACGACGAGTTTAAGGAGGAAGCCTTGGCCACGAGTCTCATCCGCAGCCGCGCCACCATCACCGGCGTGAAGGACCGCTTCGCCTGGAACGAGATCAAGGACGGCGCCGTGCTGCAGGAGGACGGCGTCATCGTGGCCGTCGGCACCTACGACGACCTCCACAGGAAGCACCCGACCGTCCCCGTGATCGGCAACGGCAAGGAGATCCTGCTGCCGGGCTTCGTCAACGGCCATCACCATGTCGGCCTGACGCCGGTGCAGCTCGGCTCGCCCGACATGCCGCTCGAGCTCTGGTTCATCACCCGCATGGTGATCCGCAACCTCGACCTCTACCTCGACACGCTCTACTCGGCCTTCGAGATGATCGGCTCGGGCATCACCACGGTGCAGCACATCCAGGGCTGGATGCCGGGCGTGCTCAAGGACGTCGAGAAGCGCGCCAGCGACACCATCCGCGCCTACGAGGATGTCGGCATGCGCGTCAGCTACTGCTACGCCGTGCGCGACCAGAACCGCCTCGTCTACCAAGCCGACGAGGAGTTCGTTAGGAGCCTGCCGGCGGAGCTGCAGGGCCCCATGCAGCGCTGGTTCGACCGCTTCAAGATGAGCCTCGACGACGCCATGGACATGTTCAAGTCGTTCCATGCCCAGCACCACAACAAGCGCCGGGCGAAGATACAGCTCGCCCCCGCGAACCTGCACTGGTGCTCCGACAAGGCGCTGACCCTCTTGAGTGACGCCTCGGCCAAGTACGACGCGCCCATGCACATGCACCTGGTCGAGACCGCCTACCAGAAGGAATATGCCCGGCGGCGCGGCGACTGCACGGCGCTGGAATATATCGACCGCTTCGGCCTGGTGACCCACCGCCTGACGCTCGGCCATGGCGTGTGGCTGAACGAGAAGGACATCGACCGCCTGGCCGCGGCCGGCGGCTGCGTCTGCCACAACTGCTCGTCCAACTTCCGCCTGCGCTCCGGCGTGGCGGCGCTGAACCATTTCGAGAAGAAGGGCATCAACACCGCGATCGGCCTCGACGAGGCCGGCATCAACGACGACCGCGACATGCTGCAGGAGCTGAAGCTGGTGCTGCGCGCCCATCGCACGCCGGGCATGGTTGAGGCCGACGTGCCGACCATGTCCCAGGTCCTCAGAATGGCGACCGTCGGCGGCGCCAGGACCACGCCCTACGGCGAGACGCTGGGCTCACTGGAAGTAGGCAAGGGCGCCGACATGGTGCTGATCGATTGGGACAAGGTCGCCTACCCGTACCTCGACGAGCTCACCCCGACCCTCGACGCCGTGGTCCAGCGCGCCAAGAACGACGCCGTCACCATGACCATGTGCGACGGCGAGGTGATATACCAGGACGGCAAGTTCACCAAGGTCGACCGGACGGTGGCGCTGAAGGCGCTGCACGACGACCTCAGCAAGGCGCTCAGTGACGACGAGGTCGAGCGGCGCAAGCTCTCGGTGGCGCTGCTGCCCCATGCGCGGAAGTTCTATGAGGGCTACATCGATACGTCGAAGCACCAGCCGTTCTATCGGCCGAGCTCGATGGTGTAGCCCAACCGCGTTCGCCTACGAGGCGGGAATTCGCGAGTTGGCGACGTGGGATGATCGCACTCAGGGGGCGGCGGCGATTGTGGCGCGCATCTATCGGGCTCTGGAACTGTCTATGCATCTAGAAGCGGCAAGAGATCTTCCAGTGCCTTAGTCTTTTCCTCAGGTACTGGCAGGTTTGCGACTCTGATGAACTTCACGAACATCAGGCCGGAGAGAACGCTGTTCGAATGACCGTCGCGATGACTTCACGACTTCGCGCAGCGTTGGACCAGATGGCAGCTAGCGCTGAAAGTGCAAAGTGGGGCTTCGAAGAGATCCTCACTCGCGAGTGGATCCCAATGCGGCTCTGGTGGCTAAGACCATTGAGACCATGCTGGACGCAGGAGAACCCCATGAGGATTACGAAGGCCACTTAGTACGAGCACTGGAAACCATTGCGGCTCACGGAGAGAGGGACGCCGCAATTCGGTTATCAAGCCGAATGCGTAATATGCGTGGAATGTCGGAACTCTACAGCAATCTGATTGGCGGTTCCTAGGAAGGCGACGCCTGTGTTTCCTACTTGGTTGCGGGTTTCTCAGGGGTTGAAACGCGCCCAGTCATTCAGCCTGGACGGCATCGCATTCTGGGAGCTACTGGCCAAATCCCTGCGATTCGGGACAGGATTCAAGGTCTTTCTTGAAAAGCGCATTATGTGTCGGTTTTTGGAGTCGAACAGGTCCCCCATGCGCCTCTCTTTCCGTCCCCTGAGCCACGCCCTCGGCGCCGAGGTCCAGGGCGTCGATCTCGGCCACCCGCTTAGTAACTTCCGCGACCAGAGGATCACGCGCGAGCAGCACATCGCCTTCAGCCGCCGCTCTCGCCTCGGTGAAGCCGGAGCGGCTTCGCTCCGGCGCAGCCGGGTCGGCGAGCTCGACCGGCACGACAACCTGCCGCGCGATCGCCATCCTGGTCACCAACATCCCGGAGGAGGACGGCAAGCCGTCGGCCTCGAAGTACACCGGCCAACAGTGGCATTCGGACATGTTGTTCACCCTGGTGCCGTCGCTGGCTCGCTGCTGCGCGGCATCGTCATCCCGCCGGTCGGCGGCGACACCATGTTCACCAACATGTACCGGGCCTACGACACGCTGTCGGACGGCATGAAGGCCATGACGTGCGCGTCCATCCCGAGACCGGCCGCAAAGCGCTCTATAATGGCTTGAACAGCTAAGCTCGGCGTTGGGCGGGCTGCGCAAGCGATTTGGGTTCGAGGAACGAGTTGTTGCCGGAACAAAAAGCAATGAAGTCTGAGGGAATGGCGGCCAGTCTGAGCCGGCTGTGGGGATCGGCCTGTCGCTTCGTCGTTGGAGCCGTAGTTGTCCTCGCCTTATCGGTCATCGTGGCCGAACTGATGGCTCGGAGTTTGTTCGATCTTTCACCTCTCGTGTATACGAGGCCGCCTCATCCCCTGCTTGTCGTCGGAGATCAGGCCTCACCCGCCAAGCTTGCGGATCTGTACAACGCGCCAGGTGGGCCGATGTCCCTTGGCTATCGGCCGGACGGCCTTGCCTTCGAAGCGGACTCGCAAGCTCCAACACCCACGAGCATGACGACGCTGTCGGACTTTCTGTTTGACCACAAACTTTCCCGCTACTCGGCCGATGATGTAGATCGCCTGACTTGCAATGACCCCGATGCTTCGGCGCTGCTGGTGCTTGGAGCGTCTGCGGCGCAAGGTTTCTCAGCTTCGAGCAAGCTGCTGACCTGGCACGCCTTGCTGGAAGACGCCCTGCGCCGAAAGCTGGGAAAGCAAGACCTCTACGTCTTCAACGCTGCCATGGGCGGCTACAACGCCTTCCAGGACAAGCTCGCCTATTATCTCGCTGCCGCTCCGCGCGTCCCGATGCCGGTTCTGTTCTACAATGCCGGCAACGACTTGCAGATTCTTTCGGGTGGCAGAGTGGGAGACCCTGCATTTTTGGGGACATGGTACGGCTCAGTCTACGGTGACCGCCTGCTCCTGTGGGTCGCCGAGCACAGCGCCATTGCCAACACCATTCTCCAGAAACGCTTTGCCGATGAATTTGTCGCGTTCACCGCTCTCCTCGAGCAAGACGACGCACTTTTCAGGCGCCGCGCCAGTGCAGCAGTCACCCTCTATCTCGAATCCATGAGTGAGATCCTTGGAGTCTGCGAGGCCGAACATCGTCCTTGCTGGGTCGCCATCCAGCCAAATCGCGCGCTGACCAGCGCCCGCACCGGCGGCAGTACTCCTGACGTCCTGTCGGCGCGCCGCATACGCGAAATGTACACCCTCCTCGAGGAGCGCTTGGCGAACCACCGGTATCGCGACCATTTCATCGATCTCACGGGGCTGTTCGACGCCGGCGATCGCGAAGCCTACTTTACCGATACGGTTCATGTGACCGACAAGGGTCAGCGGCCGATTGCGGATGGCTTGGCGGCCACGATTGCTCCGGCGTTGACCGCGGCGCTACCAAGGGGGCGGGCCGTCGACCGTTGTGCCGTCCTGCCGCAACCGCAACTGCTGAAGAGCGTGCCCCTTGACCGGGTTTCCGCGTACCGCCCTGACAGCCGCGTCTCCCTGGCCGATGGTTCCCTGTTGCTGCATATCGGTCCGCATCAATGGGAATGGGGTGCGATCGCCGCGATCGACCTTGATCCGGCATGGTCTGATCGTGAGCTTATTGTCCGTGTCCGGCTCGCCGTCACGAAGGGAGACATGGCTGTCGAAGCCTTTGATGATGCGACCAGGAAGGCTGTCAGCCCCGACCGGCCGTTCAGGGCGGGTAGCGGAGAGTCAACCGCCTACCTCCGCATTCAGGGGCATCCGCGCAGGGTCGTGCTGATTTTCAAGAAGACGCTTCCCGACGGGATCCCGAGCGACGCCATCGTCAAAGAAATCAGCGTATTGGCAAAGTAAGCTGCTTCGCAAGCGCTACGATACCATCGTGCGCGAGGCAGGGATGACGGTCGAGTAGGGGGGCGGAGCGCGGACCTCCAGGTCCGCTCATGATCTTGCTCTTTGCCGGGAGCGCGCCACTCCCGTGGCGCCTCATGTACCGTTTCAACACCCCTGTTGATCGGCACTGGAGTGCCGCGCTCCCGGCAATGAGCGGACTAGTCGCGGTTTACCGCGACATTGGAGGTCCGCGCTCCGGCAAGACGGATCAACGCTCAAGAGCTGGCCGGATCGACCACGGGAACGGGTCCGGGGTCGGCCGGCGCGACGTCGCGTCCAGCCTTGCCGACCTGCGCCAGCAGGCGCATCGCCTCGCGTTCGATCTCGGCTGCGCAATCGGTGCAGAAGGCGGCCACGTAGCTTGTGGCATCGGCGACGATCAGGTCGACGTCCTTCTGCTCGAGCACGCCGCGCTTCAGCAGCGCTTCCATCAGGGACGCCGACATCGCGAGGCCCGCTAGAGCCTGGGCGGGAGATGATTCGACGGCCATGGGATGCCTCCCCGCTGCTGCGTTTCCGCTGATTTCCCCGATCAACGGCAAGGCCCGGTGCGCGGTTGCAGCACGTCCGCACGGACTGGCGAAATTCAACGCGGCGTCACGATTGTTCGCCCGCGATCGGCCAGCCTACGATGCGTCGGCAGCGCAAGGGGGAACCATGAGCCAGCTGAAGGGCAAGGAGATCACGCTGACGGCATCGGATGGCGGCCACCTCGCCGCCTATCTCGCCCTGCCGGCGCGGCTGCCGGCGCCCGGCCTGGTCGTGCTCCCCGAAGTGTTCAACACCAACCCGCACATCCGCACGGTTGCCGACGGCTACGCCGCCGACGGCTTCATCGCGCTCGCGCCCGATGTCTTCTGGCGCCAGGAACCGGCCGCCTACATGCCCTACACCGACGAAGGCCGCGCCAAGGCCCGCGCGCTGTGGGCCAGGCTCGATACCGACCAGTTCGCCCGCGACCTCGGTGACGTCGTGGCCGCACTGCGCGCGCGGGCCGATTGCACCGGCAAGGTTGGCGTGATGGGCTTCTGCCTCGGCGGCAAGTTCGCCTACCTCGCCAGCACACGACTGCCCGTCGATGCCGCCGTCAGCTATTACGGCGTGCAGATCGACCAGCATCTCGATGAGGCCGACCGGCGCCGCTGCCCGCTGCTGATGCATTTCGCCGGCAACGATCCGCATGTGCCGCCCGAGACCGTGGCGGCGATCCAGGCGAAGATGGGCAAATCGCCGGGCGTCGACATCCACCTCTATCCGGGCAAGGAGCACGGCTTCAACCGCCAGGGCTACCCGCCCTACGACGAGGCGACGGCCAAGCTCGCGCGCGAGCGCACACTGGCGCATCTGCGCCGGCTGCTGTCGTGACCTGGGCCCACATCCGGGTCGAGGTCGAGGGCCCCGTCGCCTCGCTGGTGTTCAACCGCCCGCAGGTGCTGAACGCCTTCCACAACGAGGCGATGGACGAGTGCGTCGCCGCCCTGCGCGAGCTCGCCGCCGATGAGCGCGTCCGCGTCGTGCTGGTGCGCGGCGAGGGCCGGGCCTTCTCGGCCGGCTTCGACATGAAGGCCGCCGCCCAGCGCGACATGTCGACCGTCGACTTCGTGCGCCGCCAGATGGAGCGGCAGTTCGATTTCATCATGGCGTTCTGGGACTGTCCCAAGCCCACCATCGCCCTGGTCCACGGCTTCTGCATGGCCGGCGCCTTCGAGGTGGCGCTGGCCTGCGACATCACCGTTGCCGCCGAGGGCACGCGCTTCGGCGAGCCCGAAGTGCGCTTCGGCACCGGCATCGTCGCCATGCTGCTGCCGTGGGCCGTGCTGCCCAAGCACGCCAAGGAGATGCTGCTGACGGGCAATGACAAGATGGACGCGACCCGCGCGCACGAGATCGGCATCGTCAATCACGTCGTGCCCGAGGGCGAGCTTCTGGCGTTTGGGAGGCGCATGGCGCTCGACATCGCCGCGGCCGCCGGGCCCTCGGTCCTGTTCACCAAGCGGGCGATGAACCGCACCTACGAGATCATGGGGATGCGCGATGCGCTGCGCGCCTCGCTCGACATCGACGTCATCCTCAACGCCACGCCGAGTGCGGAGAAAGAAGAGTTCCAGCGCATCCGCAAGGAGCAGGGCCTGAAGGCGGCGCTCGCCTGGCGGGACAGCCGCTTCTCCGACGGCCGTGGCTAACTTTAGTTATTGACAAGCACTGAAGTCTATGACACTGTAGGACGGACTATCGCTCTATACATCGTTCATCCGACTTCATGCTCTTCCGGACCGCCAGCCTCCGGCCGGCTCATTGCTGGGAGCGCGCCACTCCTGGTCGCGGTCTACCGCGACCCTGGCGCTCATGGGCTGTGTGGCCGACAAAGACGCGCCACAGAGTGGCGCGCTCCCGGCAAAGAGGAAAAGACCGCCGCTGGAAACCCTGGAAACCCTGGAAACCTCTCGCCGCGGCCGACTGCAGTGAATGCATCGTGGAGCCACAGGGGTTCCGGAAACCTCGCAAACCTCGGAAACCTCCCCTACCGTCGACTGCAGTGCATGCAGTGCCTCCCCTTCGCGGAAGCCGCGAAGGGGAGGGCCCTCGTCGGAAGAGGGCGGAGGGGTCATGGGGTAGAGGAGTTATGACCCCTCCCACGCGGAGCGTGAGGAGGAAGCCCCGCCCCGCGATCACTGCATGGGCTTACTGTACGGTGATCTGGACGCGCCGGTTCTTCTCGTTGCGCGTCTGGTCCGGGGTCTCGACCAGCAGGCCGGTTTCGCCGGAGCCGGTCACGGTGATGGCCTGCGGCACGACGCCGTTGCTGACCAGCGCGGCCTTCACCGCATTGGCGCGGCGCACCGAGAGCTGCTGGTTGTAGGCCGGCGAGCCTTCGGTGTCGGTGAAGCCGGTCACCATCACCTTGGCGTTCGCCGTCGACTTCGCGACATCGGCGGCCTGGCTCACGGTGTTGGCATCCTGCTGCGACAGCGTCGTGCTGTTGGTCTCGAAGAACACCATCCACTGCTTCGGCGGCGGCGGCGGGGCCGGCGGCGGAGTCTTCAGGGACATGGTTTGCGGTGACTCCCCGCACGCCGCGACAAGCAGAGCCAATCCGATCAGGGCTGAGAAGCTCTTGAACATTCAATCCCTCCAGGTTGCTATGGACATTGCGCGAGAACGCTACGCCACTCGTTGCAAAGCGCCGCGCGGCTGCCATGGTCCTGTGATGGGTCCCCGTGATGGCGATCCGCCAGCCCTGTGACGGTATCGCTGCCCCGTGTCGTGCCGGTGTTGCCCGGCCGGCGAATCGTGTCGTCTGTGTTGCGACGGGCGAAGCCCGTCGTCCCGACCGGAGCCCTTTATCGGAGATATGGGGGCGGCGTAGCGGAGGGATCTTTTTTGCGGATTACGGGATATCGCCGATCTTGTTGAACGAAACGCCCACCGGCTTTCCGCCCACGATCACCTGGTGATACTTGCCGTCGTCGAACTGCGCCGGCAGCCGGAACGTCACGTCGACCGTGCCGCCGGCTGGAAGGTTCTGCCCGGTGACCAGCGCGCCGCCCGCCGAGGTCAGCGTCGCGGTGCCGTCGATGGTGGTTGCCGACGAGGTATAGCTGCCGTGGCACCGCGTGCCCGATATGTCGATGCCGACGATGACGCCTTTGCCGATATACATCGAGCCATGACCGTTGCCGGCCACGCCTTGGTACCGCATCTGGTAGAGCGCGCTCATGGGTACTCCCGCAAGGAACAGACGGGGACGCGAAAACGCCTACGCACCGGAGTCGAACGTCTCGAACCTTATCACATCTTCTCATTGCCGGGAGCGCGCCACTAGAGACGGAGCGAAGCTCCGTCGTAAGTGGCGCTCATCATCATGATGCGCCAGGGTCGCGGTTTACCGCGACCTAGGAGTGGCGCGCTCCCAGCAAAGACTTCAACGCCGCAATCCCTCCAACTCCCCCTTCGCCCAGTCGATCACCTGCTTGGGCGACTGGCCGGTGACGATGCGCGCCACCATTCCGGGGATCATGTAGTGGCTCCAGATCTGCGTGCCGATCTCGGGCGGGGCGCTCGAGCCGACGATGTAGTATTCGGCATCGTGGTGCGGCTTCACCGGATAATTGTAGAGCGTGCCCTTGGGCGGCTCGAGCTCGTCCCAGATCGGCAGGTCGGCCATCGACAGGAAGGGCGGGATGTCATAGCCCGCCGCCGGCCGGCTGAGCTTGCTCACGATCTCGCGCTGGCTCACGAAGGCCAGCAGGTCCTTGGCCGCCGGCTGGTTCTTGGCCCATTGCCAGATGCCCCAGAAGTACGGCCGGTGCGGCACCAGTCGGCCCATCTTCCCCTTGGGGTTGGGGAAGTGCCAGGTGTCGGCGGCGATTGCCGGCGCATCGCGCTTGGCGACGGCCCAGGCGCTGGGCGGGTTCCAGATCAGCGCCGCCGAGCCCGCGACATAGGCCTTGTTGTTGGAGGCATCGTCGTAGGCGATGGTCTCGCGCGGCAGGTAGGGCACGAAGCGCTTGGCATAGTCGAGCACCTCGCGCACCGGATCGGAATCGACGGTGATGTTGCCCTTGGCGTCGACGAGATGCGCGCCGAACGCGCCGAACGTCGCGCCCCAGGTCTGGTTGGCATCGGTGCTGTTGGCGCCGCAGCCCAGCGCGAAGAGATGCCCCGCCTTGTGGCACTGCTCGGCCATCTTGAGCTGCTTCTCGTAGGTCCACGCCTCGGCGCCCGCGGTCTTGACGTTCGCGGGCGGATACCACTCGGTCACGTCCTCGCCGGTGTCGTTCTTGAGGAAGGAGATGCGGGCGCAGGGCGGCAGCGGGGCCGAGCCCCAGGCGACCGGCACGGCGAGCCATCGGCCGTCCGACGTGCCGAGATATTCGACGGCCTTGCTGACCGGCCCGTATTGCTTGATCAGCCCGTCCATGACGTCGTTCACGGCGACCAGCTTGTCGCCGTACTGGTGGGCGGCCCACTGGTCGAAGGCGAGGATGTCGTGGCCGCTGCGCGCCTGCGCCTCGGCGGCCTGTGTGAGGATGATCTTGTTGCCGCCGGAGGCGATGAAGTCGAGCGTGACCTCGACCTTGTTCTTGCTGGCCCATTCGTCGATCAGGCTTTTCATGACCGGATTGGCGGCCGGGACCCAGTGATCCCAGATGCCCATCGTCAGCTTGCCGGCCGCATGGGCCGACTGCACATGCACCAATGGAAACGCCGCACCGGCAAGACCGGCCGCGACCTTCAACGCTCGGCGACGCGTAACCCGACGGACACGTGTCATGGACCGTTCCTCCCTGTTACATGTTCTTGTTTGACCTCGACTGTTTTTGAGTTGAGCTCAGCATACTTCATTGCTGGGAGCACGCCACTAGAGACGGAGCGAAGCTCCGTCGTAAGTGGCGCTCATGTCAGCAAAGACCTTCAGCGCGTCATGCCCGCCGCGCCATCGGGCACATCGTAGAAGGCAAGCGTCATCGCCACGCTGGTATAGTGCCCCATCAGCGTGATCACGTCGGTGATGCCGACATGATCCAGCGCCTTGACCGCGCGCTCGTAGAGGCCGCGCGACACCCAGCGTCCGCCGGAGAGCGCGATCGCCATTTCGTAGACGACCTGCTCGCGCTCGTCGTCGAAGCTGGTCGGCAGGCCGCCCAGGATCGCCTCGACCTTGTGGGCGGGAAGTCCGGCCGCCTTGGCCAGGCGCTCGTGCGCCGACGTCGGATAGGCCGAGCGCCAGTGGCTGGTGATGACGCACACCGCGATCTCGCGCTCGCGCTCGGTGAGCGAGTACTGGCCGGGCTGGAAATGGGCGCCGAACGGACCCGCCACCTTGGCGAGCTTGGGATTGTGCACCCATATCTTGGTCGGGCCGGGCAGGCGGCCGCGCGCCTCGATCATCGACTTGTAGCCCGCCTGCTGTTCGGGGCTCATCTTGTCGTAGGGCAGCTCGGCATAGCGGCCGAAGGTCGGGGTCTCGGACGTCATCTGGGACATGGGCGTTGTTCCTCCGTAGTGGTTGGGCGAAGCTTAGCCCATGAAGCAGGCGATGCGGTACGCGGTGATGGGCGTCGCGCTGGTGGCTGGCCTGGCCGCCGTCCTGGCGCAGCTCGCGCCCGCTTGCGCCGAGCCACAGGCGAGCGCCGCGCGTCTCACCGTCGACGAGATCTGCCACACGCTGGCCGAGGCCGCGGCCGACAACGAGCTGCCCGAGGAGTTCTTCACCCGCCTGATCTGGCAGGAGAGCCGCTTCGATCCCCTGGCCGTGAGTCCCGTCGGCGCCCAGGGCATCGCGCAGTTCATGCCGCAGACCGCCAAGATGCGCGGGCTCACCAACGCCTTCGAGCCGTTGCAGGCGCTGCGCGAATCGGCGAGCTACCTGCGCGAGCTGCGCACCACCTTCCGCGGCAACCTCGGGCTGGCCGCGGCCGCCTACAATGCCGGTCCCGGCCAGGTCGAAGCCTGGCTCGCCAAGCGCAGCGCCCTGCCGGGCGAGACCTGGGCCTATGTCCTGATCGTCACCGGCCAGAGCGCTGACGCCTGGGCGTCATCGTCGCCGCCCGCCGCGCCCGCCGCCCCCAGCGCCGAACCGTCCGAGGGCGCAAAGGGCGCGCGCTGTGTCGAGATCGCCAAGCTGATGATCGAGCGCACCCATCGTCGTCGGCCGCCGCTCACCGACGATCCCGCCTGGGGGCCGTGGGGAGTCCAGCTTGCCGGCAACTGGACCGAGACCGGTGTGCTCGCCGCCTACGAGCGGCTGCGCCGCAAGTACAGCGCCGTGCTCGGCGATCGCTTGCCGCTGGTGCTGGACGGCCGGCGCAAGGCGGCCTCGCCCTACCTGGTGCGGGTCTCGGAGGAGAGTCGCCAGGCGGCCAACACGCTGTGCGCCAGGCTGACGGCGGCCGGCGGCGCCTGCATCGTGCTGCGCAACCCGCGCGACTGATGGTGCACAACGTCAGTTGTTGACAATAGTAGAAACATAAGTTATTAAGAACATGCGTCGGGCTTCCCGGCTCTGCTCTATGCATCGTTCATCCGATTCCATGGTACGGGCCGATTTGGCGCCGGGTTCGACCGCTGCGGCGCGGCCCGGAAACCTCCGTCCGCTGACGGCAGTGCTGGCGACTATGGGGGCGGATTCCTGCTACACTGTCCGCCGACCGCTCGATTGATGGAAGGGAGCCAGCCGATGACTGCGCAGACCAGAGGCCGCATCCGTCACGTCGCCCTCAGCGTAAAGGACCCTTGGGAGACCGCGGAGTTCTACAAGCAGGCCGTGGGTCTGCAGGAAGTCATGGAGCTCGACGGCCCGCTGGCCGAGGGCGTGTTCCTGACCGACGGCGTGGTCAACCTCGCCATCCTCCACTTCAAGAGCGACGAGGCCTCGCAGGGCACCGGCGTCGACTGGGTCGGCATCCACCATATCGGCTTCTGGGTCGACGACGTGGTCGAGCAGGGCAAGATCGCGCGCAATGTCGGCGCCACCTGGATCATGGGCGATCCCAACAATCCGGACGGCTACGAGGTGAAGCACACCGACCTCAACGGCATCATCTTCGACATCGCCGCCCACGGCTGGGCGGGGTCGCAGAAGGAGCCGGGAGCGGCCGACAACGTCACCCATGCCAACCCGCAGCGCCGCCTCGCGAAGTTCGACGATCGTCGCAACCGGGCCTACGCCAAGTACGCCGCCATGCGCGGCAAGCGGGTCCCGCAGGCAGCGGAGTAAGGGAGCGCGGGCCTCCGGCCCGCTCTTGAGCTACTTCAGCAACCCCCGGCACTGTTCGAGCACGATGGCCTTCGTCTCCTCGAAGCGCGCCATGCGGTCGAGCTCGGGGCGCTGGTGGAACCAGCCGATCTGCGCGAGGCCGCGGATCAGGCGGAAGGTCGGCAGCAGCGCCAGCACCTCGTCCGACAGCGGCCGCACGGCGCGGTAGCCCGCGACGTAGGCGCGCTCCAGCGCCGCGGGGTCGGGCCCGCGCTGCTGATAGAACAGCGCGACAGCGATGTCGTAGGCGTGCCAGCCCCAGCCGGCGTCGTCGAAATCGATCACCGTGAGCTTGTCGCCGTCGACCAGGACATTGCCGGGATGCATGTCGGCGTGGATCAGGCTGTAGACCCCGGCGTCGCGGCCGAGGCGAGAGAGCATCGCGTGCAGCCGTGTCCGCGCGTCGCGCACCAGGCGGCGTTCCGCATCGCTGAAGCCCGCGTGGTCCCAGAACGGGCCCCAGTGCGGTGCGTCGCCCATCAAGCCGTCGGCGTCCAGCGAATGGCGCGTGAACTTCGCAGGCGGCTGCCATGCCGCGGCCTGCTCGTGCAGCGACGCCGTGAGCGCCCCCAGTTGCTCGAAGCGCCGCGCGATCGTGGCGGAATCCGTCGTCTCGCGCAGCACCTCGGCCAGGACACGCCCGGTCGTCCAGCGCGCCAGTCCGGCGAAGCGCTTTTCGCCCGTGGCAGGGATGGTCACGGCGGCGTATTCCTGTCCGTCGCGCGTGGCCACCGGCGCCTGGACCGCGATGCCGGCTTCGTCGAGGGCGCGGATCCAGTCGCGCTCCGAGATCAGCTCGGCGAGCGTGTGATACCAGGGCCGGTGCAGCCGCAGCCCGTAGGCCATGCCGTCGCGGCGATCGACGACGCGGTAGGTCACGTTCTCGGAGTGCGACACCAGCTCGAGCGCGTCCGGCTCGATGGGAAAGGCCTTGAGCGCCTCCAGCGCCGCCGGCCGAAACGAATCAGCTGGCAATGGTCGCGTCGAAGGCGGTGAGGAATTCGTCGGCATCGTGCTGCTTGAAGACCAGCGGCGGGCGGATCTTCACGACGTTGCGAAAGGCGCCGGCATTGCTGGTCAGGAAGCCGCGGTCCTTCAGCTTGTTGACGACCTCGATGGCGCGCTCGGCATCGGGCTCGCGCGCGGCGCCGGGCTTCACCATCTCCACGCCGATGAAGAGGCCATGGCCGCGCACGTCGCCGATGGCGGCACAGTCCTTCTTGCGCTGGCTGAGCGCCGCCTTGAGGTTGGCGCCTACGCTCGCGACATTGTCCTTGAGCTTGTCGCGCTCGATGACGTCGATCACCGCCATGCCGACCGCGGCCTGCAGGGGACTCGAGGCGAAGGTATTGAAGTAGCGCGTGCGGGCGCGGAAGCCGTCGACCAGCGCCTTGCTGGCGGCGGTGGCGGCGAGCGGCAGGCCGTTGCCCATCGGCTTGCCGGTGACGACGATGTCGGGCGTGAAGCCGGCACCCTCATAGCCCCACCAGCGCCCGGTGCGGCAGTAGCCCGCCTGGACCTCGTCGGCGATGACGTAGCCGCCGGCTTCGCGCACGATCTCGGCCGCGCGCTTCATGAAGCCCTGCGGTACGTCGGGCAGGCCCTCGTTGGCGAAGATCGGGCAGACGATCAGGCCGGCGAAGCCGGTGCCGTCCTCCTCGAAGCTGCGAATCGTGTTGCGCAGGCGCTCGAGATAGGCCTCGCAGAGATCGGCGTCGCTGGCCCCCGGGACCAGCGGGCGAAACTTCTCGGGGAAGGGAATGGCGCGCACGTCGCCGCCGGTGTTCCGGCCATCGCCGATGCGGGTCATCTTGCCGACCGCCTCGCTGTTGCCGTGATAGGTGTGGTTGGTGCAGATGATCCCGGCCTTGCCGGTCTGCCCGCGCACGATGCGCAGCGCCACCTCGTTGGCTTCGGTGCCCGAGCAGCTGAAGATGACGCTCTCGATCGCGGGACCATGAAGGGCGGCCAGGCGCTCGGCGAAGGCCACGATGCCTTCGTGCAGGTAGCGGCTGTGCACGTTCAGCGTCGCCTGCTGGCGCGACATCGCCTCGACGACGTGGCTGTTGGCGTGACCGACGCAGGGCACGTTGTTGTACATGTCGACGTAGCGGCGGCCGTCGGGGTCGTAGAGGTACACGCCATCGCCGCGCACGATGTGCAGCGGCTTGTCGTAGAACAGGGGCGCACCGGTTCCCAGCGCCCGGTCGCGGCGGGCAGCCAGGGCCGCGGTCGGCGTCGTCGTATTCATGCGAAACCCCTCAACGCTGTGGCGGGGGCTAAGCTATCAAGCGGCGCCGACGTAGGCCACGGCCTCGATTTCGACCTTCATGCGCGGATCGACCAGCGCCTTGACCTCGACCAGGGTCGAGGCGGGCCTGTGGGTTCCGAAGTAGCGCTGGCGGATCGGGTTGATGCTGGCCCGTTCGCTGATGTCGGTCATGAACACCAGCACCTTGACCACCTGATCGGCCCGGCCGCCGGCATGGCGCAGGCAGGTGTCGATCGAGCGCAGCGCGATCTCGAACTGGCTGACCGTGTCCGGCGGGATGGTGCCGTCGGCCTTCATGCCGACCATGCCGGACAGGTAGATGAAGTCTCCCGCCTTCACGACATGACAGTAGTGGCTGACCGGCTCCAGCTCGCCGGGAACCATGAAGCGCTCGATGGGCATGATGATGCTCTCCTTCAACTGCCCAGCGACGCGCGCTGGCTGCTGATGAGTCGTTGCAGGTCCTGCACGGTATAGGTCCTGGGTCGCTTGATGCCGCTCAGTTCGCCTTTGGCGGCTTCCTGCTCGGCCGCATCCAGCGCCCGATCAGCATGGTTCAAGAGGCACTTCGCCAAGCAGCCCAGCGCGTCGGCCAGCTGGTTGGCGCAGCGATAGGGGAGCAGTTTCGCCGGATCGGCATAGGGCTTCAGGAGCCGTTCGGCGCGATCCAGTCTGCTCGCGAGCTCTTCCTTGCTCGTCCTTCCGTCGAGCCAGATGGTGTCCATGAGCGTGCATGATGCGTCGGTCGTTTTGCCTCCGCAATCGCGTGACGTTTACATTTTCTGCAGACGCGATATGAAAAACCCATCGAGGCCGCGCCGCTCGGGCCACATCGAGGGCAGGGTACGCACATCGCCCTTCGGCGTAACCGCCTCGCCCAGTCCCGGCAGCTCCGCCGCCGTCACAGGAACCCGCTGCAACCGCCTGTCGCGCGCCAGCAGCGCCTCGAGCCGCGCCGGGCCTTCGTCGTCCTGCAGCGAGCACACCGCATAGACCAGGGTGCCGCCGGCCTTCAGCAGGTCGGCGGCGCGCACCAGCAGGCGGTCCTGGGTCAGCGTGAGACGGCCGACATCCTCCTCGTCCTTCAGCCAGGCGATGTCGGGGTGGCGGCGCAGGGTGCCGGTGCCGGAGCAGGGGGCGTCGAGCAGGATGGCGTCGAAGGTCTCGTCGGTCACCCACTTGGCGACGTCGGCCGTGACCAGCTTCGCGGTGAGCCCGGCGCGCGCCAGGTTCTCGCCGAGCCGCGTCATGCGACGCGCCGAGATGTCGACGGCCGTGACCTCGGCGCCGGCCGCCGCGAGCTGCAGGGTCTTGCCGCCGGGCGCCGCGCAAAGATCGGCGACGCGTTTGCCTGCAATGTCGCCCAGCAAACGCGCCGGCAGCGTCGCGGCGGCGTCCTGCACCCACCAGGCGCCCTCGGCGAAGCCGGGCAGTTCGGTGATGCTGCCGCCGCCTTCGCGCCGGATGGTGCCGGTGGGCAGCAGCTCGCCACCGAGCTGGCCTGCCCAGAACTCGGCGTTCGAGCGCGGCGTCAGGTCGAGCGGCGCCTCGATGAGATGCGCGGCGGCGATGGCACGCGTCGTTTCCTCGCCGTAACCCTCGAGCCAGCTCTCCCACAGCCATTGCGGTGTGTTCAGTCGTGCCGGGTCGCGATCGCCCAGCATCGCCACGCCCTCGCGCGAGACGCGGCGCAGCACGGCGTTGGTCAGGCCCTTGAGATGCGGCAGTGCGGCATCGACCACCAGGCGCACCGAGGTGTCGACCGCGGCATGCGGCGGCGTGCCGAGGAACAGCAGCTGTGCTGCACCGAGCCGCAGCACCTGGCGGCCGGTGGCGTTGGCGCCCTCGAGCGGGCGCTCGATCAGGAGGCCGAGGACCTCGTCGATCTCGCCCAGCCGGCGCAAGGTCGTGGCCAGCAGCAGCCGCACGAAGGCGCGGTCGCGCGGATCGAGCGTGGGGAATCCGGGATGGCGGGCCAGCGCGTCGTCCAGCGGCTGGCCCTTGTCCAGGCATGCCACCAGGATGTCGAGCGCGACGCGGCGGGAGAGGACAGCTTCCATGGCGCGGCGGCTATAGACCTTGTTCCACTCGCCCGCCAGAGGGGGCTATAGTTGGGGGAACAAACAAATTCGGAGGAAACGGCCTTGAAGAAGCTTGCCCCTGTACTGTCGTTGGCATTCGCCCTAGGTCTCACCGGCATTGTGCCGGCGATGGCGCAGGACAAGACCGTCGACCTCAAGATCTCGATCTGGCTGCCGCCGGCGCATCCGCTGGTGCCGGCGTCGAAGGAGTGGGCGGCCTCGATCGAGAAGGCGTCGAACGGCACGATCAAGACGTCGATCTTCCCCTCCGAGCAGCTCGGCAAGGCGTTCGACCATTACGACATGGCGCGCGACGGCATCGCCGATCTGACGTACGTCAATCCGGGTTACCAGCCCGGCCGCTTCCCGATCATCGCCGTCGGCCAGATCCCCTTCACCTTCGCCGACGCCAAGAAGGGCACCGCCGCGCTCGACGCCTGGTATCGCAACTATGCCGCGACCGAGATGAAGGACACGCATTTCTGCTTCGCCTTCATCCACGACCCCGCCACCTATCACGGCCGCAAGAAGGTGGTGGTGCCCGAGGACATCAAGGGCATGAAGATCCGTCCGGCGCAGAGCACGATCGGCCAGATGGTGACCATGATGGGCGGCACCAACGTGCAGGCCTCGGCGCCCGAGGCGCGCGAGGTGCTGGAGCGCGGCGTCGCCGACGGCATCTTCTTCCCGTGGGGCTCGATGTTCCTGTTCGGCCTCGACAAGGTCACCAAGTACCATATCGACGCGCCGCTCTATTCGACCGTGTTCACCTACTCGATGAACAAGGCCAAGTACGATGCGATGTCACCGGCGCAGAAGAAGGTGATCGACGACCATTGCACCGGCGAATGGGCGGTGAAGCTCTCCTCGCCGTGGCACGACTTCGAGGCCGCCGGCAAGGCCAAGATGCAGGCCCTGCCGGGCCACGAGGTCTATCCACTGACGCCCGACCAGCTGAAGCAGTGGCAGGCCGGCGTGGCCCCGCTGCAGAAGGCGTGGGCCGAGGCGGTGAAGAAGGCCGGCGCCGATCCCGACGCGATCTACAAGGACTTCCAGGCGACGGTGGCGAAGTACGGGGCGGGGTTTTGATCTTCGCTGGGAGCGCGCCACTCCGTGGCGCATCTTTGTTGATCACACAGCATGAGCGCCACGGAGTGGCGCGCTCCCAGCAATGAATCGCAAACTCATGGACCGCATCATCGACACGATCGAGGCGATCGCGGCGATCTTCGTCGGGCTCGTGGCCGCCGACATCTTCCTCTCGGTGCTGCTGCGCCGCTTCTTCAGCCTGCAGATCCCGGACTCCTACGACTTCGGCCGCATGCTGCTCGGCATCCTGATCTTCTGGGGCATCGCCGCCACGTCCTACCGCGGCGGCCACATCACGGTCGATCTCGTCTGGGCCTCGGCCAGCCCGCGCTGGAAACGCGCGATCGACGTCTTCGCCACCCTGGTGCTGCTGTTCGTGGTGACGGTGCAGACCTACACCCTCTTCGACAAGGTGCGCGCCACCTACAACGACAACGTGCTGACCTACGATCTCGGCCTGCCGACCTGGCCGTTCTTCGCCATCGCCTGGGCAGGCGACGTCTCGGCCGTGGTGCTGATCGCCATCCGCACCTACCGGCTGATCTTCCATCCCGAGGATCTGCACGAAGAGACCCACGTCGAGAGCGCGGTCCAGGACGCTGAGGGGCGATGAGCGCCGACACCGTCGCCATCCTGGGCTTCGTCATTCTGTTCGCCCTGATGCTGCTGCGCGTGCCGGTCGGCATGGCGATGGGGCTGGTCGGCGTCTCTGGCTACGCCTACCTGACAGGCGGCGCGCCGGCGCTGAAATTGATTGGCCAGGTTTCGATGCGCACCGTCACCGACTATCAGTTCGGCGTCATCCCGATGTTCCTGCTGATGGGCGCCTTCGTCTCGCACTCGGGCGTCAGCCGCGAGCTGTTCCGCGCCGCCAACACCCTGGTCGGCCACTGGAGGGGCGGGCTGGGGCTCGCCACGGTGTTCGCCTGCGGCGGCTTTGCCGCGATCTCGGGCTCGTCGGTCGCGACGGCCGCCACCTTCTCGACCGTGGCCTATCCCGAGATGCGCCGCTACGGCTATCCCAAGAGCTTCGCCACCGGCGTGATCGCAGCCGGCGGCACGCTCGGCGCCATGCTGCCGCCCTCGACCGTGCTCGCGGTCTACGGGCTGATCACCCAGCAGGATGTCGGCAAGCTGTTCCGTGCCGGCATCGGCCCCGGCATCCTCGCCATGCTGATGTACATGGCGACCATCGGCGTGATCTGCCGCGTCAGACCCGACTTCCTGCCGACCGTCCCGAAGGCGGGCTGGAACGAGCGCATCGCCGGCATCCGCGACGTCTGGGCGCCCGTGCTGCTGTTCGTGCTGGTGATCGGCGGCCTCTATGGCGGGGTGTTCACGCCGACCGAGGCGGGCGGCGTCGGCGCCAGCGGCGCCTTCCTGCTCGGAGTGCTGCGCCGGCGGCTCGACGGCAAGGGCGTGCGCGCCTCGCTCCTGCAGGCCACGCGCACGGCCGCGGCCGTGTTCACCGTCCTGATCGGCGCCTTGCTGTTCGGCTACTTCCTCACCATCACCCAGGTGCCGCAGAAGGTGACCGAGTTCCTGACCGGCCTCGGCATCGGCCCCTACGGCGTGCTCGCCATCATCATGGTCATGTACCTGGTGCTGGGTTGCCTGATGGACGCCATGGCCATGATCATCCTCACCGTGCCCATCATCTTCCCGGTGGTGACGGCGCTCGGCTTCGATCCGATCTGGTTCGGCGTCATCATCGTCATGACCGTCGAGCTCGGTCTGATCCATCCGCCGGTCGGCATGAACGTGTTCGTGATCAAGAGCGTGGTCCAGGACGTGACCTTCGCCTCGATCTTCAAGGGCGTGCTGCCGTTCATTGCGACCGACATCCTGCGGCTGGTGATCCTGATTGTCTTCCCGATCATCGCGCTCTGGCTGCCAAATCAGATGTAGGAGCCAGATGTAGGCGACGTCAGCCCCGCCGCGCCTTCTCGATCGCCGCGACGTCGATCTTCTTCATGGGCATCATGGCATCGAACGCGCGCTTGGCCTCGGCACCGCCGGCCGCCATCGCCTCGGTCAGCACGCGCGGCGTGATCTGCCAGGACACGCCCCACTTGTCCTTGCACCAGCCGCAGGCGCTCTCCTGGCCGCCATTGCCGACGATGGCGTTCCAATAGCGGTCGGTCTCGGCCTGGTCCTCGGTGGCGATCTGGAACGAGAAGGCTTCGTTGTGCTTGAACATCGGCCCGCCATTCAGGCCGATACAGGGCACGCCGCAGACCGTGAACTCGACCGTCAGCACGTCGCCCTGCTTGCCCGACGGGTAGTCGCTGGGCGCCCGGTGGACGGCCTTCACGGCGCTGTCGGGAAAGGTCTTGGCGTAGAACCGGGCGGCCTCCTCGGCATCCTTGTCGTACCAGATGCAGATCGTGTTCTTTGCGATTGCCATCACGTGTCCTTTCGCTTTGAGGCCGAATTCAGGCTCCTGAGTTAGGCAGCCGCGGCGGATTTCTCCACCGCAATCGCGCGACATCTGGGGAGATGTTTCGCCCGCCGGGGACGGGTAGGGTGCGGCCCCGAAAGGAATTCTGCATGAAGCGCGTAGGCTCGTTCGTGGGCGACTGGTGGCATCTGGTTGTGCCCTATTTCAAGTCGGAGGAGCGCTGGATCGCCATCACGCTCCTGATCGGCGCCATCGGCCTCACCTTCGCCGGTGTGGGCTTCGAGGTGCTGTTCAACGACTGGAACCGGCGCTTCTACGACAGCCTGCAGAACAAGGACGAGGCCGTCTTCTGGCGCGAGATCATCTTCTTCTCGTGGCTTGCCGCGGGTTACATCGCGATCTTCGTCGCCCGCGCCATCGTCAGTCCTTACCTCCGCCTGCGCTGGCGCCGCTGGCTCACGCGCCAGTACCTCACGCACTGGCTCGACGGCCGCGGCTACTACCGCATCGAGTTGCAGCGCACCGTCGACAATGCCGACCAGCGCATCGCCGAGGACCTGCGCCAGCTCGGCGAATTCACCATGTCGCTGCTGCTCGGGATCCTGAGCGCCGTGGCCACGCTGATCTCCTTCCTGCTTATCCTGTGGAGCCTGTCGGGGCCGCTGTCGCTGAAGCCGATCGGCATCGACGTCACCGTCCCGGGCTACATGGCCTGGGTGTGCCTGGTCTATGCCGTGATCGGCACCTGGCTGGCCAACCTGGTCGGCCGCCGCCTCATCCCGCTCAACTACCAGCGCCAGCAATACGAGGCCAACTTCCGCTTCTCCCTGGTGCGGGTGCGCGAGAACGCCGAGGGCATCGCGCTCTATCGCGGCGAGGAGCGCGAGGCCGAGGCGTTGAACGCGCGCTTCACCGACGTCTTCAATAACGGCTGGCGGGTGCTGTTCACCCAGGCGCAGCTCGCCTTCTATCAGTCGGGCTACAGCCAGATCGCCATCGTCTTCCCCTACATCGTGACGGCGCCGAGCTTCTTCGCCGGCGCCATCACGCTCGGCGTGATGACCCAGACCGCCTCGGCCTTCGGCCAGGTCCAGTCGTCGCTGTCGTTCTTCATCGACAACTACACCTCGCTCGCCGAGCTGCGCGCGGTGATGGATCGCTTGAAGGGCCTGCAGGCGGCCTCCGAGGCCAGGCCGGCCGCCGCCATCGAGATGGTGCCGGAGCCCAGCGGCGCCGACGTCGGCGCGTCGGGGCTGACGGTCGGCCTGCCGAACGGCCAGGCACTCTTGTCGGACACGACCTTCGCCTTGCCGCGCGGCCGCTCGACGCTGATCACCGGCGCCAGCGGCTCGGGCAAGAGCACGCTGTTCCGCGCGCTCGCCGGCATCTGGCCATTCGGCCACGGCCAGGTGCGCGTGCCCGCGGGCGCGCGCGTGCTGTTCCTGCCGCAGAAGCCATATATCCCGATCGGCACTCTGCGCGACGCGGTGAAGTATCCCGACGAGCAGTCGACGGCGAGCGATGCCGACATCGTCGCCGCCCTCGAGGCGGTGAAGCTCGGCCATCTCACCCAGCGCCTCGATGAGGTGGCGCACTGGTCCAACATCCTGTCGGGCGGCGAGCAGCAGCGGCTCGCCATCGCGCGCGCCCTGGTGTTCAGGCCCGACTGGCTGTTCCTCGACGAGGCCACGGCCTCGCTCGACGAGCCGATGGAAGCCGCCATCTACGACGCGCTGAAGCAGCGCCTGCCGGCGACGACGATGGTCTCGATCGGCCACCGGCCGTCGCTGCGCCAGTGGCATGACCGCCAGGTCGAACTGCGGCGGGCGCCGAACGAGGTCGGGAGACTGATCGAAGCACCGGCGGGCTGAAACCACCGCCCAAGCGGGGACGTTCGCTCGCCATGAACTGGGCACGAGGCTTGTTCCGCCTGTGGCTGGTCCTGTCGGCGTTGTGGATCGGGGCCATGGCCTGGACCGAGCGCGACAGGCTCTGTGGGGTGTCGCCGGCCGGTGATCAGCGGGTGCAAGCCGCGACCACGCATGGCCCACTGGTCCTCGCGCGCATCGACGAGACCTTGCTCGAGGTGACCTACCATTCGCTGGTCGATTGCCTGCCGCCGCGCGCCGGCGCTGCAGGCTGGTGGCGCGGCCGCGAGCGGCCTGAAGTAGATCGACTAGGTTCGATGCGCGTGCGGCGGTCGTCCGTCGCGGTCCGCCGGCGCCCCTCAGGGGCGCCGGACTTAATCTAGTTGCATCCACATATTATTGCACTTGATCCGCAGAAAGTGCACAGTACGCGATAAATAAGCACTGGGGTCTTGGGGAGACTGCAGGTGAAGCGACGCAAGCGATTGGGCAGCGGCGGAGGTATCGTCTTCCTCGCCGTGATGTTGGCTGTCGGCGCCGGCCCGATGATGGTGCGAGCGCAAACCGCCGGGCCGTTCGACATTCCGTTGCAGTTCGCCAGCGGGAACCGCCTGGCCATCAACGTCGGCATCGGCGGCAACGCCCCTCGGCTCTATCTCTTCGACACGGGCTCTGCTTCGTTCAACGCCGCCGCCAGCAGCACCATCCTCCCGGTCTCGGGGGTGCTGAACGGCACCGTGGTGAACGGGGCTCCCAGCACCGCCGGCCTCATGACCGGCGCCTTCTTCTCGTACGGCACGGGCGGACTGACCTACACGACCAATGTCGTCAGAGTGCCGTCGCTGCAATTCTACAACGCCAGTGGCCAAGCCGTCGGGGGGCTCACCGCCGGCTCGACGGGCTTCCAGATGGCCTCCATCTATCAACGCGTGGTTACCGTGACGAACTCGAGTAACGTTGTCACATCGACGACGACACAGACGTTCAATGTCGGCGGCGTCAATGGCTGCCTGACCTGCTATACGAACACCGTCGTATTCGGGGACGGCAGAACCGTCACGACGTACCCCGATATTTCCCAAGCTCCCGAACCATCCGTCGGCGGGAACCTCTACGGAACGTTCGGGGCCGGATATTTCCTCACCGGGCTCAAGACCCAGGGGCAAGCCACTCCTATCGACTACACAGGCGGCATTCTCGGCCAGACCGTCACCACTGGGCCGAGCATCAAGCAGGGCTATATGGTGGCGGCGAACGGACAGCCCAATCCATATTCCTCGACGCAGGGTCCGCAACAGTCGAACGGCATCATGGTGTCGGTCGGCGGCCAGGCCAATATCCCCCTGACGACCTGCAGCCCGTGCGTGACGGTCGGTCTGACGCCGGCGCTGCTCGGTCAGTTCATCCTCCCCGGCGCCTCCTCCAATGGATTGATGGGCTGGACCGGAACCATGGGCCAGTTTCCCAATCCCTACGGCGGATCGCCGGGCAACAATGCCGGCAAGGAGTTCGGCATCAACCTCAATGTCGCGTTGAACTGGGGCTACAACCAGACCAGTCCGGGCCTGCTCGATACCGGCACCGTGGGCTATACCCTCGCCAGCGCCACCAAGACCTATGCGAATGCCGGCGTTACGCTCGGCGTTACGGGGGCCAGCCCGAGCAACGCGCTGGTGCCCGGCCTCAGCACCAGCACGACCTCGCTCGATCCCAACAACCCAGTCTACACAGCGACCACGGCCAAGGGCAACACGAACACGATCGGGCTGTCGTTCTTCCTGCAGAACTCGGTGCTGTTCGATCTCGAGGACCAGGGCGTTGGCTATACGCCGTTCTTCGTCACGATGGCGAACGTCGCCACGACGGCGAATGGTCCGCTGATCGTGAACGGCAGCAACGTGCCGATCGGCCTGGCCGGGGTCATCTCCGGGCCCGGCGGCGTCACCGTCGGCGCCGGCGGCCAGCTGCAGCTGAGCGGCGCCAACACCTACACGGGCGTCACCAGCATCAGCGGCGCGTCGGGCGGCCAGCCGCCGGGCGTGCTGCTGGTTTCCGGGCCGGGCAGCATCGCGAGCTCGTCGGGCGTGGTGAACAACGGCTTCTTCGACATCTCGCGGGCATGGGGTCCGGTTTCCATCCAGACGCTGTCGGGCAACGGCCAGGTCTATCTGGGCGGAGGCAACCTCATCCTGACCAACGCCAACGACACCTATACCGGCACGATCAGCGACGGCGGCGCCTATCCGGTGACCGGCGGCAGCCTGACCCTGGCGAGCGGCGCGTTCACCCTGGCGGGCGTCGGCAACTACACCGGCGGCACGTTCGTGAGCGGCGGCAACTTCAATCTCACCGGCAGCCTTCTGGGCCCGTTGTACGTCCTGTCGGGCGGCAGCTTCAACATCGCGCCGGGCGGCCTGCTGAACAATGCCGGCACGGCGACCTACAACTACGGCCAGCTCAATGTCGGCGGCACGCTCGTGGGAACGCTCTACAACGCTGGCAACGCCGTCGTGAACGGGCTGGTCAACGGGGCGGTCTCCAACATCGGCACGCTGTCGGGCAGCGGCACCATCGCCTACAACCTCGTCAACAACGGCACCGTGTCGCCCGGCAACTCGATCGGCACGCTGTCGGTGGGGGGCAACTTCACCAACATGAGCGGTGGCCTCTACAACGCCGAGTTCAACGGCTCGGGCCAGAGCGACTTGATCAATGTCGGCGGCACGGCCAACCTGCAAGGCGGCATCGTCAACGTCTTTGCCCAGCCTGGCACGAACTACGCAGCCCGCACCACCTACAAGATCCTGAATGCCGTCGGCGGCATCAACGGCAGCTTCGCCTCGACCGCCGATCCCTATCCCTTCCTGCTGTCGAGCCTGAGCTACGACGCCAACAACGCCTATCTGACCTTGCAGATCGGCGGCTTCGCCGCGGCGGCGGTGAATCCCATCCAGTACGCCGTGGGCACCGTGCTCGACGCCAACGTCAACACCGCCTCGGGCGACTTCGCCCAGGTGCTGAGCGCCTTGGCCACGAATACCTTCACCAATACGCAGGGGCAGTACGTCCTGCAGCAGCTTTCGGGCAACAACTACGCCGGCCTCTCGTCCTCCATGGTGCAGGGCGCGCAGCTCTTCATGAACAACTTCGCAGGACAAACAGGCGGCAGCGCCTCGCTCGGCAGCGGCCGCGTGGCGCTGGCCGAGGCCTGCGACGTCGCCTGCGATCCCACTGCCCTGCCGCAGTGGGGCGCCTGGGGCGGCGGTGTCGGCGGGTTCGGCACGATCGGCGCCCAACAGCCCGTCGGCGGCGTCACCTACAACGCCGGCGGCTTTGCCGCGGGCCTCGACCGCAT
>Ga0164290_1000183_pt1 | contig 236402 bp, 223 predicted proteins | sample Micstemetagenome_FD_108782 | JGI IMG/M metagenome (GOLD analysis project Ga0164290, IMG submission 108782) | Contaminated culture microbial community from soil near Moab, Utah, USA - Microcoleus steenstrupii SON62 (Illumina Assembly) | ecosystem: Environmental > Terrestrial > Soil > Soil crust...
CTCATCTGCTGATTGACCAGCAGCTCGGTGTCGTAACGCAGCCGCCAATGCTCGCTCAGGCGATAAAGGAAGCCTACTTCCGTCTGCAGACGGAAATCCTGGTTGGGTTGCGCAAGCAGCGCGCTGGCAAGCCGCTGGCTCGCGTTCTGCTGGCGCTGTCCCGCGGCAGGCTGTGCAACCGCCATCGCCAAAGCGATGATCAGAGCCGGAGCCAGCCTGTTCCTGCTCGTGAACACGTGCATGGCTCGGCTCTAGTATCACCCATTTGTAATGTAAACGATCTCTTGCGGTATGGCACCTGGATGTGGCTCAGGCGATGGGCTAGCGCTGTGCACCGCGATTAACGCGACGAGCTGGCGCCCGGCTGCTGGGCAGACTGGATACTTCCGAGCTGCCCCGCCCTCTTGCGCATGGCGTTGTAGGCCGCATCGGCAGCATTGACGACATCTCCCCCTCCTTCCGCGCTGCGTGGCGCCGATCTTGTCGCAATCGCACCGATGCTACCGCAGGGGCATGAACGGGGCCACTTCAGGCCCCTGTACGCACAGCCCGGTGACCGCCGATTATCGAAGTTCGACTACCTGGTGGCGGTATCGCGCCGCGGCACGCCGGACGAAGGCAAGCCGCTTTGGAAGCGGATGCATTAAGCGCCGCTGTCTTGCCGCGCCCGTTCAGGCGGGATGTGGTAGCATTTGCCACTCAACCGAGGTGCGCTCCGTGGATAGGAGTGGACGCTTCGATTTCTGGCGTACCCTGATCTGCACCCGAGCGATTACGCCTCCGCGGGTGATACGAGGCCTTTGGCTGCAAGCGCCCGGATGGTTCTGGTGGGCTACCGCCGTTGTTTTGGTGTGCCTGGGTATGGCCAGAGTCCTGCAGTCGGGATGGGGCGATCCGCCGGCGCTTCGGGAGGCAGTGGTCAACTCCACGCCGAAGCCCGCGGCAGTGCAGACCGCCGCGCCCAAGCCACCCTGGTAGACAGCATCGATGCTAGGGCCAGCGAGTCGGATTTTGAATCCGACCGCCATTTTGGTGTGGCGAATGCCACATCGAACCTAATCACGCAGGCCTATACCTCTCTTGCAGGCAACGACCTGCGCGAAGGAGAAGGCCTTACATGACTGCACTTACCCTACTGGCCAATCTTCTAAAGCCGTCGGGTCAGGCCGAGGCGGGAACGCAAGCTCGGACGCTGGTCTTGCTGCCCAGGACGGCCGCGGACGAGTTGCCGCCATACCGTGACCAACCTTGGGTCATCGACACAAGCGGGCATCGCAAGATCGATCCGAGTATGACGCTTGTTCCAGTGAGCAGACTGTAGGTCAGTGGACCTATGTAGTTTGAGTCCTGCGTGAGGGTTCGTTCGCGTTGTTATGTGCGACATGGCGTAGGCAGAGGAAGCAATGTATCGCGTCACAATCGCAGTCCTGGTTGGCGCGCTCTCCTTCACAATAGCGCACTCCCAGTTTCGCCAGTTGCCAGGCCATCAAGGTGGCAGCTTGGGTGCTGAACTGGTGCAAGGCCTTGATGCTCAAGCTTTCATGGCAATCGTACCATTGCTTCGAATGCGTCACGCTTAGCTGACACGTTGGCCATCACGATTCGCAGCAAGGCGGCCAGTCCCGTCAGAAAAGCGATGCGCGCCTCGTCCCTCGGGTGAAAACCCAATAGGCTTACCCCGGTACCCTACGCTGCCCGTAGCCATCTTCTGAGCATCGAGCGGGTGTCGGTCGACGGCGTGAGGGCAAGGTCCGACGTTCAATGCCGCATGCTGCAACAAGGCTCTCAATCGTGCGCTAGCGGCCTATGCGAAGGAGGCGGGGCGTCATTTCCTGAGGAGAGAGCCTGGTGAAGGGTGATCCGATCCGCGTCCCGCTGAGCATTCGAGAAGCCGAACACTTGCGGGACCTACTCCGCAAGCACACCGCCGATGGGACATACGCCGTCCTGTACCATCGGCTGGACCAATTCATTCAGCGAAGGAACCAATATTTCTCGCCAGATCCGGAGCACCTTCATAGATGGAGCGCGGCACCTTGCGCGCCGGCTCTTTTGGACAGCAACGCGGCTTCAGAGCGCAAGCTTGGCAATCGTGTTTGCTCACGCCGTAGCTGGCGAGTTTATATGCGGTGGCCCGCCCACGGAACATCACGCGCGTGGGCGAGACGACCGGTGCGGGTGTTCTGGAGGTGGCGAAGGAAGGGGTGATCTTCACGGTCCTTCGCCGACACCGTTCACAACCTTGCGGACAAACGCTAGCATGGCGGCGCGCCGGGTGGGGGCCCGGTTCTGGGGCGGGGGCTAGTCATGAAAAGGGGGGTGTCGGTTCGAGTTGGCCTGATCGCGGTGGCGGTCGCTTGTGGCGCGGCGTCGGGCGCGAAGGCCCAGGCGCCCAACCCCGTCAGCATCCCTCTCTCCCTGGTCAGCACCAGCCCCGGCGTCCCCGGTGGCTATCCTGCAAGTGGCCTGCGCTTGCAGATCAATGTCGGCATCAACGGCGGGACGCCGCAGCCCTACCTGTTCGACACCGGCTCGACGCTCTTCAATGCCGCCTACAATCCCGCGTGGTGGGGTGGCGTTAAATCATCGTCGTCGCTGCCGCAGAACATCCAGTATTGCTACGACGGCACCAGCGGCGCGACCTGCCGAGGATTCACTGGCAATCTGGTTCAGGTACCTTCGCTCAGCTTCTATAACCCTGGGGCCGTCCAGACCGCGAACGCCGTCGCCACGTTCGCCGCCAATCCGGGCTACGTCGTGAATGCCGCCTATCAATACACCTTGCCCGGATTTCCTCCTTATTTATTTCCTGGCTACTTCAGCTCCAGCACCACACCCTTCTTCCAGGGTCTCTTTAACGGCGTATTCGGCGCCGGCAACTTCGCCAGCCTGCAGACGCCCGGGATCACGCCGCCCGGCGGCGTGCTGGGCCAGACCATTTTGCCAGGCGTCAAACAAGGCTACGTCGTGGCAGCCAACGGCCAGGTGAATCCCGCCTCGTCGACCAACCCGCCGCAGCAGGCAAATGCCATCACAGTCGCGGTGGGAGGCCAGACCCAGCCCGTCACCGCTTGCAGCCCTTGCGTCATGGTCGGGCTGACGCCTCAGATAATGGGCCAGTTCGCGCCGGTCGGCCCGCCTGGGACGCCGGGCCAGACCGGCGTCGTTCCGGTGCGCGTGGGCAATTCCTTCATCAATCCCAACCAGCCCTACAATCCCTCTGTCAGCGCCACGGGCAACAACGGCTCGATCGAAAAGGGCGCCAGCTTTGCGGTGTCGCTCACGCCCCCGGGCGGCTCTGCCGTGAGCTCCACAGGGCCCACCTTGCTGGACAGTGGCACACCCGACAACAAGCTGTCGCTGGGGCTCAATCAGCCCACCGTCTCCAGCAATGGTAACAACGTCAATGCGGGCGTGACGCTCGCGACACGCGCATCGGTGCCGGGACTGGCCACGACGACCGCGGTGTTGACCAACAACGCATCAACCAACACCTACAATACCTACAACGCACTCTTCAGTAGCGATAGCAGCAACACCATCGGCATATCATTCTTTCTGCAGAACTCGGTCATGTTCGATCTTAGTGACAACGTGATCGGCTACACGCCCTTCTTCGTCACTGCGGCCAACCTCGTGACCACAGCCAATGGTCCGCTGATCGTGGGCGCCGGCAATATTCCGCTGGGCATCGCGGGCGTCATCTCCGGCCCGGGCGGCGTGACGGTCAATGCCGGCGGCGCCCTGCAGCTCAGCGGCACCAATACCTATGCCGGGCTCACCACCATCGCCGCGGCGTCAGGCAGCCAGCCGGCCGGCCTGCTGATGATATCCGGACCGGGCAGCATCGCGAGCTCGTCCGGTGTGACCAACAACGGCACCTTCGACATCTCCGGAGCCTGGGCGCCGGTTGCCATCCAGAGCCTGACGGGCTCGGGCCAGATCAGTCTCGGCGGCGGGAACCTGACGATCAGCAACGGCGGCAGCTATGCCGGCACGATCGCCGACGGTGGCTTCTATGGCGGGTCGGGCGGCAGCCTCACACTGACCGGTGGCGCGCTGACGCTGTCGGGCGTCAGCACCTACACCGGCGGAACCAATGTGGCCGGCGGCACCCTGACCCTGGCCAGCGGTGGCGTGCTCGCGAGCGCCGTCGGCGTCCAGTCGGGGGCAAGCTTCGTCAACCAGGGGATCGTCGCCAGCAACCTCACCAATGCCGGATCGACGATCAACAGCGGCAGCGTCACCGGCGGCGTCGTCAACCTCGGCAGCTTCGCCAACACCGGCACGGTGGGAGGCTCCTTCGCCAACTTTGGCACGCTGAGCGGCACCGGCCTGATCGGCGGCAACCTCATCAATGCCGGCACCCTGGCGCCCGGCAACCCGCTTGGCACGCTGTCGGTTGCCGGCAACTTCGCCAACAGCAGTAGCGGTATCCTGTCCACCTCGGTCACTAGCGCTGCGACCAACCTCCTGAATGTCGGCGGCACGGCGACGCTGCAGGGCGGCTCCGTCAGCGTCTATGCCCAGCCAGGAACCGGCTACGCGGGGACCACGACGTACAAGATCCTCAATGCCGCCGGTGGTCTCTCGGGCAGCTTTGCTTCGGTCAACGGGCCTTATCCCTTCCTGCTGTCGAGCCTGAGCTACGACGCCAACAATGCCTATCTGACGTTGCAGATCGGCGGCTTCGCCGCGGCGGCGGTCAACCCGATCCAGTACGCCGTCGGGACGGTTCTCGACGCCAACGTGACCAACGCCACCGGCGACTTCGCCCAGGTGCTGAGCGCCATGGCGACCAACATCCTCACCAACCAAGCGGCACAGCCGGTGCTGCAGCAGCTCAGCGGCAACAATTACGCCGGCCTGTCGAGCTACATGGTGCAAGGCGCCCAGCTCTTCATGAACAACTTCGCCGGACAAACCGGAGGCAGCGCATCGCTGGGCAGCGGCCGCGTGGCCATCGCCGAGGCCTGCGACGTCGCCTGCGATCCCAATGCGCTGCCGCAGTGGGGCGCCTGGGGCGGCGGTGTCGGCGGCTTCGGCACCATCGGCGCCCAGCAGCCGGTGGGCGGCGTCACCTACAATGCCGGCGGCTTCGCGGCGGGGTTGGATCGCATGATCACGCCCTCGACCCGGCTCGGCGTGACGGCAGGCTACACCTCGGGCACGCAGTGGGTCTCGGGCTTCGCCGGCCAGAGCAAGAGCGACACCTTCAATGTCGGCCTCTATGGCAACTATGCCCAGGACAAGGTCTATGCCGATGCGCTCGTGGGCTATGCCTACTCGGGCAACCAGATGTGGCGGCCGATCAGCATCCCCGGCCTGCAGCCGCGCACGGCGCTCGGCCAGACCGGGGCTAACCAGTTCTATGGTCAGATCGAGACCGGCTACCGCTTCGATCTCGGCACGGTGGCCAACGCCTTCGTCACGCCCTTTGCCCGGCTGCAGGCCTACACGGGCACCCAGAACGCCTTCACCGAGACCGGCGCGCAGTCCTTGAGTCTCACGGTGGCGCAGCAGACCACCAACTCCCTGCGGTCGGTTATCGGCGCGCAATTGGGTGGCGCCATGGACATGGGGTGGCGGGAGAAGCTTGCGATGCAGTTCCGGCTGGGCTGGAGCCATGAGTACGCCGATGTCGGCCGGCCGGTGACAGCGACGCTCGCTGGTGCGCCGGCGATGCCGTTCACCACCTGGGGTGTCTCGCCGCAGCGCGACGGCATCGTGCTGGGGCTCTCGGCCAGCACGGCGATCGCCGACGCGACCTCGGTCTATCTCCGCTACGAGGGCAACATCTCGGGCCAGGACAGCGCCCAGGCCATCACCGCCGGCATGCGCATGACGTGGTGAGCCGTTAAGTTGCGGAAGGCCGGATGCCCAAACCTGTTTGCGTTGGCGAGCGGGTGCGCGATTGACCTCAATGTAGCGGAGATCACGGTCGGGCGTGAACCCAACAAGCCGGTAGACTTCCAAAGCGAGCGCTATAAGTGGTGCTGGAGGGCAGATCGGATGCTTCGTCGATGATCAGACCGGACAGATGTCCGCGAGCCTTATAGAGCGCCTGAAGGCGCTGAATCATCTCGCCATCCGACATACGGCGAAAGCGGTTCTGAATGATGGCCTGTGCAGCATCGTACAGGTGGCGTTCGACAATTGGTTCGAAAGCTCCGTTGGCTCTAATCCACATATCGGGGCTGTTACGAACCCGCAGCTTCTTCAGCTTGTACGAAATCTGGTTCCAGACGTTGTCACCTACGTATTTGGGGTTCGTCAGGACCTGATGGACTCTTCCGCGTGTCCATTTTGAACCATCATCAGCCGTGGCACCTCGGCTATTGAGCAGGTCGGCGACTTCTTGTTCCGGCTTTCCGTCTTCGACGAACTTGCGGTACATCCACCTCACCGTGTCGATCTCGACTGGCTCGCCTGGAACCAAAATTACCCGATCGGTCTGAATGCTTTTGTGTTCACCACGGGCAAGCAGGCCTTTGTGAGCGCCAGTTTGATCCACCAGCATCCGGCGAAGGCCGTAGCCGGCTGGCCCACCTTGGCGATATCCGATTTCGATCAGGCGGCACTGTCCTGCAAAGACTTTTGCAGAGAGTTCACGGCTGTACTCGCCGGCCATCGCACGCTTGACGCCCTTGACGATGGTTGAGACGGGACTCCCATCGTTCTCGAACTGCTCGGCGCAGTATTGAACCGAGATGCCTGCTCGGCGGCAGATGTACTCGTAGTAGGCGCTTTCATCGGCGTCTTGAAAGCGCCCCCAGCGACCTACGTCGTAGACGAGGATTGTAGAAAAGTCGACCTTGCCTTCCTGAACGTCATCTATCAATTGCTTGAGGGCATCACGGCCGTCGATGCGTAAGCCGCTCTTACCCTCATCGGCATAGGTTCGGACGACCTCTAGACCGCGGCGCTCCGCATACTGTCTGATCGCGTCGGCTTGGTTCTCAGTCGAATATCGCTGATGTTCTGTCGACATCCGAACGTACTCGGCGGCTCTCTCGCTCGAGGAAACTGTGACAGGATTGGGCTGGCGACGGGCCCTGTATGACGCGACTCCGCCCAGAAAGATTCCTAAGCAGAGAAGAGCCCAGCTCGTCGCTGGTTCTATTCGATCTTAAGAGCATCTATCAACTCATAGGACTGCAGACAGCAATGTACGTTGTCTGCTGAATCTTACACCTAAATCAAAACTATCAGGGATCGACAATCTCCTCGCGACCATCCGCGGCTCGCCTCGTACCAGGGGGAACGGCGCGGTTTGGCCCGCGACGGTGACGAAACGGACGATAGTTTCCGAGCTTGGTCAGAGATGAGTAGTTGCCGTCGTCAAAGCCGAGCGGCTTGTCTCCTTCCGCTCTCGCTTTCACCGCCGTCTCGGGCGCGAGGACCGATGCGGGAGCTGTCTCCGAGGCAGTGGTTGCCATTGCACTGCTAATCAGGCTCTGCCGCCGTAATGCCACTGTCTCCGCAGCTGCCCTCACTGGGGCGTCCTCGATGTGGACGTAACGCATGAACATGGTGACCGTCTTATGTGCCGTGAGCGCCATGCCGACCTTCACGGGGATTCCGGAGTTGGCGATATCAGTTGCAGAGCGATGCCGGATGCCATGTGTGCCAATGGGGGGCACCCCCGCGCGCTCGAGGATGCGCTGCCAGCCCTTGTAGTAGGTGTGCTTTGGCATCGGCCGATTGGCATCGCAAATGGATGGACAGACATAGGGCGAGTTTTCCAGACGCGGCGCAGTTTGGAACAGGCGGAGTGCCTCGGCGCTCATCGGCTTCGACATGCCGCCGGTCTTGCTGTCGGGCCACGCGACCCGGCGATTGTCCAGATCAACCCAGGCCCATTCGAGCTCGCGTATTTCCGACATCCGGGCAGCAAACTCGAATTGTAGTCGGACAGCGAGGAGGATGAACGGATGTTCTAGGCCCTCTGTCTCCGCCTTGCTCAAATACGCATACACACGCTTCAGCTCGACATCGGTGATCAAACGGGTCTTCCCTCTCCCTCGCTCAGGATATTTTGGAACGTGGCGGCAGGGGTTCGATCCGTCAGGACGCATACCCCAGACCTCCGCCATGTTGAACATCTTGCGGACTGTCGAAAGCACCCGATTGGCGCTCGTTGGCGCCCTCGAAATCTTCTGCAGAAGGTTGGCGATGTCTGCGCGTGTGACGTCAGAAGCTTTCATTTTTCCGAGGTTGGGAAGAATGTAGAGTCTTCCGTTGCTGCGGTTCGCCCTAACCGTCGATGGCTTGTTCCGGGGTTCAGAGTAGTCTGAGATGAACCGCTCGAAGAGTTCCTCTACGCTCGGCGCCCGCCGCGCAGCACTTTTCTCGGCGCTTGGATCCGAGCCCTTGCGGACGTCGGCCAGCCAAAGCTGGGCGATGGTCCGTGCTTGCTCGACCGTAAGCTCGCCAAAGCGGCCGATCGCTGGCTTGCGCCGCAGGCCGTTGTTGGCGACATAGGCCACCATAAATACCTTGCGGCCAGTCGGCGTCACCTTGAGCAAGAATCCGGGAATCGCAGTGTCGCGAAGTTCGTAGTCATGGTTCTTCGGCTGAGCGGCATCTACAACCGTCTTCGTGAGCTTGAGTATTGCCATTCCTATCCTCCGACGAGGCTGGAACCCGGGTGCAGAATAGGTGCAGGCGGATGTCCAACCGTGGCGTACGGCCGGCTAAGACTGGATCACGATACGAGGCGGAAATGCCAGACGGATCGGGCATTTATCGTGTTGTGGCGTACTGCCGGCTAGAGGAAGGATAAGCCGTCCGGGGGGGCTCAAAATCAGGTTTCCTCACGGAAGTGTTGGTTCGAGTCCGACCGGGGGCACCATCATTTCAACCATGCTGCTCCATATTGCCCGGCCGGACTGAAAAATCCCGCTGACGCGCCTGACTTGGCTCGTGCGTAGCAGGGAGGCACTATGGACCCTACCGGTCGCAACGACATGGACTGAGCGCGTCTCGGTGATGGGGCGCCGCCTGCCTGCGTCAAGCGCTAGCGGCGCCTGTCTTTCATCATGATCCCGTCGCGCCATGGAATATTTCGAAGCCCAGGTGTAGCTCAATCAATTTCGAAAGCAGTGCGCTGGAGGTTACCGTGCGGTTCGGCAATTTTCTTTTCCCCGAGAGCCGCGTGCCAGGGCGTGACGGCGACATTCTCCAGGAAGTGCTTCGAGAAGTGGATCTGTGCGAGTCACTCGGTCTCGAAGCAATTTGGTTGAGCGAGCATCATTTCGACGGCAATTGCGCCTATGTGGATCCGGTGACATTCGCTGCGGCGATTGCGGCGCGGACCAAGAGGATCCGTATTGGCTTCGCCGTCGCGCAGATGTCGCTGCATCATCCGGTTCGAATCGCCGAGCAGCTGTCTCTTATCGACAACATCAGCAAGGGCCGATTGCTGGTAGGTCTTGGTCGCGGCACTGCCTATAACATCTATGAGTATCAGGGCTATGGCATCGACCACGAGGAAGCTCAGGCGCGCTTCGAGGAGGCTGCGGAAATTCTGCTTAAGGCCTGGGTGAGTGAGGACGGCTTCACCCATCAGGGCAGCTTCTGGAATCTGCGTGTGCCGCTACTGCGCCCACGCCCGTTCACGCGACCGCACCCCTTCGTCATTCGCGCGGCATCCGGCGAGGAGACGATTGTTCAGCTTGGTCGGCAGGGCAAGCCCTTCCTGATGAATGTCCAGAGCAATGAGACCACGCGACGACGAGTCGTCCTCTGGGGCCAGGCCGCGCGCGGGGCGGGCTTCAGCGAAGACCACATTGCCTCAGCGTTAGATCAGAGCTGGGTGTGGCGTAACATCTTTGTCGCCGATACAGACGCGGAAGCCGAACGCATCGCCCTACCAGCCTTCGCCGCCATGCAGGAGCACCGCGCAGCAATGCGCAAGCGGGTCGAGGCTGAGCAAGGCGTGAGCATGGGCCATTCCAGTGCAAAGCCGCCCGCGCGAGTTGATCCAAAGCACGCGCTGATATGCGGGTCGCCATCCACAGTCGCGGAACAGATCGAAGAGTTGGGAGCGACCGGTGCGGGCGGTGCAATCCTGGCATTTCGCCTGGGTCCCATGACCTACGAACAGACGGCGCGGAGCTTAACCCTGTTCGCGCAGGAAGTTATGCCGCGCACGATGACGCTGGCGTCGTCGATGCAGAGGTCTCTTGCCGTAGTGCCGGAATGACAATGCAACGCCGGTCGCCCGAAACGTAGCAGAAGCCCAGGATGTCCCGGTAGCCATGCTCGACGACCGCCACTGGCAAGGGCGATGTCGCTGTTCGTTGTCTCGGGCGTCCGGGAGGAAGTCATGACCGCAGCCAAGCACGCTGTTTTCCGACCGGTTGGATGAATATTTGGGCGCGGAAAATCCGGTCCAGGCTTTGGTCTCTCGAACAGAAGAACCCTTGTGGTCTCAACAGATTGATCGCTCAGTGAGGGTTTGACCGGGGGCACCATCGTCGCTTGGTTCTTGGCCAGAGTTTTGCTTCCCGGACCGAGCATGACCAAACCGTTTCATCTCGCCTGGTTTCTCGGCCAGAGTTTCGCTTCCAAGAACTGGCGTTCGACGTGGGCCGGCAGTGCCAGCGACGTCAAGCGCTGGATGATGCCCGACCTCTTCATCGACCTTGCCAAGGGGATGGAGCGCGCGTGCATGGACTACATGATCATCGAGGACTCCTCGAACGTGCCCTACACCTACAAGGGCAATCACGACACCTATCTGCAGTACGCGCAGGGCTCTCCCAAGCTCGACCCTGCGGTGCTCGTGCCTTGGCTGGCGCAGGCCACGCAGCACCTCGGCCTCGTGCCCACGCTCTCCGTGTCGGAATACCCTCCATACCTGGCGGCGCGTCTCATCAACTCGCTGGACCATGTCACCGAGGGCCGGATTGGCTGGAACTGCGTCACCGGCAGCAACGACGGCACCGCGCAGAACTACGGCCACGACAAGCACCGGCCGCACGACGAGCGCTACGAGGTGGCCGATGAATTCGCCGACGTCGTCACCAAGCTCTGGGAGGCCTGGGACGCGGACGCGGTGGTGCTCGATCGCGACATCCCGATGTTCGCCGACGGCAAGAAGGTCCGCCCGATCAACCACGTGGGCAAGTACTTCAAGGTGCGCGGACCGATCAATGCGCCGCGCTCACCGCAGGGACGCGTGCCGATCTGCCAGGCCGGTGGCTCGGCGGCGGGCAAGAAGTTCGCGTCGAAGTGGGCCGACACCATCATCACCGAAGGCAGCAACATCGAGAAGATGAAGGCCTATCGCGAGGAGGTCCGCAGCAATGCGGCCGCGATGGGGCGCAATCCCGACGACATCAAGCTCCTGTTCCTTTGCTCTCCGATCGTCGACACGACGATGGAGGCCGCGCGCGAACGGCGTCGGCTGCAGCAGGAAGACTCGCTGAAGCATGTCGAGATGCAGCTCTCCGGCATGTCGCGGTTGACCGGCATCGACTTCTCCAAGTTCGATCTCGACGAGCCGCTGCCGACCACGCTCACGACCAACGGCCACCAGTCCTCGCTGGCGCGGTGGCTCGGCAAGCCCCTGCGCGAGGTCGTGCGCGGCTACGCCAGCAAGGGAAGCCTCGACTACACCGGAACGCCCGATCACGTGGCGGGGGTGATGACCGAGGTCATGCAGGAAGTGGGCGGCGACGGCTTCCTGTTTTCCGATACGCCGATCGAGCGCCGCTCCATCATGGAGATCTGCGACGGACTGGTGCCCGAGCTGCAGCGCCGCGGCCTCGCCCGCAAGGCCTACGCACACAAGCACCTCGCCGACAATCTGAAGGAGTTCTGAGTCAGCCCGTCGCCGTCGTTTCGATCATGGCCATGTCGAGATGAAACGAGCCGTCGTCTTCGATGCCGAAGTGCGCTTTCGTTTCAGCCGAAGCTGCATTCTGAAGCGCGCGAATGGCTTTGATGTTATCGGGCGGCGTGCGCATGCGTGCGGTCCAGACCGGGAAGTCCATGCGCAGCCGCCAGGTGCGGCAGGATGTGATGCCAAAACCGGCACGGCCGAGGGCGGCCACCCATTCGCTGATGTGGTAGTCGCGCACATGTGAGGTGTCGCGAAGCAATTCGACCGCCTGCAGATGGGTGTCGAGGAACGCGGCGCTCGGCGAATACACGTCGATGAAAATCGCCGGAGCGCCTCCTTTCAGGACGCGCCGCGCCTGCCGGAGCCCGCCATCGAAATCCTGCCAGTGATGGGCGGAGTAGCGACAGGCAAGAAAGTCGAAATCGCCGTCCGGGAAGGGCAGATGCTCGGCCGCGGCTTCGACCGTGGTGACATTGTTGAAGCCTTTCTCACGGGCCGTTGTAGCGACGGCGGCCAGCATGTCGGTCGACAGGTCCGCGGCCGTGACCCGCTTGGCGTGGGGCGCAAGGGCGTAGGAGACATGGCCGCCTCCGGTGCCCAGATCGAGCGCGTGCTGCGGTCTGCGGCCGGCGGCCATCGCGCTCAAAGCCTCGAGGTCAGCGCCCTGTGCGTGAACCGCGCTCTCCACATAGGCCTTGGCGCGCGGGCCGAACTGGGCCTCGACGATCCTGTCATGGTGCTTGGGCATATCTCGCCTCTGTGTGGGCCAAACGATCGGGACGGTGTCCCGATCGTCCTGTGCTTCGACTTCGATCCGGATGTCAGGCCGGTATCTCGGCCTCGATCACCTCGAGGTCGGCGGTCATCACCTTGCCCTTGGTTTCCGGGCCGAGGAAGACCGCGACCACATATACGACCAGCGAACCGATCGTGCCGTACATCATCGGCTTGGCGAAGCCCATGCCCTGGTTCACCGCGAAATAGGTCAGCAGCGGCGCGACAGCCGCACCCCAGACCGCTCCCTGGTGGTAGACGAAGCCCGCCGCGGTTGCCCGAACCTCGGTCGGAAAGCGTTCCGACAGCCAGCCCGGGTTCAGCGCATCCTTGCCGCCGACGAAGCAGATGAAGATCAAGAAGGTCGTGAGGAACCAGATGGGATTGGTCGTGCTGAGGTAGATCGGCACCAGGAAGATCGAGATGGCGCAAGGCAGCATGAGCGCCCAGCGCCGGCCGATCCGTTCCGACATTCCGCCCCAGAAGCTGCAGGCGAGGAATGTCAGGATGTTGCCCCAGAATACCGGGACGGCGACCTGGGCCGGCGTCCAGCCCAGCTCCTTCTGCAGGTAGGTGCCCAGCATGGCCCAGATCGCGTAGTAGACGCAGAAGTTCGCCGCCATCCACAGGCAACCGGTGAAGGTGTTCCACAAATACTTGCGCTTGAAGATCGCGAACAGCGGAAGCGTCACCTGCTTCTTGGTCGTGTTCTGGATCCTCTTGTTCTCCGTCCAGACTTCCGGCTCCTTCACGTAGATGCGGATCCAGACGCACACCAGGGCCGGCAGCACACCCAGGATGAGCATGCCGCGCCAGCCGTAGCCGGGCGCGATCCTTTCGAAGGGCTCATAAAGGAAGCCGTAGGCGAGCGCCGACAGCGCGAACCCCAGTCCCCACGAGCCCTGCAACACGCCGGACATGAAGCCGCGCGAGCGAACGGGCCACGATTCCATCGCCAGCGCCGCGCCGGCTGGCCATTCCGCGCCCATCCCAATGCCGAGCAAGGCCCTGGCAACGAACAGGAACGTGAAGGTCGGGGAAAGTCCCGCGGCGAGATTGCAGACGGAATACCACAGGATGGAGATCATCAGCGGTGCCCGCCGTCCCAATCGATCGGCCAGCCAGCCCGATGCGGTTGCGCCGCCCAGGCGCATGATCAGCGTGACCGAGAACACGGCGGTCACCTCGATCAGCGGGACCCCGAACTCCTTGGCGATCGGCGCCATGATCAGGAGGAAGACCGTGAAGTCGAACGCGTCCAGCGTCCAACCCAGCCAGGCAGCACAATAAGCGTACCACTGATCTTTGGTGGGTTCTTTCCACCACGGCAACGCGGACGCAGGCGTACTCGATACGGACATTGGCGAGTCCTCCTGAGATGTTTTTTGCTTTACGCGGACGCTTCTCCAACTGAAGTTGAGCAGGCGGATATCTTCCGGTGTTTGCCGGACATTGACAACAAGGCGGCGATCAGCAGCGCAGGAATTCCTTGGCGTTGCCGTACAGCCACTTCTCGATGACCTTGTCCTTGAGCGGCAGCTTCTCGTACAGGGCGACGCTCTGCGGAATGGTGAGGCCGAAGGAATCCTTCGAGAAGCCGACCATGATCTTGTCCTGCAACAGCGTGTTGCCGAACTGGATGAACATCTCCCAACCCGAGCCAGGCACGCCGAAATACTGCGGATGATGGGCCGAGGTGTCGCAATAGAGGTTGGGATGGCGCCGCATCAGGCCGACCAGGTCGTTGACCCAGGGCCAGCCGCTCAGCGCCGCGTCGATGCGCAACTCGGGAAAGTCCATGGCGATCTGGTCGAGGTGGCGGGGATGTCCGAGATCGTACGGACGGTCGTTGGCGTAGTTCATCGTCGAATAGATGCGGACCGGCACGTCGAGCTCGACGCACTTGGCATAGAGCGGATAGTAGCGCCGGTCGCTGGCGGCGAGATTGTTGTAGAGCGCCGCGACGCGCAGCCCGTTCAGCTTGCGCTCCTTGATCAGGTGCTCGAACTCGCGCACACCGCGCATGCCGTCGAACGGGCTGATCGAGGCCAGGGCGAAGAAGCGGTTGGGGAATTCCGCCACGACATCGGCCAGGACGTAGTTGTCGACGCGACCGACCACCGACACCTCGGCGCCCTCGCGATCGAGCTCGGCCACGAACTCCTTGATCGACTGGCCGCCCTTGTGTCCCTCCTTGTGTCCCTCGGGCTTCTTGCTCTCGCCCGCCGCCTTGGAAGGGTCGACCCGCTTGCGGAAGATGTTGCGGTAATTGTCGAACCCGTAGCCGGGACGCGCCGGCAGCAACTCGGGATCGCCGTAGCCGATCCGGTGCGAGGCCTGCTCGTGATACTGCCGGGGCTTGCCCTGCTCATCGGGGGGCAACAGGCATTCCAGATCGATAACCTTGCGCACCACGTCGTATCCCCTTTGACCGATTGAGCTGCGCCGCAACTCAGCATATCGGCCCATGGGCGTCTATGTGGGCGTCTATTCGTCCGGTGTTTGGTTTGGCGATTGCATGTCCTTATGATGCTTCGTGGGAAGCAGCTGTCGTCGCGTTGTGAAAAAGGGCGGGCGATTTGAGGGGTGTGAGCTGATGGTGCGGCATATCGCGGGACACGCGGCGCAGGCGTTGCTGCTCCTGGTCGGCGTCGTCATCGCCATCTTCTGCCTGCTTCAGCTCATTCCGGGCGATCCGGTCCAGGCGATGGTCGGCGACATGCCGGTGCCGCCGGCATTGCGCGCGGCGCTGGAGCAACGCTTCCACCTCAACGAGCCGTTCCTCGACCGCCTGTTTGGCTATCTGTCCAACGTCGTCCACGGCGACCTCGGCTATTCGATGAACTACCGCCGGCCGGTCATCGACATCCTGGCCGAACGGTTTCCGCGCACCCTGCTGCTGGCCGGCGCCGGCTATGGCTTCGGCATCCTGATCGGCATTGCCATCGGCATCCACTCCGCCGTCACGCCGCATCGCAGCGTCGACCGGGGGTGGTCGGGCCTGGTGCTGATCGGCTACGCCATGCCGACCTTCTGGGTCGGCCAGCTGCTCGTGATCGTGTTCTCGATCCAGCTCGGCTGGCTGCCGACACAGGGCATGGGTCCGATGATCTCGCGCGCCGAGGGCGTCGACTGGCTGCTGGAACGGGCGACCTATCTGGTGCTGCCGGTTGCGACCTACACCATCCTGGAAACAACGCGCGTGGCCCGCTTCATGCGCGCCAGCGTCGCCGAGACGCTCGAGCAAGGCTACATCGTGACGGCGCGACAGAAAGGCCTGTCGCGGCACGAGATCATCAGGGGGCACGTGGTGCGCAATTCCATCCTGCCGGTGATCACCGTGATGGGCTACTCGTTCGGCACCGCGATGGGCGGCGCGGTCCTGCTCGAGACGGTCTTCTCCTATCCCGGCGTCGGCTCGCTGATGGTCGAGGCGGTGCGCGCCCGCGACACGCAGGTGATCGTGGGCGTGGTCATCCTGATCGCCTGTTCGGTGGTGGTGATGAACATCGTGGTCGACCTGCTCTACGCCTGGCTCGATCCGCGGATCCGCGTCGCCGCGGCGCCGCGCTGACCGGGTGGCGGGGGGGATCAGGATGCCTGCAGAGCCCAGCGTGCTGATGCCGGTTGCTCCGACGGCAAGCCGGTCGCGGATGTCGGTGCCGCTCGACCTGGTGCGGCGCCTGTTCGCCACGCGCTTCGGCGGCGCGGGCGTGATCATCCTCCTCGCGATCTCGGTGCTGTCGATCTTCGCGCCCTGGTTCGCCTCGAGCGGACCGACGGATATCGGCGCGCCGTCGCTGCAGCCGCCATCGTGGCAGCATCCGTTCGGCACCGACAGCCTCGGCCGCGACGTTCGCTCGGTCCTGCTTTTTGCCGGCCGTTCGTCCCTCACCATCGGCTTTTGCGCGGCGGCCATGGCGTTCCTGATCGGCGGCACGATCGGTGCGCTGGCCGGCTACTTCCGCGGACCGCTCGCCGCCGTGCTGCTGCGCGTCACCGATCTCTTCCATACCCTGCCCGCCATCATCATCGTGCTGTTCAGCGTGTCGCTCCTGGGCGCGAGCTTCTGGCTGCAGGTCGCCGCCGTCGCGTTGGCGATCTGGCCGATCGAGGCGCGGCTGGTCTACGGCCAGTTCATCACCTTGTCGGAGCGCGAGTTCGTGCTGGCGGCGCGGGCGGCCGGCCTGTCGACCGGCCACGTGATCTTCCGCGAGATCCTGCCCAACGCGTTGCCGACCGTGATCGTCCAGGTCGCTCTCGACGCCAGCACGGCGATCCTGATCGAGGCCGGCCTCGGCTTCCTCGGCCTGTCCGATCCCGCCGTGCCGAGCTGGGGCGAGATGCTGAACCGCGGCCAGGAATTCCTCGAGCTGGCGTGGTGGATGAGCGTGTTTCCCGGCATGGCGATCTGCATTGCCGTGCTGGGCTTCAACCTGTTCGCCGACGGCGTCACCGAGATGTTCAATCCCCGGGCTTCGGCCGTGCCGCCGAAGCTCGACGGCTGAGGAGCGGCGCCGTGGACACGCCATTGCTGAGCGCCCGCGACGTCAAGGTGCACCTGCGCGTGCACGGCCGTGTCGTGAAGGCGGTCGACGGCGTCGACCTCGACGTCCAGGCCGGGCAGTGTGTCGGCCTGGTGGGCGAATCGGGCTCGGGCAAGAGCACGCTGGGGCGGGCGATGGCGCGGCTGCTGCCCAACGTGGCGATCGCAGAGCTGTCTGGCGAGGTCCGCTTCTGCGGCGAGGATGTCCTGGCGATGACCGCCGACAGGATTCGCGCGCTGCGCCGCCATCGCGGCCTGTCGATGGTGTTCCAGGATCCGCTGTCCTATCTCAACCCGACGCTGCGTATCGACCGCCAGATCGCCGAGGCCCTGCGCCATCTGCCGAGCGCGCAGGCGGTGCGCAAGCGCTCGGCGGAGCTGCTGCGACAGGTCGGCCTCGATGACCCGGCGCGCATCCTGCGGCTCTACCCGCACGAGCTCTCGGGCGGCATGCGCCAGCGCGTCCTGATTGCCATGGCGCTCGCGCCCGATCCGCAGATCCTGATCGCCGACGAGCCGACGACCGCGCTCGACGCCACGGTGCAGTACCAAGTGATCCAGACGCTGCGCCGGCTGAACCAGGAGCGCAACCTCGCGATGCTGATCATCACCCACGACCTCGGCATGGTCGCGGAGCTGTGCGACCGGGTCTATGTCATGCATGGCGGCAAGATCGTCGAGGCGGCCGACGTGTTCGCCCTGTTCGACGCGCCGCAGAATGCCTACACCGCGAGCCTGCTCGCCGCGGCTCGCCGGCTGCATCAGACCAAGGCGCTCGGGGAGCCGTCGTCCCGATGAGCGTGCCAATCCTCTCCGCGCGCGCCATCGTTAAGAGCTTCGGCGGCCGCCGCTGGTTCGGCGGTGCCGCGCCCAAACGCGCGGTCGATGCCGTCGATCTCGATGTCCATGAGGGCGAGACCCTGGCGATCGTGGGCGAATCCGGCTCCGGCAAGAGCACGCTGGCGCGCATCCTGCTGGGGCTCGCCCGGCCGACGGCGGGCACGGTCGAGTATCAGGGGCAGCGGGTCGACTCCTTCACCTCGGCCGATTGGGCGACCTTCCGCAAGGCGGTCCAGCCGGTCTTCCAGGATCCCGCCTCGTCGCTCAATCCGCGCATGCGCGTCGAGTCTACGCTGTCGCATGTGTTGCGCCGCCACAAGCTCGCAACGCGCGACACGCTCGATGCCGAGATCGGCTCGTTGCTGGCGTCGGTCGGCCTGGACGCGGCACAGTTCCGCGACCGCTATCCCCACCAGCTCTCGGGCGGCCAGCAGCAGCGCATCGCGATCGCGCGGGCGATGGCGGTGCGTCCCCGCCTGATCATCGCCGACGAGCCGCTCTCGAGCCTCGACATGTCGGTCCAGGCGCAGATCCTGGATCTGCTGGTCAGCCTCAAGGCCACGCGCAATCTCGGGCTTGTGCTGATCAGCCATGATCTCAATGTCGTCGATGCGATCTCCGACCGGGTAATCGTCATGTATCTCGGCAGGATCGTCGAGGCCGGGCCGACGCGGCAGGTGCTGGGCAACCCGTCGAACGACTACACGCGTTCCCTGCTGGCGGCCAAGCTGGTCGCCGATCCGCATATCGCCCGCGCGCGGCGGCGTGCCGTGGACGACGCGCGCGCCAGTGGGCCAATATCGCCGTCAAATCTGCAAGGAGCGCCGCAATGAGCGGGATTGTGAAGTGGTGTGTGGCAGCGGCCTCGATCCTGGCGCTGTTCGGCGTCGATGCGGGACCGGCCGCGGCGCAGGCGGCGCCCAAGCGCGGCGGCACGGCGATCGTCGGCGTGAGCGTGGCGGGCGCCACCCTCAACACGCAGCTCACCTCGGCGGTGACGCCGCTGATCATCGCCGACCTGTGGGCGAGCGGTCTCTACAAGTACGACAAGACGGGGGCCAAGAAGCCGCAGATCGCCAGCTCGTGGGACATCTCCGAGGACGGCAAGGTCTATACCTTCCACCTCAGGCCCAACCTCAAATGGTCGGACGGCCATCCCTTCTCCTCAGAAGACGTCGCCTTCACGCTGAAGTCGTTCGGCCAGTACAACACCTACCTGGTCAAGGTGCTGCCGAACATCGATCGGGTCGAGACGCCGGACGCCAACACCTTCGTCGTCCGCTTGAAGGAACCGCAGTCGGCGGCGCTGGAAGGGTTCGACAAGGAAGTCTTCCCGTTGATGCCCAAGCACGTCTATGACGGCACCGACATCCCGACCAATCCAGCCAACCGCGCGCCGGTCGGCATGGGGCCGTACAAGTTCGTGAAGTGGGAGGAGGGGCGCGGCATCACCTTCACCCGCAATGAGCATTACTGGGACCAGCCGCGGCCCTATCTCGACTCGGTGGTCGCGGTGTTCATCCCCAACGTGCAGCAGCAGCAGAACGCCCTCTATCGCGGCGAGATCGACGTGCTACGGCCGGCGCTGCCCCAGGTCGGCCGCGCCATCGAGCAGGCCAAGGCCAAGCACGCCTTCGATGTGCGCGAGATCAAGGTCAACGCGGCGGAACGGCTGTCGCTCGACATCAACATCACCCGCGACATGCTTGCCAAGCCGCTGGTCCGCCAGGCCCTCCTGGTGGCGATCGATCGCGAGCGGATCTCGAAGGATGTCTACCAGGGGCTGGCGTTCCCGGCGATGAACGCGATCCCCGAGCAGTTCACCATGCTCACCGACCCGTCGGTCGACTACAACAAGCAGTTCGCCTTCGACCCCGTGAGGGCCGGCAAGATGCTCGACGAGGCAGGCTTTGCCCTCAAGGATGGCAAGCGCTTCTCGCTGGATCTCACCGCCGCCGTCAACGCCGACGCCTTCTACGCCGAGCCGGCGGCGCAGCTGATCGCGGCCAACTGGCGGGCGATCGGCATCGAGGTCAAGCTCAGCCTGCTCGAGGGCCAGCTGTGGACCAACAAGGTGTTCAAGGAGCGCAACTTCGACGTCTCGATGGTGTCGCTGACGGCGCGCACCGATCCGCTGTTCGGCGTCGACCGCTCCTTCCTGTGCAACACCAGTAACGTGCCCTACGTCAATCCAACCGGCTACTGCAACCCCGAGCTCGACGCCATCGCCGCCAAGGCGGCGGCAGTGCCGACGCCGGAGCGCCGCCAATGGTACAAGCAGTATGAAGAGATCGTCGCCCGCGACATGCCGCACCTGACCTTGACCAACGCCAGGAAGTTCTTCGCAATCTCGAGCCGCTTCGGCGGCATCGACGAGGAGCTGGACCTCGCCTTCAACGGCAACCCCAGCATGTCGAACGTCTGGGTGAAATAGCGGACGGCACCGGCATCATGGATACGCTCATGGACGCGTTGATCCGGCCGCGGACCATCGCGGTGATCGGCGCGTCGCCCAGGCGCCAGACCCTGGGCAACGTGGCGCTCGACAACCTCGCCAACTACGGCTTTGCCGGCACGGTCATCCCGGTGCATGGCGAGGCCGCCGAGATCGCCGGACGCCCGGCGGTGCCCTCGATCGAGGCCCTGCCGGACGGCGTCGACGTGGCGCTGGCCTCGGTGCCGGCAGCCGGTGTCGCCGACGCGGTGCGCCGGCTCGACCGCCGCGGCGTGCGTACCGCCATCGTCAACACCGCCGGTTTCTCGCCGGAGCAGGAGGCCGAGCTGCGGCAGCTGGTGAGCGGCAGCCGTATCCTGATGCATGGCCCCAATTGCATGGGCCTGATCAATCTCTCCGACGCAACGCCGATCTACACCGGCGGCATCACCTCGCGGGTCCGCAAGGGACCGGTCGCTCTGATCGCGCAGTCGGGGTCGGCGGCGATCTCGGTGATCAATTCCAGCACCGCCGGCTTCTCCAAGGTCGTCACCATCGGCAGCGAATTCCGCGTCACCGGCTCGGACTATCTGCAGTGGCTGGCCGGCGATCCCGACACGTCGGCGATCGGGCTGATCCTGGAATCGATCCAGGACGCCGATCGCTTCGCCGATGCCGTCGATCGGGTGCACGCCGCGGGCAAGTCGCTGGTCATGCTCAAGGTCGGCCGCTCGGCCACCGGCGCGCGGGCGACGCTGGCCCACACAGGCGCCCTGATCCGCAACGACGATGCGTTTGCCGGCTTCGTCGCCCGCTACGGCATTCCCGTGGTCGGCGACTACGAGGAGTTGATCGCGACTCTCGAGGCCTTGGCCGTTTGCACCAAGCGCCCGCGGCGCGGGGCCCTGGCGTTGATGGGCATCTCCGGCGGCGAGACCGCGCTCGCCTGCGATATCTGCGATCAGGTCGACCTGCCGCTGGCCATCTTCTCCGAGGCGACGGCGGCGGGCGTGCGTGCTGCGCTGCCTGGGCTGCCGGGCCAGAACCCCGTCGATATCGGGCAGAGCGTCGGCCGCCAGCAGGGCGCGGCGCTGGCCGGCATGACCGCTGTGATGACGGCCGAGGAAGTGGGCGTCGGTGTCGTCCTGCAGGACATGCAGGCCTCGCTGCCGGCCACCAGCCATCGCAACTACACCGGCCACCTGACGACGATTGCCGAGCTGAGCCGCGCCACCGACAAGCCGATCGTCGTCGTCTCGCCGACGGCGGAGATCATGAGCGAGCGGTTGCTCGCCTGCCTGGAGGGTACCGGCGTGCCGGCCTTGCGCGGCTTGCGGCCGGGCCTTGCCGCCGTGAAGTGCATGGTCGACTGGTCGGCGCGGCGGCTGGATGCGCGTCGGCTGGCCGATCGCCGTATCACGCCCGAGCGCGCGAGCCTGCAACGTGAGATCGCTGCGCTTCGAGGCTCGCTGCCGCGGCCGCTGGTCGGCCGCCTGCTCGACAGCTACGGCATCCCGGTCGTGAAGTCGGCGGTGGCCCGCTCGGCCGATGAGGCGGTGATCGCGGCACGCAAGATCGGCTATCCGCTGGTGGTCAAGGTGATGTCGGCCGACGTGCCGCATCGCTCGGACGTCGGCGCGGTCCAGCTCGGCATCGAGAACGAGGCCGGGCTGCGCGCTGCTGTGGCGCTGATCGAGCGCAACGTCCGTGAGAAGGTTCCCGGCGCCGTGATCGATGGCTACGAGCTGCAGGAGGAGCTGGTCGATTGCCTGCAGGCGATGGTCGGCTACCAGGCGGCGCCGCCGTACGGCGCGCTGACGATCGTGGGCTCGGGCGGCGTCCTGGTCGAGCTCGAAGCCGACAAGGCGCTGAGCCTCAGCCCGGTGACGACGGCGGAGGCGGGCGCGATGCTGGCGTCGACTCGGCTTGGCAAGACGCTGGGCGGCTATCGCAATCTCATCCCGGTCACCAATACGGCGCCGCTGGCCGGCCTGATCGCCAGCCTGTCCGCGCTTGCCGCCGACTTCTGCGACCTGGTGCCGGAGTGCGACCTCAACCCCGTCCTGATTCGCAAGGGCTCGGGTGACGTGCGCATCGTCGACGCGCTGTTCGTCGCCGGCGGCCGGTGAGGGAACTCAGTGAAGCGACAGGGCGAGGGCCATCGCCGCAAGGCCGGGCTTCTCGCAGACGGCCGTATCCACGGATGTAGTGTGCTGTACCGGCACGGCCTGCAACCACAGGCTTGCCGCGAGCAATGCCGCAGCCAGAAGGGTGAGCGGCCACTCGTGCAGGTCGAACCGCGCCATGACAAAACGCTAGCAAGAAAGATACCAGCCGGCCTCTACGCCGCGTGCCGATTGGCCGGCCGCGTCAGGCCGAGATGCTCGCGCAACGTCGTGCCGGTGTAGCCGGTGCGGAACAGCCCACGCCGCTGCAGCTCCGGCACCACCAGTCGCACGAAATCCTCGAGGCCGTCGGGCAGGGTGGCGAACTGCATCATGAAGCCGTCGGCGGCGCCCATGGCGAACCATTCTTCCATCACGTCGGCGATACGCTGGGGTGTGCCCTTGATCGTCTTGCGGCCGCGCTCGTAGCGCAGGTAGAGCTGCCGCAAGGTCGGATTCTCCTCGCGGATGATCTTCATGATGCCGTCGAAGAACGCCTTGTGCTGGTTGGCGCTCTTGGGCAGGCGCTCGGGCGGGATCGGCTCGTCGAGCGGCAGATCGGAGAGATCGGTCTCGAGGTCGGTGCCCAGCCGGAAGCGTCCGACGTCGGGATGGATCATCTCCTGCAGGGCCTGCGCCTTGTCCTCGGCCTCCTGCTGGCTGCCGCCGATCACGACCGGCAGACCGGCCAGGATCTTGAGCGTGTCGGGATCGCGCCCGTACTTCACCATGCGGCCCTTGAGGTCGTCGTAGCCGCGCTTGGCATCCTGCGGGTTGGAGGCGCTGGCGAATACCACCTCGGCCGTGCGCGCCGCCAGCTCCAGCCCGGTGTCGGACGCGCCGGCCTGGATGATGACCGGATGGCCCTGCGGCGAGCGAGCGATGTTGAGCGCGCCGTCAACCTCGAAGAACTTGCCTTTGTGGTGGACCGCATGCTGCTTGTGCGGATCGAAGAACAGCCCGCTCTTGCGATCGTGGATGAAGGCGTCGTCGTCCCACGAATCCCACAACTTATTCACGACGTCGACGAACTCGCTCGCCCGCTCGTAGCGCAGCGCATGCGGTGGCAACGTTGCGTGGCCGAAGTTGCGGGCGGCGTAGTCGTTGGCCGAGGTGACGACGTTCCACGCCGCACGTCCGCCCGAGATATGATCGAGCGAGGCGAACTGGCGGGCAACGTTGTAGGGCTCGGAGAAGCTGGTCGAGACGGTGCCGCCCAGCCCGATATGCGTCGTCGCCCCGGCGAGGCCAGTGAGCAGGGTCACTGGCTCCAGCACGTTCATGAACATCGGGAAGCGGCTCCACGCATGCAGGTTGTCGGTGCGCGCGGCCGGTGTGTCGGCGATGAAGAAGAGGTCGAAGCAGCCCTTCTCGGCGAGCTGCGCCAGGGTGCGAAAATAGGCGATGTCGGTCGAGCCGGCGGCATTCGCCTTGGGATGCAGCCAAGCTGCAGGATGGCCGCCGGCCGCCTGGCCGATCAGGAGGCCGAGGGAAAGTTTCATCTCGCCGTGCACGCGCTCTCAACTCCTATCGAAGCATGTTGGCATGGACCGAGCCGTGGGGTCGAGGCATCGTTCTTCGCGTACTTGGCATGCTGGTTGCTCGCGGGGAAGATACCCTCATGCCAGTTGACGCATCACTCGCCCGGACGGAATTCGCCGAGGCCAACCGCCGGCGCTACGAGGAGCTGCGTGCGGCCGGTCAGGGCGAGATGACGAAGGCGCTGCCGCCGCCGACCGCGCTCGGCGGCGCGCCGATCGTGCCTGGTGCCATCATCCGCAGCGAGAGAGTGCCAACCGGCTGGTACGAGGCCGTGCGGCTGCGGCGCGGCGAGGCGCTGCGCATCGTCGACGTCTCCGGTCGGGCGAGCGTGTCGCTGATCGGCTGGTGCCTGCACGACACCACCGAGCGCCTCAACTGTGCCGACACGGCCAAGGTGCAATGGAGCGCCGCGCTCGCCAAGGGGCGGGTGATCCTGACCGACATGGGCCGGGTGTTCCTGTCGCTGATCGAGGATACGAGCGGTGCGCACGATCTGCTGGTCGGCGGTTCGACGCCGGCATCCACTCTGTCGGCGTACGGCGAGACCACGCGGAACACGTACGACAACTTCCTCGCCGCTGCGGCCAAGATGGGTCTGGGGCTGCGCGACATCCCGCCCTGCATCACCTTCTTTGCGCCGGTGTCGCTCGACGGTGACGGTCGCTTCCTGTGGGACGGCGGGCGCAAGCGAGCCGGTGACTTCGTCGACCTGCGGGCCGAGAGCGACCTCATGGTGGTCGCCTCCAACTGCCCGCATCCGCTCGATCCGACACGGCCGGCTGGGGGCGGACCGGTCGAGCTGGTGCGCCATCGTGCGCCGCCTGCCGCCGCCGACGATCCTTGCCGCACGCTCTCGCCCGAAATCGCGCGTGCCTTCGCCTTCACCGACCGGCTGCACGCATGACGGAGACCGCGACGTCCAATCATCCGCCGCCCGATCCCGACGATGCGGTCTACAGCCACGACGTGCCGGCCGAGCGACCGTGGTCGCGCCTGCTGAAGGCCGGGCAGACGCTGCGCATCGTCGACCTCAAAGGCCAGCAGGCGGTCGACGCGCTGCTCTATTGCGCCGAGAACCCCGAAGAGCGCTACAGCGCGCAGGATACGGTGCGGGTGCAGGGATCGGCCTATGTCGGGCTGGGAACACGGCTGATCTCCAACAAGGGCCGCACCATGGCTCACATCGCCGCCGACACCTGCGGCCGCCACGACACTTCCGCCGGCTGCTGCTCGTGCGAGAGCAACGCCGTGCGCTTCGGCGAGCAGACCCGCTATCAGCACGCCTGCCGGGAGAACTTCATCCTGGAGCTGTCGCGTCATGGCCTCGGCAAGCGCGACATCGTCGCCAACCTCAACTTCTTCATGAACGTGCCGATCGATCCCTCCGGCAACTTCACGGTGGTCGATGGCATCTCGGCGGGCGGCAACCACGTCGACATCGTGGCCGAGATGGACGTGATCTTCGTGATCTCCAACTGTCCGCAGGTGAACAATCCATGCAACGGCTTCAATCCGACGCCCGTGCGAGTCCTCGCTTGGGACAGGCCGGCGGCCTGATAGGCTGAGCCGTGCATCTCTTCGTTTCCCTGGCGGCGCACGGCTGGCATCCCGCGGCCTGGCATGTCGTCGAGCGTCCAGGCCTTGAGCCGGCCAGCCCGTACCTGCAGGCTGCCGCGATGGCCGAGCGCGGCCGCCTCGACGCGCTCCTGCTCGGCCTGCCGGTCGCGGCGCGCGCGGTGCGGGAGGCCGGCCGGATCGACGGTCTCAGGCTCGATCCGCTGCCGCTGCTCGGATTGCTGATCGGCGCCACCGAGCGGATCGGCCTGTGCGGCTACTGGCCAGTCGATGTGGCCGAGCCGTTCCACGTGGCGCGCGTCTTCGCGACCCTGGATCATCTCTCGGGTGGGCGCACGGGCTGGATCGCAGGACTGGCGGGCCGCGCCGAGACCGAGGGCCGTTTCCAACGCGCTGACCTGCCCTATGACGGGCCCGACGCCCTGGCGCGAGAGGTCGAGCTGATCGACGTCGCCCGCCAGCTCTGGGACAGCTGGGAAGACTGCGGCTTCGTTGTCGACCAGGCGACCGGCACCTTCGCCGACCCCGAGCATGTGCATCCGATCGACCATGCCGGCCGGTTCTTCACGGTGCGCGGCCCGCTGAACGTGCCGCGTCCCGTGCAAGGCCAGCCGGTTATCCTGCACCGCGACGAGCCGGCGCTAGCGCGGCCGGCCCTCGCGGCCAGCACGGAAATCGTGCTCGCCGCACCAATCACGATCGCCGAGGCGAAGGCGATGCGCAGCGCGTGGCAGGCGTTGGCGCCCGACATTCGCTATGTCGTGAGCCTCGTCATCGTCCTGGGCGAAACCGAAGCAGTTGCGGCAAAGCGCGCCGCCGAGCTCGATGCGCTGGCGGGCGACCGCCGGCCGCGCTTCGTCGGCACGCCCGATCAGCTCGCCGCGCATCTCGCCGCCTGGCAGGCGGCGGGCGCCTGCGATGGCTTCGACATCCTGCCGGCCGTGATGCAAGTCGACCTCGCTCTCCTCGTGGAAGCGGTCGTGCCGCTGCTGCGCCGGCGCGGCCTTCGTCCGGCGGGATATGCCGGCCGGACCTTGCGCGAGCATCTGCAGCTTGCGCGTCCCATCAGTCGGTTTGCCGCATGACCATGATGCATCTCGGAGTCTTCACCTATCCCGGCGGCCATCACATCGCCGGCTGGCGGCACGGCTCGGTCATGCCGCGCGAGATCCTGGGCTACGACTACTACCGGGGCACGGCGCAGGCGGCCGAGCGCGGCAAGTTCGATCTGGTGTTCGTGGGCGACATGCTGGCGGCGCGCGAGAAGGACGGCCGCGTCATCGCCCAGGGCGCGCTGAACAACATCGATTCGATCTCGATCCTGTCGGCGGTCGCCGGCGCGACCGAGCGCGTCGGCCTGGTGGCGACGCTCTCCACCACCTACAACGAACCGTTCGCCATCGCCGAGCGCTTCGCCACGCTCGACCATCTGAGCGGCGGTCGTGCCGGCTGGAACATCATCACCACGGCCAACGACGACGCGGCGCTGAACTTCAGCCGCAAGTCGCACATGGAAAAGACCATGCGCTACCAGCGGGCGCGCGAGTTCGTCGACATCTGCAAGAGCCTGTGGGACGGCTGGCAGGACGACGCCATCGTCGCCGATCGTGCGGCCGGTACCTTCTTCGATCCCGCGCGCGTGCACGGGATCGATCACCGCGGCCAGTTCTTCTCGGTCAAGGGCGCGCTCGAGCAGCCGCGTCCGCCGCAGGGCTGGCCGGTCATGGTGCAGGCCGGCGGCTCGCCGGCCGGGCTGGAGTTCGCCGCGATGGTGGCCGAGGTGATCTTCGCAGCCCAGAGCGATCGCCAGCAGGCGATAAAGTTTCGCGCCGCCGTCAAGCAGCGCATGCCGGGCCATGGCCGCGATCCGGCGCTCCTCAAGGTGCTGCTCGGCCTGCTGCCGATCCTCGGTTCGACCGAGAAGGAGGCGCTCGAGAAGGAGAAGATGCTGAACGAGCTGCTGCATCCGGCGGTCGGGATCTGGATGCTGAGCGAGCAGATGGGCTTCCGCCTCTACGACTACCCGCAGGAAGGGCCGCTGCCGACGGCCGACATCCGGGCCAGCGGCGGCGCCTTCACGCCGCGCGTCGAGCATCTGATGGAACGCGCCGATCGCGAGAAGCTCTCGATCCGCGACTGCGGCGTGCTGGTTGCCGCCAGCCGCTCGCACGGCTCGTTCGTCGGCACGCCGGAGGCGCTGGTGGATCACATGAAGCTGTGGGTCGACGAGGGCGCCTGTGACGGCTTCAACATCATGCCCGCCTGGTTCCACGACGAGATGGACCTGTTCGTCGATCAGGTCGTACCCATCCTGCAGCGCCGCGGGCTGTTCCGGCGCGAGTACGAGGGCGCGATGCTACGCGATCACCTCGGATTGCCGATTCCGGCGGCGTCCGCCGGCCGGCTCGCCGCCTGAAGGGCCGACGCGATCAGCTGGCGGTCGCCGTAGCCGTTCTGCGGTGGAAATCCGTCGGCCAGCGGCCGGCGCTGGTCCATGGTCAGCCACAGCCGGATCATGTGACGCCGCCGCTCGGGCTCGGGATGGTCCTCGAAGGCCGTGCGCGAGTGCAGGATCGTGTAGTTGTTGCAGAACTGGATGTCGCCCTGCTGCAGGTCCATGTCGAGATGCACGGCCGGGTCGTAGGCCAGCGCGTCGACCAGGTCGAGCGCGGCCTTCTCGATCGGCTCGAGCGGCACGCCGCTCTTTGAAGCGGCGGCGTTGATCTGGTTGCGGATCAGGCGGACGCTCAGCTTGCCGTCGCGGACGCCGAACACCGGCAGGCGATGCGGCGTCACCGGGCTCTCCGTCAGGGCCGCCTCGCGACGGATGTAGTGGAAGCCGCGGTAGAGCGGCGCCAGGTATTCCGGATGGCGCTTCAGGATCTCGTTATGGATGGTGACGGCGCTCACCACGCTCGACAGGCCGCCGCTCGTTGATGGGCGCAGGCACAGCAGGCCCACGACATCGCCCGAGTCGGTGTGGAAGGGCAGGTGCGCGTTGGTCTCGTAGCCGCGCACGTCGATCTGCCCGTACTTGCGCCCATGGTCGTAGACGTGGCCGAGCAGGTCGCCGCGCGGGTTCTGGGTGACGGCCTGCCCGAGATGGAGACCCATCGCCCAGAAGATCGTGCCGACCTCTTCGTCGCTGTAGTCGTGCGAGTTGAGGCCGCGCAGCACGTAGAAGCCGCGGCCGTTGACGACCTCTTCCTGCCAGGCGCGCAGGCTGGGCCCCAGCGTGGGCAGCGGGAAGTCGTCCCGGGTCAGGGCGGCGAAGGCGAGGCCGCGGCGCGAAACCTGCTCCATGGCCGCGCCGATCTCGGCAAGATGGCTCGGCTGGAGATGCACGATCCACGAGGTGTCGTTGGCAAGGTCAGGGCCGTACCAGGCCGAGGAATCGCGCACGATCTCGTTCAGGATCTCAGCCATGGGCAACGTTCTCCGGGCGCGCTGGCGGTCCCGAGACCGTCGAGCCGCTGTGTCAGCCTACCATCTCTCGCCACGGAGTGCCCAAGCGGCATGTAATTCGCATGGCGCTGATAGAGCCTTGTCGCGCCGGCTGCCGGCCAACAGAATGCGATGCGTCCAACGGAGGAAACGACATGGATATCGTGCAAACCGCGCCCTACGACGTGTTGCTGCGCGGCGGCCGTGTCATCGATCCGGCACAGGGCCTCGATGGCCTCTTCGATGTGGCGGTGCGCGATGGTCGAATCGCCGCGGTCGGCAAGGGCCTTGCGGCGGAGGCGAAGGAGACGATCGACGTGCGTGGCAAGCTGGTGCTGCCCGGTCTGATCGACACCCACGCCCATGTCTATCGCTACGTCAGCGGCCGCTTCGGCCTCGACGCCGACACGGTGGGCGTTCATTCCGGCGTCACCACGGTGGTCGACCAGGGCGGACCCTCGGTCCTGACCTTCCCGGGCTTCCGCGAATATGTCGTCAAGCCCGCCTCGACGCGTGTGCTCGCCTTCATCTCGGCCTACATGGTGGGCGGGCTGGAGGGTCATTACTATCCGGAGCTCTACCGTCCCGACTGCATCGCGGTGGACGACACCGTGCGCGCCGCCCGCGAGAACGCCGACCTGGTGCGCGGCATCAAGGGCCACGCCGAGATCGGCGGCTTCACGCGCTGGGGCGACGAGGCGATGCGCCGCGCCGCCAAGATCGGCCAGGCCCTCGATCTGCCGCTCTACATTCATTTCGGTCAGCTCTGGCCGCTGCCCGAGGACAAACACCCGTACGATCCCGATGCCGTGCTGCCGGACATGCTCAAGATCCTGCGGCCGGGCGACATCCTCGCCCATCCCTTCACGCGCCATCCCGGCGGCTTTGTCGATCAGCACGGCAAGGTCCATGCGATGGTGCGCGAGGCACTAGCGCGCGGCCTCAAGACCGACGTCGGCCACGGCTCGCACTTCTCGTTCAAGATGGCGCGACTGGTGCTCGAGGCCGGCATCGTGCCCGATACGCTGGGCGCCGACATGCACGGCTACAACACCACCATCCCCAAGCCGCGCGGCACGCCTGAGAGCCATCCCGACAAGGAGGAGATGCATCTCTTCGCCGGGGCGCAGAACTTCTCGCTGACCTCGGCGATGACCAGCATGCTGGCGCTCGGCCTCACGCTGGAGCAGGTCGTGCCGATGGTGACCAGCAATTGCGCCGCCATGCTCGGCATGCAAGGCGAGATCGGCACCCTGAAGCCCGGCGTCGACGCCGATGTCTCGGTGCTGGCGGACGAGGTCGGCCGCTTCCTGCTGCAGGACAACGAGGACACCCAGGTCGTTGCCGAGCATTTCATCCGGCCGGTCTTCTGCCTGCGCGCCGGCAGCCGCTTCGATGCCGATGCTGTGATCCTGCCCAAGCCGCTGCTCGCCGACGCCGCATGACCGGTCTTGGCGTCGGGGCGTCGCTGCGCCGCAAGGAAGACGCGCGCTTCCTGCACGGCCGCGGCCGCTTCGTCGGTGATATCACGCGGCCGGGCATGCTCGAGGTCGCGTTTCTGCGCAGCCCGGTCGCGCATGCCCGGCTGCGGTCGGTGACCAAGCCCGCCGGCGGCGAGCAGCGCGTGTTCACGCTCGACGACCTGCCGGGCGTGCGGACGATCCGGGCCAACTCGGCGCTGCCGGGCTTTCGCGTGTCCGAGCAGCCGGCACTCGCGAAAGACAAGCTGCGGCATGTCGGCGAGGCGATCGCTGCCTGCGTCGCCGAGACGCGCGCCGCGGCGGAGGATTTGGCCGAAGCCTGCGTGCTCGACTACGAGCCGCTGCCTGCGGTGCACGACATGCTCGCGGCGCCGCTGCCTTCGTCGCCCCTGATCCACGACAGCTGGTCGATGAACGCCTTCCTGGAAACGCGGCGCGACGACGACGTGTCGGATCTCGACGCCATCGCGGCGGCAAAGGTGACGCGCACCTTGCGCACCTCGCGCCAGTGCATGGCGCCGATCGAGGGCCGCGGCGTGCTTGCCGAATGGGACCCCAGGTTGGAGCAGCTGATCGTCACCAGCTCGACGCAGATGCCGCACGTCACCAAGACCGGCCTGGCCGACTGCCTCGGCCTCGATGAGGGACAGGTGCGCATCGTGTCGCCTGACGTCGGCGGCGGCTTCGGCTACAAGGGCATCCTGCTGCCGGAAGAGATCGTGTGCGCCAGCATCGCCATGCAGCTCGGCCGCCCGGTGCGCTGGCTCGAGGATCGCTTCGAGCAGCTCACCGCCGGCGCCAATTGCCGCGAGCATCATTACGTCATCACCGCCTGGGCCGACCGCGACGGCAGGTTGCTCGGCATGGAATGCGAGGCGACGGTCGATGCCGGCGCCTACTCGTCCTATCCGTTCGGGGCCTGCCTCGAAGCGGCGCAGGTAGGATCGATCCTGCCCGGGCCCTATGTCCTGCCGCGGCTGCGCTGCCACACCATCTCGGCCTGCACCAACAAGCCGCCGATCCTGCCCTATCGCGGCGTGGCGCGGACCGGCGTGTGCTACGCCATGGAGACCACGCTCGACAGCCTGGCGCGGCAGCTCGGCATCTCGGCGGAAGCCATCCGGCTCGCCAATCTGGTGACGCCCGAGGCGATGCCCTACCGCAACCTGGTGGGCAAGGTGTTCGACAGCGGCGACTATCCCGAATCGCTGCGCCGCGCGGTGGCCGCGTTCGACCTCGCCGCCATTCGCGCGCGCCAGGCCAGGGGCGAGACGGTGGGCCTCGGCCTCTCGGTCTTTTGCGAACAGGGCGCGCACGGCACGTCGGTCTATCACGCCTGGGGTATCCCGTTCGTCCCGGGATTCGAGCAGGCGCATGTGCGCCTCAGTCCCGACGGCGTGCTCGAGGTCCGGGTCGGCGTCCACAGCCATGGCCAGGGCATGGAGACGACGCTGGCCCAGGTCGCGAACGAGATCCTGGGCGTGCACCCCGACAAGGTTCGCGTGGTCCATGGCGACACGGCGCTGACACCTTATTCGACGGGCACCTGGGGCAGCCGCGCGATGGTGATGGCGGGCGGCGCCGTTGCCGAAGCCTGCCGCCAGCTTGCTGAACGCGTGGCCGCGATCGGGGCGGCGCTGCTGCAGGTGTCGATCGGCGAGGTGGTCGTCGACGGCGGCGAGGTCCGGCGACGCGACAATGGCGGCTCGGTCGCGATCGCCGACGTTGCCCGTACCTGGTACCGCGCGCCGCAGAACCTGCCGCGCGACGTGAACAAGGGCGGCCTCGAGGTGACGGCGGGCTACCGGCCCGACCCCGATACCGGCACCCACTCCTACGCCTGCCACGCCTGCGTCGTTCGCGTCGACACCGAGACCGGCGGCGTCGTCATCGAGGACTATCTGGTGGTCGAGGATGGCGGCAAGCTGGTGAACCCGATGATCGTCGACGGCCAGGTGTTGGGTGGTCTGGCGCAAGGCATCGGGACCGCGCTCTACGAGGAGATGCCTTACGATCCGGCGGGCCAGCCCTTGGCCGCGACTCTTGCCGACTATCTCCTGCCGGGGACCACGGACGTGCCGGACGTCCGTCTCGATCACATGGAGACGCCGAGCCCGTGGACGACGTTCGGGCAGAAGGGAATCGGCGAGAGCGGCGCGATCGGCCCGCCGGCTGCCATCGTCAATGCGATCAACGACGCGCTGGCGCCGCTTGGCGTCGAAGTGACCGACCTGCCGGCCAGCCCGCCGCGCGTGCTGGCCGCGATCGAGGCCGCGCGGGCGACGCGGCGATGAAGCCCGCGCCCTTCACCTATGCGCGGCCGACGGACTGGTCGGACGCTGTCAAACTCGTCGCCGCCGGTGCCCGGCCGGGCGCCGGCACGCAATCGCTGGGACCGCTGCTCAACCTGCGCCTGGCGCAGCCTGGCGCGATCGCCGACCTGCGCCACCTGCCGGACTATGCCGGCGTCACGGTGGCGGATGGCGTGGTTCGCATCGGCGCCGGCACCACCCACGCCGCGATCGAGGATGGTGCCGTGCCGGGGCGGCTTGGCGCGATCATGGCGGGCGTCGCCCGCGGCATCGCTTACCGGCCGGTGCGCAACCGTGGCACGATCGGCGGCAGCCTGGCGCATGCCGATCCCGCTGCCGATTGGGTCGCGGTGGCGCCCGCGCTGGGCGCCACCGTCGTCGCGCTTGGCCCGCGCGGCGAGCGGCGCATCGCGGCGGCAGGCTTCGTCACCGGCATCTTCGAAACCGCGCTCGATGCCGGTGAGCTGCTGCGCTTCGTCGAGGTGCCGGTATTGCCGGCCGAAGCGCGCTGGGGCCATTGGAAATTCTGCCGCAAGGTCGGCGAGTTCTCCAAGGCCACGGCCTGCGTGCTCGCCCTCCCGGACCAGGCGCCGCGCGCGGTCCTCGCCGCGCTCGATGGACGACCGGTGGTGATCGAGGATGCGTCGGCCTTGGTGAGGGATCCTGCGCTCGAAGCGGCCCGCGTCGCCGGTTGCATCGCCGGTCTCGCGCCGTGGCGCCGTGCGATTGCCGAGACCGCGCTTCGCCGCGCGGTCGAGAGGATGGCCGCGGCATGAGCAAGATCGCGATCTCGCTCACCGTGAACGGCGAGCCGCAGCAGCTGCTGGCCGAGCCGCGCGAGCAGCTGGCCGACCTGTTGCGTCGCGACCTGATGCTGACCGGCACCCATATCGGCTGCGAGCATGGCGTGTGCGGCGCCTGCACGGTCGAGATCGACGGCGCGCCGGCGCGCTCCTGCATCGCCCACGCCGGCACCTGCGACGGCGCCTCGATCCGCACCATCGAGGGCTTCGGCGACGATGCCGTGATGGCGGAACTGCGCGAGGCCTTCACGCGCGAGCACGCTCTCCAGTGCGGCTACTGCACGCCGGGCATGCTGGTCGCCGCGCGCGACGTGGTGCTGCGCCTCCCCGATGCCGACGAGGCCCGCGTGCGCGAGGAGCTGGCGGGCAACCTCTGCCGCTGCACTGGCTATCGCGGCATCGTCCGGGCGGTCCTGAGCGTGCTCGCATCACGCAAGTCAGGATAGCTGCAGGTGCTGACCGGCCGCTGTGACCTGCGCGGCTTCTATTCGTTCACGATCTCGGCGCGGGCCAAGATCAGCTGCGGCAGGGTGAGATGAAGGTCGTGGGCTGCCTTCATGTTGACCACCATCTCGAACTCCGATGGCAGCTCGACCGGCAGGTCCGCGGGCTTCGTCCCCTTGAGAATCCGGTCGGCATAGAAAGCAGCCCGTTCGAAGTGCTTGCAGAAGTTCAGGCCGTACGACAACAGGCCACCGGCATCGACGAAGTCGCGAACCTGGTAGATGGCGGGCAAAGCTCTCCGCCGCGCGGCCTCGACGATCTGCTGGCGGTGTGCCGTCGTGACTGGATCGACGAAGACCAGTAGCGCCTGCAACCCGTCGCGGCCGGCCTGTTCAAAGGCGGCATCGATGTCTGCGGCGCTGCGAACATGAAATGTGCTCACCGAGATGCCGCTTTCGGCGGCCCGCGCCACCACCTCGCGGCGGTCGAGTTCCTTCCCCTGGTTGTCGGGGGTCGTCATCACGCCTAGTCGCTTCACGTCCGGCAACAGCGTCTTGGCGACATCGACCAGCTTGCCGCCGACTTCCGGGAAGAAGTTGGACAAGCCCGTGAAGTTGCCCGCCGGCCGGGCAAGGCTGGCGACAATTCCGCTCGCCACCGGGTCGCTGACCGACATGAAGACGACCGGTGTCTTGTCCACCACCCGCTTGAGCGTCTGGGCCGCCGGAGTCGAGTTGGACGCGATCAAGTCGAGGCCGAGGCCGTTAAGCTCCTGGGCGAGCGGCAGCAGGCGATCCGTCCGGCCGTCGGCCCATCTGTATTCGATCTCGAGGTCCTTGCCCTCGGTCCATCCCAGATCGGCCAGACCCTTGCGAAAGCAACCGACCAGATCCTGACCAGCTTCGCGGGTGTAAGCGGAAAGGAAGGCAATGCGCTTCTTCCGGCCGACCGACTGTGCCCTGGCCGGAACGACGCCGAAGAGGAGCAGGGCGGGGGCGCCGGTGATTGCCGTTCGTCGCTTCGTGGGAATCATGGGCGCGCGTGATGTCCGTACCGGTTGGGAGATGCGCCTTCGACTGTAGCACAAGTGCCGGCATCGAAATGGTGCCTCCAACCGCGACAACCGCTCGATGGCCGAAGCCATCCAGCTGGGCACCAGCGATGTGATGCACGTCTAGCGGTCGCTTGCTGTTAGACTGGTCGCCTCGGAGGAAAGGGGCGATGATGGCCGCGTATCTCGTCGTTCAAGCCACAATTACGGATGAGCCCCGGTATCAGAAATACCGTGAGGCAGTCGTTCCGCCGATCAAGAAGCTGCGGGAGGGTGCCGCGACGATAAATGTCTGGGCGTTCCGCGGCGTCTGACGTTTGGTCCTGACCTCATGCGCACTCTCCTCACGAACGCCACGCTCATCAACTGCGTACACCCCACAGCGATCCCGGGCACAGCGGTATTGATCGAAGATGGACGGATCCGCGAGATCCGCAGCGACGGCAGCTCACCCGAGGCCGGCGATGCCCGGCTGATCGACCTCGAGGGCGCGTACCTGATGCCCGGGCTGTGGGACGTCCATATCCACCCCGACTACTTTCTGCCTCACGAAATGCCGCTCGCCGATCAGGTCACGCTGTTCGGCCATCGGCTGATGGCGGCGCTCAGCGAGTCCGGCATCACCGGGCTGCGTTGCGCCGGTGCGCATCACTACATGGATGTCGCCTGGAAGCGCGCCTTCGACTCTGGTCAGTATGTCGGGCCGCGGCTCTTCGCCTCCGGCCACTTCCTGACCACGACCGCCGGCCACTTCCTGACCTCCGGCCATGCGCTCGAGGTCGACGGACCCTACGGCTTCGTCAAGGCGATCCGCGAGCAGATCAAGAACGGCGTCGACCACATCAAGCTCAACCTGTCAGGCGGCATCCTGGGGCCTGCCTGGGACCTCCACCGCCACTCGTTCCTGCTGCAGGACGAGCTCCGGGCGGCCTTCGAGATCTGCCATCTGCGCGAGTTCAAGGTGATGGCGCATGCCACCAACCCCGAAGCGGTCAAGAATGCCATTCGGCTGGGGGCGCACAGCGTCGAGCACGGCTACATCCTCGATGACGAATGCATCGAGCTCTTCCTGAAGCACGACACCTGGTACGTCCCCACCCTCGCCATCAGCCATCTGACGCCCGAGCAGGCAGACAACGATTTCGAGCAACGCTGGGTCAGGCAGCGCAACATGGCGCACGCCCTGTGCTGCCGCGCCGACGCGGCGTCCGACGTCCATCGCGACGGGTTCACCAAGGCGCTCAAGGCCGGCGTCAAGATGGCGTTGGGTTCGGACATCCGGCCGCTCAAGGATGCCGCACTGCTCGAGCTGGGCCTGTGGGTCCGCGATGGCGCCACGCCGTGGCAGGCGCTCGTCGCCGCGACCCGAAACGGTGCCGCGATCTGTGGCGTGGGCCATGAGCTCGGCACGATCGAAGTCGGCAAGCTCGCCGACCTCATCGTGGTCGACGGCAACCCGCTGGAAGACATCCAGAATGTGCGAAAGCTCAAGCTCGTGCTGAAGGAAGGCGTGGTCGTTTCCGACAAGCGAAGATGATGCCGCCGGCAGCTTTTGCCGGTACGCTCGCTGATCCATCCCGCGTCCCCGCATAGTCCTCGAGGAATCTCCCATGACCGACCGCCCGATCCCCAGCGACACCCCGCCCGGCGACGAACTGGCGGTGTACCGCGCGAAGGTTGGCCAGCCGCCGGTCGTGCCGGCGCGCCAGCGCGACCGCGGCATCGGCCCCTTCAAGCGCCTCGTGTTGCGCAATGCGACGGTGATCGACGGCACCGGGGCGCCACCGATCGGCCCGACCGACATCGTGGTCGAGAACAACCGCATCACCCTTCTGAAGAAGGTCACGGGCAATCTCGCCACCGCCGCGAACCGGCCGGCGCCGGGCGATCACGAGATCGACTGCCGCGGCAAGTGGGTGACGCCCGGCTTCATCGACTGCCATGCCCATGCCGGAGTCGCCTATCATGCGGCCAACGGCTGGGTCCCGCCGGTCGACTATGTCTACAAGCTCTGGCTGGCGCACGGCGTCACCACCGTGCGCGAGATGGGCTCGATGAACGGGCTGGGCTGGATGCTCGACCAGAAAAGGCGCTCGGCGGAGAACAGCATCGCGGCGCCGCGCTTGCTGGCCTATGCCTACTTCCCGGCGGTCAACGATATGCTGAAGGTGCTGCACACGCCGGACGAAGGGCGGGCATGGCTGCGAAGGCTGAAGGAACGCGGCGCCGACGGCGTCAAGTTCTTCGGCGCGCCGCCGGCGATCATGGAAGCGGCCCTCGACGAATGCGCCAAGCTCGGCCTGCGCTCTGGTTGCCATCATGCCCAGATGGCGGTCACCCGCATGAACGCTCTCACCACGGCGCGCTGGGGGCTGACCAGCGCCGAGCATTATTACGGGCTGCCCGAGTCCTTGTTCGAGGACCGCGTGGTCCAGAACTTCCCGCTCGACTACGACTACAACGACGAATACTTCCGCTTCTCCGTATCCGGGCAGATGTTCAGGCAGGGGGCGGAGCCCGGTTCGGCCAAATGGAACGAGACGCTGGAGCGCTTCCTCGAGCTCGGCTTCACGTTTGTGCCGACCTTCACGATCTACGACGCCAATCGCGACCTGATGCGCGCGCCAGGCCGACTGGCACAAGGAGTACACCTGGAAGTCGATGTGGGACTACTTCATCCCGCAGCGCGGCGGCCACGGCTCCTACTGGTATCGCTGGTCGATCCAGAACGAGATCGAGTGGAAGGAGAACTATCGCCTCTGGATGGCGTTCATCAACGAGTACAAGAATCGCGGCGGCCGCGTCTGCACCGGCAGCGATTCGGGCTTCATCTACCAGATCTTCGGCTTCGGCTATGTGCGTGAGCTGGAGCTGTTGCAGGAGGCGGGCTTCCATCCGCTCGAAGTCGTCCGGGCAGCGACGTCGCAGGGTGCCGCCTTGTGCGGCCTGCAGGACGAGGTGGGCACCGTCGAGGCAGGCAAGCTCGCTGACCTGCTGGTGCACGACCACAATCCGCTGACCGACTTCAAGCTGCTCTACGGCACCGGTGCGATGCGATTGAACGAGACGGCAAACCGTGTCGAGTGGCATCGCGGGCTGAAGTATACGATCAAGGATGGCGTGATCTACGACACTGCCGAGCTGCTGGCAGACGTACGCGAGCTCGTAAAGGAGACCTGGGCGGAAGACGTGCCCGCGCGATTCCGCCAGCAAGCGCAGGATGCCGCTCAGTGACGGGAGGGCCGGGCCCGCACTTCGTCGTCCTGACCGGGTTCCTCGGCTCGGGCAAGACCACCCTGCTGCGCGACTTCCTCGCACATCCCGGGGGCGCCGACACTGCCGTGATCGTGAACGAGGTGGGCGAGATCGGCCTAGATGGGGCGATCCTGCGCGAAAGCGGCGCGACTCCGGCGGGTACGCCCATCGCCATGCTGTCGAACGGCTGCATCTGTTGTCAGGCCGGCACCGACCTCTCGCACACGGTGGAGGCGCTGCTCGCCGTCGAGCGGCCGGATGCCGACGGACCGCTGCGCCGCATCATCCTGGAGACCAGCGGTCTTTCGAAGCCGGGACCGGTCCTGCGCCAGCTGGCCGGCCTCGCGGCGCATCGCCTGCGGGTGAGCGTGGTCGCCACCTTCGACGCCGCGCGGGGCATGCAGCCGGCGGCATTCGAGGAGGCGGCGGCACAATGGGCGGCGGCCCATCGCATCGTCGTCACCAAGACCGATGTCCTTCCGGAAGGCGCGGTCGCACGGGCGAGAAGCGAGGTGGCGGCGATCAATCCGCTGGCCGAGATCGTGGCGGCCGGAGCGCGCGACGAGGTGGTGGCGGCGGCCTTCGCGCCTCTGGCGGACCGGGCCGTGATACCGACGCTGCAGCGCGTTGCCGCGTCGGCTCCCCACCCGCGTATCGCCGTGCGTCTGGCGCGCCCGGCAGGGGTGCTGGCCTACGACGATCTTGCGGCCTGGCTCGACAATCTCGCCGGCGCGTTGGGCGAGCGACTGTTGCGGCTGAAGGGGATTTTGCGCGTAGCGGAGAGCATGCGTCCGGTCCTGGTGCAAAGCGTCGGCACCTCGTTCTCGGCGCCGCGTCCCTTCGGTGCGCCCGACGCCGATCTGCCGCCCTACCTTGTCGTCATCGCCCGCGACCTCGAGGACGGCGAGCTCGAAGCCGTCCAACCGGCGGGTCTCGTTGCGTTCTCGTCGTGGACGGAACCGGTGAATGCCCTCACGCTTCGAAGATCTTTTCCTGCAGGATGGCATTCTCGGTCGCGAGATCGAAATCCGCGGTCACCCGATACGGTGGCTGACGAAACGAGAAGGTGATCACGTCATCAGTCGTCATCAGTCGCCTGATGCAAGCGCCGAGCGAGAGTGCGTCGCGGGCGTAGGGCACGTCGACCCAGCCCGGCAGGATCGCCGCACCGGTGCGCGCGGCGATGGTCACGAGCTGCGAGCGCTCGATCTTCTGCATCTGGCGCCTGCCGCGCTTCAGCGCCATGCGATGCTTGTTGGCGGCGCCGAACGTCCGCCCCTCCTCGGGATGGGCCACGATCGTGCCGCCTGCTTCCAGCACCGCCATCGCTTTGTGTGACGCACGACCGCTTTTCACCGGACTGCGGCGATCGGCGACGATGCAGTGCAGATCGTCGCGCAGCCACTCCGGCATCCCCCAGGAATCGAGCAGGCGCACATCGGGCATCGTCCACAGCGCTCGCCGGGAATCCTCAAGATAGAGTGGTGCAGCGAGCGCCCCGAGCAGGAAGGTCTCCGCGAGCAGCGACGGGTGGTTGGTCAGGATCAGCGTTCGGCCGGTGGACGCCGCTTCCATGAAGCGCTTGCGGCCCACGACCCTGATCCGCCCTTGTCTGCGAAGACGTGCAACCCAGGCCGCCAGGCCGCGACCAAAGGTCTGGGCAACGATGTATCTGCTGATGCTCAAGTCAACCGGACCGACCGTGCCTCGTCGCAAAGCACGGTACCGAATGGCCGTGACAGCTCGGCGAAGCGCTCGAGGATGGCATTGCCCTCCTGCCGTCCGGCGAGCCGCGGCCGGCCGCGACGATGGCGGGCGTCCTTCCAGCCGAGCGAGATCGGCGTCAGCTCGATCGAGCGCAAGGCGAGGCGTCCATCCGAGCCGCTCTCGTAGGCGAGCGTCGGCACGATCGATTCCCAATAGCGGCGGTCGGCCGGGAAGCCCGCCTGATCGCCCTGCGTGCGCTTCTGATAGACCTGACCCGGCGTCAGGCTGGGCTCGGCGCGGAAGCGCTCGTAGCCGTCGGCCGGGATCTTCTGCACCAGCTCGTTCTGGCCGATGAAGTTGCCCAGGCTGTAGAAGATCGGCTTGCCCTTGTAGAGCTCCAGCCCGCGCAAGAGATGCGGGCCGTGGCCGACCACCAGGTCGGCGCCGGCATCGATCATGGCGCGCGCGAAGGTGCCGATGAACTCGGCCGGAACCTGCTTGTCGCCGAGTTGCTCGTGCGCGTGCAGGCTCACCACCACGAGGTCGGCGAGGCCGCGCGCCTCCTCGATCCAGCGCACCATGGCGGCGACGTCCCGTGCATTGGGCGTCGTGCGCACCTGCGCCCGGTTGGCCGACCTGAACTTGAGCTCGCCCAGCGGGAACAGCGCCGGGTCGGCAAGCGGGAAGGCGAAGCCGAACTTGATCTTGTGCTGGCGCTCGGCCTCGAGCCCGAGCTGCTCAGCGACCTCGCGCAACGCCGCGAGCTGTTGCTCGGTGACCTCGTGCACCGTCTCGAAATGCAGCGGGTTGAGCCCGGGTCGCCCCTGCACGTCGGGCCGCTGCGCTCCCGCTTCCTGGCCCTTGGCGAAGGTCGAGCAGCAGGAGATCATCGCCACCGTGCCGGCGGGCGAGGTGTGATAGCAGGGCCGGCGCGCGTCCTCGAGGGTGCGGCCGACGCCGGCGAAGGAAAGTCCACGCGCCTCCATCGCCTCGATCGTGTGCAACAGGCCCGAGATCGAATAGTCGAGCGCATGATTGGTGGCGGTGGCGAAGAGATCGAAGCCTGCCGCCGTCAGCTCGTCGAGCACCCAGGCCGGCGCGCCGAAGTGCGAACCGCCGCTCTCCAGCGCGGGGTCGCCGCGATAGTCGTTGGCGAGGCCCTCCAGGTTGGTGAAGGCGACGTCGGCTGCTCGCACCTTGTCGAACAGCGGCTTCAGCTCGGCATCGTCGCGGCTGTTCAGGCGTCGCTGCAGGATCGAATCGCCGGTCAGAAGCAATGAAAAGGTCATGCAGGGAATCTGCCGGGCCGCCGAGCACGGAGTCAAATATGCATGGGACGGCGTGCGGAACTGCGGCCCACTATACAAAGGCATGATTTACCCGGCGCCGTGGCGAGACTAACGTTCACCCTGGGTGAATGTGATTGGAGGAAGCCATGCCAGACGACAGCAAGTGCCCGTTCACAGGCGGAGGCCGCTCGCACATGAACCGCGACTGGTGGCCGAACCAGCTCGACCTCCACGTCCTGCACCAGTATTCCAGCCTGTCCAATCCGATGGGCAAGGCCTTCGACTACGCCAAGGAGTTCAAGACTCTCGACCTCAACGCTGTGGTCAAGGACCTGCATGCCTTGATGACGGAATCGCAGGATTGGTGGCCGGCCGACTTCGGCCACTATGGCGGGCTCTTCATCCGCATGGCCTGGCACAGCTCCGGCACCTACCGCATCGGCGATGGTCGCGGCGGCGGCGGCGCGGGCCAGCAGCGCTTCGCGCCGGTCAACAGCTGGCCCGACAACGCCAACCTCGACAAGGCGCGCCGGCTCCTGTGGCCGATCAAGCAGAAGTACGGCCGCAAGCTCTCGTGGGCCGACCTGATCATCCTTACGGGCAACGTCGCGCTGGAATCGATGGGCTTCAAGACCTTCGGCTTCGGCGGCGGCCGTGCCGACGTGTGGGAGCCCGACACGTCGGTCTACTGGGGCCCCGAAGGCAAGTGGCTGGCCGACGAGCGCTACAGCGGCGACCGCGACCTGCAGAGCCCGCTCGGCGCGGTGCAGATGGGCCTGATCTACGTCAACCCGGAAGGGCCCAACGGCAAGCCCGATCCGCTGGCCGCCGCGCGCGACATCCGCGAGACCTTCGCGCGCATGGCGATGAACGACGAGGAGACCGTCGCCCTGATCGCGGGCGGCCATACCTTCGGCAAGACCCACGGCGCCGGCGATGCGGCGCTGGTCGGCCCCGAGCCGGAAGGCGCGCCCATCGAGCAGCAGGGCTTTGGCTGGAAGAGCAGCTACGGCACCGGCAAGGGCAAGGATGCGATCACCGGAGGTCCGGAAGTCACCTGGACGCAGACGCCGACCAAGTGGAGCAACCACTTCTTCGACAACCTGTTCAACAACGAATGGGAGCTGACCAAGAGCCCGGCCGGCGCCCATCAGTGGAAGGCGAAGGGCGCCGCGGCCACGATCCCCGATGCCTATGATCCGGCGAAGCGCTACGTGCCGACCATGCTGACCACCGACCTGGCGCTGCGCGTCGACCCGGCCTACGAGAAGATCTCGCGCGACTTCTACAAGAACCCGGACAAGTTCGCCGACGCCTTCGCGCGCGCCTGGTTCAAGCTCACCCATCGCGACATGGGCCCGATCGTGCGCTACCTCGGGCCCCTGGTGCCGAAAGAACATCTGATCTGGCAGGACCCGATCCCCGCCGTCGACCATCCGTTGGTCGGCAAGGAAGACATCGCCGGCCTGAAGGCGAAGATCCTGGCGAGTGGCGTGTCGGTTGGCGACCTCGTCTCGGCAGCCTGGGCGTCAGCATCCACCTTCCGCGGCTCGGACAAGCGCGGCGGCGCCAATGGCGCGCGCATCCGACTCGCGCCGCAGAAGGACTGGGAAGTCAACCAGCCGGCCGATCTCGCCAGGACGCTGCAGGCCCTGGAGAAGATCCAGAAGGACTTCAACGCCTCGGCCTCCGGCGGCAAGAAGATCTCACTGGCCGACCTGATCGTGCTGGCCGGTGGTGCCGCGATCGAGAAGGCCGCCAAGGCGGCGGGCGTCGAGGTCGCGGTTCCGTTCTCGCCGGGGCGCATGGACGCCTCGCAGGAGCAGACCGACGCGCATTCCTTCGCGCCGCTCGAGCCGGTGGCCGACGGCTTCCGCAACTACCAGCGCGGCAAGCAGCGCCTCTCGCCCGAGGAGCTGCTGGTCGACAAGGCGCAGTTGCTGACCCTGACGGCACCCGAGATGACGGTGCTGGTTGGTGGCCTGCGCGTGCTGGGAGCCAATGCCGGGAAGTCCAAGCACGGCGTCTTCACCACCAAGGTCGAGACGCTGTCGAACGACTTCTTCGTCAACCTGCTCGACATGGCCACGGAATGGCAACCGGCCAGCGGTGCCGACGGCGTCTATGAAGGCCGCGACCGCCGGGCTGGCGCGTTGAAATGGACCGCGACCCGCGTCGACCTGATCCTGGGCTCGCACAGCCAGTTGCGCGCCCTGGCCGAGGTCTACGGCAGCTCGGACGCCAAGGAGAAGTTCGTGAAGGACTTCGTCGCGGCCTGGGCCAAGGTGATGAACCTCGATCGCTTCGATCTCGCTTGAAGCCTCCCGATTGGCGCGGCGACGGCGCGACCCGCAGTTGTGTTTTGGATCACAACGTGGCAGAGGTTGCCGTTGCGCGCGATCGCATGGAAAATCCGGGCGGGGCTGGGGGGGTGCACTGGATGCCGTTGCAATGGCGGGTTTCGCGGCTTGAGCACGCTGTCCTCGCCGTCGCGCAAGGGCCGGTCGTGCTGGATGACATTGTTCGCTATCTCGACGCCCTCGAAGTCATGGGCCTCGCGCGATACGAGAAGACGTTCGTGGTCCATTCTGCCGCGTTGGATCTCTCAAGGAACGATCTGCGGCAACTGACCGAGCGCCTGGTCCGGTTGAATGACGCCGGACCGCTCGGGCCCGTCGCCGTCGTTGGAGCACCGGTCAACAGCCCGGAGTTCAATCGCTTATTTTCCGCGCTTGCCGGCGTGCGCCGTCCGCTACACTGGTCGCGCACCATCCATGACGCTCGAAGGTGGCTGAAAAGTCAGCGTGAACAACCGAGGGGGAGCACTGCCGTTGCTATTCGAGCCCTATCGCTTCGACAATCTTGAGACCGACGAATCGATCTTCGTGGACGGATGGTCGTACTTCTGGGCGGCAATCGGCGGACCGATCTATCTGTTGGCAAAAGGGTATCTCAGGCAAGCCGCTCTGATGGCTGTCCTGAGCGCCATGCTGGCTCTCGGGGTTGCGACCGCCCTCATCCTGATCGCCGGACTGTTCGGCGACATCGTCATACCCGTCGTTTCCGCGATCGCCCTGCCGCTGATGGCACTGGCCGCTCAGTCCGTGATTGCCGTCCAGTTGCAGCGTGCGGCACTCATTTCACGCGGGTGGCGTGAAGGGTATTGAGCGGAACTCCGGGTGGTCAGGCCGGCGATGCGAGCGGCTTGCCCTTTTCGATGACATAGGTCGCCACGCCGCGGGTCGCCTTGGCGCCGTTCTTCAGGCCGTGAGGCACCCCGGGCGGGATCTGGAAGGCGTCGCCCGGATTGAGCTGCTTCGCAGGCTGCCCTTCGACCGACAACTCACCGCCGCCCTCGATGAAGTAGACGGATTCGATGCCGGGATGAGTGTGGCGCGCGACCGTCGCACCCGGTTCGATCTCGACCTCGACGATCAGCGTGGTGTAGCCGGCGGCGGGTCCGTCGACTTGCTGCAGGATCTTGCGCTTGACGCCCGGCGTGGCGGCAGGCGGCGTTTGCGCCGAGACGCGCGTAGCGACCAGCCCGCTCACCGCACAAAGTGCGCATCCTACGATCAGGCGACGATTGATAGTCATGATGTTCCCCCGTCCTTGCCGGCCCTTGTATGGACCGTGCGGGACAACGCTAGCGCAGAGAGGCCTTGCCGTATAGGAGCCCGGCCGGCACCTGATGCTTTTTTGCCCCTAAGGTTTTGCCGGTTGGCTTCTCGGCGCTATTCTTCCTGGAAGGCACAACCGATTGCGAAAGGACATTTCGCGTGGCCCAACCGACAGGGAAGAACACCCAAGGCAAGCCGGTCGCCGTGGTCATCGGGGCGACCTCGAAGTGGCAGGCGGACGGGCGCAACACGCGGCTGGCGCACGGCAAGAACCTCGATGCGTCGGCGATGCCGGTCGGCGCCCGCTTCGGCGTTGGCGGCGCACTGGCGCAGAAGTTCGCCGGCGAGGGCTTCTTCACGGTGATGACCACGCGCACGGCCTCCAACGCGGCGGCACTGTCCGACGCCATCCGCGAGCAGGGCGGGGACTGCATGACGGTGGAGCTCGATCTTTCATCGGAGAAGGCGATCTCGCAGGCCTTCGCCACCATCCGCGCCGAGGCAGGCGAGCCCGAGGTCCTGATCTACAATGCGGGCTATCTTGAGGGCCGCGACCTGCCGCCCGGCCAGGACCTGCTGGAATACATCCCGGTCGAGATGTTCGACGTCGCCCATCATATCGCGAGCCGCGGTCCGTTCCTGGTCGCCAAGGAGGTGCTGCCGGCCATGCGCAAGCGCGGCTCGGGATCGTTCTTCTTCTCCAACAACGCCAAGTCGCTGCGCGGCACCAAGCGCAACACCGGCGAATCGCTCTACTATCCGCGCGTGATGATGCGCACCCTGGCCCAGGTCCTGACCGAGGAATACTCCGAGCACGGCATCCACGTCGCCAACATCGTGATCGATGGCCTGATCGATTCGCCAGGCACGCGGGCCCTGCCGCGCGCCCAGAAGAACACCGACATCATCATCAACCCGATGAAGATCGCCGAGGCGTTCTACTATCTTCACACGCAGGACCGTTCCTGCTGGACGCACGAATTGCAGCTCACGCCGTTCCCGACCAAGCCGAGTCATTGATAGGGGCAACACGATGACCGATGGAGTCTTCAAGGGTCTGAAAGTCATCGACTGCGCGAGCTGGATCGCGGGGCCCGCGGCCGCGACCATCCTGTCGGACTTCGGCGCCGAGGTGATCAAGCTCGAGCCGCCGGGCGCCGGCGATCCCTGGCGGAACGCAACGCCCGTTCCCGGCAAGATCACCGACTATTGGTGGCAGCTGACATCGCGCAACAAGCGCAGTCTCGCCATCGACCTCAAGCATCCCGAGGGGCTGGCGGTGCTCAATCGGCTGATCGCCTCGACCGATGTCTTCCTCACCAACTTCCCCTTGCCGGTGCGCGAGCGCCTGAAGATCGCCGCCGCTGATCTCCTGAAGATCAATCCGCGCCTGATCTACGGTTCGATCACGGCCTATGGCGAGGTCGGCGCCGAAGCGGCGAGGACAGGCTTCGACGCGACGGCCTACTGGGCGCGCACCGGGCTGATGGACATGGTGCGGGCAAGTGCCGACACCGAGCCGTCGCGATCGGCGCCGGGTCTCGGCGATCATCCGACGGCGACGGCGCTCTATGCCGCGATCGTGACGGCGCTCTATCGCCGCGAGAAGACGGGCCGCGGCGGCGTCGCCCAGACCTCTCTCCTGCAGAACGGCTTCTGGGCCAACGGTTGCTTCGTCCAGAACCGGCTGTTCGGCGAGCACGTCGCGCCGCGTCCGCCGCGCACCAAGGCGCCGGCCGCGCTGGCCAACCACTATCGCTGCCGCGACGGCCGCTGGTTCCTGATGGCGCTGCACAACGAGGAGCGGCAGTTGGCGGGCTTCCTCAAGGCGATCGAGGCCACGCATCTTGCCGAGGATCCGCGCTTCGCCACGAGGGACGCGCGCCGGCAAAACTCGGTGGCCCTGACCGCGATTCTGGACGAGATCTTCGCCAAGCGTGACCTCGCCGAATGGCGTCCGATCCTGGAGGCGGCCGGCGTGACGTTCGGCGCCGTCTATTCGGTCAACGAGGCCGCCGACGACACCCAATCGCGCGAGATCGGTGCGCTGGTGCCGTTTGCCGACGGCAAAGGCCTCACCGTGTCGAGCCCCTTCCATCTCGACGGCGAGACCAAGGTCGCGCCGGTGCGGGCGCCGTCCGTCGGCCAGCATTCCGAGAAGGTGCTGCGGGACGCAGGTTATTCTGCCGAGGAGATTGCACGGCTGAGAGCCCTTGGTGTCCTGGGCCAGCAGCCTCAGGAGCTCAAGTCCGCGTAGAGCGCGTCAAGTCCGCTTAGACCACGCAACATGGAAACCGCCGCCGCGTTGCATCGTTTCAAACTGCCGACGGACGTGTCGATGCTGAGCAACTCATTGCCCTTCCTGCGGAGCTGGTGTCGGGACCCGGTGGCCGTCGGGCTGCCGCTGACCAGCAGCGGCTGGACCGCGCGCCGGCTGGCGCAGGCGGTGCTCGATGCCGCGATTCCCGGCGGGGGCCCCGTGCTCGAGCTGGGCGCCGGCACGGGACAGGTCACCGCCGCGTTCATCGATGCGGGCTGCCCGCTGGACCAGCTGATCGTGGTCGAGCGCGATGCCGATCTCTGTCGGACGCTGGCCCACCGATTTCGCGGCCTGAACGTGCTGCACGGTGACGCCCTGGAGATCGGCGGAATGCTGGCGAAGGCGCGGGTGAATTCGATCGGTGCGGTGCTGTGTGGACTGCCGATGCGCGCCGTCCGGCGGGACGTCGCCGCCCATTGCTACGCGGAAGCGTTCGATCTCATGCCGTCCGGCGGAACGATCATCCAGTACACCTACGGCTTCAAGGCGCCGGTCGATCCCGATGCCCCGACCTTGAAGCTCGATGCCCGCTTCGTCGGGCGCGAATGGCGCAATGTTCCGCCGATGGGAATTTGGAGCTATCGCCGCGCTCGTGGGAATGGGCATGATGGCCCTCGACAACTAAACGGCGGGGGAAACTAGCTTTCATGTTTCGGCGATCGTTGATCGGGTCGGCTGCAGCAGCCGCCCTGGCGCCCGCCGTCAGTCGTGCGCAGTCGTTTCCCTCCAAGCAGCTGCGCCTGCTGGTCGGCTTCGCGGCGGGCGGCGGTGGCGACATCGTGGCGCGCATCCTGGCGCAGGAGCTCACCAGGAACGGCATGTCGGTCCTGGTCGACAACAAGCCCGGCGCCGGCGGCAATCTCGCGGCCCGCGAGGCGCTGCGCGCACCGGCCGACGGTCACACCGTTCTGATGGCCAATGTCGGCATCATGTCGGTCAACCCCTACGCCATGAAGGACGTGGGCTACGATCCCGTGACCGACATCGTGCCGGTCTGCATCGCGGTCGATTTCTCCAACGTGCTGGTGGTGCATCCCAGCGTGCCGGCCAAGACGCTCGCGGAGTACATCGCGCTGGGCAAGCGGCCAGAGGGCATCGAGTACGGCTCGTCGGGCGTCGGCGGCGCGGGCCATCTCGCCGGTGAGCTCCTGAAGGCACGAAGCGGCGCCAAGCTGATCCATGTGCCGTTCCGCGGCGGCGGCCCGGCGATGAACGACCTGGTGGCGGGGCACGTGCCCTCGGTGATCGCGAGTGCTCCCACCGCCACCGGCTTCATGCGCGAGGGCCGCATCCGTGCGCTCGCCGTCACCGGCGCCAGGCGTTCGCCGTTCGATCTCGACATTCCGACCATTGCCGAGCAGGGCTATCCCGGATACGCCGCGACCAACTGGTACGCCATCGTCGTCGCGTCCAAGACGCCGCCCGAGATCGTCACCACCCTGCACGGCATCATCACCAAGGCGCTCAAGGCGCCGGAGGTGCGCGATGCCTACGCCAAGCAGGGCATCGAGACCGTCGCCAGCACCCAGGCCGAGGCCGCGGCCCACATCGCGCGCGAGACCGAGATCTGGAAGAAGGTGATCGCCGACGCCGGCATCCGACTGGAGTAGGGAATGAAAGACATGACCCGACCGCTGCCGTCCTGGCGCTCCCTGCTGTTCGTGCCCGTGCTGTCCGAGCGCTTCCTGGCCAAGGCGCATGAGCGCGGCGCCGATGCGCTGATCCTCGACCTCGAGGATTCCATCCTGCCGACCCACAAGGAGGCGGCGCGCGCCGCGCTGCCGGCGGCGGTGCCGCGCGTCTCCCAGGCCGGCGCTGACGTCGTCGTGCGCATCAACCGGCCGCTCGAGCTTGCCGTTCCCGACATCGCGGCCTCGGTCATGCCGGGCGTCGCCGCGCTGATGCTGCCCAAGGTGATGGGCCCCGAGCATGTGCGCCTGCTGGCCGAGCTGGTGGCGGCGCGCGAGGAGGCGCTGGGCATGACGGTCGGCCACACGCGCTTCCTGGTGCTCATCGAATCGCCGGCGGCGTTGCCGCATCTCTACGCCATCGCCGCCGAGCCGCGCATGGCCGGCATGTCGGTGGGCGGCGAGGACATGGCGACCGAGCTCGGTGCCATTCCGTCGGCCGACAGCATGTACGTCATGGCCATGCACGGGCTGGCCGCGTGCCGCGCGGCCGGCATCCTGCCGATGGGCTCGATGGGACAGCTCGCCAACATCAAGGATCTCGAGTCCTATCGTGCCGGCCTGAAGCGTGGCCGGGCGCTGGGTTTCACCACGGCCTCGTGCATCCATCCCGCGCACGTGCCGATCATCAACGAGGAGTACGGCGCCACCGCCGAGGAGCTCGACCGGGCGCGCCGCCTGATCGCGACCTTCGAAGCCGCCGCGGCCAAGGGCGAGGGCGCTGTCGCCTTCGAAGGCAGCATGGTTGACATTCCGGTGGTGATCCGCGCGCGACGCCTGCTGGAGCGCGCGGCGTCGTGGAAACGCTAGCTTAAGCTTTCAGTCTTCCGGGACCGCGGGCCTCCAGGCCCGCTCATGATTCATGATGCGGGCCTGGAGGCCCGCGGTCCGGCAAGAAGAGGATCATGTCTCCCGGTTGCCGAGGCGAAGCAGCGGCACGAGGACGACGGCGAACGCCGTCGCGGCGGCCGACACGACGATCAGCGGTGCGAGCCTGCTCTCAAAGACATGGTCGTAGAGATAGGCACCGGCGATGTTGGAGCAGATGTCTGCCAGGTTGGAGATCGACATCAGGGCGGCGAAGGCAAAGCCCTCGGCCCGTTTCGGGCAATGCTGCGCCGCCACGGTCAGGGAGGCGATGGTGGCGATCATCGCGGCGACGCCGCTTCCGAAGTTGACCAGGGCCGCCGTGACCTCGTCGCTCAGCAGCAGGAAGGCGGCCGTCGCCGCCGTGCCCAGCACGATGCTGAGATAGAGCAGGGCTTGCGGGCTCAGCCGCGCCAGGAGCCGGCGATGGATGATGGCGCCGACGACCCATCCGCCGGCCGCGATCGAGCCCAGCACGCCGATATAGGACTGCGAGAAGGCGAGCGTATCGGTCATGTAGAAGTAGAGCGGCGTGCCGAAGCCCGGAGCGAAGGCATAGAGAAACAGGAAGACGGCGACGAGGTAGAGCCGCCTCGACTTCAGCGTCGCCAGCAGACCCTGAAGCGTGCGCCAGGCTTCCGCGCGGTTCACCATTGTGCGCGGCTCATCGAGCAGCGACAGAGTAGCGACGATGACCGCGAGCGAGGCGACCGCGGCGATTGCGGCGGCTGACTGCAGGGCGAGCGTCGGCGACAGATGCTGGACCAGCACGCCGCCGGCGATCGCGCTCGCCATGATCGCGATGTTGAACCACAGCCATTGTTGGCCGACGAACAGGCTGCTCTGGTTGAAGCTCTGGCCGTTCTCGACCAGCAGCGCGCCGCACAGCGTGCTCGAGGTCGCCATGGCGTAGGAGCTGATGAGCAGCAGGAAGGCGAACTCGCTTGGCCTGGTCAGCACGGCGATGCCGGCATAGGCGCCGGCGGCGCCGACGCTTGCGATCAGCAGGTAGCTCTTGCGCCGGTATCCCAGCAGCGGGACGAAGTCGGAGACCAGGCCGAAGACCGGCTTGATGACCCAGGGAAAGTTCAGCACCCCGAAATAGGCCGTGACCTGCAAAGGCGTCCAGCCGTCCACCTTCAGGTAGTAGCTCAGCGGCTGGAAGATGATGCCGACCCGCGCCTGGCCCACGCCTTCGACGACGTAGACCACGGCGAAGAAGAGCATCAGGCGCGTGATGGCGCGATGCTCTTGCGCTGTTTGGGCAGGGATCGGGGCTTCTGCCATCAGCCGAAGGCGGCGAAGACCTCTTCGATCGCCTTCATCTGGTTGCCGGCGGCCGACGACGGCACGATGATCGGTGTGTGCACGCCCGCTGCTTTCCACGCGGCGACGCCGTCGCGGACCTTCGCGGCAGGCCCGAACAGCGTGGTCTCGGCCAGCCACTTGTCGGTCAGGTACTTCGGCACATCGTCTCGGCGGTTCTCGGCGATGGCCTTCTCGATCGCTGCCATCTCCTCGACATAGCCCGCCTCCTTCCAGTAGTTCCGGTAGTTGGGCAGGAAGGCATAGTTGGTGAGCGTCTTGCGGTTCGTCGCCCGGGCGGCGTCGACATCGTCGCTGATGCAGGTCGGGATCATGTTGCCGATGAAGAAGTCGCTCTTGCGCTTGGCGGCCGGCAGCGCCGACAACGAATCGCCCATGTGCGACAGGCACACATTGGCAAACACCACGCCCTCGGCCAGCTCGCCGGACAGCGCCACCATCTTCTTGCGCAGCGCCGCGACGATGATCGGCGGCAGCGGCCCGAATGCCGTCTCAGCTCGGAACTTTTCGATCCAGGCGCGGGTATCGGCCAGCGGCTTGCCCGGCGTCACGCCCATGCGCACGTAAGAGGGACCGTGGGCGATGCCGATGCCCATGCGGAAGCGACCGCCCGAGACCTCGTGCATCATCGCCGCACTCTGCGCGAAGTCGACCATGGTGCGCTGGTAGATCGGCGCGATGGCGGTGCCGAAGGTGATCGAGGTCGTGTTCCACGCCAGCGCCTCGCAGGTCGACATGCCGCCGGTCGGGCTTGGCACATAGAGGCCGGCGAAGCCGCGGCGCTCGGCCTCCTGGCCGAGCTCGATGGTGCGGCGACGGCGCCCGGGCATGGCGATCAGACAGAGTGCGGGAAGCTGGTCGGGCATCGGCGTTTCCTCGGCTGATTGGCGTTTCGACTGTTGGGCCTAACACGTTGCCACCTGTCGGCACCACTCCTACAGTCGCGCCACGATGACAGATTCGGTGTTCCACAAGGATTTCAAGTCGATGCCGTGGTGGTGGGAATGGTGGCATCCCAACACCGAGCTGTCCCAGGATCCGCCGCGCAAGACCGACGTGCTGGTGGTGGGCGCGGGCTATGGCGGCCTGTCGACGGCGCTGGAGCTCGCGCGCTCGGGCGTCGAGGTGACGGTGCTGGAGCGCGGCGCCTTTGGCGATGGCGCCAGCACGCGCAACGGCGGCGGCGTCAGCGGCGGCACGACCTTGGGCAAGGGCTTCTCCGGCAAGGGCGTGAAGACCGATCCCGAGGAGTGGAAGAAGGTGATGTCGCGCATGCTGAGCGACGCCGCCGATTCGCTGGCCCAGGTCGAGACCGTGATCCAGCGCGAGGGCATCGAGTGCTATTGGCGAATGAACGGCCGCTTCAGCGGCGCCTTCACGCCCAAGCACTATGACGAGCAGGCGGCCAAGGTCGGCACCTATAACGACAAGGCGAGTCTTGGCACCTACATGGTGCCGCGCGAGCGCCAGCGCGAGGAGATTGCCTCCGACTACTACTATGGCGGCATGGTGGTCGAGCGCACCGGCCAGCTTCATCCCGCACTCTACTATGGCGGCCTGCTGAAGGCGGCGCATCGCGCGGGCGCCAGGCTGTGTGCGCAATGCGACGCCGAGAAGATCGAGCGCAAGTCGAGTGGCGGCTTCACCGTGCTCACCAACAAGGGCCCGATCGAGGCGCGCGAGGTGGTGATCGCGACCAACGGCTATACCGGTGACGTGACGCCGACGCTGAAGCGCCGGCTGGTGCCGGTCGCGAGCCACATCATCGCCACCGAGGAGCTGCCGGAGGATCTGGTCAAAAGCCTGATCCCCAAGGGCCGCGTCGTCAGCGATACCAAGCGCGTGCTCTGCTACTACCGCCGCTCGCCCGATGACAAGCGCGTGATCTTCGGCGGCCGCGCGCGCTTCACCCAGGTGACGCCCGAGGTCAGCGCGCCGGTGCTGCACGGCTACATGCTGGAGCGCTGGCCGCAGCTCAAGGGCACCAAGGTTACCCACGCCTGGACGGGCAACGTCGCCTTCGCCTTCGACTTCCTGCCGCACATGGGACAGGAGCAGGGCATGCACTACCTGATGGCCTGCAACGGCTCGGGCGTCGCCATGATGTCCTATCTCGGCTATCAGACGGCGAGAAAGATCGCCGGCGGCTCGAACGCGCCGATCAACGCCTTCGACGGCCAGGATTTCCCGACCGTGCCGTTCTACAGCGGCAATCCCTGGTTCCTGCCCATGGTCGGCGCCTGGTACCGCACACGCGATTGGTGGGATCGCTTGACCGCGTAACGCACCACGATCGCCGCTCCATCCGGCACGGATCGTGCTGGGTGTAATCCCGGAGTTGAAGTCCGGAGCGTCGCGATCATGACGACCAGCGCGTTGGAAACGACCGGCATTGCGTCAAGGCGTCCGATGCTGCCGCGATCGCTGGTCGGGTTGCTGCTGCTTGGGCCGGCACTTGCCTTCCTGATGACCTTCCTCGTGCTGCCGTCGCTGATCCTGCTGGGCTACAGCGTGCTCACCCAGAGCCAGGCCGGCGACATCAGCCTGCCTCTGACTTTCGGCAGCTACGAGCGGCTGGTGACCAGCGCGGCTTATCGGCGCGTCGCCATGACCACGCTGCGCGTCGCCTTCTTCACCTCGGTCGTCGCCCTGCTGCTCGCCTATCCGCTGGCGATGGTGATCGCCTACGGCCGGCCGCTCGCCAGCCGCATCACCATGATGCTGGTCGTGGCGCCGCTGGTGGTGAGCGTGATCGTGCGCACCTACGGCTGGCAGCTCGTGCTTGGCAACAACAACACCGGCGTCCTCAACTGGCTGCTCTCGGCGCTCGGCGCCGGACCCGCGTCGGTGCGCCTGCTCTATACCGAGTGGGCGATCGTCATCGCTTCGGTACATGTCTTTCTGCCCTTGATGGTGCTGCCGCTCGCGGCGTCGCTCGCCCGCATCAATTCCTCGCTCAATGAGGCGGCGCGCATGCTGGGCGCGCCCGCGTGGCGGGCGTTCTTGCGCATCACCCTGCCGCTCAGCATCCCCGGCCTGATCGCGGGCCTCACCATCGTCTTCTCGCTGACCGCGGCCTCCTACGTCACGCCGCAGATGGTCGGCGGCAATCGCGGCCTGATGCTGGGCGTGCTGCTCGAGCAGCAGATCAACACGTCGTTCGACTGGCCGATGGCGGCAGCCATCGCCGCGGTGATGGTGGCGATCGCCCTGATCGCCAATGTCGGCGTCGGCTGGCTGGCCGAGCGCCACTTCAGAGGTCGCTGATGGCTGGCCGTCTTTCCGGCGGCGGGGGCGCTGCTGTCTACACCATGGCCGCGGCCACTCTGGTCTTCGTTGCGGCGCCGCTCGCCGTCGTGGTGGCGCTGTCGTTCTCCGAGGGCGCGCTCGCGACCTTCCCGCCGGTCGGCTTCACCACCGCGTGGTACGAGGCGGTGATCGCCAACGAGGAGTTCCAGAACGCCTTCATGGTCAGCGTGCTCCTGGCGCTCGCGGCCACCGCCACCTCCTTCGCGCTGGGCGTGCCGGCCGCCTACGCGCTCGATCGCTGGCCGGTGCCGGGCGCACGCATGATCGAGGCGGCGCTGCTCTCGCCCTTCATCCTGCCGATCCTGATCACCGGGCTCGCCCTGCTGCAGTTCTTGGCCGCCATGAAGATGCGCGATGCCGCGGTGAACCTCTTCATCGGCCACGTGCTGGTGACGCTGCCTTATCTGGTGCGCACCGTGACGGCGAGCCTGAAGCAGGTCGACCGCTCGCTCGAGGAGGCGGCGACCACGCTCGGCGCCGCGCCGTGGCAGGTGTTCTGGCGCGTGACGGTGCCGCAGATCGTGCCCGGCATCGCCGCCGGCTGCCTGTTCGCCTTCATGGTGTCGTTCGACGACTTCCCGATCTCCTTCTGGCTCGGCGACGCCGAAACCATGCCGCTCCCGATCTTCCTGCACAGCAGCATGAGCAAGGTGTTCGACCCGTCGATCACGGCGATGTCGAGCCTGATGATCCTCACGGGAATCCTGGCGGTGATCGGCCTCGAGAAGCTGGTCGGCTTGCGCCGGGCCATGAGCGTGTGAGTCGAGCGTTCGAGTAGAGGGGTAACCGATATGACCGAGCAGACGAGAAAGGCGACCATTACGGGCCGCCGCAAGCTCATAGCCGCCGCGGGGCTTGCTGCACCGATGTTCTTCATCCGCAACGCCTGGGCGGCCGGCAAGTCGATCTATGTCGGCACCTACACCGGCGTGCAGGGCGAGTACATCCGCCGGCAGGTCGTGCCGAAGTTCCAGTCCGACTACGACTGCAAGGTCTTCCAGACCGAGAACGTTACGCTGGGTAACATCGGCATCCTGCGCACGCAGAAGGCCAATCCGAACTACTCCGTCATGATGATGGACGATGTCGGCGTGCCGATCGCCAAGAACGAGGGGCTGATCGTCCCGTTGCCCAAGGACAAGATCCCGAACCTCGCCAAGGTGTTCCCCAACTTCATCTACAACGACGGCTACGCCGCGGCGTTCGCCATCTCGACCGTGGCGCCGTGGTACAACACGACGATTGCCAAGCCGGTCGAGAGCTTCGCCGATCTGTGGAGCGAGCGCTTCCGCGGCCGCTTCATGCTGGTGACGCCCAAGCAGACCCAGACCGTGCAGCTGCTGGCCGTCGCCGCCTCCATGGTCACCGGCAAGCCGATCCTCGAGGCGCAGTACGAGCTCGACAAGGGCTGGAGCAAGATGGCCGAGCTGAAGCCCAACGTGCAGACGATCTACGACAATGTCGGCAACGCCATCCTGCAGGTCTCGCAGGGCCAGGCCGACGTCGCGGGTCCCGACTTCTCCAAGAGCATCATTCCCTACGTCGCCAAGGGCGCGCCGCTGGCGCTGTCTCGGCCGGCGGAAGGATCGTTCGCCGGCGTGAACACGATCACGCTGGTCAAGGGCTCGCCCGAGCCCGACCTGGGCGCAACCTTCATCGACCGCATCCTGTCGCCCGCGGTGCAGAAGGGGATGGCCGAGTACGCCACGGCCGCGCCATCGGTGAGCGGCATCGAGCTCGATGCCAAGACGGCCGCCATTGTGCCCTATCCGGAATCGCGCATGCGCGAGATGAAGCTCTACGTGCTCGACTGGAACCACATCAACCCGCAGCGCAGCGCCATCCTCGACAAATACAATCAGGTGTTCGGAAGCTGATCGTGGCGAAAGGCGGCACGGCCACCGACCTCGCCTTGTCGGGTCTGACCAAGGTCTTCGGCACCGCCACGGTCGTCGATCGCGTGACGCTGCGCATCGCCGCCGGCGAGATGGTGGCGCTGCTGGGTCCCAGCGGCTGCGGCAAGACCACGACGTTGCGCATGATCGCGGGCCTGGTCGAGCCGACCAAAGGCGAGGTGCTGATCGGTGGCTATCGCATCACGCGCGTTCCCTCGCATCGCCGCAACATCGGCATGTTGTTCCAGAACTATGCGCTGTTCCCGCACATGTCGGTGGCGGCCAACGTGGCCTTCGGCCTGCAGATGCGCGGCATGGCCAAGGCGCTGATCCAGCCCAAGGTTGCGTCGGCGCTGGCGCTGGTCCAGCTCGGCGACTACGCCGAGCGCCTGCCGTCGGCATTGTCGGGCGGCCAGCAGCAGCGCGTGGCGCTCGCCCGGGCAATCGTCATCGAGCCCAGCCTGCTGCTGCTCGACGAGCCGCTGGGCGCGCTCGATCGCAATCTGCGCGAGAGCATGCAGGTCGAGATCCGCCAGATCCAGCAGCGGCTCGGCATCACCGCCGTGATGGTGACGCACGACCAGGAGGAGGCGCTCACCATGGCCGACCGCGTGGTGATCATGCGCGATGGCCGGCTGGAACAGGTCGGCACGCCGGCCGAGATCTACAGCCGCCCGACCTCGCGCTTCGTGGCGAGCTTCATCGGCGCGTCGAACTTTCTGCGCGGCAGCGTCGCCGGTCGCAATGGCGATCAGCTGCAGGTGCAGCTGGCGAGCGGCGGACAGGTGCTGGTGCCGTCGGCCGACGGCGGCCGCAGCGAAATCCTGATCTCGGTGCGGCCGGAGGCCGTCGGTTTGCGCCGGATCGGCGAGACCCCGTCGGCGTCGGAAAGCGGCACGCCGGCCACGGTCCAGCAGATCGTCTATCGCGGCCAGACCACGCATGTTCACATGCGGCTCGACGATGGCGAGCCTTTCGTTGCGTTCCTGCCCAATCGCCAAGGCGAGCAGGCAAAGACCTTCTCGGCTGGCGAAAAGGTCTGGGCATCCTGGTCATCGCAGAGCAACTGGCCGGTCGCGGACTCCTGATCCCGGCTGTCAGCGCCCTTGCGCTCGCATCGGCGCCGCCGCCACACTGGTGGCGAACAACGCAGCCAACAACGATGTCCGGAGGAAACGGCAATGCAGCTCGGTCTCTACATGGCGACGCAATGGCGCCAGGGCGCCGACCTTGGGCCGGAGCTGAAGAACCTGATCGAGCAGGTGCGCGTGGCGCGTGCGAGCGGGCTGAAATCGCTGATGGTCGGCCAGCACTTCGTGTCGAGCCCCTTGCAGATGTTCCAGGCCATGCCGCTGCTGGCGCGGCTCGCCGCCGAGGCCGAGGGCATGCGGATCGGGCCCGGCCTCCTGCTGCTGCCATTGCTCAATCCGGTGATCGTGGCGGAGGAGTGCGCCACGCTCGATTGGCTGACCGACGGCAATGCGATCATCGGCCTTGGCCTTGGCTATCGTCCCGAGGAGTTCGACTCGATCGGCGTGCCCATCAAGGAGCGCGTGCCGCGCTTCGTCGAGGCGGTCGAGGTGATCAAGAAGCTGTGGCGTGACGACGTGGTCGAGCACAAGGGCCGCTTCCATACGCTGAGCAAGGTGCAATCGAGCATCATGCCCAAGCAGAAGGGCGGCCCGCCGATCTGGATGGCCGGCGATTCGGAGGTGCCGGTGGAGCGCGCGGCCCGGCTCGCCGATGCCTGGATGCCCTCGCCCATGGTGAGCGAGGAGGGCGTGCAGAAGCTGGGCGCGCTGTTCCGTGAGACGCGCGCTGCGGCCGGCCTGCCCGCGGCCACCGAGTTCCCGATCATCCGCGAATGCCATGTCGGCAGCGGCAGCGGCAAGGCGCTGGACGAGGTGCGCGAGCCGCTGTCCTTCAAGTACGAGGCCTATGCCAGCTGGGGCGAGGCCACGGGCTTCGTGCCGGCCGATCGAATCAGATCCGACTTCGACAATTTTGCCGCCAAGCGCTTCATCATCGGCTCGGCCAACGAGGTGGTCGACCAGATCGGCCGCTATGGCGAACAGACCGGCACCGACCATATCCTGCTGCGCGTGCAATGGCCGGGGCTTGGTCAGAAGACGGTGATACAGACATTGGAGCGGCTCGGCCGCGTGGTCGAACAACTGGGTAAAAAGTGATGCCGAAGACTTTGTTCATCGATTCGACGCCCGACATCGACGTCGTGTGGAAGCGGGTCCACGGACCGTCAGACATTCCGGTCAAGGTCAATATGGGGCCGGCGGCCGCCGCCGATATTCCCAAGCTGATCGAGGGCTACGACACCGTCATCAACGACGCCTCTTATTTCAACGAGGACACGTTGAAGCAGTGCAAGGGCCTGAAGCACATCGTCTTCCTGGGGACCGGCGCGGCGAGCTTCGTCGATCTCGCGGCGGCGGCGAAGCTCGGCATCAAGGTCTCGACCATCTCGGGCTATGGCGACACCACCGTGGCCGAGCACGCCATCGGCCTGGTGTTCGCGGCCGCCCGCCACATCGGCACCATGCACACCCTGGTGAAGGGCGGCGGCTGGCGGCCGATGCAGGGCATGGAGTTGCGCGGCAAGACGCTGGGCATCGTCGGCCTGGGCGGTATCGGCCGCGAGATGGCGCGCATCGCCGCGGGCATCGGCCTCAAGGTCCTGGCCTGGAACCGCTCACCGCGCGCCGATGCCAAGGTGCCGATGGTGAGCATCGACGAGCTCTTGCAGCAGTCCGACATCGTCAGCCTGCATCTTGGCCTCAACGACGAGACGAAGGGCTTCCTCGACCGGGCGAAGCTGCAGAAGGCGAAGAAGGGGGTCATCGTCATCAACACCGCGCGCGCCGGCGTGGTCGATGAGCCTGCCCTGATCGATCTCCTGAAGTCGGGCCATGTCGGCCACTATTCGACCGATGTCTTCGCCAAGGAGCCGGTCGATCCCGGCGACCCGCTGCTCAAGCTCGACAACGTCACCCTGACGGCGCACGCCGGCTACAACACTCCGGAAGCGGCGATGACCATGTATCGCCGCGCCATCGATCTGGCGAAGGCGGGCTGACCTCTCGTCATCCCGTGCGGAGGCGCCCTCTCGACTTCGCTCGGGGTAAACTCCGTGCGCCGTAGTCGAAGGACCTCTTGCAGACGTCAGAGGCTGGCCAGGTGCCGTTTGTCTCTCTCTGGCCGGTCGCCACGTGCTAGGGTCAAAACCCATAAAAGCACCTGCCGCGTCTGCTTCTTACCTAAATCCGGACATCGGTAACATCTCGTGGTTCGTCCGAGATGGGCAAACAGCGATCATCGCGTCGCAATTAAAATGCGCCCTGAACCTCATCGGCGTTTGAACAAGGATGAGATCCACCATCCGATGCCGATGAGCACCGCGAGGAAGCCGATCAGCACCGCGAGAACGACAAGCCAGTGCCAGATTGAGAAGGATCCCATTGTCTACTCCTCTGCCCCAGATATTTCGGCAATGGCTTTGGTGGAGGCCGTGCACCCGCCTTCTTTGCTGCCTTCAAAGTCGCCTGTACTAGCATGAACGGGGAGACTTTATGGGTTTTGACCCTAGTCTAGGATGACTTCCAGGTAGCCTCCGCGACGGCGATCGGCTTGGGCAGCAGACCGAGCGCGAAGAACGTGTCCGCAATCTTCTGCTGCTCGGCAATCACCGTGGCATCGATGGGCCTGATTCCGTAGGACTGGCGGGCCAGCGCAACCTCCAGGACGCGAGCCGGAATGCCGGTCTCCGGGCTCAGCTGCGCGGCGACCGCCTTTATGTCGTTCTGTGCCCAGGCATCGACGCCGCGCAGCTCGTCGAGCACGACGCCGACTGCACCGCCATGGGTATCCGCAAAGCTCTTGCTCGCCAGATAGAACTGGTGGTTGGAGACGATGCCGGTGCCATCGGTCAAGGTTCGCGCATCGGTGGCGGCCTCGGCGGCGGCCTGGAAAGGATCCCAGATTGCCCACGCGTCCACGGCGCCGCGCTCGAACGCCGCCCGCGCGTCGGCCGGTGCGAGAAACTGCGGCTGTATCTCGGAGTACGCGACGCCTGCCTTCTCCAGTGCCTTCACGAGCAGATAGTGGACGTTCGAACCCTTGTTGAGCGCGACCTTCTTGCCCTTGAGCCCGGCGAGCGACTGGATCGAGCTGGTCTTGGGGACCAGGATCGCCTCGCCACGCGGCGATGGCGGCTCATAGGCGACGTAGACCAGAGGTGCGCCGGCCGCCTGCGCAAAAATCGGCGGCGCCTCGCCCGTGTTCCCGAAGTCCACGGCGCCGACATTGATGGCCTCGAGCAATTGCGGGCCTGCCGGAAACTCCAGCCATGACACCTTGTAGCCGAGCGGCGCGAGCTTCGCCTCGAGCGAGCCCTTGCTCTTGAGCAGGATCAGCTTGCCGTACTTCTGGTAGCCGATGCGGACGACCTTCTGCTGGGCGGCAGCTGGGCCTGCTGCCGACGCGAGGCCGAGCGCGGACAAGCCGGCCAGAAGGGCCCGCCGACCGGCGAAGGAACCGAAGCTCTGCATGCGAAGACTCCATCGTCGAAATGGTGGTTGTGCGATGAAGCGAGGATTCTTATTGCAAACCCTGGCCCGCGCTCTTCGCCATTCATACGCGGGTCGCGAAGCCGGAGTAAAATCGACATTGTCGGCAAGAGGCGCCGGGCGGGTGATTTTGAGGGGTATTCGTCCGTCGACGAGCCGCCGAACGGAAGACTATCGTCGCGGCGCGAACCGGGTTTGGAATTTTCCGCCTCTCCGCGGATCGAGCGCAGACCTATTTTCTTTTTTGCCGGATCCGCCCGCGGATGTGCAGTGCGCGGCCCGCCGCGCGTGCCGCCGCGCTCGGCCACTGTCGGACCCTTCCGATGTCGACGACCCGCTCGCGCAGGAGCAACCATCTCCGCGTCGCCGGACCCGAGCCTCGTTCATGCTCTCACGACCCGCGGCGAGGCAAATCCATTTCATCGACAGCCCGCCGGGCCGACCGTAGGGTTTGCGCGTGATCGCAGCCGCGCCTGGCGGCCTGCCGATGGAGAGCCATTCATGAGCGATCGGCGCCAGCTTGCCTTGAACCTGTTCATCTATCCCGGCGGGCACCACGAGGCGGCCTGGCGGCATAAGGCGTCCGCGGCCAGTCGCGCCCTCGACGCGAGCTACTACCAGCAACTGGCCAGAACCGCTGAGCACTACAAGCTGGACGCGATCTTCTTCGCCGACGGTCCCGCTCTTGCCGACAATGTTCGCTACGCCCAGCGCTTCCGCTTCGAACCGATCACCTTGCTGTCGGCAATTGCCGCCGCGACCAGCCGCATCGGGCTGATCGCCACGGCTTCGACGACCTATCACGAGCCCTACAACCTGGCCCGTCTGTTCGCCTCCCTCGATCATCTGAGCGGCGGGCGCGCGGGCTGGAACATCGTGACCACCGCCGCGCCGCAGGCCGCACAGAATTTCGGGCTCCCCGAGCACCCATCGCATGGCGAGCGCTACGAACGCGCCAAGGAGTTTCTCGACGTCGTCAGCGCGCTCTGGGACAGCTGGGAGGACGACGCGGTCGTGAACGACACGGCCGCAGGCATCTTCGCCGAGACGGAGAAGATCCACTCGATCGATCATGTCGGCAAGCACTTCCGCGTGCGCGGCCCGCTCAACATACCCCGCTCGCCGCAAGGGCGCCCGGTCTACATCCAGGCCGGCTCGTCGGACGACGGCCGGGCGTTCGCCGCCCGCTTCGCGGAGGCGATCTTCACGGCGCACCAGACCCTCGCAAGCGCGCAGGAATTCTACGGCGACATCAAGCGGCAGGCGCGCGCCCTCAATCGCAGCCCGGATCAGGTCAAGATCCTTCCCGGAATCAGCCCCTTCATCGGCAGCACCCAGCGCGAGGCCGACCGCTTGCAGGAAGAGTTCGACGAGCTGATCCAGCCGGGCTATTCGCTGGCGCAGCTGCGGCAGATGCTGGGGCTCGACCTGTCGGGCTTCGATCTCGACGGTCCCTTCCCGCGCCATCTGCTCCAGACCGACGGTGCCCGCAGCGTCGCCAGTCGATTCAGGCTCGTTGTCGACATCGTCGATCGTGAGCAGCCGACCATCCGGCAGCTGATCCGGCGCCTCGCGGGCGGACGCGGTCATTGGGTGATCGCCGGCACGCCGGAGAGGATCGCGGACAACATGCAGGCCTGGTTCGAAGGCGATGCTGCCGACGGCTTCAACGTCATGCCACCGTGGCTGCCCGGCGGGTTCGACCTGTTCGCCGAGCATGTCCTGCCGATCCTGCGCCGGCGCGGCCTGTTCCGGGACGAATACGCCGGCAAGACCCTGCGCGAGCACTATGGGCTCCGCCGCCCGGATAGCGCCTATGCCCATCGCGCCCGGGCAACCGCCTGACCGCACGAACGCGGGAGCGCCGTTGCCCGCGTCGTTGCGAGCGCCCGCATAGCGCCTTTCCTCGGCCGCGTCTGCTGATCGCAGCTTCGCCGTGCTCGGCCGTCGGTTCGTGGGTGTAGACCCGACATATCGCGGATCTCGAAACCGACGCGCCTGACCCAAAGCGGATATGTAGCGGCAGCGCACAAGGCAGATCGTTAGACGCTGCAATATCCTGAGTTGCACGTCGTCTTACAGCGTTGTCGTACACGGCCCACCTGTTGACCCCTTGCGGACAACTGGCTGGACTGACACGGTGGTGCTTAGGGGAGGGGCAATGTTTAAGCGCATTGATCACGTCGAACTCGTCACCGATCAGCCCGAACGCACAATCGGCTTCTATACCGACGTACTGAGCTTCAAAGTTCGCTCGCGCCAGCGCATCGAGCGGTCCGCGCTCGGCGTGCCGCTCAGTCTTGTCTACCTGGAATTAGGGGGTACGACGGTCGAACTCATCACCTATGAAGGTGCAGCGCTTGCGCCGGCGCCGACTGGTGATCATCTCGGCTACAACCTGATTGCTCTTGAAGTCGAGGACATGACGCAAGCGGTCGCGTTCCTAAAGTCCAGGGGCGTCGAAGTCGTATGGGGCCCCTTGGTTCGCGAGGGTATGTATGCACGCGCGGAAATCACCGATCCAAACGGCTACCACATCGAACTGCGCCAGTGGTTCTAGTGGCCAGTGACGTCTGCTTCTGACCCGAAGCGGACATCACGAAGTCGCCTACTCTCGTTGGTCGGCAGAACGTTCAGACCTTTGCAAGGGCTCCGCGGCCCTGGCGAGTGCCGTCGACGGCGACGGCGGGTCGGTGACCACGGTGGCGAAGAACGCTTGCGTAGACGGATGACGGCGTGGAGTGGCCTCCTTAGCGGCACCCTACGACGGCCAATCGGGATGCGCTCGTCTCGTGTTGACGGCGGCCCGACCTGGGAGAGCAACATCGGGCGCCTGCGCAACAGCTTCGACAACGTGCAGCGCGCGGCGGGCCGGTATTGTAGGTCGTCCCCGAACTTCTCTGAATTGCCTCAATCCGGATCAAAAGCTATGCACGATGTCTTATTGTGCGCTGCGGCATAATTCTTGGTATTGCCATAGTCTGCTGATATATTTTTCAGGTGCGTCGCAGCATAGCGGCGTTACTCCCGGGAGGGACGCCCGCCTGTTTAGCGTTTGGCGGAGAGACCGATGCCGGATTCCGGTTATGCAATGGAGACCGAACAGCAGCCGCGCGGCGAGCTTGCCTCGCGCGTGCTCGCCATGCCGACCGACACCAATCCCAAGGGCGACATCTTCGGCGGCTGGATCATGTCGCTGATGGATATGGCCGGCAAAATGTCGGCGACCACTGTCGCGAACTGCCGCGTCGTCACCGTCGCCGTGGATCGCATCGTATTCCGCGAGCCGGTGAAGGTTGGTGACGTGGTGTGCTGCTACACCGAGACGCTGCGCACCGGGCGCTCGTCGATCACCTTGTCGATCGAGGTGTGGGCGCTACGCCAAGGCCAGGGCGACCGGGTCAAGGTGACGGATGCCGTGTTCACCTTTGTCGCCGTCGACGACGACGGCCGGCCACGCGCCATCGTCGCTGCACCCTAGCGGCCGCCGCGCCCGTCCGCGCAGCCCCTTGATCTTCGGGCCGGGAGGCTCGCTCGTTGATCAACCAACGGGCCGGGGTTTTACTGTCTCACCCAAGGGGTGCACTCCAATCGATAGAGAGTCAGCTTCTGCACCGCTCACCGCCGTGTCGAGGGATACGCATTGTCGCTGCTCTCCCTGTTTAGCGGACTCGGCGAAGCAGATGTCGGCGTCGGAAGGAGCAGTGGTTTCAGCGCCTTGCGGGGAATTCCGGAGAGTCGCAGCGAACACGATCCCGTTTGCAAACGCGCCAGCCGCCGCCGCACGACAGCCGCTTCGGGTCGCCGTTGGAGCTGCCGCACGTGTCGCGCGGCTTGCGTGAATTTCATCACCCGAGCACAATCAGGCATCTCGACGGGGGCTTGAGTAGCCGGTGCTGGTGCAATGCAGGGGGATCCATCTGCACGCGAGATTGCCGCAGGCAATGGCGCATTCCTCGTCGAATGCCTTCCTGGCTGATGCCTTAGCAACGGCCGTGAGCGCAGGCAGCCAGCGCGGTTTCAAATCGGAAGCTACCGTCAATCCAAATCACTCGGGTGGGAGTGTGACGACGGTCGCCAAATTTCTACGAGAGAGGGAATGTGATGCGTTTGTTTGTATTAGCTGGGGTAGTAACGACGATGTGTGCAGCCCTGCCAGTTATGGGGCAGATACCCCCTCCGTTTGAAAACATGGCCCAAGTCGTTTGCGAGAGTCGGGAGGTCGCCATTCAACTTCTGGCGGCGTACGACCAGGACGTCATCCGAGGGGATGAACTCCTTGGTCGTCTCGCAGAGCGTGGCGTCTGCGAGCGTGCCACCTTCACGGGCAAGCCTGTCGCTGATTTGTACCGGGCTCGCACAGACAAACAGCGAGAAGGTCATATCTTCGAGGTGGAGGTGCTGAAAGGCGATGTGCTGAAAGGAAGGTCCAAAGCCTACATGCTTTTGTACATGTTGCGGAACGACGCATAAAGACCCGAGCACGTTGTCCTCTGAGGGTGATGGAGCGCAAGGCTGCAGGCGCCGAGACTTGCTTACGCATCTGAGGGTCTCAACAAACAAGCGGCTGGTCATCGCATTGCCACACCAGCTCGGGGGGAAGCTACACCTCCGGCATCGTTCAGCTATGCAATTGGCCGTCGCGCACTCGTAAGACTGGTCTAGCGCTTTAGGCGAAACACCTTCACGGTTGCCGCGCGGCGAATATCCAGGTCAGAGAAGAGGAGCTCCAGTCGCCCGTGCCATGGGCCGCCGATTAAGGCGTCCTGCATTTCGCTCGTGACGAGGATGTTCGCCTCGTTTCCTCCCAGTCGCCTGATCGTCGCTGGAAAAACCGAGCCAGGGATCGCGAGCCCGTCACCGTAAAGAAAGGATCGAAAGGCGTGGAAGGTGCCGCGGTGCAGACAAATGTTGATCGCGATATTGAATCCGTGCTCGTGGCTGGAGATAGCCCAGTCCCGGCCAAGCCTTTCCGCCGCTGACATCGCGGAGGAAGCATCCGGGAATGTGAGTATATGGCTGTCTCCATTTGCAACCCGGATGGTGCCCGCGAATTCCCGTATCGCGGCCGCCACCAGTGCGTCGAGCGTGTCCAGTACATGCTCGATGGCACTGATCGCATTGTTCTCACAGAACGGGCTGAAGCCGCGCAGATCGCTGATCAAGATCCACGCATCGGAATAGACGTGCGTGCGATGACGCTGCTCGACGCGATAGACGGCCGTCGGCCCATCGAAGCCCTTGAGCTCGAAGCTGTCGACGATATTGGTCCGGATCTCGGATTGCGTGAGGGCAAGGGCGGCGGCCGTCGTGAGATAGATCTCGTTCGGCGGGGTGATCTCCTCGAGGCGGGCCATGAGCGCCAGCACATCGCCGGTGAAGTCACCGTCCTGGGTCGCGGTGTCGCCGAGCCCGATCACGACCCGCATGGATAACCGGTGGAGCCCCTTGGTTGGTGGTGCCAGGCGAAGCGCCTCCTGCATCGCGATTGCCGACCTTGCCGCGTTGGTGGCGCTCGGAAATTCAAGCCAGTAGCCATCGCCGCCTGCCTTGAAGATGCGGCCATGCTCGTCAGCTGCCAGTCGCTCGATCAGGACGCGATGGGCTGACACGACGGCCTGAAGATCTGACGCCAGCAACGCCCGGAAGTGGGGCGTGGACCCCGCGATGTCCGTTTTCATCAGGACAGTGGTTCGCAGCTGCGTCATCGGCGTAGGAGTATGTGCAGTTCTAGGTCGCGGGTCGAGCGACGGCGGCGCGGCGCGCAGATGAGAGGGAAGCCTCGCGGTGCAGTGATCGCGACTGTTTGGATGGAGCGGATGACAGCATTGCTGGCGCAGCGCCATCGCCGGCTCGATCTCTGCGCCCTCTCTACGGCGCGAAAAAACTCGCGAGAACGAAATTGGCCGAATCAACGTTAGTTATTGACATTAATGAGCACATGGGTTATGTTGAGGGGCCGCCCCACTCTTGGGCGTCCGTTCTATGCATCGTTCATCCGATTTCCATCGCGCGCGGCCGGCACCGCGCGACGAGGCCGGCCGCCGGTCCGCCGAAAACCGGTTGCGTTATTTGCGATAATTGCGGGAATTCGACGATGGCCCAAGCGATAGGGGGTCAGCTTCTCCAGACTCACAAGAGAGTCGGGCGGAAACGGCTGGAACGGCCGGAAACGCCCGGTAGCGGTGACAGCAGTGCGGGCACAAGCTGCTGGCGAAGCAATCATTCCTTCAAGTTCACCTTCTTGCCGACCTCGATCCACTGGCTGACCAGCGCGTTGGTCTGGGCTTGGTGTTCCTCAGGCGCGTTGGCGATCGTCTGGTAGCCGCGTTCAGCAAGCTGCTTGGCGACTTCGGGATCGCGCATCACCGCGGCGACAGCGTCGCGGATGGTGCGACGGATCTCGATGGGCGTGCCCGGCGGCGCGTGCAGGCCCCAGACGCTCGAGACATCGACGCCCGGCAATCCACTTTCCGTGAAGGTCGGCACGTCGGGCACGGCGGGATCGCGCTTCTCGCCGGTGATGGCGATGGGCCGTACCTTGCCGTCCTTGATGTAGGGCGGCGCCGAGGCGAGGCCGCCGTACTGCATCGAGACATGGCCGCCCAGCAGGGCGATCAGCGCCTGGCCCGACGACTTGAAGGGCACGTGGGTGATGTCGATGCCGGCCTTGAGGTTCACCATCACGCCCATGAGATGCGTCGAGGAGCCGACACCGCCTGAGGCGAAGGTGAGCCTGGTCTTCTTCGCCAGCTCGATCAGCTCGCTGAGGGTCTTGGCCGGCAGGTCGGGATAGACGATCAACAACACCGGCGCCTGCGCCAGCATCGTGATGGCGGTGAAGCCGCCGAGCGTGTCGTAAGGCAGCGAGTCGAGGATCGCCGGGTTCTGGTAGAACGAGTTGTCGGTCAGCAGCAGCGTGTAGCCGTCGGGCTTGGCCTTGGTGACGATGGCCGCCCCCATCACCGCCGCCGCATCGGGCCGGTTGTCGACGATGACGGTCTGGCCGAGCTTCTTCTCCAGGGCAGGCTGGATCAGGCGCGCCAGGATGTCCGATCCGCCGCCCGGCGCGCGCGGCACGACGAGCTTGACGGGCTCGGACGGATACTTCGGCTGGGCCTGCGCGCTGCCCGCCACCAAGAGCCCCGCCGTCGCGGCGAGAAGCACGCGTTTGGTGATCATGATGCCCCCTCACTCATCTTGCCGGACCGCGGGCCTCCAACGCCGCATCGACCGTAGGTCGATGCGGCTCTCCGCGCTCATGAATCATGATGCGGGCCTGGAGGCCCGCGGTCCGGCAAGACACTAAAACACCTTCCGCCGCCGCCACTTGGCCGGCCGTTCGCCGGGGAAGGCGAGCCCGCTGGCGTCGACGCCGAGATCGACCAGCATCTTCGCCACCTCGATGGCGGCGCGCGCGCCTTCCAGCACCGGTACGTCCCAGCCGATCTCGAGCAGGCGCTTCTGCAGCAGCGGCTGTAGCCAGAACGCCGCCGAGCAGCCGAGCATGATGGTGTCGGCTCCGTCCTCCTCGATGGCGGCGACCGACTCCTTGACCGCCGCCTCCAGCATGTTTGAGGTGCCGCTCTGCAGCGCGCGGTTGCGCTCGACCTCGATCGGCCGGTCGTTGGGATGGTTGGGCGTGGGCAGCGGGAAGTTGACGTTGCGGATCGAGGCGCAGCGCTCGGTCATGCGGTACTGCACCACCAGATGGTGCATCTGCATGTTATGCGATTCGGAGATGTCGACGATCGAGAACTTGTTGCCCAGCAGACCGGCAATGTGCATCTGTGCGTGCGCCGAGCTGGTGACCGGGATGCGGTACTGCCGGCTGATCTCGCGGGATTCCATGTAGCCCGGGTCGCCGCCGCCCAGCAGCACGATGGCGTTGTACTTGCCGCTGGCGCAGGCTTCACGCACCAGCGGCAGTCGGTTGTGACCGACCGACATGAAGGCTTCCTTGGTCGTCACCGGGAAGTTGCCGTGCGTGGCCCGCGCGCCGGGATGAAGGTCCCAGTCGATGTCGGCCAGGAACGGCTTCAGGTCCTCGTAGTTGTAGACCTGCGTCTCCTTGGGTCCGGTGTAGGAGCGCATGGCGAAGTCGTTGCCGGGCGCCAGGCTGAAGGCGTTGATCAGCAGGAATTTGTATTTGCTCATGGCGCGCTCAGCTCAGGCTGCCGGGATAGTCGCGCCAGATCGACGGTTCGAGCTTGAGATGCGTGGCGGCAGGGAAGGTCGCGAGCCAGTGCCGCGCGCACTCCTCGCTGGTCGCGTACCACAGCTCGGGCAGGCCGGCGGCGTGGTCGAGGAACTGCTCCAGAACATGCAGGCGGTTGGGCCAGCCGATGGCATGCGGATGTAGCACCATGGAGAACTGCCGGCCGCGCTTGTACTGCGCGTCGAGCTCGGCCTTCCAGTTGCGGAAGAGAGAGTCCGGGTTCTCGAGGCCGGTGCCCTTCTTGGGGAACAGCAGGAAGAACTGGTCGTCGTAGTGATAGTAGTAGGGCAGCGTCAGGATGCTGCGCTTGGCTGCGAAGTCGCACACCCAGTAGTGCGGGATGTCATCGGCCAGCCCGTTGCCGAAATACTCGTAACCGCCCTCGATCAGCAGATCGACGGTGTTGGGGCTGACCGCGCCGCCCGCGAACTTGTCGCTCTGGCGCGGCAGGGAGAACCAGCCCGACGGCCGCGAGCCCGCGACCTTGGCGATGATCTCCGTGGTGCGCTCCAGCCGGGCCCGCTCGTCCTCGCGGCTGACCGTGCTCACGTCCTCGTGCTTGAAGCCGTGAGCGGCGATCTCGTGGCCCCCGTCGCGCAGCCGGCGGATCGTGTCGGCGTGGATCTCGGCCATCACCGCGGGCACGGCAAAAGTGGCCTTGAGCGCGCGCCGCTCCAGGACGGCGCAGAGATCGCGCAGGCCGCCATGCATGCCGAAATAGGCGTCGGATGTCGCGAGGTCCTGAGGCTTGATGCCGTCGGGACCGCTCGCCGGCGCGAGGTCGACGACGATCCGGAAGCAGCACCGCTTGCCGTCGGGCCAGCGCACGTCCGCATCGAGGAGCGTGCGCTCGTCGCTGATCGTGTAGCGCTCTTTCCAGGGCATGGCGGCGTCCTCTAGCGGGCGGGATGGGTGGCGAGCACGTGGCGCGCCACCTGCTCGCAGGTCGGGAACCACACGCCGGGCAGCGCCTTCATGCGCCCGATCAGCCGCTCGAGCATGGCGATGCGCAGCGCCCGACCGGAGACGAACGGATGCATGCAGATGTTGAGGTAGCCGCCCTGCTGGTATTGCTGCAGGAAGGCCGCCCACCAGATCTCCTCGACATGGTCGGGGTCCATCATGCGCTGTGCGTCGTTCTCGGTATTGAGCCAGGCGAAGCTGAAGAACATCGCGTCGTCGATGGCGTAGTGGAACGGCAGGTTCAGCAGGGGCTTGGAGCCGTCGGGGGCGCTGACGTAATGCGGCAGCTGGTCGATTGTGTCGTGCGAGTTGTAGATAAAGCCTTCCTCGAGCAGCAGCTCGCGCGTGTGCCAGCTGCGCGTGCCCATCGGCCGCTTGCCGGTCAGCTTCTCGATCGCATCCTTGGCCTTGCGCAGGTGATCGCGCTCGAGCTCGGGGTCTTTCGGGACTTGATGCTCCCACATGTGATCGGCGATCTCATGCCCGCTCTCGGACGCAGCCTTCACCGCGCGCGGATAGAGCTCACAGATACGGCCGGGCGTGAAGATCGTGGCCTTGATGCCGTTGCTGTCGAACAGGTCGATCAGGCGCCAGATGCCGACGCGTCCGCCGAACTCGCCCTTGGCGAGCTGCATCGGCGGCTCATTGAACAGGCGGCGCAGCAGCATGGCGTCGAAGTCGGCGGTGAAGTTCACCGCCATGCGCACGCCCTTGGGCCAGGTGACCTTGTCGATCAGCTGATGGCGCGCGTCGAAGTCGTTGGCCTTGGCCTTGAGGGCGGCGATGTCGCGATCGAGCCCGTTGGCGATTTCGCTCGAGGTGTCCATGGCCTAGCGTCCTCCCGCGACGGCGAGCGTCGTGCCCGTGATGTAGTTCGCCTCGTCGGAGGCAAGATAGAGCACGGCATTGGCGATGTCCGCCGGCACGCCGATGCGGCGCAACGGCGTGGCGCGCACCGGCCCGTATTCCAGCGTCTCGAGCTTGCGGAAACTCGGCGCCGTCTTCTCGGTCTCGATCGGGCCGGGCGCCACGGCATTCACGGTGACGCCGTATTCCGCGAGCTCGAGCGCGACGCCGCGGGTAAAGCCGTGGATGCCGGCCTTGGCGGCGGAGTAGGCGGAATTGCCGATGTAGTAGGCGGTCCACGGCGTGCCCTCGCGGGCGCCGGAGCTGAGATTGATGATCCGCCCGTAGCGGCGTTCGCGCATGTGCGCCGCGGCCTCGCGCGTGCACAGGAAGGCCGAGCGCAGGTTAAGACGAAGGATGTAATCCCAATCTTCGAGCTTGGTTTCCCAGATGTGACCCGACGTGCCGCCACCGACATCGTTGACCAGGATGTCGAGGTGCCCGTACGCCTTGAAAATCTCCACGAACAACGTCTTGACCGGCGCTTCTTCGGTGACATCGGCGACGAACGGCATCACCGGGCGTCCCGTGGCCCTGATCTGACGCTCTGTCTCGGCGAGCCCGACCGAATCGAGATCAGCGAGCACGACCGAGGCGCCTTCCTCGCTGAGGCGCAGCGCGATGGCGCGTCCAAGTCCCGCCGCTGCACCGGTCACAAGCGCGATCTTGCCGGCCACTCTGTCGCCCACGATGTCCTCCCGTGCTCCGCCCCAGTCCACAGTCGTGTGGCAGGTTAGGCCCGCCTGTCGTATGGCTTCAATCGCTGAGGACGAAAACGGATCGGTGGATCGCATGGTGGAAGCAAAAGCGGCGATCGTCACGGGTGGCGCCGGCGGCATCGGCAAGTCGACCGTGCGGCGCCTGCTCGACAGCGGTCACGCGGTGTTCGTGATCGATGCCAACCAGGGCGCGCTCGACGCGCTGACATCGGAGTTCGCCGCTTCCGCCGATCGGCTGGAGGTCTGTCGTGCCAACGTGACCGACGAGCGCGAGGTGATCGAGGCGGTGGAGCGTGCCGATAATCGGTTCGGCGGCGTCTACGCCCTGGTGCACATCGCCGGCGGCGCCGGCCCCAAGCGGGCGCGCGACATCGAGGAGTTCGAGCTCAAGGACTGGACCCACGTCATCGACCTCAACCTGACCAGCGCCTTTCTGGCGGCGCGCGCGGCTGTGCCGTTGATGCGAAAGCAGCGTCGCGGCCGCATCGTTTTGTTTTCCTCGATCATCGCCGATGGCGAGAAGGGGCCCCTCACCACCGTCACCGGCCGGCTGCCGTACGCCACGGCAAAGGCCGCGCTTCTGGGCTTCACCTCGCAGCTCGCCAAGGATCTTGCCGAGTGGGGCGTCACCGTGAACGCGCTGATGCCGGGCCTGATCCTGGGTGAGCAGGGCACGCGTATCCGCGACCGCTTCGACCGGCTGGAACCCGCCGAGCGGGCGGCGCTTCTCGGCGGCTATCCGGCCGGCAAACCCGGCAGCGGCGACGATGTCGCGGCAGTGGTCGAGTTCTTGCTTTCGGAGTCGGCAGGCTTCATCTCGGGCGTCGCCTTGCCGGTCGACGGCGCCTATCGTTAGCGCGAAATCGCATCGCAATCGATCGGTAGGCATCGACGTTGACTTCAAGTCGACGCCTCCTAAGCTCGACGGCGTGGTTGGGGACGAAGGGGAATTGATCATGGCGCTGCACAACAAGAAGGCAACTCGTCGTCAGGTGATGTCGAGTCTTGGTGCTGCCGCGCTCGCCGCTCCGGCCCTTCGATCGGCCCACGCCCAGGCCAAGACCCTGGTGTTCGGCGGCTCTGTTCCGCTTACCGGTGCAGCGGCCGAGACCGGCCTCAACGTCAACAACGGCTACATCACCGCCGTCAGCTACTTCAACGAGGTGCTGGGCGGCGTCGAGATCGCCGGCGAGAAGTACAAGCTCGAGCTGAAGCTGTTCGACGATGCCAGCGACCCGGCCCGCGCCACCACTCTGATCCAGCGCCAGATCGACGAGGGCACCAATTTCTTCCTGGGCTCGTTCGGCTCCAACATCGTGCTGCCGACCGCCGCCATCACCGAGCGCGCCAAGAAGCCGATGGTGCAGACCGGCGGCGGCTCCGACGCGATCTTCACCAAGGGCTTCAAGTACGTCTTCGGCATGTATCCGCGCGCCACGCGGCAGTTCGCCTCGACCGCGGCGCTGTTCAAGACGCTGACGCCGACGCCGCAGACCTACTCGGTGATCTGGACCAACGACGCCTTCTCCAAGACCGCCGGCCAGGGCGTCAAGCTCTCCTGCGATGCCGCGGGCTTCAAGAAGCTCGATGAGTTCGAGCTGCCGGCCAAGCCGACCGACGTGTCGAGCGTGCTGGGTTCGGTGCGCGCCAACACGCCCGACCTGCTGGTCTGCGTCATGCACGACCAGGATTCACTCTTGATCGCGCGCCAGATGGTGGCCAGCAACACCAACGTGAAGGGCCTGTTCCAGGGGCTCGGTCCGCAGCTCGCGTCGTTCCGCGAGGCGCTGGGCAAGTACTCCGAGTACCTGATGTGCTCGACCTACTGGGACGAATCGGTGCCCTACAAGGACAAGTTCTTCGGCGATTCGCGGAAGTTCGTCGAGTACTACAAGAAGAAGTTCACGCGCCCGATCGCCTATCACACGGCGGGCGCCGCGGCCTGCATCGAGACCTACATCCTCGCCATGCAGGCGGCCAAGAGCACCGACCCCGAGGCGGTGCGCGACGCCCTGTCGAAGGCCGACTACGAGACCTTCTACAGCCGCATCAAGTTCACGCCCGAGGGCGACGGCGACGCCATCATCATGGGCAGCATGATCGGCCAGGTGCAGAAGGCCAAGCTCGAGATCGTGTTCCCGCAGGAGGCCTCCTCGGCCAAGGCGCTCTACCCGCAGCCGGCGTGGGACAAGAAGGCGTGACATCCATCGCGTTCCTCCCCTTCGCGGAGTCCGCGAAGGGGAGGTGTCCGCGCAGCGGACGGAGGGGTCAAGAGCCCCAGTCGTTGCGCAAGCCCATGACCCCTCCGTCGCCGTATGACGGCGACACCTCCCCAACTTCGTTGGGGAGGAGAGTGCGTTCATGAGTCTGGTCCTACAGACTCTGGCCGACGGCCTCGTGCTGGGCGGCATCTATGCGCTCGCGGCCGTGGGCTTCTCGCTGATCTTCGGCGTGCTGCACGTCATCAATCTCAGCCACGGCATCCTGGTGCTGCTGGGCGCCTATCTGGCGCTGATCCTGTCAGCCACGCTCCGGATCGACCCATTGCTCACCATGCCGATGGTCATGGCCGTGCTGTTCGTGGTCGGCTACGCCTACCAGCGCCTGCTGATCCAGCGCGCCGTCGACCGCTCGCCGCTCGGCTCCATGCTGCTCACCTTCGGCGTGGCGCTGATGCTGCAGAACACCATGATCTGGGTGTTCTCGCCCGACATGAAGAACATCACGCCGGGCTATGCCTTCGCCTCGTTCAAGCTGGGGCCGATCTCGTTCGACGCGGTACGTGTCAGCTGTCTGTTGGCGAGCCTGGTGCTGCTCTCCTGCCTGGCGGCCTTGCTCAAGTTCTCGCCGCTGGGCCGCGTCATCCGTGCCACCGCCCAGCAGACACTGGCCGCGCGCCTCTGCGGCGTGAACGTGCGCCACGTCTATGCGCTCACCTTCGCCGTGTCGGCCGCCTTTGCCGGCGCCTCGGGCATCGTCATCGGCATCATCCTGCCCTTCTCGCCGGCCGACGAGGGGACGTGGACGCTGAACGCCTTCGTCGTCGTCGTGTTGGGCGGCGTCGGCAGCCCGGCCGGCGCGCTGATCGGCGGCCTGCTGCTTGGCGTGGTGAGCACGCTGACCGCGCAGTACATCGGTCCTTCGTTTCCCAACGTCACCATGTTCCTGCTGCTCGTGCTGCTGCTGCTGGTGCGGCCGCAGGGCCTGCTTGGCAACGCCTTCGCGCCATCTCGATGACTGAAAAGCCCGCCGCCTTCATCGCCGTTGTCGTGGGCTGCGCCATTGTGCTGGCGCTGGCGCCGCTGGTGCTGCCGCCGTTCTATGTGCGCGTCGGCCAGCTCATGCTCTATTCGGCGGGCCTCGCCGTCGCCTGGACGATCCTGGGCGGCTTTGCCGGCTATGCGAGCTTCGGGCACGCCGCCTTCATCGGCGTCGGCGCCTTCGCCGCCGGTCTGGCCGAGGAACGCATGACCGGCCTTCCGCCGGCGTTGCTGCTGCCGGCCGGCATGCTGGTGGGCGGCATTGCCTGCGCCATCCTGTCGGCGGCGGTCGCCTATCCCATCCTGCGGTTGCGCGGCACCTTCTTCGCCATCGCCATGCTGGGCGTCTGCCATGTCTGCGCCGAGCTCAACAACAACATCGATGCGCTGCAGGGCTCGCTCGGTCTCAACTTCCCGGTCATCGCGCCGCCCGCCTGGGATCCGGCGACCTTCTTCTACGAACTCTATCTCGCGGCCGGCGTCGTCGTGTTCCTGATCGCCTGGCAGATCCAGCGCAGCCGCTTCGGCGCCGGCCTCTTGAGCATCCGCGAGGACGAGGACACCGCCCGCATGCTGGGCGTGCCCACCGAGCACTACAAGCGCATCGCCTTCGTGGCCAGCGCCGTGCTGACCGGGCTGCTCGGCGTCATCTATGCCCATTCGCTGGGCTACATCACCACCGATTCGGTCTATCGCGACGACACCAACTTGAGCCTGATCGTCTACTCCCTGTTGGGCGGCATGGGCACGCTGTTCGGCCCGATCATCGGCGCCTTCATGCTGGTCTTCATCACCCAGGTGATCCTGGCGCGCCTGCTCGACTTCCACCTGTTCGCGACCGGCCTGCTGCTGGTGCTGCTGGTGCTGAGTGCGCCGGGCGGCGTGCTGGGCCTGGTGACGAGCTGGAAGCTGCGCCGCCGCGCGGCCGCAACGGTGCCTGCCGAATGAGTGCCGCGCCGATCCTGGGTGTCGAGGCGCTCAGCAAGCGCTTTCGTGGCCTGCAGGCGATCGCCGACGTCTCGTTCACCGTCGAGCCGGGCTCGATCACCAGCGTCATCGGACCCAACGGCGCCGGCAAGTCAACCTTGTTCAACCTGGTGACGGGCTATCTGCCGCCGACGGCAGGGACCGTGCTGTTCAAGGGTCAGCCGATCACCGGCATGGCGACCAATCGCATCGCCGAGCTCGGCATCGCCCGTGCCTTTCAGATCGCCCGCCCGTTCCGTGATCTCAGCGTCGGCGAGAACGTCCGCATCGGCGCCCTGTTCGGCAAGGCTGGCGCGCGCGACGTCGCCGCCACCACCGCGAACGCCCTGCAGCTTGCCGGCATCGCCCATCTTGCCAACGAACCGGCGAGCGTGCTGACGGTGGGCCAGCTGCGCCATCTCGAGGTGGCGCGCGCCATCGCCACGCGCGCCGATCTCTTGCTGGCCGACGAGCCCTGCGCCGGTTTGAACCCGACGGAGACAGCAGCCATGATCGAGGTCCTGCGTCGCGTGCGTTCGAGCGGCGTCACCGTGGTGCTTGTCGAGCACGACATGCCCTCGGTGATGGAAGTCTCCGACCGAGTGCTGGTCCTCGAGTCCGGCCGCCTGATCGCCGACGGCACTCCAGCAGAGGTGTCGCAGAACCACCAGGTGATCGCGGCCTATCTCGGGACGCCGGACTGACAATGAAACGGCGCGCCTTCATCGCACTGGCAAGCGTCGCGGCGCCGGTGGTGGCGCGAGCGCAGAAGGCGCCGCCGACTGTTGGCTTCATGTACAGCGGCGCCGCCGGTTCGCCAGCCGCCACGCGGGTGATCGGCCTGATCAAGCAAGGCCTGACCGAGAACGGCCTGACCGAAGGCCGCGATTACCGGCTCGAGATCCGCTTCGCCGATGGCGACTATCAACGGTTTCCAGCGATGGCCCGCGAGCTTGCGCAGGCCGGCGCCCGTGTGATCCTGGCCAGCACCGTTCCATCGGTTCGGGCGGCGCAGGCCCTCGATCCGCCGGTGCCGGTCGTGATCACTCTCGTGCTCGATCCCTTGGGCAACGGCCTGATCGACAGCCTCGCTCGTCCCGGCCGCAATACCACCGGCGTGGCGCTCCTGAATGCGGACCTGTCGCTGAAGCTGCTCGAGCTCCAGCGCACGGTGCTGCCGAAGGCCCAGGTCGTAGCCGCCTTGTACAATCCAGCCTCGCCCGCGAACGCCGTGGCGCTTGGCAAGCTGCAATCCCAGGCGGGCACTCTGGGACTCACCGTATTGCCTGCTGCTTTGAAATCGCCGGACGAGCTCGACAGCGTGTTCTCGATGTTGGCGGAGCGCACGCCCGACACGCTTCAGATCGTCCAGGATGCCGGCACGCTCGACATGGCCGGCCGCATAACCGCGCTGGCCCTGAAGCACAGGCTTCCGACATTTGCGGAAACGAGCCTGATTCCCAGGAACGGTGGCTTGCTGAGCTATGGCCCGCAGACCCAGGCCCTGTTGTTGAGGACGGGCTACTACGTCGCACGGATCCTCGGTGGCACAAAGCCGGCGGACCTGCCGGTGGAGCAACCGAGCCTCTTCGAGTTGGTCATCAATCTCCGGACGGCAAAGGTCCTCGGTCTGGACATTCCGCCGACGCTTCTTGCCCAGGCCGACACGGTGATCGAATAGCGACGCTTGCGGGGGTCAGCGACCCAGAAACGCCTTCTGCACGTAGGCGTCGGCCAGAAGCTCCTGGCCGGTGCCGGACAGCACGACCGAACCCTTTTCCAGCACGTAGCCGCGATGGGCGATGCGCAGCGACTGGTGCAGGTTCTGCTCGACCAGCAGCACGCCGATGCCGCTCTTGTTCACCGCCTCGATCAGCTTGAAGACCTCCTGCACGACGATGGGCATCAGTCCGAGCGACGGCTCGTCGAGGATGATCAATCGCGGCTCGGCCATCAGTCCGCGGGCGATGGCCAGCATCTGCTGCTCGCCGCCGCTCATCGAACCTGCGAGCTGGCCGCGCCGCTCGGCGAGGCGCGGGAAGAGGGCGAAGGCCTTGTCGACCAGGGCCGCGATCTCGCCGCGCTGCTTGATGTGAGCGCCGAGCTGCAGGTTCTCCATCACTGTCATCTGCGGGAACACCAGCCGGCCCTCGGGCACCAGCGTGATGCCGCGGCGCACGACGACGTGACTGGGCGAGCCGGTCAGGACTTCGCCGGCGAAGCGGATGTCGCCCTTCTGCGGCGCCAGCACGCCCGCGATCATGCGCACGGTGGTCGACTTGCCGGCGCCGTTGGCGCCCAGCAGCGCCACGATCTCGCCGGGCTCGACCGACAGCGACACATCTCGCACGGCCGCCGCGCCGTCGTAGGCGAAGGCGAGGCCGGAGACGTCGAGCAGGCTCTGGCTCATGCCACCGGCTCGGGCTGCTGGCGGTAGGCGTAGTTCTTGTCCAGCCGCTCCAGCAGATAGTCGCCGTAGCGCACCGGCGGCCACTTGGCCGGATGGCCGTGGTCGTGACAGGTCGGCAGCACCTCGACGGTGCTGTCCATCGACATGTCGAAGAAGTAGGGGCAGGAGTAGCGGTCTCTGCCCGACAGGTTCTTCACGCGATGCGGCGTCGACTGCCAGCGCCCGTTGGTCCAGCGCGACAGCATGTCGGCGACATTGACCACCCAGGTGCCGGGGATGGGCGGCGCGGCAAGCCACGTGCCGTCGCTGCGCCGCGCTTCCAGACCGCCGCTGGTGTCCTGGCAGAGGATGGTGATGAAGCCGTAGTCGGTGTGCGGCGCGGAGCCGAAGGCATCGTCGGCCGCATCCGCGGGCTGTGGCGGATAATGCAGCAGCCGCAGGAAGGTCGTCGGCTGCTGGAAGAACGGCAGGAACCAGTCGCGCGGCAGGTCGAGCGCCAGCGCCAGCGGCCGCAGCAGGCGCAGGCAGAAGGCGTGCATGGCCTTTTCGTACGCCGTGACCGCGTCGCGGAACCCCGGCAGCTCGGGCCACAGGTTGGGCCCATCGAGCGGGCGGCCGTAGCGCGAATCGTCCGGCGTCACCTCGTGCATCAGCATGAATGATTCCGAATCGTTCGGCTTGGTCACCTTGGCGACCGACGAGGTCTGGATGATCGAGGTCTTGGGCGCCATGTAGCCGCGATGGAAGCGGTTCATGGCGATCGCGTCCTTGGCCGTGCGCGGCTGGGCGTGGAACCGCCGGGAGGCGGCGAACACGCCCTCGACCAGGGCCGGGGCGACGCCGATCTCGCTGAAATAGCAGAAGCCGATGTCCGAGAAGGCCTGGTCGAGCTCTCGCGCCAAAACATCGTCGCTGCGGCCCTCGAAGGCGATGACCGGCGGGGTCTCGCGGCGGCCCATCAGTTCGTGCTCCTTCCCTAGTTGCGGTGCCCACCATAGCGGATCGAAAGCCCCACGCCATGACGGCTTATCGCAGGACGGGATGGCATAGGACTTGCGTCGATCCTAGACTGGCCGCATCCCATATCGGAGATCGACGCGTGTCCTCAACGCAGTCAAAACGGATGATCCATCTCGGCGCCTTCGTGCACGAGACTGGCCAGCACGTTGCCGCCTGGCGGCATCCACAGGCCCACACGCAATCGGGCACAAGTTTCGCCGAGATGCTCGAGACGGCTCAGCTTGCCGAGCGCGGCAAGTTCGACCTGCTGTTCCTTGCCGACAGCGCGGCCGTGAACCTGATCGGTAGCGCCGACGCGCGCCGACGCATGGGCAAGGTCGTGAAGTTCGAGCCCATGACCATCCTGTCGGCGCTGGCGGCGGTGACGAAGAATCTCGGGCTCGTGGCGACATCGACGACCACCTACAACGAGCCTTATACGCTGGCCCGTCAGTTCGCCTCGCTCGACCAGATCAGCGGCGGCCGCTCCGGCTGGAACCTCGTCACCTCGAACAATGAGCAGGACGCGCTGAACTACAGCCGCGACGAGCATCTCAGCCACGCCGACCGCTACGAGCGCGCCATCGAGTTCGCCGACGTGGTCACCGGCTTGTGGGACAGCTGGGACGAAGACGCCTTCATCCGCGACAAGGAATCGGGTGTGGCGTTCGATCTCGCCAAGATGCACGTGCTGAACCACAAGGGTAAGCACTTCCAGGTGCGCGGGCCGCTCAACGTCGCCTGCTCACCGCAAGGTCGCCCGGTGCTGGTCCAGGCCGGCGCTTCGGGCACCGGCCGCGACGTCGCGGCGCGCCTTGCCGAGCTCGTCTTCACGGCGGCCACGACCTTCGAGCAGGCCAAGGAGTTCTACGCCGACGTACGCGCGCGCGTGCCGCGCTTCGGCCGCAGCCAGGACCAGGTCCTGGTGATGCCGGGCTTCTATCCCGTCGTGGCGGTGACGGCGTCGGAGGCGCAGGAGAAATACGACTACCTGCAATCGCTGATCCAGAAGCCGGTCGGCATCTCGATCCTCGAGCACACGATCGGCGTGCACGACCTCGACAAGATCCCGCTCGACGGACCGGTGCCGGAGATGGCCGACACCAATGGGCCGCTCAGCCGCCAGCGCCTGCTGCTCGAGCAGGCGCGGCGCGACAAGCTCACCTTCTGGGAGCTGTGCCTCGCCAATGCCGGCCCGCGCGGCCACGCGCTGTCGATCGGCACGCCCACGCAAGTGGCCGACGAGATGGAGCACTGGTTCAAGGACGGTGCCGCCGACGGCTTCAACGTCATGCCGGCCTGGCTACCCGGATCGCTCAAGGATTTCGTCGACCTCGTCATCCCCGAGCTGCAGCGGCGCGGCCTATTCCGCACGGAATACGAGGCCACGACCTTGCGCGCCAATCTCGGCCTGCCCAAGCCGATCAACCGTCATCATCTTGCCCGCATGAGGGGAGCCGCCCAATGAGCAACAAGACCGGTCGTGGTCCTATCCTCCGCCGCCGCCAGGTCGGCGGGCTCGCGATGGGGGCGCTCGCCGCCGGCACGCTGCCCGGGATCGCTGCGGCCGCCGATGCCTCGACCTTCCTCAACGGCAACGCGCTGCCAGGCAACCTCGATCCGCATCAGGTCTACGACGTCCCCATGCAGGGGCTGATGCTGAACGCCTACGACAATCTCTATCGTTACCAGAACGACCCGCCGCAGATCGTGCCATGGCTGGCCGAGAGCCACACCGTTACCGAGGACGGTCTGACCTGGGAATTCAAGTTGCGGCCCAACATCAAGTTCCACGACGGCAGCGCCATGACAGCCGACGACGTGGTCTATTCCTTCCGCCGCGTGCTGGCGCTGGCGCTGGCACCGTCGAGCGCTTTCCTCAAGATCCTGAAGCCAGAGAACGTCACGGCCGCCGATCCGCTGACGGTGCGCTTCAAGCTCGAGACCTCCTATGCACCGTTCTTCGCGGCGATCCCGTCGATCAGCATCGTCAATCCGCGGGTCATCAAGCCCAACGAGAAGGATGGCGACTGGGGCAAGGCCTGGCTCGCCTCGAACGGCGCGGGCTCGGGCGCCTACAAGATCATCCCGGCGGGCTACCGGCCGCTGGAATATCTCGACATGGAGATCTTCGACGACCACTTCCTCGGCTGGAAGGACAATCCCAAGCCGATCAAGAAGGTGGCTTTCCGGCCGACCAAGGAGACCTCGACCCGCATCCTGGCGCTGCTGAACGGCACGCTCGACTGCACCGACACCAACCTGCCGGCCGATCAGGTGGCCGAGATCGAGAAGTCGAAGATCGCCTATGTCCAGAAGGACGTGGTGATGCGGACCTTCGTCATCCGCATGAACAATACCAAGCCGCCGTTCGACAACATCAACGCGCGCAAGGCCTTTGCCCACGCCTTCAACTACATGGGCTTCATCAACGACATCCTGGGTGGCTACGCCACACGCGATCCCTATCCCATGCCCGACAACCTCTGGGGCATCCCCAAAGATGCCAAGGGCTATGACTACGATCTCAAGAAGGCCAAGGAGTACGTTGCCAAGGCGATCGCCGAAGGCGCGCCGATGAAGCGCCAGTTCGAGCTGCACGTGCAGTCGGAGAACGAGCAGAGCGTGCAGGGCGCCCAGGTCTTCCAGAGCGACCTGGCGCAGATCGGCATCAACCTCAAGGTCGTGGGCAACATCTGGTCGAACCTGACGACCCAGGCGTCCAAGCCCGACACCACGCCCGATCTGTGGGTGCATTGGGTGTCGACCTACTTCGTCGATCCCGAGAACTGGGTCGGCCAGATGTACGAAAGCCAGTTCCACGGCACCTGGAAAGCCTCGGCCTACTACAAGAACCCCGAGGTCGATGCGCTGCTGCGCAAGGCGCGCGCCGAGGTCAAGCAGGAGGTGCGGGCGCCGCTCTATGAGGAGGCCATCCGCAAGATCATGGCAGACAGCCCCGACATCTGGATCTACAACTCCATGCAGCTGCAGGGCCTGAACAAGCGGCTGAAGGGTCGTCGCTTCTGCACCGTCGGCCAGGGTTCTGAAGTGCGCTGGATGACGCTCGAAAGCTGACATGCTGCGCTTCGTCCTGCGACGCAGCGCACTTGTCCTGCCTTCGCTTCTGGGGCTGCTGGTCGTCACGTTCCTGCTGATCCATGCGGTGCCGTCGGATCCGGCCGTCGCCATGGCGGGCGAATCGGCGACGCCGGAGCAGATCGAGCGCCTGCGTAAGCAGTATGGACTCGACCTGCCGATCTGGCAGCAGTTCGGCATCTACCTCGAGAAGGTGGCGCGGCTCGATTTCGGTGAAAGCGCCTTCTCCAAGCGGCCGGTGACGGTCGACATCATCCAGCGCCTGCCGGCGACGCTCACCCTGATCTTCTTCTCGCTGGCGATCTCGGTCCTGGTGGGGGTCCCGCTGGGAGTCGTGGCGGCGCTCAACCATAACAGCTGGCCAGATTACCTGTTGCGCGTCTTCTCGGTGCTGGGCATCGCCGTGGCGGCCTTCTGGTTCGCGATCATGCTGCAGCTCTTGTTCGCCATGGACCTGAAGTGGCTGCCATTGCGTGGCGAGCTCGCGGCGACCATGGCGCGGCCCGAGCGCGTCACGGGCTTCCTGCTGATCGACAGCCTGATCGCTGGCCGCTGGGACACGTTCTTCGATGCGCTGCGCCACCTGGTGCTGCCTGCGGTGACGCTGTCGCTGGGCGGGCTAGCCACCATCGTGCGCTTCACGCGGGCCGGCGTGCTCGACACGCTGCAGCAGGACTTCGTGTTCTACGAGCGCGCCATGGGCTACCGCTGGCTGCGGCTGGTCTGGCTGTTCGTGCTGCGCAACTCGGTCACCGCGACGGTGACCCAGATCGGCCTGTTGTTCGGCGGCCTGATCGCGGGCGGCGTCGTGGTCGAGGCGATCTTCGACTGGCCGGGCATCGGCAGCTACACGGTGCAGGCGATCCTGACTGGCGACCGCCAGGTGATGCTGGCCGTGACCTTGCTGGTGGGCGTGATCTATGCCGTCGTCAACATCCTGGTCGACCTGGTGCACGGCCTGCTCGATCCGCGCCTAATGGAAGGCGGATGAGGGCCATTCTCGTCAAGCTGGCGCGTGACGTTCCGGCAATGCTGGGCCTCGCCATCGTCGTCTTCGTCCTGCTGCTGGCGGTGTTCGGTCCCTGGCTGGCGCCCTATCCGGAGGATGCCTCGGCTTCGCACCTGCTGCGCCGCCTGAAGCCGCCCAGCGCCGAATATCCGTTCGGCACCGACAATCTCGGACGCGACATCTTCTCGCGCGTGATCCTGGGCGCGCGCGGCGCACTCGGTATTGCGCTCGCCGTGGTGACGACGGCGATGCTGATCGGCGTGCCGCTCGGCCTGATCGCGGGCTATCGCGGCGGTTGGCTCAGCGAGACCATCATGCGCGTCACCGACGTGGTGCTGGCGATCCCGCAGCTGATCCTGGCGCTGGCGCTGGCGCAGCTGATGTCGCCGTCGCTGGAAAGCGCCATGCTGGCGCTGTCGCTGACCTATTGGCCATTCTTCACCCGCATCGTCTATGGCGAGACGCGACGCATCACGTCGTCGCTGTTCGTCGACGCCCTGCGCGGCGTCGGCGCCGGCACCGCGCGCATCGTGTTCCTGCACATCCTGCCCAATTCGCTGTCGCCCGTGATCGTGCGCGCCACTATCGGGCTCGGCTTCACCATCCTGGTCGCCGCGGTCCTCGGCTTCCTGGGCATGGGCGCGACGCCGCCCGCGCCCGACTGGGGCCTCGCCATCGCCGAGAGCCGGGTCTACCTGCCGCGCGCCTGGTGGTATGTCACGTTCCCCGGGCTCGCCATCCTGCTCACGGTGATGGGCTTCAACCTCCTGGGCGACGGCCTGCGCGACATCGTCGATCCCCGCATCCGGCGGTCCAGGTGAGGCATCGGCGATGATCCCGCTGCTCGATGTCCGCGGGCTCAAGGTCTCGATCAAGACCGACGAGGGCCTGGCCAACGTGCTCGACGACGTCAGCGTGACCCTGGACAAGGGCCGCATCCTGGGCGTCGTGGGCGAATCGGGCTGCGGCAAGTCCACGCTGATCCGCGCCATCATGGGTATCCTGCCGCGCGGCGCGTCGGTCGATCGCGGCGAGATCTGGTTCGAGGGCGAGAACCTGCTCGCCTTCTCCGAGGACGAGCTCAATCGCACGGTGCGGTCGAGCCGCATCGGCTTCATCCCGCAGGACCCGTTGCTCGCCCTCAATCCAGTGTTCAAGGTCGGTACCCAGCTCCTCGAAGTCATGCGCTGGCACGCGCCGGATGACGGCACCCGCGGGGCCGAGCGCCGGCGGCGGCACGTGGCGCGACTGGTCGACCTGTTGCGCCGCATGCAGGTGCCCGATCCCGACGGCGCGCTCGAGCGCTATCCGCATCAGTTCTCGGGCGGCCAGCGCCAGCGCCTGCTGATCGCCGCGGCCCTGGCTTGCGCGCCCAGGCTGGTCATTGCCGACGAGCCGACCACGGCGCTCGACGTCACGACCCAACACCAGATCCTGCTCTTGCTGCGCGAGCTGGTGGAGGAATTCGGCATCTCGCTCCTGTTCGTGACCCACGATTTCGGGGTCGTCGCCGAGCTCTGCGACGATCTCTGTGTCATCTATGCCGGCCAGACGGTGGAAGCGGGCAGGGTGGGCTCGATCCTGGAAGCGCCGTCGCATCCCTACACGCGTGCGCTGCTCGCCTGCCACCCCGATCGCGCGACGTCGTTCGTCGGCATTCCGGGTATGGTGCCCTCGCCATTGTCGCGGCCGGCGGGCTGCCTGTTCGCGCCGCGCTGCCGCGACGTGCGTCCGGCCTGCCGCGAGGCGCCGCCGCCGCAGGGCCGCTCGACATCGGGCGCCGAAGTGCGCTGCGTGCAATTCGCATGACGCCGCTGCTCAGCGTTCGCGACGTCTCGGTGCTGCTGGGCGGCCGCGCGGGGTTCCTGCGCAAGACCGTGCCGCCGGTGCGCGCCGTCACCGATGTCAGCCTCGACCTGCGCGAAGGCGAGATCCTGTCGCTGGTGGGCGAATCGGGCTGCGGCAAGACCACGCTCGGCCGCACCATCGTCGGCCTGCAGCGTGAGACCGCGGGCGAGATCCTGCTCGACGGCGCGCGCGTCGATGGCCTGCCGGTCGAAGCCGCGCGTCGCGCCCGCAAGGCCGTTCAATACGTCCACCAGGATGCCGGCGCCGCCCTCGATCCGTGGTGGAGCATCGGCCGCACCCTGGCGGAGGGCCTGCTGATCCACGGCGTGCGCAATGCCGGCGAGCGGCGCGACCGCGTCGCCGAGATGCTGTCGGCCGTCGGCCTCGATCCCGCCTCGGGCCGGCGCTATCCCCACGAATTCTCCGGCGGCCAGCTGCGCCGCGTAGCGCTGGCCCGCATCCTTCTCCTGAAGCCGCGCGTGCTGGTGCTCGATGAGCCGACCTCGGGCCTCGACATGTCCGTGCAGGCGACAGTGCTCAATTTACTGCTGGAGTTGCGGGAACGATTCTCCCTCACCTATCTGTTTATTTCCCACGACCTGTCCGTCGTCGAGCGCCTCTCCGATCGCGTCGCCATCATGTATCTCGGCCGCATCGTCGAAACGGCGCCCGCCCGGGCGCTTTTCACACAACCGACGCACCCTTATACGCGGATCCTGTTGGCCGCCGCGCCGCGCCTGAACGGCCGCCGCGCCGACGACCACGTCATGGTGCGCGGCGATCCGCCGAGCGCTGCCGTCATCCACGCCGGCTGTGCCTTCGCGGACCGTTGCCCCATGGTCGAGCCGGTCTGCCGCGGCGAGGTGCCGAGGCTCGAGAGCACCGCGCCTGCCCACGACGTTGCCTGCCACATGGCCACCTTGGCGCCCGTGGGTGCACTGCGGCGCGCGTCCTAGTCCAGATTCGCCCCGATTTTCCTCTGCATTCCTCGTGGCATGGGAGTTGCTGCTCTGCAGCAACAACACAGCAACCGCGTACGAGGTGCACGATGGAGATCGGCGTCTTCATTCCCATCGGGAACAATGGCTGGCTGATCTCGTCGACCTCGCCGCAATACACGCCGAGCTTCGATCTCAATCGTGAAGTGGTGCTGCGCGCCGAGAAGTACGGCTTCGACTTCGCCTTGTCGATGATCAAGCTGCGCGGCTTCGGCGGCAAGTCGCGCTACTGGGACGACAATCTCGAATCCTTCACCCTGATGGCGGGCCTGGCCTCGATCACCAGCCGCATCGAGCTCTACGCCACCGTCGCGGTGCTCACCATGCCGCCCCCGCTCACCGCGCGCATGGCCATGACCATCGATTCGATCAGCCACGGCCGCTTCGGCGTGAACCTGGTCACCGGCTGGCAGAAGGCCGAATACGACCAGATGGGCATCTGGCCGGGCGACGATCATTTCAAGCACCGCTACGAGCTGTTGGACGAATACGCCACGGTGATGTCGGAGCTGTGGACCAAGGGCCAGTCGGATCTCAAGGGCAGCTACTACACCATGAACGACTGCCGGCTGGGACCGCTGCCGTCGCGGCCGATCCCGATGATCTGCGCCGGCACAAGCGACGCCGGCATGAAGTTCGCGGCGAAACACTGCGCCTACAATTTCTGCAGCGGCAACGGCGAGATGAACAATCCGCGCGACTGCGCCGATTCGGTGGCGCGGCTCCGGGCCTGCACCACGGAAGCCGGCACCAACACCAAGGCGCTCGCTCTCACCTTGATCATCGCCGACGAGACCGACGAGGCGGCGATGGCCAAATGGGAGCACTACAAGGCCGGCACCGACCTCGATGCCCTGGCCTGGAGCCGCGCCCAGGCCGGCGCCGACAAGCATGCCGCCGACAATTCCACGGCCGGCCGCATTCGCCGCCGCGAGCCCTTGCCCAACAGCGGCTCGCGCCTGATCGGCTCCTACGCCACGGTGGCGCGCCTGCTCGACGAGATGGCGGAAATCGAAGGGCTGGCCGGCGTCATGCTGACCTTCGACGACTTCGTGATCGGCGTCGAGCAATTCGGCCAGCGCATCCAGCCCCTGATGAAGAGCCGCGCCAAACTTCTAGCTAAGGCGGCCTGACGATGGACAGCCTCGCCGCTCCCCTGGAGGTGATGGCGAGGCCGCAGCTCGATCTCGAGCTGCGCGGCATCCGCAAGCGCTACGGCGACTTCACCGCGGTCGACGGCGTCTCGCTCCAGGTCGCCAAGGGCCAGTTCGTCTGCCTGCTGGGGCCGTCGGGCTGCGGCAAGACCACGACCTTGCGCTGCGTGGCCGGGCTCGAGGAGCCCGACGACGGTGGCATTCTGATCGGTGGCAAGGAGGTCACCAAGGATCCGCCGTGGCAGCGCGACATCGCCATGATGTTCCAGGACTTCGCGCTGTTCCCGCACATGACCGTGGCCAAGCAGGTCGGCTTCGGTCTGGAAATGCTGAAGAAGCCCAAGGCCGAGATCGCGAGACGCGTGCAGGAGGTGCTGAAGGCCTTCGAGATTTCGGCGCTCGCCGATCGCAAGCCCGCGAGCCTGTCGGGCGGCCAGCGGCAGCGCGTGGCATTGGCGCGGGCGATGATCACCGAGCCGCGCATCCTGCTGCTCGACGAGCCGATCGGCGCCCTCGACTATTCCCTGCGCGAGACGGTGATGCTGGAGCTGAAGATGCTGCAGCAGCGCACCGGCATCTCCTTCATCTGGGTGACGCACGACCAGAACGAGGCGTTCTCGCTGGGCGACCTGGTCGTCGTGATGAACCACGCCAGGATTGAGCAGCAGGGCACGGCCGAGGAGATCCTGCAGCGGCCGGCAACCGCGTTCGTGGCGAGCTTCGTGCAGGGCAACAACGTTTTCCGCGGCCGTATCTCGGGCCTGTCGCCCGACGTGCTGATCATCGAGACCGCGGCCGGCCGCTTCTGCGCCCCGCGTCCGTCATTTGGCGGTCCGATGATGGGCGACGAGGTTTCCTTCTCGGTGCGTGCCGAGCAGCTCACCGACCAGCTGACCGAGCGCCACGCCAACCGCCTGTCGGCGCGCTGTACGGCCGTGGAGTATTTCGGCGCGGTGCGCCGGCATGTCCTCGAGCGGTGCGATGGCGAAGTGTTGAAGTACGACCAGTTCGGCGCCCATGCCGCCCGCATCGTGCCGGGCCAGACCGTGCAGCTCGGCTGGGCGTTGGAGGAGACGGTGCTGCATCGAGGGACGGCGGCATGAGCACCATCCGCGTCCGCTCGCCCGCCAGCTACTGGCTCGCGGTGCCGGCGGCGGCATGGATGCTGGGCGTCGTCGTGGTGCCGATCGTGCTGCTGGTCTGGGTGTCGTTCTGGGGTGGCCGCACCTTCTCGCCGGCGAGCCCGCTCACCTTCGACAACTACGCGCGCTTCTTCGCCAACCAGACCTACATCAAGCTCGCCGGCACGACGGTGCTGCACACCTTGACGCTGATGGCCGTCACCGGCGTGCTGGGCTACTGCATCGCCTACTTCCTGGTGATGAAGGTCAAAAGTCCGGGCTGGCGGCTGGCGCTGTTCATGGCCTTCATCATCCCGTTCTGGACCTCGACCCTGATCCGCGCCATCGCCTGGGTTCCGTTCCTGGGGGTGAACGGCGTGATCAACCAGCTGCTGATCTTCACCGGCGCCACGCGCTCGCCGATCGAGGCGTTCCTCTATTCCCACACCGGCATCACCATGGCGCAGGTGTCGCTCTACACCATGATGGCGGCGGGGCCGGTGGTCTACATGCTGAACAGCGTGGCGCCCCAGCTGCGCGAGGCGGCGATGACGCTCAAGGCCACGCCCTTCACCGTGTTCCGCCGCATCACCTTTCCGCTCACCCTGCCGGGCATCGTGATCGGCCAGGTGCTGGTGTTCCTGAACGTGATGTCCGATTTCGCCACCGTGGCCACGATCGGCGGCAACAAGCACGCGCTGCTCTCCAATCTGGTGCTGCTGTTCTACGAAAGCTCGCAGATCCGCGCCGCCTCGGTGGTGGCCGTCCTGCTGATGATCTGCATGCTGGTCGGCGTCGTGATCGCGCTGCGCGTCGTCGACGTGCGCCGCCTGGGGGTCGAGCGATGACCGGCTGGCCGAGAATCGGCTTGAAAGGCCGCTCAAGCCTGACCGGCTGGGTGCTCGGCACCCTGACGATCGTCTTCCTGGCCTATCAATGGCTCCCGATATTCACCCTCGGCCTTTTGTCCTTCAGCGGCCCGACCGGCGGCACGACCTTCCCGATGAACGGCACGTCGCTGCACTGGTACGAGGAGCTGTGGCGCGCTTCGGTCATGAACGACTTCAAGCCGCCCCTGATGCGCTCGGTGCTGCTGGCGCTCGCCTGCTCGGCCACCACCATCGTGCTGTCGGTCATGGCGGCGCAGGCCATGCGCGGCCAGTTCCGCGGCAACGGCTGGTTTTTCTACCTGATGCTGCTCGGCATCATGGCGCCCGGCATCCTGGTGGGCTTCGGCTTCGCCATCCTGATGCGCCTGATGGGTGTCGAACTCTCGTGGGACAGCACGACTTTCCTGGTGCAGGTATCGTGGACCCTGCCGTTCGGCTTCCTGACCATGCTCGCCGTGTTCAACCGCTTCGACAAGCGCGTCGAGGAGGCGGCCCTTACCCTTGGCGCCTCGCGCGTCGCCACCTTCCGCCGCATCACCCTGCCGCTGGTGCTGCCGGGTGTCATCGGCGCGGGCCTGTTCGGCTTCTCGCTGAGCTACGACGAATACGCCCGCTCGATGTTCACGACCGGGCCGGACGCCACGCTGCCGCTTGCCGTCATGGCCCAGCTCGACCGTCAGCTGACGCCCGAGATCTACGCCGTCGGCACCACGACGACCCTCTTTTCCCTGATCGCCGTCACGCTCTGCACGTTGGGGTTCTGGGCGATGCGGCGGTCGACAACGCTCAGAAGAACATGACGGAGGCCTCATCATGCTGATCAAACGGCGTACCCTGCTGGCGGCTGCCGGCGCCTCGACCTTGGCGGCACCGGCAATCGCCCCTGCTTACGCACAAGCCAAGCAGCTCCAGCTCGCCGGCGCGAGCTACGACATGCGCGAGGCGATCCTGGGTGAGTTCCAGAAGCGCACCAGCATCACGCCGCGCCCGTTCGTGAACCCGTCGACCCAGGTCCGCATCGATCGCCTGCGCACGGCGCCGGTCGATGTCGTGCTGACCGACGCCCCGTTCGCCGCCTACGCCAACAGCGAGAAGCTCCTGCAGCCGATCGACATCTCGAAGCTGCCCAACTGGTCCAAGCTGCATCCGCTGCTGAAGGACGGCCGCGCCACGCCGACGGCGCCGCTCGGCTTCGGCGCCAATCCCGGCCGCATGATGTATCTCGACGAGGCGCGCACCAAGGTCTCGTTCGCGCCGATGTTCTTCCAGATGGATTCGATCGGCTACAACGCCTCGAAGATCCCCGCCGTGAACAATGAGCTGTCGTGGGGTGAGCTGTTCAATCCCAAATGGCGCGGCAAGGTCGCCATGTTCGGCATCGACTGGCTTGGCATGTTGAATGCCGCCATGGGCATGCGGGCGCTCGGCCTCTTGAACCCGGTCGACATCAGCAGCATGAGCGAGAAGGAGGTCGACACTGTGGTCGCCTTCCTCAAGGAGAAGAAGAAGGAGGGCCATTTCCGCGCCATGTGGAAGGCCTATGGCGAGCTGGTGAACCTGATGGCCTCGGAGGAGGTCTGGATCGCCGATGCCTGGTGGCCGGTGGTGGTCGAGGTCGCGAGCAAGGGCATTCCCGTGCACTACGCCGTCGCCAAGGAAGGCTACCGGGCCTGGTGCAATGGCTACGCCATCTCGGCCGCCAGCAAGAACCTCGACGCCTGTTACGAATGGCTGAACTATTGGATGGAAGGCTATCCCGGCGCCCGCCAGTCGGAGATCGGCTACTTCTCGACGGTCGACAACTACGAGAAGTATCTCGATCCCAAGCTGGTGAAGGAGGTCTATGGCGGCGAGGGCCGCGACGGTGGCTCGCTTGCCGACCGCGCCCAGCGCGTCTTCGTCTGGAACACACGGCCCAAGAACCTCGAGTACTACACCGAGAAGTGGAACGAGTTCCTGGCGGCTTAGGTCTTGCCGGACCGCGGGCCTCCAACGTCGCGGTAAACCGCGACGCCCCCCGCTCATTGCCGGGAGCGCGGCACTCCAGTGCCGCTCATTTGATGCTGAAACAGTACATGATGCGCCACTGGAGTGGCGCGCTCCCGGCAAAGACCATGAGCATGAGCGGGTGCGTCGGTTTACCGCGACGTTGGAGGCCCGCGGTCCGGCAAGAGACTAGCACGTAAGCAAAATCGCACCCGACGGATGGACCTCGGCTGACCATCCGGGCCGCACCAATGTCGTGGCGTCGAGCTGGGTGACGACGGCGGGACCCTCGAAGCGGTCGCCGGCGCCGAGCAGGGCCCGGTCGTACATCGGCACCTGGGTCTCGCCGGTCGCAAAGTGGACCAGCGCGCGACCCTGCGACCGGGCACCCGAGCCCGCTGCGAGAGCGGAACGCGGCGGCGCCGGCATCCGGCCGGTTGCCTCGACGCGCAGGGTCACCAGCTCGATCGGCGTGTCGAGAACGAAGCCATAGAGGGAGCGATGGGCCTCGGCGAACGCCGCTTCGATGCCCTCGACACTGTCGACCCAGCCGACCGCGAGCTCGCCGCCCTGGCCGTGGTAGCGCATCAGGGCAATGCGCGACTGGTGACGGTCGGCCGGCGCCACGCGCTCCCGGACGAGCCAGTCGTCGGCCTGTTGCGCAAGCTCGGCGTAGATCTGCCGCGAGACATCGAGGTCGACCTTGCCGGTGCGCGGCAGGGTGCGGCTGAAGTCGGCCTTGAGGTCGGCGGCCAGAAGCCCGTCGGCGCACAGCACCCCGGGCGCGGTCGGCACCAGCACGCGACGGATGCCCAGAAGCTCGGCGAGGGCGCAGCCGTGCAATGGGCCGGCGCCGCCGAACGGCACCAGCGTGAAATCCCGCGGGTCGTGGCCGCGCTCGACTGAGACGATGCGCAGCGCCCCCATCATGTTGTTGTCGAGGATGGCGAGCATGCCGCGTGCCGCCTCCTCGCGCGTGAGGCCGAGCGGGCGGGCGACACGGCTTTCGATCGCGCGCCCTGCCGCCGTGACATCGAGCGCCATGCGCCCGCCCAGCAGTTTGGCCGGCAGATGACCCAGCACGACATGGGCGTCGGTCACCGTCGCCTCCGTGCCGCCGCGGCCATAGGCGGCCGGGCCGGGATCGGCGCCGGCGCTTCGCGGCCCCACGGTCAGCGTTCCGTCGTCGACCTTGGCGATCGAGCCACCGCCCGCGCCGATGGTCACCATGTCGACCATCGGCAATGGCAGGGGCCAGTCGCCGACATGGCCGCTCTGGGTGAGGGCGATGCGGCCGTCCTTGATCAGGCAGATGTCGGCCGAGGTGCCGCCGATGTCGACGGTGATGATGTCCTTGATGCCGCAGGCGTCGGCGACGTCGCGCGCCCCCACCACGCCGGCCGCCGGACCCGACAGCGCCGTCAGCGCCGGTGCGCGGCGGATGGTGGCGCCGCCCGCGACGCCGCCGTTGGACTGCATGTAGAGCAGCGGGGCGGCGACCTTCTCGTCGGCCAGGCGATCCTCGAGCCGCGACACGTAGGTCGCCACGCCCGGCATCACCAGGGCGTTCAACACCGTCGCCAGCGAACGCTCGTACTCCCGCACGACCGGCAGGACGTCCGACGAGGCCGTCACCGCGACGCCAGGCAGCGCCGCGCGTAAAAGCTCGGCAACGCGCCGCTCGTGCATGGGGTTGGCGAAGGAATGCAGCAGGCAGACGGCCACCGCCTCGACCTTCTGGGCGCGACAGGCCTCCGCGGCAGCGCGAACGCTCGCCTCGTCGAGCGCCTCGATCACGGCGCCGCCGGCGCCGATGCGCTCGTGTACCTCGAACACCCGCGATGCCGGCACGGGGCGCGGCGGCTTCACCCAGGCGAGGTAGTTGGCGCGCCGCGGGATGTCCTGGCGGCCGATCGCCAGCACATGGCGGAAGCCCGCCGTCGTGACCAGGGCGGTGCGTGCGCCCTTGTCCTCCAGGATCATGTTGGTGGCGACCGTCGTGCCGTGCAGCACGCGACCCAGCGTCGGCGCCGCGCGGCCGGCATCGTCGAGGGCCAGCCGCACGCCAGCCAGGAAGGCCTGGCTGGGATCGGCCGGGACGCTCGGCGTCTTGGCACGCCAGACGCGGCCGCTCTTGGCGTCGTACAGGGCGATGTCGGTGAAGGTGCCGCCGATGTCGACGGCGACCGCGAGCGATGTGTCAGCCAAGGCTGTCGACATAGCTGTGGCGGTGGAACGCTTTGGTCGCGGGCCGCTCGGCGCGCAGCTTGGCGGTCGCGGCCTCGTCGACGGCGCCGTCAGCCAAGGCAACGCCATAGAGACGCTTTGCGGCTTCGGCAGTGACGAAGCCGCCGGCTACGTCCTCGGCCACTGCTTCGGGCGGCCGGTCGAACGGATGGCCGTGACCGCCGCCGCCGCCGGTCTCGATGCGCAACACGTCGCCGTGCTTCAGCACATTGCCGTCCGACAGCGGCGCCAGCACGCGCTCGTGGTTGGTGCCGGGATTGACCACGACGCGACCGGTGCCGCCCGCCATGCCACCGTCGATGCCCCAGGGCGGATTCTTGACGCTGTCGATGCGCACCGCGAGCACGGCTTCCTCGGCCAGGATGTCGTACTCGCGCACGATGCCGCAGCCGCCGCGATAACGCCCGGCGCCGCAGGAGTCCTTGAGGATGCCGTAGGTGCGCAACCGCACCGGGTAGCCGGTCTCGAGGAACTCGACGGGATAGTTCTCCTGGGCGACGAAATAGACCGCGTCGGTGCCGTCGGCATAGGGCCGGGCACCCCAGCCGACGCCGATGCCGTCGGACATCAGGAACGGCTCGAGCTCGCCCTTGTCGTTGCGGAAGGTGCCGCGCAGGAAGGAGATGACGTAGGCGGAGTGCGCGGCAGGTGCCTTGCCGCCCGCGACGTTGATCAGCCCGTTCACTGCCGCGAGGAAGCGCATCAGCGTCAGGCCACGCATGCCGAGCGGCGCGGGGAATTTCGGCCACAGCAGCGAGCCCTCGCGCAACCGCACCTCGTCGAGCGCTTGCGGGCCGCCAGCGTTGCAGACCTGCGCCGGATCGCCACCCAGGTAGAACATGGAGAGCGCCGTGCCGGGCACGTCGGGGTTCAGCAGCAGGTTGACCGGGCCCGGCGACTGGTCATCGGTCTCGGTGGCGTCGAAGATGAAGCGATCGCCGTCCGGTCCCTTCTCGCGCGTCAGCGCCAGGCGCAGATGGAAGGGCCCGTTGCCGTGGCCGTCGGAATCGATGGCATCGGTGAAGCGATGCGTGCCGTAGTCGAAGGTCTCGGCAAGCCTGGTGCGTACCAGGGTTCGCGTGCGCGCGAGCAGCTGGCGCAGCGCATCGGCCAGCACGTCGGTGCCGAAGCGCTGGGCGATCTCCTCGATCCGCTTCACGCCCAGCGTCGCGCTCGCCATCAGCGCCCGCATGTCGCCCACGTTCTGCTCGGGAAAGCGCGAATTGCGGAAGAATATCTTCAGCGCCATTTCGTTGGTGACGCCGGCGTCGATCAGCTTGGTCGGCGGGACGATGATGCCTTCCTGGAAGATGTCCGTGGTGTCCGGGCTGATCGAGCCGGCGCGCAGCCCGCCGATGTCGGAGAAATGCGCCCAGCCCATGACGAAGCCGCAGCGCCGGCCGTCGTGGAACACCGGCGCCAGCAGCACCTGGTCGTTGGAGTGCGAGATGGCGCCGCGCGAGCCGTAGCAGTCGTTGTACCAATAGAGGTCGCCCGGCCGCATGGTGTCGGGCGGGAAGTCACGGAACACCGGCCCGCAGATGTCGCCGAACACCGGCAGGTTCGAGCCCACGGCCATGATGCCGTCGGCGTCGAACAGGGCGGTATAGAAGTCCTTCTTCTCGCGGATGAAGGCGGAGATGGCGGTGCGCTCGATCAGCGCCTCCATCTCGGCCTGCGCCGCGCGCACCGCGCCGCGCACGATCTCGAGCGTGACCGGATCGCAGGCTGTCGGGGCGTTCTTCAGAGTGGCGTCGGGCATCTGCTGGATCACCTCGTGATGCTCCTCTCCACCACCAGGGGGAGAGGAATATGCAAGCGGCTCAGGGTGAGGTTGGGGTGTCGAGATGGCAAGCCACTTGATGGCCTCCAGCAACGGGTTTGAGCGCCGGTGTCTCCGTGGCGCAGCGTGGCATCGCATGTGGACAGCGGTCGCGGAAGCTGCAGCCGCTGGGCGGCTCGCGCGCGTCGGGCACGTTGCCTTTGATGGGCAGCGGCGCGCGGCTCTGGTCGGGATCGGGGACGGGCACGGCGGCGACCAACGCCTGGGTGTAGGGATGGCGCGGCCGGCGCACGATCTCCTCGGTCGGCGCGTCCTCGACGACGCGGCCGAGATACATCACCAGGGTACGCTCGCAGAGGTAACGGACCAACGCGAGGTCGTGCGAGATGTAGACGGCCGTCAGGCCCATGGTCTCACGCACCTCGCGCAGCAGGGCAAGGATTCCGGCGCGCACGCTGACATCGAGCATCGACACCGGCTCGTCGGCCACCAGGAAGCGCGGTCCCAGCACCAGGGCGCGGGCCATCACCACGCGCTGCAGCTGGCCGCCGCTCAGCTGATGTGGATAGCGGTCGTAGTAACGGTCGAAGTCGGCGAGATGGACGCGTCGGAAGGCCGAGGCGACGCGGTCGGCATGCTCGGCCTTGTCGATGCCGGCATTGATCAGCGGCTCGACGACGGCGCGGTAGATGGTGAAGCGCGGGTTGAGCGCGTCGAACGGGTTCTGGAACACAAGCTGTGCCTGGCGGCGGAACGCACGCAGCTTCTCGCCGGTGATCTCCGCCATCGGTGCGCCAGCGAAGCTGATCGCCCCGCCGGTCGGCTCGACCAGCTTCAGCATCAGGCGGCCGAGCGTGGTCTTGCCGCAGCCCGATTCGCCGACAATGGCCACGGCATCGCCATCGCCGACGTCGAAGGTGACGCCGTCGAGGGCGCGCACGGCCGGGTGCGCGCCGCGGACGAGCTCGCTGAGCGAGCGCGTCACCGGGAAATGCTTCACGACATCGCGAAGCTCGACGAGCGCTGCCATGTCCTGGGATCCAATGCGGCGGTACGAATGGTGTCGGCCTCGGCGTCGCGGCGGCAGGCCGAGCGATGGCCGTCGCTGCCGGTGACGACGCTATCGATGCTGCAGGCCGGCTGGGCGAACGGGCAGCGCGGCACGAAGCGGCAGCCCGACAGCGGCTCGCTGAGATCGGGCGGGCTGCCGGCGATCGGCACCAGCTCCAGCGCATCCGACAGCAGGTCGGGGAAGGCGTTGCGCAGGCCCATCGTATAGGGGTGACGCGGGCGCGCCAAAACCTCGCGCACCGGGCCGCTTTCGACGACCTGGCCGGCATACATGACCACGACCTCATCGCAGAGGTAGGCGACCACGCTGATGTCGTGCGTCACCAGCACCATGGAGAGGTGCAGTCGCTGCTGCAGGGACCGCAGCACGTCGAGGATCTGGCGCTGGACGATGACGTCGAGCGCGGTCACCGGCTCGTCGGCCAGCAGCAGGCTGGGCTCGAGGGCCAACGCCATGGCGATGGCGGCGCGCTGGCGCATGCCGCCGGAGAATTGGTGTGGATAGTCGGCCAGCCGCCGTTCGCTGAGGCCGACCAGGTCGAACAGCTCGGCCGAGCGGGCACGGGCCGAGGCGCGCGAATGAGTGCCGCGCTTGGTCAATACCTCGACGAGCTGCGAGCCCACGGTATAGACCGGGTCGAGCGAGCTCATGGCGCTCTGCGGCACATAGGCGATGTCGCGCCAGCGCAGGCGGCGGGTCGTCGCCTCGTCCATGGTCTGGCCCTTGAAGACGACCCGGCCGCCGGCCTGCCGGCCGTTCTCGGCCAGCACGCCCATGATGGCGCGCACCGCCGTGGTCTTGCCGCAGCCCGATTCGCCGACCAGCCCGACGATGCGGCCTTCGGGCACGACGAAGCTGGCGCCGTCGACGGCACGCGCAACGCCGCTGCGCGTGCTGTAGTGGATCTGCAGCTTGTCGACTTCGAGGATCATCTTCCACGCAGTCTCGGCATGAAGACCTCCTCGTAACCGCGGCTGATGAAGAAGCCCGCGACCACGACCAGCACGATGCAGATGCCGGGCGGCACGAACCAGGCGTACTGGCCGCGCGACAGGGCCTGCGAGGCGAAGGCGTCCTGCAGCATCATGCCCCACGACACGCTGGTCGAATCGCCGAAGCCCAGGAAGCTGACGCTGGCCTCGGTGATGATCGCCCAGCCGATGGCGATGGCGGCGTAGACGAAGGAAAGCGGCAGGATGTTGGGCGCGATGTGCACGAACAGGATGCGCCAGGCGCTGGCGCCGGTGACGCGGGCCGCCTCGACATAGGCGCGCTCGCGCAAGGTCAGGACTTGGCTCCGGATGACACGGGCCGAGTTGGGCCACAGCAGCAGGGCGACGGCCAGCACGATATTGGAGGTGCTAGCGCCCAAGAAGCCCGTCAGGACGATGACGAAGGGCAGGAAGGGGAGGCTTAACGCCATGTCGGCAATGCGCATCAGCACGGCATCGGCCGTGCCGCCGAAGTAGCCCGCCACCAGGCCCACGATGGTGCCCACCGTGGCGACGATGATGGCGGCCGATAGCCCGACCGCGAGCGCGCTTCGCGTGCCGTGGACCAATTGGGCATAGATGTCGCGGCCGAGATTGGTCGTGCCCAGCGGGAACTCGACCCCGGGCGGCACATTGGCCGCGAGCTTGCCCGCCTTGGTGAACAGGATCTCCAGCGGATCGACCGGCGCCAGCTGATCGGCGAATACCGCGACCAGGACGAACAGGAGGTAGATCACCAGGCCGGCGAAGGCGAACGGGTCCTTGAGCGGCATCGCCGCCATGCGCTTGAGCACCGGCAGCAGGGGCCAGCTCGCCCGCGCGGGCACGGGTTCAGCCCTTTCGGCCATGACTCACCCGCGGGTCGAGGACCATATAGAGGAGGTCGGCGACGAAGTTCATCACCGCCAGCACCAGCGCGATCATCAGGAAAGCGCCCTGCGCCACCGGATAGTCGTGGGCGGAGACCGCCTGCACCAGCAGCCGGCCGATGCCCGGCCAGCTGAACACGGTCTCGATCACCACGTTGCCGCCCATCGACAGGCCGACGCCCAGCGCAAAGGCGGTGACCACCGGCAGCAGCGCGTTGCGCGCGGCGTGGCCAATGACGATGCGCCATTCGCTCAAGCCCTTCATGCGCGCCATGGTGACGAACTCCTCGTGCATCACCTCCAGCATGTTGGAGCGCATCAGCAGCAACGGCAGGCCCTGCAGGTAGAGCGCCAGCGTCAGCACCGGCAGGGCGAGATGGTGGACGTAGTCGAGGGAGAAGATGCGCTGCCAGTTGTTGTTGTAGGCCAGGCCGGGGCTCGAGGCGCCGCCCGACGGGAACCAGCCGGCGTTGAAGGAGAGCAGGGCCAGCAGGACCATGCCGATCCAGAACTCGGGCGCGGCGCGGGTCGCCAACACGGCGGGAACGGCGACGCGCTCGATCCAGCTGCCGCGCTTCCAGGCGAGCCAGGCGCCGGCCAGCACGCCGAAGGCATAGGCGATGATCAGCGAGGTGAGGGTGAGGATCACCGAGTTTGGCAGCACCTCCAGCAGGATGGTGGTGACGGGCCGGCGCTGGAAGAAGGAGAGCCCCATCTCGCCGCGCAGCAGATTGCCGAGATAGATGAAGTATTGCTGCCACATCGGCTTATCGAGGCCGAACTGCTCCAGCATCGCCTGCTGCTGGTCGGCGTTCAGGTTCTCGTTGATGAAGGCGGCGAGCGGCGTGCCCGGCATCAGCCGGAACATGAAGAACAGGATGGTCGTGACGGCGAGCAACGCCAGCGCGTTGTGCGTGAAGCGCTCGACGACGAGCCTCATGATTCTTCCGGACCGCGGGCCTCTGGCCCGCTCATGAGCTTGAGCGAGCTGGAAGCTCGCGGTCCGGAAGACAAAGAGTTCATCACTCCGTCGCCAGCTTCTCTTGCTTGCCGACCGGGTAGTAGAGCTTGCCGCCGACCACGCGGTAGCCCGCGTCCTGCAGGATCTTCTTGGCGTCGGCCACGCCCGTCTTGAAGCTGTCGACGGCGGGGTCGTGCCAGAAGCTCAGCACCGGCGAGACGTGGCTGTTGGCCGGGATCGCATAGTCGCTCCAGGCGGCCGACACCATCAAGCGACGGTCGATGGCGACCGACAGCGCCCGGCGGAAGGCCGTGTCGTCGAACGGTGGTCGGCGGTTGTTGAAGGCCACGTACTCGAAGCCGATATCGACCTCGCTCTTGACCGCGATGTCTGGATTGTCCTTGGCGAACTTCACCAGCACCTCGGGATCGCCGCCGAACATGCCGATGAAGTTGAGCTCGCCGCGCTTCATCATGCCGAGCGTCGCCTCGGCATTGGGCACGATGCGCATGATCCAGCGATCGATCTTGGGCGCGGCCCAGTGATCGGCGTTCTTCTCGAGCAGGATCTCCTCGGTCGGCGCCCAGCGCACCAGCTTGAAGGGCCCCGAGCCGATCTTGCTCACCTCCTTGAGCTGCTCGGCCGTCTCGGGCTTGCCCGCCAGGTCCTTCAGCACCGGCTCCCAGATGTGCTTGGGGATCAGGTTGATCTTGGCGAGCGTCGCAGTGAGGAACGTCGTGTTGGGGCTCTTGAGCTTGAAGCGCAGGCTCATGTCGCCGGTCTGCTCGATCGCGACGATGTCGGTGACGAACGGCTTGTACATCGGCGCCTTGTCGCCGGCCGGCGCCTGGAAGGAGAAGATGACGTCGTCCACCGTCACCGGCTTGCCGTCATGCCACTTCATGCCGGCGCGCAGCTTGACGTCGACGGTCGTGTCGTCGGCCCAGCTGACGCTTTCGGCGGCCCATGGTTGCGGCATGCCGTCGGGGCCGATGCGCATGATGCGGTCCCAGATCAGGTCGGTGACCCAGCTGTCGACCGCGCCGCCGATATAGAGCGGATTGGTGGCGTTGATGGTCTCGTTGCTGTTGATGATCAGGTCCTTCTGCGCGCCCAGCGGCTCGATCTTGAGGAACGTCCAGATGTTGCGGATACCGATGCCGCTCTGGTTGACGACCGAGTCCTCCTTGAAGATGGCCTTGTTGATGGCCATCAGCGACTTCGGATGGACCAGGAAGGCCTGCGGCTGGTCGCGGTTGATGATCTCCTGCAGGGCGAAGGCGGTCTTGCGCCGCTCCTCGCGGTCGAGCTGGGTGCGCTGCTTCTCGGCGAGCTTGTCGTATTCGGGATTGATGTAGCCGATGAAGTTGTAGCCCTTCTCGGCATAGCTCGAATGGTAGAGGCTGTAGAGGAATTCGTCGGGATCCGAGCGCTCGGGCCGGCCGACCATGCGCCACATGGTGACGTCCCACTTGTCACGGCTGAACCAGATCAGCTGGGTCTGCTGCTGGCGCTGCAACGGCTTGACTTCGACCTCCAGCCCGAGTTGCCGCCACTGCTGGGCGATCAGCTGGGCCGCCTGGTAGCTCTGCGGGAACGCCGCCTGCGGCCAGGAATAGAGGTTGAGCTTGCGGACCTTCTCGGTCGGGCCTTGTGCTGCGGCCGTTGCGGCCAGCCCGAGGGCGACCACCCCGGCCGCCGCGGCTAGAAGCTTCTTCATGACGCCTCCCTTGCCAGTGCCTCCCGAGCCTGGCGTGTGTATCGGTTCTCCGGAACGCGTAAGCCCAAATTCTCGCGCAGGGTCTTTCCCTCGTACTCGGTACGGAAGATGCCGCGCCGCTGCAGCTCAGGCACGACTTGGCGGCAGAAATCCTCGAACGGCTTGGGATAGTGATTGCAGACGACGTTGAAGCCGTCGGCCGCCTCTTCCTTGAGCCATTTCTCCATCTCGTCGGCCATGTACTCCGCCGTGCCGACCAGCACGCGATGGCCCGTGCCGGCCGCGGTGTGGCGGGCGATCTGGCGCAAGGTCATGTTGTTCTCGCGCGCCGTCTTCACCACCAGCGCCTGGCGCGCCTTGGCGGCGTTGCTGGGCGGCAGCTCGGGCAAGGGGCCATCGAGCGGATACTTGGAAAGGTCGAGCCCGCCCGAGATGTGCGACAGCGACTGCAGCGCCACGTCGTCGGGCATCAGCGACTGCAGGTAGTCGTAGTTCGCCTTGGCCTCTTCCATGGTGCGGCCGAGCACCGGCGTCAGGCCGGGCATGATCTTGATGTCGTCGGGCCCGCGGCCGTAGCGCGCAGCGCGGCTCTTGATGTCGGCGTAGAAGGCTTTCGCCTCGTCGATCCTTGTCTGCGCCGTGAAGACCACGTCGGCGGTGCGGGCGGCGAGCTCGCGCCCGGCTTCGGACGATCCCGCCTGCGCCACCACCGGCCAGCCCTGCGGCGAGCGGGTGATGTTGAGCGGCCCCTTGACCTTGAAGTGCTTGCCGACATGATCGAGGAAATGGACCTTGTCGCGGTCCATGTAGATGCCGCTCTTCTTGTCGCGCAGCAGTCCGCCGTCTTCCCAGCTGTCCCACAGGCCGATCACGACCTCGTAGAACTCGGCGGCGCGCTCGTAGCGGTCGGCGTGGGCGAGATGCTCGTCGAAGCCGAAATTCTCGGATTCGTCCTCGATCTGCGAGGTCACGAGGTTCCAGCCGGCGCGGCCGCCGCTGATATGGTCGATCGACGCGAAGCGGCGGGCGATGTTGTAGGGCTCGTTGTAGGTCGTGGTCGCCGTCGCCACCAGGCCGATGCGCTCGGTCACCATGGCGAGAGCGGCCAGCGTCGCCGTCGGTTCGAGCTTGACGGTGCGCGAGAGCTTGGCCCGCGTGCGCTCACCGCGTGCGAGCGCGCGGCTGCCAGCCACGCCCACCGTGTCCTGGAAGAAGATGGTGTCGAACTTGGCAGCTTCCGCGACTTGCGTGATGTGGGCGTAGCCCTGGAAATCCATGTCGTAAGTCGGCACGGCATCGGGATGACGCCAGCCCGCGAGATGGTTGCCTGGGACGCTGAAGAACCCGCCCAGCCGGAGTTTTTTGCTAGCGGTCATGGGCATGCCGCCGGGCAGGCGTCATGGGAGCGCGGACCTCCAGGTCCGCTCATTGCCGGGAGCGCGGCACTCCAGTGCCGCTCATACGGTGTTGAAACAGGATATGATGCGCCACTGGAGTGGCGCGCTCCCGGCAAAGATATGAGCGGACCTGGAGGTCCGCGGTCCGCAAGACGATGAGCTCTAATCATTGGACGCCGCCGCCGGCACCTGGACCGTCGTTCGATTCGCCGTATGGATGTTCTTCGGGATCGGCACGCCGAGATTCTCGCGGAAGGTCTTGCCCTCGTACTCGGTGCGGAAGATGCCGCGGCGCTGCAGCTCGGGGATGACCATCGTCACCCATTCCTCGAGCGGCTTGGGATAGTGCGGGAAGAGCAGGTTGAAGCCGTCGCAGGCGCCGGCCTCCAGCCAGGCCTGCATGTCGTCGGCCAGCGACTTCGGCGTGCCCCAGAGCACGCGATGGGCCTGGCTCATGGCGAGCACGCGGCCGATCTGGCGGATGGTCATGCCGCGCTTGCCCATGGCGATGATCATCTCCTGACGCGCGCGGGCGGCATTGCTGGGCTTCAGCGGCGGCAGCGGCCCGTCGGGATCGCAGGCGAAGATGTCGACGCCGCCCGCCAGCCGCGCCACGCCGGCGATGCCGACATTGTCGTCGACCAGTGAGCGCAGCTCCTCGTACTTCTCCTGCGCCTCCGATTCGGTGCGGCCGACGATGGGCATGATGCCGGGGAAGATGCGGATCTCATCCGGTCCGCGGCCGTACTTCGCCATGCGCGAGCGCATGTCGTTGCAGAAATCCTGGCCTTCCTTGATCGTGGTCTGCGCCGTGAACACCATGTCGGCCGTGCGCGCCGCGAGCTCCATGCCGACATCCGACGATCCGGCCTGGGCCACCACCGGCCGGCCCTGCGGCGAGCGCGCGACGTTCAAGGGACCGCGCACCGTGAAGTGCTGACCCTTGTGCCGCAGGATGTGCATCTTGTCGTAGTCGAACCACATGCCGCTCTGCTTGTCGCGCAGGAAGGCATCGTCCTCCCAGCTGTCCCACAGGCCGATCACGACGTCGTGGAACTCCGACGCGCGGTCGTAGCGGATGCCGTGCTCGAAATGCTGGTCTCGGCCGAAATTCACCGCCTCGTCCTCGGCCTGCGAGGTCACGAGGTTCCAGCCGGCGCGCCCGCCGCTGATATGGTCGATGGTGAGGAAGCGGCGCGCGACGTTGTAGGGCTCGTTGTAGGAGGTCGTGCAGGTCGAGACGAGACCGATATGCTTGGTGATCGCGGCGAGGGCGGCGATCGCGCTCACCGGCTCGATGTGCGCCTGGCGCCCGTTCCTGACGCGGAACGGCTTGGCGCCGTAGACCGCGGTGCTGCCGGGAATGGCGACGCTGTCCTGGAAGAACATGCAGTCGAGCTTGCCGCGCTCGGCCATGCGCGCCATGTCGGCGAGCAGGCGGAAGTCGAGATCGGTTTCGCAGATCGCGTCGGGATGGCGCCATCCTGTCGGATGACATCCAGGTACGCTGAAGAACGCTCCGAAACGCAACTGCCGCTTGGCCGCGGTCATTGGGCCACCACCATTCGAGTTGGCGAGACAGGATGCAGAGAGCGTGCCACCGGCCGGCGGCTTTTGCCACCCCAGGTGCTTGCGGCTTTAGCCCGAATGTTGCTCATTGCGGTACATGGACCAGCCACTCATCCGCCGCGCCCGCGATTGCCGGGTCTCGCGCATCTCACCCGCCGACACCAACAAGTTCGTGATGACGGTCGATCCCGTCGTCGACAAGACGCCGTTCCTGTCGGTGGTCGAGATCTTCGAGCCGGGCGGCAAGACCCCGCTGCACAAGCATGACCAGGCGCATGAAATGTTCTACGTGCTGTCCGGCCGCGGCCGCGCCCGCTGCGCCGGCAAGGTCCATGAGCTGGAGAAGGGCGACACGCTGGTGCTGCCGCCCGGCATGGAGCACGTCGTCGAGAATGCCGGGTCGGATAGGCTCTACTGCCTCACCGTGATGGTGCCCAACGAGGGCCTGGCCGAGCTGATCCGGGCGGGGGCGACCATGGCGCTGGATGAGGCGGACAACGCCGTCATCACCCCAAAGACAACCTCACCCTGAGGAGCGGCCCACAGGGCCGCGTCTCGAAGGGTGCGCAACATCACGGGTGCGGCCCATCCTTCGAGACGCGCGCTTCGCGCGCTCCTCAGGATGAGGTGGGGGTTCCCGTCTTGACCCTGCTCCAGTCCATCTCGAGCAGCCTGGTGTCGTAGGCGAGCAGCGATTGCCAATGGCGCGGCAGGTCGGCGGTGAACAGGCCGCGGGTGAGGCCGGCGACCAGCTTCGGCACGGCGGCGTTCATGGCGTTGATGCTGCTGCCCGAGACGCCGAAGCTCAAGGTCGAGCCGATTCCGAAGACATGGATGTCGGAAAGCCACGGCGCTTCGCCGGGCGTCTTCTCGAGGAACGCGTAGTCCGGCCCGAGATAGGGATGGGCCGCGAGCAACGGGTCTTCCTCGCCGGGCGGCGGCGTGAAGCGGTCACTCCACAGCGCGATCTTGTCGGCGAAGGGCGCCAGCTCGGGCCGCAGCCGCACGTCCTGGCGGATGCCGGTGCCGCAGATCACGAAGTCGGCGTGGAAGGGACCGCGCGTGGTTTCGATGCGGACGCGATCGCCCTCCATGCGCGCGTCCAGCCAGCCGCGCTCGGTGTGCATGGTGAAGGTGTCGGCGTGGACCATCACGCGGGTATAGGTGTCGGGCGGGAAGCCTTCGTGGGCGCGCATGATGTTGCCCATGATCCGCCAGCGCCACAGGTCGGGCACGTCGCTCATGTGGCGCAGGAAACCGGCGAAGGTGAGCCAGCGATAGCGCTGCACGCCGGTCGGCCGCCGCCGGCAGAAGAGATTGACGGCGGCGCCGTGCTCCAGCGCTACCGCGGCGTTGTCCATCGCCGAGGCGCCGGCGCCCAGCACGGCCACCTGCTTGCCGCGCAGGCGCTCGAAGTCGATGTCGGTCTGGCAGGTGTGGGCGCGACGATCGGCCGGCAGCTTGCGCACGAAGTCAGGCATCCACCATTCGCCGGTGCCGTCCTGGCCGGTGGCCAGCACCAGCTTGCGCGTGGCCAGGACCTCGCCGGTCGACAGCGTCACCAGCAGGCACGGTCCGCCGTCGTCGAGGCGGCCGGGCGCGATCGCGGTGGCGGCGACCTCGTTGCGCACCGGCAGCTTCAGCAGACGGCGGTACCACAGCAGGTACTCCTGCCAGTCGATGCTGGGGATCAGGTTCATGTCGGCGAAGGCCTGCGCGCCGTGCAGGGCCTCGTACCAGGCCTGGAAGGTGAGGCTCGGGATGCCGAGATCGGGCCCGGTCTGCAGCTTGGGGCTGCGCAGCGTCGGCATGCGGGCGAAGGTCGTCCACGGACCTTCCTTGCCGTAAGGCTCGCGATCGATGACCAGGATGTTGTGCACGCGATCGCGCATCAGCCCGAAGGCGGTGACCAGGCCCGACTGGCCCGCGCCCACGATCAGCACGTCGAGCGCCGGCTTGCCCTGGTGGAGGCGCGGCACCATCCAGTCGGCATGCGGGTGCGCGGTCAGCTCGAGGTCGCGCGCGATCTGCGCCTCGAGCGCTACAAGGCCTTCGGTTGGGCGCATGACAGGAAGTCCAGCAGGAGGGAATTGAACGCCGCGGGCTCGGTGACGTTGATGGCATGCGCGCCCCAAGGGGCGACATGAAGGCGGGCGCCGGGGATGGCGGCCGCCAATTCCTCGGACATTGCGCTCGGCACCAGAACGTCGTCGCGCGTCGCCACGATCAGCGTCGACAGGGCAAGAGATTTGAGCCACGGCCGGGCATCGAAGGCGAGCAAGGCCGCGATGCGGGCGTGAAGATTGCCGGCGCCCTGGAAGCCGGCCACGCCGTGCGCCTCTTCCTCGGCGACGCGCGCCTCGTTCTTCGCCAGCCAGTCGGCGGGATAGAGGAAGATCGGCTGCGCCTTCACGTAGGCGGCCGGCCCTTCGTGCTTGAGGAGGGCCAGTCGTATCTCGAAGCAACGTCGGGTGTGGGCGTTCGCCGTCGCCCATCCGTTGACGACGGTCAGCGAGCGGACGCGATCCGGCCGATGTCGCGCCAGTTCGAGCCCGACGAGGCCGCCCAGCGCATGGCCGACAAAGTGGGCCGTCGCGGTCCGACTGGCGTCGAGCACGGCCGCGGCTTCGTCGGCCATCGCGGTGATGCTGTGGCCGGTCTTCAGGTCGCTGCGATTGCGGCCGGTGCCGGCCTGGTCGTAGGCGACGACCCGGTAGCGTTGGCGGAGCGCCTGGAGCTGCGGCGTCCAATACCCCGCAGCGCCGCCAAGTCCCGAGGAGAGCAGGACCGTCTCGGCGTCGGGCCGCGGACCGTCATGCACGTCGAAGACGACCGTCACGTGCCGGTGCTATTTGCCGACGTGGGCGATCGTGGCGATCTCGACCAGGGCTTCCTTCTTCACCAGCCCACACTGGATGCAGTAGCGCGCCGGCTTATCGCCTGGGAAGTACTTGCCATAGACGCCGTTGACGGCGGCGTAGTTCGCCCAGTCGGTGATGAAGATGTGGTTGAAGGTGACGTCGGCCATGGTGCCGCCGGCGCTCTCGATCACGGCCTTGATCTGCTCCAGCACGAACTCGGTCTGCTTGGCGGCGTCGCCGACATGGACGACGTTGAACTCCTTGTCGAGCGCCAGCGTGCCCGAGACATAGACGATCCCGTCGGCCGACGTGCCGGGCGAGTAGGGGGCGAGCGTCGGGCCGGAGCCGGGCGGGAAGATGGCTGTCTTGGGCATCGGGTTTCTCCCTAGGGCTTCGCTAGCGGATTGCTGTTGGTCTTGAGCGCGGCGAGGAATTCCTCGGTCGAGGACACCCAGCCGAAGAACTTCTCGATGTTGTAGAGCGAGGCGTCGAGGATGAAGTCGGGCCCGGCATGATGCGTGGCGTCGTGCAGGACCACGCCGAAATATTCGAGGAAGAAGCCGTCGCGCAGGGTCGATTCGACGCACACGTTGGTGGCGATGCCGGTGAAGACCAGCGAACGGATGCCGCGGCTGCGCAGCACGCTGTCGAGGTTGGTGTTGAAGAACGCCGAGTAGCGTGGCTTTTCCACGACGATGTCGCCGGGCTGCGGCCGCAGCTCCTGCACCAACTCGTAGTCCCAGCCGCCCTTGGCCAGCAGCTTGCCCTGTAGCTCGGGCTTGCGCCGCATCAGCTTTAGCGCATTGGACTTGTGATAGTTGGGCGAGCCCGGGCCGCCGGCCTCGACATAGTCGGGATCCCAGCCGTTCTGGAAATAGATCACCGGCATGCCGACCGCGCGCGCTGCCGCGGCGGCCTGCTTGATGTTGGCGATCGCCCTCGGCGCGCCCGAGACGTCGAAGCCTGCCAAGCTGGTATAGCCGCCGGGCGAGGCGTAGGCGTTCTGCATGTCGACGATGATCAGCGCCGTCTCCTGCGGCCGCAGCATGATCGGCTCGGGCTTGGCCGGCAGGTAACGAGCGGACGGGTCGTCGGACGGGAAATAGCTGACGGGTTCGGTCATGCGGCCACCTTTGCCGTCGGCGTGACATGTTGCCGGCTCTTCATCAAGGGCTGGATGCGCTCGCCGAAGACCTCGGTTCCGGTGATGAACTCGTCGAAGGTCAGCAGCACCCCCGCCAGGCCGGGGATGGTGGCCATCTCGTCCAGCATCCGAGCCACCTTGGCATACGAGCCCAGCAACAGGCCGATATTGATGTTCACCATCGACTTGGGGTCGATCGCGTGGCGGACATTGCTGTCGCCGGCCGGGTTCTTGTCGGCCGTCGCCTGCTCGACCAGCCAGGCCAGCGCCTCGAGGTCGGCGCCTTCCTTGTAGAGTTCCCATTTGGCCTCGGCCTCGGCGTCGGTCTCGCCGGTGATCACCATCGTCAGCGCGTACGAGGCGACCTTGCGGCCGGTCTGGCTGGCGTAGGACTGCATGCGCTCGACCGTGTCGGCGCAAGCAAGCGGCGTGTTGATGCCCTTGGCGAAGCAGAAATTGTAGTCGGCATACTTGGCGGTGAACTCCAGCCCGGCATCGCTCTGGCCGGCGCAGATGATCTTCATGTCGGCCTGCGGTCGGGGGCTCAAGCGACAATCGCTCATGGTGAAGAACTCGCCCTTGCGGTCCGATACGCCGGTCTCCCAGAGATCGCGCAGGATCTGCACGTACTCTGTCGCATAGCGATAGCGATGGCCGAAATACTCGTCTCCCGGCCACAGCCCCATCTGGGAATACTCGGGCCGCTGCCAGCCGGTGATGACGTTCAGGCCGAAGCGGCCGTTGGAGATCGAATCGATGGTCGAGCACATGCGCGCGGCGATGGCCGGCGGCACGGCGAGCGTCGGCACCGTGGCGAACAGGCGGATGCGCTCGGTCACGGCGGCCAATCCTGCCATCAGGGTGAAAGATTCCAGGTTGTGGTCCCAGAACTCGCTCTTCCCGCCGAAACCGCGCAGCTTGATCATCGACAGCACGAAGTCGAGCCCGTAACGCTCGGCGTTGAGCGTCGTCTGCTTGTTGAGCTCGAAGCTCGGCTTGTACTGCGGCGAGGTCGTCGAGATCAGCCAGCCGTTGCTGCCGATGGGAATGAAGACGCCGATTTCCATGCGCGTCGCCCTTCTGTGAACCTCCGGGCGATGTGCAATTCCCGGACCGTCATATAGAGCGCCGTTTGGAGCTGACCTCACCCTGAGGAGCGGTCCGCAGGACCGCGTCTCGAAGGGTGGGCACACCACGAGTGTTGTCACCCTTCGAGACGCGCACTTCGTGCGCTTCTCAGGGTGAGGTGTTGGTTTGTGGCGAATTGCTTAAACGTGGATCAGTCGACGAGCCACAACGCTCAACTTTGGATCAGCGCGCGCGTCGTCCCGCTGCTATCGCCACGAAATTCTCGCGTGGCATGTTTCTTGCGAATTCTTGTCGCGACCCACGGTGATTGGTGTCGAGAGAGGTGACAGATGACCCGCAGCTCTTCTGAAACCGGCAAGAAGGTCAATCGTAGAACGCTACTCAAGGGTGCCGCCGCCGGCAGCGCCGTCGTGGCCACGCAAGGCATCGCTGGATTTCCCACCGTGTGGGCGCAGAATACCAAGGACGTGACCTTGGTTCATGCCGGCGGCTCCTACGCGGCGATCAAGGAGATCGGCGAGCAGGCGAGCAAGGACCTCGGCTTCAAGATCGTGATGCAGGCGATCACCGACGACGTGCAGCTCAACCGCTCGCTGACCCAGCCGCAGACGATCGACATCAACAACATCGACAGCACCAAGCTGCCCTACCTGTTGGGCAAGGGTGCGATCGCGCCGATTCCAGTCGCGAAATACAAGCTCTGGGGCGAGACCGTGCCGCTCTTCACCAAGGGCTCGTATCCCAACGGCAAGATGGCCTCGACCCAGGGTTTGGCGCCGATCGAGGCGATGTTCTACACCGACAAGGACGCCAAGAAGCTCGCCGACAAGCCGACCGAGTTTCTGACCATGATCCCGACCATCTACAATGCCGACACGCTCGGCATCCGGCCCGACCTGGTGGGCGGCCGCGACAAGGTCACGAGCTGGAAGGACCTGCTCGATCCCAAGTACAAGGGCAAGACGGCTCTGGTCGACTACGCGCCGGTCGGCGTGATGGACGTCGCCATGGCGCTCGAAGCGCGCGGCGACTTCAAGTACGCCGACAAGGGCAACATGACCAAGGACGAGATCGACAAGACCATCAAGATCATGATCGATCTCAAGAAGGGCGGCCATTTCCGCTCCTTCTGGAGCACCTTCGACCAGTCGGTGAACCTGATGGCCTCGGGCGAGGTCGTGATCCAGTCGATGTGGTCGCCCGCGGTGACCGCTGTGCGCTCGCGCAGCATCGACTGCTACTACGTGCCCTTGAAGGAAGGCTATCGCGGCTGGTTCGTCGGCCTCGCGCCGATGGCCCATCTCAGCGGTCTCAAGCTCGATTGCGCCTACGAATACATGAACTGGTTCAATTCAGGCTGGCAGGGCGGCTTCATCGCCAAGCAGGGCTACTACTCGGCGGTGCCGTCGACGGCCAAGAAGTTCCTGACGCCCGAGGAATGGGACTATTGGTACGACGGCAAGCCTGCGGCGGTCGACATCAAGGACCCGTACGGCACCCTGGTGGAGAAGAAGGGCAGCACGCGCGACGGCGGCGGCATCTGGGACCGCATGGGCAACATCGCCTGCTGGAACACGGTCATGGACGAGGACCGTTACCTGACGCGGCGCTGGAACGAGTTCGTCTCTTCGTAAAGCATCCGGTCGTGCCGCCATGGCCCTCGTAGATCAGGCAGCAGACGGATTCATGGCGCCGCCGCCTGCCCAGGCTGTGGTGGAGGACAATAGCGGCGAGCGCGCCTCGTGGTTCCAGGTCGCGCCGCTGGTGGTCGTGCTGCTGCTGTTCTTCGGCCTGCCCATGCTGGTGGTGCTGGCCGTGAGCTTCTTCGACTTCAGCCGCACCGAGATCATTCCGGCTTTCATCTTCGACAACTACATCGACCTCTTCCGCTCCGAGGTGACGTTCCGGCTCTACGCCAGCTCGCTCAAGTTCGCGCTGATCGTGTGGTTGGTGACCCTCGTGCTGGGCTTCAACATCGCCTACTTCCTGGTCTTCCACGTGCGCGGGCTGCTCTTTCAGATCGGGCTCTTCCTGCTCTGCACCGTGCCGTTCCTGACCTCGAACATCATCCGCATGATCTCGTGGATCCCGTTCCTGGGCCGCAACGGCATCTTCAACCAGGCTCTGCAGGGCGCCGGCATCACCAGCCAGCCGCTGGAGTTCCTGCTGTTCTCCGATTTCGCCGTCATCGTGGCCTACGTCCACCTGTTCACGCTGTTCATGGTGGTGCCGATCTTCAATTCGATGGCGCGCATCGACAAAAGCCTGCTCGAGGCGGCGCGCGACGCCGGCGCCGGCCGCTTCCGGGTCGTCGCCGAGGTCGTCCTGCCGCTGTCGCGCACCGGCATTGCCTTGGGCTCGATCTTCGTCGTCACCCTGGTGATGGGCGATTCCTTCGTCGTGCGCACCATGAGCGGCGGCCAGAGCGCCTCGGTCGTCTCGGCGCTGCAGAACGAGGTGGCGGCGCTGCAGTATCCGCCGGCTGCGGCCAGCGCCGTCATCATGGTGATCATCGTCACCCTGATGGTGGCGGCCATCCTGCGCGTGGTCGACGTGCGCAAGGAACTGGCCGGCTAAGGGGGCGGGGTAGGCCATGCACGGCGACGACACAAGGCCCTGGACCTTCTACGCCTTCGCTGCGTTCTTCACGCTGTTCGTGCTGTTCCTCTACGGCCCGATGATCGTGATCTACATCCTGTCGTTCCAGGGCCCCAACGGCGGCATGACCTTCCCGATGAACGGCGTGTCGCTGCACTGGTTCTCCGCCCTGGTGTCGCAGACGCGCGTCGGCGACATCGCCGGCTCCTTCGTGCGCTCGCTCGGTCTTGCCGCCATGGTCGCAGTGATCACGGTCGTCCTCGCCGTGCTGGCGGGTCTTGCCTTCCGCCGCCGCTTCCGCGGCTCGGCCTTCGCCTTCTATCTTGCGATCGCCAGCCTGATCATGCCCGGCCTGTTCGTCGGGCTCGGCATCGCGCTCACCTTCCGCCTGCTCGGCCTGCCGACCGAGTGGTTCACGACCGGCCTTGGCGCCCAGCTTACCTGGACGCTGCCGTTCGGGCTTTTGATCATGTTCGCCGTGCTCGGCCGCTTCAATCGCTCCTACGAGGAGGCGGCGATCGATCTCGGCGCCAGCAACTGGCAGAAAGTGAAGGAGGTCACGCTGCCCATCCTCCTGCCCGGCATCATCGGCGTGGCATTGTTCGGCTTCACGCTGTCCTACGACGAGATCGCCCGCACGGCGCTCGCGGCCGGCGCGAAGAATACCCTGCCGCTCGAAATCTGGGCGATGACCACCAACGTCACCTCGCCGACGCTTTATGCCGTCGGCGCCGTCACCACGATCGTGTCCTTCATCGTGATCGTTCTGTCGCTGGGCTCGATCGCCCTCGTCCAACGCCGGCGCGCGGCCGCCGGCGCGCGTACGGAGTAACGAATATGGCCCCATCAACGCCACCGCCAAACGGCGAGGTTGCCGTCGTCGGCGTCACCAAGCGCTTCGGCGAGACCACGGCGGTCAGGGATCTCAGCCTCACCATCCCGCACGGCTCCTACTGCTGCCTGCTCGGGCCCTCGGGCTGCGGCAAGACCACGATCCTGCGCATGATCGCGGGCCACGAGAAACCGACCAGCGGCGACATCCGCATCGGCGGCCAGTCGGTGCTGGGCCTGCCGCAGGTGCAGCGCGGCACCGCGATGATGTTCCAGAGCTACGCGCTCTTCCCGCATCGCAGCGTGCTCGACAATGTGGCCTTTGCGCTGAAGATGCGCGGCGCCAGCGCCGCCGAGCGCCACGCCAAGGCCCGCGAGCTCCTGACCAAGGTCCAGCTCGAGAAGTTCGGCGACCGCCTGCCGGCCCAGCTGTCGGGCGGCCAGCAGCAGCGTGTGGCCCTGGCCCGCGCGCTGATCACCAATCCGCGCGTGCTGCTGCTCGATGAGCCCCTGTCGGCGCTCGACGAATACCTGCGGCTGCGCATGCGCGGCGAGCTCAGGCGCGTGCAGAAGGAACTCGGCATCACCTTCGTGCATGTGACCCACACCCAGCTCGAGGCCATCGCCGTGGCCGACATGGTCGTGGTCATGGCCCAGGGCCATATCGAGCAGGCGGCGAGCGCGCGCGACATCTTCGTGGCGCCGCGCAATGCCTATGTCGCCCGCTTCGTCGGCGGCCAGAACGTGCTGGCGGGCTCGGTCGAGAGCGTCATGAACGGCACGGCGGCCGTCGCCGGCAAGAACGGCATGCGCTACGCCATCCCGGTCGGCGAGCGCCGGCCGATGCGCGGCTCGCCCTTGTGGGGCTCGATCCGCCGCGATCGCATTGCCATCGAGAAGATCGCGCCCGGCGCCAAGCCTGCTTCCGGACTGAACGCCGTGGTGGGCGAGGTGCATACGCTGGAGAACCAGGGCTCGTACGTGAAGGTGACGCTCGACCTCGGCGACAGCGAAGAGTTCGTGGCCCACGTGCTCGACGAGACCTTCTTCACCCAGCCGCTGGACATCGGCGAGCGTGTCGTGGCGCGCTGGTCGGCGTCCGATGTGAAGCTCCTGGCGGATGGCCCAATCGCCGAGGAGACGGCACCCGCCGGCACGGCAATGGCAACCGCCGGCTGACATGGAATTATCCAACAAGTCGGCGCGCGAGCTCTACGAGATCGTCAAGGCCGACAAGACGCGCCGTCGCTTCGGCTTTGGCCGCAAGCCCGCCCTGGTCAATGTCGATCTCCAGAACGCCTATACGCGGCCCGACGAGTTTCCGACGGCCTACGAGACCGACCCGCGCCAGATCGAGCACGTGAACCTGCTGGCGCGGCTCTGTCGCGCCAAGGCCTGTCCTGTGATCTGGACCTACGTCTCCTACCTGGCCAGCGGCGAGGATTGCGGCGTCTGGGGCACGCGCAGCGACACGCCGGATTCGCTGCAAAACATCAAGGAAGGCTCGCGCCGTGCGGCGATCGACGATCGCTGCGAGATCTCCAAGAGCGACATCGTGATCAACAAGCGCATGGCCTCGGCCTTTTTCGAGACCAACCTCGGCTCGCTGTTCACTTGGCACAAGGTCGACACGGTGATCGTGACCGGCGGCTCGACCTCGGGCTGCGTGCGCGCCACCGTCGTCGACAGCCTGTCGCGCGGCTTTCGCACCGTCGTGCCCGAGGAATGCGTCGCCGACCGCCACGAAAGCCCGCACTTCGCCAACCTCTACGACATGGCGCTGAAATACGCCGACGTCCTGCCGGTGGCCGAGGTCGCGGCCTTCCTGGAGCAGTACCAGCCGGCGAATTGATCTTGCCGGACCGCGGGCCTCCAACGTCGCGGTCTACCGCGACGCACCACGCTCATTGCCGGGAGCGCGGCACTCCAGTGCCGCTCATGCGCTGTTGAACCAGGACATGATGCGCCACTGGAGTGGCGCGCTCCCGGCAAAGACGAAGAACATGAGGCGGGCCTGGAGGCCCGCGGTCCGGCAAGAGACTAAGCCACCTGCTTCAGCTTCGCGGCGCGGCTCTTCATCAGGGGCTGGATGCGCTGGCCGAACTGTTCCATGCCGATCAGGAAGTCGTCGAACACCAGCATGATGCCCTTGGTGGCGGGCACCGCCGCGACCTCGTCGAGCATGCGCGCAACCGCGGCGTAGGAGCCAACGAGTGTCCCCATGTTGAAGTTGACCGCGCCCGTGGGCGCCGCCATCTGGCGCGCCGTGCTGGAGGCCGCGGCATGGGCGTCGGCGTTGGCCTGGCCGGCGAGCCAGCCCATGGCGTCGAGGTCGGCGCCGTCGTTGTAGTGCCGCCATTTGGCCTCGGCCGCTTCGTCGGTCTCGTCGGCGATCACCATGAACAGCACGTAGTTGCCGACGTCGCGGCCGGTCTTGGCCGAGGCCTCGGCCATCGCGAGGTTGGTGGTGCTGTGCGCCGTCGGCGTGTTGATGCCCTTGGCCGCCACGAAATTGTAGTCGCCGTAGCCCGCGCCGAACTCGATGCCGCGCGGGCTCTGGCCGGCGCAGACGATCTTCACATAGGTCTGGGGCCGCGGGCTGAGCTTGCAGTCTTCCATCTGGAAGTACTCGCCCTTGAAGTTCGACGTCCCGGTCTCCCAGAGCTCGCGCAGGATGGTGACGTACTCGGTGCTGTAGTCGTAGCGCTTGTCGTAATGCGCCTCGCCCGGCCACAGGCCCATCTGCTCGTACTCGGCCTTGGCCCAGCCCGACACGATGTTGACGCCGAAGCGGCCGTCTGAGATCGAATCGATGGTCGAGGTCATGCGCGCCACGATCGCGGGCGGAATGGTGAGCACGGCGACCGAGGCATAGAGCTGGATGCGTTTGGTGACGGCGGCGAGGCCCGCCATCAATGTGAACGACTCGAGATTGTGGTCCCAGAACTCGCTCTTGCCGCCGAAGCCGCGGAGCTTGATCATCGAAAGCGCGAAGTCGAGGCCGTAGTATTCGGCGCGCTGCACGATCTGCTTGTTCAGCTCGAAGGTCGGCTTGTACTGCGGCGACGTCGTCGAGATCAGCCAGCCGTTGTTGCCGATCGGGATGAAGACGCCGATATCCATCGACCCGGACATGAGAGGCGCCGCCTCAAGCCACCTGCTTCAGCTTGGCGGCACGGGTCTTCATCAGCGGCTGGATGCGCTGGCCGAACTGCTCCATGCCGATCAGGAAGTCGTCGAAGGTGAGCATGATGCCCTTGGTCGCGGGCACCGAGGCGCACTCGTCGAGCATGCGCGCCACCGAGGCGTAGGAGCCGACCAGCGTGCCCATGTTGAAGTTGATGGCGCCCTCGGGCGCGGAGATACGCTTGGCCGTGCCGTCGTCGGAGGCGTTGGGATCGGCATTGGCCTCGCCCGCCATCCAGGCCAGCGCGCCCATGTCGGCGCCCTCGTTATAGTGCCGCCACTTGGCCATCGCCGCCTCGTCGGTCTCGTCGGCGATCACCATCATCAGCACGTAGTTGCCGACGTCGCGACCGGTCTTGGCGGCGGCCGCGGCCATCGCCTCGTTGGTCGGCGCATGGGCGGTCGGCGTGTTGACGCCCTTGCCCAGGGTGAAGTTGTAGTTGCCGTAGGTCGCGCCGAATTCCATGCCGCGCGGGCTCTGGCCGGCGCACACGATCTTCATCTCGGCCTGCGGACGGGGCGACAGCTTGCAGTCCGCCATCTGGAAGTACTCGCCCTTGAAGTTCGAGGTGCCGGTCTCCCACAGCTCGCGCAGCACCGTCACGTACTCGGTGCTGTAGTCGTAGCGCTTGGCGAAGTGGGCCTCGCCCGGCCACAGGCCCATCTGCTCGTATTCCATCTTGGCCCAGCCCGAGACGATGTTGACGCCGAACCGGCCGCCCGAGATCGAATCGATGGTCGAGGCCATGCGGGCGACGATGGCCGGCGGAATCGTAAGCACCGCCACCGAGGCGTAGAGCTGGATGCGCTTGGTGACCGCGGCCAATCCTGCCATCAAAGTGAAGGATTCGAGGTTGTGGTCCCAGAACTCGGTCTTCCCCCCGAAGCCGCGCAGCTTGATCATGGACAGGGCAAAATCGAGCCCATAGTGCTCCGCCTTGAGCACGATCTGCTTGTTCAGCTCGAAGGTCGGCATGTATTGCGGCGAGTTGGCCGAGATCAGCCAGCCATTGTTGCCGATGGGAATGAAGACGCCGATATCCATCGATCGCTCCTGTCTACGCGGTGGCGCGACAGGAGGAGCAAGCGGCGTGCCAGCGGCAGTGTAGAATCTAGGGGTGAGGCCCCCAGGGCGCGGCGTTGAGGAGCTTCACTTCCTGCGTCATGACCAGCGGCCGGAACTTGGCGGCAAAGCCCTCGGTGAAATCCTTGTTCGCGAACACCGCCGCCCAGTGGGCGCGCCGGTCGGCATCGTCGGCGAACTTCCAGAGATGGACGAGCTGATTGATCGTGCCGGTGTCGCCCTGGAAGTAGCCGATCAGGTGCTTGTCGTGCCCGCCCTTCTGCAGCGCGGGAAAGCCGAACTGCTGATAGAGCGTCACCGCTTCCGCCATCTTGCCGACATAGAGCGTGTAGGTCCTGAGTTCGTAGAGCGCCATCGTTTTCCCCCCATTTGGACTAAAAGTGTGTGGATCGGAGGGGGGAGATTAGCGGCCGCGGAACGCCCGCTCAAACTGCTCGCGCAGCGGCTTGGTGAGGTACGACACCACCGTGCGCGGAGAGGTCTTGATGAAGACCTCGACCGGCATGCCGGCCATCGGTTGCAGGCCCTCGAGCCTCGCCATCTCCTTGTCGGAGATGCGGATGCGCACCGCGTAGTACGACTCGTTCTTCTTGTCGTCGGTCGTGATGTCAGCGCCGATGCCGATCACCTCGCCGTTCAGCTCCGGCGTGGTGCGCCGGTTGAAGGCGCCGAACTGCACGACCGCGGCCTGGCCGGCATGGATCTGGTCGATGTCCTGCGGCGACACCTTGGCCTCGATGATCAGCTCGTCGGCATCGGGCACCACCAGCATCAGCACCTCGCCGGCCTGGATCACGCCGCCCACCGTGTGCACGGCGCGCTGGAAGATCGTGCCGTCCTGCGGCGCCACCAGGTCGATGCGCTTCAGCTGGTCCTCGGCCGCAACGCGACGCTCGGTGAGCTCGGCGCGCTTGCCGCGGATCTCGGCCAGCTCCTTGCCGACCTCGGTGCGCAGATCTTCGTCGATCTGCAGGATCTTGAGCTGGATCTCGGCGATGCGGCCCTTGGCCTGGGCGATCGAGGCGGTAAGCGCGCCGCGCTCGCCATGCAGGCGCGCGTTGTCGCGCTCCAGCGTCGTGACGCGGCTGAACGGCACCAGCTTGTCCTTCCACAGGCCGCGCACGCCGCCCAGCTCTTGCGAGTTCCAGTCGATCTCCTTTGTCTTGGCCGCGATCTGCTCGTCGTTGCCGGCGATCTGCTGCTTCAGCTGGTCGATCTGCTCGACCAGCTGCTGCCGCTGGCCTTCGCGCGCCGAGCGGCGCAGCTCGAACAGCCGTTGCTCGCTTGCCATCGCCTGGGCGACGTCGGGCTCGTCCTTGCGGGCGACGAAGTCGGCCGGGAAGGTGACCTTGTCGGCGCCATCGCGCTCGGCCTCGAGCCGGGCCTGGCGGCCTTCCATCTCGTCGAGCGCCTTGGTGACGATGGCGAGGCTGGTGCGCGCCTGCGTCTCGTCGAGCCGCACGACGATGTCGCCTTTCTTCACGCGGTCGCCGTCCTTTACCCGGAGGTCGCCGACCACGCCGCCGGTCGGGTGCTGCACCTTCTTGACGTTGCTGTCGACCACCATCTTGCCGGGCGCGATCACCGCGCCCGAGATTTCGGTGAGGATGCCCCAGCCGAAGATGATCAGCATCAGCACGGCCACCGCCGCCGCGCCCAGCAGGAGATGTTGCAGGAGGGAGCGCTGGATGGTCACGGCTTGACCTCCTGCGGCCGCGCGCCGGCATGGACGGTCATCGGCGTCACCAGGCGCGCCGCCGGCTGGTTGGCGGGCTGCTGCTGTGCCGGCGGCTGGAAGACCTGCTCCTTCGGCCCGAAGGCCTGCTGGCGGCCGGCCATCATGATCAGCACCGTGTCGACGCCGGCCAGCGCCGACGGCCGGTGGCAGACCACGACGACGATGCCGCCGCGGGCGCGCACGCCCAGGATCGCCTTGGTCAACGCCTCGTCGCCCTCGCGGTCGATGTTGGAGTTGGGTTCGTCGAGCACGACCAGGAACGGATCGCCGAAGAGCGCGCGTGCGAGACCGATGCGCTGGCGCTGGCCGGCCGACAGGGCGTTGCCGTTGTCGCCGACCTGCGTCTCGTAGCCGTTGGGCAGGGCCAGGATCAGCTCATGCACGCTGGCGGCCTTGGCTGCGGCGATGACTTGCTCGGACGTGGCGTCGGGCTGGAAGCGGGCGATGTTCTCGGCGACGGTGCCGCCGAACAGCTCCATGTCCTGCGGCAGGTAGCCGATATGCGGTCCGAGCGCCTCCGGCGTCCATTGGTCGATGGCGGCGCCGTCGATGCGGATCTTGCCCTGGAAGGTCGACCACACGCCGACCATGGCGCGCACCAGGGAGGATTTGCCCGAGGCCGAAGGCCCGATCACGCCCAGCCCCTGGCCGGCCTTGAGCTGGAAGGTGATGCCCTGCACGACGATGCGATTGCTGCCCGGCGGCGAGACGCCGACCGCCTCGAGGGTGAGCGTGGCGCTGGGCTGCGGCAGCTCCATGCGCGGCTGTTCGGCCGGAACGCTGGCCAGCAGGCCACTCAGCCGGCGCCAGCTCTGGCGTGCGGCGATGAAGCTCCGCCACTGCGACAGCACCACCTCGACCGGCGCCAGCGCGCGCGAGGTCAGGATGGAGCTCGCGATGATGATGCCCGCCGTCGCCTGCTGATTGATCACCAGCCAGGCGCCGATGCCGAGCACAGTCGACTGCAGCACCATGCGCAGCGTGCGCGACAGCGCCGACATGCCACCGGCGATGTCGGAGACGCGCTGCTGGGCGGCGAGGTTGCGCTTGTTGTGCTCGTGCCACACGCGGGCCAGGCGGCCGCCCATGCCCATCGCCTGCACCACCTCGGCGTTGCGCCGGCTCGCTTCGGCGAGCGCCATGCGCCGTTCGGAGACGCCTTGGGCGTCCTTCGCCGGCTGGCGGCTGAGATACTCGGTGGCGGCCGTGATGCCGATCAGCAGCAGGCCGCCCACCGTCGCGGCGATGCCGATATAGGGATGGAAGACGAAGCAGATGCCGAGATAAAGCGGCATCCATGGCAGGTCGAAAAAGGCCGCCGGTCCCACGGTCGACATGAAGGAGCGGATGCGGTCGAGATCGTGCACCGGCTGGAAGGAAGCCGGCGTCAGCGCCTTGAGCGGCAGCTTGGCCGCCAGGTCGAAGACGCGCTGGCCCATCGCCTCGTCGACCGAGCCCGCGATGCGCACCAGCACGCGGCTGCGCACGACGTCCAGCAGGCCCTGGAAACCGAACATCACCAGGGCAAGGCCGCTGATTGCGATCAGGGTCGGGACGCTGCGGCCGGGCAGCACGCGATCATAGACTTCGAGCATGAAGATCGGGCCGGTCAGCTGCAGCAGATTGATCGCGGCCGTGAATACCGCGATGCCGATGAAGGCATGGCGATAGCTGCCCAGCGCCGCCGCCAGTTCCGACTTCGGCGCTGCCGGACGGTGCCAGGGCCGGCCAGCCGGGAGACTTGCTGACGTCATCAAGGAACCGGTCCTATCACCTTGAAATTGAAGGGCTTGCGGCTGGAGTTGCGATTGTTCGCTACTTTATCACAGGCCGGGTGAATGCACGCGGATTCGAGCCGAACTTAGGCAGATCTTGGCCGCAATCGGCCGATAACGGTGGCGAGACGGCCAGTTCCAGGCTGGCAACTGGCCACGGTTGCATCCAGCATCTCACCCAACGCGTCGCCCATCCGGGCGGCAACGCGCTCTGCCGAGAGGCTGAGCTCGGTCAGACGCCCGAGCGCCTCCAGCACCGCGAGACCGGTCGCCAAGCCATTGTATTCCTTGATTTCTACGCCCCAGCCCTCGTCGAACGCCGGTTGCGCGAAAGCGCAGCCGCGCGAGGCCACGACCGGTATGCCGATGGTGCGGGCATCGCTGAACACGCCCGAGCCGCGCGTGCGATAGACCGCCGGATCGTACGGCAACAGCAGCACATCGGCCTCGGTCAACCGGGCCAGATACTCGTCGGGCCTCAGCACATTCTGCTGCACGTCGACCCGTGCGCCCAGGCGCGCCAGGCGGTCGAACGTTGCCCGGTCGGGGTCGTCGGAACCCTTCATCACGCCATGGATCATGAAGCGCGCGCGCTCGTCCTTTGCCAGCACAAGCTCCAGGGCCTCGGGCAGCAGCCGATAGCCTTTGGCCCGGTTGGCGAAGCCGATGCATGCCACAGTGGGCGCATCGCCGGCCGATTTCGATGGCCGCTGGAAGGCGCGCAATCCCGGCCCGGGCATCACGCCCACCTCCAGCCCGAGCAGCCGACGATAGAAGTCCGCCATCGCGGGCGTCTCGCAAAGAAGGTGCAGCCCACCCGCGGTGGCTGCGAGTCGGCCGAAGGCGGCTTGGGATTCACTGTGAAAGGGCTCGGACCGCGGATCGTCGCTCGCCATCAAATGGTGCGGCGCAAAGAGCACCCACGCCAGCACTCTCACCGATCGTGGCGTCGATGCTAGCTGGCGCGCTAGGGCGCCGGCCAGCACCTGATCACAGCAGGGCACGATGATCAGGTCGGGCCTCTGGCGGCGCAGCGCCGGCGCAAGTTGCCGGCGCGTCTCCTCGACACTTTGGGCGAACTCGCCGGGCTGTTCGTAGGATCGACCATAGATCGAGCGCGTGAAGACCGGCGTGCAGGCGAGATCCTGCACCACCCGCTGGTCGGCGTAGGCCGAGCCCAGGCAGTAAGCGGCGATTCCCCGGCGAGCGAGTTCGGCCTGCAGGCGCCGGACGGCGCTGTGGTGATGTCCGCCCATTGACCGCAGCGCCGGATCGACGATCAGCGCCTTCATCGCGGCGCCACCAGCTGCCGCCAGGGCGGCCGGCCGAGCTCGGCGGCCCGCCGCGCCAGCATGGTCATGCGCCAGCGCCAGCGGAACTCCGACGGCTGGTAGAGATGCTGGCGCGGTGCCTGCACCTGCAGCGCCGGGAAGACAAAAAGCTGTCCGCCGCCGCGGATGATGGCGTCGTTAAAGGCGACGTGCTCGGACACCTCGCGCCCCCCGGCATCGAGGCCGCGATAGCGCGCGTCGGCCGGCAATGGCAGGCGATAGATGCCGAGGCCGCCGAACGCCGAACGGACGGCGATCGGCGCGAGGTGCGGCGGGATCGTGATCTGGCGCGCGAACACTTCGCGGAACTTGGCCGCCTCGAAGCTCTCCTGCGCGGGCCGTCCCCAGATCGGATGCCAGCAATCGTGCGGACACCACTCGGCATGGCGCAGGGCCCAGACGTCGTAGTAGCGCGGCTGGGCATTGGCCAGCACGCCGGCGCGCCGCGGTTCACCGTCGAGCCAGTGGCCGGCGGCGGCGAAGGCGTCAACCGCGACAGGCAGGGCCATCACGTCATCGAGGTCGGCGACCACCAGATGCTGGTGTCCGCGAAAATGCCGGTCGACCTCGTCGAGCGCGGCGTTGCGGGCATGGGCGATGCGTTCGGTGCGCCGCGGCAGCCGGGAATCCAGGGTGCCGAGATCGATCAGCCGGCCGCGCCGCCCCTCCAGCCAGCGCTCGAGTCGGACGCCGGTGTCGTCGACGCTGTCGCTCACGACGAAGATGAATGCCGCCTCATCGTAAATTGCCGCGAAGCGTTCGAGGTTCGCCAGCACCCCGGGCAGGTGGGCGGCGCAATCGCGTGCCAGTCCGATGAAGGCGGCCTTGCGCATCAGCTCCCGCGCAGCCTCGCCAGCAGCGATTTGGGTGGTTCCGGCACGGTCTCGGGAGGCGCCGGCGGATCGAGGACCTCGGCGAGTGCGGCCGCGGCGGTGGCATAACGATCTTCACCGAAAGCCAGACGGATGGCATCACCGCGCTCGTGCAGCACCGTCCGGATCAGGTGCAGCATGGAATCCCGGATTGGCGTCCATTCGCGCGACGAGGAATTGTAGGCGCCTCCCGGCACCACGGCGTTGGAATGCTTGTTCGCGCCATGCATGCGATAGGCGTAGAGCGATTCGTGGATGGCGATGGTGCCGGTCAGCAGGCCGGCGAAGGTCGACAGGTACAAGTCGACATAGAGCCGAAGGTCCTCGTCCGGCGGCACCATCACGAGGTCGATGAAGGAGCGGCGAAGCATCATGCTCGCCGTGCTGTTGGTGGCGCTGCCGGCGGTCCAGTGAGGATGAAGTGTCAGCGCCGGTGCTGGCCGGGGGCCGTAGCCGAGCTCGCCCGTCGCGGGATTCAGGCTGGGTAACAGGGCGGCATCGACCGGCCGCGGTGTCTTGTCGTGCAGATCGACGGAATCGAACCACCAGGCGGTGCCGGCGAGCAGGCGGCTCTCCGCGTCGATGATGTGCGAATCGCAATAGGTCAGGGCGACAGGAAAGTCGGCATTGAGATGGGCAGCGAGATGGCGCGCAACGAAGGTCTCGTACCAGATGTCATCCGAATCGAGGAAACACACCAAGGGAGTATCGAGTTCGGCCATGCCGCGGCGCATGGCGCCACCCTGGCCGACATTGCGGTCGAGCTTCACATAGCGAAAGCGCCGGTCGTCCAGGCGAGCCAGGCAAGCGCGGATGGCCTCGTCGGACCCGTCGGTCGAGGCGTCGTCGACGACGGCTACCTGGATGTCCTGCACGGTTTGCCGGGCCGCCGATTCGATCGCCTTGTCGACGTAGGCTGCGTTGTCGTGGTTGGCGATCACAACGCCGACGGGGGGCGCAATAGGCATCATCCCCTTATCGCACAGGACGCTTCGCCGGCGCATTATCGGAAACCATTGTCAAAAGCCTGCTGGGCGGCCATCCTCCCTTCCGGCGCACACCGCGCACGCAGGCGAAACATCGCCGCGAAGGGGAGGAAATCGATGCCAACGCAGGCCAGCGTCACCGTCGTCACGCGCGTGGATTGATCGGCATGGATGGCTCGGCCGATCTGCTGCTCAACGCCATCGTCTCCGGGCTCCTGCTGGGCGGCTTCTACGCCGCGGTCTCGATCGGCATCGCCATCTCCTTCGGCCTGCTCGACGTCGTCAACATTGCCCATCCGGGCTTCATCCTGCTCGGCTCCTACGTCGCCTTCATCGCCAACACGGTGTTCGGGGTCGATCCCATCCTGGCGGCGGTGATCGCGCTGCCGTTCTTCTACCTGCTCGGCATGCTCGCCTATCAGGTCTACTACGTCGCCTTCGAGCGCCGCGATGACCAGTCGCTGCGCGGCCTGTCCTTCTTCTTCGGCCTCTTGTTCATCACAGAGGTGGCGCTGGTGCTGACCTTCGGTGTCGACTACCGCACGGTGCAGGCGCCCTATATCGGCCCGAGCGTCAAGCTCGGCCTGTTCGACCTGCCGCTCCGGCTGCTCGTGCCCTTCCTGGTGGCGATGGTGATGGTGGTGGGCCTGCAGCTCTTCCTGTCGCGCACCTTCATCGGCCGCGCCGTGCAGGCGGTCGCCCAGGACCAGGGCGCGCTGCGCCTGATGGCCGCCAATCCGGTCAAGATCAAGCGCATCGCCTTCGGCCTCTCGATCGCCACGGCGGCGCTGGCCGGCGCCTGCTTGATCATCATCCAGCCGGTCGAGCCCTCGATCGGACGCGAATATATTGGCCGCATCTTCGCCATCGTCGTGCTGGGCGGCCTCGGCAGCTTCCCCGGCATGATGATCGCGGCCTTCACCCTGGGCATCGCCGAAAGCCTGACCGCCACCTTCTTCGGGCCGTCATGGGCGCCCGCGGTCGCCTTCGGCATCCTCCTGATCACCCTGGCGGTGCGTCCCAGTGGCATCCTTGGCCGATAGATCCCCCGCCGACAGGGCCGCCGCCGATACCCACGCCGCCGGCATGCGCGGCGTGACGTTCACGCTGATCCTGCTCGGCATCGCGCTCGCGATCTTCGCCCTGGGCCGCTGGTTCGGCAGCTCCTACGCCTTCTTCATGGGCTACGTCGTGCTGCAGTACATCGTGCTGGGCACGGCCTGGAACATCCTGGGCGGCTACACCGGCTATGTGAACTTCGGCGTCACCGCCTTCTTCGCCATCGGCGCCTATTCGACGGTGGTGCTGCACAAGCTCATCCCGGCGATGCCGCTGCCGGTGATGATCGTGATCGGCGGCGGGCTGGCGGGCCTGGTCGGGCTCGGCACCGGCTATCTCACCTTGCGCCTGCGCGGCGTCTTCTTCTCCATCGCCACGCTGGCGCTCGCCGTGGTGGTGCAGACCCTGATCACCAACTGGGATTTCGTCGGCGGTGCGCGCGGCGCCTATGTGCTGCGCCCGCGCGTGGCGCCGCTGATCGGCGGCGAGTACGTGCAGTACCTGTTCCTCATGATGCTGATCATGTGCGTCATCGTGCTGGCGACGGCGCGTGCCATCGAGCGCTCGGCGCTGGGCTACGGCTTCGCCGCCATCCGCGACGACGAGGGCGCCGCCGAGGCCTCGGGCGTGCCGACGCTGCGTCTCAAGCTGATCGCCACCGGCCTCTCGGGCGGCTTCATGGGCATGGCGGGCGCACCTTTGCCTTATTACGTGACCTATCTCGACCCGGCCTCGGGCTTCAGCCTGAACTATGCGGTCAACGCCATCGCCATGCCGCTGATCGGCGGCACCTCGAGCTGGGCGGGACCGGTGATCGGCGCGGTGCTGGTGGGCGGCCTGCAGGAGTACCTGCGCGTCACCATCTCCTCGGCGGTCAACGTGCTGGTGGCGGGCGTGCTGATGGTGGCCTTCGTCATCGCCGCCCCGCAGGGCATCGTCGGGCTGTTCCAGAGGAAGCGCAAATGAGCGCGCTGCTCACCGTCGCGGGTCTCGGCAAGCGCTTCGGCGGCTTCGTGGCGCTCGACGGTATCGACCTCGAGGTCCAGGCGGGCGAGCGGCTCGGCCTGATCGGGCCCAACGGCTCGGGCAAGTCGACCCTGGTCAACTGCATCTGCGGCACGTTGCAGAACGAGCAGGGCAGCGTCCGCTTCGCCGACGAGACGATCGACGGGCTGTCGGCCCACCAGCGAACCCGCCGCGGGCTGGCGCGCAGCTTCCAACTGCCGCGCCCCTTCGCCGGGCTGACGCTGGCCGAGAACGTGCGCATCCCCATCCTCTACGCAGTCAATGCCCGACCCTCCGGCCACCTCCATGGTGCCGCGATCGACGAGCGTTGCCTGGAGCTGCTGGCCCTGGTCGGCCTGGCGGCCAAGGCGCGCCAGCGGCCGCGCGATCTCACCCAGATCGAGATGCGCAAGCTCGAGCTTGCCCGGGCCATGGCCGCCGATCCGAAGCTCCTGATCTCCGACGAGGCGATGGCGGGTCTCAGCCATGCCGAGGTCGACGAGATCATCGCGCTGCTGATTCGCCTCAACGAGCAGGGCGTCACCGTGATCATGATCGAGCACATCATGCGCGCGGTGATGGAGTTCTCGCAGCGCATCGCCTGCCTGGTGGCCGGCAAGAAGATCGCCGACGGCAGTCCGAAGGACGTCGTGCGCGATCCCGAAGTCGTGAGGGCCTACCTTGGCGAGTAGCCTCACCATCGGCCACATCGATGCCGGGTACGGTGCCGTCCACGTGCTCGAGGACGTGTCCCTGAACGTCGGCGCCGGCGAGACGGTTGCGCTGCTCGGCACCAACGGCAATGGCAAGTCGACGCTGATGAAGTCGATCATGGGCATGGTCCGGCCTTCGAAGGGCAGCATCAAGGCCGTGATCGACGGCAAGGAGCACGAGCTGATCGGCCGCTCGACCGAGGAGATCGTCGATCTCGGCATCGGCTTCGTGCCTGAAGGCCGGCGGCTCTTCCCCAAGCTCACCGTGACCGAGAATCTGCTGCTCGGCGCCTTCCGCCCCAAGGCGCGCTCGGAGATCAACCGCAACCTCGACTTCTGCCTGGAGACCTTTCCGCGACTGAAGGAGCGGGCGGGCCAGCTGGCCGGCTCGATGAGCGGCGGCGAGCAGCAGATGCTGGCGCTCGCCCGCGCGCTGATGTCGGCGCCGCGCATCCTCCTGATCGACGAGCCCTCGGTCGGCCTGGCGCCGCTCCTGGTCAGCCGCACCATCGACAAGATCAAGGAGCTGAAGGAGGGCTACAACCTCAGCGTCCTGATGGCCGAGCAGAACTTCACCCAGGCCATCCGCATCGCCGACCGCGGCTACGTCATTGTCCACGGCAAGATCGCCTTCGAAGGCGCCTCCGCCGAGGCGCTGAACAACAACGAGCTGATCCGCGAGTTCTACCTCGGCGCTTGAGGCTCATTGGAGCGCGGACCTCCAGGTCCGCTCATGAACTATAATGCGGACTTGGAGGTCCGCGCTCCATAGGAAGCAGAGCTCCGCAGCCAGTCGGACGCCTTGTCGACGAGGCCTGCCTTAACAGGGTTGCTCTCGACATACTCAACGGTGCGCTGGAGGTGATCTTCGTTGCGCATGTATCTGTCGAAATAGTCGGTCCCCCAGAATTGCCCGATCCGCCGCAGCCGCGCGTTGGCTTGTCGGGAAGTGAAGGATTTCCAGCTTTTGACAACGGCGCTCAGGGAATGGCCGTCGAGCATTTCGGCCACGACGTGCACGTGATTCGGCATGATGCACCAGGCAAGTAGCCGATAGCGCACGCTATCGAAGTGAAGAAGTGCGTCCTGAGTCAGTTCCGCGATTTCTGGACGGCGTAGCCAGCAAGCACCCAGACCTGCGTCAAGTTCCTTGTCGATCAGCAACACTGCGTCCGGCTGGAGCCGCAGAGCCTCTATGCGGACCTGAGGCATGCTGTCGGCAAGACGAAATGTCAGGAACTGTACGGTCTCTGGTGAATCGAAGTGAGGCAGATAGCCTCGATTGTGCCAGCCTTTGAATGGCGTCATTGGAGCGCGGACCTCCAAGGTCGCTGTAGTCTGCGACCCATCCGCATCATAGGCCGAAATTCATGAGCGGACCTGGAGGTCCGCGCTCCAATGAGCGGACCCCCAGCGTCCTTTGTCTTATTTCTTCGGATCGTACGGATAGATGATGTCGCCGGTCTTGTACTGGGTCGGCCACAGGATCACTTCGGTCTTGGGATCCCGGAACTGATCAACGCCGTTGCCCTGGACGCCCTGGAACTGGACGGCGAGGACCTTCGCGGTCTCCCACTCGCCTTCGCTGTTGAACTTGATGTCGCCGACGATGGTCTTGAAGGTCGCCTTGCGCATGAACTCAGCGAGCTTGGCGTCATCGGTGCCGCCCGCACCCGTCACTGCCTGCTCGACGATCTCCATCAAGGCATAGCCGTACGGCGGCAGATAGTAGCCCAGCAGGTCGACGCCCTGTTCCGCCGCCTTCGCCTGGTACTTCTTCAGGAAGTCGCGGCCGGCGTCGGTGGCGAATTTGGCCCACGGCAGCCAGAAGTCGTACACCACGATGCCGTTCAGGAGCGGGCCGAGCTGCGTCTTGATGGCCGTCGCCTGCAGGCCGACCATGCCGCCACCGTAGATTTTCGGCTTGAAGCCGATCTCGCTGCTGGCGCGGATGATGCCCACCGAATCGGGCGGATAGGACGCGGCGAAGAAGATGTCCGGATTGGTCGCCGCCACGGCGCGCACGACCGGCGTGTAGTCGGCCGTCGCCGGCGGGTAGTTCTTGTCGTAGACGATCTTGAGATTGTACTTCTTGGCGATGTTGCGGACGCCTTCCAGCGCATTGCGCGGGAACTCGGCGTCGGCGCCGACCAAGGCCAGTGTCTGCGGCTTGGGATTCTGCGCCATCGCCACCTCGAAGAAGCCCTCGGCGAAGGCCTCCTTGGGCTTGGGTCCGCCGGCCGGCTGGATGGCGAAGTAGCGTGGATAGTGGAACTCGGAGTTCACCGCCAGGCCGAACAGCGCGAAAAAGGTGCGATCCTTCTGCATCACGATCGGCATGGCCGGCGCCACCATGTTGGTGGCGTAGCCGCTCACCACGATGTCGACCTTGTCGACATCCATCAGCTTCGTATAGAGGCCGGGCACCGTCGAGGGGTTCGACTGGTCGTCGTAGTACACGAGCTTGACCGGTCGGCCGAGGATGCCGCCCTTGGCGTTGATGTCCTCGGCCGCGATCTGCATGGCGAGCAGCGCCGCCTTGCCGTTGGGCGCGAGGCCGCCGGTCAGTGCCATGCCGAAGCCGATGGTGAGCGGCTTGGCCTGGGCGCGGGCGGTGCCCGCAAATCCACCTGCCGCTCCCGCGACAACGAGATTGTTGAAAGTGCGACGCTTGATGCGCATTGGAACGTCCTCCCAGACGTGTGTTGTTGGGACGATCCTAGCGTGCAGCGGGACGTACTGTCATCCCGAGGCATCTTCCTCCTCCCCCGTCATACGGGGGAGGATACAGGAGGGGGCAGGCAGCAGACGCGATGCGTGCCGATTGCAGATCGGAATGATCCCATCTCATGAGACATCAACTCTGCGGCTTTCCCCCTCCAGTATCCTGCTCCATTGAGCCTCGTTCCCGAGGGCAATGTCCGGCGGGAAGGGAGGTTGCGCCCTAGCGTCGGGCCTTGCGCCGCCGATTCTCCTTTCGCTGTCGCAGGTTGCCGAGGTGGCCGAGCGGCAAGGGCGCGCCGGCCTTGAGGGTGCTGATGGCGATGCTGCTTTGGACCTCGCGGACGATCGGTAGCGCCAGCAGCTTGTCGACCAGGAACTTCTGGTAGTGTGCGAGGTCCGGCACCACGACCTCGAGCAGATAGTCGACGGTGCCCGAGACCATGTGACAGGCGATGACCTCGCTCATCTCCAGTACGGCTCCCTCGAAGCTCTCGGCACGCGCATTGGCATGCGCCTCGAGCCTCACGCCGACGAATACAGTGAAGCCGAGCCCGACCTGCGCGCGATCGAGCGCCGCCCGATAGCCGCCGATATAGCCTTCCCGCTCGAGCCGCTTGACGCGCCGCAGGCACGGCGACGGCGACAAGCCGATCTGCTCGGCCAGCTCGACATTGCTGAGACGGCCGTCTGCCTGCAGGGCGGCAATGATCTTGCGGTCGAATTCGTCAAGGGCGTCTTTTGGCATGATCAGCTCTCCATCGGAAGAACATTAGCACGATATGCCGAAATCGCAGGACTTGGCGGCGTGATCTGCAAGGACATGCCCAACGCTGCTGTGCCATTCCTGCTTGCCCAACTGGAGAGCAAGAATGACCGACGAAAGCGCGAGCTTTGCTGCCTATGCCGAGGTCGCCGCAGCGCTGCAGCGATATGTCGACGGCGGCCACAGCGGCGATGCGGACGCCATGCGTAGCGCCTTCCTGCCGGGCTCGACGGTGCGTGGCAGCTATGGCGGCCGGCCGACCGATTGGAGTCTTGAGGAGTTCTGTGCCGTGATCGCCAAAGGCGGCGCCGCTCCGGATCTCAAAACCCGCATCGCCAGCATCGAGTTCTCAGGATCGGCTGCGATGGCTCGGCTTGAAGCCGAGAATTGGCGGGGAACACGCTACACCGACTTTCTCGTTCTGGTCCGGCGTGCAGAAGGATGGCGTATCGCGAGTAAGGTGTTCTTCGCCCATTCGCGCGCCTGATGGACGCAGGCACCGGACCTTCGCCTAAAGCAGCGGCGCCGGCCCGGGCGAGCCCAGCGCATGCTGGCCGAAGATCGCGCCCTGGATCTCGGGTGAGAACATCACATGGGCATTGCAGGCATGGGCGTCGCGGAACAGGCGCTGCATCGGCCCCGTCGTGTAGAGCCCGCCCGAGCCCGCAAGCGTCATCAGGATGTCGACCGCCTCCAGGCAGGCGCGCGTGGCGAAGAAGGCGTCGCGCCGGTAGCGCACCTTGTCCCCTTGACTGTGCTCGGCGCCGGAGCGCGCCACCGCCATGGCGTGCTCGCAGGCGCGCTTCATGATCACCTCGGCATTGTCGATGCGTGCGCTCGCCTCGGCGACCTTGATCTGCACGGTCGGATTGACGTTGACCGGCACGCCGGTGTTGGTGGCGTTGCGCTTGCGCGCGGCGCCGACCACCAGCTCGTAGGCGCCCTGCGCGCAGCCCAGCATCACCCCCGACAGCACATAGGGCCCGAGCGCCAGCAGCGGCAGGCGGAACAACGGCGTGTCGTTCACGGCCGAGCCCGGATGCGGCTTGCCGTTGAAGGCCCAGGCCGAGAGCGTGCGGCGTTCGGGTACGAACAGCTCCTTGACCGCGACGTCCTTCGAGCCCGTGCCGCTGAGCCCGACCGCGTGCCAAGTGTCGATGATCTCGTACTGCGAGCGATGAGCCAGGGCGAAGCGCTGGTCGACGATGGCGCCGCTCTCGTCGCGCACCATGAAGCCCAGCATGTTCCAGTCGGAATTGTCGACGCCCGACGACAAGGGCCAGCGGCCCGTCACCTCCCAGCCGCCGTCGACTTTTCGGCCGCGGCCGCCGGCGAAGGCGAGCGAAGTCGCGATCAGCACGTCGAGCGAGACGTCCCACAACTCCTCCTGCGTCTCCGGCGGGAAGTAACCCAGCATCCAGTGGTGGCTGCCGAGATTGCCGACGTTCCACGCCGTCGACGGGCAGGTCCGCGCCAGCGCGGCGCAGATATCGACGAAGATGCCGACATCGAGCTCGGCGCCGCCGACGCGCTTGGGCTGAGCGAAGCGGAAGAGGCCGGCTTCGTGCAGGTCGCGCTCGGTATCGTCGGGCAGGCGGCGCAGCTTCTCGCAGGCTTCGGCGCGCGCCGCGAGCTTGGGCGCTAGCGCATGCGCGCGGGCGACCATCTCCTCGTAGCTGACGTCGGCAAAGGAAACGCGCTTCTTGGGCAGGACGGGCGAGGGCGTCCAGGCGAACTTCTTGCTCATCGCGTGTCTTGGTTCCTCCGAGGAGGACGTTAGAGCAGATTGGAAGTCGGTGGAACCACACTCCACCTCACCCTGAGGAGCCGCGCGCAGCGCGGCGTCTCGAAGGGTGGGCACCATCAAGACTGGCTCCACCCTTCGAGACGCGCCCCTGCGGGGCGCTCCTCAGGGTGAGGAGGTTTTTGATCAAGGCAACGCGTCCGGCGAAAACCCGTCGGGCACCTTGAGGTCACCTCGCTTGGCGAACAGGCGCGGCCAGGCGGTGTTCGCGACGCGCTGCGCCTCGCCCAGCACCGCTTCCTCGTCGAGGCAGAGCACCTTGCCGTCCTTCATCAGCCAGCGGCCGTCGACCATCACCGCCTCGACGTCGCGCGCCTGCGCCTGATGCACGAAGGTGGCCACGGCGCGCAGCACCGGCACTATGTGGGCTCCCGAGAGGTCGACCATGATGAGGTCGGCCTTGTTGCCGGGCGCGAGCCATCCGCCGTCGGGGAGTCCAAGCGCGCGATAGCCGTTGCGCGTCGCCCAGCGCAGCGCCTGCTCGGGCGTCGGCTCGCGGCCGTCGGCGCGGCGCACGCGCTCCATGAAGAGGCCGGTGCGCAGCACCTCGACCATGTCCTCGGCCATGTTGTCCGAGCCCATGGCGATGGTGCAGCCATAGTCCTCGAGATCGGCGATGCGTGGGCTGAGGCCGCGACGCGCGGCGATCGCGGCATTGAAGGCCACGGTCACGCCGGCGTCGCCCAGAAGCTTCTCCTCCGCCGGCTCCATGCAGCGGCAGTGGGCGCACACCAGCCGGTCGTGCAGGAAGCCGAGATCGGCCAGGTACTCGGTGGGCAGGCGGTTGCGATGGGCCTTCACCGCCGCGACCTCGCCCCAGATCTGGTTGCAATGGATGGTCGCCCAGGTGTCGAGCTGCTGCTGCAACGCGCGCAGGTCCTTGAGAAGCTCGGGCGAGCACATGTCGGGCGCCCAGGCCGAGGCGGCGATGCGGAGGCGGCCGTCGGCCTTGCCGTTCCACTTCTTGAAGGTGTCCTCGATGGTCCGGAGGTGGCGCTGGCCGAGCGCGCGGTCGAGCTTGAAGGGCGCCGGATCGCCGATCGAGGTGCCGACGCGGTCGTACGCCCGCTCGCTCAAGAGGAAGCGCATGCCGGTGTCCGCCAGGGCCTCGGCATAGTCGTCGACGTCGTTGGTGTCCTCCAGCACCAGCGTCGTGCCGGAACGCAGCGCCTCCAGCGCCCCCAGGAGCGCCATGGCGCGCCGCTCCTCGGGCGTCATGTCGGGCAGCGGGATGGGCGACAGGCCACCGCTGAACGGCGGCTTGTGCGGCGGCGAGAGGTCCTCGAACACGCCGCGCGCCAGGGTCATGGTGAAATGGGTGTGCACATTGGCGAAGCCCGGCATCACCATCTTGCCCGTGCCGTCGACGCGTTCGGCGCCAGGGTGCCTCGCCAGGATCTCGGCGCTGGGGCCGATCGCCGTTATCCGGTCGCCATCGATGGCGATCGCTGCCCGGTAATGCAGCGAATCGCGGTCGTCGACGGTGGCGATCGCGGCGTTGTGGATGATGGTGGTCATTCGAAAAGGATGCCGACGCCGAGGCTCTCTGTCATCCTGAGCGCAGCGAAGGATCCCATGCCGATTGCAAGCGGCGATGAGGTCCTTCGCTGCGCTCAGGACGACAATCGAGGCTCCGAATCGCGGCGCGGCCCACCGCCGGTGGACAACAATGGTGCGATTCTTGCGACGTATTGAGCGGGCAGGTGCGGTCTTGCCCCGCACTGAGCGCCCGTCTCTGCAAGTGTCCAGTCCAGAGCGAAGGAGGTCGTCATGTGTGATTATTCGCTGGAAGCGTATCGTTCGCGACCTGCTGAAGAAGGCGAAAAGCTCACCCTCGAGCGTTTTCCCAGTGGCTCCATGGGGTTCACGGCCGGCGCGGTTTGCGACACCGCCGTCTGCGTGCCCGAGGGCAGTCATCTCCTGCTGCAGGGCATCGGCGATAGCGTCCGCGAGAGCTGTGGCGTCGGCGCCGTCGAGGAGGTCGTCATGACCCGCCTCGAGGGTGGCCTCTACAAGGATGCGGTGCGGTTCTCCAACGGCACGGAGATCCTCCTGCAAAGGCTCGATTGCGGCCTGGCGGCCGTCTTCGTCGGTGCGCCCGAGCACAGCGCTCCGCCTGCCGCCGAGCCGGTGGCCGAGGCGGTCGAGGCTTGATCGAGTAAGACAAGCGAAGTTCCTCCCCGTCGTGGTGTCCGCGATGGGGAGGTGCCTCTCATGTTCCTCTGGCCCGCCAGGGTGAGAGGTCAGGTCGGATGAGCCGTCCGCACGGCGGTGGGACGGCCCGAGAAATCGCGAAAAACCCAGCAAGAACCGAGGCTTGGCGTCGGCGCCACTTTGGATTCGTTGCCTGTTGATCTGGTATGGTGAGGGCCATGGAAACGTCGGCCATCACCAGCGGGCAGGCCTCCCCGGGCGGCTCAGCCGATCTCGATGTCCCCAAGCTCGACGTCATCGTGATCGGGGCGGGCGTTGCCGGCCTCTACCAGCTCTACCGCTTGCGCGAGCTCGGCCTCGAGGTGCGCGTCTACGAGGCGGGCACCGATGTTGGCGGCACCTGGTACTGGAACCGCTATCCCGGCGCGCGCTTCGATTCGGAGAGCTGGTCCTACGGCTACTCCTTCTCGCCCGAGGTGCTGCAGGAATGGGAATGGCCGGAGCACTTCGCCGCCCAGCCCGACACGCTGCGCTATCTCAATTTCGTCGCCGACAAGTTCGACCTGCGCCGCGACATCCGCTTCAGGAGCCGCCTGGTGGCGGCGCACTTCGACGACAAGACCGACCGGTGGACGGTGACCTTCGAGGACGGACACAAGGACAGCGCGCGGCTCTTGATCACCGCGCTCGGCCCGCTCTCCGCCTACACGCTGCCCAACATTCCCGGCCGCGAGACTTATCGCGGCCAGGCGTTCCATACCGCGCGCTGGCCGCGCGAGGGTGTGTCGCTCAAGGGCAAGCGCGTCGGCATCATCGGCACGGGCGCCACCGCCATCCAGTGCATCCAGACCATCGCCCGCGAGGTCGGCTCGCTCACCGTGTTCCAGCGCACGCCCAACTGGGCGGCGCCATTGCACAACCGGCGTATCACGCCGGAGGAGCAGCAGACGATCAAGGCGTCGTATGCCGAGATCTTCGAGCGCTGCCGGCAGACCAGCACGTGCTTCATCCACCAGACCGATCCGCGCAATGCGCTGGACGTTTCACCCGAGGAGCGCGAGGCGTTCTGGGAGAAGCTCTATTCCGAGCCCGGCTTCGGCATCTGGGTCGGCAACTTCGCCGACGTGCTGACCGACAAGAAAGCCAACGAGCTCGCGAGCGCCTTCATGGCGAAGAAGATCCGCGAGCGCGTGAAGGACCCGAAGGTCGCCGACAAGCTGATCCCAAAGGACCACGGCTTCGGCACGCGCCGCCTGCCGCTCGAATCGGGATACTTCGAGGTCTACAATCAGCCCAACGTGCGGCTGGTCGACATCAACGAGACGCCGATCGAGCGCATCACGGAGGGGGGCATCAGGACCAGCGCCGAGGACTTCGCCTTCGACGTGCTGATCTATGCCACCGGCTTCGATGGCGTCACCGGCCCCTACGATCGCATCGACATAAGGGGCCCCGGCGGCCGGCGGCTGAAGGACGACTGGCAGGGCATGCCAAGAACGTTCCTCGGCATGCTGGCCGACGGCTTTCCCAACATGCTGATGGTGCTGGGCCCGCACACCGCCCGCGGCAACATCCCGCGCAACATCGAGGAGATCGTCGACTGGCTATCGGGCCTCGTGCGCTTCATGAAAGAGCACGGTCATCGCCGCGTCGAGACGCGCCGTGCCGAGGTCGATCGCTGGGTCGCCGAGGTCGAGCAGGCGGTCGAGGGCCTGCTCTTCAACGAGGTCAACTCCTGGCAGACCGGCGTCAACCGCAACGTCGAGGGGCGGCAGGTGCGACGCATCCTGGGCTACTACGGCGGTGCGCTGGCATATCGCCGGCGCATCGAGGCGGTGGCGGTCGGCGGGTATCGCGAGCTGAGATTCGACTGACCTCAGAGCTTCGATCCGCCGTCGACCCGGAGGGTGTGGCCGCTGATCCATCGCGCATCTTCCGAGGCCAGGAAGGCGATGACGCCGCCGATGTCGTCCGGTTGGGCAAGACGTTTCAACGCCTGAAGTCCCAGCGTGTATTCCCGTCCCGCATCCGTCTTGGTGAAGCTGGACATGTCGGTTGCGACGACGCCCGGCGCCACCGCATTGACGCGGATGCCGCGCGCGCCGAGCGCGGCCGCGAAGTGCTTCACCAGGGTGTCGACGCCGCCTTTGGTGGCGGCATAGGCGGCGATCGTGCCCACGGCAGCGCGTGCCGCCAGTGACGACAGCAGGACGACGCTGGCGCCATTGCTCAAGATCGGAAGCAGCTGCTGGACGAGGAAGAACGGCGCGCGCAGGTTGACGGCGAACAGCCTGTCGAAATCCTCGACTGTGGTCTGCTCGATGGTCGCCGCCTTCGAGATGCCGGCGTTGGCGACCAGGATGTCCAGACGGTCGCCGACCACGGCACGTACCCGGCTTGCGAGCTTGTGTGGGCCGTCCGGTTGAGCGAGGTCGGCGGCCACGACATCGGCTTTTCCACCGGCGTCGCGGATATCGTTCGCAACCGATTCCGCTTCCTTGGCGCCGCTGCTGTAGTGGACCAGGACCTGCGCGCCTTCCGCGGCGAGAGCCAGCGCGCCGGCGCGACCCATGCCGCGCGAGGCGCCGGTGACGAGGGCGGATTTGCCTGACAGGCTTTTCATGGTTGTTCTCCGTGGCGAATCGCCAGTTGGTCAAAGGCTTGCAGATGGAGCGGCGTTCATGGCGATCACCGGCTGAGGCCGTGCGCGATGCCGAGCTTGTCGAGCAGCGCCTGCGGCTCGAAGTAAGCGACCCAGATGGATGCGATTTTGCCGTCCCGGATGGTCCAGCAGTCGACGATCTTGATGATCGCGTCGGTGCCTGCCACGCCTTGATTGATGGTTGCGTCCACGCGATTCGCCTCGGCGAGGACGCTGATATAGCTGAACCGCGCGAAATCGAACACGCTGGGCAGGGCGGACAGCACCTCGTCGCGGAAGCGCGCGGCGCCACTGTGGGTTCCTCCCCATGGAAGATAGTTCGGCGCCGTCCAGGTGAAGTCGGGGGTCAAATACCGCGCGAAGTCGGTGAGGTGCCCGTCGATCCCCAGTCGGTAGAAGATGTCCACCATCGCCTTGTTGCGTTCGTTCTCGGATTGGCCAGTCATGCGTGCCTCTACCATCATCCGGCCGTCTTGCCGCCGTCTGCCGTAAGCACCTGACCCGTCACGAACGACGCCTCGTCGGAAGCGAGGAAGAGCACCGCGCGCGCGATCTCTTCCGGCCGTCCCACGCGACCCAGCGGTACGCTCGCGCTCAATCCCGCCTTTCTTTCCGGCGTTCCGGTGAAGCGGTCGAGCATGCCGGTGTCGGTCGGTCCGGGCGCGACGGCATTGACCCGGATGGCCGAACCCGCTGCTTCGAGGGCGGCGGATCGTGTCAGCCCCTCGACGGCGTGCTTGCTCGCCGCATAGATCGACGCGCCTTTGGCGCCTTCATGACCGTAGGTCGAGGAGATGTTGACGATGCTGCCGCGGCCCTTTGCCTGCATGGCGCGCAGTTCGTGCTTCATGCTGAGCAGTGTGCCGAGCACGTTGGTGTCGAAGGTCGCGGCGTAGGTTTCAGCCGTCTGCTCGGTCACCGGGCCGGGCTTGCCTTCGGTGCCGGCACAATTGACGGCGACATCAAGGCCGCCGAACCGCTCGACGGTCCGGTCGACAAGACCGCGCACCTCATCCTCACGACGGACATCGGCCCGAATGAATTCTGCTTCGGCGCCCAGCGCCCGCAGCTCGGCGGCGACCTGCTGGCCGGCGTCCTCGCGGCGGCCTGCGACAACGACCCTGGCGCCCTCCTCGGCGAAAGCGAGCGCTATGGCGTGGCCTATGCCGGTCAGCGCGCCAGTGATCAAGACAACGGGGTTGGTCATGGTCAAATCCTCTGGGTACGCCGCAGTCGCTGTGGAGCGGCGATTGGTTCGAGATCCGGCGTACCAGCGGCGCCGACTGACGCTTAGGCGTTCGTGCCGCCGTCAACGGTGAGGCTGGTGCCGGTGATGTAGTCGGCCTCTGGTCCGGCAACGAAGGCCACCATGGCGGCGATGTCGTCCGCGCGGCCGTAGCGTTTCAACGCCGTGTTCTCGATTTGCGGCCTCGCCCAATCGCCGGTAGCGGGGTTCAGTTCGGTGTCGATCGGGCCGGGCTGGATATTGTTGACCGTAATCCCACGCGGGCCGACTTCGCGTGAGAGACCCTGGGTGAACATCTTCACCGCGCCTTTGGTGGCTGAATAGGCGGCCAAGCCCGGGGTGCCCATGCGCTCGCCGACGCATGAGCCGATATTGATGATGCGGCCGCCGCGCCGCAGATGCTTGAGCGCCGCTTGGGTGGCGATGAACACGCCGCGCAGGTTGAGGTCGATGACCCGATCCATCTCTTCCAATGTCGCCTCCTCGAAAGGCTTGGGAATGGCCGTGCCGGCGTTGTTGACCAGCACGTCGAGGCGGCCGTAGGCGGCGATAGTCGCCTCGACCGCGGAAGCAACGGCCTCGGCGTCGGTTGCATCCGCCCGCAAGGCGACGGCCTTCCCGCCGGAAGCCTCGATTGACTTGACCACTTCGGCGGCGGCGGCTGCGCCCCGCGCGTAGGTGATGGCCACGCTGGCCCCGTCGGCTGCCAGCCGCTTGGCGATTGCCGCACCGATGCCGCGTGAACCGCCGGTAACGAGCGCAGCCTTGTTGCTCAGGTTTGCCATGGGATGACCCCTTTCGAAGGATCAGGAGTTCAGGGAGACGAGAGAGGATCCGCCGGTCGCTCCAGACCGTCGTTAGCTTTCCAGGAACAGAGTGGCATGAGCCACGAAGAGGTCGGGGTATTGGTAGAAGGACCCGTGGTTCGAGTCCGGGTAGAGGATCAGCTGTGCGTTTGGCAGGGTCTGCTGGAGCACAAAAGAATTGTAGGTTGGGATGATCACATCGTTGCTGCCCTGTACCACCAGGGTCGGCTGGTGGATGGCCTTGAGGTAGTCGAGGTAGCCGTCGACCTCGAGATAGGCCAGGTACTCCCCGATCGCCGCGCGCTGAGCGTCGATTGTCTGCTGGCTGACCGGCGGATCGCGATCCCGGCGGCGCAGCTTGCGCTCGAGGAACGCCAGACCGGCGGCCTGGCTGGTGTCGGATGGCGTGAAGTGCACTTTCAACCACAGGTGCTCGGCGGGCTCGTAGGTCCTCGAGAAGATCGATGACGACTGGCTGGTCGACATGTCCGCACCGCGCGGACCCGTGCCCACCAGGATCAGCCTGCGGACGAGCTCGGGCGCCTGCAGCGCGATCTCCTGCGCGACCATGCCGCCGATCGAGAAGCCCAGAACATCAACTTCGCTCAGGCCCAGGACGCGGATGAAGGCGATGGCATTGGCGCCCATCTTTTGAAAGGTGGGCGGCGTCTCGCCGGAGCTCGCGGCAACGCCGGCATTGTCGAACAGAATCACCTGGCGCGTTCTGGCCAGGCCGTCGGTCACTGCCGGATCCCAATGATCGAGGGTTCCCTGAAAATGCTGATTGAAGACGATCGGGGCGCCGGAGGCCTTGCCGAAGCGCCGATAGGCGAAGCGGACGCCGTTGGCCTCGACGTACTGGGTCGGCGCTGTTTCATGTGTGTAGCTCGGCATTGTCGTCATCTTTCCGATACGACAGCGTCGCGTCCTTCGCGGATATCGGGCGCGCCGCCATCAGGCGTGCGCGATGCTCGCAGGCCGACTGGCTTCGGTCATGTGAGGGATTGGGATATCTTGTGAGGCCTGCGTGCCGGGCGTCGCAGGACGGCGCCTGAAGGCGATCAGGACCACTGGGCGATAAGTCGTCGCGCGCCGAGGAAGTCAGCGGTGTCGAAACCCTCGGTGAAGCGATCGCAGGTTGCCGCCAGAAGGCCGAGCGCCTGGGTACCGCGGCCGTCGCGGTGCCATAACCGGGCCAGGCTGGTAGCCGCCCTCAGTTCCCAGGACAGGGTCGACTGAGCGCGCGCCAGGTCGAGGGAGCGATGCAGCTTCGACTCGGCGGCCGCGGCCGCATCCGGCCCGCCGTGCCAGAGCAGCAATTCAGCGTTGACGCGGAGCACTTCAGGCAAGCTCCAGAGAGCATCGCCCACATCGTCGTCTGGCTGCGGCATTGCGATTGTCGGCGCTGATCCGAGCGCGATGATCTCCCGCGCCGTATGCAGGTCCACGCGTGGCTCGTACGACGATGCGATCAATGTTCCGCGTTCTCCGCTCTGTCGCAGTCGCAGGATCAACGCCCAGCATCGTCTCCACCGGTCGGCGGCGGCTCGGTTCACTGTTCGATCGAGGTAATGCTGAGCCTGCGCCAGATCGCCGATCCACAGCGACAGCGGGCAACCGGCGAAGCAGAGAACATAGTACATCGAAAACCAATGACCGGATTGTTCCGCTGTGCCGATCGCCTGCTGCAGCATGGCTGTCGCCCGATCGGGAAAGCCTTGCAGCCACAGGATGCGGGTCAGCATGGTCGCGGCAGTGGTCTCATGACCGACCTGGAACTCGCTGTTTGAGGAATTCCCGGTGCGACGCCCGGCCCGCAGCACGCGATCGGACAGTTCTCGAGCGGTGCTCTGGTTGCCAAGATGATGGTGAGTTAGCCCCAGGATCCTGTCACCCAGCAGCTTGGCGGCCTCATCGCCGGCTGCTTGAGCGAGCGTCGCGTACTTTTCCGCCAGCGCCAGCGCCTCGCGATACTGACCCCGCGCGCGCCGCGAGGCCCATAGACCCCAAAGCGCCTGCAACTGAACGGGCACGTCGCCCAATTCCTCGGCAAGCCCCAAGGCCCGGCGAAAGGCTCGCTCCAATCGGCCTGCCTCGCCTGCAGAATACCAGAGGGCATGGCCGAGCGCGGCTTGCAGACGCATCTCCATCGCCGTATCCGCATCTGGCGATCGCGCCAGAAGCTCGAGTGCGGACTCGACGCGGTCCCGATACTCCAGTGTCAGCGACAACTGAAACCACAGTCGCGCGGACGCAACGATCAGACGCAGCCCCAACGACGGGTCGCCAGCGCCGGAAAAACACCAATCGAGCGCTGCTCGAATGTCGTCGATCCGTCCGGCGTAGAGCCGCAACCATGCCTTTCCGGCATCCGCTTCCCAGTTGGTCGGCGCGGCCTCGATCAGCCTCAAGTGGTGGCAAGCATGCCTTCTTGAGATTTCCGGCCCTTCGCCGCTGCTCGCGCGCTTCTCGTTTGCATAGATGCGCGTCGATTCCAAAAGACGATATTGCACGACCTCGTCCGTGGAGCTCGCCGTCAACATCGACTTCGTGGCCAGGTTTGCCATCGCGTCCACGGCGTTCTCGACCGTGATAGTCGTTCCCTGCACGACCGCGAGGGCCGATTCCAACGTGAACATCGTCCGAAAGATCGCAATTCCCTGCAGCACCGACTGTTCAGCCGGCGATAGCAGGTGGTAGCTCCAGTCCAGAGTCGCCCGCAGCGTCTGATGGCGCGGCAATGCAAGCCGGCGTCCCTGCGTCAGCACCGCGAACATGTCGCTCAGACCGCGCGCAAGGCCGACAAGGCCAAAAAATTCGACGCGCGCTGCTGCCAGCTCGATGGCAAGCGGGATGCCGTCCAGGCGCCGGCAGATTTCCGCGGCGGCTGGTGCCAGAGTGTCGTCAAGCGAGAACCTGCCGAAGCCGGCGCTCGTGCGATCGACGAAGAGCTGAACGGCGGGATAGGTCATTGCCTCTTCGGCCGATATGCGGTCCTGGATCGGCGGGCACTCCAGCGGCATCAGCCGGTGCACGCGCTCCCCCTCTATTCGCAGGGGCTCGCGACTCGTGACCAGCACGTGTGTTCCGGCGGCATCTCGAATGATACGATCCGCCAACGCCGCCACGGCTTCGACAACTTGCTCGCAGTTGTCGAGAACGATGAGTGAGCGTCGGTCGTGCAGAAATTCGACGATGGCCGCTGTCGGATCATCGGCACGCTGTACGATGCCCAGTGCCGACGCCACGGCACTCAACACCAGTGTGGCGTCCTCGATCGGCGCCAAGTCGACAAAGGCCACCGCGTTTCCAAAGCCCGCGCGCAAGGCCTCGGCCATTGCGATCGCCAGGGTCGTCTTGCCGATACCCCCCGGGCCCGCAATGGTGACTAGCCGTCCGCGGGATAATTCGCGCGATATGACTTCAATATCGTCCGTGCGGCCGACGATCGCCGTTCTGCGCAGCGGCAGGCTCGGCGTGGCGTCGAACGATGCAGCGTTCGATCCTGGTGTTTCTGCTCGGTTCAACCGCTCGACGTGTGCCGCAAAACAATAGCCGCGTCCGGATACGTTCGTGATGTAAGGGGCATCCCGTTGATCGTCTGCAAGCGCCCTGCGGAGAGTCTTGATATGAAATCGCAGGCTGCTTTCGTTGACCGTCACGCCCCGCCAGACACTGTCGAGAATCTCGCGGTTCGAGACGATCTCGCCCGCGCGCTCGACGAGAACAAGCAGAAGATCGAGCGCACGGCTGCCGAGACGCACAGGTTTGCCGCCCTTCTCAAGGCGACGCTCAGCAGCGAACAGGCGGAAAGGGCCGAACGCGAACGTCGATAAGCTGCCGTCGAGCATCCTGGACCCTTCGCTGACAAACCGCACTGTGGCCTGTACCTGGACGGACACATCCTGCCGTTCCAATACGGGCACGCGATCTGGTCCATTGACGCTGGGAAATCTATCTCGGGGCCAACGGATGCGCCATCCTTTACAAAAGTGCGGGCTATTTGCTGGCATCGGGCAAGTCGGCCGATGGACGCCTTCAACCTGATTCAACGGCAGCAACGATTCATACAACTTAGGCTGCGCGCCACTCGCCCTGCTTGCTGTTGAATGTCGCATGCCGCTCTACTGGACGATCGATTCGCGGGCCAAGCTCGTCACCCTCGTGGCCGAAGGCGAAGTGTCCCTCGATGAGGCCGTGGCCTGCCTGGCCGCGGTCGAGGGCGCGAGCGCCACCCCTATCGCAAGCTGTTCGACGGCCGCACCGGCATCTCGTCGATGACCGACGCGGAGCTCCTGATGGTCGGCGCCGAGATCCGCGCCCATCATCGCCACGGCAAGGTCGGTGCGCTGGCTGTCGTTGCGCCGCCCGCGCGGACCGGCACAATCGGCCGCCTGCTGGGCATGTTCGCCGTGGCCGACCGGCCGATGAGACTGTTCGACGAACTCGCACCCGCGCAGCGCTGGCTCGACGAGCAGCCTTAGCCGGGGGCCCTGCCGGCGCCGCGTAACCGGACAATAGTTATTGACATTAACTTAAACTATTGTTATAGTAGCCTCGTCGTTGCGCTCTTTGACATCGTTTATCTGATTCCGGTTCCGACAAGGGGGCGCCTGTGCATGAGGGCGCCTCCTCTGGCGGATCACTGCTGCCTGACTACGCGTGGGATGACGGTAAAAGACGTCACCCAACCCCTCGAAGGGGGGTAGCGGAAAATGCGGAAACTGCGCAAAGCCCTCTCGGGGCGCTGGCAGTGCCAGCGTCAGCGCCGCTCGAAGTCGATTCTCTCGTCGACGGGCAGGCCCTGCAGGTGGCGGCGCAGGCAATCCAGCCCCAGCTCGACGGCGCCGGCGCGCACCCAGTCGAGGCCGCCGATCAGGCGGGCGGGGCGCGCCAGCGTGGCGCCTTTATCGGCGATGCCGATGCAGATCGTGCCGCCGAGGTCGGGCCGGTCGGCGCCCTCGTCGAGCTCGATCAGCAGGGCCAGCGCATGGCTGGCGCGGCTCTCCTGGCGCAGCTTGCGCGCGACCGACTGGGCGGCCTCGGCGCTGACGCCGTTGATGCCGAGCTCGCCCGGGTCGCGCGTCACGATGCCCTTGCGGAAGATCTTCTCCGCGCCGGGCAGCGGCGCGAGGCGCGCCGCGAGATGGCCGCCGGTGAACATCTCGGCCGTGGCGAGCGTATGGCCGCCCTTGAGCAGCGCGTCCAGCACCACGCCTTCCAGCGTCTGGTCGTCCTCGGCGATGACGAAGTTGCCCAGGCGCTTGCGCACCTCGGCTTCGACCGGCGCCAAGGTCGCGGCAAGGTCGGCTTCGTTGTCGCCGCGCACGGCGAGCTTGGTCTCGAGCTGCGGATAGTGCGCCTGGAAGCCGAGCTTGATGGCGCCGTCCTGGAAGGCCGGCATGTCGCTCAGCATGCCGTCGGCGCGCGATTCGCCGATGCCGAAGGAGTGGAAGCGCTTCAGCTTCGTCACGCCGGTGATGCCGCCGATCTTGAGCAGGCGCGGGATCACCTGCTCGTCCAGCATGCGGCGCAGCTCGCGCGGCACGCCGGGCGTGAAGAAGAAGCGGGCCTTGCCGATGGTGACGGCGAAGCCGCAGGCCGTGCCGATCGGGTTGTCGATGAACTCGGCATTCTGCGGCAGCATCGCCTGCTTCTTGTTGTTGGGCAGCATGACGCGGCCGCGCCGGGCGTAGCTCTCGGTCATGCGCGTCATCCAGTAGTCGGAGAGCACCAGCGGCACGCCGCAGGCCTCGGCCGCCACTTCCTGCGAGAGGTCGTCGACGGTAGGGCCGAGCCCGCCATTCACGATCACGGCGTCGGCGCGTTCGGCTGCCTGGCGGAAGGCCTGCAGCAGGGCGGCGCGATCGTCGCCGACGGTGGTGCCCCAGTGCACGGTGAGCCCGACATCGCCGAGCCGCCGCGCCATGTGGCTGTAATTGGTGTTGATGGTCTTGCCGGTCAGGATCTCGTCGCCGGTGCACAGGATTTCTACGCGCATGGGGTGAGACTAGCGCATATTGAGCGGCGACACAGCGACGACGACCACCTCACCTTGAGGAGCATCGCGTAGCGATGCGTCTCGAAGGGTGGCCTCAGTCTTCGTGTTGCCCACCCTTCGAGACGCGGCCTGGCGGCCGCTCCTCAGGGTGAGGTGATGTGGCTCCGGCCGTTGCCGGACTTCCCCCGCAACGGGTAACGTCGCTCGAACCCGAGGGGAGGAATTCAATGGCACTTTCATCCGATTTGCGCGAGGCGCTGGCCAAGGTCGGCACGTCCACTCTGACCGGCGTGCTGAACCGCCGCGGTCTCAAGAGCATGACCCTGTTCGACGTGTGGCCGCTCCGGCCCGAGCAGCCGGCGATGGTCGGCATCGCCTTCACCATGCGCTTCATCCCCTCGCGCGAGGACAAGGACGGGCCGACCTCGACCAACCGCTCGATGATACAGCCGCAGGCCATGGAGGAATGCCCGCCGGGCCACGTGCTGATGATCGATTCGCGCGGCGATTCGCGGGCGGCTTCAGCGGGCGATCTCTATGTCGGCCGGCTGAAGGCGCGCGGCGCAGCAGGCATCGTCACCGACGGCGGCTTTCGCGACACCAACGGCGTGTTCAAGACGGGGTTGCCGGCCTATCACCGCCGGCCGTCCTCGCCGCCGAGCCCGATCGCGCACCGGCCGGTCGACCTGCAACTGCCGATCGCCTGCGGCGGCGTCGCCGTCTATCCCGGGGACATCGTGGTCGGCGACCGCGATGCCGTGCTGGTGATCCCGGCCGACATTGTCGAGGCGGTGGCCGAGGAGGCGCTGAACACCTACCACTACGAGGAGTTCGCCGAGGCCGAGGTGGCCAAGGGCCGCTCGCTCAAGGGCTTGTTCCCGGTCGCCGGCGAGGAAGCCAAGCGCGACTACGAGGCGTGGAAGAAGAGCAGGGGCTAAAGGGAGCGCGGGCCTCCGGCCCGCACTCTCTTCTACCCGAGCTTGGTCCTGATCTCGATCCCGCCCTTCAAGGTCAGCGTCACCGGCGTACGCTCGGCGATCTCGGCCATTCGCTTCTTCTGCTCGGCATCGACGCTGCCCTCGATCGTGAGCACGCGGTCGATATGCTGCTTGTCTCCTTCGCGGACGAAGTGGACGTCGGCGTGCACCGCCGTCACCGGCCACTGCTTGCGTTCGGCATACATTCGCAGCGTGATCGCGGTGCACGCGGCCAGCGCCGAGGTCAGGAGCTCGTAGGGTCCCGGCCCGACATCGTTGCCGCCGAGCGTGGGCAGCTCGTCGGCGGTGAGCGTGTGATGGCCGGTGACGATGCTGGTGCGATAGTTGGTGGTGCCGATGCTTGCCTTGGCGTGCGCCATGGGTGTCCTCCGTCGCTAACGATACATCCGCATCCATCGGCGATCGATATGGTCCTTCCACCACCACACCCAACGGCCTTCGATCGCGAAGCCGCCGCGCGTGGCCACGGCGCTGCCGTCGCCCGTGCCGATGATCGAGAGATAATGGCGTTGCGGCACGAAGGGCTGCGGCGCCTCGCCGCTCAGCGCCCGCCGCAGGTTTTTAGCCAGCGGCGGCCCTTGCCGCACCGCGAACACGCCGGCCTTGGGCCGGCGATGGTTCAGCACCGTGGCGCAGTCGCCGGCAGCGAAGATGCGCTCATCACCCGTCGAGCGCAGCGTGTCGTCGACGGCGAGGAAACCCTTCTCGTCGAGCGCCAGGCCGGTGTCGGCGAACCACGCCGCTGCACTGGCCTCGGTGACGACGAACACCGCGTCCGCTTCCTGCCACTGGCCATCGGCGAGCTGAACTGAGCCGCGCTCGAGGCGTCGGACCGGCGTTTGCTCGAGCAGGCGGATGCCGCGGCGTTGCAGGATGGCGCGCAGCCGGCGTTGAGCGGCGGGCGCCTGGCCCATCAGGATCTCGTCCTTGGTGGCGAGAGTCAGCTGCAGCTCGGCGCCCCTGGCGATGCGACGCAGGCGATGGTCGATCGCCAGCGACAGCTCCACGCCGCCGGCGCCGCCGCCGATCACCACGATCCTGAGCGGCCCCAGCAACGACGCCACGCGCTGGGTGAAGTCGAGCCAGCGGCGGCCCAGCTCGGCGATGGGTTTGACGGGAATCGCCCATTGCTCGGCGCCGGGGATGGGCCCGACATTGGGCGCCGAGCCGATGTCGATCGACAGGAGGTCGTAGGGCACGGGCGGCTGGTCCTTCAGCAACACCTGCCGGCCCGCCCGGTCGATGCCGGTCGCCTCGGCGTGGACCAGGCGGATGCCGCCTGCTGCGCAGAGGCGGGCCAGGTCGATGTGGCAGTCGTCGAATTCGTAACGGCCGGCGATGAAGCCCGGGATCATGCCGGAATAGGGCGTGCGCACGTCGCGGCCGATCAGCGTCACCTGCGCGCCGGGCACCGGCGCCTCGGCGAAATGCTTCAGGACATGGACATTGGCGTGCCCGCCGCCGATCAGGACCAGCTCCATCAGGCCCTCTGGTGGTTGGCCGAAAAATGTTGTATATCAATCAATTATATTACTTTCTTTCATTGATATCGGAGCTATTTCATGGCCGTCACGTCCGGCCCCTCCATAAGCCTCGACGCCGATCATGCCACCGCTCATCCGCGCTCGCTGTGGTCGCCGTCGCTGCCGCTGGCGCTCGGCCTCGCCATGTTCGTGTTCTTCAACAATGCGACCGGCCTGCCGTTGCTCAGCGATCCCGACAGCCATTGGCACGTGGCGCTGGGCAACTGGATCCTGACGCACGGCACGGTGCCCACTGTCGACACCTTCTCCTTCACCTTCGCAGGCCAGCCGTGGATCGCCAAGGAGTGGCTGTCGCAGGTGCTGATGGCGGTGGCCTTCAATCTCGGCGGCTGGGGCGGCGTGACGGCGTTGGCTGCCATGGCACTCGCCATCACCTTCGCGCTGCTGTTGCGGCTCCTGCTGCGTGACCTGAAGCCCTTGCCGGCGCTGCTGATCACGGCGGCCGCCGCCATCATGACGGCGCCGCACTTCCTGGCGCGGCCGCACATCCTCGCCTTCCCGTTCATCCTGTGGTGGGTGGCGGGCCTGGTGCGGGCCGTCGAGGAGCGGCGGGCACCGGAGCCGCTGTTGTTGGTGGCAATGCTGTTCTGGGCCAACATGCATGGCGGCTTCACCCTCGGCCTCGTGCTGGCGGGCGCGCTAGCGCTCGATGCGCTGGTCGGTGCGCGCGACAATGTCGAGCGCCGCGCGCTGTTCATGGGCTGGGCGCGGTTCGGCATCGCGGCTGTGCTGGTGGCCTGCATCACGCCCTACGGGCCCGAATCGATCCTGGTGACCTTGCGCATCTTCGGCCTCGGCGATGCGCTGCCGGTGATCTCCGAATGGCGCTCGCCCGACTTCCAGAACCAGGTATCACAGGAGCTGGTGCTGCTGGTGGCGCTCTACCTCGCGCTGTCGCGCGGGGTGAAGCTGCCGCTGATCCGACTTTTGATCGTGATCGGGCTGGTGCATCTCTTCCTGCGCTACGCCCGCAATGCCGAGCTTCTGGCAACGCTGGCCCCGCTCATCATTGCGCCGGTGCTCGCGCGGCAGTTCCCGGCGCTGGTGCCCGATCAGCAGGCAACCGGGCTCGCCGGTCGCCTCAATGCCCTGGCCCGGCCCGCGGGCGCGGCGGCGCTGGCGCTGGCGGTGGCGGTCGGCGCGGTGTTCGCCGGCGTGATGATCCGACTCGGCACGATCGAGCCGCCGTCGTCGAACATGCCGGCGGCGGCGCTGGCTTATGCGCGCGACAACGGGATCGCCGGCGGCCGCGTGCTGAACCACTACAATTTCGGCGGCTACCTGATCCGCGCCGGCGTGCCGACCTTCATCGACGGCCGCGGCGAGCTCTATGGCGGCGACTTCATCAAGAAATACGCCCATGCCGTTAACCTGAAGGGCGACGATTCGTTCGAGACGGTGCTCGACCGCTGGCAGATCGACTGGACGCTGCTCACGCCCGAGCAACCCGCCAACCAGCTGCTGGCGCACCTGCCCGGCTGGCGCCGCGCCTACGCCGACGAGGCCGCGGTCATCTACGTGCGGCAGAAGTAGCGAGCGGCCTACTCCCTGAGCACGATCCAGGTGCAGGTGCCGATGGCGCAGAGCCGGCCCTCTTCGGTGTAGAGGGCGGTGCCCGAGTAGAGCTTGCGACCATCCTCGCCGATCTTCCAGCCGACCACGGCACAACGCTCGCCGACCTTGGGCGGCTTCAGCACCTTGGCCGTCATACGGCCGGTGAGGGCGGGGCGCATGTCGTCGATGTCCTGCACGGCGAAGGCGCCGGGGCAATCGAGCGTGCCCCACACGAACTCCGGCCGGATGCGTCCATCGGCATCGGCATGGTTGGCATGTGGCAGGTAGCAGGAGAGCGAGTAGCCCGGCTGCGGCCCCGACGTCCCGAACACGCGCAGGCCATCGCCGACGCCGCGCTTGCGCCCGCAGACGAGACACCAGGTGAAGTCGCTGTCCTCGGGCGAGCCGCCCACTTCGCCGCGCCGCAGGACGTCGTTCCAGTCGCGGGGCGGTGGCGGCGGGATGAGATGCATCACCGAGCCGGTGCGCGCTTCGGCGAGCAGCGTATCGCCGTCGCGCAGCATGAGGGCCTTGCCGTCGCGCACGACCTGCAGCTTGCGATCGATCGGGATCGGCGCGCGCAAGGTGATCTCGACCGTGCCGTCGCCGCCAAACGCCTGTGTGTAGCGGTTGGCCATCACGCCGCCGACATAGCCGCCATTGCCCGAGAGCCGTGGGCCGTTGAAGCGCGGCTCGATGATCACCGTATCGTCCATCAAAACTCCTTCGCGCCGCGGACCTTGCCGATGGCTCGTGGACGATGCAAGGGTGAAGCCAATGGCTCGTTTCGTGCCTTGGTCGCTGGTCGCGCTGTGTTTTGCGTTGGGTGTCGCGAGCCGCTCGATCAGCGACACGTTCGTCGTTTTCGTGGCTCCGCTGCAATCCGCCTTCGACGCCAATCGAGGCTCGGTCACTCTGATCTACAGCTTCGCCCTGCTGGCCGGCGGCACCGGTGCACCGATCGCGGGCTGGATCGTCGATCGCCTCGGCCTGCGGACGCTCACGGTCATCGGCATGATCGCCGCGGCGCTCGCCTCCGCCGCGGCCTCGTTCGCGACCCATCTCTGGCATCTCTATTTCTGGCTCGGGATCGTCATGGGCTTCGCCGGCGCGTTGCTGTCGGGCGTGTTGAGCGCCACGCTGCTCGGCCGTTGGTTTCCGGCGCGGCGCCTCGGCGTTGCGTTGGCCGTGGCCTGGTCGGCATCGGGCTTCGGCACCATGGGCATGTTGCCCCTGGCACAATACCTGATCTCGAGCGGCGGCTGGCGGCACGCCTACGTGGTCTTCTCGATCATCAGTGCCGTGTTCATTCCGCTGCTGGTCGTGCTGCCGTGGAAGCGCATCGCGCTGGGCGCCCCCGGCCTGGTGCCGGCACGCGCCTCGGACAGGCCCGGCCCGACTGTCGCGGAAGCCGTGCGCGAATGGCCGTTCTGGGCGCTCACCGCCTCGTTCGGCTTCACCTCGCTCGGCATCTTCTCGCTCGCGCCGCAGGCCATGGTCTATCTGCTGGAGCGCGGGCTCGACGGCGCCTACGCGGCGCGGGCGCTCGCCGTCGCGGGCTTCCTGACGCCGCTCGGCATGATCGGCTTTTCCTGGCTGGCCGATCGCGGCGGCCGCAAGCTCGCGGCGATCCTGGCTTACGCCTGCTCGATTGCGGGCGTCGGCGCGCTCGCCATGGTGCGCGGACCGGGTGACGACTTCTGGCTGTGGCTCTACGTGCTGGTGTTCGGCGGCAGCGTCGGCTCGCGCGGTCCGATGATCTCGACGCTGGCCACGCTGCGCTATCGCGGCGCGCACTTCGGCCGCATCTACGGGCTGATCGGCGTCGGCATGGGGATCGGCGGTTTCCTGGGCGCCTGGATCGGCGGGCTGCTGCACGATTGGACCGGCGGATATGCTGCCGTGATGGTGTTTTCCGTGGCGTCGTTGGCGCTGGCGGCGACGGCGCTGGGCGCCGAAGCGGGCGAACGGGAACGGCTCAGTGGATAGGGGATGGGCTTGATGCTCAAGACGACGACGATCGCAATCGCCCTGACTGGACTCGCCGCGAGCGCGTGGGCCGCCGTGGCGGCAGGCGATGCCTGTGCCGCCAATCTCACGGCCGACGGCAAGCAGATCTACGCCGCGGTGGTCGCCGCCAACCCGACGCTGCAGAACCTGCGTGAGACCGTCGAGGAGCAGGCGCGCAGCCTGGTCTTTGCCGGCAAGATCGCGCGCGCCGAGGGTCGCGACAACGCCTTCGCCGCAGGCGAGTGCGTGCGCGCCCGCCTGCAACAGTAGGAACGTTCGTTACGGCAAGATCGCCGAGTGCACGAGATTGGCGACGAGATCCAGTCGCCGGCTGTGCCAGGGATCGGGGATGCGGTTGTTGGTGATGTAGGCGAACGACACGCCCGACTCCGGATCGCCCCAGCAGTACGACGTGCCGACGCCGCCATGGCCGAACACGCCGGGATTGGCGAAGCCGCCCAGCCCGCGGACGTTGGCCGTCGTGCCGCGCAGATGCGGTCCCAGGCCGCGATGCATGGGCATGCCCATGAACTCATCGACGCGATCGCCGGTGTGGTTGCGGATGGCGTACTGCAAGGTGCGCGGGCTCAGGAGCCGCGTGCCGTTCAGCACGCCGCCCTGCAGCATCATCTGATAGAGCGCCGCCATGGCGCGCGCGGTGCCGTAACCGGCGCCGCCCGGCGCGCCGCCCGTGCGCCACTCCGGCGTGTTGGCGTCGGCCGAGGGCTGCATGCCTTTGCCATCGGTCGTCGGTTCATGCATGTCGACGGCACGGCCGAACTCGCTCTCGGGCAGGCCGACATAGAGCTCGCGGCCAAGCCCCAGCGGCTCGGCGACGGTCTCGCGGATGACGTCGCGGAAATCCTTGCCGGTGATCGCCTCGATCAGCACGCCCAGCGTCCAGTGCGCCGAGAGGCCGTGGTAGTGGACCTTCGAGCCCGGCGTCCATTCGAGCGGGAAATCGCACACGACCTCGCGCAGGCGCTCGTGGTCGGCCCACGCCCGCTTGCCGACGACGGCGTTGGGGAAGCCTGCCTGGTGCGTGATGGTTTGCAGGACAGTGATGCCGCCCTTGGCATGCCTGGCGAAGTCCGGCACGTGGTCGGCGATTCGGTCGGAGAACGAGAACAGCCCGCGCTCGGCCAGCGCCCATAGCGTCACCGCGGTCACGACCTTGGTGTTGGAATAGAGCAGCCACAGCGTGTCGTCGGCTGCCGCGCGCGGTTTCGGTTCGGTGACGGCGTTACCGAAACTCCTGTAGAGCGCGAGCTTGCCGTGGCGCGCGAGCGCGATCTGGCAACCGGGATAGCGGCCTTCGCCGATGTGCCGCTCGATCAGCGCGATCAGCCGGTCGATCTGGCCTTTGCGGAAGCCCAGCGATTCGAGATCCGACGCGGGCAGGGGAAAACTTGCCGCAGGCTGGATGTTGGTGACGGTATCCACGATGAGGTTCCCTCCTGTGATGACGATATTATCGTTCGATGGCACCATGATGAACCGGCTATCGACATATTGTGTTTTAGGAAAACTTTGCCACAATGCGCGCCATGTTCGACCGGGCTTTCGACCGACTCGACTTCCGCAGTAGACCCGCTCCGCGGCGCAGAGGCTAGCCGTGACTCCGGGGCTCGAATCCTGTCACGCGCTGGTGCTCAACGCAGACTTTCGACCTCTGTCGTATTTTCCGCTGTCGATCTGGTCCTGGCAGGACGCCGTGAAAGCCGTGTTCCTCGACCGTGTCAGCGTGATCTCCGAGTACGAGCGCAAGATCCACAGCCCGACCTTCGAGATGCGGCTGCCGAGCGTCATTGCCCTCAAGGAGTACGTGCCGACGGCCCGGCGGCCGGCCTTCACGCGGTTCAACGTCTTCCTGCGCGATCGCTTCCACTGCCAGTATTGCGGCGGCGACTTCGCGACCAACGAGCTCACCTTTGACCACGTCGTGCCGAAGTCGCGCGGCGGGCGCACCGCGTGGACCAACGTCGTGACCGCCTGCAGCCCGTGCAATCTCCTCAAGGGCAACCAGCTGCTGCGCGAATCGGGCATGTTGCTGAAGCGCTATCCGTCGGAGCCGACGACCCAGGAGTTGCAGGAGAACGGCCGCGGCTTCCCGCCGGGCTACCTGCACGAGAGCTGGCGCGACTTCCTGTACTGGGACAGCGAGCTGGATCAGGAAGCCTAGAGCCGCGTCGACAGCCAGATCGCGAGCCGAGAGCCGGCCTTGATGGCCGAGGTCAGCGCCGTGTAGGCCGGCGCCTCTTCGGCGCCGGCGGCGAGGGCGGCGTCCTTGTGCTCGATCTCCTCGGCGCGGAACTTCTCGATGGTCGAGCGCAGCTCGGCCTCGTCGTCGCCCAGCGCCGCGGCCTGGCTCGCATAGTGCTCGTCGATCGTCTCCTCGATCGCCACCGTGCAGGCCATCGCCGCCTTGTCGCCCATCAGCGCCGTCGCGGCACCCAGCGCGAAGCCCGCCACGTTCCACAGCGGCGAGAGCGCCGTCGGCCGTATGCGGCGCTCGCTCAACAGGCGGTCGAAGACGCGATTGTGCTCGCGCTCGGCGCGGGCCATGGCGGCGATCTTGCGGCCGGCGGCGCTGTGGGAGCGGCCGGTCCAGCGCAAGGCCGCAAGCTGGCCCTCGTAGATGCGCACGGCGCCGAACTCGCCCGCCTGGTCGACGCGGATCGTGCGTTCGATCAGGTGGCGCGGCTCGGGATCGCCGGGATTGCGCCCATCACCAGTATTGACGTCCGCAGTCTTCATCGACGCGACCTTATCCATTCGGCGAGGTTGGACGCCAGCACGAAGGCAAGCACCGCCGACAGGATGGCGTTCCAGCCGGCCATGGAGATGCCCCACATCGACCACGCGGTCTCGTCGCAGCGCACCATCTTGGCGCCGAACAGGTATTTCTTCAGCTGCTCGGGCGAGAGGCCCTTCGGGACATTGCCCGAGCAGGCCTGCGGGCCCTCCCACCAGTGATACTCGACGCCGACATGAAAGACGCCGACCGCCGCCGTCACCAGCAGTGCGGTGATGGCCGTCAGCATGAACACAAGCGCGAGCCGCGGCCAGGCGTAGGAGGCGAGCGCGAGCAGGCCGACGGCGATCGCTACCATGTGCGGATAACGCTGCCAGTAGCACATCTCGCACGGCGCCAGGCCCACGACGTACTGGAAGTAATACGCCCCACCCAGCAACGCTCCGCTGCCCAGCGCGGCGAGCAGGCCGAGCCTGCTGGGGACCGGGAAACGTTCTGCCAAGTTCATGCCTACGCCCTAGAAGATGTAGCGGAAGGCGACGAAGCCACCGATCAGCGCAATCAGGAACAGCCAGGTCACAAGGGTCAGCCGTTTCTCGATGAAGCTGCGGATCGGTTCGCCGTACTTCCAGAGCAAGGCTGACACGGCGAAGAAGCGGACGCCACGCGTCACAATGGACGCCCACACGAACGTGAAAAGGTCGAAGTGGGCGGCGCCCGAGGCGATGGTTACCAGCTTGTAAGGTATGGGCGTGAGGCCCTTGATCAGGATGATCCAGATGCCCCACTTCTCGAAGCCGGCGCGGAAGGCGCTGAGGCCTGCTTCCATGTGATAGGTCCGCACGACCCATTCGCCGATCGTCTCGAAGAAATAGTAGCCGATGGCATAGCCCAGCAGGCCGCCCAGCACCGAGCACACGGTGCAGACCGCAGCGATGGTGAAGGCCTTCGTGCGGTTGGCCAGCACCATCGGGATCAGCATCACGTCGGGCGGGATGGGAAAGAACGAGCTTTCCAGGAAGGAGATGACGCCGAGCGCGGGAATCGCGCGCGGGTGAGCGGCGAGCCGGATCACCCAATCGTAAAGGCTACGGATCATGCGGGCGGCAAGCTACCGTGTCATCCCGAGCGAAGCGAGGGACCTTTCTTCGCAGGCCGAGATCCCTCGCAAGCGCTCGGGATGACGGCCACGGGCCGTCACTCCGCCGCTTGCTTGAGGCTGGTCGGCACCGTCTCGCCGGCAAACAGCGCCGCACGCGCCGCCTCGTACTCGGCCTTGAGCCGCGCCACGATCTCGGCGGCCGGCGGGGCATCGAAGATCTGGCCCACACCCTGGCCCGCGCCCCAGATGTCGCGCCAGGCCTTGGCCTTGGTATTGCCGCCGGAGCCGAAGTTCATCTTGCTCTTGTCGGCCACAGGAAGGTCATCGGGGTCGAGGCCGGCCGCGGCGATGCTGCGTTTCAGGTAGTTGCCGTGCACGCCGGTGAAGAGGTTGGTGTAGACGATCTCCTCGCCCGATGAGTCGATGATGCACTGCTTGTTGCCCTGGGTGGCGTTCGCTTCCTTCGAGGCCGTGAAGCGCGTGCCGATATAGGCGAGGTCGGCGCCGACGGCCTGGGCCGCGAGCACCGAGGCGCCGTTGGCGATCGAGCCCGAGAGCAGCAGGCAGCCGTCGTAGAACTGGCGCACTTCCGGCACCAGGGCGAAGGGCGACAGCCGGCCGGCATGGCCGCCGGCGCCCGCGCACACCAGGATCAACCCATCGACGCCCGCCTGCAGGGCGCGCTTGGCGTGGGTGACGTTGGTGACGTCGTGGAACACCAGGCAGCCATAGCGCTTGGCCGACTTCACCACCTCGTCCGGCGCGCGCAGCGAGGTGATCTGGATCGGCACCTTGTACTTCTCGCAGAGATCGATGTCGTGCTGCAGGCGGTCGTTCGAGCTGTGCACGATCTGGTTGACCGCGAACGGCGCCACCTTTCGATCGGAGTGCTTGGCCTTGTACTCGCGGAGCTCGGTGGTGATGCGCTGCAGCCACTCTTCCAGCACTTCCTTGGGCCGCGCGTTCAGCGCCGGAAAGGAGCCGACGATGCCCGCCTTGCACTGCTCGATGACGAGGTCGGGATTGGACACGATGAACAGCGGCGCGCCGACCACCGGGATCGAAAGGTTGTCGCGCAACAGGGCGGGCAGGGCCATCGGGATTTCGCTCCTTGGAATGGCTGTTTCAGGGTTCGATCCGGCCTAGCACGCCCGCCGCTACTTGAGCAGGGTGTAGGGCCCGCCTTTTTCGAGCGCACGCTTGTAGGCCGGTCGCGCCTGGATTCGCTCGACGAAGCCTTTCAGCTTGGGCAGACGGCCGGCAAAGCCGACCCGCGCATCGGCGGCTTCGAGCGGGAAGCTCATCTGGATGTCGGCGGCGGTGAACTCGGGCCCGGCGAACCATTCGCGATTGGCAAGCTCGCCCTCGAGGAAGGCGAAGTGGTTGGTGATCTGCGGCCCGAGCAGGCTCTTGTCGGCGCCGGTGGAGATCGCCTTGGCGACCGGCCGCATCATCCACGGCACGCGCTCAGGAATCTTGTTGAACACCAGCTTGAGGAACAGAAGCGGCATCAGCGAGCCCTCGGCATAGTGCAGGAAGTAGGTGTAGTGCAGCCGCTCGGGCGTGCCCGGTGCCGGCGCGAAGCGGCCGTTGCCGTAGGCCTCGACCAGATATTCGAGGATTGCGCCCGATTCGGCCAGCGTCCGGCCCTGGTCGGTGATCACCGGTGACTTGCCGAGCGGGTGCACGCTGCGCAGCGAGGCCGGCGCCTGCATCGAGGGCTCGCGCTTGTAGAGCTTGACCTCGTAGTCGAGGCCAAGCTCCTCCAGCATCCACAGCACGCGCTGCGAGCGCGAGTTCTCGAGGTGATGGACGGTGATCATCGGCGGCTCCCCTTAGAGCGGGCCGGGCCTCCAGTTGCCATGGAAGCCCGCCGGCACCTTGCTGCTGAGATGGGCAAGCGCCACCGGACCCTTGGCGATGTCGGTCGCTTCGAACACGGCGAGGTCGCTGCGCGCCTCCTTACCACGATAGACGACGGTCAACACCCAGCCGTCGCCCTCGGCCGCATCCTCAGCCCTCGGCACGAAGATCGGCTCGCCGCAGCGGTCGTCGCTGTCGCCGGCCCACGAGGCACTCTTGCCGGTCTTGAGGTCGTAGTGGGTGATGCCGTCGAGCCGCGGCTCGTTGGTCTTCGCATCGACGATGTTGCCCGAGACGATCCAGCCGTGCCGGTAGTCGCTCATGCAGGAGCGTTCGTCGAAGCGCGGGAACTCGCCGGCGCGATCGTCGAGCTGCTCCTCCTTGAAGGTGTTGGCCTGCCCTGCCGGATCGAAGGTCCAGCGGTGCAGGCGCGCCTGCGGCGTGCGCTCGGTCGAGGGCGTGCCGTCGGGCAGCGGGAAGAGCGGGGCCACGTCGAATTTCATGACGTCGACCACGACCTTGCCGTCGGCGGTCTCGAAGTGGTTCATCGGATGGAACACGTAGCAGGCTGGCGCGGTGATCCACTTCACGTCGGCCACCGTGCCGTTCCTCGGGATGAAGGCGATGTGCGTGCCCTTGTCGGGCTCCCAGGCGAAGGGCGGCTTGCCGCTCATCGCCCGCTCCATCGACGAGGTGAGCGGGAAGATCGGGATCACGATCCAGTTCTTCGTGACGGCGAAGTCGTGGATCATGCTGGGGTAGGGGCCCTCCAGGATCTCGGCGCGCGTGATCCTGCCATCGGCAGTCACGCTCTGCACGCTTACCTCCTTGGTGAAACGGCCCTTGGCCGAGTAGCCGAAGAACACCATCTCGCCGGTCTTCGGGTCCATCTTGGGATGCGCGGTGAAGGGCCCGCAGAGCTTGTCGCCGAAGGTCTCGTAGCCGCCGTTGACCGGCATCAGGCTCTTGGGGTCGAGCGAGAACGGCGCATGCGCCTCCTCGAGCGCCAGAAGCTTGCCGCCGTGCCAGACGATGTTGGTGTTGGCGATGGTCGAACCCAGCGCCACGATGCGCGGATCGCTGTAGCGCGGGTTGCCGAAGGTGCCGGAGAGGCCCTCGCCCTCCTTGTTCTCGAGCTGCCACTTGGGCGTGCGCACCCAGCGGTTCTTGTAGGCGACGTTGCCGTTCTCGATGTGGAAGGCGTGGATCATGCCGTCGCCACCAAACCAGTGGTACGGTCCGCGCGGCGCAAATTGCGGGTTGGGCCCGTTGCGATAGAGCGTGCCGCAGAGCTCCTTGGGCATCTCGCCGGTGATGTGCAGATGCCCGGCATCAGCCTCGGTGTTCACAGGGCCGTAGTAGCCGTGCAGGAAGGGATTGTCGGTCGGAAAGGCCTTGGCCATGGCGCGCTCCTGTTCGGTCGTGTAGCGGTAACGCTGTGTACTTATCTGACGCTATCAATACACACTGTTTCCCGCAAGAAGATTCAGGTCACGTTTTTGGGGAATTTTGCCGGGGCCGTCTCGCGCTGCCGGTAATACAGGTGGCCGCCGAGCCCCAGCCCCAATAGCAGCAGGCCGAGATAGAACTCGGTGTGGGTCGGGCCGATCAGGTCGAACAGCGGCGTGGCGCCGAGGTTGAACACCAGCATCGACCCGGCCATGACGGCGAGCCTCAGACGGAAGACGCGGGCGATCTCGGCGCCGCGGAACGTGGTCTGCATGCGCGTGATCATCGGGATGAAGAAGAACGGCCCGCCCAGTCCCGCGACCATGCCCGAGAGCATCATGCCCGGCAGCTTGTACGGGTTGGGCAGGCCCCAGGCCGCGAGCGCCATCAGGACGAAGCCGGTGCCCATGGCGACGTAGCCCAGGAACATGGTCGAGAGCGGCCGGCGGAAGCGCACGCTGCCGGCGATCAGGTTGCCGGCGACGTCGCCCACGCCCGTCGTGCCGATGATCAGGCCGAGTGCGGTGAGGCCGTGGAAGCCGAACAGGTGCGGGTCGTGCTCGACCACCATCAGGGCGATGGCAAGCTGCAGGGCGACGCTCCACGGTCCGTTGGCCACGGCGTTGACCATGAGCAGCGCACCGGTCGTGGGCTCGCTCATCATCAGGCGCGCGCCGTCGAGCAGGGCATCCCACGCGCCGCGCCAGCCGCCGCGGCCGCGCCGCGGCTTGTTCGCCGGATCGACCACGCGGTCGCGCACCGCCCACACCGCGACGGCCGACGCGACGAAGCCCACCGCCGTCACCGACAGGAAGTGGATCACCGGCAGGAGTGCGTTCAGCACGGCCGCCAGCACCGGTCCTATGAGTCGCGCCAGCCGGAAGGTCGCGTCGAACAAGCCGTTGATCGCCTGCAGCGCCTCGCGGTCCTTCACCAGCACCGGCACCGCCGACTGCAGCGCCGGGGTGAAGACCATGCGCATGGCGGCGAGCCCCATCACCGAGAGCACCAGCAGCGGGATGGATATGCCCCAGACGTAGAAGCCCACGACCGGCATCAGCGCCAGCACGGCGCTGACGTACTTGGCGCCGATCATGGCGCGGTCGGCGCGCCAGCGGTCGAAGAGCGAGGCGCCGAGCAGGCCGACCACCAGCATGGCGCCGTACTGCGCGGCATTGACATAGCCCGCGGCATTGCCGATCTGCCCGGCGGCGATCCAGACGACGGCGACGCGGAACACATCCTCGCCGATGGTCGAGGCGGCGAGGCCGGACCAGACCGTGGCGACGGCCGGGTCCCTGAGCGGGCGCAGGACGGGGATCATCGCAGGATCACGCGCGGGCCGTTACCTCACCCACACCCCGCCGTCCTTGTTGCTGTAGCCCAGCGAGAGATAGGCCGCGTCGACCAGGGCCTGGCCGCGTTCGTTCATCAGGAGGCCGGGGCCCATGCGGTTCATGGTGTAGCCGAAGGAGAGGCCGGCCGCGGGATCGGCGAAGCCCAGCGAGCCGCCGGCGCCGACATGGCCGAAAGCGGCGCTGCCCATGATCACACTGTCGACGTCGGGTCCGAACAGGGTGGCGCCGACGCTGCGCTTGCGATTGTCCATCGATTTCATGAAGCCCAGCGCGAAGCGGGTCGGGATGCGCAGTGTGGCGTCGTCGTGCGTGGCCATGGACACTTCGCCCATGCGCGTCAGTGTCTTGGCGTCGACCAGTTTGCCGTCACCGTTCGCCAGCGGCGCATACATGCCCGCGAGCCCGCGTGCGTTGGTGATACCGTTGGCCGCGCCGATCTCGGCGGCGCGGCCGGCGCGTGTGTTGGCCCCGCCGGTGCGCCAGGCGCCGACATTGAAATAGAACAGGGCCGCCGGCGACTCCTTCCTGGTCGCGAGGTCGATCATGAACGGCGTCTTGGCCTGCTCGGCCTTGTAGACAAAGGGGATGATCGGCGCGACGCGCGGCTCGATCGCCTCGGGCAGGCCGATCCAGAAATCGAGCCCCAGAGGCTTTGCGATCTCGTTCTGGAAGAAGGTGCCGAGCGAAGTACCGGCCGCGCGGCGCACCATCTCGCCCACCGTCCAGCCGAAGGTGAAGCCGTGATAGCCGTTGCGCGTGCCCGGCTCCCAGAACGGCGCTTCCGCGGCGAGCAGGCCGGTCATGTGGTCCCACTCGTAGGGCCCGCTGTCCTTCACCTTGGCGCGCAAGGCGGGCACGCCGACCGAATGGTCGAGCATCATGCGCGTCGTCGCGCGCTCCTTGCCGTTGTGGGCGAAGTCGGGCCACAGGTCGGCGACCGGCGCGTCGAGATCGAGCTTGCCGCGGCTTGCCAGCACATGGGCGCAGATCGCCGTCGCGCCTTTGGTGCAGGAGAAGACGATGCTCACGGTGTCCCTGGTCCATGGCGCGCCGGTCTTCTGGTCGGCGGTGCCGCCCCACAGATCGACCACCGTCTCGCCGCCGACCGTGACGCACACTGACGCGCCGACCTCGCCGTTGGCGTCGAAGTTCGCCTGGAAAGCTTCGGCGACGCGCTCGAAGCCCGGCTTGCAAGTTCCTTCGGTCATCTAGGCGGGCACCGGCAGCTTGAAGACGTCGAGCAGGAAGCGCGCGGCGACCGACAGCCCGGTGTCGTTGATGCCATGCCCGATGCCCTCGGCGATGTGCAGGCCGACTTTGAGCCCAGTCTGCTGCAGCACCTGGGCGGCGCGCTGGCTCAAGGTGTGGGGCAGCATCTCGTCCTGGTCGCCATGCACCAGCAGCACCGGCGGGCGCGACTTGATCTCGTCGGCGAGGATCTCCGGTCCGGCCAGCATGCCCGAGAAGCCGATGATGCCGGCGAGCGGCCTCGTGCGGCGCAGGCCGACATGCAGGGCCATCATCGTGCCCTGCGAGAAGCCGATGAGCGCGGTCCTGCTTTCGTCCAGCCCGTGCTCGGCCATCTTCTCGTCGATGAAAGCATCGACATCGGGCGCCGCGCTGCGCACGCCGGCCAGCGCCAGGGCGGGATCGAGCCGCGACACCGGGAACCACTGATAGCCGAAGGGATTGCCCTCACAGGCTTGCGGCGCGTTGGGGGCATAGAACACCGTGTCGGGCATCAGTGGCCCGAAGGCCGGTGCCAGGCCGATCAGATCGTTGCCGTCGGCGCCGTAGCCGTGCAGCAGGATCACGAGATGGCCGGGCTTGGCGCCATCCTGGTGCGGGCCGTAGGTGGCGCCGTCGAGCTTGGTCATTTGGCCTTGGCCTCCACCTTGGGTGCTTTCGCGCTCCAGTCCGGCATGTTGCGGCGATAGTGCCAGAGCAGCAGGGCCGCTGCACTGCGCCAGGGCCGCCACTGCTCTGCGATTTTGACCAGCCGTTTCGCATCGGGACGCTTGCGCAGCTTCTTGAGATGCTGGGCCGCGATCACCAGGCCGAGGTCGAGGCCCGGCATGATGTCGGGCCGGCCGTGGGCGAACATCAGGTAGATCTCGGCTGTCCAACGGCCGATGCCCTTGGCCTGGCAGAGCATGGCGATCGCGGCCTCGTCGTCGAGCGCATCGAGGGCGGCAAAGTCGATGCGCCCCTCGACGATGTCGCTGGCGAGGCTGCGGCCGTAACGCATCTTGGCCCCCGACAGGCCGACGGCGCGCAACTGCTCGTCCGAGAGCAGCAGGAATTCCGACGGCTCCATGCTGGGCACGGCCTCCTCGAGGCGCAGCCAGATCGAGCGCGCGGCGTGCACCGAGACCTGCTGGCCGACGATCGAGCGCATCAGGCCGCTGAAGCCGGTCGGCACCTCGCGAAGCTCGGGATGTCCGACCTCCTTGATGGCGCGCGCGAAATCAGGATCGACCTTCGCCAGATGCCGCATCGCCTCCCTGAGATTGGTGGCGTCGAGAACCGTTTGAGCCATGCGGCGGGCATAGCACGCGGCGCGGGGGAACTGTAAGTTCGCCGCATGGATACCGGCAAGCGCGACCTTCCCGCCCTGCACGCGCGCATGATCGATCGCGTGGTCGCAGCGGTGCGCGCCGAAGAGCGCTTCGAGGCGCTGCTCGGCACCGGGTCGCTCGCCTATGGCGGGTTCGACGAGCATTCCGACCTCGATTTCGTGATCGTGGTGCGGGCCGACGATCATGCCGCGGCGATGGCCGGGCGGCAGGCCTTCGCCCGGCGCCTCGGTTCGCTGCTGGCGGCCTTCAGCGGCGAGCATGTCGGCGAACCGCGCCTGCTGATCTGCCTGTTCGGGCCGCCGCTGTTGCATGTCGATCTCAAGTTCATCACGCCCGCGGATCTCCCGGCGCTGTCTGAGCACCCTGTGGTGCTGTGGGCGCGCAACCCCGGGGATCTCGAGCGGCGATTGGCCGGCATGACGGTGTCGGGACGGGGCAGGGATGCCCAGTGGTACGAGGACCGCGCCTGGGTGTGGCTGCACTATGTGGCGACCAAGCTCCTTCGCGGCGAGCTGTTCGAGGCGATTGGCGGCCTCGACTTCTTCCGCGACCAAGTGCTGGGCGCAATGCTGCAGCGCAATGCAGGCCGCCATGCGCGCGGCGTGCGCCGGGTCGAGAGCGTGGAGGGTGCGAGGGCCCTGCTGGCGCCGACGCTGCCTAGCACCGGCGCGCGCTCGATCGCCGAGGCCCTGAAGCGGTCGGCAGCGCTCTACGTCGAGCTGCGCACGGCCGAGCCGCCCGCCGCGCCGGTCAAGGACATGCCCGGCCTGTTGCTCGATTTCATTGACGGCAAGCAACCGCGCGCATGAAATTGGTGACGCGCTTTGCGCCGAGCCCGACGGGTGAGCTGCATCTCGGCTCCGCGTACTCCGCCTGGACCGGCTGGCATCGCGCCCGCGAGGCAGGCGGCACCTTCCTGGTGCGCATCGAGGACATCGACATCCGCCGCTGCAAGCGTGAGTACGAGACGGCGATGCTGGCCGACCTCAAATGGCTGGGCTTCGACTGGGATGGCGAGGTGCGCCGGCAGTCCGACCACTTCGCCGACTATGGCCGCGCGCTGGACGAGCTCGACCGGCGCGGCCTGATATATCCCTGCTTCTGCAGCCGCGCCGACATCGAGCGCGAAATCGCCGCCTCGGCCAATGCACCTCATGGACCGGACGGACCGTTGTATCCCGGCATCTGCCGGCATCTGTCGACCGCGGAGAGGCGAGAGCGCATGGCGGCAGGACACGAGCACTGCATGCGCCTCGACGCCCGGCGTGCCACCGAGCAGGCGGGCCCCTATCATTTCGTCGACGAGATGCTGGGACGCGTCGAAGGCGAGCCGCTGCTGATGGGCGACTTCGTGATCGCGCGCAAGGACACGCCGACCAGCTATCACCTGTCGGTGACGGTCGACGATCACCTGCAGGGTGTGACGCTGGTGACGCGAGGCGTCGACGTGCTGCCCTCGACGCACGTGCACGGCCTGCTGCAGAAGCTTCTCGGCTACGAGACCCCGCGCTACGCCCATCACAAGCTGCTGACCGACGCCTCGGGCCGGCGCTTCGCCAAGCGCGACCGCGACATGACCATCCGTGCCATGCGCGAGACCGGCATGACGCCCCGGGACGTCATTGACCGCGCACTGGCGGCCGCCGACGCCGCGGCCTAAGATTCAACCATGAACAGACAAGAAGAACTGGCCGTCGGGAGGCGGCTCTTGGGCCATATCGACGGCCGCACCACCGACCTTGCCGAGGCGATGTTCCGTAATCGCGTCTCGGCCTATTCCTGTCGCGAGCGCGCCGCGCTGGAGCGCGACCGGTTGTTCCGCGACCGGCCGATCTTCATGGGCCTGTCGACGCGCCTGCCCAAGCCCGGCGACTACCTCACCGAGGACGTCGCCGGCATGCCGGTGCTGATGACGCGCGGCGCCGACGGCGAGGTGCGGGCCTTCGCCAACATCTGCCGCCATCGCGCTGCGCCGGTAGCGCAAGGCTGCGGCAACGCCCGGGCCTTCGTCTGCCCCTATCACGGCTGGACCTACGATGGCGCCGGCAAGCTTTTGGGCACCACCGACAAGGTGGGCTTCGCCGGCATCGACTTGACCAGCCACGGCCTGGTCCGCCTGCCGGCGGCCGAGCGCCACGGCCTGCTCTTTGTACGGCCCAAGCCGATTGTCCCGGGCGAGAACGCCACCATCGACATCGACGCCGAGCTCGGCGCGTTGGTGCCCGATCTCGAGGCGCTGAAGCTCAGCGGCTACCCGATGTTCTCCGCCGACCGCGTCGCGCCGCGCATCAACTGGAAGTTCGCCGTCGACACCTTCCTCGAGGGCTATCACATCCCGCATCTGCATCGGAAGACGATCGCGCCGTACTTCATCGGCAATGCCGGCACCTTCGACGGCGCGGGACTGCACGGCCGCATGTGCGTGGCCCGCACCTCGATCGACGTGGTGCGACCGCTGCCGGAGAGCGAGCGCAACTACCGGCCGCACGTCATCTCGATCTACCAGCTCTTCCCCAATTCGCTGCTGATCTGGCAGGTCGACCACATCGAGATCTGGCGTGCCTTTCCCGACCGCGACGATCCCGGCCGCTGCGACGTCGAGATGACGATCTACAAGCCCCAAGACAGTGACCGGCCGGACACCTACTGGGAGAAGAACCGCGATATCGCCATCCGCACGGTGATGGAGGAGGACTTCCCGCTCGGCGAACGCATGCAGATCGGCTTCGAATCGGGCGCCACCGAGGAGGTGATCTACGGCCGCAACGAGCCGTCGCTCGTCCATTTCCACAGCTCGATCTGCAGCGCCCTCGGCGTCGCCGCCTGATGTCGTCCTGAGCGAAGCGAAGGACCTCATCGCCGCTTGCCACTGGCATGAGATCCTTCGCTTCGCTCAGGATGACAGACAGCAATAAGGCGCGCCTAAGCAAGGAGAAGACAATGCAACGCACCAAGCCCCCGTTCCGCGCCGACCAGGTCGGCAGCCTGCTGCGCTCGGCGCCGGTCAAGGAGGCGCGGACCAAGCGGCTGGCCGGCGAGATCACGGCCGCCGAGCTGAAGGCGGTCGAGGACGCCGAGATCAAGAAGCTGGTGGCCAAGCAGGAATCGATCGGCCTGCAGGCGGTGACCGACGGCGAGTTCCGCCGCTCGTGGTGGCACTACGATTTCCTCAGCCATCTCGACGGCGTCGAGCTGGTGAGCGTGGCGCAGGGCCTTCAGTTCAAAGGGACGCAGACCAAGGCCGAGGGACTGCACGTCCACGGCAGGATCGATTTCTCCAGCCATCCCATGATCGACCACTTCAAGTACCTGAAGTCGGTCGCCAAGGCGGTTCCCAAGATGACCATACCGTCGCCGACGGCGCTGCACTATCGCGGCGGCCGGCAGGCGATCGAGAAATCGGTTTATCCCGAGATGGAGCCGTTCTTCGCTGACCTCGGCCGCGCCTACACCAAGGCGGTGCGCGCGTTCGGCGAGGCGGGCTGCACCTACCTGCAGCTTGACGAAGTCTATGTGGCCTATCTCTGCGACGAGGCGCAGCGCGAGTACCTGCGCGGCCGTGGCGACGATCCCGACCGGCTGCTGCATGTCTATGCCGACCTGGTGAACGCGGCCTGTGCCGGCCGCACGCCGGGCATGACCATCTCCATGCATCTCTGCCGCGGCAACTTCCGCTCGACCTGGATGGCGCAGGGCGGCTACGAGCGCGTGGCCGACATCCTGTTCAACCAGATGGGCGTCGACGCCTATTTCATGGAGTACGACACCGACCGCGCCGGCGGCTTCGAGCCCTTGCGGTTTCTCCCGAAGGGCAAGCAGGTCGTGCTGGGCGTGATGACGTCCAAGACCGGCGCGCTCGAGAGCAAGGACCAGCTCAAGCGCCGCATCGAAGAAGCCGCCAAGTTCGCGCCGCTCGACCAACTCTGCCTATCGCCGCAATGCGGCTTTGCCAGCACCGAGGAGGGCAACCTGCTGGCCGAGGACGAGCAGTGGGCCAAGCTCGCGCGCTGCGTCGAGGTCGCGCGCGAGGTGTGGGGTTAATCTTGCCGGACCTCATTGCCGGGAGCGCGCCACTCCGTGGCGCTCATGGGATGTGTGATCCACGAAGATGCGCCACGGAGTGGCGCGCTCCCAGCAATGAACGGGTCAACGGCCGTCGAGGTGTTCAGCCAACCAGGCCTGGACCGTGCTTGAGTCGAGAAAGCGATAGGCCGCAGTGCGCTGCTGCTCGTCCGTGAGCTCGCCGGCAATGACCGCGACGACGAGATCGCACTTTTGCGACACGGCGACGCCTTCGGCGTGGTGGGGCGTGCTCGTGCCGTAGCGGTACAGCCGCGAACGGCCGGGGAGGGCGCCGATGCGCGCGGCACGGCCCTCCTTGACCGGCGCGAAGCGCTGATCGAGCAGGTCCACGTCGGTGACGCGGTCGACCTCCTCGTCCGTCACCACGCCGGTATCGCAGTTGCCGCAGAAGCCGAGCTTGGGCCGGACATAGACCTCGGTGGTGCCACGCCGCCAGGCGCGGCCGGGCGGGAAGCCATCGCGCGGGAAGGGCCAGGCGATCGGCCGCCAGCCTTCCTCGTCAGCCGGACCGGGCACGAAGCGCTCATGCGCCACCATGGCCAGCCCGGCCGTCGCCGCGACCAGCGCTCCGGCGATCGATGCCTGGACGACCGCCCGTCGTCTCATTTCAACGCGGCAACCGTACGCGCCTCGCCCGTCAGCTCGAGGATGTGCATGCCGGTGTTGGCGCGGTCGACGATGTAGATGTAGCCGCGCGCATCGGTCTCGACGTTGTTGGTCTGGATGGCGGTCTTGCAGCGGTCCTTGCCGTCGACCTTCACGCAGCGCTTGTCGGTCTTGTCGGTGATCGCCGGGATGAAGTAGCCGACTTCCTTCGGCTGGAAGGGATTGCGGATGTCGAGCGCGCGCACGCCGGCATTGAAGAAGGCGATGAAGGCCATCTTCTTGTAGTACACCGGCGCCATGCTCTCGTTGGAGGAGTGCGACCCGAAGCGGCCGCCGCGCTGGCAGAAATTGCCGCTGGCCTCCGGCACCGTCCAGTTCGACACCATCATCGGCGCCTTCTCGATCGAGAGGTCGGCGAACCACACCATCTGCCGCGCCTCGGTGCACTCGTTCAGAATCGATTCGTCGACGATCATCACCATGTCGCGCGTGGCACCATCCTTGTCGCGCGCGAACTCCGCGATCGGCATCCCGGGCATGGGGAAGGCCGTGTGCACGCCGTTCCACGGCGACATCACCAGCCGCGACACTTCCGGCGCCATCAGGTTGGCGGGCGTCGGCTCCTTGGGCCCCTTGAGGAGTTTCTCGCGATCGACGATCTGCAGCACGCCGCCTTTGTTGGTGCCATAGCCGAAATAGACGCGGTTGCCCTGCGGTCCAGTCGAGATCGGCCCATGCAGGTCAGTCGGCACCGTGCCGGTGGCGCCCGGCTCCTGGCCCGGCAGCCCAAAGTCGCGGATCTTCACCGGATTCTTCGGGTCGGAGAGATCGTAGATCTGCGTCATGCGCTTGGTGCGCCAGTCGGGGGCGCCGCCGACCAGGTAGGCGATGCCGGTGTCGCATTCCCACCAGCTCTTGTGCGTGTCCTTCAGGCCGCCGATGCGCGTCACCAGCACCGGCTCGGCGGGATTGGCGACGTTCCAGATCTCATGCGCCTCGCCGCCGAAGGTGCGCAGCATGTAGACGGCAGACTTGTCCGCTCTGGGCAAGGCGGCGCCGTCGCAGAGTCGCACCATCTGCGCGCCGCCCGCTTCGTAGGTGCCGGGCGCGCCGGGCAGATGCCGCAGGTATTTCGGGTTCGCGGGATCGGTGACATCGACGATCGACGTGCCGTTGTTCTCGGGCTTGCCGGTCATGGCGTTGACCGGTGTCGGAATGTCGTCGGTGCCGCCATGATGGCCGACATAGGCGATCCAGCGATCGCCCTGGCGATGGATGGTGGGCTGATAGGCACTGCGCGCCTGCAGGTCGGTCCAGCCGACCAGCTTCATATTCGAAGCTTCCGGCGGATCGCCGACTTTCTGCTGCTGGGCAAGCGAAGGGTACGCCGCGACCAAGAAACCGACGATGAGCAGTGCCTGCCGCGTCATGGTGTTTTCTCCCGGGTTGGCCGGACTATACGCTCAAAGCCGGGGCGCGCGAACGGCCGCCGGTGACGTTTAGCCCTGGCGATGTTGTCCGTCTCGTCGGGGCCGCTCACCTACCGCCCCTCGAGCTGCTTGTTCACCCACACCTGCACGGTGTTCGATTCCAGGAACCGTCGCGCCAGGCGGTGCTTGGCTTCGTCGGTCATGGTGCCGTCGACGATGGCGACCATCAGATCGCACTTGTAGGAGACGACGAAGCCCTCGGCGTAGCGTGTGCTGCCATTGTGCATCCTGTGGCGGTAAAGACGGCTGCGGCCGACCATGTCGGTGATGCGCACGCGACGACCGGCTTCGGCCGGCACGAAGCGCGTATCCAGGCGATCGATGTCGACGACGCGATCGACGGCCTCATCGCTCACCACGCCGGTCTCACAGTCGCTGCAGACGTCGAGCTTCAGCCGGACATAGATGTCGAGATCGTGCCCGCTCCAGCCACGGCCGGCCGGCCAGGCGTCGGCGGGGAACGGCCAGGGGATGGGATGGAAGCCCGCGCCGTCGGTCGGGCCGAGGGCCACGCGCCGCTCGGCGAGCATGGCAAGGCCTGCCAGGCCGGCCAGCATGACCGCGCCCAGCCCCAGCTTGACCATCGTGCGGCGCCCCAGCGTCATGGCGCTCTCTCCTTGCGCGCTGCGAGTATATATCGCGGCGGGGCGACGATCGCGGGTCCTTGACCGTGCCCGTCGGCGACATCATTTTGCCGCCCGCGATGGCGCTTGGGGATCTTGTCCTGATGTTTCTGGCCTGCGGCGCGGTGACCTTTCCGCTGACGCTGCTGGCCGTGCGTCTTCTCGCGTCGCTGGCGCCCTCCGGCCGCTTCGCGCGCAAGATGGACGCGACGCTCGATCAGGTGCTCACCATTTCGATCATGGCCTGGATCGCGGGCGGGCTCGTCTTCTACGCCGTCTCGCTCGCCATCGAGCGCCAGCGCCCGTGCGACGACCAGCGCACCAGCCAGCTCACCTACGAGTGCCGCAAGCTCTACGGGCTGGACGATTGAGATCATTGCCGGGAGCGCGCCACTGGAGTGGCGCGCTCCCGGCAATGACGCTCCCTTAAATCTGATGCGCCATCGGTGGGGCCGGGATCGGGCGCACGCGTTCGTAGGCGGCGGCGGCGCGCAGGACCAGGGCGTCGCGAGCATGGCCGGAGACGATCTGCAGGCCGATCGGCAGGCCCTCGCGATCGAGGCCGCAGGGGATGGTGGCGGCGGGCTGGCGCGTCAGGTTGAAGGTGAGGGTGAAGGGCGTCCAGCCGATGTCGACGCCATCGCCGCCCCACGCCGCGTTCTCGTTCACGGCGAAGGCCGTCATCGGCATGGTTGGCGTCAGCAGCAGGTCGTACTTGGCCATGAACTGGTTCATGATCGCCGCCACCTGCTGGCGCTGATGGATCGCCGTCACCACGGCCTCCTGGCCGAGGTTCGCGCCGTGCTCGGCCGCCTTCAAGAGGCCGGGGTCCATCAGCGCGCGCTTCTCGGGGCTGAAGCCTTTCACCAGGATAGCGACGTTCGACTGCCAATGGGCGTTGAGGATCTGTCGCGGATCGAGCCCCATCAGGTCGGGCGAATCCTCGACGACCCTGGCGCCGAGCGTCCTGAACACCTTCACCGCATTCTCGACGGCCTGCGCCACGTCACGATCGATCTTCTCCTTCTCGATGAAGCCGAGGTTGGGCGAGTAGGCGATACGCAGCCCCTTCACGCCCTTGTCGAAGCCCTTGAGGTAGTCCTCCTCGTCGTCGGGCCGGCCGTAGGGATCGCGCGGATCGGGCCGCGCCATGACGTTCATCATCATCGCCGCGTCGCGCACCGTGCGCGTCATCGGCCCGACATGCGAGAGCGTGCCCTGCGCCGAGGGCGGCCACAGCGGCACGCGCGCCTGCGTCGGCTTCAGCCCGAACAGGCCGGTGAAGGAGCAAGGAATGCGCACCGAGCCCGCGCCGTCGGTGCCGACCGCGAGGTTACCCATGCCGACCGCTTCGGCCGCCACGCCGCCGCCCGACGAGCCGCCCGGCGTGCGGCCGATCTTCCACGGATTGTGCGTGGCGCCGAACAGGCCCGAATCGGTCACGCCCTTCCAGCCGTACTCGGGCGAGGTCGTCTTGCCGAGCAGCACCGTGCCCGCCTCGCGCAGTCGCTGCGCGGCGGGAGCGTCGACGTTCCACGGCCCGTCGGGATCGGTGGCGAGGCTGCCCATGCGCGTCGGCATGCCCTTGGTCAGCACCATGTCCTTGATGGTGAGCGGCACGCCGTCGATGTCGCTCAGCCGCTTGCCGCCCTTCTTCCAGCGCTTCTCCGAAGCGCGTGCGGCGCGCAAGGCGCCGTCGGGATCGAGATGCTGGAAGGCATTGAGCTGCGGATTGAACGCCTCGATGCGGGCGATGGCGGCCCTGGTCGCTTCGACGGGCGAGGCCTTGCGCGCCTTGTAGAGTTTCACCAGCTGGTGGGCTGGCATCATCGCAAGGTCGGCGGTCATTTCTTGCTCTCCGGCAGGGCTGGGAACTTCGAGGGGAACTTCAACGGGTTGCTTTCGGCATAGCGGGCCGCGGCGCGCAAGACGAGCGCGTCCTTGTAATGGCCCGCTGCAATCTGCAGGCCGATCGGCAGGCCCTCGCGGCTCCGGCCACAGGGCACCGACGCGGCGGGATGGCGGGAAAGATTGAACTGCGAGGTATAGGGCGACCACAGCGCATTGGCCTTGCCCTGCGGCCCGTCGGGCAGGTTCTTTCCGACCTCGAACGGCTGCACGGCGACCGAGGGCGAGAGCAGCAGGTCGTACTTGTCGAAGAACAGGTTCCAGGCGATGGCGAGCTCGCGACGCGTGACCTGCGCGTTGATCACGTCCTGCAGCGAATAGCGCAGGCCGGACTTGGCGCCGGCCAGCAGGTTGGGATCGAACTCGCTGTGCCGGCTCTCGGGGAAGAGCTGCAGCAGGCGCTGTAGTGCGGCCAGCCAATGGATGACGAAGGCCCGGCTCGCTTCGGGATAGGGATAAGGCGCCTCGACTTCCTCGACCTTGCAGCCGAGCTTCTCGAACTGCTTGGCGGCCTTGGTCACCAGGGCGGCGACCTCGATGTCGAGTGGGTGATCGCCGAAGCGCAGCACGAAGCCGACCTTGAGCTTCCGGAGCTTGCCGTCGATCTTCTTTGCGTAGTCGGTGTCGTCCGCCGGCAGGCCGTAGGCGTCGCGTGCATCCGGCTGGCTGATGACGTTCAGCATCAGCGCGCAGTCGAGCGCCGTGCGGCACATCGGTCCCTGATTGGCGAGATCGCCGGTCAGCGACGGCGGCCAGGCCGGCACGCGGCCGAACGTGGCCTTGATGCCGACCAGCCCGTTGAAGCTCGAGGGAATGCGCACCGAGCCACCGCCATCGGTGCCGATGGCGATCGGGCCCAGGCCTGCCGCCACCGCGGCGCCGGCGCCGCCCGACGAGCCGCCCGGCGTGCGCTCGGTGTTCCACGGATTGCGCGTGATGCCATGCAGGGGCGAGTCGGTCACGCCCTTGTGGCCGTATTCCGAGCTGGTGCTCTGCGCGAACACGATGGCGCCCGCCTCTCGCAGGCGCGCCACGGCCGGCGCGTCGGCATCGGCCGGCGCCTTGTCGGTGAGCTTGCTGCCCATCGAGGCAGGCCAGCCCTTCACCCGCACCAGCTCCTTGATGGAGACCGGCACGCCGTCGATGGGCGAGAGCGGCTCGCCCTTCTTCCAGCGGCGCTCCGAGTCGCGGGCGGCTTTCAGCGACGGTTCGGCATCGACGCGACAGAAGGCGTTGATCACGGGATTGACCTTGTCGGTGCGTGCCAGCACCGCCTTCATGGTCTCGACGGGCGAGGCCTTGCCCTTGCGGTAGAGCTTGGAAAGCTCCGCCGCCGTCAGCTGGGTAAGCTCGCTCATGTCGGTCTCCCTTTTGCGTACTGTCGCGCCAGCTGCTCGGCCTGATACTCCGCCGCCAGCGCCTGCTCCATGCGGCCGACGCGGCGATAGAGATCGCCCAGCGAGCGCTTGGTCCAGGGCACGGTCGGCCGTTCGCGGTCATCGGCCTGCAGGATCTTGAGCGCCGCGTCGTTCCAGCCGGACTTCATCAGGGCATCGAGATGGATGGCGCCGAACAGCGAGCGCTGGGCGATGCTGCCGCCGATCTTGGGCAGATGCGGCATCGCCTGGCCCAGAAGGCGCGCGGCCTCGGCATGGTCGCCCTTGGCGTAGGCGGCAAGGCCATGGGCCGCCGGCACTGTGCAGTCGGCCCAGGCCTCGCGCTCGAAGGGTTTGGTGTTCTCGGCGCGATCTTCCAGGCTCGCCAGCATCTCGGTGACGGGGCTCTGCTCGCCGGCCCGGGCGAGCCCGTAGAGATAGTGCAGGTCGAGGAAGGGCACGAAATGCTCGTGCAGCCGGGGCCTGAGGTATGGCGCCACGTCGGTCCAACGGCCGCCGACATCGACGCCGCGCAGCTCGAGCCGCGCCAGCAGCGAGACGGCGTTGATCTGGTCCTCGCAGAACTCCTTCCACACGCCCCACACGCGCCTGTCGAACAGGCCGAGCGCCTCGTCGGCGCGATCGAGATCGATCAGGAACAGCGCGAGGTGCCACCAGTTGTGGGTGTACATGAAGGAGTTGCAGCTCTCCCAGGTGTCCGACATCGACTGGAGGAAGGCGATGCCTTCCAGCATCTTGCCGCGCGCCTCGAGGCAATGGGCGATGGTGTGATGCGCCCAGGGATCGCGCCGGTCGATCTCCAGCGCCGCGCGCGCCATCTTCTCGGCTTCGTCGAGGCGATGGCACTCCTCGAGGCCGAAGGCATAAATCGCCTTGACGTAGCGGTTGTCCTGGTTGGCGGCGAACAGTCGCTCGCCGATGCGCAACAGCGCCTCGGCGTCGCCGGCGTTGAAGGCATGAAGCTGGCCGATCTTGCCGGCCAGCAGATCGCGCGGCCACTCGTCTACCATCTGTTCGTGGATCGCGAGGCAACGGTCGGTGTCGCCGTCGATCCAGGCCTCGGTCGTGGCGAGCCAGGCCTTCTCACGCGCATTGGCTTCGGCGGCGAGCCCCTTGGCCCGCCCCAGATGGCGCCGCGCCGCTTCGCGGCTGTCGTTGGAGTACATCGAGAGGGAGAGGTTGGCCGCCATCACCGGCAGCATGGCGCAGCTTGCTTCCTTGTCGGCCGCGGCGATGAACTCGGCCAAACGATTGCCGAAGCCGAGCCATTCGTCGCGCAGGAAATCCAGCGAGGCGATCGCCTCCTTGCCGGCGTTGCTCACCTCCAGCCCTTGACCGTCCCGCGCCACGTCGCTCCCCGTTTGCCGTTGTCCAACCTTCGCATGCCGTGGCACGCTGAGCAAAACGGGAGGGAACATGAAACGTCGGCATGTGCTGGCTGCCGCGGCCTTGGCCGCGGGCGTTCCGCAATCCGGTCGTGCGCAGGCGTTTCCCGACCGGCCGATTCGTTTCATCGTGCCCTATGCGCCAGGCGGCTCGACCGACACCTCCGCCCGCATCGTCTCCGAGAAGCTGTCGGCTGTGTTGGGCCAGCCCGTGATCGTCGAAAACAAGCCAGGCGGCGGCACCATCATCGGCACCGAGATCGTCGCCAAGGCCAAGCCCGACGGTCACACCATGTTGCTGACGCCGGCGGCGATGATCGCCATCGCCGCCTTCGGCATGGCCGTACCGTACGACATCGACAAGGATCTCGTGCCGGTCGTGGGCTTCGTGGACCTGCCGATCCTGCTCGCGGCTTCCAACAGCGCACCGTTCAAGACCGTCGCCGAGCTCGTGGCCTGGTCGAAGGCCGAGCCCGGCCGCACCGTCAGCTATGCCTCGGCCGGCATCGGCTCGCTGACCCATCTCTGGGGCGAGTACCTCAAGGCCAGGACAGGACTGCCGATGGAGCATGTCGGCTACAAGGGCAGCGCCGAGGCGTTGCGCGATGTCATCGCGGGTCACGTGCCCTTGTTCGCCGACGTGCTGGTGCCGACGGCGACAGCGGTGCGCGCCGGGCAGATCCGCGGTCTCGCGGTGGCGATGGCTCAGCGCTCGGAGCTGCTGCCCGACGTGCCGACCGTCGCCGAGGCGGGCCTGCCCGGCACTGAAGGCAGCGTGCCCTTCGGCATCTCCGTGCCGGGCGGCACGCCGGCCGCGATCGTGATGCGGCTGAATACGGCGTTCAACGAGGCGCTTAGCGATCCGTCGATTCGCCGCAAGCTGCTGGAACTCGGCTTCATCCCGGTCGGCGGTGCGCCGCAGACCTATATCGCGGTGCTGGCGACGGAGATCGCGAAGTGGCGCAAGGTGATCAAAGACGCGAAGATTCCGGCGCCGTCGTGATCGCGCGCAATTGGAAGCGTGCGTCGCTAGCCGCCCTGCGCGGGCGGCTAGCTCCTAGCTCTTCGGACTGCCGCCCAGGAAGCAGTAGATCATGCCGCTCTTGCTGGCGCAGATGTGGCTGCGCCCGTCGGGCGCCAGCTGCTGCAGGACGACGCGCGGCGGCACCGGCACCCAGCGGCCGTTCAGCAGCGCATACCACATGCCATCGTCACTGAGATAAGCGCGGGTCGGCCGGCAGTCGCCGTCCGAGGTGTTGCTGCGGCCGTTGCAGCAGGAGTAGCCGGTGCCGGGCTGCTTCAGCTCCTTGTACCAGTCATGGTTTTCGGAGTGGCCCTCACCATACTGGCCCTGGGCGTGGTCGTGCATGTCCTGGGCGCGCACCGGCGAGCTCAGGAGCGAGAGACTGGATAGCAACAAGAAACCAAGTGCGGATAGGCGCATTACACCGCCTCCGTCTGCCGGGCCGGGCGACTCGCGCGGCGTCATCCGAAAGCAACGACCGCGGGAACCTGCCGGTTCCCCTTAGATCTTGGGCGAGCCGCCCAAAAAGCAATAGATCATGCCGCTCTTGCTGGCGCAGATGTGGCTGCGCCCATCGGGCGCAAGCTGCTGCAGGACGACGCGTGGGGGCACCAGCACCCAGCGGCCATCGACCTGAGCATACCACTGTCCGTCGTCGTTGAGATAGGCGCGGGTCGGCCGGCAATCGCCTTCGACACCGTTGATCGTGCCGTTACAGCACGAGAAGCCCGTGCCCGGCTGTTTCAGCTGCTGATACCAGTCATGATTCTCGGCATGACCCTGGCCATGCTGTCCATCACCGTGCCACCCATCGGAACGGTGACTGTCTTGTGCCAAGACCGGAAAGAAGACGGTCGTACTTGCCAGCACGAGCGCCGAAACGACACCAAGCGCGTGACGTGGCATGAGGGCTGCCACCTTTTGCAGACTCTTGGTCGAGCCGGCGACGTATTCGTAGCGACGCGCCGTCGCTCAACCGATACCGTTACAAGCGAGTGTACTCCTTCTTGAGGCCGGAGACGATGGCCACGAACTGTGGATCGTCGGCCGACATCAGTCCGTGGCGCACGAAGAAGTCGATCAACACAAGATTGCAGTTGTACTTGAACTCGGTGGTGTCGCGCACGGTCTCGAACACGCGCCGGATCGGCCACAACTCGAAGGAATGAACTTCGCCGTCGTTTGCGCGCGGTGTGAAGTCTGCAGGCAATTCGAGATCGAAGCAGATCATGAGATCGGGCTTGAGCTGCGGGCCGGTCTGGTTGATGTAGCTGATGTAGCTCACCGCCTTGGCTTGTTCGGCAAGACTGCGCGGAATCGAGGCTTCCTCTGCACATTCCTTGATCAGATTTTCGTGCAGGCCGATGCCGATCGGCTGGCCGCCGGCAACAGTGTTGTCGAGCTGGCCGGGGAAAGTGGGTTTCGTATAGGAGCGTCGCGGCACCCAGATGTGCAATCCGTCCTTGCGCCGAACGTAACCAGTCATGTGAGGCCCGAAGGCGCGCACGCCGAACCACGGCACCGCCGCGCGCTCCATGGCCATCAACGGCGGGTCGGTGAAAGCCCAGCCGACCGGGTAGGGTTCCTCGCGCCAAAGCTTGCCGAACTGACCGGCCTCGCGCAGCCGCAGCAGGAAGGCGCGAACGGCCGCCGTCCGCTTGTCGGGCGTGTCGAGTGCCGGATCGAGGTGCCAGCAGCCGTCCCCGCGCACGAAGAGCTTGGGCTCGACCGCCACGACGGGCGAGAAGTCGCGATGGATGAACCCGGCGCGCTGATGGCCGATGAACCATGATTCGAACTGGCTCAAGTCGGCGTTGTTGCAGCGCTCGATATGGTCGAGGAACGACATCGTGTCGGGGATAGCATACCATTCTACATATGACCGAAGACGAATTGCAGCAGCTGCTCGAGAAGTCCCTGCCGGCGGCGGACCGGCACGATGTGTTCGTCGAGGAGTGCCAGGACCAGGACGTGCGGCTGCGCTTTTCGCTCAAAGCCGGCGAGACATGGACGACCGCACGGCTACTGTCGCTTGCCGACACCGCGCTGCGCGCGGCGGCGGGCCTTGGAGCCTCGCTGACCCATCTCTCGGTCACGGTGCTGAAGGCGCCGCTCGAGGCCGACGTGATCGCGCTATCGCGGGTGATCCGCCGCGACGGCCAGCTGGCGCATGCCGAGGCCTGGCTGTTCAGCCACGCCGTCGTCGATCCGATGCTGCATGCGACGGCGACGCTCAGAGGTTAGAGTCTTATTGCCGGGAGCGCGCCACTCCAGTGGCGCTCATGCGCTGTGTGCTCCACGAAGATGCGCCACTGGAGTGGCGTGCTCCCGGCAAAGACTCAAGCCGCCTCTTTCCACGCGCCGTCGACGACGGCGACGATGTCGCGCATGATCTGCGTCAGGTCGAAGTCCTTCGGTGTGTAGACGCGAGCAACGCCGGACTTGATCAGCGCGTCGGCGTCGGCCGGCGGGATGATGCCGCCCACTACCACCGGCACGTCGCCGATGCCGGCCTGGCGCAGCCCGTCGAGCACCTCGCCGACCAGCGAGACGTGGCCGCCCGACAGGATCGAGAGCCCGACCACGTGCACGCTTTCCTCGAGAGCGGCATTGACGATGCGCTCGGGCGTCAGCCGGATGCCCTCATAGACCACCTCCATGCCGCAGTCGCGCGCCCGCACGGCGATCTGCTCGGCGCCGTTGGAATGGCCGTCCAGCCCGGGCTTGCCGACCAGGATCTTTATGCGCCGGCCGAGACGCCGCGAGACCGCCTCGACCTCACGCCGCGCCGCTTCCAGCCGGCCGTCTGTGACGCCGACGGCGCGCGCCACGCCGGTCGGCGCGCGGTACTCGCCGAATACCGAGCGCAGCGTCTCGGTCCATTCGCCGGTGGTCACGCCCGCCCGCGCGCAGGCGATCGAGGCCGGCATGACGTTGCGATCCTCCTTGGCCGCGGCCGCAAGCTCGTCCAGTGCCGCCTTGACCGCGACGCCATCGCGCGCGGCGCGCCAGGCGACAAGCCGCTCGACCTGCTCGCGCTCAACCGACGAGTCGACGGTCAGGATGGCGCCTTCGCCGGTCGACAGCGGCGAAGGCTCGGCATCGGTGTAGGCATTGACGCCGACCACCGTCTGCTCGCCCGCCTCGATGGCCGCCAGCCGCTTGAGGTTGGACTCGACCAGGCGCTGCTTCATGTAGGCCGCTTCGATCGCGGCCACCGCGCCGCCCATGTCGGCGATGCGCGCAACTTCCGCGTTGGCCTCGGCCTTCAGCGCCTCGACCTTGCGCGCGATCTCGGCGCTGCCGTCGAAGATGTCGCCGTATTCCAGGAGATCGGTCTCGAAGGCCACGATCTGCTGCAGCCGGAGCGACCATTGCTGGTCCCACGGCCGCGGCAGGCCGAGCGCCTCGTTCCAGGCCGGCAGCTGCACCGAGCGGGCGCGCGCGTTCTTGCTCATCACCACGGCCAGCATCTCGAGCAGGATGCGATAGACGTTGTTCTCGGGCTGCTGCTCGGTGAGCCCCAGCGAGTTCACCTGCACGCCATAGCGGAACAGCCGCTGCTTGGCGTCGGCGACGCCGTAGCGCGTGCGCGTGAGCTCATCCCACAATTCGGCGAACGCCCGCATCTTGCACATCTCGGTGACGAAGCGGATGCCGGCATTGACGAAGAACGAGATGCGGCCCACGACCTGCGGGAAATCGGCTTCCGGCACCTGGCCGCGCGAACGCACGGCGTCGAGCACGGCGATGGCGTTGGCCAGCGAGAAGGCCAGCTCCTGCACCGGTGTCGCGCCGGCCTCCTGCAGGTGGTAGCTGCAGACGTTCATCGGGTTCCACTTGGGAACTTCGCGGTACGTGAAGCCGATCGTGTCGGCGGTCAGACGCAGCGACGGCTCGGGCGGGAAGATGTAGGTCCCCCGCGAGAGATACTCCTTGATGATGTCGTTCTGGGTCGTGCCCTGCAGCTTGGCGCGGTCGACGCCCTCAGCCTCGGCGGTGGCGATATATAAAGAGAGCAGCCACGCCGCCGGCGCGTTGATGGTCATCGAGGTGTTCATGCGGTCGAGCGGAATGCCGTCGAACAGGGTGCGCATGTCGCCGAGATGGCTGATCGGCACGCCGACCTTGCCGACCTCGCCCTTGGCCAACGGATGGTCGGAGTCGTAGCCGGTCTGGGTCGGCAGATCGAAGGCGACCGAAAGCCCGGTCTGACCGCGCGCCAGATTGGTGCGGTAGAGCTCGTTGGACTTGGCCGCGGTCGAATGGCCGGCGTAGGTGCGGATGAGCCAGGGCCGATCCCGCGTAGGCTTGGCCCGCTTGGGCCCATCCTTTTGGGATTTGTCGTTGGTTGCGGTGGTCATGGTGGCGGCTGCCTGAACGTTTCCCTAGACTTGCCTACCTCAAACGATGTTGCATTGCAGCATGAAAGATTTCGCGGTGCAACCAAGGGGCAGGGCCATTCCGTGAGCGATGCCGGGTCACCTTGGAGCCAGGCTGCGGTCGCGCCCGCTGCGGTGGCGGTCGCCGCTGCCCGCGAGTCCGAATCCGATCTTACGCCCAGTCGGCCGATCTACGACGGCAAGCTGGGTGACCTCTATGCGATCTATCTGCGCCACCTGGTCCTGATGCTGGTGACGCTGGGATGGTCGCGCTTCTGGGGCCGCACGCGCATCCGCCGCTATATATGGAATCACTTCGCCGTCCTGGGCGATCGCTTCGAGTATCGCGGCCGCGGCCTCGAGCTCTTCATCGGCTTCATGCTGGTGTTGCTGATGCTCGCCGCGTGGGGCGGCCTGATGTACCTGACCTGGATCTACGTGTTCCACGAACGGCCCTTCGCGAACTTCGGACTGTTCGACATCTTCTCGCTGTCGGTCGCGCTGATCGGCTTTCCGCTCGCCTTCGTCGGCCACTATGCCGGCCTGCGCTATCGGCTGTCGCGCACGCGCTGGCGCGGCATTCGCTGCGGCCTCGCCGGCTCGGCCTGGCGTTACGGTGTATCGGCCACCTTTCTCACCTTCGCCAACGCCATGACGGCCCAGCTGCTGACGCCGGTCGTGTCGGTAAACCTGGCGCGGCCGCGCATCTCCAATGTGCGCTTCGGCACCTTGTCCTTCGCCTTCGCAGGCAATGCCGGCGACATCTACGGCCGCTTCACCGGCTACTACTTCCTGAACATCCTGGCCTGGCTGGTGGCGATCGGTGTCGTCTTCGCAGGCGTCGGCGGCGCCATCGGCGGCTTGGGCATCAGCTTCTCGGAGGACGACTTCCGCAAGCTCTTCACCGAGCCCAGCCTGCGCACCATCCTGCTGATCGTGGCGCTGGCGATCGGCATCTACATCGTCTTCGGTCTGCTGATCCTGCCGCTGCGCTGCTGGTGGCAGGCCTATCTCTTCCGCTACCTCGTCTCGCACACACGCGCCGGCAACGTGCTGTTCGCTACGGCCGTGACGACGCGCCAGATGTGGGGCTTCCTGGTGTTGAACTACCTGATCGTCATGCTGACGTTGGGACTGGGTTGGCCCTGGGTCGTGCATCGCACGCTGAAGCTGATGGCCTCCCAGCTCTGGGTCTACGGCGCGCCCGATGGCGCCAAGATCGGCCAGCCGACCGATCTCGGTCCGCGCTACGGCGAGGGTCTGCTCGACATGTTCGACGTGAGCGGCGTCTGACCATGGCCACGCTGGCTCGTTACTACGACGGCGAGACCGCCCAGGCGCACGAGGTAAGCGTGCGCACGACCACCAACGAGGTCGTGATCTTCCGCGCCGCCGACGCCGCCATCATGGCCCGCTGGCCGGTCGCCGAGGTCGCCGTCCTGGGCGATATCCGGCACGAGGCGGTGCCACCGATCGTGCGACGCGGCTCGGAAGCGCGCCTGATGGTCGGAGACCCGGAACTGCGCCGCCAACTCGCCGCTCTGGTGCCGCAGCTGGCACCATTGGTCGAGCCGCCGCCGGCCGTCGCCCGGCGCATCGGCACGCTGGCCGCGGTGTTCGTGGCCTTGGTCGGCGTGTTCTGGCTGGCGATCGACTACGGCACGGAGTACGCGGCGCCGCTGCTGCCCTATAGCCTGCAGGCCAAGCTCGGCGAGAGCGTGTTCGACGAGCTCAGCAACGACAAGGACGAGTGTCACGGCAAGGCCGGGCTGAAAGCGCTGAACGGCTTCGCCAATCGCCTGGCCAAGGCAGCCGACTATCCGCATGAGATCACCGTGCATGTCATGGAAGGCGGCCCGGTCAATGCCTTCACCCTGCCGGGCGGCATCCTCGTCTTCTTCTCCGACCTGATCGACCAGGCCAAGAACAGCTCGCAGGTCGCGGGCGTGATGGCGCACGAGATCGGCCACGTCGTGCATTACCATCCGATGAAGGGTCTGGCGCGCCAGTACGGCATCGACCTGCTGGTCAAACTGGTGAGCGGCGGCTACTCGGACGCACTGAGCACGCTGGCCTCGGGCGGCAACCTCCTGCTGGCGCTGCGCAACGGCCGTGCCTTCGAGCGCGACGCCGATGCAACGGGCGTGGCGCTACTCGACAAATTGGAAGTGCGCGCCGACGGCATCTCGAGCTTCTTCGAGCAGATGCTGGAGAAGGAACCCAAGGACATGGCCGCTGCCGCCGGCATCTGGTCGAGCCATCCGCCGACCGCGGAGCGCATTGCCGCGACCAAGCGGCCGGCGGCGGGCCGGCCGGCCTTCACCGATGCCGAGTGGAAGGCCATTCGGGATGTCTGCAAGTGACACAGGTGTGAGTTGCCGGACGGCGCGGCCGAACCTATCTGTTGATCGATGCCGATGCGCTGGAAGATCTCGCACGAAGAGCGGCTGGTGACGGTGACGACCGATGGACCGATGACGCTGCGCGATGTCGAGGCTTATTTCGACGCCGTGGTTGTGGCCGACGCCCAGCCCTACGCCAAGCTGTTCGACGCGAGAGACATGGTGGCGCAGCTCAGCGACGATGACATGATGGCGATCGGCGCGCGCATGAGTGCCTATGTCCGTGACCAGGGACAGCCCGGAGGCCCCGCGGCGTTCGTGGTCACGACGGACGTGGCGCGCGACTTCATCGAGCGCTACCTCAACCTGATGCCGTCCTCGCGACAGGCGCTGATCTGCGAGACCGTCGACGAGGCGCGCCGCTGGCTCGACGAGCAGAGGCGTGCGGGGTAGGGATGGTCGCCACCATTGTGCTGGCGACCGCAGCTGACCAGCCCGACATCACGTCGTCCGACCAGCTCTATGCCGAGGCGCTGCGCCGCCGCGGCTGCGATGTGATCGGTGCGCCGTGGAATGGACCGGAAGTCGCGTTCGAAGCCGCGGCAGCCGTGGTGATCCGCTCGACCTGGGGCTACTACCGTCAACTCGCCGCATTCGCCGCCTGGACCGAGGCCATGGCCGCATCGACGGTGCTCCTCAATCCCATCGGTCTGGTGCGCTGGAACCTGCGCAAGGACTATGTCGGCAAGCTCGCCGCGGCGGGGGTACGTGTTCCCGTTACGCGCATCGTTTCGCGCAGTCCGGCGGCGATCGAGCAGGTCTTCGACGAAAATGGCTGGGCGCGCGCCGTCGTCAAGCCGATGTCAGGCGGCGGTGGCCATTCCGTCGAGCTGCTGACGCGCGATGCGGTCGGCGAGGTGGCAGACCGGCTGTCCGGCGACGACGTGCTGGTCCAGGAGTTCCTGCCCGAGATCGCCCGAGGTGAGCTGTCGCTGGTCTATTTCGACGGCGTCTTCAGCCACGCCATTCGCAAGCGTCCGCCTCAGGGCGAGTTCCGCGTCAACTCGCGTTTCGGCGCGACCCGCGTCGCCGAGACGCCGCCGCGCGAGGCGGTTGAGCAGGGGGCGGCGGCGCTCGCTACGCTGCCCGAGCTGCCGCTCTATGCCCGTGTCGACGGCGTGGTGCGCGACGGTGCGCTGATCGTCCTCGAGGTCGAGGTGCTGGAACCCGCCCTGTTCATGGAATTCGATCCCGCCTCAGCCGATCGTTTCGCCGAGGCAACGCTGAAGCGACTCTGAGTCTTCGGGACCGACGGCTTCCAGCCGGCTCATGACTCATGAGGCCGGCTGGAAGCCGGCGGTCCGGAAAGCATGAATTAACCCTTCATCCTCTGTCCGCCGATCTTGCAGTCCTTCAGGATTTCCGGCCGGAAGGCGAGCCCGTGTCCCGGTCGCTCGGGCGGTGTCATGGTGCCGTCCTTCGACGGCAGCACGGGTTCGATCCAGAGATCGTCGTTCCAGTCCATGTATTCGAGGTAATTGGCGTTGGGGATCGAGGCCAGCAGATGGACCATGGTCTCGTGGAAGAGATGGGGCGCGATCCTGATGCCCCACGGTTCGGCGGCGGCCGCGATCTTGCGCAGCTCGGTGTAGCCGCCGCGCATCGGATCGGGCTGCAGGATGGGCACGCACGGCGTCTCGAAGAACGGCCTGAGGTCGTTGCGCGTGAAATGGCTTTCGCCGCCGACGATGCGCGTCTTGAGCGCTGCGGCGATGCGGCGGTAGCCCGCGAAGTCTTCGGCCACCACCGGCTCCTCCAGCCAGTAGGGGTCGAACTCGTCGATGCGATGGCCGGCCTGGATCGCGGTGTCGGCATCCCATCCCATGTTGACGTCGATCATGATCTCGATGCCGCCGCCCATCGCCTCGCGCATCGCCTTCACGTTCTGCACATCCTCGCGCCACGGCCGGATGTGCGCGACCTGCATCTTGATGGCCTTGAGGCCTTGCGCGGTGAATTCCCTGGCGCGCGCGATCATGCCGTCGCGGCCGAGACCTCTGAACACGCCCGACCCATAGGCAGGGACCTCGGCGCGGGCGGCGCCCCACAGACGGAACAACGGCAGGCCGGCGCGTTTGCCCAAGATGTCCCATAGCGCCATGTCGACGGCGCTCTGGGCGAATATCGTGACGCCCATGCGGCCGAGCCAGAAGTTGCTCTTGTAGAGGACCTGCCAGATCGCCTCGATCTCGGTGGCGTCGCGGCCGATCACGTGCGGTGCGATCAGCTCCTTCATGCAGGCGTCGATGGTGTGCAGTCCGCCGCGCAAGGGCATCACGTAGCTCATGCCGATCAGGCCGCCCTGGGTCTCGATCTCGAGCAGGTAGATGTCGCGCAAGGGTGCTGAGAGGATGCCGGCGGCCGGCGGCTTGCCGCGCCAGGGTACCTGCAGGAGGGTTGAACGCAGCTCGACGATGGTCGTGGGCGTGGTCATCAGGCGTATCTCCCGCTGCTTTGGCTCACTATGATGCGGCCGTCATGACTTCGTCCAACCGCCTCTATCTCTTCGACACCACCCTGCGAGACGGCGCGCAGACGCAGGGCGTCGACTTCACCGTCGCCGACAAGGCCGCCATTGCGAGCGAGCTCGATCTCCTGGGCATCGACTACATCGAGGGCGGCTGGCCGGGAGCCAATCCGACCGATGATCGCTTCTTCGCCGATCCGCCGCAGTTCCAGAACGCCAAGTTCGTGGCCTTCGGCATGACGCGTCGAGCGGGACGCAGTGCCGCCAACGATCCGGGGCTCGCCGCCATCCTGCAGACCAAGGCGCGCAATGTCTGCATGGTCGGCAAGACCTGGGACTTCCATGTCGACGTGGCGCTCGAGGTCGATCGCAAGGAATACCTCGAGATGATCGCGGACTCGCTCGCCTATGCGAAGGGCCGCATGGAAGAGGTGATGTTCGACGCCGAGCATTTCTTCGACGGCTACAAGGCCAATCCCGACTACGCGATGGCTTGTCTGTCTGCCGCCGAGAAGGCCGGCGCGCGTTGGCTGGTGCTGTGCGACACCAACGGCGGGACCCTGCCGCACGAGGTCGAGCACATCGTCGGTGAGGTGGTGAAGAAGATCCCGGGCGACCGGCTCGGCATCCACACCCACAACGACACCGAGAACGCCGTCGCCAACACATTAGCCGCGGTGCGCGCCGGCGTGCGCCAGGTCCAGGGCACCATCAACGGGCTGGGCGAGCGCTGCGGCAATGCCAACATGATCGCCTTGATCCCGAACCTCGTGCTGAAGATGGGTTTCGAGACCGGGCTGAAACCGGGGGCGCTGCAGCGGCTGACCCATCTCTCGCGTCTGCTCGATGATCGGCTGAACGTCGTGCCCAATCGAAGTGCGGCCTACGTCGGCACGCGCGCTTTCGCTCATAAAGGCGGGCTGCATGTTTCGGCAGTCGAGAAGGACCCGCGCACCTACGAGCACGTCGATCCCGAATCGGTCGGCAACCAGCGCATCATCGTCGTCAGCGACCAGGCCGGCCGCTCCAACATCATGGCGCGCTTTCGCCAGATCGGCCTCGAGGTCGATCCCAAGGATCCGGGCGTCGCGCGGCTGCTGGAGATCGTCAAGGAGCGCGAAGCCGAAGGCTACGCCTATGACGGCGCCGACGCCTCGTTCGAGCTGCTGGCGCGCCACGAGCTGCACACGGTGCCCGACTACTTCGCTCTGCAGAGTTTCCGCGTGCTGGCCGAGCGCCGGGTCAATGCCCGCGGCCAGCTGATCGCCCTTTCCGAGGCGACGGTGAAGCTCGATGTCGGCGGCAGGCGGGCCATGGAAGTTGGCGAGGGCAACGGCCCGGTGAATGCCCTCGATGCTGCGCTGCGAAAGGCGCTGCTGCCGGTCTATCCCGAGCTGCAGGACATGCGCCTGGTCGACTTCAAGGTGCGCATCCTCGATGCGGCGGGCGGAACCGCCGCCACGACCCGGGTCATGATCGAAAGTGCCGATTCCCAAAGGCGTTGGTCGACCATCGGCGTGTCGCCCAACATCGTCGATGCCTCCTACAACGCCCTGTACGACGCCATCACCTACAAGTTGTTCAGGGACGGCGCCAAGCCGGCGGAACGGCCTTAGCAGCCATGTCGCGTGGTTAGTTGACGGTCCGGGCCGCGCGGACGACCATATATGGTGTGGACGGCGAGATTCCGATTGCGACGACACGGCCTGCGATTGCGGTGGCGGCAACGCGTCGCCAGAGAGTGGCCGGACGCCTGCTGTGGCGGTTGGTCATGTGGTCGCTGCCGCTGGTTGCCATCGCCGTCGCTCTCGTCATCTGGCTGAGTGGCGGTCGCTTCGTCGGCACCGACAACGCCTACGTGAAAGGTGACCGGGTTTATATCGCCACCGAGCTCAGCGGCCCCATCGTCGAGGTCGCCGTGCGCGAGAACCAGAGCGTGTCGCGTGGCCAGCTGCTGTTCCGGCTCGACGACCAGCCCTACCGCACGGCGCTCGCCAGGATCGATGCGGAGATCGAGGTCCAGCGCGCCGAGATCCGTGGCCTGCGCGCGCAATGGCGCACCAAGCGCGAGGACATCAAGGCGGCGCAAAGCCAGCAGACCTACGCCCAGCAGGAGTTCGATCGCCAGTCCGACCTCGCCGACAAGAAGATCGCCTCGCAGCAGAAGCTGCAGGAGACCCGCATGGCCCTCGAGGTGGCGCGCCAGCGCATCGCCTCACTGGAGGAGGACCTGCAGCGCATCGAGGCGGCGCTGGCCGGCGATCCCAAGATCCGGGTCGACGATCATCCCAAGGTGAAGCAGATGCTGGCGCAGCGCGATGAGGCGCTGCACAACCTGCGCCGCACCGCCATCGAGGCGCCGCTCGACGGCATCGTCTCCAAGGTGCTGGTGCCGGGCAGCTATGCCGTGATGGGCGTGCCGTCGATCGCCGTGGTTGCCGACCGCGATTTGTGGATCGAGGCCAACTTCAAGGAAACCGAGCTGACGCGCGTGCGCGTCGGCCAGCCGGTCACCATCAGCGTCGATACCTATCCCGACATGCAGTGCACCGGAAAGGTCACCTCGCTCGCGCAGTCGACCGGCGCGGAATTCGCCGTGCTGCCGCCGCAGAACGCCACCGGCAACTGGGTCAAGGTGGTGCAGCGCATCCCTGTCCGCACCTCCGTGATCTGCAAGGAGGGCGATCCGCCGCTGCGCGTCGGCATGAGCGTGACCATCGAGATCGACACCGGGCATCATCGCACCTTCGGCGAGCTGCTGAGGAGCTTCGGCCTGTGATCTCGGTCACAGTCCTGACGTCCTGATGGATCGCGCCGCGCTGCGCCACCGGCGCCTGCTCACCGTCGTGGTCATGATGGCCACGATCATGCAGGCGCTCGACGGCACGATCGCCAACGTGGCGCTGCCCAACATCCAGGGATCGCTGTCGGCGACCCAGGAGCAGGTCGCCTGGGTGATCACGTCGTTCATCGTGTCGGCGGCCATCGCCACGCCGCTCGCCGGCTTCTGCGCCGTGCGCTTCGGCGTGCGGCGCATCCTGGTGAGCTCGGTGATCGGCTTCACCATCGCCTCGATGCTGTGCGGCGCCGCCCAGACGCTGCCGCAGCTGGTGGCCTTCCGCACCATGCAGGGCGTCTGCGGCGCCGCGCTGGTGCCGCTCAGCCAGACGCTGATGATGGAGGCCTATCCGCGCGAGGAGCAGGGTAAGGCGATGGCGATGTGGGGCGTCGGCACGATGCTCGGCCCGATCAGCGGACCCACGCTGGGCGGCTGGCTGACCGACGAATACAGCTGGCGCTGGGTGTTCTACATCAACCTGCCGGTCGGCATCCTGTGCGCCGTCGGGCTGATGATCCTGATCAAGAACAAGGCCAGCGACACGCCGCGGCCGTTCGACCTGCTGGGCTTCACGCTGCTGTCGATCGCCATCGGCACGTTCCAACTCATGCTCGACCGCGGCGAGCAGATCGACTGGTTCGGCTCCCGCGAGATCGTGATCGAAGCGGTGGTGGCGGGCGTCGCCGCCCTCATGTTCGTGCTCCACATGCTGTCGAGCGACCAGCCGTTCCTGCCGCGCGACATGTTCCGTGACCGCAATTTGATGCTGGGCATCATCTTCACGGCCATCACCGGCCTCTTGATGATCGTGACGGCGACCTTGATGCCGCCGTTCCTGCAGCAGCTGAAGGGCTATCCGGTGTTCACCACGGGTATCGTCATGGCGCCGCGCGGCATCGGCACCATGATCTCGATGTTCGTGGTGTCGCGCCTGATCGGCAAGATGGACGCGCGATGGCTGATCGCGATCGGGCTCAGCCTGTGCGGTCTCTCGCTTTACGACATGACGCAGTTCTCGATCGACGTCAGCGAAGGTCAGGTGGTCTGGAACGGCTTCCTGCAGGGTGTCGGCCTCGGCCTCGTGTTCCCGCCGCTCACGACGCTTGCCTTCGCCACCATTCCGGCGCGCATCCGCACCGAAGGGGCAGCGATCAATGCCCTTATGCGCAATCTCGGCGCTTCGGTCGGCGTGGCCGTGCTGGTCGCCATGCTCGATCGCAACACCCAGATCAACCGCTCCGGGCTCGCCGAGTATCTGACGCCGTTCAACCCCTTGTGGCGCTTCGGCACCACGCCGATCGAGAACGGCGTGCCGATCGACCGCGCCAGGATCATCTCCCACATGACGCCGTTCGGCAGCGGCTTCCCGTACGGGGCGGTGCCGACCGACGATCCCGCGAAGCTGCTCGGGATGTGGAGCGAGGAACTCAACCGCCAGGCGGCGATGATCTCCTACCTCAACGATTTCCGTGTGCTGGCGGTGGCGGCGGTGATCTTCATCCCGCTGTTGTTCCTAATGCGCCGCCAGGCGCAGTATGCCCGGCCGACACGCCGCTGACCGTTGGGCTCCTTGACGGGCGTGAGGTACGCCCATCATAATTTGATGTGGCCTCGTTAGAGGGCCAGACATCCTTCGGGAGGAAACATGACACGGACCTCTTTCGCGGCGCTGTTGGGCGCCGTCCTGCTGGCGGGCGCCGCGATGACGCCGGTGCAGGCTCAGGTGATCGGCGTCAGCTGGTCGAATTTCCAGGAAGAGCGGTGGAAGACCGACGAGGCCGCAATCAAGGCGGCGATCGCGGCGGGCGGCGGCACCTACGTCTCGGCCGATGCCCAGAGCAACGCCGCCAAGCAGATCACCGACATCGAAGCGCTGATCGCGCGCGGCGCCAAGGCGCTGATCGTGCTGGCGCAGGACGCCAACGCCATCCGGCCCGCCGTCGAGAAGGCGCTCAACGAAGGCATTCCGGTGATCGGCTACGACCGCCTGATCGAGATGAAAGACGTGCTCTACATCACCTTCGACAATAAGGAGGTCGGCCGCATCCAGGCGCGCGAGGTCTTCAAGGTGAAGCCCGAGGGCAACTACGTCTTCATCAAGGGCTCGTCGTCCGATCCCAATGCCGACTTCCTGTTCTCCGGCCAGACGGAAGTGCTGGGTGACGCGATCAAGAGCGGCAAGGTGAAGAAGGTCGGCGAGGCCTACACCGACGGCTGGCTGCCCGCCAATGCGCAACGCAACATGGAGCAGTTCCTCACCGCCAACCAGAACAAGGTCGACGCGGTCGTGGCGTCGAACGACGGCACCGCGGGCGGCGCGGTCGCGGCGCTGGCGGCACAGGGCATGGCGGGCTCGGTGCCGGTCTCCGGCCAGGACGGCGATCACGCGGCGCTGAACCGCGTGGCGCTGGGCACGCAGACGGTGAGCGTCTGGAAGGACGCGCGGCTGCTCGGCCGGACGGCGGGCGAGCAGGCGATGACCCTCGCCAAGGGCACCAAGCTCGCGGCGCTGCCGGGCACCAAGCCCTGGGCCGACGGTCCGCGCAAGGTGCCGTTGACCTCGATCCTGCTGACTCCGGTGCCGATCACCAAGGACAACCTCGACGTCGTCATCCAGGCCGGTTGGGTGCCCAAGGACGTCGTCTGCCGCGGCGTGAAGCCGGGCACGGCCAAGGTCTGCGGCTGACGCGCGAACGATAAGGCAGCCGTCACGTCTCTTGCGCGACGGCTGCCGATGATATATAACTAAAGTAAGGTTATAAATACCCTAGTCAGTAGACCCGATGGAAGGCGCAACGCCGAAAACGGGTAGCGGAAATAGCGGAAATGCCCCGACCTCGATGGAGCCCAACGGATAGGAGCCGGACCTCAATCGATCACACCACATCCTGCGCCTGCAACGCCTGCATTCGGACAGGCCAGCAGCTAGCGGAAACTAGCGGAAATAGCGGAAATTGATCTTGGACCGCCGCGCGTGAGTGAGACAGCACGACCAATGACAGGTGCCACCGCCCAGCGGCGCACCTTTGCCGACCTGTTCCGCGCCACCGAGATCGACGCGCGCCTGGTCGGCATGCTGGGCGCACTGGCGCTGATCTGGGTCGGCGTCGACCTTCTGTCGCACGGCGCCTTCCTGACGCCGCGCAATCTCTGGAACCTCTCGGTGCAGACCGCGTCGGTCGCCGTCATGGCGGCCGGCATGGTGCTGGTGATCGTGGCGCGCCACATCGACCTCTCGGTCGGCTCGATCCTGGGCGTCGTCGGCATGATCATGGGCGTGGCACAGGCTGAGATCCTGCCGCGCTTTATCGGTTACGAGCATCCGCTGATCTGGGTCGTGGCCCTGGGCATAGGCCTCATCATTGGCGCCGCGATCGGCCTGCTGCAGGGTCTTATCGTCGCCTATCTCGGCGTGCCGGCCTTCATCGTCACCTTGGGCGGCCTGCTGGTATGGCGCGGCTGCGCCTGGTGGATCACCTCGGGCCGCACCGTGGCGCCGATGGACGACGCCTTCCGGCGCATGGGCGGCGGCATCGAGGGCGCGATCGGCGCCACCTGGACCTGGATCGTGGCCGCTCTCGCTTTCGCCGCCATCGTGTGGCGCGTCCTGCATGCGCGACGGCGACGCGGGCAGGTCGGCTTTGCGTTGCGCCCGGTGTGGGCCGAAGTGACCGTTGCCGGTCTCGCCTGCCTCGCGGTGCTCGTCGTCGTGCTGGTCGCCAACAGCTACGACCTGCCGCCGCGCGTTGCCGAGCGCATCGCCGCGGCGCGCGGGCTGGTCGTGCCACCGGAGGGCCTGTCGATCGCGCACGGCCTCGCCGTGCCCGTGCTGATCGCGGTGGGCGTCGGCATCGTCGTCACCTTTCTCGCCCAGCGCACGCGTTTCGGCCGTTACGTCTTCGCCCTGGGCGGCAACCCGGAAGCCGCCGAGCTGTCCGGCGTGGATACCAAGCGCGTCACCGTCCTGGTGTTCGTGCTGATGGGCACGCTGTGCGCGGTTGCGGCCGCCATCTCGACCGCGCGACTCAACGCGGCGACCAACGCCCAGGGCACGCTCGACGAGCTCTATGTCATTGCGGCGGCAGTGATCGGCGGCACGTCGCTGGGCGGTGGGCTCGGCACCGTGGCGGGCGCCATGCTGGGTGCGCTGGTGATGCAGAGCCTGCAGTCAGGCATGGTGCTGATGGGCCTCGACACGCCCCTGCAGAACATCGTCGTCGGCCTGGTGCTGGTGGTCGCCGTATGGCTCGACCGGCTCTATCGCTCGCGCACGCTCAAGGGCAGCGCGGCATGAACGGGCAGCCGTTGGTCGAGATGCGCGGCATGGGCATCAGCTTCGGCGGCGTGCGCGCCGTCGACGACGTCTCGCTCGATCTCCGCGGCGGCGAGGTCGTGGGGCTGCTGGGCCACAATGGCGCCGGCAAGTCGACCTTGATCAAGATGCTGTCGGGCGCCTACCGGGCGGACGCCGGCGAGATCCGTATCGACGGGCGGCCTGCCGCCATCAACAGCCCGCGCGATGCGCGGCGCTTCGGCATCGAGACCATCTACCAGACGCTGGCGCTGGCCGAGAATCTCGACGCCGCGGCCAACCTCTTCCTGGGACGCGAGCTCCGGACGGGCTGGGGAACGCTCGACGACGTCGCCATGGAGGCTGAGACGCGCCGGGTGATGGCGCGTCTCAATCCGCACTTCGCCAAGTTCAAGGAGCCGGTGCGTGCGCTGTCGGGCGGCCAGCGCCAGGCCGTCGCCATCGCCCGCGCCATCCACTTCAACGCGCGCGTGCTGATCATGGACGAGCCGACGGCGGCGCTGGGGCCGCAGGAGACGCAGCAGGTTGCCGATCTCATTGTCCAGCTCAAGAAGGAAGGCATCGGCATCTTCCTGATCAGCCACGACATCCACGACGTGTTCGACCTCGCCGATCGCGTCGCGGTGATGAAGAACGGCAAGCTCGTCGGCACCGCGCCGACGCGCGCCGTCACCAAGGACGAAGTGCTCGGCATGATCATCCTCGGCACCTGCCCGCCGGGCGCCACCCCCGGGCCATGACGCGCCGCACCCTGGAAGACGTGGCCCGCGCCGCCGGCGTCAGCATCGCCACGGCCGACCGCGCGCTCAATGGGCGGACCGGCGTGCGCGAGCAGACCCGGCGCAAGATCGAGGACGCTGCGCGCCGGCTGAGCTACCGGCCCGATCGCGCTGCCGCCGCCCTGGCGCGCGGGCACCGCTGGCGCTTCTGCTTCGTGCTGCCGATCGGCGACAACGTCTTCATGAGCCAGCTCGCCGACTCGGTGCGCGATACCGCGATCTGGATGAAGGAGGACCGGGTCGATATCGAGCTTGTGCAGGTCGATGTGTTCGACGGCCCCGTGCTCGCCGATGCCCTGGCCCGGCTCGGCCCGCACCATGACGGCTTCGCCATCGTGGCGCTCGATCATCCCGACGTGCGCGAGGCGATCGATGGCCTGATCGCGACCGGACGCCACGTCGTGACCCTGGTGTCCGACGTGCCGACCTCGCGGCGCCACCATTATGTCGGGTTGGCGAACTTTGCCGCCGGGCGCACCGCCGGCACGCTGCTGGGCCGCTATGTCGGCGCGCGGCTCGGGACCGTCGGCGTGATCGCGGGCTCGCTGGCGCTGCGCGATCACGCTGAGCGCCTTGCCGGGTTCGTGCAGGCCGTGGGCGAAGTGGCGCCGCATCTCGACATTGCGCCGACCCGCGAGGGTCGCGACGATCGCCAGCGCACCCAGGCCGCGGTCGAGGGGCTGATGGCATCGTTCCCCGATCTTGTCGGGCTCTATGTCATCGGCGCCGGCAAGCGCGGCGCCGTTGCCGCGCTCGAGCAGGCGAGGCGCACCCGCGACGTCGTGTTCGTCGGCCACGAGCTCACGCCCGATACTCGCCGGTTCCTGATCTCGGGCGCCATGGATGCCGTCATCAACCAGGATCCGGGCCACGAAGCGCGCTCGGCGGCGCGCGTGCTGCTTGCCCATTGCGAGGACCGGCCGATCAATCCCGATCAGGAGCGCATCCGCATCGACGTCTTCGTGAAGGACAACCTGCCTTAGCTTCCGCTAGAAGTGCCGCGATGGGACGCCCCTCCAAAGGCCGCGCAACGACGACGGCTACGCCGACGATCATCCTGGTGCGCCCGCAGCTCGGCGAGAACATCGGCATGGCCGCGCGCGCCATGCTGAATTGCGGTCTGTCGAGCCTGCGGCTGGTGGCGCCGCGCGACGGCTGGCCCAATGCCAAGGCGCAGCGGGCGGCGTCGGGCGCCGATGTCGTGCTGGACAAGGCCAAGGTCTTCGATTCGGTGGAGGACGCGGTGACCGACCTGGAGCGCGTCGTCGCGACGACGGCGCGCAACCGCGAGCTCAGCCAGCGCATCGTGACGGCGCGTCGCGCCGCCGAGGAGGTCCACGGCTGGATCGCCAGCGGGGAGAAAGTCGGCATCCTGTTCGGGCCCGAACGCACGGGTCTCACCAACGACGACATGGTGCACGCCGATACGGCGCTCTCGATCCCGCTCAACCCGCAATTCTCGTCGCTCAACATCGCCCAGGCCGTGCTGCTGGTCGCCTACGAATGGGCGGTGGCTGGCGAGACGGCGCCGGCCGAGCGCATGTCGGACCATTCAACGCGGCCGGCGACCAAGGACGAGCTCATAAATCTCTTCGCTCATCTCGAGCGTGCGCTCGACCAGTCGGGCTTCCTGCGCAACAAGGCGATGCGGCCGGCGATGGTGAACAACCTGCGCGCCTTTCTGCAGCGCGCGGCGATGACCGAGCAGGAGGTGCGTTCCTTCCACGGCGTCATCAAGTATCTGGCCAAGCACAAGCACAGCGAGGAATGAGCATGTCCACCACCGCCAAAATCTCCTGGGTCGACGGCGCGCTGTTCGTCGCCGAGGCGGGCAGCGGCCACACCATCACCATGGACGGCGCCGCCGACATCGGCGGGCGCAATCTTGCCGCGCGGCCGATGGAGGTCCTGCTGATGGGCATGGGCGGCTGCACGGCGATCGACGTCGTGTCGATGCTGAAGAAGCAGCGCCAGGACATCGAAGGGGTCGAGGTGTCGATGACGGCCGAGCGTGCCGACGATTTCCCCAAGGTCTACACCTCGGTGAAGCTCGTCTACACGGTGCGCGGGCGCAAACTGAACCGGGCGCTGGTCGAGCGCGCCGTCAGCCTGTCGGACGAGAAGTACTGTTCGGCCACCGCCATGTTCAAGAAAACCGCCCAGGTGACCCACGAAGTCGTGCTGGTCGAGATCTAAGTCATTGATTCTCAAGCAGGAACGCCTGCTTGACTGGGGCGAGATCGACAGTATCTTCCCGGCCTTCTCCGGAGAACGTGGCTGTGGGCTCTCGGGCCTCCATCCCGCCCCCACTCGTGTGGGACCAAGGCCTATCCGGACAACAGCGTCGCCAGGCCTTGAAGCCTGGGCGCACAACGATGGAGCGATCGCGTGAGCAAGCGCGAGAATTCGAAGTACAAGATCGACCGCCGCCTCAGGGTCAACCTGTGGGGCCGTCCCAAGAGCCCGATCAACAAGCGCGAATACGGTCCCGGCCAGCACGGCCAGGGTCGCCAGAAGCCGACCGACTACCGCCTGCAGCTCATGGCCAAGCAGCGGCTCAAGGGCTACTACGGCTCGGTCTCGGAGCGCCAGCTGCGCCGCTACTATCTCGAGGCGGTGCGCCGCAAGGGCGACACCGGCGAGAACCTGGTCGAGATCCTGGAGCGCCGGCTGGACGCCGTCATCTACCGCATGAAGTTCGCCATCACCGTGTTCGCCAGCCGCCAGCTGGTCAGCCACGGCCACGTCAAGGTGAACGGCAAGCGGGTCAACATCGCGTCCTACCTGGTGAAGGACAACGACGTGATCGAGCTCACGTCGAAGGCCAAGGAGATGGCGCGCGTGCTCGAGGCGACGCAGACCGCCGAGCGTGACGTGCCCGAGTACGTCAATGTCGACCACAAGGACATGAAGGGCACCTTCGTGCGCGGGCCCAAGCTCGCCGACGTGCCCTATCCCGTGCAGATGGAGCCGTCGCTGGTGGTCGAGTACTACAGCCGCTGATCCGAACTACGAGCTGTCGACACGACAAAGACCCGCCCTTGTGGCGGGTCTTCTGTTTCAGGGGGCTCGCGCGGCGCGGCGCGGGCCGTTGAACGTGAACTCATAGTTGAAATAAAGCCGGTACTCGGTGGTCGATGCCATCGTGCCGTCCTGGAACTGGTTGAGATAGCCGGCGCGCGCCCTGAGCTGCAGCGGCTTCAGCCAGTCGGGCACCGGCTGCAGATCGGCGCGGAACGCCAGCTCGAGATCGTACTCGTTGTTGGTGGCAAGCGGCGCGCGCGTCACCGGATTGATCGCCCGGTCCCCAAAGGTTGCCGAGCCGACGAAGAGCAGGCCGGGCAATCCGACGTCCTTGAAGTCGAAGGCAAGGCCTGCCTGGAAGGCGCGCTCACCCGCCCGGTCGAAGTTCCTCACCAGCTGTGAGCTGTAGCCCAGCCAGATGCCGTACGGCGCCCTGTACGCTGCCGCGCTGCCGACCTGGGTGTAGGCCGTCCCAAGCGATAGCGGTCCCCAGATCAGGTTGGCCCGCGCGCCGGCGACGAAGGTGCTGAACGACGAGCCGGTGAGCAGATTGCCGCCATTGCTGCCCTGAACCATGAACTGGCCCATCAGCCGGAGCTTGATGTCTTCGGTCACCGGGAAGGTCACCGCGCCGTCGCTGTAGCTCGAGGTCAGGATGTCCGGCACGTAGTAGAGCGACGTGCGACCGCCCGCCTTCTCGAGGTTGCCGTACTTCAGGCTGCCCAGCCACATGCCGGCATTGACGTTGGGGGCCCCGGCGCGCTCGGCCATGTTGATGAAGGTCGAACTCTCCCTGAGCTTCATGGCGGCGACGTAGCCTGCGAAGTAGTTGACTGGCCCGACCAGGCCGCGCAGCGCATAGGCCTCGAAGGTGTAGGGGATCATGCGGGTGTCGTTGGGGTTCACCTCAAGCTCGTTGATGGACTGTCGGTAACCGGTGAAGACCTGTCCCAGCGCCCGCGCCGAGACAAAGGCCTGGCCAAGCGTGAAGAAGCCGTATCCGCCGGGCTTCAGCAGGCCCGTGCCGTCCGACGTCGGCGGCGGCGCCCAGAACGGCTGGGTCGTGTAGCCCACGGCGCCCAGCTGAAGGGTGTCGTAGAGCCAGCCCGTCTCGAGGCCGACCCAGCCGCCTCCGGCCCACGCCGCCTCGTTCCGTACGTTCGGCGGATTGGTCCGGTCACGGTACATGCTGCGCAGGTGAACGACCGCCGACGCGTCGTCATAAAGGAAGCGCTGCAGTTCCTCGCCCAGGCCCTGCGCCCGCACGGGCTCGAGCGTGGCCCAAGCCAGCAGCATCCCGACCAATGCCCGCCCGACGAGCCTGATCCCTCGCCCCGGAGGCGCTTTTCTCCCCATCGCCGTCCCCCTGCGACGACGGCATTATTCCCGCGAGATGACAATCCGGATCAACCCGCTTGCGCATCCCTCTGTCGCCTAGTAAGGGCGGGCACCGGCGTGATTTGCGGCGCCGCCGGTTCTGTCCTTGGCGTGGCAATTGCACGACAAATCGTGTCTCAGGGGGCGATCACCTCGCAATAATGTAGTTTGGCGGCGGTTCTCCCTGTCCGGTAACGCAGGCAACGCATATAATCCCCGTCGGGGCTGGGGATCTGGAGAGTCTGGGATGCGGATGGTCCGTTTGGCGGTTCTCGCGGTGATCGCGGTCGCGGTCGGCGGGGCCGGCTATGTCTACCGCGATCAGGTAGCGCAAAGGCTTGGGTTTGGTGCCGCGGCGAGCGCCGCGGAGAAAGGCAGTGCCGCCAGTCCAGCCGCTGCCGCCCAGCCGCAGGGCCGGCGCGGCCGCGCCAACCCGGGCGGGCCGGTGCCGGTGGTCGTCACGGCGGTGACGCCCAAGCCAATGCCGATCATCGTCGAGGCGGTCGGCACCGTCCAATCGATCTCCTCTGTAACGCTCAAGACGCGCATCGACAGCCAGATCGTCAAGGTCAACGTCCAGGAAGGCGCCTTGGTCAAGGAGGGCGATCTCCTGTTCGAGCTCGATGCCCGCACCCTCAAGGCGCAGCTGGCGCAGATCGAGGCGCAGATCCGCAAGGACCAGGCCCAGGTCGAGCAGGCCAAGCGCGACACGGTCCGCGCCGGCGACCTGCTCACCAAGGGCGCAGGCACGGTCGTCGCCCGCGACACCAACTTCACGACACAGAAGGCGGCGGAGGCCCAGCTCGAGGCCGATGAGGCCATGCGCCAGAACATCCTGACGCAGATCAGCTACACCGAGATCCGCGCGCCGGTCTCGGGCCGCATTGGCTCGATCCCTTACAAGGCCGGCACCATCCTGCGGGTCGGCGACAACACCGCGACCAGCGTGCTTGCCACGATCAACCAGGTCGACCCGATCTTCGTGCAGTTCGCCATCCCGCAGGTCTTCCTGCCGGATCTGCGCGCCGCCATGGCCAAGGGCGACGTCAAGGTCACGGCGATCGTCGACGACAATCGCAAGCAGTCCGGATCGATGGCCTTCATCGAGAACAACGTCGATCCCAACACCGGCACCGTCACCGGCAAGGCCAAGATCGACAACGCCAACGAAGGCCTGTGGCCCGGCCAGTTCGTCAAGGCAGAGATCATGCTCGGCACGGAGCCCAACGCGCTCGCCGTGCCGGCCCCCGCCGTTCAGCTCGGGCCGCAAGGGCCCTACGTGTTCGTCATCAAGGACGGCAACACCGCCGAGGTCCGCCCGGTGACCATCTCGCGGACCCAGGGCGGCGAATCCGTGATCGCAAGCGGCCTCAAAGCCGGTGAGCAGGTGGTCGTCGATGGCCAGCTGCGGCTGGTCAACGGCGCCCCCGTGGCGGTGCGCCCGCCGCAGGGCGAGCCCCCCAAGGCCAGCGCCACGCCGCGCGGCTAGGGAAGGGCACAGCCGATGATTTCAGCGCTCTGCATTCGCCGTCCGGTGATGACCATCCTGGTGATGGTGTCGTTCATCATCGCGGGCGTGTTCGGCTACAAGAACCTGCCGGTCGCCGCCGTGCCGCGCGTCGACTTCCCGACCATCCAGGTCCAGGCGCAGCTGCCCGGCGCCAGCCCCGAGACGATGGCGTCGTCGGTCGCCTCGATCCTCGAGCGCCAGTTCTCCAACATTGCCGGCGTCACGGCGATGACGTCGACCTCGTCGCTGGGCAACACCTCGATCGTCCTGCAGTTCGACCTGAACCGGAACATCGACGGTGCCGCGCTCGACGTGCAGTCGCAGATCTCGGCCGCGATGCGCCGCCTGCCGGTCGAGCTGCCGACGCCACCGTCCTTCCGCAAGGTCAACCCGGCCGACTACCCGATCCTGTTCCTGGCGCTGAAATCCTCGCAGGCGCGCCTGTCGGACATCGACGCCTTCGCGACCCGCTCCATCCTGCCGCGCATCTCCACCTTGCCCGGCGTCGCGCAGGTGGTGATCTTCGGCACCCAGAAATTCGCCGTACGCGTACGAGCCAACCTCGATCAGCTGGCAGTGCGCGGGCTCACGCTGCAGGAGCTGCAGAACGCCATCGTCAGCGCCAACTCGACCAAGCCGCTCGGCGCGATCCCTGATTCCAAGCAGAACGCCATCCTCGACGCCACCGGCCCGATCAACAAGGCGGCCGACTACATGCCGGTGATCGTGAGCTGGCAGAACGGTGCGCCCGTGCGCATCTCCGACGTTGCCACCGCGATCGACAGCGTCGAGAACGACAAGGTGGCGAGCTGGCTCGACGGCACCCGCGCCATCATCCTCGCGGTCTTTCGTCAGCCCGACGCCAACACGGTCGAGGTCGTGGATCGCGTGAAGGCCATGCTGCCGGCCATCCAGATCGAGCTGCCGAGCGGTGTCGAGATCTCGGTGCTCAACGACCGGTCGATCTCGATCCGTGACGCCATCGAGGACGTCCAGTTCACGCTGATGCTGGCCGGCCTCCTCGTCGTCGTGGCGATCTACTTCTTCCTGCGCAGCTTCCGCGCCACGCTCATTCCGGCGATCGCGCTGCCGATCTCGGTGATCGGCACCTTTGGCGGCATGTATCTCTGCGGCCATTCAATCGACAACATCTCGCTGCTCGCGCTCACCTTGGCCGTGGGCTTCGTGGTCGACGACGCCATCGTCATGCTGGAGAACATCGTCCGCCACATCGAGGCCGGCGAGAAGCCGATGGAGGCCGCCTTCAAGGGCTCCAAGGAAGTCGGCTTCACCATCATCTCCATGACGCTGTCGCTGGTCGCCGTGTTCATCCCCGTGCTGTTCATGGGCGGCGTCGTCGGCCGCATGTTCAACGAGTTCGGCCTGGTCATCAGCATGGCCATCCTGATCTCGGGCGTGGTGTCGCTGACGCTGACGCCGATGCTGTGCTCGCGCATCCTGAAGCCGATCGACCACCACGAGAAGCACAACTTCCTGCTGCGCAGCTTCGAGTGGAGCTTCAACCGGCTGACCGACGGCTACCGCTGGGCGCTGATCAAGACGGTCTCCATCCCGCGTACCGTGCTGTTGATCACGCTCGGCACCTTCGTGCTGACGGCGTACCTGTTCCAGGCCATTCCCAAAGGCTTTTTCCCGGTCGAGGATATCGGTCAGCTGACCGCCTCGACCGTGGGGCCGGACGATGCCTCCTTCGACGCCATGGTTGCCCGTCAGCAGGCCGTGGCGGAGATCCTGCGGCGCGACCCCGACGTGGTCTCGGTGATGTCCACGGTGGGCGGCGGCAATGCCGCCAACACCATCAACTCGGGCCGTATCTTCATCAGCCTGCGCGACAAGGCCGAGCGTAAGGACGATGCGCTGGCCGTGATGGCCCGGCTGCGACGCGCGGTGGCGAGCGTTCCCGGCATCAATGTCTTCTTCCAGCCGATCCAGTCGATTAACATCGCCACGACACAGTCGCGGGCCCAGTACCAGTTCGGCATGCGCTCCAGCGACCTCGCTGCGCTGCGCGAGTTCGGGCCACGCATGGAAGAGCGCATGCGGCGCATCCCGATCATCACCGACGTCAATTCGGACCTGCAGGTTCGTGCCCGGCAGACTTCGGTGGAGATCGACCGTGACGTCGCCTCGCGGCTCAACCTGTCGGTGGACCAGATTCGGCTGCTGCTCTACTCGGCGTTCGGGACGCGCCAGGTCTCGACGATCTATGCACCAGACGACACTTACCAGGTGATCCTCGAGGCCGATCCCAAGTACTACACCGACACGGCCGAGGCGCTGCGCCGCATCCAGATCCGCACGCCCTCGGGAGGGCTGGTGCCGCTCGACACGGTCGCCAAGCGGGTCGACAAGCCGACGTCGCTCACCGTCAACCACATCGCCCAGCTGCCGGCGGTGATGATCTCCTTCAACCTCGCGCCCGGCGTCGCTCTGGGCGAAGCGGTGAAGGCGATCCAGGACCTCGGCGCCGAAGTCGGCCTGCCGCCGCAGATCACCACCAGCTTCGAGGGCAGCGCCCAGGTGTTCCAGCAGGCCGTGGCCAACCAGGGCATGTTGCTGTTCGCCGCGGTGCTGGTGATCTACATCATCCTCGGCATCCTCTACGAGAACTTCATCCATCCGCTGACCATCCTGTCGGGCCTGCCATCGGCCGGCATCGGCGCGCTGCTGATCCTCGAACTGTTCGGCATGGATCTCAGCGTCATCGCCCTGATCGGCATCATCATGCTGATCGGCATCGTCAAGAAGAACGCCATCATGATGGTCGACTTCGCGGTCGAGCGGCGCAACCAGGGTGCCAGCGCCGAGCAGGCCATCGTCGAGGCCGCGCAGCTGCGCTTCCGGCCAATCATGATGACCACGACCTGCGCGCTGCTCGGCGCGCTGCCGATCGCCCTCGGCGCCGGCGCCGGCGCCGAGCTGCGCCAGCCGCTCGGCGTGACGGTCGTCGGCGGCCTGATGCTCTCGCAGGTGCTGACGCTGTTCATCACGCCCGTCGTGTACATCTGGTTCGACAAGCTGCTGGGCGTGAAGTTCGGCGACATCAGGTTCCGTCGGCGCAAAGCCAGCTCTCAGCCGGCGGAATAACCCGCCGGTGACCGACGAGATCGGCGCCTTCGTTCCAGGCCCCCGCGTTCGAATCGAGGGTCGCCCCGGTGGGCCGCTGACAGGCCTCACCTTCGCCGCCAAGGACCTGTTCGACGTGGCCGGCGTGCCCACGGGCGGCGGTAATCACGATTGGCCGACCGGCCGGCCGATCCCCACGCGACACGCCTGGGCGGTCCAGACCCTGCTCGACGGCGGCGCCACGCTGATCGGCAAGACCATCACCGACGAGGTGTCGCTCGGCATACTGGGCGAGAACGCCTTCGACGGCACGCCGGTCAATGTCCGCGCCCCGGGGCGGGTCCCGGGCGGCTCCTCGTCCGGCTCGGCCGCCGCGGTCGCGGCCGGCCTCTGCGACACCGCGCTGGGCACCGATACCGGCGGCTCGGTCCGCGTGCCGGCGAGCTTCTCGGGCCTCTACGGCATCCGCCCGACCCACGGTCGCCTCGACCTCACCGGCATGCTGCCCCAGGCGCCGACCTCCGACACGACCGGCTGGTTCGCGCGCGATGCCGCGACCTTCGCACGGGTGTCCTCGGTGCTGCTGGGGGAGCAGATCCCGACCGCGCTGCCGGCCAGGCTGGTCATCGCGGTCGACACCTTCGGTTTCGCCGATGCCGACGTCGCCGCGGCGCTGCAGCCCATGGTCAAGCGGCTGGCCGCCCTGATCGGCTCCTCCCGCGAGGACCTGATGGCGCCGCAGGGCCTCTCGGTCTGGGCGCGGGCACAGCGGACGCTGCAGCCGGTCGAGGCCTACAACACGTTCAAGGAGTGGCTCGACGAGCGCAATCCGCGCTTCGCCTTCTCGGTGGCGCGCGCGCTGGTCATGGGTTCGATGGTCCCGGAGAGCGAGCGCGGCTGGGCCAACCTGATGCGCCAGGAAGCGCGCGGCCGCATGGCCCACCTGCTGCGGGCCGGCACGATCCTCTGTCTGCCGACGACGCCGTTTCCGGCGCCGCTGCGCGGCCAGCCGCTATCCGTCCTCGATCCGCTGCGCGATCGCATCACCTGCCTCTGCGCGCAGGGCGGTCTCGCCGGTCATCCGCAGGTCAGCCTCCCGGGCGCCACGGTTGACGGCCTGCCGGTCGGCCTGTCCATCATCGGACCACGCGGTAGCGACGCAACGCTGGTGGCCGTGGCGCAGGCGATGGAGGCCAAGGCTTGACGGATGTGACGCCGAATATCCCGGAGGTCGTCGAGGAGGTCCGCGGATTGTTCGAGCGCTACGAGCAGGCGCTGATCGACAAGAACGTCGATGTGCTCGACGCCACCTTCTGGAACAGCCCGCACACGATCCGCCTCGCCAACTACGAGCACGGCTACGGCTTCGACAGGATCCACGCCCATCGCGTGGCGCGCCCGCCGGGACCGGGCACCAAGGAAAAGCGCTATCGCCTCGACATCCTGACGCTCGGCCGCGACGTCGCCACCGTCAACCTGGTCTACAAGGTGCGCGACCGCGACATGGTCGGCCGGCAGAGCCAGACCTGGGTGCGCTTTCCCGATGCCGGTTGGAAGGTGATTGCGGCGCACGTTTCGATGATCGACAGGGAGCCGACGTTGTGAGGCGAACAGCTCGCATGCCTGTACGGGGATGCCAGCATATACTCACACGGCCTGCGTCTTGCTTGTCGCTGCTTTGGGAGGGGCCAATCATGCGTCGTCTTGCTCTTGCATCCGTAGCGGTACTTGCCGCCGTATCTGCCGCGCCGCTCGCCTGGGCGCAAACGACCCTCAAGGTCGTCATGCATTCGGATCTCAAGGTGCTCGATCCGATCTGGAGCGGCGCCTACATCGTGCGCAACCACGGCTACATGCTCTACGACACGCTGTTTGCGATGGACGAGCAGTTCCAGATCAAGCCGCAGATGGTCGACACCTGGAGCACCAGCGACGATGGGCTCACCTGGACCTTCAAGCTGCGCGATGGTCTGGAATGGCACGACGGAACGCCGGTCACGGCCGAGGACTGCATCGCTTCCCTGAAGCGCTGGGCGGTGCGCGACTCGATGGGACTGAAGCTCTCTCAGTCGCTGCAGGACTACAAGGTTGTCGACCCCAAGACCTTCCAGATGGTGTTCAAGGAGAAGTTCGGGCCGGTGCTCGAATCGCTCGGCAAGCCCTCGGTCGTCGTGCCGTTCATGATGCCCAAGCGCGTCGCCGAGACCGACCCGTTCAAGCAGATCGAGGACTACACCGGCTCGGGCCCCTTCATCCTCAAGAAGGACGAATGGAAGCCCGGCGAGAAGACGGTCTATCTCAAGAACGCCAAATACAAGCCGCGGTCCGAGCCCGCCTCGGGCCTGGCGGGCGGCAAAGTCGTCAATCTCGACCGCGTCGAATGGGTGTGGATCCAGGACACGGAGACCCAAGTCAATGCCCTGCTCAAGGGCGAGATCGACATGATCGAGAGCGTCAACTACGACACGCTGCCGGTGCTGGAGAAGGACAAGAACGTTCGCGTCATCACCAACCCGGCCTCGAACCAGTACGTCTTCCGCATGAACTGGCTGATCCCGCCGTTCAACAACGTTAAGATCCGCCAGGCTGCCATGGTGGCGCTGAGCCAGGAGGAGTTCCTTCAGGCTAATATCGGCGACAAGCGCTACTACAAGGTGTGCAAGGCGTTGTTCACCTGCGGCACGCCGCTGGCGAGCGAGGTCGGGATGGAGAATGTCCTGAACGGCAACGCCCAGAAGGCGCGGGAGATGCTGAAGGAGGCGGGTTACGACGGAACGGTGGTCGTCATGCCGCAGCCCGCCGACCTCAATGTCATCAAGCAGCTTCCCATCGTCGCCAAGGCGCAACTCGAACGGGCAGGCTTCAAGGTCGAGGTCCAGGCGACCGACTGGACGACCATGGTGAACCGACTGGTCACCAAGAAGGGCCCGCCGTCGGAAGGCGGCTGGAACGCGTTTGCCACGAGCTGGACGCAGGTCGACATCCTCGACCCGTTGATGACGCCCTACCTCGCCGCGACTTGCGACAAGGCGCGCGCAGGCTGGCCGTGCGACGAGAAGATGGAGGCGCTGCGCGACAAGTATGTGCGCGCCGCTACGCCCGCCGATAAGAAGGCGGCGGCCGAAGAGGTCCAGCGCTACTTCGTCGAGGTCGTGACCCACGTGCATCTCGGCGAATGGGTCGGCGTATCGGCCGTGCGATCCAATATCGGGACCCCGCCGGCGCTGCCGCCGGTCACAGCCTTCTGGGGCATGACGAAGAAGTAGCGACGATGTGAAAGGCCGCCTTCGTCCGCCGCCATCAGAGAATGGCGCCGGCATCGCGGAGCTTTTCGCGCAGGGTCGCGGGATCGAGCGCCGGCGCCGGCTGATTGGACGCCGCGAGCAGGGCCGCCGCCGTGCCGACGGCCTGCGCCACGGCCATCGCGGTCGGCATGACGCGGATCGCGCCATGCGCCTCGTGGGTCGCCGACAGGCCGCGCCCGGCGACCAGCGCATTGTCCAGGCCCTGCGGCATGGCGATGCGATAGGGCAGGGCATAGACGTGGTCCGGCCCCAGCTCCTCGAAGGTGATGTTGCCATCGCCCGTGTGATGCACGTCGATCGGATAGGCGCCGAGCGCCATGGTGTCGACGAACTCCGCGCCGTTGCGCAGATCGTCGGCGGTGAGGGTGGCGAGGCCGGCGATGCGGCGCGTCTCGCGGATGCCGAGCTGCGGCGCGAACGATACCAGCCGGGCCTTGTCGCAGCCCGGCACGTTTGCCGCGATGAAGCGCGCTGCCGCGAGCGCCTGGCGACGGCCCTCGCGCTCGCCGTCCGACAGCGCGAACGGATCGCTGGCGTCGATGGCAAGACGCGTGACGTTGAACCAGCCATCGTCGGTGCCCGGCACGCGGCTGCAATGCAGGGCGGCCCTGGCCAGCGCGCCCTCGGCGACGCCGCGCGCCGACAGGGCAGCCTTGGTCTCGCCGGCCATGCCGTCGAACGCGACGAAGTCGATCGGCCCGAGGCGAAACATCATGGTGGCAGGCTGCAGGCTCTCGCCCTCGTCGAGCCCGAGGAAGGGCGCCCCCGCACACGCCATCAGGTCGAGGTCGCCCGAACTGTCGATGAAGAAGCGCGCCCGCACGTCCAGAAGCCCGCCCTTCGTCAGGACCGTCGCCGAGCCGATGGTGCGGCCGCGCCGGCTGACCTCAGCGAGCTGGCTGTGCAGCAGCACGCGGACGCCCGCCTCGTGCGCCATCTCGTCGAGCACGACCTTCAGGATCTCGGTGTCGTATTCGACACGGTCCATGCGATGGCCCGTCGACATGATGAAATGGCCATGTCCTCCGCTGCCGCCCATCGCCTGCAGGCGCTCGACGATCTCCTCGGCAAGTCCTGCGATGACGCGGCGGCCGGCGCGCGTTTCCCAGCCGACGAACTGGCCGACGGCTCCCGCGGTGGCGGCGCCGCCCAGGAAGCCGTGGCGCTCGAACAGAACCACGCGCGCACCCTGACGCGCCGCGGCGATGGCGGCGACGGTACCCGCCATGCCGCCGCCGCTGGCCAGAACGTCGCAATCGATGGGATTCATTTTGGAAACCGACCATACTCCGCGCCAAGCAAGAACGGGAGGGTTCGGGTGTTCTCCAATCGCATGACTCGCCGGGCGGCGCTCGGCGGTCTGGCCGCGGCGTCGCTGGCGCCTGCTGCGCGATCGCAGGATCTCATCAAGGCGTCGATTGCGTTGCTGAAGCTCTCGTCGTCGGGTCCGATCTTCATCGCCCAGGAGAAGGGCTGGTTCAAGGAAGCCGGCATCGATCTCACGATGAAGGACTTCCAGGCCGCCGCTCAGGTGCCGCTGGCCGTAGTGTCGGGCGATGCCGATCTCGGTGTCACCGCTTTCACCGCGGGCTTCTTCAATCTGGCGGCCAAGGGTGGCCTGAAGGTGGTCGCGGCGCAGAGCGCCGAGCGGCCGGGCTACCAGCTCAATGTCATCGCCGTCACCAACGCCGCCTGGGACCAGGGCGTTCAGAACGTGAAAGACCTCGCTGGCCGGCGCGTCGCCGTCACGACGGTGGGCTCGTCTGTCCACTATTCGCTCGAAGTCGTGGCGCGCAAGCACGGCGTCGACATGAAGACCGTGACCATCGTGCCGCTGCAGACCATCCCCAACATGGTGGCAGCCTTCAAGGGCGGCCAGGTCGATGCCGCGGTGTTCCCGATCACGACGTTCCGGCAGGTCGAGGCCGACGGCAGCGGCAAGCCGATCGCCTATGTCGGCGACGAGGTGCCATGGCAGCTTGGCGCCGTCTTCACCTCGCCGAGGACCATCGCCGAGCGGCGGCCCCTGGTCGAAAAGTTCCTGGTCGGCTATCGCCGCGGTGCGGCGGCTTATCACGAGGCGTTCGGCAAGCGCGAGGACGGCAAGCTCGTTCCCGGCCCGAACTACGAGGAGATGATCGGCATTCTGTCCAATGTGCTGAAGCAGCCGCCGGCGCTGGTCGCCGCCGGCCTGCCCTATATCGATCCTGAAGGGCGGCTCGATGTCGGCGACATTTATAAGCAAGTCGCCTTCTGGCAATCGACCGGGCAGGTGTCACGCGACGCCCATCCCAAGTCGTTCATCGACCTTAGCTTCGTGCAAGGGCACTTCAACGTGCCGACGTAGGGGAGCGTCATACCTCTTCCGGCCGCGCGCATCCTGCGCGCTCCTGATCATGAGGCGCGCAGGATGCGCGCGGTCCGGAAGAGCATGAACTACTCAGCCGCCTTCAGCTCTGCCGCGCGTACGGCGCGGCGCATGGCGTCCTCGGCTTCCCAGCGCATGCCGATTTCGGCCAGCCGGCCCAGCACGTCGTCGAGCTCATGCCCGCGCTCGGTCAGCGAGTAGGTGACCTTGGGAGGGATGGTCGCCTCGTAGTCGCGCTTCACCAGGGACGCGCCTTCCAAGGTGCGCAGCCGCTCCGTCAGCATCTTGGCGGAGATCCCGGCGACGCGTCGCTTCAGCTCGCCGAAGCGCTGCGGGCCGTGGGTCTTGAGGTTGTAGAGGATGTATGTCGTCCAGGGCCCCATCAGCATGCGCAGGATGAAGTCCATCGGGCAGGAGGCGCTCTCCTTGCCGTGGGTCGTCTGTTTGGCGTCCATGGGATTATCCGCGAGTTACGAATTGGTACCTACTAGCGGATATATAGGGCGCTCCCTAAGTCTTTCCAGTCACAAACTGTAACCTGATCCACTGGAGAAACTCTCCAACGTTTTCTTCAGTGAAATCAATGAATTGGAAAGAGCCATGAGCACTATCGCCATCGTTTATCATTCCGGCTTCGGCCACACCCAGGCGCTCGCGGAGGCCGCCGCCAAGGGCGCGCAGACCGTCCCGGACGCCAAAGTGAGCCTGATACCGGTGGCCGAGGCCGAGGCGCGCCAGGCCGAGCTCGACGCCGCCGATGCCATCATCTTCGGCAGCCCGACCTACATGGGCGGCGTGTCGGCCGAGTTCGCCAAGTTCAAGGACTGGACGTCCAAGCGCTGGATGGAAGGCGCGTGGCGAGACAAGCTCGCCGCCGGATTCACCACCTCGGCATCGTGGAACGGCGACAAGCACAACACGCTCTACCAGCTGCTCACGCTCGCCCTGCAGCACGGCATGGTGTGGGTCGGGCTCGGCCTGCCGCCGGGCTACAACCACTCCAAGGGCTCGGCCGAGGATCTCAATCGCCTCGGTGCGTCGGTCGGCGCGATGGCGCAGGCCAACGCCGACCAGGGCGTCGAGGGCATTGCCGCCTCCGACTTCCGCACCATGGAGGCGTTGGGCAAGCGCGTTGCGGAATCCGCCCGGCGCTGGCGCGAGACGCCGCTGGCGCAAGCCGCCTGAGGGGCCGCCTAAAGGCAGGCGCGGACATCCGGCAGACGCTATAACCTGCCGGATGTCTCCCCCTCTGCATCGCGTCCACAGCGACGACAAGCTTCCTGCGGCGGCCGATGTCGTCGTAATCGGCGCCGGCATGGCCGGCAGTGCCGCCGCCTACGGCCTCGCCAAGAAGGGCGTCTCGGTGGCGCTGATCGACAAGGGCGTGGTCGGCGGCGAGCAGACCAGCCGCAACTGGGGTTGGTGTCGCCAGCAGCATCGCGACCTGCGCGAGCTCCCGCTGGCGCAGAAGAGCCTCGCCATCTGGGGCGAGCTTGCCGCCGAGCTCGGCGTCGATCCGGGCTTCCGCCGCACCGGCCTCCTGTACGTCACGACCAAGCCCGCCGACCTCGCGCTCTGGGAGGAATGGACGCTGAAGGCGCGCGAGTACCAGATGCACAGCCATGTTCTGAGCGCCGCCGAGGCCAAGGCCATGACGCCGGGCAGCACCGTCGACTGGATCGGCGGCGTCCATTCGCCGAGCGACGGCAAGGCCGAGCCGGCACTGGCTGGCCCGATGATCGCCGAAGGGGCGCGCAAGCGCGGTGCCACGATCCATCAGAATTGCGCGGCGCGCGGTCTCGACATCGAAGGGGGAAGGGTGACGGGTGTCGTCACCGAGAAAGGCCGCATCAAGGCCAACGCGGTGCTCATGGCGGGCGGCGCCTGGACGTCGATGTTCTGCCGCCATCATGGGCTGCGGCTGCCGCAGGCCGGCGTGAAGTCGACGTCGTTCTTCACCCGTGAGGCGCCGCAGGTGGTCGAGGGCGGCCTCTCGATGCCCGACGTCACCATCCGCCGCCGTCTCGATGGCGGCTACACGGTGGGCATGAGCGGCCGCGGCCTGCTCGAGCTGTCGCCGCAGGGCCTGCTCTACGCCCGCCAGTTCTGGCCGACCTTCAAGAAGCGTCGAAACCTGCTCAGCATCTCGATCGGCCGCTCGTTCTTCGACGGGCCCGAATCGCTGCAACGCTGGAAGCTCGACGGCATCTCGCCGTTCGAGCGCGTGCGCACGCTCGACCCGGCGCCCGACGACAAGTTGATCCAGGTGAGCCTGAAGCGGCTGGCGACGAACTACCCGGCGCTGGCCAATCTGCAGGTCGCTGCGAGCTGGGGCGGGCTCATAGACTCGACCCCCGACGGCATCCCGGTGATCTCGCCTGTCGATCCGCTGCCCGGCCTCTTCATGTCGACCGGCTTCACCGGCCACGGCTTCGGCATCGGCCCGGCGGCGGGCCAGCTCGCCGCCGACCTGATCGCTGGCGACCCGCCCATCGTCGATCCTCACCCGTTCCGCTACAGCCGCATGATCGACGGAACCGATCTGGGCGAACCGGGGATGTTCTGATTACTTCTTGGTGATGTTCCACATCACCGGCACAGGGCCCGGGAGCCAGCCGGAGATGCGGTCCTTGCGGTAGGCGCCGAAGGCCTTGTACTGGCCGAGGACGATGTACATGGCCTGGTCCATCACCCGGTCCTGCACCGCCAGCGCGATCTCCTTCTGCTTCACCGGGTCGGTCTCGCGGGCGTAGGCCGAGCGCATCTTCTCCATCTCGGGATCGCACGGCCAGCCGAACCATGCCTTGTCGCAGGCGCCGCTGACGAAGGAGTTGCTGGCCGGCATATCGGCGTCGACCGTAACGGTGGTGGTGAAGAAGATGTTCCAGCCGCCCTGGGCGGGCGGCTCCTTCTTGGCGCGGCGCGACACCACGGTCTGCCAGTCCATGGCCTGCAGGTCGACCTTGAAGCCGATCTTCTCCAGAGCCTGCTTGGCCACCGGCGGCAGCTGGTTGGACGATTGCAGGTCGGTCGCCTGCATCATCACGATCGGCGTGCCGTCATAACGGCTTTCCTTCAGGAGCTGGCGGGCCTTCTCGAGGTCGGGCTTGATCAGCAGGTTGCCGTAGCTTTTCTCGTAGGGCGAGCCGCAGACCAGCGGGGAGTTGCAGACGCGGTAGATCTCGGGGTCGCCGACCTGTGCCTTCAGGAAGTCCTCCTGGGCGATGGTGTACATCGCCGCCTGGCGCGCCTTGATGTTGTTGAACGGCGGATGGAGGTGGTTGAAGCGCATGACGATCTGGCTGCCGAGCGCGTTCCAGCCATACAGCTCGATGTTCTTGTCGGCCTTCAGCACCGGGAAGAGATCGGGCACCGGAATCTCGATCAGGTCGATCTCGCCCTGGGTCAGCGCGTTGACGGCCGTCAGCGGATCGGGGATGGCGATCCATTCCAGGCGGTCGACCTTCACCACCTTGCCGCCGGCCAGCATCGAGGGCGGCTCGGAGCGCGGCTTGTACTTGGGGTTCTTGACGTAGACGATCTTCTCGCCGGGCTTCCACTCGTCCTTCTTGAAGATGTACGGGCCCGAGCCGGTGTAGTCGTCGATCTGTTTGTAGGGATCGGTCTCGGCGACCCGCTTGGGCATCATGAACGGTACGTTGGACGAGGGCTTGCCCAGCGCTTCGAGCACGAGGCCGAAGGGTTCCTTCAGCGTCAGGGTGAAGGTCTTGGCGTCGACCGCCTTCAGCTCGCCGATCGAGCCCATCAGCTGCTGGCCAAGCGTATCGCGCGCTCCCCAACGCTTGATCGAGGCCACACAGTCCTCGGCCGTCACCGGCTGGCCGTCATGCCATTCCAGTCCATCGCGCAGGGTGAACTTCCAGCTGAGCTTGTCGGCGGAGACCTCGTACTTGTCGACCATCTGCGGCTGAATGCGCAGCTCGGCGTCCTTGGCGAACAGCACGTCGTAGATCATGTAGCCGTGGTTGCGGGTGATGAAGGCGGTGGTCCAGATGGGATCGAGCACCTTGAGGTCGGAGTGGGCGACCATCTTCAGCGTCTGGGCACCGGACGGTAACGCCGTCACCAGCGCAATACAGATCAACCCAAGACTGGCAGCAAGGCGCGCGAAAATCCGCGAGACGTGCATTATGATGACCTTCCCTCGTACCAAAACCCAATTGCACACAAGCTGCCATGGCGCGGCTGAGGAATAAAGCGATGTCCATGCCTACAGTGTTCGTGTCGCACGGCTCTCCCATGTTGATCCTGGAGGACCGGCCGGCGCGCGCGTTTCTGGCATCGCTTGGCCAGCTGCTGCCCAGGCCCAAGGCAATCATCGCGGTGTCGGCGCACTGGGACACCGACGTGCCGGCCGTGTCGACGGCGCACAAGCCCAAGACCATCCACGACTTCTACGGCTTCCCCGAAGCGCTCTACCAGCTGCGCTATGACCCGCCGGGCGATCCGAAGCTTGCCGAGCGCGTCGCCAAGCTCACCGGCGCCGCGCATGACCCGCATCGCGGGCTGGACCATGGCGCGTGGGTGCCGGCCAAGCTCGCCTGGCCCGAGGCCGACATCCCGATCTTCCAGCTCTCGGTGCAGCCAGGCGAGAGCCCGGCGCATCACATCGCCTTGGGCCGCAAGCTCAGCGGCCTGCGCGAGGAGGGCATCCTGGTGATGGGCTCGGGCAGCGCCACCCACAATCTGCGGGCGCTGGTGCGCGATGCGGGCGACGACTGCGAGCCTGAGCCGTGGGCCAAGGCATTCGACGATTGGCTGGCGGAGACGGTGGAGAGGGGCGACGAGGTGGCTTTGGCCGAATACCGGACCCAGGCGCCCTATGCCCGCGAGGCCCATCCGACCGACGAGCACTTCCTGCCGATTCACGTCGCCTATGGCGCGGCAGGCGAGGGCGCCCACGGGCACGCCCTCCATCGATCATTCACATTGGGGAACTTGTCGATGGCGTCGTACGCGTTTGCGTAAGCAGACGCGTACGACGGGCGAGCGGCAGGCGTTGTAATCAACGCCGAGAGCCCGCTGTGTGGAGGCTTACAGGTGGTGTCGTCTTGCTATTTCTGAAGCGTGCGGACCCTGCGGTTCGGCCTGCGGCCGACCGGCGCGCCTACCGCTACGGGTCCACCAAGCGCGTACGAACGCGCTTTAAGCCGCGTTGGCCAGCGCTACGCCCTTTTCCTTCATGAACTGCTCGAGTTCGCCGGTCTCGAACATCTCGCGGATGATGTCGCAGCCGCCGACGAACTCGCCCTTCACATAGAGCTGGGGGATGGTCGGCCACTGGCTGAATTCCTTGATGCCCTGGCGCAGTTCCGGGTCGACCAGGATGTTGACGCCGTGGAACTTCACGCCGAGCTCGCTCAAGCACTCGACGACGGCGGCCGAGAAGCCGCACTGCGGGAACACCGGCGTGCCCTTCATGAACAGCAGCACGTCGTTCTTGGCAATCTCGCCGCGGATACGCTCGAAAACCTGGGGCTCGCTCATATCGATCTCCTGAAGCACCTGAGGAGGCGCGGGGTTGGCCTCAATATAAGGCCCTCAAGGCCTTTGCGCCATGGTCGTCAATTTCAGCGCATGCAGCACGCCGCCCATGCGGCCACCCAGCGCGCCATAGACCATCTGGTGCTGCTGGATCTTGGATTTGCCGGCGAAAGCCGGGGAAATGACGGTGGCGGCATAGTGGTCGCCATCGCCGGCGAGGTCCTGGATCTCGACCTCGGCTCCCGGGATGCCCTCCTTGATCAGGCGGACGATGTCTTCGGCAGGCATCGGCATGGCTTGGTTTTCCTGCGTTATTCCGTGGCCGACATATAGCCCGGCAACCAGGCTTCGTGGGCCGCCTTGATGTCGCTGAGCGGCAGCGACAGCAGGCCGTTGACCACCAGGGACGCCCCGCCTGAGTAGCCCAGGAGCACAGCCGGAACCCCCGCAGCCTTGGCCGCCTCGACGATATCGTCGGCCGAGCCCGAGGCGATGACATAGCGGGCTTGATCCTCGCCATAGAAAAACGCGTGCGAGGGAACGGCGTTTCCAGCTGGCTGGGCGATCTCGACGCCGGTGCCGCCGGCGATGCACATCTCTGCCAGGGCCACCAGGAGCCCGCCGTCCGATACGTCGTGGCAGGCATCGACCCGGCCCAGGGCGATCTGGTCGCGCACGAAGTCGCCGTTGCGCCGCTCGACGACAAGGTCGACTGGCGGCGGCGCGCCTTCCTCGCGGCCGCAGGCCTCGCGCAGATAGAGCGATTGGCCGAGCCAGCCCTTGGTCTCGCCGATCAGCACGATGCCTAGCCCGCCCTCGGTGAGCCGCGACCCCACGGCCTTGGCGATGTCGGCGATGACGCCGACGGCGCCGATCGTCGGCGTCGGCAGGATCGGCCGGCCCTCGGTCTCGTTGTAGAGCGAGACGTTGCCCGACACGACCGGGAAGTCGAGTGTCGTGCAGGCCTCGGCCATGCCCATGATGGCGCCGGCGAACTGGCCCATGATCTCGGGCTTCTGCGGGTTGCCGAAGTTCATGTTGTCGGTGACGGCAAGCGGCAGGGCGCCGACCGCGGTGATGTTGCGCCAGGCCTCGGCCACCGCCTGGCGGCCGCCGGTCTCGGGATGGGCCTGCACGTAGCGCGGCGTGCAGTCCGAGGTCATGGCGAGGCCCTTGTGGCCGGCCCCTTTGGCGCTGGAGGGCACGCGCACCAGGGCGGCGTCGCCGTCCTGCGGACGGATCGCCGTGTTGCCCATGATGAGATGATCGTACTGGTGCCAGATCCACGCCTTGCTCGCGAGATCGGGGCAGCTCATGAGGGCGAGCAGCGAACCGCGCCAATCCTTGGGCGCCGGCACGCTCGCGGCATCGACCACGGGCGGCAGCGGCGTCAGTGTCCACGGCCGCTCATAGACCGGCGCCTCGGTGACCAGCGGCGGGATCGGGATGTTGCCGACGATGTCGCCGTGCCAGGAGAGCACCATGCGCTGGGTGTCGGTGAGATGGCCGATGACGGCGAAGTCTAGCTCCCACTTCTCGAAGATCTTGCGAGCCAGCTCCTCGCGGCCGGGCTTCAGCACGATCAGCATGCGCTCCTGGCTTTCGGACAGCATGAGCTCATACGGGTTCATGCCGGTCTCGCGCATCGGCACCTTGTCGAGCTCGACGACCACGCCCAGCCCGCCCTTGGCCGCCATCTCGAACGAGGAGGAGGTGAGGCCCGCCGCACCCATGTCCTGGATGGCGACGATGGCGTCGGTTGCCATCAGCTCGAGGCATGCCTCCAGCAGCAGCTTCTCGACGAAGGGATCGCCGACCTGAACGGTCGGCCGCTTCTCCTCGCTGTCCTCGTTGAACTCGGTCGAGGCCATGGTGGCGCCGTGGATGCCGTCGCGGCCGGTCTTGGAGCCGACATAGACCAGCGGATTGCCCACGCCCGCAGCCGCCGCGTAGAAGATGCGATGAGCCGGGGCGATGCCCACGGTCATGGCGTTGACCAGGATGTTGCCGTTGTAGGCGGCGTGGAAATTGGTCTCACCGCCCACGGTGGGGATACCCATGCAGTTGCCGTAGCCGCCGATGCCGGCGACGACGCCCGACACCAGATGCCGGGTCTTGGGATGCGAAGGGTCGCCGAAGCGCAGCGCGTTCAGGTTGGCGATCGGCCGGGCGCCCATGGTGAAGACGTCGCGCAGGATGCCGCCGACGCCCGTCGCCGCGCCCTGGTAGGGCTCGATGTAGGAAGGGTGGTTGTGGCTCTCCATCTTGAAGATGGCGGCCTGGCCGTCGCCGATGTCTATGACGCCGGCATTCTCGCCCGGCCCCTGAATGACCCAGGGCGCCTTGGTCGGCAGCTTCTTCAGCCAGACCTTGGACGATTTGTATGAGCAGTGCTCGCTCCACATGGCGGAGAAGATGCCGAGCTCGACCATGGTGGGCGCGCGGCCCATGATGGCCAGCACACTCTCATATTCCGCGGGCGACAGGCCATGCTCGGCGACGATTTGCGGCGTGATCGCGGGCTCGTTGGGAAGCTTGACGGGGGGATTCTTCTCCAGACTCACGTGAGCGCCTCGACCAAACCTTCGAACAATGCCTTACCGTCCGACCCACCGAACATCGGCTCGACCGCGTTCTCGGGATGCGGCATCAGGCCCATCACCGTCTTGGTCTCATTGAACACGCCCGCGATGTTCTGGATGGAGCCGTTGGGATTACCGGTGCCGTCGACCGTGCCATCGGGCGCGCAGTAGCGGAAGGCGATCTGGCCGCGATCCTCCAGGCGCTTCAGCGTGGTCTCGTCGGCGAAGTAGTTGCCCTCGGCATGGGCCACCGGCACGCGGATCACCTGGCCGGCCTGGTAGCGGTTGGTGAACAGGCTCTGGCTGGTCTCGACTTTCAGGTGCACGTCGGAGCAGACGAACTTCAGGTGTGCATTGCGCATCAACGTGCCGGGCAGAAGGCCCGCCTCGGTGACGATCTGGAAGCCGTTGCAGATCGCCAGCACCGGCACGCCCTGCGCCGCGCGCTTCTTGACCTCGGCCATCACCGGCGACTGCGCCGCCATGGCGCCGCAGCGCAGGTAGTCGCCGTAGGAGAAGCCGCCCGGCACCACGATGAGGTCGGTCTTCTCGAAGTCGCCGTCGCAGTGCCAGACCATCTGCGGCTTACGGCCCGTGACGAGCTCGATCGCCTGCGCGACGTCGCCCTCGCGGTTGGAGCCGGGGAAGACGAGGACTGCTGCCTTCATGTTCATACCTTCTTGTCTTGCCGGACCGCGGGCCTCCAGGCCCGCTCATGATCATGATGCGGGCCTGGAGGCCCGCGGTCCGGCAAGAAGTTCATCAGCCCACCAGCTCGATCGAGTAGTTCTCGATCACGGTGTTGGCCAAGAGCTTGCGGCACATCTCGTCGAGCCGTGCCTTGGCCTTGGCCTTGTCGGTCTCGGCGAGTTCCAGCTCGATGAACTTGCCCTGGCGGACGTCGCCCACTTCGGGGAAGCCCAATCGATTGAGCGAATGTCCGATGGCCTTGCCCTGGGGGTCGAGCACGCCGTTCTTCAGGGTCACGTGAACTCTGGCTTTCATTTCGCCTCTTATTGCAACGTTGTGGGGCCGCGGATGTCGCCCGGGCCCTGGTCGATCAGGATGCCAAGCCGCCGCGCCACTTCCTGGTAGGCCTCCTCGACCTTGCCCATGTCGCGGCGGAACCGATCCTTGTCCATCTTCTCGTTGGTGCGCAGATCCCACAGCCGGCAGGAGTCCGGGCTGATCTCGTCGGCAAGCACGATGCGGACCATGTCGTCCTCATATAGGCGGCCGAACTCGACTTTGAAGTCGATCAGCTTGATGCCGCAGCCCAGGAACAGCCCGAACAGGAAGTCGTTCACGCGCAAGGTCAGCGCCACGATGTCGTCGAGATCCTGCGGCGTCGCCCAGCCGAACGCCGTGATGTGCTCCTCGGTGACCATCGGGTCGCCCAGCGCATCGTTCTTGTAGAAGAACTCCATGATCGACCGCGGCAGCTGCGTTCCTTCCTCGACGCCGAAGCGCTTGGCGAAGGAGCCGGCCGCGACGTTGCGCACCACGACCTCGAGCGGGATGATCTCGACTTGGCGGATCAGCTGCTCGCGCATGTTGAGGCGGCGGATGAAATGGGTCGGCACGCCGATCTCGCCGAGCTTGGTCATCAGGAACTCGGAGATGCGGTTGTTGATCACGCCTTTGCCCGTGATCGTGCCCTTCTTCTGGTTGTTGAACGCGGTTGCGTCGTCCTTGAAGTACTGGACGATCGTCCCGGGCTCGGGCCCCTCGAACAAGGTCTTGGCCTTGCCCTCGTAGATGCGACGGCGGCGGGACATTTTTTACTCCTGGGCGGACGATGCCATCCGCCCCTCATGCGGCGGGAATATGGCGGAAGTCCCATGCGCCGGGACTGGGGAAAAATCCATTGAAAAAGGTGACACAGCCGTCATATTCGAACCAAATCGGAGGCCCGACATGGCCCAGCAAATCACTTACGACAAGGCCTACGACACAATAATGCCGGAGAATTTCCCGGCGATGCTCGAGGTGCCGCGCTATGGCCGGCGCAGCGACGCGTTCGACAGCATCATATCAGCTACCCACGACCATTTCTGGGACCCCCTGGACCGGAACTACATCGATTTCGACCAACCCTTCGACATGGCGACTAAACCGGTGCTGCCGCTCGACATGGTGGTCGAGCTGCGCAGCGCGGTCGCCGACCGCCTGGACGAGCGCCAGAAGATCGGCCTTGCCAACGACGTCACGCACTGGTCGGTCTCCAATCTGCTGCATGGCGAGCAGGGCGCGCTGTCGCTGTCGGCCAGCCTCTGCCACATCCTGCTGGATCCAGGCGCCCAGGAATACGCCGCCAACCAGGCGCGCGAGGAGGCGCGCCACGTCACGGGCTTCACCCGCTACATCGCCAAGCGCTGGGGCGAGCCGCTGCCGGTCGGCAAGACCATCGCCACGGTTCTGGCCGATCTCGTGAGCACGCCCGAGGTCTACAAGAAGATCGTCGGCATGCAGATGCTGATCGAGGGCCTGGCCATGGGCTCGTTCGCGACGCTCAATGCACGCACCAACGATCCGGTGCTGCGCCGACTGGTGCAGCTCGTCATGAGCGACGAGGCCTTCCATCACCGCTTCGGCCGCATTTGGGCCGCCAAGACCATCCGCCACCTCGATCAGGAGGAACACCGCAAGGTCGAGGACTGGTCGGCGCAGATCTTCCAGACGCTGCTGTTCAACCTGATCAATGCCGAGCAGAAGCAGATGATCTACGCCAAGTACGGGCTCGATTGGCAATGGGTGCGCGACGCGGTCAAGGAGACTTTCAGCGACAACGACCGACGCGACGCCCTCAAGGAAAGCACCAACATGTTCCGGGTGCTGATCAAGACGCTGCTGCACGCCGGCATCATCACCGAGCGCACCGCGCCGCTCTACGCGGTGTGGGTCGACATGAAGGAGCTCGAGGACGAAGGCGACGGCATCCCGGGCGACGTCGTCGCCGAGGAGATGCTGGTCGTGCTGCGCGAGATCAACGCCAAGCGCCGGCGCATCGCGTCGAAGGACGTCTCTTAGTCATGTTCCTCTCCCCCAAGGGGGAGAGGAACGTAAGTTCCTTACTGCCCCTTGAACCTCGGCTTGCGCCGTTCGCGCCAGGCCTGGTGCGCCTCGGCCTTGTCCTCGCTCATCTCCAGCACCATGAATCGGTAGGAATCGACCAGCGAGGCGTCGGCGAGATTGGGGATGTCCTGTCCGCGGTTCAGCGATTCCTTGACCATGCGCACGGCAAGCGGCGGCAGGCCGGCGATGTGGTCGGCGACAGCCAGCGCCTGAGCCATCAGGTCGGCGTGCGGCACCAGCCATTGGGCCAGTCCGATGCGATGGGCCTCCTCCGCCTTGAGCGGAAAGCCCATGGCGACCCGCATCGCCAGTCCCTTGCCGACGATGCGACCGAGCCGGGTCGCGCCGCCATAGTTGGGCAGGATGCCGAGCGCCACCTGCGGCAACCGCCACTCGGCGCGGTCTGACGCCACGACCAGGTCGCAACAGAAGGTGATGATGCAGCCGATGCCGATGGCATAGCCGTTGACCGCGGCGATCACCGGCTTGGGGAAGTCGCTCACGAGGTTGGACGGGAAGTCCCGGGCGCGGCCGACGCGCTTGATGAAGGCCGCGGCCGAGCGCGTGTTGTGGGTGTTGGGATCGCGCAGGTTGGCGCCGGCGGAGAAGGCGCCGCCCGCTTCGTCGCCCGTCAGGATGACCGAACGGACGTCATTGTCGTCGGCCGCCTCATCGAGGAGACGCCGGAAGCCGTCGTTATAGTCCTGTCCCCAGCAGTTGCGTGCCTCGGGGCGGCTCAGTGTCAGGATGCCGGTATGGCCCTGCTTGCGGTACAGAAGCGGCATGGCGTTCCTCCTTGTGGAGGATTCTTGGCCCTTTAGGGCTTCCGCGCCAGCACGAACGCCGACAGGCCCGCCAGGCGATTGATCGGGAACACCGGCAGTTCGGCCGCGCAGGCCACGGTCAGCAGGCTGTTGGTAAGGGCGCCGTGCTTCTTGAGGCTGCTGCGCGGTTCTGCGGTGTTGCGCTCAGCCAGCCGCACCACCGCGGCCAGCGGAAAGACCGATCCGAAGTAATAGGCGCCGCGCACCACCTGCAGGCCGGCATCGCGCATGGTGGCCTCGATCTCGGCGAGCGTGTAGCGGCGCTTGTGCTCGAGGAACACGTCGTGGCCGCTCCACAGAAAGCGGAAGGCGGGCACCGTCACCAGGAAGTGTGCGCCGGACGGAACCTTGTCCGCGTAGTGGCGCACCAGGCCGCGATCGTCGTCGACGTGCTCCAGCACGTCCATCATGAGCACCAGGTCGCAGTCGGTCGGTCCTGTGTCGCGCCGGTAGAGCACGGGCTTGCCGTTGGCGTGGTCGTTGCGGTCGGCGGGATAGCCGATGTCGACGCACAATGCCGACTGCGCTCCGCCTTCCGCCAGCAGATGGCGAGAGAAGAAGCCCGAGCCCGCGCCGACGTCGAGGATGCGCTTGGCGTTCAGCGCCCCTACCATCCGCCGGAGCGCGGCAGCCTTCGACCGGTAGTACCAATGGCGGCCGATATCGGCGCCCAGAATGTCTTCTTCCTTGAGGTCCATCAGGGCTTCGTCGGCCGGCTTTCCCCGCTCTCGTAGACGCCTTCGACGACGTAGATCGGACGGCCTTTGACCTCGAGGAAGAGGCGGCCGAGATACTCGCCGATGATGCCGAGCGACAGCAGCTGGATGGCGCCCATCAGCAGCACGGCGATCAGCAGCGAGGCGTAGCCCGGCGTATCGATGCCCAGGATCAGCACCCGGGTGACGATGAACAGGGCATAGAGCACGGCGATGGCCGCGATCACCACGCCGACATAGAACCAGGCACGCAATGGCGCGGTCGAGAAGCTCACCACGCCGTCGAGCGCGAAGTTCCACAGCCGCCACAGGTTGAACTTGCTCGATCCCGCGGCGCGCTGCGGCCGCTCGTAGGGCACGCCCACGGCATTGAAGCCGACCCAGGCGAACAGCCCCTTCATGAAGCGGTTGCGCTCGGGCAGTTGGCGCAGCACCTCGACCGCGCGCCGGTCGACCAGGCGGAAGTCGCCGACATTCTCGGGGATGCGCACCGGCGACATGGTGTTGAACACACGATAGAACCAGCTCGCCGACACGCGCTTGGCGGGCGTGTCCCAGGCGCGCTGGGCGCGTACGCCGTAGACGATGTCGTAGCCTTCTCGCCAGCGCGCCATGAAAGGCTCGATCAGCTCCGGCGGGTCCTGCAGGTCGATATCCATGGGCACGATGACGTCGCCCTGGGCATGATCGATGCCGGCGGTCAGCGCCGCCTCCTTGCCGAAGTTGCGCGACAGGTTGACCACGCGCAGCCGCCGGTCGTCGGCGCTGCGGTCGAGCAGATGGCCCAGCGTATTGTCGCGCGATCCGTCGTTGACGAAGACGATCTCGAAGCGAAAGCCGTCGCGTTCCATGAGCGGCGGCACCGTGTCGAGGAAGAGGTCGATCGACTCCTCCTCGTTGAACACCGGCACGACCAGCGACAGCAGCGGGTCAGCCGGCCGTCGGGCACGTTGAGCGGCAAGCTGACGCTCGAGGGCGCTGCCGCTCAGACGGGGATTGGGAACGACGGATTCAGGCACGAAATGGGGGCGAAGGTTCAGGCCCCCAGTCTATCAGGTCACGGGCTCGACGGCACCGTTCAGGTCCATGATCCCCAGCTGCGCACCCAGCGTCGGATGGCGCTGGTTGAGCTCGGTCCGGAAGGTAAGCAAGGCCTCGCTGAGCTTTTCGGTCTCGTAGGCCCGGTCGGTCTTGATCCTGTCGCCATAGGCCACGACCGCGGCGCCGCAGTCGCGATGGCAGAGCCCGACCACGCGCTTGACCTTGTGCAGCTGGATCGAGATGCCGAGATTGTCCCACCATGCCTTGCGCCAGGCCTCGAAGACCGGCGCGACGGCCGCGACCGGGCCGCCGGCAATGGTGAACTGGCTGTAGAGGTTCGCCCAGCCGTGGCTTCCCATGTAAGCCCAGGTCCAGGTCGTGAAGCGCGGGTCGATGCAGTTCATCAGCATCGCTTCGTAGGTCGCGCTGGGATCCGCGGCGAAGGTGAGGCGGGGCGCAGTGAGCGCCACCGCGCCGGCGGCAGCGCCGACGCGGAACAGGCCGCGGCGCGAGAGGTTGGTGAGGCAGCCGCAACCGGCGTGATGGACATGCTGGGTCATTGGAAAGTTACTCTCCCCTGTTGCGCCAAACCGCCATTGCGGTCGGCAATCCAAGTCGAAACGCCCCCATCTGCTTCGCGTCGCGCGTGGACCGAGAAGGCGGCGCCGGCAAAGACCGGCGCCAACGCACGGAACTCGAAGCTGCGGACGACTTTACCCGGGTTGGAGCGACGGGCCAATTCGATTTGAACCATTCCCATCAACGGGCCGTGAACGATCAACCCAGGGTAGCCTTCGGTGCCTGTCACATAAGGCTGGTCGTAATGGATCCGGTGGCCGTTGAAGGTGAGGGCCGAAAACCGGAACAGGAGCGGCGGCGTGGCATCGATCGTCTTGCTCCAGGTCGCGTCCTTGGGCGCCGGCTTGGGCTCACGCTGCTTCTCGCCGGGCTTGGCCGCCTCGCGATAGACGATGTCATGCTCCTCGACGAAGGAGGGACCGTCGGGGCCGGAGACCGTGTGCTCGACGGTGACGAATACCATCGCGCCGCTGGATCCGGCCTTGGGCTCGACCGACTTGATCCTGGAGGAGCGCCGGATCGTCTGGCCGATGCGCAGCGGCTTGCCGTCGAACACGAAACGGCTGCCCGCCCACATGCGCCGGGGCAGCGTGACCGGCGGCAGGAAATCGCCGCGCTCGCCATGGCCGTCGGGTCCGAGCTTGGATTGGGGGGCGGCCTCCAGGAAATACAGCCAGTGCCAGAGCGGCGGCAGGACATCCCCGAGCTTGGGGTCGGGGTCCTTCTCGTCGAAGGTGGCGATCAGCGCCAGGACCGGGAAAGGCGCGGCGAAATCCTCGACGGTGCGCGTGCGGCCGACCCAATCGCGCATGTTTTCCAGCGACATTTGGCTTTTTCCTCCACTTGGCCTGCGACTCTGCCACTGGCAGCGGGAGGTGGAAAGACAGCGCCAGCGCCGCTATATACCGCGCGAAGAGCCATAGCGGAGCGGCCATGACCACCTTCGACGAGCGCGAGAAAGCCTTCGAAAAGAAGTTCGAGCACGACCAGGAACTGCAGTTCAAGGCCAACGCGCGCCGGAACAAGATGCTGGGCCTGTGGGCCGCCGGCCTGATGGGCAAGACCGGCGCCGACGCCGAGGCCTATGCCAAGGAACTGGTCGTCGCCGACATGGAGAAGCCGGGTCACCACGACGTCGTGGAACGGCTGGTGAAGGACCTCGCTGCTGCCGGCAAGCCGACGGAAGACCACACCATTCGCAAGCAAAGCGAGCGTCTGCTGGTCGAGGCCAAGGCGCAGATCATGAAGGAGACGCATTAGTCTCGCCCGCTCATGCTCTTCCGGACCGCCGGCTTCCAGCCGGCATCATGAGTCTGAGCCGGCTGGAAGCCGGCGGTCCGGAAGAAGATGAGGTTCAGCAAGACCGCTTGGCGGATGGCCAAGCTTTCGCTCTCGACCATGTGACGCCATTCTTCCTTCAAATCGGGAGGAACGAATGGCAGGCCTGCTTCAAGGGCACATCGCCGCCGTGACGGGTGGCGGATCAGGCATCGGGCAGGGCATTTGCCTGGCCTATGCCCGGGAAGGCGCGCGCGTCGTCGTGCTCGACACCAATCCCGAGGGCGCGAGCGAGACCGTGGGCCTGATCACCAAAGCCGGCGGCAAGGCCTCGGCGGTAACGCTCGACGTCACCGACCGCGAGGCCTGCAAGGCCGCCGCCGGCGAAGTCGCCAAGGGCGGCAACATCTCGATCCTGGTCAACAACGCCGGCATCAATCGCCGCAATCCGATCACCGCCGACGCCGCCGCCGTGGCCAAGGACTGGGACGACATCCTGTCGATCAATCTAGACGGCATGTTCAACGTCACGCGCGCCTTCCTCGACCAGCTGCGCGCCACGAGGGGGCGGATCGTCAACATCGGCTCGATCCAGTCGTTCGTGCATGTCAGCTGGCCGAACTCGGCGGCCTATACGACGTCCAAGCACGGCGTGCTGGGCTTCACGCGCGCCCTCGCAGCCGAGCTCGGCAAGGACGGCGTGCGCGTCAACGCCATCGGCCCGGGCCTGATCGAAACCAGGATCAATGCCGAGGCGCGGGCCAAGAATCCCGACATGGTGGCAAGTGTGATGCGGCACACGCCGCTGAACCGCGCCGGCAAGCCGGAGGATATCGCCGGACCCGCCGTCTTCCTGGCTTCGGATATGTCGGCCTATGTCACCGGCAGCATCATCATGGCCGACGGCGGCTTCCGGACGGTCTAAACTCCCCTTCCAAACCTCGAGGCACCGCCATGCAGGACCGCTATCTTCGAACCGGCATCTTCCTCGCGCCCTTCCATGCGCTGGGCGAGAACCCGACGCTCGCCATCGAGCGCGACATGGAGCTGGTCGAGCATCTCGACCGTCTCAACTATCACGAGGCCTGGATCGGCGAGCATCACTCCGGCGGCTTCGAGATCATCGCCTGCCCGGAGATGTTCCTGGCCGCCGCCGCCCAGCGCACGCGCAACATTCGGCTGGGCACCGGGGTCGTGTCGCTGCCCTACCATCATCCCTTCACGCTGGCCTCGCGCATGATGCAGCTCGACCATATGGCGCGCGGCCGCGCCATGTTCGGTGTCGGCCCGGGCGCGTTGATCTACGATGCCGACAAGATCGGCTTGAAGGCGGCGGACCAGCGCCGGCGCATGAACGAGTCGCTCGACTGCATCATGGAGCTGATGCGGGGCGGCACCATCACCCGCCAGACCGACTGGTTCACCCTGAACAACGCCCGCCTGCAGTTGATGCCCTTCTCGCAGCCCGGCATGGAGATGGCGGTGGCCTGTTCGCGCTCGCCGGTCGGCGCCGTGGCGTCGGGCAAGCACGGCATCGGCATGCTGTCGATCGGCGGCACCTCGGACGACGCGCTGAAGGCGCACGCCAACAACTGGTCGATCCAGGAGGAGGCGGCGGCCAAGGCCGGCAAGACGTCGGACCGTTCGAAGTGGCGCATCGTCACCTTCGCCCACGTCGCCGAGACGCGCGAGAAGGCGCGGGCCGACATGGCCTACGGGCTGAAGGACTTCGCCCGCTACTTCACCGACGTCGCGACCTTCCCGATCATCCCGCCTGACGTCGGCGATCCGGTCGAGTTCCTGACCACGAGCGGACTTGCCTGCATCGGCACGCCCGACGACTGCATCCGTCACTTCGAGCGCCTGTGGCAGGGCTCCAACGGCGGCTTCGGCGCGGTACTGATGCTGGCCCACAACTGGGCGGATTGGGAGGCGACCAAACGCAGCTACGAGCTGATGGCGCGCTACGTCCATCCGCACTTCCAGCGCCAGGCGAACACGCTGCGGGTGGCGAGCTACGACGACGCCAAGTCCAAGCACGAGACGGCGGGTGCCGAGTCGGCGCAGGCCGTGATGACCGAGATCGACAGGTACAACCAGGCGAAAGGACAGCCCGCCGCGGCGGCCAAGTCCTGGTAGTTCGTGGGAGCGAGGGCCTGAGGCCCGCGCTCCCGTCAGCCAAACACGCGCTTGAAGATCGTGTCGACGTGCTTGGTGTGATAGCCCATGTCGAACAGCGCCACGAGCTCGTCGTCCGACAGGAACTGGCGGATGTCCTTGTCGGCGCGGGCGAGCGCCAGGAACGAGGCGTTGCCGCGCCAGGCTTCCATGGCGTTGCGCTGGACGGCGGCATAGGAGTCTTCGCGGCTCATGCCCTTCTGGGTGAGCGCCAGCAGGACGCGCTGGGAGAAGACGAGGCCACCTAATGAATCGAGGTTGCCCTTCATGCGCTCGGGATAGACCAGTAGCTGGTCGACCACCGACGCGGCTCGGTTGAGCGCGAAATCGAGCGTCACCGTGGCATCGGGCGCGATGTAGCGCTCGGCCGACGAGTGCGAGATATCCCGTTCGTGCCACAGCGTGACGTTCTCCAGCGCCGGGATGACGGCGCTGCGTATCACGCGGGCGAGGCCCGTCAGGTTCTCGGTCAGCACCGGATTGCGCTTGTGCGGCATCGCCGAGCTGCCCTTCTGTCCGGCGGAGAAGAACTCCTCGGCCTCGCGCACCTCGGTGCGCTGCAAATGGCGGATCTCGGTGGCAAGGTTCTCGATCGAGGCGGCGGTGACGGCCAGGGTCGAGAAGAATATGGCATGCCGGTCGCGCGGGATGACCTGGGTCGATACCGGCTCGATGCTGAGGCCGAGCTTCTTCGCCACATGCTCCTCGACCCGCGGATCGATGTTGGCGAAGGTGCCGATGGCGCCGGAGATGGCGCAGGTGCCGATCTCGGCGCGCGCCGCCACCAGCCGGGCGCGGTTGCGCGCGAAGGCCGCGTAGTGGCCGGCAAGCTTTACGCCGAAGGTCGTGGGCTCGGCATGGATGCCGTGGCTGCGGCCGATGGTCGGGGTGTTCTTGTGCTCCAGCGCGCGCTTCTTCAGCGCCGCCAGCAGCCGGTCGACGTCGGCCAGCAGGATGTCCGTCGCCTCGGTGAGCTGCACGGCGAAGGTCGTGTCGAGGACGTCGGACGAGGTCAGGCCCTGGTGAACGAAGCGTGACTCGGGCCCGATGAACTCGCCCAGCCAGGTCGTGAAGGCGATCACGTCGTGCTTGGTCACCCGCTCGATGGCGTCGATCTTCTCGACATTGCCCTTCGGATCGGACTGCAGGGCGGCCATCGCCTTCTTGCCGCCCTCCCAGATCGCCTTGGCAGCGTCCTTGGGGATGATCCCGAGCTCGGCTATGGCATCGCAAGCGTGGGCCTCGATCTCGAACCAGATGCGGAAGCGGTTCTCGGGCGCCCAGATGGCCGCCATCTGCGGCCGGGTGTAGCGGGGAAGCATGGCCGGGCTTTTAGCCCCGATGGGCCGGCGGCGCCATGTTAAGAAGTGTCGCCATGAAAGAGACCATGACGCCGCTGGCCCAGTGTCCGCGCGAGACCCTGGCCGCCATCGAAGGCGTGCTGACCGACATCGACGAGACCGTCTCGACCCGCTCCCGTCTGACCGGTGAGGCCTATGGCGCCATGGAGGCGCTGAAAAAGGCCGGATTCCGCGTGATTCCCGTGACCGGGCGGCCGGCGGGCTGGTGCGACCTGATCGCCCGGTTCTGGCCGGTCGACGCCGTGGTTGGCGAGAACGGTGCCTTTTGGATGTGGCATGACGAGGGCGCGCGCAAGCTCCGGACGCGGTTCGTCCAGAGCGACGCCGAGCGCGCCGAGGGCCGGCGGCGGCTGGAGACAGTGCGCGCCGACGTGCTGCGCGAGGTGCCAGGGGCAGCCATCGCCTCCGACCAGCCCTACCGCGCCGCCGATCTCGCCATCGACTTCTGCGAAGACGTGGCGCCGCTGTCGCACGACGACATCCTGCGCATCGTCGGCATTTTCGAGAGGCACGGCGCGAACGCCAAGGTGAGCTCGATCCACGTGAACGGCTGGTTCGGCGACTTCGACAAGCTCACCACCAGCCGCCGGATGATGGACGAGCTGTTCGGCATCGACCTCGAAAAGACGCGCGAGCGTTACATCTTCTCCGGCGATTCGCCCAACGACGAGCCGATGTTCGGCTTCTTCCCCAACGCTGTCGGCGTGGCCAATGTGCGCGACTTCGCCGAAGACATGGATCACCTGCCGCGCTGGGTCACCACGGCGCGCTCCGGCGATGGCTTCGTCGAGCTGGCCAGGGCGCTGATCGAGGCGCGGCAGGACGCCCGATGACACTGCCGCGACCGCCCGCCGCCGTCATCTTCGACATGGACGGCCTGCTGTTCGACAGCGAACGGCTCTACGGCGAAGCAATCCTGACCGCCGCGCGCGAGGTCGGATGCGAGATGAGCCACGACGTCTTCCTCCAGCTCATCGGCAGATCGCGCGAGGTCAACCATCGCTTCCTGATCGAGCACTATGGCGCCGACTATCCTCTCGACGCTCTGGTTGCTGCGTGGGGACGTCATTTTCTCGCGCTCGCCGCCGCTGGGCTGCCGTTGAAGCCCGGCGCCGCCGAGCTCCTCGACCTGTTGGACGAGCTCGGCCTGCCGCGGGCGATCGCGACGTCGTCCACGCATGCCACGGTCCAGCGCAATCTCGAGGCGCTCAAGCTGGTCGATCGCTTTCACGGCATCATCGCGCATGGCGACTACGCCAGCGGCAAGCCGTCCCCTGATCCGTTCCTGAAGGCCGCGGGCCGGCTGGGTATCGCCCCGGAGCTTTGCCTGGCGCTCGAGGATTCGCACAACGGCGTGCGATCGGCCTCCGCCGCGGGGATGATGACGGTGATGGTTCCCGACCTCATCGCGCCGACCGAGGAGATCGAGGGGCTGTGCACGCTGGTGGTGCACGACCTGCACGCCGTCTGCCGGCTTGTAGGGCTTCAGCGCATCACCGGACCGACCAGCAGCGAGCCGTAGTGGGTTACGCTGTCGGCCTGGCTCCAGACGCCCATGGCGCCGGGCTGCGGCAGGCTGCGGTCGTTGACCTCGAACAGCGTCTTGCCGTCGAGCGCCACCTCGAAGCGCTCGTTGGAGGCAATCAGTCTCAGCGAGTGCCATTTGCCCGCCTCCAGCGGCGCCTCCTTGGCTCCGAGCTGGCTGCGTTTGCCCTTCTCCACGCGATAGAGACGGACCGAGTTGTCCAGAGAATTGGCCCGCACGACGTAGTAGTCGTCGGCGCTCTGCGCCCGGAACATCAGGCCGCCGACCTGGGCGCGGACGCCGCTCACCGGCTTGAAACGCAGAGTGGCGTCGATGTCGCGGACGATCGCCTGCTGGGAGATGCAGAAGGGAAAGCGCAGGTCTGCCGGATCGCGCGCCAGCTCGGCCAGGGCCCAGCCATCGGGCGCGTCGGGATCGGCCACGGCCTGCCAGTCGGGCGGCCGGCCGACGCCGGTCATGCCCTGGGTGCAGGCGACCCGGCCGTCGGGCGTGGTGAGCGGCACCACCAACTGGGCCGAGGCCGGGAAGGAGAGCAGGAGCGCCGCCAGGGCGAACAGAAATCGCATGGTGTGTATCTACCAGAACGCGTCGTGCTTGACCGTCGATGCGGGACGGAGGAGTTTACGCCGCATTCCGAGTACGACGAATTCGAAGGGGGGACTCAATGCGACTTTGCACCATCCAGAACGGCGGCAAGGCGGTGGTCGGCGTCAAGACGGACGACGGCAAGATCATCGATCTCAGCAAGCAGATGCCGCGGGGGCCGAAGTCGGTGGTCGAGATCCTGGCCGGCGGCAAGAAGGTCCAGGCCGAGGTGGCCAAGGCCTGCGCCAAGCCCAAGGCGGGCGCCACGGTGTCGGCGAAGTCGGCCAAGTACCTCTGCCCCATCCCCAATCCGGGCAAGATCCTGTGCATCGGCCTGAATTATCGCAAGCATGCCGAGGAAACCGGCAATCCCATCCCGCCCTATCCCATCGTGTTCGCCCGTTTCGACAACACGCTGGTGCCGCACAACGGCAAGATGCCGATGCCGAGCCACAGCAACCAGCTCGACTGGGAGGCCGAACTCACCATCGTGATCGGCAAGAAGTGCCGCAATGTGCCCAAGGAGAAGGCGCTCGGCGTGATCGCCGGCTACGCCTGCTTCAACGATGGCTCGGTGCGGGACTGGCAGTTCAAGGGCAGTCAGTGGACGTTGGGCAAGAATTTCGACGGCACCGGCGGCTTCGGCCCCGACATCGTGACCTCCGACGAATTGCCACCGGGCGGCGCGCCGCTGCGCATCATGACCCGCGTCAATGGCGAGGTCATGCAGGACAGCAACACTGACGACTTGATCTTCGACGTGCCGACCCTGGTGCATGAAATCTCCAAGGTCATGACGCTCGACCCAGGTGACATCATCATCACCGGCACGCCCTCGGGCGTCGCGTCGGGGCGCACGCCGCCGAACTGGCTGAAGCCGGGCGACGTCTGCGAGGTCGAGATTGAGAAGATCGGCGTGTTGCGCAATCCGATCGTGCAGGGAGCCTGACATTTTGAGTCGGGGAGCCGCCGGACGTGCACGCGCCGGCGGCCCGGGATAGCGCCATGGCCGGCGAGGCCATCGTCATGGTCGCCTTCCGGCTCGACGTCGATCAGGAGGCGCCGTTCAGCGAGTTCTACCATCATCGGCATCTGCCGGCCCTGATGCGAAGGTCGCCGGCCATCCGATCGATCCGGCGCTACCAGGAGCATCACGTCACCGGCTCGCTGAAGTACTACCGCAAACAGTTCCTGACCCTGTTCGAATGCGATGGAGCGCACGCCGCGCGCGAGGCGCTGGCGGCCATGGCGGACGATCCCGACTGGAAGCGATGGCGTGATACGGCAATTACCGACTACGACGCGCCATGCGTCTATCGCCGGCGCTGGGCGCATGCGCGGACGGCCTGGGATGGGGATTTCGGCAGCCGCCCGTTCTTCATGGTGAGCGTCGAGCTTGACGAGACGAGGGCAAAGCCGTTTCACGACTGGTACGAGCAGGACTACCTGCCGAAGAACGTGGCCGACGTTCCCTCCTGGATAGCCTGCCGCCGCTACAGCAGCGAAGGGCGGCAGCCTGCACGTCATGTCGCTGTCTACGAGGCCTTCGACCTCGCCGGCCTGGACGCCAGTCTCGACATGATGCGCGCGCCTTTCCGGATGGCGGAGAACATGGCGTGGAAGCGTTGGGATACCGGCGATCGTCCGGTGATCGTCTGGGAGGATGCCGCGAGCTACAAGCCGATCTTCCGGCAGCCCTGATCAGCCGCGGCGTAGCAGGCGGTCGAGACCGCCCATCATCAGCCGGGTCGCGAACTCGGCAGCTGCCGCCGGGTCGACCGGGTCGCGGGCGACCATGATCACCGAGATCTCGAAGGCGATGCCCGACATCGCGGCGGCGAGATACCCGATATCGACATGCGGCAGCACGCCGGCGGCGATGGCGGCGCGGATGTCGGTGTTCAGCGCCTGCGCCAGCGCTCGCACATCGGGTTTGTCGAGCAGCGTGCGGATGGCGGTGAAGTTCTTGCGCGCGAGCGCCAGCAGCTCGGCATCCTCGACGATGAACTCGAAATAGACCCCGTAGTGGCGGCGGAAGAACTCCTCCGCCGTGGTCGCCTTGGCGCGGCCGTTGTTGTGGCGCTTCAGGAGCTCGCCGGTCAGCTCGCCGACCACCGCCTCGAAGATCTCATCCTTGTCCTTGAAGTAGTTGTAGAAGGTGCCCGAGGCGAGGTCGGTGCGGCGCACGATGTCGCGCACGCTGGCCGCGCCATGGCCCATCTCGGCGAACACCGCGCGCGCCGCCTTCAGGAGCGCCGTGCGGTTCTCGGCCTTGTTCTGTTCGCGCCGGCCCGACCGCTCGCGCGGCTCCGCCGTCCTCTGTGCTGTCGTGACCTGAGCTTCGTCTTCCATGTTCATCGACCGAGTTGTGCCAGTTCGTGCCGCAGGCCGGCAACCATGTCGTCCATCGCCCGCGCCGCCGCCTGCAGGGCGCCGCGCATGCCGATGAAGCCGTGGATCAGGGAATCGAACTCCTGATGGATGACCTTGATGCCGGCCGTGGCCAGGCGCTCGGCATAGGCCTGGCCCTCGTCGCGCAGCGGGTCGATGCCGTTGGTGAAGACCAGCGCCGGCGCCACGCCCGAAAGATCGGTTGCGCGCAGCGGCGAGACCCTGGGGTCCTCGATCTCACGAAGATCGTTGAGATAGTGGCCGCGGAACCACTCCATGGCGGCGCGGGTGACCAGGAAGTTCTCGCCGCAGCTCGCGTAGGATGCCGTGGTGAAGCCGAGGTCCGTGGCGGGAAAGATCAGCCATTGCAGGCAGGGCGGGCGGGCTTCATCGCGCAGCAGCTGGGCGGCCACGGCGGCGATGTTGCCGCCCGCCGAATCGCCGGCGAGGACGATCCGCGCCGGGTCGATACCGAGTTTTGTCGCGTCGGCGCTCAGCCAGCGATAGGCGGCGACCGCGTCTTCGATGGCGGCCGGGAACTTGTGCTCGGGCGCCAGGCGATAGTCGACGGCGACCACCGCGCAGCCGGCCCGGGCGCAGATGTAGCGACTGACGAGGTCGTAGCCCTCCAGGCTGCCCATCACCCAACCGCCGCCGTGGAGGTAGAGGATCGCCGGCAACAGGCGCGCCACGGCACCGGCCGGACGATAGAGGCGGATGCGCAGGCGCCCGGCCGGGCCATCGATGGTGCGGTCGACCATCTCGCCGATCGGGGCGGCCTTGCCGCCCATCTCGAGCATGAAGGTGTCGTAGCCGATGCGGGCCTCGACCACCGTCGTCTGCTCGACCGGCGGCTGGCCGCTGCGCGCCAGCAGGTAGAGCAGCCACTGCGTGCGGCCATCGAGCTGGCGGCCGTCGACCACGACCGGTGGGCCCGCCAGGATGTTGACCCAGGCGATCGGCATGCGCACGGCGAGGTTGGCGGCCTTGCCCTGCAGTTCGAGCGCGATCTCCTTCAGCGGCATGACTAAATTACTACCATCCCCAACCGCCGTTGTGGAGGCTCGCCGGGCTGGCTAGGGTGGCCGTCCCGATGGCCGAAGCGACCCCCAGCGGCTACGCCAGCGAGCTGCGCCGCGAGATCATGCGCAGCGAAATCCAGCGCGTGCAGGTGCTCGCGATCGTGCTGTTCGCGCTGCTGGCGCTGACGTTCTGCGTCATCAACACCTTCCCCCGCCTCGTCGATCGCATGTTCCGCGAGGGCCTCGACTGGTGGGAGCCGCTGGCCATCATCGGTCCCTTCGCGGTCTATGAAGTCGTCGTGCTCTTCGTCCTGCGCTGGCGACAGGCCAAGGACCTGGACTTTCCGGTTTATGGGCGGTTCGGCAATGCGCTCATCGAGACCAGCATGCCGAGCGCCATCATCTTCGTGCTCAGTCACCACATGGAGGCGGAGACGGTGTTCGGCTTCTGGCCGCCGCTGCTCTATTTCATCTTCATCCTGCTGTCGACGCTGAGACTCGACTTCTGGCTATCGCTGTGGACCGGCGCGGTCGCAGCGGTGCAGCAGTTCCTGCTGGTCCTGTGGTTCGTGCCGCTCGAGGTCTTCGCCGACCGGCCCGAGCATTCGCTGCTCTACAATCTCAGCCGCAGCATCGTCTTGCTGGGGTGCGGCGCGATCGCCGGCATCGTGGCCGGCAGCCTGCGCCGGCAGTTCGACCAGTCGGTGGCGGCCGCCGCGGCGCGCGATCGCGTCACCAACATGTTCGGCCAGCACGTCTCGCCCGCCGTCGTCGACCGGCTGTTGGCCTCGCACACCGACCCGCCGAGCGAGATCCGCGAGGTCTGCGTGCTGTTCCTGGACATCCGGGGCTTCACCGCCATGACGCGCAAGCGGCCGGCTGACGAGACGGTGTCGCTGCTCAACGACTTCTTCGCCGAGATGATCGACATCGTCGATCGCAACAACGGCATCATCAACAAGTTCCTGGGCGACGGTTTCCTCGCTCTGTTCGGGGCGCCACTGGAGGATCCCAAGGCTGCCGCCAACGCGCTCGCTGCCGCACGTGCCATGTTGCAGGCGGTCGACCGCTGGAACAAGGCGCGGCCCGACAAGCCGCTGCGTGTCGGAATCGGCATCCATCTCGGCGAAGCGGTGACCGGCACGGTGGGCTCGCCGCAGCGCAAGGAGTACACGGTGATCGGCGACACCGTTAACCTGGCGGCGCGGCTCGAGCAGCTCACCAAGGAGACGGGCTCGCAGCTCTTGATCTCGAGCGCGGTGCATCGCGCCACGACCGGCGCCGACGGCGCAACAGACCTCGGGCCCCTGCCGATCCGCGGCTATGACGAAGGTGTGCGGGTATGGAAGGTGGTCTGACCTGGTACTTCGCCTACGGCTCCAACATGAGCGCCGAGCGGCTGTTCGAGGAACGGCTGAAGCCGGAGGGCGTGGCGATGAGCGAGCGCGTCGCGGGCCGCCTCGACGGCTGGCGGCTTGCCTTCAACAAGCAAGGGCGCGTGGCGGGCACCGGAGCGGGTAACATCATGCTGGCGCCGGGCGAGGCGGTGCACGGCACGTTGAATCTGTTGCCTGCGAAGGGCTTCGATATCCTCGACAAGTACGAGGGCGTCGCCGGCGGGCATTACGAGCGCCAGCGGGTGCGCGTCGTGCGCGGCGATGGCGGCGCGATTGTCGAGGCGATCACCTATGTGGCGCTGCTGGTCGCCGAGGACCTTCGGCCAACCCGCGCCTATCTCGGCCACCTGCTGGCTGGCCGAGATCTCTTGCCGGCGGACTATTTCCGGCGTCTCAGCGAGACGCCGACCTTGGATTGACTACTTCGCGCCGACCAGCTTCTTCGCCGGCGCCTTCTTGCGCGTGCGCTCGCCCGGCAGCGCGTCGTTCTTCTCGATCTCCGGCACGTCGGCTTCGTTCCAGAAGTTGAGCTCGATCATCACGCCGTCGGGATCGTGGATGAAGACCTGCTGCAGGGGCCGCGCCGGCACCTTGCGCACCTCGAAGGGCATCTTGTCCTTCTTGAGCTGGTCGATGGTGTTGCGGATGTCGGCGCAGTTGATGGCGACATGGTCGATGGCGCCGCTGCCATGGTCCTTGCGCCCGGTCTCCGACACCAGGTGCAGGATCGGCTTCTCGCCGGCATAGAGCCAGGCGCCGGGGAAGTTGAAGGGCGGCCGGTCGCCGTCCTTCAGGCCGACGTAGCGCTCGTAGAAGCGGACGGTGGCCTTGAGGTCCTTGCAGTAGACGTTCCAGTGGTCGAGTGAGAGAGCGGGCATCGGGGTTCCTCTCCTGGCAATTCGTGCTATCGGCCGATTCCAGCCTCCCCGGGCCGCCCCGTCAACCGTGACAGCAGGAATTTCCCGGCGCTTGTTCGTACTTATCGTGATGGCGGACCCAGTGGGAAAGGTTGGTTCCCGGCGGCTCGTTGCGCCCCTTGGGTGTGATGTCGAGGAAGCCGTAGACCGTGCCGACACCTTCGGTGCCGCGGGAAAACACCGAGTAGGTATGGAAGATCTGCCCGGACTCATCCTTTGTGAAGACGCTGTACCCAGGCATCTCTTCGCTCACCCAGTCCTGCTCGGCGAAATTGTAGAACACCTTGCCTTTCGCCTTGTCGGCCTCGGTGAAGGAGACATTGTAGTCGAAGTTGAAGTCGCTGCCGGCCGACGACACCCACTTGAACGGCCAGCCCATGCGCTTGTGGAACGGGGCAATCTTGGCGTAGGGCGCGCGAGAGACCGCGATCACCATGACGTCGTGGTTGACGAGATGGATGACCGAGCCCTCGAGCTGATCGGCCCCGAACGAGCAACCGAGGCAGCCCTCCTGCCACTCCGGTCCGAACATGAAATGCTTGACGATGAGCTGGCTGCGGCCAGCGAACAGGTCGGCCAGCGATTCGCGGCCGTCCGGGCCCTCGAACATATAGGTCTTGTCGACCCTGACCCAGGGCAGCTCGCGGCGCTGGCGGGCGAGCTCGTCATGGGCGCGAAGATGCGCCTTCTCCTTGGCGAGCAACGCGCGGCGGGCCTCCAGCCATTCCTCTCGCGAGACGGTCTTGTGCATCTGCATGACGACCTCCTTCAGTGGACAGGATCGGGACGGTTGAGCACGGCATTGAACACGGTGTCAGGCACGGCGACACGCTCGTCCTTGTAGGCCGCGCGCAAATCGCCGAAATGCCGGTCGGGGGCATGCGAGAGCGCGGCCAGCCCGTCGATGAACGGCAGGTCGAGCTCGGCGTCGTTCGGGGTCATGGCGCCCCAGACGTCCCACGGCAGCATCTCGTGGTTGTTGAGCGCGGCCACGTCGCGGATGACGTTGCCGGCGATGAACCACGATCCCCACATGTCGAGGATGCCGAAGGCCTTCGGGTCGGCCTTGCCGCTGCGGCAGCGTTGCCAGGCATCGCCCGCCACCAGGAACTGGTCGCGTGGCACGTCGAGCGGCTCGAACGGCACGTCGAACAGCTCGCGCTGGCGCTGGTCGAGCTGGGCGTCGACCAGGATCCAGCGCTTGCTCTCGTCGTTCCAGTACTCGCTCACCCAATGATCGACGAATTTGCCCTTCTCGAAGTAGCCGCCGAAGCCGCAGCGCGCCCGCGCGGCGATGCCCTTGCGGCGCAGCATCGCGACATGCAGCAGCGTGAAATGCCGGCAGACGCCGACCACGCGCTCGCCCGCCGGTCTCGGCTGGGAGAGCGGCCGGCCGTCCTGGCGGGCGATGCTGTCGAGGATCTTCTCGACGCTTCGGATGTGCGCCTGGGCATGCTGCTCGGGCGACAGGGCGACGCCATAAGCGGGCGCCACATGCTCGTGGATCAGCACGCCCTGCACGACCTTGGCCAAGCCGCCGACGTCCCGCGGCAGTCCGTCGAGCAGCGCCCCCTTTGCCCCGGCATCGCTCATGGCGGCGGGCGAGCGGAAACTGTCCATGTTCATGGGAACACCTTCTCCAGATTGTCGAGCGCCAGCGTCCAGCCGCGGCGATGGTCATCGCGCGCCTTCTCGTCGAAGAACTGCTCGTGGGTCAGGGTGAGCACGGTGGCGTCGTTGTCGGGCTTGAGGTCGATCGTGACCTGCGACTGGCGCTCGGGCGTGCTCTGCCAGGCCCACGAGAACACCAGCTTGCGGTCGGGCACGATCTCGCGATAGACGCCGCTCACGCTGTGATGCTGGCCGTCCGGCGTGTGGAACTGCACGCGGAAGCGGCCGCCCACGCGAAGGTCGGTCTCGGCGACGGGCATCTTGGGATGACCGGTGACGCCCCACCAGCGGATCATTTTTTCCGGCTGCGTCCAGGCTTGGAAGAGCTGCGCCGGCGTCGCTTTGAAGCGCCGCTTGAGGGCGAGGCTGGGGTTGCTTGCCATGAATCTTCCTCCAGAAATGCCGCGAGGCGATCGAGCTGCTCGGTCCAGTAGCGCTCGTAGCGGGCCAGCCAGTTCATCGCTTGCTCCATGGGCGCGGCCTTGAGCTGGCAGGTCACCGTGCGGCCGGTCTTGGTGCGCCCGATCAGGCCGGCATCGCTGAGCACGTCGAGATGCTTCATGATGGCGGGCAGGGAGACCGGGAAGGGCCGCGCCAGCTCGCTGACGGTGAGCCCATCCTCCTCGTCGAGCCGGGCCAGCAGCGCCCGACGCGTCGGGTCGGCCAGCGCAGCGAACGTGCGGTCGAGGACCGCGTTTTGATAGTTAACCATAAAGTTAAGTGTGAGCCCACCGCCGTCGCCCGTCAAGCCGGCCGGCAGGATAATTGTCCGTTGTCTGCTACTTGGTCAGGAAACCCGTGATGGCGGCAAGTGTCGCCTGCTGCTGCTCTTCCATCAGCCAATGGCCCGAGTTGGCGACGACGTGCGATGTCACATCGCTGGCCACGAACCTCAGGACCTCGGCCTGGGCGGCGCCGAACGACTTGTCGGCGCCGACCTCCAGCACCGGCATGGCGAGCTTGCCCTTGGCGGCGAAGGCCTTGTTGTCGATGACGTCCTGGTTGAAGGCGGCGAACTGCTCGAAGGCGCAATGCATGTTGCCCGGCCGGGCGTAGAGCGCGGCATAGTGCTGTCGCGTCTCCTCGTCGATGGCCGAGGGCGTCGCCGACAGCTCGTTCCAGAAGCGGTCGAGGTAGATGCGTTCGCGGCCCTGCACCAGGCGCTCCATGTCGGGGCCGCGGAAGTTGAAGTGCCACAGCATGGGACTCTTCAGGATCTCATCCCACGGGCCGATGCCGGGCAGCGGCGCGTCCATGCAGACCCATCGCGTGACGCGCTGCGGATACTGGGCGGCGAAGGCGTAGCCTACCATGTTGCCGATGTCGTGCGTGACCAGGACGGCCTTGTCGATGCGCAGATGATCGAGCACGCCGGCCACGTCATGGCCTTGTGCCTTCTTGTCGTAACCGTCGGCCGGCTGCGAGCTGAGCCCCATGCCGCGCAGGTC